>Ga0265332_10000002_pt1 | contig 709510 bp, 631 predicted proteins | sample 41926metaG_FD_202084 | JGI IMG/M metagenome (GOLD analysis project Ga0265332, IMG submission 202084) | Rhizosphere microbial communities from Carex aquatilis grown in University of Washington, Seatle, WA, United States - 4-19-26 metaG | ecosystem: Host-associated > Plants > Roots >...
GGCGACTTTGTCGCTGGCTTGTGTTTCGTGCGCGAAATCCACTGACAGATCTTCGTCTGATAGATGGGCGGCAGAAAAGGGATGGCGGCGCTCGATGTAGTGCAGGTCCGTAGACGCGTGGGCCCACGTCATCACGTCCTTACCCTATGGCAACGCACGCTCCAGAGGCGAAGTCAGAAGGCCGGCGTGATGTGGGCGCTAATGGACGCAGCTCGCTGCGGCCTGGCTACTGCCTCCTCACATTGGGGATCTTTGCGGAGGGTGCTCAGCAACGGGCGCCTATCGCGATTGCCCGCAAGTATTGTCATATTATGAAAATATCATTTCTTGATATGAAAATTTGATCATGGACCACGCCAATCTTGGCGGGTCCGCTTGGCGCAATAATTTCGCAATGTGGAAAATGCATCGCAACATATTGATTCTGTGAAAATTAATTTAACTCTTCTATAAGACATAAGAGCTTGCATGGGTCTTATAGAAGACTTAAAGTGAAGCCATGCAGCGCCGACATGCGCCGTCGTTTTTTTAACCTTCATGGAGTCCACATGCCCCAATCATTCACCCAACAACTGAGCCGCGAACAGCAAATTGCTGCCCTGGAAAAAGACTGGGCACAAAGCCCCCGCTGGAAGGGCGTCAAGCGTGGCTACACCGCAGCCGATGTCGTTCGCTTGCGTGGCAGCCTGCAGCCTCAGTACACGCTGGCACAGCGCGGTGCCGAAAAGCTGTGGGAGAAGGTCAATGGTGGTGCCAAGAAGGGCTATGTGAATGCCTTTGGTGCTATCTCCGCCGGCCAGGCAATGCAGCAGGCCAAAGCAGGTCTGGAAGCCGTGTACCTCTCGGGCTGGCAAGTGGCTGCTGACGGCAACACGTCGGAAACCATGTACCCCGACCAGTCGCTGTACGCCTACGACTCGGTGCCTACCATGGTGCGCCGCATCAACAACACGTTCAAGCGTGCGGACGAAATCCAGTGGGCCCGTGGTCTTAACCCGGGCGATCAGGAATTCATCGACTACTTCCTGCCCATCGTGGCCGACGCTGAAGCTGGTTTTGGCGGCGTGTTGAACGCCTTTGAACTGATGAAGAACATGATTACCGCAGGCGCCGCCGGTGTGCATTTCGAAGACCAGCTGGCGGCCGTGAAGAAGTGCGGTCACATGGGTGGCAAGGTATTGGTGCCCACGCAAGAAGCCTGCGAGAAGCTGATTTCTGCCCGCTTCGCTGCTGACGTCATGGGTGTTCCCACCCTGATTCTGGCCCGCACCGATGCTGAAGCTGCCAATCTGATCACTTCGGACTACGACGCCAACGACAAGCCCTTCCTGACCGGCGAGCGCACGCAAGAAGGTTTCTACCGTGTCAAGAACGGTTTGGAACAGTCCATCAGCCGTGGTGTGGCCTATGCCCCCTACGCCGATTTGGTGTGGTGCGAAACGGGTGTGCCCGATATCGGCTTCGCCCGCGAATTCGCGCAAGCCGTGCTGGCAGCATGCCCCGGCAAGTTGCTGTCGTACAACTGCTCGCCCTCGTTCAACTGGAAGAAAAACCTCAACGACAAGCAAATCGCCTCGTTCCAGGAAGACCTGTCAGCGCTGGGCTACAAGTTCCAGTTCATCACGCTGGCCGGTATCCATATCAACTGGTTCAATACCTTCAAGTTTGCCAACGCCTACGCTGGCGGCGAAGGCATGAAGCACTACGTCAACATGGTGCAAGAGCCTGAGTTTGCAGCGCGCGAGCAGGGCTACACCTTCGTGTCGCATCAGCAAGAAGTTGGCGCGGGCTACTTCGACGACGTGACCACCGTGATTCAGGGTGGCTCGTCCAACGTGAAGGCGCTCACCGGTTCCACCGAAGAAGAGCAGTTTCACTGATTTTTTCTCCCGGGATGTAAAAAGGTCCGCAGCGTTCGTTGCGGGCCTTTTTTTGTACCGGTTAAAATGAAGTGCTGAATCCACCAACAAGGGCAAGAAAGGCGCTTTGGTTATGACACCGCGAACTACACCGGAGATGGTCGCCAGCCGCTGAGGCTGGCTGTTCGCGCCTGTACAGGATTTGACTTTCACCTGAAAAGCGCGGACATGGTCCGCGCTTTTTGCTTTGACAGGCGCAGCGTTGCTTACTCCCAGGATTTGACAAGGATTTCCATGATTCACATCACCCTTCCCGACGGCTCGCAGCGCGAGTATCCGGGCCCCGTCACTGTTGGCGAAGTGGCTGCCTCAATCGGTTCAGGCCTTGCCAAGGCAGCCCTGGCGGGCAAAGTGGGCGACAAGGTGGTCGATACCAGTTATCTGATCAGCCAGGACAGTCCGCTTTCTATCGTGACGGCAAAGGATGCCGAAGGGCTGGATGTAATTCGCCACTCGACGGCGCACTTGCTTGCCTATGCAGTCAAGGAGCTTTTTCCGGATGCCCAGGTCACGATTGGCCCGGTAATTGAAAATGGTTTCTTTTACGACTTTGCGTACAAGCGCCCGTTCACGCCAGAGGACCTGGAGACCATCGAAAAACGCATGACCGCTCTTGCAGCCAAGGACGAGCCGGTAGTTCGTCGTGTGCTGCCACGCGACGAAGCAGTAGCGTATTTCAAAGGCATTGGGGAGCATTACAAGGCGGAGATTATCGCCAGCATCCCCAGTAGCGAGGATGTCAGCCTTTACCGAGAAGGTGCTTTCGAGGATCTGTGCCGCGGCCCCCACGTCCCGAGCACGGGCAAGCTCAAACATTTCAAACTGATGAAAGTGGCGGGTGCGTATTGGCGCGGCGACCATCGCAACGAGATGCTGCAGCGCATCTACGGCACGGCCTGGGCAACCAAGGAGGAGCTTGCGCAATACCTCACGATGCTGGAAGAGGCCGAGAAGCGCGACCACCGCAAGCTGGGCCGCGAGCTGGATTTGTTCCACATCGACGAACATTCGCCTGGGACGGTGTTCTGGCATCCGAAGGGATGGACGCTGTGGCAGGAAGTGGAGCAGTACATGCGCCGCGTCTACCAGAACAACGGCTACCAGGAAGTCAAAGGCCCGCAGATTCTGGACAAGACGCTCTGGGAAAAGACCGGGCACTGGGACAAGTACCGCGAAAACATGTTCACGACCGAATCGGAAAAGCGCGAGTACGCACTCAAGCCGATGAACTGTCCGGGGCATATCCTGATCTTCAAGCAGGGCATCAAAAGCTACCGGGATCTGCCGCTGCGCTACGGTGAGTTTGGCCAGTGCCACCGCAACGAGCCGACAGGCGGTCTGCACGGCATCATGCGTGTACGCGCCTTCACGCAAGACGACGGGCATATCTTTTGCACCGAAGACCAAATTCTTCCGGAATGCACCGCCTACACCGCTTTGCTTCAGAAGGTGTACAAAGATTTTGGATTTGAGAACATCATCTACAAGGTCGCTACGCGCCCCGACGCGCGTATTGGCTCTGATGAAAGCTGGGACAAAGCAGAAGCAGCGCTCATCAGCAGCCTTGACGCCTCGGGCTGCGCGTACGAAATTTCGCCGGGCGAGGGGGCGTTCTATGGGCCCAAGATTGAGTACACGCTCAAGGATGCCATCGGGCGCCAGTGGCAGTGCGGCACGATCCAGGTCGATTTCTCCATGCCAGAGCGCCTGGATGCCGAGTACGTCGGGGAGGATGGCAACCGACATCGGCCTGTCATGCTGCACCGTGCCATCGTCGGTAGTCTGGAGCGTTTTATTGGTATCCTCATCGAGCAGCACGCTGGAGCCTTGCCCGCGTGGTTGGCGCCTGTGCAAGTCGGTGTGCTCAATATTACCGATGCGCAGAGCGACTACTGTCGTGAAATTGCCGAAAAGATCCAGCAAGCGGTGCCCCAGCACCCGCTGCGCGTGGCGCTGGATCTACGGAACGAGAAGATTACGTATAAAATACGTGAGCATTCGTTGCAAAAGTTGCCCTTTATCCTCGTTGCTGGCGAGAAAGAGCGTGCAGCCGGAGCCATTGCCGTGCGCGCCCGAGGCAACAAGGATCTCGGGGTAATGCCAGTCGATGATTTCATTCGACTTCTTACCAGCGCAGTTGCCGAAAGAACTTGAGACTTTCTGATGCCAGCCGCTTTGCGGCCGTGTTTGGCTGGTCTTGGGATTCTTAAATTCAACACAAGAGGTGAAAACCATAGCTACTGAATTTCGTGATCGTCGCCACCGTGAAGAGCGCAAGCACCGCCTGAACCGTGAAATCATGGCCCCGGAAGTCCGTTTGTCGGGCCCCGAGAACGAGCCTTTGGGCGTTGTGAGCCTGATGGACGCTTTGCGCATGGCGGGGGAGCTGGATGTGGACCTTGTGGAAATTTCCGCAACGGCCAACCCACCTGTTTGCCGTCTTATGGACTATGGCAAGTTCAAGTACATCGAACAAAAGCGTGCGGCGGAAGCGAAGGCCAAGCAGACGGTCATCGAGATCAAGGAAATCAAGTTCCGCCCCGGCACCGATGACGGCGACTACAACATCAAGTTGCGCAACATTCGGCGGTTTCTTGCTGAGGGTGACAAATGCAAGATTACGCTGCGTTTTCGTGGCCGTGAGATCACGCACCAGGACCTCGGCCTGGCGTTGCTCAATCGGCTGCGTGACGATTTGGGGGACACGATTCTCGTGGAGCAGTTTCCCCGGCTTGAAGGCCGGCAAATGATCATGATGATTGCGCCGGCACGCAAGAAGACTGCGGCTGCGCGATCGGCTGAGGTAACTGCTGGTTCGGACGTGAACGCAGCCTGACCATAGATTTGAGATTTTGATCCACCCAGGTTCGCCTGGGTAGATCAAAAAAATGGAGAGCGGTGTTGCCGCTGTCCTGGACCGGATGCAAAACCGGTCAAAAGAAGTGTCTCGGGGCCAACAAGCTTGCAAGCTGTTTTGCAGGCGCCTCACGAGCACAATAAAAGGAGCATTTCCATGCCCAAAATGAAGACCAAGAGCAGCGCAAAGAAGCGCTTTCGCGTTCGCCCGGGTGGTACCGTCAAGCGCGGCCATGCCTTCAAACGTCACATCCTGACCAAGAAGACCACCAAGAACAAGCGCCATCTGCGTGGCATCACGTCTGTCCATGAGACCAATATGGGTCACATGGCGCAGATGCTGCCCTTCGCTGGCTTGTAATCAACGGACGAACAAGGAGTACTCACATGCCTCGCGTCAAACGTGGTGTAACGGCTCACGCCCGTCACAAAAAAGTTCTGGCCCTCGCCAAGGGTTTTCGCGGTCGCCGCGGTAATGTCTTCCGGATCGCCAAACAAGCGGTCATGAAGGCTGGGCAATATGCCTACCGTGACCGTCGTGCCAAGAAGCGCGTGTTCCGTCGCCTCTGGATTGCCCGTATCAACGCTGGAGCCCGTGAACTGGGTCTGACCTATAGCCAGTTCGCCAACGGCCTGAAGAAGGCATCCATCGAGATCGACCGCAAGATGCTGGCCGATCTGGCTGTGCACGACAAGGCTGCCTTTGGCAGCATTGTGGAGCAGGTCAAGGCCAAGCTGGCTGCTTGAGCGTAGCGGCTTGCTATTTTATAGATAGCTTGTAACGCAATCATGACAAGGGCTAGGGCTTGAAAGGGCGCTAGCCCTTGTTTCTTTTTCAAGAGCACTTATGAACGATCTGGATTCCTTGGTAGGTGCCGCGCAGCAGTCCTTTGCTGCGAGTGGCACACCGGCCGATCTCGAAAATGCCAAGGCGCAGTTCCTGGGCAAGTCGGGGCGCATGACAGAACTCATGAAGGGCATGGCGCAGCTCTCGCCCGACGAGAAGAAATCGCGCGGTGCGGCCATCAACCTCGCCAAACAAGCCATAGAGGCTGCTTTGACGGCCCGGCGGCAGGCTTTGGCCGACGCCGAGCTCAATGTCCAGCTGCACGCCGAAGTTTTGGATGTGACGCTGCCTGGGCGCCAACGCGGGCAGGGCGGGCTGCATCCGGTATCGCTGACCTTGGAGCGCATCGAGAGCATCTTTGGCTCTATGGGGTTCGAGGTGGCCGATGGTCCGGAAATCGAGACCGATTGGTTTAATTTCACGGCGCTCAATACACCCGAAGACCATCCAGCACGCTCCATGCACGACACCTTCTATCTGGAAGGCGGGAGCGAGCACGCGCCCCATTTGCTGCGCACGCACACCAGTCCGATGCAGATTCGCCATGCGATCGCGCACGTCAAGCGCCACCGCGCCGCAATCGATGCCGGCCAGCCCATGCCGGAAATTCGCGTCATTGCGCCTGGTCGCACTTACCGTGTGGACAGTGATGCCACGCATTCGCCCATGTTTCACCAGTGCGAGGGGTTGTGGATCGGCGAGAACGTCAGTTTCAAAGACTTGAAGTACATCTTTACCGCGTTCTGCCGCACTTTTTTCGAGGCAGACGACCTGGTGCTGCGCTTTCGCCCCAGTTTTTTCCCGTTCACCGAGCCCAGTGCCGAAATTGACATTCAATTTCCAAGTGGGCCGCTTGCCGGTCGTTGGCTGGAAGTGGCCGGGTCAGGCCAGGTACACCCCAACGTGGTGCGCAACATGGGGCTCGATCCCGAGCGCTTCATAGGTTTCGCCTTTGGAATGGGCTTTGACCGCTTGACCATGCTGCGCTATGGGGTGAATGATTTGCGGCTCTTCTTTGACGGCGATATCCGCTTCTTGTCGCAATTTCAGTGATGTGCAAGGACGCTTTCCACTGCCCTGAGATCAGCGCACCAGCGCTCTTTTGACGAACGAAAAATTTCCTCATGCAATTTCCTGAATCGTGGCTGCGCCAATTCTGCAATCCGCCCTTAAGCACGCAAGAGCTTGCCGATACCCTGACCATGGCCGGCATGGAAGTCGAAGAACTGCGGCCGGTCGCTTCCCCTTTCACCGGTGTGGTGGTAGGCGAAATCCGTGAGGCGGTGCAGCACCCCGATGCCGACAGGTTGCGCATTTGTCAGGTGGATATTGGCCAAGCGCAACTGCTCAACATCGTCTGCGGAGCACCCAATGCGCGTGTTGGCATCAAGGTGCCCTGCGCTGTCGTGGGGGCGCAGCTACCACCCGGAGAAGATGGCAAGCCATTTGTGATTCGCGTAGGCAAGCTGCGTGGGGTGGAAAGCTACGGCATGTTGTGTTCTGCCAAGGAGCTCACGCTGTCCGACGACCACGGTGGGCTGCTGGAACTCGCTCCTCAGGCGCCTCTGGGTGCCAATATCCGCGACGTGCTGGCGCTGGACGACACCTTGTTCACACTCAAACTGACGCCCAATCTGGCGCATTGTCTGAGCGTCTTCGGGGTGGCGCGTGAAGTGGCTGCACTGACCGGTGCCCCACTCACACAGCCAGCCATTGGCGCAGTTTCCGCAAATAGTTCGGATACCTTGCCGGTCAAGATCAGCGCGCCCGACCTCTGCGGACGGTTTTCCGGTCGTATCGTTCGCCGTGTCAATCCATGTGCCACCACTCCTGCGTGGATGGTGGAGCGCTTGGCACGTTGTGGGCAGCGCAGCGTCTCGCCGCTGGTGGATATCTCGAACTACGTGATGTTCGAACTGGGGCGGCCTTCGCACATTTTTGATCTGGGAAAAATCCACGGCGGTCTTGACGTTCGCTGGGCACGCGTGGGTGAAAGACTGGCCTTGCTCAATGGCAGCACGGTGGATCTGGACGAGCGCGTGGGCGTGATTGCAGACGAAGTGCAGGTCGAATCCCTTGCCGGCATCATGGGTGGCGATGCGACGGCCGTCTCTGACGACACGCAGGATATTTACATCGAGGCGGCCTTTTGGTGGCCTGCAGCAGTGGCCGGCCGCTCGCGGCAGTTTCGCTTCGCCACCGAGGCAGGGCATCGCTTCGAGCGTGGGGTAGACCCCGAGCATACAGCCCTGCACATCGAGCGCATCACGCAACTGGTGCTGGATATTTGCAGCACGCCCGAGACGGTTTGTGGCCCGGTCGATGACCAACAGCCACGTATGCCACAGCGCCCCCCGGTGAGCCTTCGTGTCTCCCGGGCGGCCAAGGTGATCGGCATGCCGCTCTCGCAAGCCCAATGCGCCGAGGTGCTGACACGGCTTGGTCTTGAGGTTGCCGAATCGGCCGACGTGCTGACCGTCACACCGCCGCTCTACCGGTTTGATTTGGCGCTTGAAGAAGACCTGATCGAAGAGATTGCGCGGATCGTGGGGTACGGGCAATTGCCCGATACGCCGCCGCTAGCGCCTGTCACGCCAACGCTGCGCGAGGAACGCAGGCGCAGTCCCTTCGCCTTGCGGCGTCAAATCGCCTCGCTTGGTTACCAGGAAACGATCAATTTCAGCTTTGTCGACGAGAGCTGGGAGCGGGAGCTGACTTCCAACACGGCCCCGATCCGTTTGCTCAATCCAATCTCATCCCAAATGAGCGTCATGCGCTCGTCCCTTCTAGGTTCCTTGCTACAGGTTCTGAAGTACAACGCAGACCGACGGGCAGAGCGGGTGCGGGTCTTCGAGATTGGCCGCATCTTCTTGCGCGACACATCCGTGCAGGACTCTGATACCAGCGTGGCGGGTTATCACCAGCCTCAGCGCGTCGCCGGTCTCGCCTTCGGCCCTGCCGACGGTGTCCAATGGTCGGTTGGCTCGCGCAATGTCGATTTCTTCGATATCAAGGGCGACGTCGAGGCATTGTTAGCACCGCGCGTCCCGGTGTTTGAGGCCGCAGAGCATCCGGCCATGCACCCAGGCCGTTGTGCTCGGGTTTTGGTCGACGGTCATGCGGTGGGGCATGTGGGCGAATTGCACCCCAAATGGCGCCAGACCTGGGGGTTGACCCAGGCACCCGTGATGTTCGAGCTGGAACTTGGCCCGGTGCTCAGCCGCACAGTGCCAGTGTTCCGTCCGGTTGCACGGCACCAGGTGGTAGAACGCGATATCGCGGTCGTGGTGAACGAGCGCGTCATCTACGCGCAGATCAAGGACACCATCGCCAGTGCGGTGGATGCCGGTTTGCTGCGCGATGTGGTCTTGTTTGACGTCTTCCGGCCCAAGCTGGGCAAGTCTGGCGAGCTTGCAGCGCCTGGCTCGCTTGCCGTGGGAGAGAAGAGCATGGCGATTCGACTGGTGCTTGGGGGGGAAACCTCGCTGACCGAGTTGCAGATCGATACGGCGGTGCAGGCGATCGTCGAGCAACTGGGTCTGCGCCACGGCGCTCGCCTGCGGGCCTAGGAGACGTACGATGCAACGCATCGAATTTTCAGTGGAGAGCCTGGAAACACCCGCGCTCACCAAGGCGCAGCTTGCCGAGCTCTTGTTTGACCAGATCGGGTTGAACAAGCGGGAGTCCAAAGACATGGTGGACGCGTTTTTCGATTTGATTGCGCGCAGCCTGGTGGAGGGGGACGACGTCAAGCTATCTGGATTTGGCAATTTCCAGATTCGCACCAAGGCACCCCGCCCAGGTCGCAATCCACGCACGGGTCAAGCCATTCCCATTGGTGAGCGCCGGGTGGTGACTTTTCATGCCAGTAGCAAGCTCAAGGAACAAATTCAGGGGCATTCCTCCTCGGAGTGAAACAACTTCTGCGTTGTCGGGCCGTTACAACGCATGGCGCAACGGATGCGTCTGCTGTAGGCTACAAGGTTTATCGCATCTCGCGCGCGGTGGCGCGCTCGTTTCATGGGATCTGCGCTTCCTTCCATACCAGCCAAACGCTATTTCACCATTGGTGAAGTAGCCGACTTGTGCGCTGTCAAGCCGCATGTACTGCGCTATTGGGAGCAGGAATTCACACAATTGCGCCCCATGAAGCGCCGCGGTAACCGGCGCTATTACCAGCACCATGAGGTGCTGATGATTCGTCGCATACGGGATCTGCTCTACGACCAAGGCTTCACGATCAGCGGCGCCCGCAATCAGCTTCAAGACGGCGCGCAGGCGCAGTCCTTCGCCGGTGATCCGCTGCAAGGCTCCTTGGATGCGAGCCATGCATCGCAACCTGATCCCAATGGCCCAGCCCACCAGGCAGCACTTCCTGCCGACCTCGAAGCGGTACGCCGGGAATTGTTTGAAATCCGAGGCATTCTGTCGCTAGCAGCATGATTTGGACCTATAATTCGAGACTGTTCGGCGTGTGGCGCAGCCTGGTAGCGCACTTGCATGGGGTGCAAGGGGTCGAAGGTTCGAATCCTTTCACGCCGACCAATAATTTGACTAGAGGCAACGGGTCACAGCAGCAATGCTGTGACCCGTTGTTATTTTCAGCTCAGGTAGTACCGATAAGCTGACCGGGGTTGGAGGAACACCAGTGGACAAGCACTTTCTGACACCTCTTTTCTCACCGGAATCCATCGTCGTTTTCTCCGGTGATTTTGCACGCGAGGAGAGCCAGATCCCGCAAGGCAGGTTGCTTCGCGAAGCGATCAGTGCACAGCGCTTCGGCGGCCGCTTGCAGTTTCTCGACATCGAAACCACGGGCACTCTGGCCGATCTGGCACAGGCGCGCGCCGACCTGGCCATCATTGCGCTGCCTCCGAAAGATGTGCCGGCGGCGTTGGAGGTGGCGGGACGCATGGCATGTCGCGCAGCGTTGGTCATCTCTAGCGGCATGGGGCAGGACGAAGCGGCGGTGTTGGCCAAGATTGCCCATCGCGAAGGGGTGTACCTGCTGGGGCCTAATTCCCTTGGGTTTCAGCGTCCTGCGCTCGGGCTCAACGCCAGTGTGGCAGGGCCACTGGCCCGCCAGGGGTCTCTTGGCTTGGTGTCGCAGTCTGGGGCGCTGACGGCATCCATCCTGGACTGGGCGGCCCAGAATGCCGTGGGATTTTCGTCCGTCGTCTCGGTGGGGCCGAACACGTCGGTGGACAGTGCCCAAGTGCTGGACTATCTGGCCAGCGATCCACAGACGCACAGCATCGTTGTCTATCTAGAGGGCATCTCCAACGCGCGCAGCTTCATGAGTGCATTGCGCTCCGCGGCCAACGCCAAGCCCGTGGTCGTTCTCAAGGCGGGTAGAAAACCTGCGGGCAATGCTGCGGCACAGACCCACAGCGGCGCTATCGTCGGCAGCGACGATGTGTTCGACGCCGTGCTGCGCCGTGCGGGTGCCGTGCGCGTGCGGTCGTTTGTAGAGCTTTTTTCGGCAGCCAAGTGCCTGGCATCGCGCTACCGGCCTGTGGGCCGGCGACTTGCTATCGTGACCAATGGCGGCGGGCCGGGGGTTCTGGCAGCCGATTGGGTCAACGAGATTCTTCTGGACCTGGGCCGTCTGTCGCCCGAATCCATTGCAGCCTTGCAGCCTCAGTTGCCGCCGCTCGCTTCCTTGTGCGATTTGATCGATTTGTCGGAAGAGGCCGGCCCCGAGCATTTCCGCCTTGCGGTGGAAGCAGCGAGCCGTGATCGGCAAATTGACGGTGTGTTGGCCATTTACTCGCCCAAGATAGGTGTGGATGCCACGGCGGTGGCGCAGGCGGTCGTTGAAGCCAAGCGCCAAATGAGCAAACCGCTGCTCTCGTGCTGGATGGGCGACAGCTCCGTGGTGGCGGCTCGCGCTGTCTTGGTCGAGGCCGCCATTCCCAGCTTTCGCACACCGGAAGCTGCCGTGGGCGCTTTCGGCAATATTGCGTCGTTTTACCAAAACCAGCAGTTGCTGCAGCAAACGCCGCCACCGTTGACCACTTTGGCGAAACCGGACATCGAGGGGGCTCGGCTGGTCATCGAAGGTGTGCTGGCCGAGCGGCGCAAGGTGCTCACCGAGATGGAATCGAAGACGCTGCTGGCCGCATTCCACATTCCGGTGACCAACACCATTCTGGCTCGCAGTGCCACCGAAGCGATGATGATCGCAACACAACTGGGTTTTCCGGTGGCGCTCAAGATCGACTCGCCCGACGTCAGCCACAAGTCGGATGTGCAGGGCGTGGCGCTCAACATCATGAGCGGCGCCAATGCCCGGGACACCTATACCGATATGGTGCAGCGGGTCCAACAGCTGCTACCCAACGCGCGCATCAACGGCGTGACGGTGCAGAAGATGGCGCGCAGCCGGCGTGGCCGCGAAGTGTGTATTGGTTTGGTGACCGACGATCCCTTCGGCCCGGTGATCACTTTTGGCGCTGGTGGCACCATGATCGAACTGATCGACGACCGCGCCATGGAGCTTCCGCCCCTTAACCAGTTCCTGGCGCGCCGGCTCATTGAGCGCTCTCGTGTTGCCGAAACCCTTGAGGAGTGGCGCGGAGCAAGCGCGGTGGACCGCAATGCGCTGGAACAGGTGCTGCTGCGCGTTTCCGAAATGGTGTGCGAGCTCCCGCAGCTGCGCGAAATGGATATCAATCCGCTGATCGTCGATGCCTCCGGCGTCATTGCGGTGGATGCGCGCATCGTGATCGACCATGCGCCACAGGTCAGCGGCAGCGCAGCGCATTACAGCCATCTGGCCATCCTGCCGTACCCGGCACGCTTTCGCCAGGTCTGGCCGCTCAATGGTGGTGGCGAATACACGGTGCGCCCGATACGTCCTGACGATGCGCAGATGCTCCAGGCCTTGGTGCAGAGCCTGTCGTCTGAGAGTCGCTATTTCCGCTTCATCTCCTCGATGGCACAACTGCCTTCCAGTATGTTGGCGCGGTTCACCTTGATCGACTACGACCGGGAAATGGCGCTGGTAGCCGTGTTCAAGCAACGCGCGCCGGGCGCGGATGGGGAAATGGTGGAGACCGAGCGCATTGTCGGCGTATCGCGCTACATCACCAATCCGGACCACAGTAGCTGTGAATTTGCGCTCGTGGTCGCGGATGATTTCAGTGGCCGCGGCCTGGGTTCGCGCCTGATGCTCAGCATCATGGACGTAGCGCGTGAACGTGGTTTGAGCGAAATGGAAGGCCTGGTCCTGGCCAACAACCCTAGCATGCTCAAGCTTATGCGCAGCCTGGGTTTTAGCGTCAAGGCCTTTGCGGAAGACCCTGACTTCAAGCTCGTCAGCCACGCGCTCTGAGCGCAGGCCACCTTTCAGCCTATGGTCATCAGGCTGGCGTTGCCGCCGGCTGCTGCAGTATTCACGCTGAGCGAGCGCTCCAGCACCAATCGATCCAGGGCGATGGCCGTCTCGCCAGGTGCGAGGCCCTGCAGCAGAACTATTGGCCCCTGGCGCTTGGCCAGGATTTCGCAGCTGCGCTGCAGGTCGGTGCTTGTTCCATGTTGCAGTACCACGTTGAGTGCCGGTGCCTCCAGCACGCCAGCGGCAGCCAGCGTGATCTGCTCTTGTATGGACGCCGGCAGTTGCTCGCGCAAGCGCGTTGCGGCGGCCCCCTCCCACAATGCTTGGGAACCCACGGCGAGTACAGCAGCAAGCTGCGTTAGCAAGTCGTCGTCTTGGGTTGCCAGGCAACCCGTGATGGCACGCGGCAGCACTGAATAGACATTGCGCTCGCCCGTGGGGCCAGGCAAGGCCAGAGAGGCTCCCGCAGGTGACTGGGCTGCAAACATCTGGCAACTGGTTGCCAGCGCGGAGCGGCCTGTGGCCGTCGCCCATTGCAGCAGGGCATTGAGCGGGGCCAGAGCAGCGGGAGCGTCTTCTGTTTCTGTATCAGGGCCGAAAATCGTGCTGCGGGCGCTGCCGGGTGCTTGCGCGACCAGCCGACGCAGGTACAGCGGCCCACCGGCTTTGGGGCCGGTACCTGACAAGCCTTCGCCACCAAAGGGCTGCACGCCCACCACAGCGCCCACCATATTGCGGTTGACGTAGGCGTTGCCGGCGTGCGTGCGCGCCAGCACCTGCGCAATGGTTTCGTCGATGCGCGTGTGTACCCCCAGCGTCAAGCCGTAACCCGTGGCATTGATGTCTTCGAGCAACCGGGGCAGGGCAGTGCGCGCATAGCGCACCACATGCAGCACGGGGCCAAACACCTCGCGCTCCAGTTGGCCGATGCTTTGCAGTTCGATCAGCGTGGGCGAGACGAAGGTGCCGGGGCCTGCGTGTGCCGAATCGTGTGACTGAAACACCGTGCAGCCGCGCGCGCGCATGGCGTCGATGTGTGCCTGAATGCCGGCTTGCGCCTCGGCGTCGATGACGGGGCCGACGTCGGTGGCCAGCAGGGCCGGATTGCCCAGCCGCAGTTCGCCCATCGCACCGCGCAACATGGGCAGCAGGTGGGGGGCAGCGTCTTCTTGGATGCACAGCACCCGCAGGGCCGAGCAGCGCTGGCCCGCACTGTCGAAGGCAGAGGCAAGGATGTCGACCACAGCCTGTTCGGCCAGCGCTGAGGAATCCACCACCATGGCGTTCTGGCCACCGGTTTCGGCAATCAGCGTCACTGGCCGGCCTGCGCTGTCGAGCCGCCCTGCCAGCGTGTGCTGGATGGCGTGGGCCACCTGGGTGGACCCGGTGAAGACCACGCCCATCACGCGTGGGTCAGCAACCAGCGCTGCGCCGACGGTCTCGCCACGCCCAGGCAACAACTGCAGCGCGGCGCGCGGTACGCCCGCCCGCCACAGCAGCCGAACCGCCTGCGCGGCAATCAGTGGGGTTTGTTCCGCCGGCTTGGCGATCACGCAGTTGCCGGCGGCCAGCGCGGCACACACCTGCCCCGTGAAAATGGCAAGCGGAAAGTTCCAGGGGCTGATACAGACCACGGTGCCCAGCGCTTGCGCTTGAGCGTGCGCCTGCGAGGGTGCCAGGGTGCTGCTGGCCTGGGTCGCGTAGTAGCGCAGGAAATCAATCGCTTCACGCACTTCGGCAATGGCATTGGCGGCGCTTTTACCGGCCTCGCGTACCAGCAGGGCAATGAGGGCCGGCATGTCGGCCTGCACCAGGTCGGCAGCTTGCAGCAGGGCCTGGGCGCGCTCTGCGGCCGGGGTGGCACGCCACGCTTGACCGTCAACCTGGGCGAGCGCAAGCGCATGCTCAACGTCCTGCAGGCTGGCTTCCTGCACCTCGCCTACGGTGTCGCTCGCATCGGCCGGGTTCGGCACGGCTAGCCGAGCGCCTTCGGCCACGTCACAGGCGAGCAGCGGGCCGGCCTGCCAGCGGTGGCTGCGCGAGTCCTGCAGGGCGGTGTCCAAGTCCGCCAGAACCTGCTCGCTGGCCAGGTCCAGCCCGGCAGAGTTGCGCCGCGCTTGGCCGTACAGCGCCCAGGGGTGCGCGATGCGTAGGTGGGCAAGCGCGGCAGCGCCCTCTATGGCCGCCGCCGCGTCCACCGTGTCGACAGGGTCGCGCACCAGTTCGTCCAGGGCGATGCTCTCGTCGGCAATGCGGTTCACGAACGAGGTGTTGGCGCCGTTCTCCAGCAACCGGCGTACCAGGTAGGCGAGCAGGGTTTCGTGTGTGCCCACCGGGGCATAGACGCGGCATGGCCGGCCCAGGCCCCCTTGGCTGACGGGGCGCAGGACCTGTTCGTACAGCGGCTCACCCATGCCATGCAGGCATTGGAATTCGTATTGGTCGGGGCGGTAGGTGGCCGGCTCCGCCATTTCATAGATGGCTGCCAGCGTATGGGCATTGTGCGTGGCGAACTGCGGGAAAACGGCGTCGGGCGCCGCTAGGAGCTTGCGGGCGCAGGCGATGTAGGAGACATCGGTGTGCGCTTTGCGCGTGTACACCGGGAAGTCGCTCAAACCATCGACCTGGGCGCGTTTGATTTCGCTGTCCCAGTAAGCGCCCTTCACGAGCCGAATCATCAAGCGGCGCCCGCTCTGGCGCGCCAGGGCAATCACTTCGTCGACCACGGCAGGGCAACGCTTCTGGTACGCCTGAATGACGAAACCCAGCCCGTTCCAGCCTGCCAGCGCCTCCTCGTGGCACAGGCGTTGCAGCAGTTCTAACGAGAGCTCCAGCCGCTCGGTCTCTTCGGCATCGATGTTCAGGCCAATGTCGTACTGGCGCGCCAGCGTGGCCAGGGACACAAGTGTTGGGTACAGCTCGGCATGGACGCGCTGCGATTGGGCTCGCACATAGCGCGGGTGAAGGGCCGAGAGTTTGATGGAAATGCCCGGCCCTGCGTAAATGCCGCGGTCACCCGAGGCCTGGCCGATGGCGTGGATGGCGGCTTCGTACGCCGCCAGGTAGCGCTCGGCGTCTGGTTGCGTCAGTGCGGCCTCGCCCAGCATGTCGTACGAAAAGCGAAATCCTGCTGCTTCGCGCGCGCGGGCGTTGGCGAGCGCCTCTTTGATGGTCTCTCCGGTGACAAACTGTTCGCCCATCATGCGCATCGCCATGTCCACGCTCTTGCGAATCAAGGGCTCGCCACCCTTGGCGGTGAGCCGGGTGAGCAATGAGGACAGGGTCTTTTCGCTGTGCGTAGCCACCAGCTTGCCGGTCAGCAGCAGGCCCCAGGTGGCCGCGTTGACAAACAGCGAGGGGCTCTTGCCCAGATGCGCTTCCCACTGGCCGTTGCCGATCTTGTCGCGGATCAGCGCGTCGCGCGTGGCCTTGTCCGGAATGCGCAGCAAGGCCTCGGCCAGGCACATCAGGGCCACGCCTTCCTGTGAAGAAAGCGAGAACTCCTGCAGCAGGCTTTGCACCAGCCCGGCGCGCCCGGCGCCGCCTTTGCGGTCGCGCAGCGTGCCCGCAAGGCGGCGGGCCAGGGAGTGAATCCGATCTGCCGTTGCGGCGTCGCTGCGTGCCAGCACCAGCAGCGGCGCGAGCGCTTCGGGTTCGGGGGCCCGGCACAGCGCCTGCAGTGCTGCGTGCTGCAAGACGCCCACAGGCGCGCGGGGAGCAAAGGGTTCAGACAGGTTGGGCATGGTGCGAGGTCAGAAGGACAAGGAATGGCGCATCATGCGTCACAGGCGAGAGAATAAAATTTCGAATTTGCAAACTGCAACAGTGAATAAAACCAACATGGCAGAAGAAAAAAACGAAATAGACAAAATAGATAGAAAAATCCTCTCGATTCTTCAAGAGGATGGGCGCATCTCCAATCTGCGCCTTTCCGAGCAAGTGGGTTTGTCGCCCACTGCGGTGCTCGGCCGGGTGCAGCGCCTCTCGCGCGACGGGTATGTGCTGGGCTATGAGGCGCGGCTCAACCCGCTCAAGTTGGGCGCCGCGATGCTGGTGTTTGTCGAGGTGCTGCTCGACCGCACCACGCCCAACGTGTTCGAGCAATTCAATGCCGCGGTGCAGGTACGCCCGGAAATCATGGAGTGCCATATGGTGGCCGGGGGCTTCGACTATTTGCTCAAGACACGTACCGCCGACATGAACGACTACCGGGCTTTCGCGGGAGCGGTGCTCTGGCAATTGCCGGGCGTGCGTGAGACACGCACGTACGCGGTGATGGAAGAGGTCAAGCATTCCACGCGCCTGCCACTCGCGTAAGGTGTCGCCGGGCGCGCGGCGCGGGCTGCGAAGAGGCTTGCATAATGGCCTGTCCCTTGTCCCTCACACCCTCAGGAGAAATTCCATGCACGCACTTTGGAAAGCGGCCGTGCTGATTGCAGCCACCTCTCTGGTTCAAGCGGCAAGTGCCGCCTGTTACCTGGTGTATGCGCCGGACAACACGGTGGTGTACCGATCGTTGCAACCACCGGTCGACCTGTCCATGCCGCTGCATGCCACGATGCCGCTGGTGGCTCCGGGCGGGCACCTTGTCTTTGCGCTGGAGCCGACCGGCTGCGAGTTGGAAATCCACAAGCTGGACACGCTGCACAGCATGGCCCAACCGGTTCCGAGCAAGGCACGAGCGGCCAGGGCGGCCCGCACACACCGCGGCGCCTGAACCACCCGGTTTCTGTAACGCTCTGCGGGCCTGAGACAATCGGCTCCATGAGTGACACGAAACAAATGGCGCCCGTGCAGGCGCCCGAGGGGCTGGAAGTCGAGTCGTTGAACCTCGATGCGCAGGGCGTTGCCCGGCGGCCCGATGGCAAGGTGGTGTTCATCGACGGCGCACTGCCGTTTGAGCGGGTCAGTGCCCGAAGCACCCGCAGCAAAAACAACTGGGAACAGGCCGAGCTGACCGAGATTCACCGCGAATCTTCGCAGCGCGTGCGCCCTGGTTGTCCGCATTTCGGCTTGCACGCGGGTGCCTGTGGCGGCTGCAAGATGCAGCACCTGCACCCGGCTGCCCAGGTGGCGGTCAAGCAGCGGGTGCTGGAAGACAACCTGTGGCACCTGGGCAAGATCAAGCCCGAGACCGTGCTGCGCCCAATCGAAGGCCCCGCCTGGGGCTACCGCTACCGCGCGCGCTTGTCCGTGCGCTACGTGGTGAAAAAGGGCGAGGTGCTGATCGGGTTTCACGAGCGCAAAAGCCGCTATGTCGCCGACATGCGCGTCTGCCCGGTCCTGCCGCCGCACGTCAGCGCCATGCTGATGCCGCTGCGCGCGCTGGTCGGCGACATGGACGCGCGCGACACCCTTCCGCAGATCGAACTGGCCTGCGGCGATGCGGTCACGGCCATGGTGCTGCGCCACCTGGAGCCGCTGTCTGGTGCCGACCTGCAGCGCCTGCGCGACTTTGCTGCCGTGCACGGCGTGCAATGGTGGCTGCAATCGAAGGGCCCCGACACGGTGCGCCTGCTCGACGAGGGCGGGCCGCAGCTGGCCTATGCGCTGCCCGAGTTCGGCATCACCATGCCCTTCAAACCCACCGACTTCACGCAGGTGAACCCGCACATCAACCGCGTGCTGGTGGTGCGGGCGCTGCGCCTGCTGGATGTGCAAGCCAACGAGTGCGTGATTGACTGGTTTTGCGGCCTGGGCAATTTCACGCTGCCGCTGGCCACCCAGGCGGGCGAGGTCTTGGGTATTGAAGGCAGCGAGGTGCTGGTGGCCCGTGCGCTGCAAAATTATGAGTCAAATAGGGCTCTGCCGCATATGGGTCGTGCGCTAGCAGCTACGAAATTCGTAGCTAGAAACCTGTTTGAGATGACGCCTGCCATGCTGGTGGCCGACGGGGTGGCCGACAAGTGGCTGGTAGATCCGCCGCGTGAAGGCGCTTTTGCCCTCGCCAAAGCGCTGGCCGACATCGAGCAGGCGCGCCGGGGTGTGCAAGACGCTCTGCCGCTGCCCGATGGGGCCGAGGGCTGGACGCCGCCGCGCCGCATTGTCTACGTGAGCTGCAACCCGGCCACCTTGGCGCGCGACGCCGGCCTGCTGGTGCATCTGGCGGGCTACCGCTGCACGGCGGCGGGCGCCGTCAATATGTTTCCGCATACGGCGCATGTGGAGAGCATGGCCGTGTTCGAGCGCGCCTGAGGCCAGCTCCGCGCTACTTCTTGGCCGGGGTGCTTGCCGCCGCGACGGGTGCCGGGGTGTCTTCGGAAGAGGGGGCAGCGGCAGAACCGGACGCAGGGATGCCCTCGATCTTGTTGTCGCGCATGTAGCCGTCCATGTCCTTCCAGCCGGCAAAAATGGCTGCCTTGGATGCTTTTGGGTTGTTCGCGTAGCAGTCTTCAATGCCGCGTATGGCGAAGCGGCAAGCACTGCCAATGGCCTTGGCCTCTTCCTCGCGCTGTGCAACGCGCGGGTCAGGCCCCAGGCCAGGGATGTCGCAGGCCGCCAGCAGGCTGAGCAACGCAAGTGCGATCGGAAGACGCAGCGATGGCAAGAAGGTTGAGCGCATACAGGTCATATCGGCGCCAGAAGCCTTGGCTTGAGGATTCGGAAAAAACAAAGGCCCCGACGCGGAGCCTTTGCCTGCGGTGTCAACGCAGCGAGATCAGTCGCTGTCGCCACCCATGATGCCCAGCAGCATGAGCAGGCTCTGGAACACGTTGAACAGGTCCAGATACAGCGCCAGCGTAGCGCTGATGTAGTTGGTTTCACCGCCATCCAGAATGCGCTTGAGGTCGTACAGCATGTAGACACTGAAAACGCCGATGGCCGCCACCGAAATCGCCATCATGCCGGCCGTCGATCCGACAAACACGTTGATGGCCGCGCCCACGACGATCGCCATGGCACCGACAAACAGCCACTTGCCCAGGCCCGAGATGTCGCGCTTGATGACCGTGGCCAAGCTGGCCATGACGAAAAACACCCCCGCCGTGCCGGCAAACGCCGTCATGATGAGTTGGCCGCCATTAGAGAAGCCCAGCACCATGCCGATCAGGCGCGAGAGCATCAGGCCCATGAAGAAGGTAAAGCCCAGCAGCACCGGTACGCCGGTCGCTGAGTTCTTGGTTTTCTCGATGGCGTACATGAAGCCAAAGGCGCCGCCGAGAAAAACCATCAGCCCAAGGCCACCGCGCAGCGACTGTGTGATGCCCGTGGCCACGCCAACCCAGGCGCCCAGCACGGTGGGCAGCAGGCTCAAGGCCAGCAGCCAGTAGGTATTGCGCAGCACCCTGTGGCGCTGCTCCTGCGATACGCCAGTGCCGTAGCCCGCAGAGGAGGGGAAGGGGGTAACCCGATCGTTCATGGTGTCTCTCCAGAGTGGCCCGCACGGTGCGGGTAAGTGGCATTCTAGATGGTGGTCCCATCTGCCATTGCAAGGCGTGGTCATTGCCTTTGCCAAAAATCGATGCAATGGGCTTGTTTTGGTCATGATTCTTTTACCCGGCGTTTGGTTCCCTGCGCACGCTGGCCCCGCTATGCTCCAACGCCTCGGCCTCGCTCTTTCGGCCCGGCTACTTTTTAGGAACGTCTGCATGAAAACCACCACCGAACTTGAACTCGTCGACATTCGCAAAATTGCGGCAGGCGCGGAAGCCGAGGCGCTGGCCAACGGCTGGGCGGTCACGATTGCCATCGTGGATGCGGGCGGCCACCTGCTGTGGTTGCAGCGCCTGGATGGTGCGGCACCGCTTTCGGCACACATTGCGCCCGGCAAGGCCCGCACTGCGGCATTGGGGCGGCGCGAGAGCAAAACCTACGAAGACATGGTCAATGGCGGCCGCGTGTCCTTCCTGAGCGCTCCTGGCGCCGAGGCGCTGCTTGAAGGCGGCGTGCCTATCTTGCAGGGCGGCAACTGTCTGGGTGCGGTGGGCGTGAGCGGCGTGAAATCGAACGAAGACGTGCAGATTGCCCGTGCAGGCATTGCAGCGCTGGGCTGAAGCGGCCAACTGGCAGCGCAACGCTGCCGCGTGGGAAAAAAAGCCTGGCTACAAGGGCAGGGCCCGCTGGCTGGCAAATAACGACATGTGCCCCCTGGCACTGGAGTCGCCCCACGATGACACGAGAACAGGAACTATTTGGTCAGAATAAGCTTGCCTTGCCGTGTGGCCTGCAATTGGTAGACACCGCCGTTGTGCGCAATGTGCACGCGCTTGTTGCCTTGCAGCAGCTCGGCGCTCTGCCAGGTGAAGCACGGCTGCGCGGTATTGCTGCACACAGGCGTCGGGCGCATGGCGCCATCATGCTTCTGGGTAGCGGTAGCGCAGGAGTCCGGTGATTCGGCGGCAAGGGTTTGCAGTGTTAGCATTCGCTAATGATATTGATTCGCATTCATTGAGTCAATGCCTTGTGCGGTTTTTTTGTCTGCGTTGGAGCGCGCGTCCTAGGGCTTGGGCTCGGTGACAAACCCGATCTTGCGCACACCGGCGCGCTGGGCCGCGGCCAGGGCCAGCGCCACACGTTCGTAGCGCACATTCTTGTCGCCGCTGAGGTGCAGCTCCGGCTGCGGCGTCTGCACGGCGGCCGCCTGCAGGCGCTGCTCCAGCGCCTCGTCGCTGAGGGCCGTGCCGTCGAGCGCATAGCTGCCGTCTGCCTGCACCGACAAGCGCAGGGTTTCGGGTTTGACCTGTTCGGCTTGCACGCTCGCTTTCGGCAAATCGACATTGACCGAGTGCTTCATGACAGGCACCGTGATGATGAAGATGATGAGCAGCACCAGCATCACGTCGACCAGTGGCGTCATGTTGATTTCGTTCATCACCTCGTCGGTGTCGTCCTGGGTGCCGAAGGCCATGCTCAGACTCCCTTTTTGAGCGGCAGCACCTTGCCAGCGTCGCCGCCTGACACGCGCGCACCGGTGACGAAATACGCGTGCAGGTCGTGGGCGAAGCTGTTCATGCGCACCAGAATGTGCTTGTTGCCGCGCACCAGCGCGTTGTAGCCGAGCACGGCGGGAATGGCCACGGCCAGGCCCAGCGCCGTCATGATCAAGGCCTCGCCGACGGGGCCTGCCACCTTGTCAATCGTCGATTGGCCCGAGGTGCCGATGGCGATCAAGGCATGGTAAATGCCCCAGACGGTGCCGAACAACCCGAGGAACGGGGCGGTGGAGCCTACCGACGCGAGAATGGCCAGGCCCGATTGGAGCCGCGCCGTGAATTCGTCGATGCTGTTGCGCAGGCTGCCGGTGACCCAGTCGCTCACATCCAGGCTCTCGTGCAACTGGCCCTTGGTATTGCGGTGGTGCGCTGTGGCCTCACGCCCTTCGATGGCCAGTGCGCGAAACGGGTTCGCCGGGTCGTTGCCCAGGGTGGCGAGTGCCGCCGCAAAGTCGTCGCTGTGCCAGAACGTCTGTACTGCCCGGGCGTCGCGCTTGAAGCGCACGATGTCAAGCGCCTTGATGGCGATGACGGCCCAGGTGGCCAGGGACATCAGCAGCAGCAGCAGCGCAACGCCGCGCGTGATCAGGTCGCCCTGGTTCCAGAGGTTGGCCAAGCCGAATTGCGATTCCATGAAAACTCCTGAAGATCCGTTAATTATTCGAGAACGAAGTTGATCGGCACGAGGTACCACATGGCCTCGGCGACGCCATTGCGCTTGCCCGGTACGAAGCGCCAGCGCAGAACGGTGTCGTGGGCCTGACGGTCCAGCCGGTCAAAACCGCTGGATTGCTTGATTTCCACCTGTTCCGGCCGCCCATCGGCGCTGATGAGCACGCGCAGCACCACCTTGCCCTGTTCGCCCATGCGCTTGCTGATCGACGGGTAGGCGGGAGCCGGATTGTTCAGGTAGGCCGCGTTGCTCGACGGCAGATCAATGTGGGGTGGCGCCGGCGGTGCCGAAGGTGCGGGAGGTGCCGGCGGCGCAGGCGGTGCCGACGGCGCATTGGCGGGAGCGGGTGCGGGCGTCGGCACCGGCGCGCTCACCACCGGAGCCTCTGGTGCCGCGTTGGCGATGGGGGTCGGGCTGGGCCGTGGTGCGCGAACTGGTGTGGGTCTGGGGGCAGGTTTGGTGTGCTGGCTCACCGGAACGGGCGGTGGCGCTGCGGGCTTGGTCGGCGGTGGGGCGGGAGGTGCCGGCGGTGCGACGAACTCGCTCAGCAGCACCGCGGGGACGACGACTTCTATTGGGCGCTGGTGGCTCAACCCAGCTTGCAGTGCCCACAAGGCAGCGCCGTGCGCCAAGGCGATGCCGGCGAATACCGCCGCGTTGCGTTTGCTGTGCGGCGCGGGTGAAAAAAGATCAGAAGACATCAAAAAGAATAGCTGCCAGCGCACATGGTACGTGCGCTGGCAGCCAATTTGGCTACTCATTCAGCGCCTAAAAATCCAGGGAAGTGCCAGGCCTACGGCGACCAGCGACAGGCAGAGCGCGAATGCCAGCATGCCCACGCCTCAGGCTGCGCAGGCGCAAGACCCGCCTTGCGCGCAGGCGCAGGCAAGCTCAGACTCATTGCGCACGGCCGCCACCGGGCTGTCGGCGCTGCATTGTGCAACCACCTCGCGGACGCAATTCTCGCACCGGCCGCACTGGGTGGCCACGCCCAGCTCCCACTGAATTTCGTCAAAGCCCATGCCTGCCTTGGCATGGCGGGCAATTTCGCGGTCGGAAATTCGGCGGCAAACACAGACGATCATGGCATCAGGCCGCAGGGGCCGAAAGGTGCTGAGGTGGTCTATTATAAATGCGAATCTGTCGCATTAGCATTTTTTAAATGACGGCTGCCGTGGATGCTGGTGCCAGCGCCGCACGGCCGATGTTGCCGAGCGTGGCGCAACCGGTGAGCGCCATGGCCACTTCCAACTCGTCGCGCAGCACGCGCAGCACGTGCGCCACCCCCGCCGCGCCAGCGTGTGCCAGGCCCCAGACCACCGGGCGGCCGACCAGCACCGCCGTGGCGCCCAGTGCCAGGGCCTTGAACACATCGGTGCCCCGCCGCACGCCGCCATCGACCAGCAGCGGCAGCGCACCGCCCACGGCGTCGGCAATGCGGGGCAGGGCGCTGGCGGTGCTGAGTGCGGTGTCCAGTGTGCGGCCACCGTGGTTGGAGACGATCAGGCCGGCGATGCCCTGGGCAGCGGCAAGCCGCGCATCCTCGGGGTGCAGTACGCCCTTGAGCAACACCGGCAAACGGGTTTGCGCCTGCAGCCAGGCGACGTCGTCCCAGGTTGGGGCGTGCTGGAGCAGGCCGTCGAACAGGGCACTCTGGCCAGCGTCCAGGCGTATCGGTGGCGGCGCGGCCATGGCGCTCACGTTGGCGGCGTGGATGCCGGGCGGCAGTGCGAAACCGGCGCGCCGTTCGCGGTCGCGCACGCCGCTGGTCGGTGCGTCCACGGTGAGTACCAGGGCTTCGTAGCCAGCCGCCTCCGCGCGGGCAATCAGCTCACGCACCAGAGCGCGGTCGTGCTGCAGATACAACTGCAGCCAGAGTGGGCCGGCGGATCGCTCGCCCACCATGGCCGCGGCCACCGCTTCCAGCGTGGTGCTTGACTGCATGCTCAGCACCATGCCGGCGCCAAGGGCCGCCGCCGCCCAGGCCGTGGCGATTTCGCCGTCCGGGTGCGCCAGGCACTGATACGCCACGGGTGCGAGCAGGATCGGGTGGGCAAGCTCACGGCCGAGCAGCGTGCAGCGGGTGTGTCCACCGGCCAGCGGGCGCAGCACGCGCGGCAGCAAGGCGATGCTGTCCCAGGCGTGGCGATTGGCGTGGAGCGTGTGCTCGTCCCCCGCGCCACCGCTGAAATAGGCCCAGGCATTGGCGTCCAGCCGCGCCCGTGCATGGCGTTCGTGGTCGGCCAAGGTCAGCGTGCCGGGGGCCAGCGCCTCCCGTTGCGGGGTGCGAGAAGAATTTAGAGTCAAAATGGCCTCTAACGCTTATGGGTATTGCGCAAGCAGCTATGAAATCAGGATCAAATTTGGGTAACAGACCTAGGTGTCTGCCCACATGCGCAGCAGGTTGTGGTAGGTGCCGGTGAGGCCGACCACAGCGCTGTCGCTCTCTCCCGCGCTCTGGCGCAGGCGCAGCAAATCCATGTCCATGGCGAACAGCAGCTCGCGCTGCTCGGTGCTGCGCACCATGCTTTGCACCCAGAAAAAGCTGGCGATGCGCGCGCCACGCGTCACCGGCACCACCTGATGCACCGTGGAGCCGGGGTAGAGGATGGCGTCGCCGGCCGGCAGCTTGATGCGCTGGTCACCGCCCGGCTGCGCGATCAGCAGTTCGCCGCCGTCGTATTCCTGCGGATCGCTCAGAAAAACGGTGCACGAGAGGTCGCTGCGCACCCATTCGCCCGTGGCCTGGGAGCGCAGCACGGCGCCGTCAACGTGGGCGCCGTAGAAGTTGGTGTCGCCGCTGTAGCGGTTGAACAGCGGGTTGAAAATTTTGCGCGGCAGCGCAGCGGAGAAGAACAGGGGGTCTCGCTGCAAGGCGGCCAGCACGAGGGGGCGCAGGGCGCCGGCCGCGTCGCTGGTTTGCGCCAACTGCTGGTTGCGCTTGTGCGCCAGCGCCTGGGTGCCGGCGCTGGTGCGCCCGTCCACCCAGGGCGCGTCGTCCCCCAGCAGGCCACGCATTTGCGCGACTTCTTCTGCCATGAGCAGGTTCTTGAGGTGCAAAAACATGGCCTGCAGGCTTCCTTAAAAGCGCGTCTTGAGCGTCAGCTGTGCGCTGCGGGCGGCGCCTGGGGCGTAGAAGCCGCGGTACAGCGTGTCGGCATAGAGCTTGTCGGTGAGGTTGGTGACGTTGAGCTTGAGGCTGGTCTTGTCGTTCACGGTGTATTCCACCATGGCGTCCACCACGGCAAAACTGCCGGCCGTGACCGAGCGCTGGCCGTCCGGGTTCTGCTCGCCACGGTAGTTCACGCCCACGCCGAGGCGCCACTGCGGCGCCACGGCATAGGTGGTCCAGAGGCTGCCGCTGTGGCGTGGCGTCAGGCCCGGCCGGTCGCCCTTCACTTGGGCGCCACCGCCGCCGGCTGCAAGCGCTACGTTGCTCTCGTCAATCCTGGCGCTGGGAATCCAGGTGTGGTTGAAGAACACTTCCCATTTGGGCGTGATGCGGCCGGCCAGGTTGAATTCCATGCCTGCGGCGTGGCGCTTGCCTGAGAGAAGTTCCTGGGTAGCGGCCGAATCCGGATCGGTGTTGCGCTCGTTGTATTTCTCGCTGTAGAAGGCCGCGACGCCAAGCAGTGCCCGCTTGCCCCACAGGTCGAACTTGCCGCCGATCTCGAAATTGCGGCTCTTCTCGGGTGGCGTGTTGGAGGCGCGTGCCGTACTGTTATTGACGCTCAGGCCGAACTGGTAGGTGTCGCCCGAGGTGTTGTAGGAGGTGCCGTAGGAAGCGTAGTACGAGCTGCTGTCGTTCGGCTGGTAGATGATGCCGACGCGCGGACTCCAGAGGCCGTCCGAGCGCTCATTCGACAGCGCCATAGGCGTGTGGTACGAGGCCTTGAAGTCGTCGTAGCGCAGGCCACCGAGGAGCTTGACGGTGTCGGTCACTGACACGGTGTCCTGCGCATACAAGCCGACGTTGCTCGCGTCGAAGGTGTTGAACGTCGGCTCGCCGCGCGGCGTCGGGCGCAAGGCGCCGTCGTCGGGTGTGCCCACGGTGGTGTCGGGCATACTGCCCGTGCCGGTGTAGCGCTGGTCGCGCTTGGCATCGTCGTGGTAAAGGTCCACGCCAGCGATCAGCGCGTGCTTGCGGCCGCCCCAGTTGAAGGTGTTGGTGTAGTCGCTTTGCAGTTGCGTCAGTTCGCTGATACCCAGGCGCCCTTTGGGCGAGCGGGTGATCACGGTGCTGTCGCTCAGGTTGTCCTGCGTGGTGCCGGCGGCGAAGCGCACGGCGCTGGCCAGCAGGTCGCGTTCGTAGCGGCCGTGGCGCAGGCGCGTCTTGAGTTCGCCGTTGTCGTCAAACCGGTGCGTGTGCGCCAGCGTGACGTACTGCGCCGAGGTGTCGAGCTTGTCGCTGGCCAGGCCGTAGTAGTTGCGCGCCGGCAGCGAAGGCACCAGCTTGCCGTCGTTGAGGAACCATGGGTGGTTGTAAAGCGGCCGGCCCTCGATATCGAGCGAATACAGGCCCACCGAGAACTCATCGCGCGTGCCTATGCCCCAGCTGTACGTGGGTGCGATGCCGAGCTTGCGCTGCCTGGCGCCGTAGTTTTTTTCGTCGTGCACCAGTGCGTTGAGGCGAAAGGCGGCGTTCTCGCCCGTGAGAAAGTTGAAGTCCCCCGTCAGCCGGTTTTCCTGGCCGGTGCCCAGCGTGTAGCTGATTTCCTGCTGGTCCATCAGCAGCGGCATCTTGTTGACCTGGTTGACCACGCCGCCGGTCGAGCCTTTGCCAAACAGCATGGAGGCCGAGCCCTTGAGCACCTCGACGCTGTCGTTGTTGAAGGTGTCGCGCTCGTAGAGCGGGGCGTCCTTCATGCCATCCACATAAATGTCGCCGGCCTGGCCAAGCGAGAACCCGCGCAGGCGGATGTCTTCCTCACCGGTCTCGCCCGCCTGGAAGGTGACGCCTGCCGTGCTGCGCAGCACGTCGCGAAAATCGTCCTGGTTGCGGTCGGTCATGAGCCGTTCGGTGAACACGGTCACGCTCTGCGGAATGTCGCGCAGGGCCTGTTTGCCTTTGCCGATGGCGGTGGTGGCGGGCTTGAGCGTGTCTTTGTTCTGGATGTCCGCGCTGTCCTTGACGGTGACGGTGGGGAGCTGCGCGCCGGTCGTGGGCGCGGTTTGCGCCCAGCCGCTGCAGCTTGCCAGCAGCATCAAGGCACCCAGCGGAATCAAGGCTCTCTCGGCGCCTGTTGGTGAAGGTGCGGTCGAAGCAGGTTGGGAAGGGGGTTGGGAAGGGGGTTGGGAAGGGGGACGCGGTGTGCGAGCGTGGGCCAAAAGGGTTCTCCGGTTGCTGTGGACTTGGGTCTTGGTGGGCGTGGGCCCATCAGGCGCAAGAAGCAGTGGCTGGGAAAACCGTGGCTGTGCCTCGTGACAGAGGCGTATTTTAAATCAAATGAGAGTCATTCGCATTATCAATGGTGCTGATTTCCAACAGCATTGGTGCGCATGGCGTGAAAAAGCCGGCAAAAGCCGGCCTGAGTGTGAGCGCAAAGCGCCTTATTTCACGTGCTTGCCGATGAGGCCCGCCATTTCGAACATCGAGACTTGCGGCTTGCCAAAAACTTCCTTGAGCTTGGCGTCGGCATTGATCATGCGCTTGTTGGCAGCGTCCTGCAGGTTGTGCGCCTTGATGTAGACCCACAGCTTGCTGATGATTTCGGTGCGGGGCAGCGGTGCAGCGCCTACGACGGCAGCCAAGGCCGGGCTGGGCGTGAGCGCCTTCATGAAGGCGGCGTTGGGGGTGCGCTTCTTTGCGGGAGCGGCCGTCTTGGCGCCGGCAGCGGCCGGGGCTTTTTTTGCAGTTGCCATGTTGGTTTTTTCCTGGTTGGGTGTTCGATGGACCAGCGAAAACCTGTTTCTCCACTGGCAGAGGGATGCTAATGGCAAAAAAACGGGTTTCCAAGCGCAGACAGGGTTTTTTTGCGTCTGTGTGTAGCGCCGGGGACGGTTATCGGAATTCCTGCTGGCTGTTGACGATGCGCTTGAGCGCCTCGGGGTCCTGTATGCGCACATGGCGCTGCTTGACTTCGACAATGCCTTCTTCGACAAACTTCGAGAAGGTGCGGCTCACGGTTTCCAGCTTCAGGCCGAGGTAGCTGCCGATCTCCTCCCGCGTCATGCGCAGCACCAGCTCGCTTTGTGAAAAACCGCGCGCGTGCAGGCGCTGCACCAGGTTCAGCAGGAAGGCGGCGAGACGCTCTTCCGCGCGCATGCTGCCCAAAAGCAGCATGACGCCATGCTCGCGTACGATTTCGCGGCTCATGATCTTGTGCACATGGTGCTGCAAGGCGGTAACCTCACGCGAAATCTCTTCGATGCGGTCAAACGGCATGACGCACACTTCGGCGTCTTCCAAGGCCACGGCGTCGCAGCTGTGGTGGTCGTTGACGATGCCGTCGAGCCCGATGATCTCGCCCGCCATCTGAAAACCCGTCACCTGATCGCGCCCATCCTCAGTGGCCACACAGGTTTTGAAAAAACCGGTGCGAATCGCGTAGAGTGATGTGAAGGCTTCGCCGTTGCGAAACAGCGTGCCGCCGCGCTTGATTTTGCGCCGCACGGTCACCACATCGTCCACGCGCTCCATTTGCTCGCTCGACAGCCCCACGGGCAGGCAGAGCTCACGCAAATTGCAGTTGGAGCAGGCGACACGGAAGCTTGACGACGCGTCCTGGATGGGAATGTGCGCAATATTGCTTGTCGGCAAGGCTTTTGCCGCAGCGGGTTGCCGAGCCGTGGGTGTGCTGGATGCTGACATACATCAAATTATGAACTATTGCAGTTTGTACCTTCAAACCCCATGGGGCACTGCCCATTCTTGATTATGGTCAAGACGCTGCGTTCCACTGTGGGGCACAGTAGCGCCTCTCCAGGAGAATCCATGACCGTTGCCACGCCAGAATTGCTGACCCGTTTCGATGTTTCCGGACCGCGCTACACCTCGTACCCGACGGCCGACCGGTTTGTCGAGGCATTTGGCGAGGACGACTATGTGCTGGCCTTGAAGCAGCGCCATCTGGGCAGCGCAGCAAAGGCCATGCCTTTGTCCATCTACGTGCACATCCCGTTTTGCGAGTCGCTGTGCTACTACTGCGCCTGCAACAAGATCATCACCAAGCACCACGACCGTGCCGACGTCTACCTGCGCTACCTGAGCCGAGAGATCGACCTGCATACCCAGCATTGCGGCACCGGCGCGATCGTGAGCCAGTTGCATCTGGGTGGCGGCACACCCACGTTTTTGTCCGATGACGGATTGCGCGAGCTGATGGACATGCTGCGGCGCAGCTTCACGCTGGTGTCGGGGGGCGAATATTCCATTGAAGTGGATCCGCGCACCGTAGACGCCGGGCGGCTCAAGGTGCTGGCGGAACTGGGCTTCAATCGCCTGAGCTTTGGCGTGCAGGACTTCGATCCAGACGTGCAAAAGGCGGTGCACCGCATCCAGCCGGCCGAGCAGGTGTTCGCCCTGGTGGAGGCTGCGCGCACCATTGGTTTTGACTCCGTCAACGTCGATCTGATCTATGGCCTGCCCAAGCAGACTCCTGAGTCCTTCGACCGCACGCTGGAGCAGATCAAGGAATTGCGCCCGGACCGCATTGCCTTGTATGCCTATGCGCACCTGCCTGAGCGGTTCAAGCCACAGCGGCGCATTGTTTGGGCCGATCTTCCCATGGGGTCGGCCAAGGTTTCCATGCTCTCGCGCTCGCTCGATGCGCTGACGGGCGCTGGCTATGTGTACGTGGGAATGGACCATTTCGCCCTTCCCGAAGACGCGCTGGCCGTTGCCAAGCGCCAAGGGCGCCTGCACCGCAACTTCCAGGGCTACAGCACGCAGCCCGATTGCGACCTCATCGGGCTCGGGGTGTCGGCCATTGGACGGGTGGGGGCGACCTACAGCCAGAACGCCAAGACGCTTGAGGATTACTACGACCGGCTCAACCAAGGGCATTTGCCCATCGTGCGCGGCCTGGCGCTCTCGCGGGACGACCTGGTGCGCCGCGCGGTGATCATGGCCATCATGTGCCAAGGCGCCTTGAACATCGAATCGGTTGAGCAGTCCTGGCTGATCGACTTTCGCGAATATTTCGCACGTGAGCTGGAGCAGCTTGCCGAATTGGAGCAGCAGGGCCTGGTCGCGTTGAAGCCCGACGGCGTTGAAGTCACGTCGATGGGCTGGTATTTCGTGCGCGGCATTGCCATGGTGTTCGACCGTTACCTGCAGTCCGATCGCAACCGCGCGCGCTTCTCGCGCATCATCTGACGTGCTCGGCTCGCTGGCCTGGACAGCGCTGGCGATGGGCCTCGTCGGAGGCTCCCACTGCCTGGTCATGTGCGCGGCGCCATGCAGTGCCGTGACGCGCCCGACCTTACCGGCAGGTGCCGCCTCAATGGCAAGCACCGACGTTCAGCCGGTGCATTGGCAAAGCCCGCGCGGCGCCCGCAGGCACCTGATGGCCTACCACCTGGGGCGGCTTTGTGGCTATGCCAGCGCGGGCGCGCTGATTGCGCTTGCCATGCAGAGCTTTGCCTGGGTGACGCAGCAGGCGTCTGCCTTTCGCCAGGTCTGGACCCTCATGCACGTCGCAGTGCTGGCCTGGGGGCTGATGATGCTTCTGCTGGCGCGCCAGCCCGCCTGGGTCGAGGCGGCAGGACGGTCCGTGTGGGGACGCGTGCGGCCTCTGGTGGACGCCCCCGGTGGGGTATTCGCCACCGGTTTCCTCTGGGCGCTGATGCCCTGTGGCCTGCTGTACTCGGCGTTGCTCGTGGCGGCGCTGAGCGGCGGCGCCTTGCAAGGGGCGGTCACCATGGCCATGTTTGCCGTGGGCAGCGGCCTGTGGCTATTGGCGGGGCCTTGGGCCTGGCTGGCTCTGCGCCAGCGTGCCAACCGGTTGCGTGCCGACTGGGGCACCCGATTGGGCGGGCTGCTGCTGTGCGGCGTTGCAGCCTGGGCGCTGTGGCACGACCTGGTAGTTCGCCCCTCGCTCATGTGTCAATAGCAAACATTCGGCATCAGTGTTGCGTTGAAGCTTCATTCGCAAGCAAATGTGCGAATCGTTTGCGTTTTGTCACCCGATAATAGTTTCCACTTTGCACGTGGATGTGCGAAGGCCCCATGTGAACACATCCATTGAAATTCCCATTGACCAACTGCGCGTTGGCATGTTCATCCAGTTGGATCTCAACTGGATGCAGCACCCATTTCCGCTGGGTAGTTTTCGCATTGCCTCGCAAGAACAAATAGACACGGTCCGGAACCTGGGCCTGCCCACCGTGCGCTACCTACCTGCCCGCAGCGACCCGGAATTTCACCGCTCTTTCACCGAGCCAGGGCGCAGTGACGGCTGGACACAGGCTGAGATCGAGGAGGCGCAACACAACGTGCGCCATGAGGCGGCTGAGCAGTTGAGGCAGCAATTGCTGGCGCAGCACGCGGCGCTTTCAGCCTGTGACCAACAGTTTCTGGCTGCGACCCGAACCTGTCTTCGCGTGGGTTCCATGGCGGACAAGCAGCCTCTGGACGCACGGGCCCAAGGCGAAGCCCTGGTGGGCAGTTGTGTGGATGGGCTTCTGGTCAACGGTGACTCGGTGATTCGGTTGCTGTCTGAGGGGGTCGGCGAACGCAACGCGCTGCATCCTGTGAATGTCATGGTGCTCAGCTTGCTGCTGGGCAAGGCGCAAGGGGCTGGCCCCGGGGATCTGCGCGCCATTGGCTTGGCCGCTTTGCTGCACGACATCGGGAAGTCGCGCATGCCCCCACACCAATGGGTGCGCACCAAGGACATGGTGTTGGGCGACCTGCTGTCCTATCAGAAGCACGTGGGCTATTCGATCGACATGGGCCGGCGAATGGAGTTGCCTGCAGCCGTGTTGGACGGCATTGCACAGCACCACGAGATGGTCGATGGCAGCGGTTTTCCCATGGGGCTTCGCGGCGAGGCAATTGGAAACGCCGGGCGCATCGTGGGTCTGGTCAACTACTACGACCGCTTGTGCAACCCGGTGCATGGAGTAGAGGCGCTTACGCCCCATGAGGCGCTGTCGGTCATTTTTGCCAAGTGCAAGGCGCAATTCGAGTCTCAGGTGTTGGGCGTCTTTATCCGCATGATGGGCGTGTACCCGCCTGGCTCCGTGGTGCAGCTCGTCAACGACCGCTATGCCATTGTGGTGTCGGTCAATTCTTCGCGGCCGCTGCGACCGCGCGTGATCGTGCACGATCCGGCGATTCCCAAAGAGCAGGCGCTCATCCTGGATCTTGAAACCGTGCCTGAACTGGGTATTCGCCGCAGCCTCAAACCTACCCAGTTGCCGCGCGAGGCCTTGGACTATCTCTCGCCACGCAAGCGCATCTGCTACTTTTTCGAGCGTGCGGTCGATGCGCAAGGTGTGAAAGCCACGCCGTGAGCCGAACCGCCATCAATCCGGCATGGCACGGCGCATTTGACGACCTGCAAGAGGCCGTCTGGGTGGTGGACGCGAGCGCACGCAACATCGTGTTTGCCAACCCCAGCGCCGCGAGCTTGCTGGGGTTGCCGCGTGAGGAATTGCAAGGCGCCTTGGTCGAGCGCTTTGCTGCAACGCCGCAGGATCATCTGTTCTGGACCGATACCAGGCAGGTAGTGGCCGATGGCATTGAATCGATGACCGTGGTGTTGCGCGCCGATGGCGAGCTGGTGCCCGTCATGCGCCGTGTCACGCCGCTGACCATGGCGCCCGACCTTGGTTCGATGTTGGTGACCATGCTTGATTTGAGCGAGCGCCAGCGCGCTGAGCGAGAGCTCGAACGCCTCCTGGCTGAGCTGCGCGCCACATTGGATTCCGTCGCCGATGGCATTCTGGTCTGCGGCCTTGATGGGCGCATTCGTGCATTCAACCACCGTCTGGTCAGCATCTGGCACCTTCCGCAGGCGCTGTTGTTGCGCCGTGACGATGCGGCGCTGCATGCCTATCTCGCGAGCCAGGTCATGGCGCCCGGACCGTACCAGGACCGACTCGATGAGATAGCGCGCGACCCGGCAACGCCCTCGCGTGACGTTTTGGAGCTGCACGGCGGCCAGATCGTGGAGCGGCGCTGCGTTCCGCAGCTCAGTCATGGCAGTGTGACGGGGCGGGTGTACTCGTTTCGCGATATCACCGAGCAAACGCAGTCCGAGTCGGCGTTGCGCATCGCATCGCTGACCTTTGAGGCAAGCCCGTATGCCATTTTTGTTGCGGATGCGAGGCAGGTGGTCACCCAGGTCAACCCTCAGTTCGAGCGGCTCATGGGCATTCCCATCGCCGGCATTCTGGGCCGCCCGGCAGCGGGCCTGTTTGGCGCATCGGGCGGGCCGGCTTTCATGGAGCAAGTGCAGCTTGCCTGGCAGAACAAGCTGATATGGGAGGGCGAACTGCGCTTGCCACGCGCTTCGCACGACGACTGTGCCGTCCAAGTGGCCTGGGTGGCGCTGCGCGATGCGGCTGGCAACATCGGGCAAAGTATCGGTTTTGTGCGTGACCTCACGCAGCACCATGCGGCACGCAAGCGCATTGACGAACTGGCCTACAGCGACGTGCTCACCGGCCTGCCCAACCGCCTGCAGCTGTCGCAGCGCGTCGAGTCGGCATTGCGGGGTGCCCGGCCAGGGGAGGCCGGATTTGCCATCCTCGTGCTGGATCTGGACCGCTTCAAGATCATCAACGATTCGCTGGGGCATGCGTTTGGGGACCGGGTGCTGCGCCTCGTTGCAGCGCGGCTGCAGATTTGCCTGCGCCAGACCGACATGTTGTGCCGTCTGGGCGGAGACGAATTTGTCGCCTATGTCCACGCCAGCGACAGCGCTGCCGCGGAAAACGTGGCACGGCGCATGTTGCAGGAAATGTTGCTGCCCTATTCGCTCGATGGCATGAGCTTTTCCATCCAGTGCAGTATCGGTGTTGCGCTGTATCCGCAGGATGGCATGTCGCTGGACGAACTGATCAAACAGGCGGACTCGGCGATGTACCGCGTCAAGGAGCGCGGGCGCGGCAATTACGGCTTCTATCAGCCGCAGATGAATGCCAACCTGTTGGCTCGCATGAAGCTCGAGCACGCGATGCGCCAAGCCCTTGGCCGCCACGCCATGCAGGTGCACTACCAGCCCCAGGTTGAGATGGGCTCGGGCCGCATCGTCGGTGTGGAGGCGCTGCTGCGCTGGACGGATGAAGAAATGGGCGTGGTGTCCCCCGCCACCTTTATTCCCCTGGCCGAAGATACGGGCTACATCGTCACGCTCGGCGCCTGGGTTCTGGAGCAGTCCGTGATGCAGGCGGCCCACTGGGCACGCGCCGGCTTGTCGCTTGTGGTGTCGGTCAATGTGTCGGCGCTTGAGCTCAGGCAGGCGGATTTTGTCGAACGTATCGCCAAGCTGCTGCAGGAGCATCGCTTGCCCGCTCACTGTCTTGAGCTCGAGCTCACCGAATCCATGCTGCTCCAGGATGCCCAGGAAGCAGCACAGCGCCTGCATGCACTTGCAGACCTTGGCATCGCGCTGGCGATCGATGATTTCGGTACCGGCTATTCCAGCCTGGCCTATCTTAAAAACCTGCCCATCGACAAGCTCAAGATCGACCAGTCCTTCGTACGCGGCCTGCCGGACGACGAGGGCGACTGCGCCATTGTCAGTGCTATCGTGCACTTGGGCCAGGCGCTCAAGTTCACGGTGGTGGCCGAGGGTGTGGAAACCCAGGCGCAGCGCAGCAGCCTGCAATCCATGCATTGCAGCCACTACCAGGGATACCTGTGCGCAGCGGCCATGACCGCCCCCGATTTCGAGCAGTGGCTGGCTTCGGCTCAGCCCGCCCTGAGCCCTTTCCAGAGCATGTAGGCTGCCAGGCCAAACAGCAGGCTGGCAAACACGCGCTTGAGCTGCGCCACGGGCAACTGGTGCGCCACCCGGGCGCCCAGCGGCGCGGTGAGCACGCTGCACAGGGCCACCGCCGCCAGTGCTGGTAGCCAGACATGGCCCAATGCAGCAGGCGAAAGCCCTGTCTCGGAGCGGCTCGCAACGAACGCTTGGTGGCTCAAGGCATAGGTGTCTGCGGATGCCACCGAGCCGGCATCCTGAACCGGGGGTTCAGGTGGGCGAGGGCAGCCTGACGTTGGGTTCATCTGACGCGAGATGATCACGCTCACCAGGCAATGTACCAAGCCCGGGCTCTATGAGCATTGGTTCAAGGAATTACAACCCGGCAGCACCGCAGACCGCTTGATTGTAGGCTTGGCACGGCACCGGCGTCGCACGGATGCACAAGGTGTCAGAAAAGCCGTCCGTCTGCGCCAAGCGCGTCGTCCAGGCGCTTGACCAGGGCTTCAAGGCGTTCGCTGTCGCTGGCGGGGAGTGCACTTTCGGACGAATCGACTGGCTGCGACGGCGCAGCAGATGCCGGCGAATGCGCCAATTCAGCGGCCTCGCGGTCGGCAAGATCAAACGCCAGATTGAGTGCGGCCAATACCGCGATACGCTCGCGGGCGCGCACCTTGCCGGCGTCGCGGATGGCGGTCATGGCGGTGTCCACGCGCTCCACGGCGTCGAGCAGGCGCGCTTCGCGCCCCTCGGGGCAACCGAGCAGGTAGCTCTGCTGCATGATTTGCACTTCCAGCTGTTTCATGGCGCGTCCTATTCTTCTGCAGGCGGCGAGGGCAGGCGTTCAATCAAGGCATCCACACGGGCACGGGCGGCCTGCAAACGTGAGCGCAGCGAATCGCGCTCCTGCGTCAGCGTGGCCACCTGGTCCGTCAGAAGGGCGATGGTGCGTTCAGACTGCTCGTGGCGCGCGAGCAGTTGCTCTACGCGCTCGGCAATCCGATCGATGGGTGACGAAGAGTCCATGGACATAGCCGAACAATTGTAGGCGGTGCGTTCCGAAATGGGCTTTGCCCGTGTCTAGAAATCTGTGCGCGAGGAGTTCTGCCGATGGGATGGGCGTCCCAAGGTCTTCGGCCGCGTTCGAGGTGGGCAACAGAGGGGGCGCCATGCCGTAAACTCTAGCTGTTGGTGCTCGCGCCGTGGTTCGCACGTCGCAGTTCAACGGGAAACAGGGAGGAGGGTGCCGTCCACGGTGCCGCCGAGCCTGCGCTGCCCCCGCAACGGTCAGCGGCCGAATCTTTCGATTCACCTTTCACACCCAGTGCCACTGGGCGCCTTGAACAAGCGCCTGGGAAGGCCGTGAAAGGCGCGCCGCCAGCCCGGATACCGGCCAACACGGTGGTTGCGCACGCCTTGCGGTGGGTGCGGCCGTTTCACCCATACGCTGGCGGGGAAGCCGGCACGGGTTGTCTGTTTTCTTTGTTCCCCATGAAAAATCGCTCTTCCCGTGTGCGCCGTGCGGCTGCGCTGTGCCTGTCTCCCGCTGTCTTTTCTGCGCTCTCCTTGTTGGCCATGCAAGTGGCGCGTGCGCAGCAGGCAGCGCCTGTACAGGTCGCGCAGAACCTGCGTGCACCGCAGCTCGAGGAAACCGTGGTCGCGGCCACGCGCACCGAGCAGCCTCTGTCCGATCTGGTGGCCGACGTCTCCATCGTGGACCGCGAGACGATCGAGTCCAGCGGTGCGACGGGTATCGCCGACGTGCTGGCGCGCCTGCCCGGCGTTGAGATGACGCGCAACGGCGGTGTGGGCAATGCTGGCAGCGTGTACCTGCGCGGCGCCGAGCAGCGCTTTACGGCCGTCTATATCGATGGTGTGCGTGTCGATTCGCAATCCACCGGTGGCGCGCTGTGGGAGCAGATTCCGCTCGCGCAGATCGAGCGCATCGAAGTGCTGCGCGGCCCGGCCGCTGCGGTGTATGGGTCGGATGCCATTGGCGGTGTCATCCAGCTCTTCACGCGCAAGGGCGAAGGCCCGGCGGCGCCTTATGTGGGTGTGGGCCTGGGCAACCAGGGCACGCGCAAGATCGAGGCTGGCGTGAGCGGCACGACCGGGCCGGACGGTGCACTCGACTATGCCGTGGGCCTGGCGCATGCGCGCAGCAGCGGCTTTGACAGCAAGACCAGCGGCGTGCACAACCCGGATGATGACGGCTATGACAGCACCAGCGGCAGTGCGCGTGTCGGCTACCGCATCAACGCGCGGCACAAGATCGGCGCCAGTCTCCTGAGCAGCCGCCTTGATTCTGGTTATGACGCGTATGGCTATTTGCCCTCCGCCCCAGTGGACGACCGCAACCAAGACCGCTTGCGGACGGTGGGCGCGCATTGGGACGCTCAGTGGAGCGATGTGTACAGCACCCGCGTCTCGGTAAGCGATTCGGCCAGCCGCTACGCAACCACGCCGTCCCCTTACCTGACCGAAACGGATCTGCGCGGTTACCTGTGGCAAAACGAGTGGCGCCTGGGTGCGCACCGCCTGAGCGCGGCGCTCGAGCGCCGCGAAGACCACCTGGATAACCCTGCGCTGGACGCCTACAGCGTGGGTATCTCGCGCGGCCGCTCACAAGATGCGCTGGCGCTGGGCTACGGCTACCACGCCGGCGCACACACCGTGCAGGCCAACCTGCGCCACGACAGCGACAGCGAATTCGGCGGCAAGGGCACCGGCAGCGTGTCGTATGGCTACGCCTTTGCGCCAAGCTGGCGCGCCACGGCGTCGGCGGGCACGGCGTTCCGCGCGCCCACGCTGTACCAGCGCTTCAGCCAGTACGGCGATGCCTCGCTGCAACCCGAGACCAGCCGCAACGTCGAGCTGGGCCTGCGCTATGCCAGCGGCACCAGCGCCTTCTCGGCCGTGGCGTACCGCAACCGCGTGACCAACCTCATCAACTTTGCCGCAGGCGGCACTTGCGGCCAGGCATTTGGCTGCTACCTCAACACCGGCAACGCCGAGTACAGCGGCATCACGCTGGCGGGCTCCTACAAGCTCGCGGGCGTGCAACTGCACGGCTCGGTGGACTTCCAGGACCCGCACGACCGCGATACGGGCAAGCAACTCGCCCGCCGCGCCAAGCGCCACGCCACCCTGGGTGCCGACACGCGGGTCGCCGGCTGGACGCTGGGTGCGGAAATGCAGGCCTCGGGCAAGCGGTTTGACAACGCGGCCAACACCACCGTGCTGGGCGGCTACACCTTGTTCAACCTGGTCGCCAGCACCCGCATCGCCCGCGACTACACGCTGTTGGCCCGCATCGACAACGCGGCCGACAAAAACTACGAGATGGCTGGAACCTACGCCACCGGCGGGCGCCAGCTCTATATCGGCCTGAAGTGGGAGCCATTGTGAGCTCAACCCCCTGTGGCGCTTCGCGCCTTCCCCCTTCTCTCACGCTTCGCGTGGGGAGGGGGACGCCGCCGGTGCGGCGGGGCGGCCCTTGCACGGCGGCCCGCGCCTGGTGCGGGCGAGGATCAAGCGTTGTGGGGGTTATCCAACGCCAGGAGTTTGTGTGATGACGCGTTGCCCCGCACTGCTGGTGGCCGCCCCGGCCTCGGGTCAGGGCAAGACCACGGTGGTGGCGGCCCTGGCGCGCCTGCACGCCCGGCAGGGCCGGCGCGTGCGCGTGTTCAAGTGCGGGCCCGATTTTCTCGACCCGCACTGGCACCAGCTCGCCAGCGGCGCGCCCGTGCATTCGCTCGATTTGTGGATCAACGGCGCCGAGGACTGCGCCGCGCGCCTGCATGCCGCCGCGTGCGATGCCGACCTGGTGCTCATCGAAGGCGTGATGGGCCTGTTCGATGGCGAACCCAGCGCGGCCGACCTGGCGCGGCGCTTTGGCGTGCCGGTGCTGGCGGTTGTCGATGCCTCGGCCATGGCCGGCACCTTTGGTGCGCTGGCGCATGGCCTTCGGCACTACCAGCCGGACTTGCCCTGGGCGGGGGTGCTGGCCAACCGCGTGGCGGGCGAGCGCCATGCCGAGATGCTGCAGCGCGGCCTGCGGGAGCCGGCCGACTGGCTGGGCGCCTTGCCGCGCGTGGCATTGGAGAATGCCGCCCTGCTGCCCGAGCGCCACCTGGGCCTGGTGGCGGCGCACGAACTGCCGGATGCGCTGGCCCGGCTGGACGCCGCCGCCGATGCGTTGGCCGCCACACCGTTGGGGCAGATGAATTTGGTCGAACTGCAGCGCTGGGCGGTGGCTTTCCCGGTACCGCCCGACCGTCTGCCCGTGCCCCCGCTGCTGGCTGGCCGCACGGTGGCTGTGGCACGTGATGCGGCGTTCAGCTTTATCTACCCGGCCAATCTTGATACCCTGGTACAGCTTGGCGCCCAAGTGCAGTTTTTTTCTCCGCTAGCGGGCGATGCCTTGCCGGCTTGCGATGCCGTGTGGCTGCCCGGTGGCTACCCCGAGCTGCACGCGGCGCGACTTGCCGCCAACCGGGGCCTGCAGGACGGCCTGCGTGCGCACCTGGCCGCAGACAAACCCCTGTGGGCCGAATGCGGCGGCATGCTGGCGCTGTTCGAGACGCTGCGCCTGCAAGACGGCAGCGTGCAAGCCATGTGGGGCCTGCTGCCTGGCACAGCGGCCATGCAAGCGCGCCTGGCGTCGCTCGGGCCGCGGCAACTGGACTTGGCGGGCCAGAGGCTGCGCGGCCACAGCTTTCACTATTCGACCGCTGACTGCAGCGCCCCGGTGCTCGCTCGCAGCAGTCGGCCCGGTGCAGAGGATGCAGACGGTGAGCCGCTGTTCGCCTTGGGTAGCCTGCGCGCCAGCTACTTTCATGCCTGGTTTGCTTCCAACCCGGTGGCGGTGGCGCAGTTGCTCGGGGGCAGCGTATGAGCCTGTCCGTGGCCCGCGGCGAACTGATTCTGGGGGGCCAGAAAAGCGGCAAATCGCGCCGTGCCGAGGCGCTGGCGGCGGCGTGGCTGGCGGCCAGCCCCAAGCACGGCGCGCTGCTCATCGCCACGGCACAAGCGGGCGACGAGGAAATGCGCCAGCGCATCGCCCGCCACCAGAGCGACCGCGCCGCGCGCGTGCCGCGCATGCAAACGCTGGAGGAACCGCGCGACCTCGCGGGTGCCCTGGCGCAGCACGGCGCGCCGGACACGCTCATCGTCGTGGATTGCCTGACGCTGTGGCTGACCCACTGGTTATTTCGGCACGATGAAAATTTTGATGAAAAAGAGGCTCTAACGCACGGCTGGCCTGCGCAAGCAGCTCTCTTTTTTGAAGTGTTGGAGAAAACCCCCGGGCCCGTTGTTCTGGTGGGCAACGAGATCGGCCTGGGGGTCATTCCCATGGGACGCGAAGTGCGCGCCTTTGTCGATGCGCTGGGCCTCTTGAACCAGCAGGCGGCGCAGGCCTGCGAGCGCGTCACGCTGATGGCGGCTGGGCTGCCGCTCACCTTGAAGGACCCGCCATGAAACCCACACCCATCAAACGCATCCTCATCGTGCTGGCGGTTTTGCTGCTGCTGGTGCTGGCCATGGCCACGCTGGCCCAGGCCGAGCCCATCCGCGTGGTGGACGACCGGGGCCGTACCGTCACGCTGCCTGGCGCGCCGCAGCGCATTGTGAGCCTGCTGCCTTCACTGACCGAAACCGTCTGCGCACTCGGTGCCTGCCAGCGGTTGGTGGGGGTGGACCGCTATTCCAACTGGCCTGTCAGCGTCGTTACGCTGCAGGGGGTCGGCGGTGGGCTGGACCCGAACATCGAGGCCATCGTGGCGCTGCGGCCCGACGTCGTGCTGATGGCGACCTCGTCGCGCGCCCAGGCGCAGCTCGAATCCTTGGGCGTGAAGGTGGTGGCGCTGGAGCCCAAGACGCACGCCGACGTGCAGCGTGTGCTCGGCAAGGTGGGCCAGGTGCTGGGCGTGGCCGATGCGCAGCAGGTCTGGCGCGTGATCGATGCAGGCGTGCAGGCCGCCGCCCAGTCGGTGCCCGCCGCCGCACGCGGCACGCGGGTGTATTTCGAAGTCAACAGCGGGCCGTACGCGGCAGGCCCGGCCTCCTTTATTGGCGAGACGCTCGCACGGCTGGGGGCCCGCAACATTGTTCCCGCGGCGCTCGGGCCTTTCCCCAAACTCAACCCCGAATTCGTGGTGCGCGCCGACCCCGACCTCATCATGGTCGGGGCGCGCAGCGCCGAGGGCCTGACCGCGCGCCCCGGCTGGAGCCAGATGCGCGCGCTGCGGGACGGCCGGCTGTGCCGGTTTGACGCAGCGCAGTCCGACGTGCTGATCCGCCCCGGCCCGCGCATGGCCGAAGCGGCCCGCCTGATGGCGGCCTGTCTCACCGACAAAGCGCCCCGAAAAGACGTGCGACGATGAGCGCCGTCATGCCCCTGCCGCCCGCCACCTTGCCCACTTGCGCCAGCACCGTGCACGCACGGCGCGGCCGTTGGCTGGCGCTGGTGCTCATCGCTCTGGCGCTGTGCCTGTTCGTGCTGGGCACGGCGGTGGGCAGCAGCGGGTTTGAAAACCTCTTGCCCGCGCTGTGGAACCCGCAGGGCGACAGCGCGGCGCACGCCATGGCGCAGAAAATCGTCTGGGACATTCGCCTGCCGCGCACGCTGGGCGCCTGGTGTGCTGGTGCGCTGCTCGGGTTGGCGGGTGCGGTGGCGCAGGGGCTGTTTCGCAACCCGCTGGCCGACCCGTACCTGCTGGGCAGCGCCTCGGGCGCTTCGCTGGGCGTGGCCGTGGCGCTGGCGCTGATGGGCGGCGGCGCCGGCATGCTGGGCGGGGCGCAACGTGCCATCACCATTTCGGTCTATTCCAGCCACTGGCTGGTGCGCCTGGGCCTCACCGGCGCGGCCTTCGTGGGCGCGGTGCTGGCGGTGTTGCTCACGCTGGTGCTGGCGCGCGGCGTGCAGCACACGCTGCGCCTGCTGCTGGCGGGTGTCATCGTGGGCGTGGTGCTGGGGGCGCTCACCTCGCTCATCCTGCTGCTCTCGCCCGATTCGCTCCAGGCCATGCAGGCGTTCTTGCTGGGTTCCACCGGTTTTGTCGGCTGGACCTCCTGCGTGCTGATGGCCGGCGTGTGGCTGCTGTGCCTGGCCGTGGCCTGGCTGCTGGCGCGCGGGCTCGATGGCCTGGCGCTGGGCGAAGCCACCGCCCTGAGCCTGGGGCTGCGGCTGGCGCCGCTGCGCGCCGCGCTGGTGGCGGTGCTGGCGCTGGCTACTGGCACGGCGGTGGCGCAGACGGGTTTGATTGCCTTTGTCGGCCTGGCCGCGCCGCACCTGGTGCGCGCCGCCGCACCGGTGCCGCACGGGCGGCTGATGCTGCTCTCCAGCCTGATGGGCGGCGCGCTGCTCGCCGGCGCCGATCTGCTGGCGCGTGGGCTGCTCGCGCCGCAGGAGTTGCCCGTGGGCGTGCTCACCGCCGTGCTCGGCGGCGGCTACCTGCTGTGGCTAATGCACCGAAAGACATTGTGAAACACCCCCCTGAGCGGCTGCGCCGCTCCGAACAGCCGCCAGAGGCGGCAGCTCTTCGGAGCCGTCCAACCCTGCACTGGCAGGCTTGGAGCCGCGGCCCTCAGCCCCTGCTCTCGCAGCGCTGCGCGCTGCGGGCAGGGGGACGCCCCCAGCGCGGCGGGGCGGCCCTTGCGCGGGGGCCGCTGGCCTGGGCCGTGCCGGTTTCGTATGTCGCGGGTGGCGCACAGCGCAATGGATTGCAAAAATGATAGCTATCGACGCCCGAGAAATAAGCGCTGGCATAGGAAAACACTCGATATTGCACGGCATTTCGCTCCCTGTGGCGGCTGGCCGCTGGACCAGCATCGTCGGCCCTAACGGCGCGGGCAAATCGACCTTGCTCAAGGTGCTGGCCGGGCTGCTGCCCGCGCAGAGTGGGCGGGTGACTTTGGACGGCCGCCCCTTGCACGACTGGCCGGCCCGCGAACGCGCCCGCCAGATGGCCTGGCTGGGCCAGAACGAAGCGGCGGCCGACGACCTGACCGTGCTCGATGTGGCGCTGCTCGGCCGTCTGCCGCACCAGGGCTGGCTGCAGCCGCCCAGCGCGGCCGACCACGCCGCCGCTGAAGCGGCGCTGCGCCAGACGCAGGCCTGGGCCTGGCGCGAGCGCCCGCTGGGGCAGCTCTCGGGCGGCGAGCGCCAGCGCGTGCTGCTGGCGCGCGCCCTGGCCGTGAACGCTCCGGTGCTGCTGATGGACGAGCCGCTGGCCAACCTCGACCCGCCGCACCAGGCCGATTGGCTGCTGCTGGTGCGCAGCCTGGTGGCCGAGGGCCGCACGGTGGTCAGCGTGCTGCACGAGCTGTCGATGGCGCTGCAGGCCGACGACCTGGCCGTGCTGCAGGACGGCCGCCTGCAGCACCACGGCGCTGCTCATGAGGACGCCACGCACCGCGCGCTGGAAGCCGTGTTCGACCACCGCATCGCCATCCACTGCGTGCAGGGCCAGTGGCTGGCTTTGCCCCGGCTGCACGCCCCTGAACTCGCACTTTGAGGATGTCCCCATGGAAATCGAAACCGCCCCCACCGAAAAACACTACGAAAAGCCCGAAGGCGAACGCCGGGGCCTCGTCATCGTCAATACCGGCGATGGCAAGGGCAAAAGCACCGCCGCCTTTGGCCTGGCGCTGCGCGCGCATGGGCGCGGCAAGGCGGTGCGGATCTTTCAGTTCATGAAGGTGCCGAGTGCGCGCTTCGGCGAGCACCGCATGTTTGAGCAGATTGGCATCCCGATTGAGGGCCTGGGCGACGGCTTTAGCTGGAAGAGCAAGGACCTGGAGCACTCGGCACAGCTGGCGCGCGACGGCTGGGAAAAGGCGCGTGCCGCCATCCTCTCGGGCGAATACTTCATGGTGGTGCTGGACGAAATCACCTACCCGCTGATCTACGGCTGGCTGCCGCTCGAACCCGTGCTGGAGACGCTGCGCACGCGGCCCAAGGACGTGCATGTGGTGCTCACCGGCCGCCGCTGCCCGCCCGAAATCATCGAACTGGCCGACACCGTGACCGAGATGGCGCTTATCAAGCATGCCTTCAAGGCGGGCGTGCCGGCGCAGCGCGGGATTGAGGACTGAGGCGATCTGGTCAATGCACTGGCTCCATCCCCTCGCGGCGCATCCTGGTCTCGGTGGCGCCTGCATGGCGCTGGCCGTGCTGGTGGCGCTGGCGGTGGACCGCTTGTGGGGCGAGCCGCCCGCGCGCTGGCACCCGGTGGTCTGGATGGGCAGAGCGCTTGGGGCCTGCGGTGCGCGCATTGCGCCGGCTGTCGAGACCGCCAGAAGTTTGAAGCATTTTTGGCTTGCAGCGCTTGCCTGGTGTGCGCTGGCAGCTCTGGTTGTAATAGCAACCGCCGCCTTGCAGGCTGGGCTGCTGTGGCTGGGTAGCCCGGCGCCCACCCTTTCCCAGGGGTTCGATATTGCCGGCGTTGGCATGGCGGGCGCCCATGCGGTGCAAACGGCGTTGGTCACGGTGCTGATGGCCACGGCGCTGGGGTTGCTGCTCAAGCCCATGCTGGCGCTGGCCGCGTTGCAAAACGAAGTGCGCGCCGTGGAAGCGGCCCTGGGCGAATCGCTGCAGGCGGGTCGCGCGCGCCTGGCCTGGCTGGTGAGCCGCGACGTGGCGCACCTCAGTGCCGACGAAGTGCGCCAGAGCGCCATCGAATCGCTGGCCGAGAACCTGAACGATTCGGTGGTGGCGCCCCTGTTCTGGTTCGCGCTGGCGGGCCTGCCCGGCGCGGCGCTGTACCGCTTTGCCAACACCGCCGACGCCATGTGGGGCTACCCCGGCATGCGCGGCGGGCGCTACTGGCAATGGGCCGGCAAATGGGCAGCGCGGGCCGACGATGTGCTCTCGTGGTTGCCCGCCCGGCTCACCGCCCTGCTGCTGGCGCTGGTGGCCGGGGGCGTGCCGCTGCGCAGCTTGGCGCAGGAAGCCCGCAAGACCCCGTCGCCCAACAGCGGCTGGCCCATGGCGGCGATGGCGCTGGCGCTGGGCGTGCGGCTGTCCAAGCCGGGGGTGTACCAGCTCCATCCCGCGGGCCGTGGGCCGACCGCGCGCGATGCTCTGCGTGCGCAGAATTTGGTGTCAAAAGTGGCTATAGCGCTTGTTCTGATTGCCCTTGTAGCTATTGTTTCTGTAGTTTCCTGCTTGGTTGCCTGATGCCGCATGCGCTTTTCATCCACGGTGGCCCGGATACCCAAGGCGTGCCGCTGCATGACTTTTCCACCAACGCCAACGCCTGCGGCCCGTGCCCCGTGGCCCTGGCCGCCGTGCAGCAGGCCGATGCCACGCGCTACCCCGACCCGGCCTACACCGTATTGCGCGCGCAGTTGGCCGCCTTTCACGGCGTGGCGCCCGCACGCATCGTGCTGGCGGGCAGCGCCAGCGAATGCATCCACCGCATCACGGCGCTGGCCGTGCAGCGGGGCGGCCGGGCCGTGGCGGTGCCCGTGCATGGCTACGGCGACTACGCCCAGGCCGCCCGCGCCTGGGGCCTGACCGTGCAGCACGCGCCCGGGGCCGGGGCAGCGCTGCAATGGGCCTGCGAGCCCTCCAGCCCGCTGGGCTGCAGCGACGCCGCGCTGGCCGCTTGGCTGCAGGCAGACCCTGGGGCCGGTGCCCTGCGCGTGCTTGACTGTGCCTACCGCCCCTTGCAGCTCGAAGGCCATGCACCGCCGCCGGGCCGCCTGGGCGCTCTCTGGCAGCTCTGGACACCCAACAAGGCGCTGGGCCTGACGGGCGTGCGTGCCGCCTACGCCATCGCGCCGCAGGGCGGCGAGGCCGATGCGGCCGCCCTTGCTGCGCTGGCGCCGTCGTGGCCCGTGGGTGCGCACGGCGTGGCGCTGTTGCAGGCCTGGGCGCAGCCGCGCACGCAACACTGGCTGGCCGAGTGCCTGCCCGTGCTGCGCGACTGGAAGGCGCGCCAGGTGGCGCTGTGCGCCGCGCTGGGCTGGCAGGTGCTGCCCGGCAGCCAGGCCAACTATTTCTGTGTACGGCCCCCGGTGGCCGATCTGCCCGCGCTGCTGCACCGCCTGCGCGCGCAGGGCATCAAGCTGCGTGAATGCGCCTCGTTTGGCCTTCCCGGCGTGGTGCGCCTGGGCGTGCTGGCGCCCGCATCGCAAGACGCGCTGCACCAGGCCTGGGCGGCCTGGGTACAGCAACAACCCAAGGAATTTGCATGACACAACCCTTTGTTCCCGGTCGCCGCCCCGCCGTCTGCGTGATGGTGCTGGGCACCACCAGCGGCGCCGGCAAAAGCTGGCTCACCACGGCGCTGTGCCGCTGGTACAGCAACCAGGGCCTGAAGGTGGCGCCGTTCAAGGCGCAGAACATGAGCAACAACGCGCGCGTGGTCGAGGGCGAGGGCGGCCAGTGGGGCGAAATCGGCAGCGCCCAGTACTTCCAGGCCCTGGCCGCGCGTGCCACGCCCGAGGTGCGCATGAACCCGCTCTTGCTCAAGCCCGAGGCCGACACCCACAGCCAGGTGGTGCTGATGGGGCAGGTGCATGCCGAGTTCACCGCGCTGCCTTGGCGCGGCCGCAGCGAAAAGGTGTGGCCGCAGATCAGCGCCGCGCTCGATGCACTGCGCGCCGAGAACGACGTGGTCGTCATCGAAGGCGCGGGCTCGCCCGCCGAGATCAACCTGCACGCCAGCGACATCGTCAACATGCGCGTGGCGCGGCATGTGGGCGCCCGCTGCCTGCTGGTGACCGACATCGACCGGGGCGGCGCTTTTGCCCACCTCTACGGCACCTGGGCGCTGCTGCCCGAAGATGAGCGTGCGCTGATTCATGGCTTTGTACTGAACAAATTTCGTGGCGATGCCAGCCTGCTGGCGCCCGCGCCCGAGCAACTGCAGGCGCTGACCGGTGTGCCCACCGTGGCCACCATCCCCATGCAGTGGCACCACGGCCTGCCGGAGGAAGACGGTATTTTTGACGACCGCAGCCGCGCCAGCGGCGCGGTGCACACCACCGTGGCCGTGGTCGCCTACCCGCGCATCAGCAATCTCGACGAATTCCAGCCGCTCAAGAACGTGCCCGGCGTGCGCCTGCTGTGGGCGCGCAGCCCGGCCGATGTGGCCGGTGCGGACTGGATCGTTTTGCCCGGCTCCAAGGCCACGGCCGCCGACCTGGCTTGGCTGCGCGCGCAGGGGCTGGACCGCGCGATTGCCGCGCACGCAGGGCAGGGCGGCGCCGTGCTGGGCGTGTGCGGCGGCCTGCAGATGCTGGGCGAGGCGCTGATCGACCCCGAGGGTATTGACGGCAACGGGCCGGGCCTGGGCCTGCTGCCGCTGGTCACCGTGTTCGAACCCGCCAAGACCGTGCGCCACACCGTGGCGCGCTTTGGTGCGCTGCTCGGTGGATGGAGCCGCTTGTCGGGCGTTGCCGTGTCGGGCTACGAAATCCACCACGGACAGACCGCCCAGCACCCGGCCATGGCCGCCAAGGGCGATGTGGCGCGGGGCGTCATCCCCGGCATCGCCTGGCAGAACCCCGCAGGCAATGTGCTGGGCGTGTACCTGCACGGCCTGTTTGAGGATCCCGCCGTTTTAAAAGCACTCTTTGGCACCCATGCGCCCACGCTCAACGCCGTGTTCGATGGGCTGGCCAATTGCATTGCCCAGCATATGGAGCCGGGCGTGCTGGACGCCCTCATCGCGTAAGAAACACGCTGCTATCATCCCCGCCCTCAGGTGCCCGATGCTGTGAAGCAAAGGGAGAATCGGGAAGGCGGTGCAAATCCGCCGCGTGCCCAACGCTGTAAGGATGATGACCCCCGCTCAATGCCACTGGCCGCCAAGGCCGGGAAGGCGCGGGGGCCAGATGAATCCAAGCCAGAAGACCGGCCTGAATATTCAACGCGCTGCAAGGCCAGGCAGCGCGCCACCTATTCACGCACAGGGGACTGCCATGAATACCAGCGCGGCGGCGCAAGCCACGCCCAGCGTTCACGCCTTCACGCAAGAGGCACGCGACGCCATTTACCACGCCATCTTTTCACGCCGCGACGTGCGCGGGCAGTTCTTGCCCACGCCCGTGCCCGATGAGGTGCTCAGCCGCATCCTCACCGCCGCGCACCACGCGCCCTCGGTGGGCTTCATGCAGCCCTGGAACTTCCTCGTGGTGCGCTCGCAGGGCACCAAGCGCCGCGTGCACGGCGCCTTTGCCAAGGCGCAAGCCGAAGCCGCCGACATGTTTCAAGGCGACAAGCGCACGGTGTACCAAAGCCTCAAGCTCGAAGGCATCGTCGAGGCGCCCGTCGGCATCTGCATCACCTGCGACCGTGGGCGCACCGGCCCGGTGGTGGTGGGGCGCACCCACATGAAGACCATGGACCTGTACAGCAGCGTCTGCGCTGTGCAAAACCTGTGGCTCGCCGCACGCGCCGAAGGGCTGGGCGTGGGCTGGGTCAGCATCTTCCACCAGGCGGACTTGCAAGAGGCGCTGGGCATCCCCAAGGGCATCACGCCCATTGCCTACCTGTGCGTGGGTTACGTGAGCCACTTCCACGCCAAGCCCGAACTGGAAACCGCCGGCTGGCTGCCGCGCCTGCCCATGGAAGACCTCGTGTACTTCGAGCAATGGGGCCAGCAGGGCGACCAGCAGCCGCTTATTGCCCACCTGCAGCGCGACCAGGCCGCCGCCCAGCGCGGGCGCGAAGCCCTCGCCTGACCCTGCCGCCACGCGCCGGCCCGGTCCGGTGCGCACCGCCATTGATTGCGCTGGCCTGTGTGTGCGGGCCGCGCTCCACCCTGATTGAAAGTAGAACCAACCATGAATGCCCACCTGCCCCTGATTGCTGACATTGCCGACCCGCAGCTCACCCTGGCCCTGCAACACAAGCTGGACCACAAGACCAAACCCCTGGGCTCGCTCGGCCGCCTGGAAAGCCTGGCGCTCACGCTGGGGCAGATTCTGGGCACGCAAACCCCGGCGTTGGAACAGCCGCAAATGGTCGTCTTCGCCGGCGACCACGGCCTGGTGGCGCGCGGCGTCTCGGCCTTCCCGAGCGACGTGACCTGGCAGATGGTCGAGAACTTTCTCGCTGGCGGCGCCGCCGTGAGCGTGCTGGCGCGCCAGCACGGCCTGGCGCTCACCGTGGTCGATTGCGGCGTGGCCCGCGACATCGCTCCGCGCGAACCCACGCCCGGCCAGCCGCGTCTGCTGCTGCGCAAGGTGGCACCCGGCACGCAGGACGCCAGCACCGGCCCGGCCATGAGCGCCGCGCAATGCGCCCAGGCCCTGGCCAACGGCATCGAACTGGTGCGCGGGCTGCCGGGCAATGTGCTGCTGCTGGGCGAAATGGGCATTGGCAACACCTCGGTGGCCTCGCTCCTGCTGGCACGCCTGTGTGGCCTATCGCTGCAGGATTGCACCGGCGCGGGCACTGGGCTGGACGCCGCCGGCATAGCGCGCAAGCGCGCCGTGCTGCAGCAGGCGCTGGACGCCAACGCCGCCGCCACCACGCCGCTCGAAGCCCTGGCCGCGTTGGGCGGCTACGAGGTCGCCACCATGGTCGGCGCCGTGCTGCAGGCCGCGCATGAGCGCCGTGTGATCGTGGTCGACGGTTTCATCACCAGCGCTGCCGTGCTGGTGGCCAGCCGCCTGCAGCCCCATGTGCTGCAGCGCTGCGTGTTCGCGCACCGCTCGGGTGAGCGCGCGCATGGCTTGATGCTCGAACAGTTGCGGGCCGAACCGCTGCTCGATCTGGGCTTGCGCCTGGGCGAAGGCTCGGGTGCCGCGCTGGCCTGGCCGCTGCTGCAATCGGCCTGCGCCATCTTGCGCGAGATGGCGAGTTTTGAGGCGGCGGGGGTGTCGGAGCGCGCTGCGGTGTGATGCGGTGCACCGGCGTTGGGGCCGGATCGAGGGCATGGCATACACGAATAGCTATTAGATTGATAGCTGTTGACGCTTGTTGAACATAGGCTGCAATGCTATTTGGCTATTGATCTGCGCGGAGTGACTTGTTCAGCATCGCCTTAACTTTGTTGATTGCCAGCCGTTAGGTCGTTGGCCCCGCCGAATTGCGTCTTGTGCAAACGCCAATAAGCGCCACGGCGCTCGATCAACTGCGCGTGGGAGCCCTGCTCGACGACGTGGCCGGCGTCCATGTAGACGATCAAATCAGCACTTCGTATGGTCGAGAGCCGGTGTGCAATGACGAAGCTGGTCCTGCCTTGGCGCAGCCGCGCCATGGCCTGCTGCACCAGTAGTTCCGTGCGCGTATCCACTGAGCTGGTGGCTTCGTCGAGGATCAGCACCACGGGGCGCATCAGGAAGGCGCGAGCGATCGTCAATAACTGGCGCTGGCCGGTGCTGAGGGCCGCGCCGCCATCCTCGAGCACCGTGTCGTAGCCTTGCGGCAGCGTGCGCACGAAGTCGTCCACCAGACAGGCCACAGCGGCCTCGCGCCATTCGGCCTCGCTGGCCTCGGGCCGGCCGTACACCAGGTTCTCGCGGATGGTGCCGGTGAACAGCCAGCTGTCCTGCAGCACCATGCCGAAGTGGCGCCGCAGATCGTCGCGGCGCAGTGCGCGGATGTCGGTGCCGTCAAGCTGGATGACGCCAGCGTCGATTTCATAGAAGCGCATCAGGAGGTTGACCACCGTGGTCTTCCCGGCGCCGGTGGGGCCGACGATGGCCACCGTCTGGCCGGGGCGGGCTTCGAGGTTCACGTCCTCCAGCAAGGGCTGGTCCGGCCGATAGCCGAAGCGCACATGCTCGAACACCACATGGCCGCGCGGTGTCGGCAGCTTGGCAGGCGCGTCGGAGTCAGGCGCCAGCTCGCTAGCGTCAAGCAGCTCGAACACCCGCTCGGCCGAGGCCAGGCCGGACTGCACCACCGCCACCATGGCCGACACCTGCGACATGGGTTGGCCGATCTGTCGGATGTATTGGATGAAGGCTTGCAGCTGGCCAATGCTGAGGTGCCCGCCCAGCACGCGCAAGGCCCCCCCGGCGACCACCGCGATGAAAGCGAGCTGGCCGACGAACATGGTCAACGGCTGTGCACTGCCGCCCAGCAGCTGGGCTCGCCAGGCGCTGTCGGCCAGCGCCCCATTGACCTGCGCGAAATCGGCCAGTGTGCGCTGCCGGTGGCCAAAGGCCTTGACGAGCACATGGCCGGTGAAGGTTTCTTCGATCTGGGCGTTGAGCTTTCCCGTCAAGCGCCACTGGGCCTCAAAGTGCCGTTTCGAGCGTGCGGCCACCACGCGACTTCCTGCGGCCGACAAGGCCAGTGCGACCACGGCCACCGCGAGCAATGACGGCGAGAGCATCCCCATCATGGAGAAGATGGCCAGCAGCGTCAGCAAAGACATCAACAGCTGGCTCATCAGCTGTTGCAGACTTTGCGTGACGTTGTCGATGTCATTGGTGACGCGGCTGAGCACTTCGCCGGGAGGCCGTGTGTCGAACCACGCCAGGGGCAGGCGCGCCAGCTTGGCCTCGGCATCGCGCCGCAGGCGCTTGCTCAGCGCCTGCACCAGCGCCGTGGTCAGCCAGGCCTGCGCCCACTGCAGCATCGAGGCCGTGGCGTAGAGTGCCGCCACCACGGCCAACTGACGCACCAGGCCGGCCGGCAGGCCCGGCTGGCCGATGGACGCCACCACCAGGTCCGTTGCCAATCCCAATTGCCAGGGCCCCAGCGTGGCGAGCACCACGCTGGCCGTGGTGAAGGCCAGGGCCAGGGCCAGCCGCCGGTGGTCGCCCAGCAGGAATCGCCCCATGCGCCGCAGCGCCCCCCGCATGTCACGCGGGCGGGCGACGCTGCCTGGCAGCACTGGGCCGCCGCGTGGCAGGTGAATGGCTGGGCGGCTCATGGTGCAGCGTTCCCCTCCTGCGAGGACTGCGATGCGACAATTTCTGCGTAGGCTGGGCAGGTGTGCAGCAGCGCTTCATGACGGCCGGTTCCGACGACCTGGCCTTGGTCCAGGACGACGATGCGATCGGCCTGCCGCAGGCTGGACACGCGTTGGCTGACGGCAATGGTGGCGCCCTCGCGCCGTTCGGTCCTCAGGGCGGCACGCAGCTGAGCGTCGGTGGCTGCATCCAGTGCCGAGAAGCTGTCGTCCAACAGCAGCACCGCGGGTTGGCGCACCAGGGCGCGCGCAATGGCCAGGCGCTGGCGTTGGCCGCCCGAGAAATTGCCGCCGCCCTGGGCCACCGGAGCATCCAGGCGGCCGGGCATTGCGGCCACGAAGTCGCGCGCCTGGGCCACCTCCAGCGCGTGCCAGAGATCGGCGTCGCTGGCGTTTTCGCGTCCAAAGCGCAGGTTCGTGGCGACCGTGCCCTGGAAGAGAAAGGACGTTTGCGGCACGATGGCCACCGCGCCCCATAACGCCTCCTGATCGAGATGGCGCAGGTCCACGCCACCGAGCGTGATACGCCCGCCGCTGGGATCGTGCAGCCGCATGGCCAGGCCCAGCAGCGTGGACTTGCCGGAGCCGGTGGCGCCGATCACGCCCAGCAGTTCACCTGGCCCGACCTCCAGGGTAATGTCGCGCAGCACGGGCGCCTGTGCGCCCGGAAAGCCGAAACTCACGTCGTCAAAGCGCAACCTGCCCAGCAGTTGCGGCGAGGTAGGCAGTGCCAGCGGCTGGATGGCAGGCAGAACGCTGGGTGGGGTGTCCAGCACCTCGGCAATGCGCCGCGCGCTGACGGCCGCGCGCGGCGCCATCAGGAACAGCATCGCGGCCATCATCACGGAGATCAGAATCTGCGCGTTGTAGGCAAGGAAGGCGACGACCGTTCCGACCGACAACGAGCCCGCATTGATGCGCCCTGCGGCGACCCACACCACCGCCACACCCGTCAGGTGCATCACGGCCATGACGGCTGGCATGTTCAGCGCCATCAAGCGGCTGGCGCGCAGCGCGGTGCCCGTCAGCTCGTCGTTGGCGTCCGCAAAGCGCGCACGCTCGGCGCCGTCGCGCACGAAGGCGCGGATGACGCGCAGCCCGCTGATCTGTTCGCGCAGAATGCCGTTGACGCGGTCGAGTTGGACCTGCATGCGACCGAAGAGCGGCGTTGCACGGGCAATGAGCGAAGCGACCACCAGCGCGAGCAAGGGGACGGCCACCAGCAGCAGGCCAGACAAGCGAACATCCTGCCGCATGGCCATGGCGACACCGCCAAAACCCATCAGCGGGGCCAACATGATCACTGTCAAGAACATGACCAGCAAGGTCTGTAACTGCAGCACGTCGTTGGTGCAACGGGTGATCAGAGACGGCACGCCCAAACGCTGCACCTCGGCCAGCGAGAGCGAGTGCACGTGGGCGAACAGCGTGCTGCGGAGGTCGCGCCCGGCGTCCATCGCGATGCGTGCGCCCAGCGCCAGTGCGGCGAGCGACAAACCGAGTTGCCCCAGCGCCGCCAGTAGCATCCAGCCTCCCAATTGCCCTATCAAGGGTGTGTCGTGTAGGGCGACACCACGGTCAATGAGTTCGGCGCTGAGGTGCGGCAACAGCAGGGCAGCCAAGGTCTGCCCGCACTGGCAGGCCAGGACCAACGCAATGCGCCATCGGTACGGCCGTAGCAGGCCCGACCAGCGGAGAATTCCTTTCATATTTCGCCATTACACATGATCGAGCAGGCAGCTCAAGACCAAGCGATGTTCCTGACCAATCCAGGGCATGAAAGCGCCTGTCCGATCTTTGGCGGGGTGGCTTGCGCTGCACAACCGACATTGGGTTGCACAACCCACGCGTCACTTCAGGGGCGCTCGCAAACCGCCCTATTCAACGCCGGGCTGCCTCAAGGCGCAGCATGAGGCACGGCTCTGGCCCTGAACGCGCGGGCTGCCGTGGATCAGCGCAAACAGAGGAGCGCAAACACCGGCTCACCCCACTCATGAATGGGCAGACCAATCGGCGTTGCCCAGCACCCTGGCGAGAAAATCGATCAACAGGCGCACCTTGGCGGATACATACTGCCGGCTCGGGTACACCGCGTAAATGCCGAACTCAGCTGAGCGGTACCGGGGCAACAATTCCACCAGTGCGCCGCTGCGCAGGTCTTCTTCCACCAGGAACGACGGCTGCAAGATGATTCCCTGGTGCTTCAATGCGGCGGCCCTGCACGTGTCGCCACTGTTGGTGCGCATGACGGGATGCACCAACACCTTCACCTTTCCCTCTGGCCCCTCCAACTCCCAGTGGTCACCCATGGCAAGGAGGCTATAAGCAAGTACGGTGTGCTCAGCAATGTCGGCGGGGTGCTTGGGGCGCCCGTGCTTCTTGAGATACGCAGGGGATGCACACAACACCATGCGCGTGGATGCAAGCTTCCTGCTGACAAGCGATGAATTGGGCAGGCTGCCAATGCGCACCGCCAGGTCATAGCCATCGTCCACCAGGTCCACCACGCGGTCTGAGAGCGTCACATCCAGCGTGACCCTGGGGTTGGCTGCCATGAAGTCGGACCACAGCGGTGCCAGATGCATGATGCCGAAGCTCACCGGCACATTGATCCTGACCAGCCCGCTGGCCTGCGCAGAACTGGCCGTGATCTCCGATTCCGCCTCTTCCAGTTCGCCCAGCAGCACTTTGCACCGGCCGTGGAAGGCACGCCCTTCTTCAGTGAGGGAGAGCTTGCGTGTGGTCCGGTGCAAGAGGCGCACGCCCAGCCGCTCTTCCAGGTCCGCTACATAGCGGGATACAGCGGCCTTGGACATGTCCAGCGACTCCGCCGCCCGCACAAAGCTGCCGGCATCCGCAACCGCGGCAAAGGTTTGCATTTCCAGGAACTTGTCCATCTATCTCATTTTGAGGAACTATTAATCACATTAAGCCATGTTTATCTTTGATTGAGAAACAAATAAAGTTCAACCCATGCCTTGCGCGCAAGCAGTTGACTGCCCGGAAGGCGCCTTAAACCCTGGAAAGGAAATCGTATGAAAGTTCTCGTGATTGGTGCCGGCAACATGGGCTCCGGATTTGTCAAACAACTCTCTGCCGCAGGCCACACCGTGAGCGTGACCGCCCGCGATGCCGCCAAAGCGGCTTGCGCGGCTTCTCCGTACGCCAACGCCAAGGCCGTTCCCGCCGTCGGTGCTGCCGAAGGCCAGGACGTGGTGATTCTGGCCACGGGATACGGCGATGCGGCTTCGGCCCTGCAATCCGTTGGCAACCTGCAAGGCAAAGTGGTGGTGGACATCACCAACCCGCTGACCGCCGACTACATGGGCCTGACCCTGGGTCACAACACCTCGGCCGCAGAAGAAATCGCCAAGGCCGTTCCCGGCGCGCAAGTGGTCAAGGCCTTCAACACCGTGCTCGCACAGGTGCTGGGTCAGGGCGCTGTATTGGCCGACGGCAGCAAGGTCACCGTGTTCTACGCGGGTGACAACGAAGCCGCCAAGGCGACCGTGAAAGCACTGGCCGAGAGCCTGGGCTTTGCCACGGCCGATGCTGGCGGCCTGAAGAACGCGCGCTACCTGGAGCCCGTGGCCGGTCTGAACATCTACTTCGCCTACGGCGCAGGACGCGGCACCGCCATCGCCATCGCTCCGGCATGGCTGGGTTTTCAGTGAACCCTGAGGCACGGCAACGCACGCCATTCATGCAACCGGTGGCTACCGCTGTCACCGTGCTGGACATGCGCGGCGACACCAGCCTGGTCCAACGAGTGGCTGGTGCACAAACGCTGTTCCGCAGGGAATTCCCGCTGGGCGTGGACTTGCTGGTGCGGCAAAGCCTCAGGCATGAACCACCGCGGCCCATCGAACTCGAACATGCCATCGAGTTGACAGAAGAGGTGGTGATGCCCCTGGCGGCCCAGTTTGCAGGCACCACTGGGCTCATACTGCAAGGCTTGGGGGCATCCCTGCTCGGCCACAGCCTGAAAACCAGTGGCATTGCGCAGACCGCACTCACCCTGGATGAGGTAGAGGCGCTGTTCAACCGATTGGTGTCGGTCAGTGAAGGCCGGCCTGCAAGCCAGGAGACCCTGCCGACGGATGCCCGCTTCTTCGCTGTCATGTTGATGCTGCGGGAATTCATGCACCACCTGCACTTTGCGCAAGTCACGCTTGAACCGGTGAGGGCATAGTCATCTTGGAACTCGGCATTTACTCCTTCGGCGACCTGGGTGCCGGTGCGTGCGGCCCGCAGGCGGCCCAGGCCGGTCTGCACGCCTTTGGTGTGGGCGACCACCACCGCCCCGACTGCGCCGTGTCGGCCCACACTGCGGTGCTGGGTGGGTTTTATGCGGTCGTGCAGCTAAGCCTGCCGCAAACATCCGGAGCCGGTTCCGTTACGGTAACTGGGTTGGAGGGGGCGTTTTCGGCTGGTAGTCGCAGTACGGTGCGACCAGGCATTCCCAGCAGCGCGGCTTGCGTGCCTGGCACACGTAGCGGCCCAGCAAGATCAGCCAGTGGTGCGAATGCACGGCGTATTCGGGTGGCACGCGCTTGAGCAGTTGCCGCTCTACCGCCAGCGGCGTTTTGCCCGGTGCCAGCCCTGTGCGGTTGCTGACGCGAAAGATGTGCGTATCCACCGCCATGGTGGGCTGGCCAAAGGCCACGTTCAGTACCACGTTGGCTGTTTTGCGGCCTACGCCGGGCAAGGCCTCCAAGGCTTCGCGCGTGTCCGGCACCTGGCCGCCGTGCTGCATGACCAGCATGCGGCAGGTCTCCATCAGATGCCGGGCCTTGCTGCGGTACAGGCCGATGGTCTTGATGTGGTCCTCCAGCGCGTCCAGCCCCAGATCAAGAATGGCTTGCGGCGTGTTTGCTATGGGGAACAGTTTGCGCGTGGCCTTGTTCACGCCCACGTCGGTGGCCTGGGCGGACAGCAGCACGGCAGCCAGGAGCTCGAACGGGCTGGTGTATTCGAGTTCGGTTCGTGGTTCGGGGTTGGCTGCCTGCAATGCGGCAAAAAAGGGTTGGATCAGTGCGGTTTTCATGGCGGATGGAGGCGAGCGGCGCAGCGCTGCCACTATAGAAGATCGAAGATGCCGCACTGGCGTGGTGCGCTGCACTGTCAAAATGGAGTGGCGGTTACCGGCTGCGCGGTCGCCCACCGATCGCGTGCTTTTGCCAATATTGGGCGCCATCAGAATCCGGATTTCCCATGCGTGTCGTTTTGCTGACGCTGCTTTCCATGCTGGCCTTTGCTGCCAACTCGCTGCTGTGCCGCCTGGCGCTCAAGAGCGGGTCGATCGACCCCGCCAGTTTCGCCGCCATCCGCCTGGCTTCGGGGGCGGCGATGCTGGTGCTGGTGATGCGCGTTCGCCGCGTCTCGCCTGTGGCCCATGGCAGTTGGGCGGCGGCCTTCTGGTTATTCGTTTATGCCGCGACGTTCTCGCTGGCCTATGTGCGTCTGCCTGCAGGCGTGGGGGCGCTGCTGCTGTTTGGAGCGGTGCAGACCACGATGGTGGGAGCAGGGCTGTGGCGTGGGGAGCGCCTGTCCTACCGGCAGTGGCTGGGGTTGGTGCTGGCCATGGGCGGGCTGGTAGCGCTGTTGTTGCCGGGTTTGAGCGCGCCGCCACCCGGCAGCGCTGCCCTGATGCTGGCGGCCGGGGTCGGTTGGGGCGCGTATTCGCTGCACGGAAAGAAGGCGCTCAATGCCGGCGCGGAGACCGCCGGCAACTTTGTGCGGGCCGTGCCATTGGCCGCAGTGCTGGTCGCCGTGTCCGCACCGCAGTGGTCGTTGAGCAGGATGGGTTTGGTGCTTGCCTTGTGCTCGGGTGCCATTACCTCCGGTCTGGGTTACATCGTCTGGTACACCGTGCTGCCGCGCTTGCGCTCCAGTTCTGCCGCCACCGTGCAGCTGAGCGTGCCGCTGCTGGCGGCGCTCGGCGGAACGCTGCTGCTGGGAGAAGACTGGACGCAGCGCCTGGGTTGGACGGGCCTGGCGATTCTGGGCGGCATCGCGCTGGTGGTCATGGTGCCGAAGCGGCCCGTGTGAGCGGGCTGGTCACGGGGTTGGGCGTCAGCGTTTCGCCGCGCGCCGGCGCCACCAGGTGAACGCGTCTTCCTGCGGTTCGATGGGCATGGCAGGCATGTCTGCGGCGCATCCTGCGCCAACGCAGGAATCCCGCGCGCTGTTTTGGGACAATGGCGGCCAGACTACCGTGAGACACCACCGAGACCCACCATGCCCCTGCAATTTGCCGACCGCCTGAACAACGTAGAAACCTCTGCCATCCGCGAGCTTTTCAAGCTGCTGGGCAAGCCTGGGATCATCAGCTTTGCCGGGGGGTTCCCCGACAGCGCCATGTTCGACGTGGATGGCATTCGCGCTGCCAGCAACGCAGCCCTCGACCAGGAGCCCGGCGCGGCGCTGCAGTACGGCGCCACCGAGGGCTACCAGCCGCTGCGCGAGCAGCTCGCCGCCTTCATGGCCAGCAAGGGCGCGCAGGAGGTGGCGCCCGAGAACCTCATCGTCACCACCGGCAGCCAGCAGGCACTCGATTTGCTGGGCAAGACGTTGATCAGCCCCGGTGACAAGGTCATTGTCGAAGGCCCGACCTTTCTGGCCACCATCCAGTGTTTTCGCCTGTACGGTGCCGAGCTCATCAGTGCGCCCATCGATGGCGACGGCGTGCAGACCGATGTGCTGGAGCAGCTCATCGCCGAGCACAAGCCAAAATTTGTTTACCTGATTCCCACCTTTGGCAACCCCAGCGGTGCGCTGCTGCCGCTCGAACGCCGCAAGAGGGTGTTGGAGCTGGCCGTCAAGTACCACACCCTGGTGGTGGAAGACGACCCCTATGGCGACCTGTATTTCGGCGAGGCGCCGCCGCCCAGCCTGTTGGCGCTCTCTGCCCAGGTGCCCGGCAGCCGTGAGCTGCTGGTGCATTGCGGTTCCTTGAGCAAGGTGCTCTCGCCCGGCCTGCGCGTGGGCTGGATGATTGCCCCGCCCGAGCTGCTGGCCAAGGCCACCATGTGCAAGCAGTTCAGCGATGCCCACACCAGCACGTTTGCCCAAGCCACCGCCGCGCAGTACCTCAAGGCCGGCCGCATGCCGGCCACGCTGGCCAGGGTGCGCGCGGTGTATGCCGAGCGCGCCCAGGCCATGGGCGATGCACTGCGCAAGGACCTGGGCGATGCCATCGCGTTTGTGCAGCCCCAAGGCGGCCTGTTTGTCTGGGTGCGGCTGACGGGAGCGGGCGGCAAGATGGCCGACGGCAATGTGTTTGCCAAGCGCGCCATTGAAAAAGGCGTGGCTTTTGTGCCGGGCGCGCCATTCTTCTGCTCCCAGCCCGACAACGCCACGCTGCGCCTGTCGTTCGCCACCGCCGACGTGGACAAGATTCGCGAAGGCGTGGCGCGCCTGGCGCGTGCCCTGTAATCGCCATGCGGGAAGCAAACAATAGCGACCAGCGGTTCGAGAGCCTGGAAGTGAAGCTGAGCTACCTGGAAGACCTGGTGGATGGGCTCAACCTCAACATCTACCGCCAGCAGGAGCAGATCGACCGGCTGGCGCGTGAGCTGGTCCAACTGCGCCAGCAGGCGCCGGGCGCTGAAGGCGGTGAGCGCAATCCGCGCGACGAAATGCCACCGCACTATTGACAGTGAGCGGCATTTGTACAGGGTGTTTTGCTATATTTAAAATAGCTGGTAGCGCTTTATGGATAAGCGCTAGAGGCCAATTTGACTCTAAGTTTCCTGATGCTATGGTCCGAGGGAACCCGTGTGTGAGGGGCTGTCGCCCGCATTGACCGCCACCCGGTCACGTCCCCCGCGCTTGGCGTCGTAGAGGGATTGGTCGGCGCGGTCGAGCAATTCGTGCAGGTTGCGGTCCGCAGGGTGCAAGCTGGCCAGACCAACGCTGACCGTCACGCTCAAGCGTTCGCCGGTGGTGGCTGTGAGCGGCATGGTGCGTACGCCCTCCAGAATGCGCGTGGCGACCTCGCACCCGTTGTCGGCATCGGTCGTGCGCAGCAGCACGCAAAACTCTTCGCCACCCAGGCGCCCCACCGTGTCGCTGGTACGCAGTTGCGCGCGCACCGCCTGCGCAAAGGCCACGAGGACCCGATCGCCCTCAAGATGACCATTGCGATCGTTGATGTTCTTGAAGTGGTCCAGGTCGAGCATCAGCAGGCACATGGCCTGGCCGTTTCCCCTCGCCTCGGCCCAGGCCTGCTCGGCAGCATCGAGAAATGCGCGGCGGTTGGCCATGCCGGTGAGCATGTCGGTGGTGGCCAGGCGCTGCAGCTCGCGTTCGAGGTTTTTGCGCTGCGTCACATCGCGGTAAATGCCCTCGACACCGGCGAACTGGCCGTTGTGGTCGAACAAGGCATGGCTGCTGATGGAAATGTCGATGATGCAGCCGTCCTTGCGCACCATCTGGCCTGGAAAATCCGAGACTTCCCCATGCGCCATGATGGCGGCCTTGAAGGCATCCCGGTCGCTGCTTTGCGGGTAATACGACTCGGCGGTGCGGCCCTCAATCTCCTGCGGTTCGTAGCCGAGCACCCGGCGCACGCCGGGGCCTACGTGCTGTACCACGCCCTGGGCATTCGTGCGGTAGTACACGTCCTGCATGCTCTCGAACAGGCGCCGGAAGTTCTGCTCGCTCTGGCGCAGTTGCTGCTGGATCTCACTCTGGTGCGTCATGTCCAGGCCGCACATCAGCACAGCGGGCGCACCTTCGACCACCAGGGCCACGCTGGAGATCAGCACCATGCGCAGGTTGCCAAGGCTGGTGCGGAGTCGGAATTCCGAGGGCTTGTTGGGCGCTGTAGTGGGCTGCGCCGCCTGGCTGCTGACGCGGTAGATGCGCTCACTCGAGCGCTGCTTGTCCAGCGGGTGCACGAATTCATTGGTCGTGTGGCCGTGGAGCTGCTCAGGCGATGCCACCTCGAGCAGCGCCGCGCTGGCGGCATTGGCATACACGATGATGTCGTTGCGCGCCAGCAGCACCGCGCCGGGCAGAGCATGCAGCAGTTCTTGCAGGGCGGACATCGCAATCATGGCCGTGGACAGGTTCAGTGAAGGAATATTGTGGCACTTTGCTTCCCTTGTAACCATGGGCTTACAAGCAGAGCGCTACCATTGGCCATGAAAAAGACTTTTGCCCTGCAGGTCGAGGGCCTGCACCCCGACCGGCGCCTGGACGCCATCAAGCACGAAATTCGCAAGTACCTGCGCCGCGAACGCAGCAAGCCACTTCCAGAAGGCGCTGATTTTTGGGATTTCGATTGCCGCTTCGCCGTGCCGCCGAACGCGCCCGAGCCTGTGGCGGTGGGGTCTGTCATGGAGCGGGTGGACGCGGCGGCCGCTGCACAGGCCGAACAGTTCTATCTGGAGGTGCTGGCACGCGCAGCCAAGCGAGCGCCGCGCATCCATCCGACCGAGAACGCTGACGGTACGCCGCTTGCCGCTGCGCCTTACGTAGGCGACTGATCGGGCTGTTGGCACGAATCCAACGGGGGTAGCAGGCCCGCAGCGCGCAATTTGTCCTTCTTGCTGGGGCGCTTGCCCTTGATGCCGCCCGCGCCCGCGACGGCTTGCGCGGGCGCCTCGGTGGGCTCGAAGCCGGGCAACACCTCGCGCGCCAGCTGCATGCCCAGGCGTTTTTCAATCAGCTGCATATGCGGCTCGCTCTGCGGCACGACGAAGCTCACCGCGACCCCTTGCTCGCCTGCTCGGGCCGTGCGGCCAATGCGGTGCACATAGTCGGCGCTGGAGCGCGGCAGGTCAAAGTTGACCACCGCCGGCAACAGGCTGATGTCGAGCCCCCGTGCGGCAAGGTCGGTGGTCAGCACCACCTGCCAGCGGTCGGCCTTGAATTCTTCCAGCACCTGGCGCCGCGCGCCCTGGCTGAGACCCCCGTGAAACGGCGTGGCGAAAATACCGGCCTTGTAGAGCTTCTCCGCCACGTGTTCCGCCGTGTACTGCGTGGCGACAAATACCAGCACGCGGCTCCACGCTTCCTGGGTGACGAGGTGGCGCAGCAGCTGCGTGCGCTTTTCTGGATCTACGGCAATGCTGCGCTGCGCGATGGCCGGCGCCTCTTGCGCGGCATTGACCCGGATATGCACGGGGCCATCCAGCAAGGCCTTTGCCAGCGTCTGCACCTTGCCCGGGAACGTGGCGGACAGGAGCAGGTTCTGCCGTTTGGCCGGCAGCAAAGCCAGCACTTGTTCAAGTTCGTCGGCAAAACCGAGGTCGAGCAGGCGGTCGGCCTCGTCGAGCACCAGGGTCTGCACCGTGTCCAGGCGCAGCGCGTTTTGGCGCACCAGGTCGAGCAGGCGCCCCGGCGTCGCCACGACGATATCGGCGCCGCCGCGCAGCGCCATCATTTGCGGGTTGACTGAGACACCGCCGAACGCGAGTGCCACTTCCACATGCGGCGAGCAGGCTGCGGCAAAGTCGCGCAGCACGCCGCCGCACTGCGCGGCCAATTCGCGCGTCGGGACCAGCACCAGGGCTTGCACCCGGCGTGGGCGCCCGCTGGGCTGGGCCGCAACGCGCTGCAGCAAGGGGAGGGAGAAGGCAGCGGTCTTGCCCGAGCCCGTGGGCGCCTGTGCCAGCACATCACGGCCGGCGAGCACGGCGGGCAGCATCTCTGCCTGGATGGGGGTCGGCGCGGTGTAGCCGCGCGTTTGCGCAGCCTGGGCGAGGGCGGTGTGGAGGCCGAGTGCAGAAAAAGGCATGGAAGGCCCAAGAGAAAAGGGGAGGCGCGGGAAGTGGACGATTGTGCGTCAGTGGTGGTGGTGGCTGTGGCGGCGTGCGCCGCCGTGATAATCCGGTGCCATGAACCTCGTTGATGACCCGGCGGCCATTGTCCACAGCATTCAGCTGGCGGTTGCGCCGGTATTTTTGCTGACGGCCGTCTCGGGAATGATAGGCACGGTGGCCAACCGCCTGGCCCGCATCGTTGACCGGGCACGGGTGCTGGAGGCGCAGCGGCGCAACTTCGAAGATGCGGATGTTCACGCCCGCACCGTGGCGGAGCTGGCGCTGCTGCGGACCCGGGGCTGGCTGGTCACGCTGTGCATTGGCCTGCTGGCGCTGTGCGGTTTTCTCATCGGGCTGACCATACTGTTTCTGTTTTTAGGGCAGACCACCGAGTTCAACAGCCCCCGCTGGGCCGTTGGAGGTTTTTTGACGGGCGTGATGTGCTTCCTTGGGGCGCTGGTGCTGTTTTTTGTCGAAACGGTTGCCGCCACCCGCATTCTCAATTTTGGCTACGCCAGCAGGCTGTCATGAGCCGTTTGCAGCGTACCGCCGGCTTGGGTGGCCTGGTGTATTCCACAGAGCAGGGGCGCATGTGCCCCAACTGTCGCCAGCCGGTGGCCGACTGCCTCTGTGCAAAAAGTGCGGCGCCCGTGGGCGATGGGGTGGCGCGCGTGGCCCGCGATACCCAGGGCCGGCGCGGCAAGGCCGTCACCGTGGTGCGCAGCGTGCCTCTGGCTGCGGATGCCTTGGCACAACTGGCGCGCGAACTGAAGGCGGCCTGCGGTGTGGGTGGCACGCTCAAGGCGGGCGTCATCGAGCTGCAGGGCGACCATGTGGAGCGCGTGCTCGCCGAGCTGAGCGCGCGCGGCCTGCGCGCCAAGCGCGGCACGTGATCTTCATGCGTCTGCCGGTTCCAGCCAGGCACGCGCCGCCGCCATGACGCAGTGGGTGAGGCGCGCCAAAGGCGCCTGCGCACTGCGCAGGTGCACCCAGAACAGCGGAATGTGCAGGTCGGTGTCTGGCAGTACGCGTACCAGCCGGCCATCCGCCAACTGCTCCGCCACAAGCACCAAGGGGTGCATGCCCCAGCCCAGGCCGCGCTCGCAGCCGCGTACGTAGCCATCGTTGGACGGCACATAGTGGCGCGGTGGGTGCGCACGGGCGGGCAGGTCTAGCTGGGCCAGCCATTGCTCCTGCAGGCGGTCTTTGGGGTCGAAGGTCAGCATGGGGGCTGTGGCCAGGGCCTCTACCGATACACCCTGCGGCCAATGGCGTGCGGCAAAGCCAGGGCTGGCGGCGGCCACATAACGCATGGTGCCCAGTGGCCAACTGTTGCAGCCGGCAATGGCGGCCGTTGTGGCCGTCACGGCGGCCAGTACCTCCCCCTCGCGCAGGCGCTGGGCCGTGTGGTCCTGATCGTCCAGACGCAGATCGAGCAGCTCATTGCCGGTGTCGGTGAAGGCTGCCAAGGCGTCCATGAACCAAGTCGAGAGCGAGTCGGCATTGACCGCGAGCTTGAGCGTCGGCGCGGTCGCCGCCTGGCCGGCCAGGCTTGGGTGGCTGCGCCGCAACTGGTGCTCCAGCAACGCCACCTGTTCGAAATGCAGGCACAGCTGGCGCCCAGCGTCGGTGCCCGTGCAGGGGGAGCTGCGCAGCACCAGCACCTGGCCACAGCGCTCTTCGAGCTGTTTGATGCGCTGAGAAATGGCGGACGGCGTCACGTGCAGGCGCCGCGCGGCGCGCTCGAAGCCACCCTCGCGCACCACGGCGGCCAAAGCTTCGAGAGCAGCGTAGTCAAACATCAGCAATGCTTAATCATGGTTAGAGGAATGAAGTGTACTTAACTCTATCCATTGACCAGAATGGCGGCATGTGGATTGCAAATGCCGTTTCTTCCTGGCTCGCTGGCTTTACCGTGTGTTTTGCACTGGTGGCGTCGATTGGTGCGCAGAATCTTTTCGTTTTGCGCCAGGTGGTCAGTGGCCGGCATGTGCGGGCCTGCGTCGCCTGGTGCGTGTTGAGCGATGTCCTGCTGATTACGGTCGGCGTGGCTGGCATGGCGCAATTGCTGGCGAACCGGCCTGTCCTGGCGCAGACGCTCAGCCTGGGCGGCGCCGTGTTTTTGCTGTGCTACGGCCTGCTGGCCTGGTCGCGCTTGCTGCCCCGGCGTGCTGCTACAGAAGCAACCAAGACAGCCGAAGCTGCGGCTCCCACCAAGCGTGCCGTGCTGCTGGCGTTGGCCGCCATCACGCTGCTCAATCCGCATGTGTATCTGGATACCGTGGTGCTGATGGGCTCTATGGGCGCGCGCGAGGCAGGCCCTCTTAAAGCGGCGTTTGTGGCTGGCGCGGCATCGGCCAGCCTGGCATGGTTTTTGTGCCTGGCGCTTGCCGGTCGGAGGTTGCAAGGCTGGTTTGTGCGCCCCCAGGCCTGGCGCGTGCTGGATGCAGCAACGGGCTGCATGATGCTGGTACTGGCCTGGTGGGTATGGTCGGGCACGCAGACCGTTTGATGCCAGCCCGCTTGAGAGCGCAGCGGTGCGTGTCAGCCGCGGTGTGCAAAGGTGGGAAGCGTGCCGAAGTACCCCTGAAACAGATTGCGTGCAATGCCGTGCGCCGTGACCTGCAGTTCGCGGGCGTCGTCGGGCTCGAACAGGCGTTCGGTGTGCGCGCCCCAAAGCCGTACCCAGACAGAAAAATGCGCTGGCGTGACGCCCTCAAGCGCCATGTGCTTGCCAAAGACATTGCCACTGAACGACTTGCTGCCCAGCGCCACGGTGCTCCAGAACTCCACCATGCGATCAAGGTGGGGCTCCCAACGCTCGGCGAGTGCGTGCTCGAACATCGGCCCCAGCAGGGTATCGGCACGCACATCGGCGTAGAACGAATGCACCAGCGTGGCCAAGCGCTCCCTGGTGACCGGGCCGCGCTCGCAGCTTGGTGTGGCTGGCGTGCTCAGCTGCATCCGCAAGAGCTTCCGCAATCGCTGCTGTCTGCAGCCACCGGTTCAAATTGCGGGAACAGCATGTTGTTTTCGGTGTGGATGTGGTTGACCAGGTCGTCGGCAAACTGCGCAATGCCGGTGTAGAGCGCTCGCCAGGTGTTGCAGGCGCCGGCTGGCGGGTTGGCGTCGTTGGTCATTGCAAGCAGTCGCTCCAGCGCCGCGCCGTGGTCCACGTGCTCGGCGCGCATCATGCCGATGGGCTGTGTGACAAAGGGGTTACCGCCTGATTTGAGCATGGGGAAAAGGATGGCCTCTTCCTTGTGCATGTGCGTGAGCAGCTCGGTCTGTAATTCTTCCAGAAGATCGCCCAAGCCTGCCGGCACGTTCGGGTTTTCGCGGTGCACGACCTCAACGCGCCGTGCCATGCGGATCAGCTCGGGCAATTGCTCGCGGTGCACATCGTGGTAGCGTGCAATGATGTGGTCCACCATCTCGGCTGGCGTTGCGGCTTCGGGGGCGCTCGCGGGGCGGTTGAGCGCTGCCAGCTCTGCCAGGACGGAATCCAGCGCCAGGCCTTTGTCGGCCACGGCCTGCTCCAGTGCTATCTGGCCACCGCAACAAAAGTCGAGTTTCAGGCGGCGAAAGACGGCAGTCGCTCCCGGCAATGCCACGGCAATGCTGCCGATGGTTGCTTGCGGGGTCAGTGCCAGGGTGGGGTTCAGGGCGTCAACGCGGGCGTTCATGGGGGTTTATCCTTAAAGAGGCATGTTGCGTGAATATTTTATCGCAATAAAATTCCAGAGTGATCTCTCTACTAACCAGAATGACCCCATGCGACTGACCCAGTGGACGGACTACACGCTGCGCGTGCTGATGTACTGCGCCGCTTGCGACGGACGGCCCCAGCCAGTCACCATTACCGAGGTGGCCGAGAGCTACGGGATCTCGCGCAGCCATCTGACCAAGATCGTGCAGCAGCTTGCCGCCGCCGGACTGCTGGAAACCACGCGGGGCAGGGGCGGCGGCATGCGGTTGATGCGGCCTGCGGGTGAGATCAACGTGGGTGTCGTCGTGCGCGCCACCGAGACCGATTTCAGCCTCGTCGAATGCTTTGATTCGGCCACCAACCAATGCCGATTGAGCAGCCACTGCCGGTTGCAAGGCATCCTGGGCGAGGCGATGCACAGCTTTTTTGCTGTGCTTGACCGTTATACGCTGGCCGACCTTTTGGTTGCCAACCAGCCCCAACTAGCGGGGCAACAAAGCGTGAGCCTTGTGCGGCTGGTGCCAGGATTGCCCAGTCGTGAGGTTCCGCAAGCCGCGGCGTCGATTGGCCTGCCGGCCTTCACGCCTTTTCAGGCAGCATCAGTTCCAGCAGACGATCCAACCCGCCCTCGTTGATCGCCACGTTGGCGTGCGCCCGCACGGCCGGCTTGGCGTGGTAGGCCACCGAGAGCCCGGCAGCGTCCATCATGGGCAGATCATTGGCGCCGTCGCCCACGGCAATCGCCTGCGTGGGCGCGATGCCCATCAACGAGGCGAGCTCCAGCAAGGTTCGGCGCTTTTCCGCGCCGTCGCAGATATCGCCCCAGGTCTGGTCCAGCATGCGTCCGGTCAGCACGCCGTTGCGCACTTCCAGTTGGTTGGACCGGGAAAAGTCAATGCCCAGGCCGGCGCGAACGCGGTTAGAGAAAAAGGTGAAGCCACCCGAGACCAGCAAGGTCGCCAGCCCGCAAGCCTTGGCCGCGGCCACCAACTGCTGCGCCCCTGGATTGAAACGCAGCCGCTGTGTGTAGACCTGCTCCAGGTGGCTCATCGGCACGCCCTTGAGCAGCGCCACGCGCTGGCGCAGGCTTTCCTTGTAGTCGGTGATCACGCCTTGCATGGCCGCTTCGGTAATGGCCGCCACCTCTGCCTTGCGGCCGGCGGCATCGGCGATTTCGTCTACGCATTCGATATTGATGAGCGTGGAATCCATATCAAACGCGATCAGCCGGTAGTCGGCCAGATTCAGCGGCGCATCGATGCCCTGGACGATCAGGCCGGGTGCAAATTCAGTCGGGTGTGTCATGGGTGCGGGGTGGTTTTGGCAAGTAAAGCGTGTCGGACCAGGTGGCTAGCCACTCGGGTTTGAACGCGACAAAAATGGCGGTCAGCATACCGGTGACAAAGGCATCGCCCCAGGCTGTCAACCAGTGAGCCACCAGCGACAACTCCTTGTTCAGCCCAGGTTGCGTCGGGCCTGACCATTGCAGCAAGGCGCTGGCAGCAAACAAGCAGGCGGCCGCGCCCAGAAACCCGCGCCCGAGCACATAGACGAACAAATGCGGCCCAATCACGCGGCGAATGGCTGCGCCAAGGCCTAGCGCCAAAGTGGCAGGCAGAACGCCGCGCCAGAAGGCCAGCGTCACGACCACCTCCCACGTCTGGTTTCCGAGCAAGCCGGCCAGCACGGCGACGAGACACAAAGTGGGCACCGCAAGTGGCCAGCCCAGCATGAGCAGCACCAGGCAGGCAAATGACCAGTGCATTTGCAAAGGCATGGTGTGCATCCAGGGCAGCGCCCACAGCCAGGGCAGCACCACCAGGCTGCCCAGCAACGGGGAGACCAATGCGCCACCGCGCAGGAACTGCCAGGGCCGCAGCCACAGCGCAGTCGCCAATGCAAGTGCCAGCAAGATAACCGTAATCGTCAGCATGCTGAAGGGGTGGCGTGTCAGTCGGCCAGCGTTACTACCACCGGCGCGTGGTCGCTGGGTTGCGGGTTCTTGCGCGGTGCGCGGTCAATGGTGCAGGCTCGCACGCTAGGGCGCAGCGCCTCGCTCACCAGGATGTGGTCGATGCGCAAGCCTCGATTTTTCTGGAAACCTAGCATGCGGTAGTCCCACCACGAATAGCTCTTCTCGGGCTGCTCGAACATCCGGTAGGCATCGGCAAGGCCCAGCGCCAGCAGCGCCTGAAAATGCGCACGCTCTTCTTTGGTGTGGTGAATGGTGCCTGCCAGGCCCACCGGATCGTAAGAATCCCGGTCTTGCGGCGCCACGTTGAAATCGCCCACCAGCACCAGGCGCTCGTGCGCCGCCATTTCGCCGCGCACCCAGTCCTGCAGCGCTTGCAGCCATTGCATCTTGTAGGCGAACTTCTCACTGTCGGGCGCCTGCCCGTTGACAAAGTAGCCATTGATCAACCGCAGCGCGCCGAGCGGTGTGTCGAGCGTTCCGGCAATCACGCGTGCCTGCGTGTCCTGCGAGCCCGGCACGTTGCGCACCACATCGCGCAGCGGGCTGCGGCTCAGGATGGCGACACCGTTGTAGGTTTTCTGGCCAAACACAGCGGCTTCGTAGCCTGCTTCCTTCAGCGCATCAAACGGAAACTTGTCGTCGGTGAGCTTGAGCTCCTGCAGGCACAGGGCATCGACTGGATTGGCGGTCAGCCAGGCGAGCACCTGGGGCAGGCGCACGGTCAGGGAGTTGATGTTCCAGGTGGCAATTTGCATGGTCGGTTCGGCACAGTGGGGCGTCTGGCGCGCCGTTCAGTCACGACAGCCGCGTCCAGCACGGAGTTGGCGTGTTCGCCATTGTCCCACTCGCACATGCTGCGTGAGGCGTTTGGCCACGGACCAATGGACTGAGCAAATCACCGATGACGGTATTGGCCCAGCCGGGCAGATATTCCAGATGCAACATGGCCTCGCGGCGCACTACGGCCGCCTTCAGGGGCAACACAGCAGGCCACGAATGGGATTGAGCGTGGCGGTGCGTTGCTCCACTAATCCTTGGCGGGCACGGTGCACCATGAGTTGGCCCTGCTGCTCCAAACTCTTGACAGGCACAAAACGCATGTTGGGGCGGGCGACAGCCTCGCAGATAGCCGCTGCATCGGCGGCATCGTTCTTGCCGCGTTTGCCGGACAACCGGTAGGGCACCACGAACTTGGGCGCCATCAGGCGCACGGTGTGGCCGAACTTCTGGAACTCACGCGCCCAATGGTGGGCGCCGGAGCAGGCCTCCATGCCGATGAGGCACGGCGGCAGCGAGGCAATGAGTTCGAGCAGCTTGGCGCGCGGCACGCTGGGGCGCCCCAACGCAGGCTTGCCTGCAGCATCAACGCCACGAACAGCAAAGACGTTCTTGGCGAGATCGATACCGATGGTGACAATGGCAGACATGGACTTCCCCTTCCACAAAACGAGTGAGTTGATGAGAGGTTGCACTTCCCATCGTGGCACTTTGATGCCGTACCCCGCAACTGCGCGGATCACTCGGGACGGGGAAGTCCCTTTCATTCGTTAGGCCGCACCTATGCACCGCGCTCTCCCACTTCTGGCATTGCTGGTCCTGGCGGCAACACCCGCACGTGCAGACGTATCCGCCGCGCAGCTCTATGAAGACTGCACCGGTGCCCACATTCCGCCGTCCGGCCGAAAGGCTGCGGATTGGGTAAGGGTGCGACGCTGCGAAAACGTTGTGACCGGCGTGGTTCGCGGGCTTCAATGGCCGCTCCAGGTTCCATCGAAAGTGACTTGGCCAGGTGGTTCGGTTACGAACGACATCCTTATTTGCCCTACCGATGTGCAGTCGTATGACGATGCGAAGTTGGTGGAGTTCTACTTGAAGTATTGGGATCGCAAGGGGATGGGGCTTCTCTCCGGCAGAGCCCAATCGGCTCAAGCCTCAGTGCTTGAGGCTTTCATAGAGCAGTTCGCCGATTGTGCGAAGGGAGAGAAGAAGTGATGGCGCATCCGTGCGCGGCGCACGCGCTCGTGTGCCCCGGGCAATCCGACGAGCGGTACTACCGAGACCAGACGTGACTTTTCCAAAACTTCCGATCGCAGCGCTTATTCTTGGTATCGGCATGGCCTCCGCTTCGGCCAATGCCGCGTGGGTGAAATTTGCTGAAAACGACCGCTTGGTCGCCTACTACGAACCCACGGTGAAGAGCTCAGGGTTAGTCACGGTCTGGGTCATGTTCGACTACAAGTCGCAGCAGGAGTCGGCTCGTAGCGGCCGTCGGTACCTTTCGCAGAAGGGGCAACAGGAGGTCGATTGTGTAGCGCAGCGTACCCGTACAGTATTCTTCACTTGGCTCGCTGGTCGCATGGGAGACGGAGTCGTTGTTTACACCGGCAGAACACCGACGCCGTGGGAACCAAATTCGCCCGGCGGCATCGGTCGCGCTCTGGCGTCAGAAGCCTGTGTTCAAAGGTGATACCTAACATGTTAATCGACACGGACGACAGGGGACAGGTGCACGCTTCGCGTGCACCTGTCCCCTGTCGCTGGTCATTTCTACGTTAGCCCGTTCATAAACAAGAGAAACCGATGGCACATGAAGTACGCGTCAATATCGATACCGCAGTTGTCGCCCACAAGGACTTTGCAGTTGTGGTACGCAACGACGCCGGAAAGATCGGCTCTAAAAATTTATGCGCCACCGCGCTAAATTGAATTAATCAGGGCTTAATAGATTTATCCATTAAGCCTTCCAGGCAGTTTGACATTATTCATCAATAGCACACGGGAAAAATTAGGGGGTTTAAATGCGTAGAGTTATTTTGATGTCGTTGGCTATTGTGAGCAGTAACGCTCTCGCAGAATGGAGAGAGGTTGGCGAGGATGCCACCCATAAAATCACCACCTACGCCGATCCAACAACCATTCGCAAGGCAGGCAATAGGGTGCAAATGTGGCATCTGTTTTACTTGAAAGCAACTACCGAGGCGTACAGATCCTTGAAGGTACAAAGCGAATACGACTGCATACAAAAGCAAAGTCGTAGTCTTTATACATCTGCATATCAGGGAAACATGGGCAATGGCAAAGTGGTTGGCATTGAGTCTGATCCTGGAGATTGGAAACCAATCCCCCTTGGCAGCCCAAAAGAATATTTATTTTATATCGCGTGTGGTCGGCAATAGCCTTAGCATGAAAAGCAAAGCTGTCGGGCTAAGCATAAAAATCTAACACTGTGAGGCGGACTTGCGTGCAGCAAGCCGATTATTTTATCCGTTAGAGCATAAATGCAATAGTCAACTATAAATACTAGGAGAAGAAAATGGCAGGAATACGCATGTTTGAAGAGCAGCTACAAATCATGTCGCCTCATACACTCAACGCCCTTCAAAAACTAGTCATGGCCATGGCTGATTTAGCGAAAAATTCCGGCAAAAAACATTTTTTGGTCGTGACAAAGGTCAAGAGGCTTACGCAAAATTCCTATCGACATTGAAGACAACCATTCACTCGATGATTTTGGATGGTGTTATTACTGAAGCGACTTCGTCATCTCAGGCAGTCGATGCCCTTGAGCAGAAGTTAAAGCTCTTTTCTATGGCCTTCCCGAATTGGCAAGAGGCCTATGGTTTTTCTGCAGTTTTCTTTGGACAGAGTAGGCAGGACGCCGTAGCCGCCATTGAGCGGTTGAGGTCTTTGCCATAATTTTTACATTTATCTGCAATTTGAGAGATTATGGTCGCGAGTCGTTAATTTTTATAAGATTTCGGTCTTTTTTATGCGGATCTAATTTTGCCAAATATTTTTTACTTAATTTTAGCGTTAGCCTGGTAAATAATCTGCCTCATGGTTGATTCCGCGATTTTACTTTCATCTCGCAGCGTCCTTTGCGTTCGCGGTTCCCGTGGTGCGGGCGGTTTTTGTGCCACGTGGCGCTTTGGTTAGCAGCTCTTCTTTTGGTAGTGCCGTTCATTTGCGCAGGTGCCCGGAAGTAATCGCTATGCCAACCCGTCGTTGCAGTGGATCGGCTACGCCGCCCACTGAAATTGTCCGTTAGCGCCCACAAAATCCAGCTCTGCCATCTTGCCAGTGCCACCTATTAAATCATCAAACTTAATCCCATCTTGTTGGGGGAGCACAACATGAAGCAGTACAAGGTCTTTAAGCATCCCTCTGGATCAACCGAGGCCGTCAAGCAAGGATGGTCGTGGCCCGGTTTCTTTTTCAATTTTATTTGGGCGTTAGTTAAAAAAATGTGGGCCCTTGGGGTCGGCGTCCTAATCAGTTTTCTTGTCTTTGGATTTTTTATTGGCTTCGCAAGCGTTCGCTCCAGTGGCGATGCGATAGTTAACTCCGTTGCACTCACTGCCAACATTATTTTTGGGATAAATGGCAATTCGTGGCGCGAAAAAAATCTCGTCTCACGGGGGTTCGAAAAGGTAGATACCGTAACTGCAGCCAACCCAGAGAGCGCAATCGCGCTGCACCTGAAAAGATACCCCACTGTGCTATCAAACAAGAGTGAAATTTCTTCCAAAGAGATTATCGGCAAAAAAACAATAGGACGTCAAGCGGAAGAGATAAACAAAATTTCTATCGATGACGAATTAATTGAGCAAGGATGCAGCAAGGACGCTATAGATTATCTAAATTACCCAATACACATCTACTCGTATATGCAAAAATATAAGAAGACGGAGGATAAAATTCATGATGCAATAAAAAAGGGAAAATTGCGTGGATGCTATGTCGGAGAAGCACTATGGATTGAAGATAAAAAAATATAGTTTATTTTCACTCAACCAAACGCCAACTCATTGATGCTTCCGGAAACAGAGAGGCAACCAAATAAAATCGCTACCCATTCGTCGTACCCCACCGCGACGCGCCGGCTCAACTCTGGGTTAGCCCTTCCAAGATCCGCTTTTTTTGCCCCATGGTTTTGCAAACGGCAATCCCTTTCTCAGGCGCTGCTCCGCGCCTGGCTTGCCGTATCTCCGGGCTACGCCTACAAGCGGTTTACTTGTTTCAAGCCTTTTTTGTCTCCAGCACTTGCGCAGTAAGCGCTCCCAGCTATCATTCTTCAAGCATTGCGTCGTCTTCGTGGCGCCGTGCTTTTGCGCAGTTCGCGCCGGTCGTCAAGCTGTGGCGCTCGGTAGTTGTCGCCGCGCCTAGCTTGGCGACAGGGACTTCCCACCTAGTCAACAGGATTCGTTGATTTTCTTGATTACGGGCTGCCTCTCTTCTCTCCCATAAGCCGCGTGCGTTCTGCGTGATGCAACGCCACATGGAACAGACTGCACATCTACAGGCGGCCTTGTTGCACTCGGGTTTCAGTGCGAGCCCAGATACGAACCGCTTGGCAGGAATCCATTCATTCACCGTCGTCGCCACTCTGGGCGCAACACAGGGTTGCTGGCGGGCTACTCCCTCGGCTACGCGGTGGCACTGGCCGATGGCGTGCCGCAGTGCTGCGGGCCAAGCGCGAGCGCGATGGGACGGGTGGGGTTGATGGGCAGGGTGAAGCGGGTTGCGGCTGACTGGGCTGTAGTGACTCCGAAGCCTGTTGCAGCGGCAGCTTGAAACTATCACTTTGATAGCTGTTGGCGAATATGAATTAAGGGCTAGAGGCCAATTTGACTTGATTTTTTCGGCGTTCAAAGGCGCTGTGGCGGCCTGCTGGTGTTTAGGGGGCTGGCGTCCCTTCATCAGCGCGCTCAATGTTCTGGCAATGGGGTCGGAGCACGAGTTTCGCTGCGCGAAATCGTGATCCGACCCCATTGCCTGCGCCGCTTGCTCCTCGGACCGCAGGCCGTTGCATAGCCCAGGGGGGCGCGGGCGGCGGGGTGCCTTCTCTTTGGGGTTGGTCCTTGGGGACCAAAACACCGTTACTGCGCGGTGGGGCTATGCACTTTGGCTGGTCGCCAGCTGGCGGAGCCCTTCGCTGGCCTGCGCGGTCGCAGCCAGGCTTTTGCGGCGGGGCACCAGGTCATCGTCGAGCAGGCTTTCAATGCGGGCAAAGATCTCGAAGCGGGAAAACGGCTTCTTCATGAAATCGTCGGCCCCGATGCGATTGACGTAGAACTGTTCGATGGCGTGCTCGTTGCCGCTGATCATGATGACCGGTATGTGCTGGTACGCCGGGTTCTTGCGGATCAGGCGCAGGGCATGGAAGCCGTTCATGCCGGGCAGGACGATGTCCAGAAAAATCAGATCGGGCGGGTCCTGGTCGAGCAGCGTCAGGCCATGCTCGGCATCCAGCGCTTCGCGCGTGCTGCACCCGGCCGAGCGCAGCGCCTTGCGCAACACGGCGACCACGGTGGGTGAGTCATCGATGATCAGCGCCCTGGTTCCCTTGCGGGCGTTCTTGCGAGGCGACTGGCGGCGCTCCGGGGCGGCCGTCGGCTCAGCGCTTGCCACTGCGAGCGGGGCCGGCGCGGTGGGTCTGGCGGTTGGCGTTTTTTTGCGCGCACCGCCCCAAAGTCGGTCAAAGATGCTCATGGTGTTGGTTTTTTTCTGCTCGCTGGGTGGGGCGGTTTGCTGGGGCGCCAGTATCCCAGAGACGGCGTGACAAAAGAAGGCGCTGTTCCTAGGGCGTCCGAACGGGCGCTCAAACTATCGCCATTGCATCAGCCCAGGGCATCGTTCACCTGGTCGTTGAATTCCGCCAGGCTCACGGCGTCGCCGATCTCGCGCGGCAGGGCGTCGCGCACCGAAAAAACGCCGAGGATCTTGTCGGCAGGCGACACGATGGGCAGGTGCCGAAAGCCCCGCTCGATCATGATCAGCACGGCTTCGGAGACCTTCATGTCGGGGCCCACCGTTTGCGGGTGCGGCGTCATCACGTCGCAGATCAGGGTGGTCTCGGGGCTCAGCGCCTTGGCCAGCACGCGTGTCATCAGGTCGCGCTCCGTCAGGATGCCCAGGATGGCGCCCAGGGTGTCGAGGATGAGCACGCTGCCGCAGTTGGCACGCGTCATTACACAGGCTGCGTCCCAGACACTGGCCTGGGGCCCCAGGCTCACCACGTGGCGCTGGGAGATCGACTGGAACACGGTGCGTTCGGCCATGGCAGGGCTCCTTTTGCAGCGGGGCGGTAAGGTCAGCGCAGCGATGCGTTGAGTTTTTCCAGCGCTTTTGAGCCGGGGCACAGCTGGGCCGGCCCCAGGCTGTTGAGCGGTGTGTCGCTGGTGTTGAGAGACAGGTGCAGGTCGGTGGCCTGCGGGTCGAGGTAGAGCAGGCCGGTCACCACCTCGCCGCGCGCCTGGTGGGCGTTCATGTAGCTGAGCGCGGCGTAGCGGTCGGACGGGTCGTAGTCGGTGTGCAGTTTGCGCAGGCGCAGCAGGGCGCCGTCGTGCTGTTGCACGTCGATCACTTCGCCGGGGGCGTACTGCGCCGTGATCTCGCTGTGCCGGGGCATGAAGTCGATGCGGCTCACGGCCTCGTTGTGCTGGCGCACATAGTCGTAGCTCTTGGTGCTGCCGCTGTGGTTGTTGAAGGTGACGCAGGGGCTGATGACGTCGATGAACGCCGCCCCACCGTGGCCGAGGGCGCCCTTGATCAGCGGCACGAGCTGCTCCTTGTCGCCCGAAAAGCTGCGCGCCACATAGGTAGCGCCCAATTGCAGCGCCAGGCCCACCAGGTCCACCGGGCTGTCGTTGTTGACCACGCCCTTCTTGCTGCGCGAACCCCGGTCCGCCGTGGCCGAGAACTGGCCCTTGGTCAGGCCGTAGACGCCGTTGTTCTCGACGATATAGGCCATGCGCACGCCCCGGCGCATGGCATTGGCGAACTGGCCCAGGCCAATGGACGCCGAATCGCCATCGCCCGAGACGCCCAGGTACAGCAGGTCGCGGTTGGCCAGGTTGGCGCCGGTCAGCACCGAGGGCATACGCCCGTGCACCGTGTTGAAGCCGTGCGAGGCGCCCAGAAAATAGTCCGGCGTTTTGGAGCTGCAGCCAATGCCCGAGAGCTTGGCCACGCGGTGGGGTTCGATGTCCAGCTCCCAGCAGGCCTGGATGATGGCCGCCGAGATCGAGTCGTGCCCGCAGCCCGCACACAGGGTTGAGATGCGGCCTTCGTAGTCGCGCCGCGTGTAGCCCACCTTGTTGTGGGTCAGCGTGGGGTGGTGCAGCCGGGGCTTGGCGAGGTAGGTCATGCGGCCTCCTTGATCAACGCCGTGGCGCCTTGCAGATGGGTCTGAATCGCCTGGGTGATGAAGCGCGCCGTGATCGGCGTGCCGTCGTAGTGCAGCAGCTTGACGAGGCGCGCCGGGTCTACCCCCAGCTCGTTGACCAGCAGGGTGTGCATCTGGGCATCGCGGTTCTGCTCCACCACAAACACCTGTTCGTGTGCGGCGATGAAGCGGTCCACCGCCTGGGGGAAAGGAAAGGCGCGCAGGCGCAGGGCGTCGATGTGGATGCCTGCGGCGGTGAGCACATCCAGCGCCTCCTGCATGGCCGGGCTGGTGGAGCCGAAGTACAGCACGCCCAGCGGCGTGGCATGCGCCGCGCTGCGCAGCACGGGCTGGGGCACCAGGTTGGCGGCGGTGCGGAATTTGCGTAGCAATCGCTCCATGTTGTAGACATAGTCCGGCCCGCGTTCCGAGTAGCGGGCATAGGGGTCGCGCGTGGTGCCGCGTGTGAAAAAACTCCCCTTGGTAGGGTGCGTGCCGGGGTAGGTGCGCCAGGGGATGCCGTCGCCGTCCACGTCCTTGTAGCGGCCAAAATCCTTGCCCGCCTCCAGCTCTTCGGCGGTCATTACCTTGCCCCGGTCGTAGGTACGTGTGTCGTCCCAGGCAAAGGGCTTGCACAGGCGCTGGTTCATGCCGATGTCCAGGTCGGTCATGAGAAAAATGGGGGTTTGCAGCCGGTCGGCCAGGTCCAGTGCCGCCGCTGCGTGTTCAAAGCATTCGTGCGGGTCTTCAGGGAACAGCAGCACATGCTTGGTGTCGCCGTGCGATGCGTAGGCGCAGGCGAGCAAGTCCGACTGCTGGGTGCGCGTGGGCATGCCGGTGGACGGCCCGCCGCGCTGCACGTCGATGATGGTGACCGGAATTTCGGCAAAGTAGGCCAGGCCGATGAACTCCGTCATCAGCGAGATGCCCGGCCCCGAAGTGGCCGTGAAGGCGCGCGCGCCGTTCCAGCCCGCGCCCACCACCATGCCGATGGAGGCCAGTTCGTCCTCGGCCTGCACGATGGCGAAGTTGCTGCGGCCGGTGTCCGGGTCGACGCGGAACTTGTCGCAGTATTTCTGGAAGGCCTCGGGCACCGACGACGAGGGCGTGATTGGGTACCAGGCGGCCACCGTGGCGCCGCCGTACACGCAGCCCAGGGCGGCTGCGCTGTTGCCGTCGGTAAAAATCAGATCGCCCACTTCGTCGGCCCGGCGCACCCGGATGCCCAGGGGTGCCTGGAGGTGGGCTTTGACGTGGTCGCGCCCCAGGTGCAGGGCGCGGACGTTGGATTCGAGCAGCATCTCCTTGCCCTTGTACTGCTCGGCAAAGAGCTTCTCGAACACCTCGGCTTCCACGTCGAGCAGCACCGAAAGCGCCCCCACATAGATGATGTTCTTGAACAACTGGCGCTGGCGCGGCTCGGTGTAGGCGTTGTTGCTGATCTCGGTCAGCGGGACGCCGATGACGGTGATGTCCGTGCGGAATTTGGACGCAGGAATAGGCCGGGTGCTGTCGTAGAACAGGTAGCCGCCGGGCGAGATTTCGGCCACGTCGGCATCCCAGGTCTGCGGGTTCATGGCCACCATCATGTCCACGCCGCCGCGCCGCCCCGAATAGCCGCGCTCGCACACACGGGCCTCGTACCAGGTCGGCAAGCCCTGGATGTTGCTGGGGAAGATGTTGCGCGGGCTCACCGGAACGCCCATCCGCAGGATGGCCTTGGCGAACAGCTCGTTGGCCGAAGCCGAGCCCGAGCCGTTGACGTTGGCGAACTTGATGACAAAGTCGTTGACGGCTTCAATGGGCTTCATGCGGCCTCCAGCGTGTGTCGGGTGGTCTGGGCGTCGCGGCACTGCGGGCCGGCCTGGGTGGTATCCAGGCGGAACTTCTGCATGTCCCAGGCGCCCGTGGGGCAGCGCTCGGCGCACAGGCCGCAGTGCAGGCAGACGTCTTCGTCCTTGACCATGACGCGCTCGGTCTTGAGCGGCGCCGAGACCATCAGCGCTTGCGTCAGATTCCCGGCCGGAGCCTTGAGCCGCGTGCGCAGCTCGTCCTCTTCGCCATTGAAGGTGAACGTGATGCTGTCCATGGGGCAAATGTCCACGCAGGCGTCGCACTCGATGCAGGTGGAGCGGTTGAACACCGTCTGCACGTCACAGTTCAGGCAGCGGCTGGCTTCCTTGAAGGCGGTGGCGGCGTCGAACCCCAGCTCCACTTCCACCCGGATGCTGGCCAGCGCCACCTCGGCCTTGGCCCATGGCACCTTGAAACGCAGGTCGTTCGACACATCGTTGTTGTAGCTCCACTCGTGGATGCCCATCTTGGTGGACATCAGGTTGGTGTGCGGCGCCGGGCGCTGGCGCACATCTTCGCCGTGCAGAAAGCGGTCGATCGACACGGCCGCCTCGTGCCCCTGCGCCACGGCGGTAATGATGTTTTTGGGGCCGTAGGCCGCATCGCCACCGAAGAACACCTGGGGCAGCGTGGATTGAAAGGTGCCCTGTGTGAGCTGCGGCAAACCCCAGCGGTCAAAGGCAATGCCCAGATCGTCCTCGATCCAGGGGAAGGCGTTTTCCTGGCCCACGGCGATCAGCACCACGTCGCAGGGCACGCGCACATCGGGCTCGCCCGTGGGCACCAGGCTGCGGTGGCCTTGTGCGTCGTACTGGGCTTGCACCACTTCGAAGGTCATGGCGGTGAGCTGGCCGTTGTCGTGCTCGAAGGCCTTGGGCACATGGAAGTTCAAAATCGGAATGCCCTCGTGCAGCGCATCCTCTTTTTCCCAAGGCGAGGCTTTCATCTCGTCAAACCCGCTGCGCACGATGACTTTGACGTCGGTGCCGCCCAGGCGCCGCGCCGAGCGGCAGCAGTCCATGGCGGTGTTGCCGCCGCCCAGCACGATGACGCGCGGTGCGATGCGGGTGATGTGCCCGAACGACACCGAGGCCAGCCAGTCGATGCCGATATGGATGTTGCCCTCGATGTCGCCACGGCCTGGAATGGCCAGATCGCGCCCGCGCGGCGCGCCGCTGCCCACAAACACCGCGTCGTAGCCTTGCTGCAGCAGCGTGCGCAGCGAGTCCACGCGCTCCTGGTTGCGAAACTGCACGCCCATGTCGAGGATGTAGCCGGTTTCTTCGTCGATCACCGATTCGGGCAGGCGAAAGCCCGGAATCTGGCTGCGAATGAAGCCGCCCGCCTTGGATTCGGCGTCGAACACCGTCACCGCGTAGCCCAGCGGCGCCAGGTCGCGCGCCACGGTCAGCGATGCGGGGCCGGCGCCCACGCAGGCCACGCGCTTGCCGTTGCGGGCTGCGATGGCGGGCATGCGTGCCTTGATTCCGGCGGTTTTGTTGTCGGCCGCCACGCGCTTCAAGCGGCAGATGGCCACGGGCTCGGGGTGGGCTCCATTGCTTTCCTCCACCCGGCCGCGCCGGCAGGCGGGCTCGCAGGGCCGGTCGCAGGTGCGGCCCAGAATGCCGGGAAACACGTTGGACACCCAGTTGACCATGTAGGCGTCGTCGTAGCGGCCCTGGCCGATCAGGCGGATGTATTCGGGCACCGGGGTGTGGGCAGGGCAGGCCCACTGGCAATCGACCACCTTGTGGAAGTAGTCTGGATGGGCGGTTTGGGTAGGCTGCAAGGCAAACTCCAGTCCTCTGCCTGCGGCCACGGCGGCGCAGGACGCCACAGTCTAGGTTCGCCGCATTGGCGCTGGCTCTCGGGTGAATCCCTTGAGTCCGTCCTTTGTACAGAAAACTTGATGCGGATCAGCGGGCTGGTCTTGCGGCCACGTCCGCCAAAACGCAGGCAAGCGCTGCTTGGACAGCGCGCAGAGAACTATCAAATCAATAGCTGCTAACGCTTATGGGGTATGCGCTAGAGCCATTTTTTGCTAAGAATTTAGCTGGATTAGCTGCCCGTCGCAGAGCCTCTAGCCTTCACAGCCGCCGCAGCCGCTCCAGCGCTGCGCGCAGGGTCTCGTCTTTCTTGGCGAAGCAGAATCGCACCACGCGCTGGTCAAACCCGTCGCGGTAGAACGCCGAGAGCGGAATCGCAGCCACGCCCAATTCGCGGGTCAGCCATTGGCAAAAATCGGCCTCGCTCAAGTCGCTGACCTTTGAGATGTCCACGCACTGGAAGTAGCTGCCGGCGCTGGGCAAGAGCTTCAGGCGTGAGCCTTCCAGCCCCTGGCGAAAGAGGTCGCGCTTGGCCTGGTAGAAGGCGGGCAGTTGCAGGTAGGGTGCCGAATCCTGCAGGTAGGCCGCCAGGCCATGCTGCATGGGGGTGTTCACCGTGAACACGTTGAACTGGTGCACCTTGCGGAACTCGGCGGTCAACGCAGCCGGTGCAGCCACGGTGCCCACCTTCCAACCCGTGACGTGGAAGGTTTTGCCAAAGCTGGAGACGATGAACGCGCGCGCGGCCAGGCCGGGAAAGCGCGCCGCGCTCTGGTGCTCTGCGCCGTCGAACACCATGTGCTCGTAGACCTCGTCGCTGATGAGCAGGATGTTGGTCGGCGCCAGCAGCGCTTGCAATTGGCGCATCTCCTCGGCGCTCCAGACCGTCGCGCTCGGGTTGTGTGGGCTGTTGACGATGATGGCGCGGGTGCGCGGCGTGATGGCGGCGCCGATCTTGTCGAAATCAGGGCGGAAGCTGCCAGGCGTGAGCGGCACGCGCACTGCCACGCCACCCGCGAGCTCGACGTTGGGGACGTAGCTGTCGTAGCAAGGTTCGAGGACGATCACCTCGTCACCGGGGTGCACGGTGGCCAGGATCGCCGTCAGGATGGCCTGCGTTGCCCCAGCCGTGATGGTGATTTCGGCTGCAGCGCTGTATTGGCGGGCGTGGAGTGCTTCTATTTTTGAAGCAACCGCTTCCCGCAGCGCGGGCACGCCCGGCATGGGTGGGTACTGGTTGTGGCCAGCGCCCATGGCGGCGGTCACGGCGTCCGGCAAGCGCGGGTCGCAGTCGAAATCAGGAAAGCCCTGGCCCAGATTCACCGCGCCGTGCTCGGCCGCCAGCGCCGACATCACGCTGAAGATGGTGGTGCCCACTTGCGGCAGGCGGCTGGTGAGGTGCGGGGTGCGGGGTGCGGTGGCGCGGTCCATGGTCAGTGCGAAAGGGGCTTCAAAGTTCGTAGTCGTTCACTTGCCCGGTCATGGCGCGCATGACGAGATCGCGGCTCAGGCGGTCGCTCAGCAGTTCGGCGAAACGGTACACAAAATTGCGCAGGTAGGCGCCGCGCTTGAACGCCACGCGCGCCACGCTCTGGCCAAACAAATGGCCGGCCGGGCGCACCAGCAGGTCGCCTACCGGATCGTCCCGCATGGCCATTTCGGCCACGATGCCCAGGCCCAGGCCCAGGCGCACGTAGGTCTTGATGACGTCCGAATCGATCGCTTCCAGCACCACATTCGGCTGCAGCCGGCGCGTGGCAAAGGCCTGGTCGATCTTGGTGCGACCGGTAAACGATGGGTGGTAGGTAATGAGCGGCTCGTGGGCGATGTCGTCCAGGCCAATGCGCTCCTTTTGCGCCAGCGGGTGGCCGTGCGGCATGACCAGCACATGCTGCCATTCATAGCAAGGCAGGGTGACCAGCTCTGGGTAGTCGACCAGGGATTCGGTGGCCACGCCGATTTCGGCCACCTCGTCGATCACCATGCGGGCCACCTGGTCGGGCGTGGCCTGGTGCAGGCTGATGTTCACCTTGGGGTAGGCCTCGCGCAGTTTTGCGACGGCCGGCGGCAGCACGTAGCGCGCTTGTGTGTGCGTGGTGGCAATGCTGAAGGTGCCGTTGTCCTGGGCGCTGTACTGCTCACCGATGCGCTTCAGGTTGCCGACTTCGCGCATGATGAGCTCGATGCTCTTGAGAACATGCTGGCCCGGTTCGGTGATGCGCTTCAAGCGCTTGCCGTGGCGCGCGAAGATATCAATGCCCAGTTCACCTTCGAGCTCGATGATCGCCTTGGACACCCCGGGCTGCGAGGTGTGCAGCGCTTTCGCCGCCTCGGTGAGGTTCAGGTTGCGGCGAGCGGCTTCCTGAACAAAGCGAAATTGGTGCAGGTTCATATTGAATCTTGGCTAAAGAAGCCAATCATTATGCAATATGGATCGCGTCTGATCCCGTGTGTACGACACTAGATCGGAGGGCCACCACAGGCAATTTCGGCCATCAGCGCCGTCATGCGAGGGTTCTCGCCGACCGCCTCTTGCACCTCGATGGACATATCGGGGTGCTGTGCGCGCAGGGCGGCGACCAACAGGGGCAGGTCGTCCCGCGCGTGCCGCCCGGTGCCCAGAAACATGGGCACGATGGTCAGCGTGCGCACGCCGGCCGCGTGCAAACTGCGGCTTGCCTGCGCCAGGTCGGGCTCGCACAGCTCCAGGTAGGCACAGCGCACCTGGACGCCGGGCCGGCTGCGCTCAATTTCGGCACGCACCGCTTCAATAGGCGCGCGCCAGCCGGCATCGCGCGAACCATGGGCAAACAGGACGATTCCAACGGGGTGGTGCATGGCGTGCCTGCCCATCAACGCCGCAGCACCAGCCAGCCGAAGGCGGCCAGTGAGGCGAAGGTGTAAATAAGGCCTGGCGCCGCCGCCGTGAGCCAAGGCGACCAGTTTTGCAGGGTGCCGGCAAAACCGAACACGTTGTTGAGCAGGAAGAAGCTGATACCCGCCATCACGCCGCCAAACACATAGCCGGTGGTCGAACCCGCGCGAAAGTGCAGGTAGGCAAAAGGCAGGGCCAGCACCACCATCACCAGGCAGCTCAAGGGGTAGAACACCTTGCGCCAGAACTCGATTTCGTAGCGTTGTGCCGATTGGCCGTTGGCCTCCAGGTGGCGAATGTATTGAAAGAGATCCACGGTTGCCATGTGATCGGGTTGGAGGACTGCAGCCGAGACCATGTCGGCTGTGATCCGCGTAGGCCAGCGCAGTTCGGCAAGTTCAAGGCGCTCTGCGCTCTGTGTTTCACCATCGGCGTCTCGCAAAAAGGTATTGCTGTGCACCTGCTTGAGCTGCCACGCCTCCCCGTCGCTTGCAACCTTTGCAGACTCAGCCAGGGTTTGCGATACAAGGCGGCTATGGGCGTCGAAGCGATAAATGCGAATGCCTTCCATCAGGCCGTCCGAGCGAATGGTCCGAATGTTCACGGCGACCGAATCGTCTCCCTGGCGCTCCTTGAGCCAGGCGCCGGTTCCGCCAGTGGTCAGGCGCGCAAGCCCTCTGGACTTGAGCACCTGCGCTGCGCGGTCACTCGCTGGCGCCACATAGTCGCCCAGGGCAAAGGTCACCATCACGAATGCACTGCCCAGCATCAGCAGCATGCCCAGCGCCCGCCCTGGGCCGAGGCCGCTGGTGCGCAAAATGGTGAATTCAGAGCTTTGCGCAAAACGCGCCATCACGAAAATCGTCCCGATCAGCACCGTGATCGGTAGCAGTTCGTACAAATGGGTCGGTATGCCGAGCAGCACATACAGCACGGCCTGAGAGACTGGGTACGTATCGGGCATGCGGCCCACCGAACGCAGTTCATCGATCAGGTCAAAGAAGAAGAACAGCGCCAGAAACCCGAGCGTCACCAGGGCCACGGCAGCGAGCACTTCGCGGTGAACCATGCGGCGAATGGTCTTCATGCGGCCCTCCTGCGCCACAGCGTGGTCCATGACCAGCGGTTGTGGCGAATGCCGATGAGGGCAAGCGCAAACACCAGCACGCCGCCGTGCAGCATGCCGACGTAGGGCAACAGGCCAAAGCGCCCGGATTCGACCCAACTCTGCCCAAGCGTCATGAAGTTGTAGTAAACGACAAAGGCAAACAAGGCAAATAGCAGATTGCCGCTGCGGCTGGCACGGGGATTGACGCTCGCCAGCCCCAGGCCAAGCACCACCAGGTTGAAAGCGGTGAAAGGCAGGCCCACACGCCATGCCAGTTCGGCCTGGAATGTGGGGGCACTCTGCGCCAAAAGCTCGCGGGTGCTGCGCGTCTTGGCCGCGCCATCGTCACCCAGCCCAGCCTTGGCCGAGCCGACACGGGTGCCGTACAACTTGAACTCGCTCAGTTTGATTTCTGGCTTGCCGGTGCTGGTCTCCAGGCGCTGCCCATTGCTCAGCAGTGCAAAGCGGTCTGCCCCGCGCATTTCGATGCGTGCGCTGAGCGCCGACGTCACGGCCTGCGTGTCGTGCTCGTTCGCGGCGATGAAGACATTGCTGGCCGTGTTGGGCTCAGGGCTGTTCTTGTCAATGAAAAAGACCCGCTTGCCGCTGGCGGATTCCTGAAATTCACCCGGCGCAATCCGGTCCACGTCGCCGCGCTGTTCGTACTGCGTGCGCAGCTCCTGAACTTGCCGGTTGGCCCAGGGCCAGGCGAGCAGCGACAACACGGCCACGCCCAGCATTGCCGGCCAGGCGAAACGCAGCAACGCGGGCAGCAGACTGGCGAGGCCACGGCCGCTGGAAAACCAGATCACCATCTCGCTGTCTCGGTACATGCGCGAGAGGCTGCCGATGGTGGCAACAAACAGGCTGAGACAGAGAATGGTGGGGAGCTGGCCGAGGACCGTGTACCCCATGACGAGCATGACGTCAGACGGGCTGACGTTGCCTCTGGAGGCCTGCCCCAGGGTACGGATCAGGATCATGGTCATGACGACCGTGACCAGGACTACCAGGGTGGCGCCAAAGCTGCGGGCCAACTCCTTGCGCAGTGATGAATCGAATAACATGGACGCAATGTAAAGAGGCGATTATGAACTTTGATCTCAAAACCATGGACCTGCGGGCAGCCGCTGCCGAAAAATGCGACCAACTGGTGGTGCTTGTCGGGCAGGATTTTGTCGCCGGCACCGATCCGCTTTCTGCCCTCATTGGCGAGGCGATCAAACACAAGGACTTTGATCCTAAGCCGGGAAAGCTGCTGAGCTTTTACCAGAGCGTGGGCATTGCCGCCCGTCGGGTTCTTTTTGCCGGGATTGGCTTGGGGGATGCCCGTGGCGTGCGCCAGGCGCTTGCGGGCGCCGCAGCCGCTTTTCGGTCACCCGGCACCAAGCGGGTTGCGATCTGCTTTGCCGCAGAGGCCAATGCGGCGGCAGTCTCCGCCGCCGTGCAAGGTGCTGCGCACGTGTCCTATGTCTATACGCTGACGAAACCCAAGGGGGAAGCGTCTTCGCTCTCACGCGTGGTGGTCGGTGTGGGCGAACCAACCGCCGTGGCACAGGCCTTCGCATCCAGCGTGGCGGTGGCGCTCGGGGTGGAACTGGCGCGCGAATGGGGCAACCGACCGGCCAACCATGCCACGCCGCGCATGCTGGCCGACGCGGCCAAGGCGCTTGCCAAGCAACCCGGCATTGCCTGCAAGGTGATGGGGCCTGCCGAAGTGAGCCGTCTGAAGATGGGGGCGTTCCTCGCGGTGGCGCGCGGGTCTGAAGAGCCGCTTCGCTTTATCGAGCTGCGCTACACGGGCGCGGCCCGCTCGCAGGCGCCCGTGGTGCTCGTAGGCAAGGGCATTACGTTTGACACCGGCGGCATCTCCATCAAGCCGGCGCCCGAAATGGATGAGATGAAGTTCGACATGTGTGGCGCGGCCAGTGTTCTGGGCGTTTTTCGAGCGCTGGCACAGTTGCAGCCTGCCATCAATGTCGTGGGCCTGATCCCCGCCTGTGAAAACATGCCGGACGGCCGCTCGGTCAAGCCTGGCGATGTGGTGACAAGCATGAGCGGACAAACCATCGAAGTGCTCAACACCGACGCAGAAGGGCGGCTGGTGCTGTGCGACGCTCTGTGCTACGGCATGCGCCACAAGCCGGCCGCCATCGTGGACATCGCGACCCTGACCGGCGCCTGTGTCATCGCGCTGGGTGGCGTGCGCAGCGGGTTGTTTGCCTCAGACGATGCGCTGGCCCAGGCAATGCTCGCTGCTGGCGAAGGTGCTGGCGATCTGGCCTGGCGCCTGCCGCTGGACGATGAATATGCCGAAGGACTCAAGAGCAGTTTTGCCGATCTTGCCAATGTGGCCGGTCGACCGGCAGGTTCGATTACTGCTGCCAAGTTTCTCCAGTCGTTTGTGGGCGAGGTGCCGTGGGCGCACCTGGATATTGCGGGCACGGCCTGGAAGAATGGGGCGGCCAAAGGGGCGACGGGCAGGCCGGTGGGCTTGCTGGTGAATTGGTTGCTTGCGCGTGCACAGCCAGAGGCTGCCTCTGCTGAGAACGTGCCACGCGGTCGGGCCAAGAAGGCGCCGCGACCTGCCCGCACCGCCAAGATCTCTGGTACATGACCGAGATTGCGTTTCATTTCAATGCGCCGGACAAGGTGACATACGCCTGCCGCGTCGCGCGAAAGTTGCTGCGCCACGGCCAGCGCCTGGTGATCCGGACGCCGCTGGCGTTGATGGACCCGCTTGACGCCATGCTGTGGAACATGGCACCGCAGGATTTTGTTGCGCATTGCAGGCTGGGGGATGCTCCAGAGTTGCTGCAGGCCTCTCCCATCGTGCTGGCGCACGACGATGCGAGTGAGCTGCCACACAGGCAGGTGCTGCTGAACTTGGACGGCGGCGTCCCGCCAGGGTTTGGCAGCTTCGAGCGACTGATTGAAGTGGTTGTCGCCGACGACGAGGCAGACCGCGCTGCCGCCCGCGTGCGCTGGAGACATTATGTGCAACGTGGCTACGCGCTGGTGCGCCACGATCTAGCGCAGGGGGTGTGATGCCAGAACCTTCCGTTCCAAGAGTGCCGCCCCGATTTGTCCCCACCCTGACCGAGGTGGTGCAGGATGCCGCTGCCGAGCGGGCCGGGCTATCGGCATCGTCGCCATCGCCATCGCCATCGCCATCGCCATCGCCATCGCCATCGCCATCGACCGGGTTGGTGGCGGGGCTTCATGCGCCGTCGGCCGTGAGCCGTCCAGCGGCTCCTGGTGCCGCAGCACTGCGGTCGGATGCACCAACGCCCAGGGCGCACTCCAGCGCGCCTTCCAAAGGGCCGGCTACCCAGGTGCCGCCGCCCGGACCTGTGCATTCGGTGCTGAGCAAGGATTTTGAGGAGCTGCTGGTGCACCGGGTGATGCAACGTGTGGACGTATCGCTCGATATTCGCCTTCGCGGTGCCATTGCCGCAGTGGTGGAAGAGCAAACCCGCTCCATCGTTCCTCGCCTGCGCGAAGAGATCGAGGCGGTCGTTCGTCAGGCGGTGTACGAAGCAGTCGCTGACGAGCTCGCGGCAGGGGTAGGAACGCCGCCAGCATAAGGACAGCTTTTGCGCATCGCGCTGCGCTGATTTGCGCGTGTTCCCTAGTGTCGCTGGGCATGAATATGCGTTATCTTCTTTGGCGTTGAGACACAAAAAGATGCTCAGCGTTTAATCTTTACTGGAGATTCCTATGCAATTGAAGTTGAAACTGACCGTAGCCGCAGCGTTTGCAGCTGTTGCCGGCATGGCTCTGGCCCAGGAGCAAGTGGTCACGATTGGTCACGTCGCTCCGGTGTCGGGTGCGCAAGCCCACTACGGCAAGGACAACGAAAATGGTGCGCGCATGGCCATTGAGGACTTGAATGCCAAGGGTGTGACCATCGGCGGCAAGAAAATCAAGTTTGAACTGCAGGCCGAAGACGACGCAGCGGATCCCAAGCAAGGTACGGCAGCTGCCCAGAAGCTGTGCGACTCCAAGGTTGCCGGTGTGGTGGGCCATCTGAACTCGGGTACGACCATTCCCGCATCCAAGGTGTACCACGACTGCGGCATTCCCATGGTGACGGGCGCTGCCACCAACCCCAGCCTGACCAAGCCCGGCTATGAAACCACGTTCCGCATCATCGCGAACGACAACGCCCTGGGCGCAGGCTTGGCGCACTATGCCCACGATACGCTCAAGCTCAAGTCTTTTGCCGTGATCGACGACCGCACGGCCTACGGCCAAGGCGTGGCAGACGTGTTTGCCAAGACCGCGGCAGGCCTGGGCATGAAGCAGGTTGATCAGCAGTTCACGACCGACAAGGCAACGGATTTCATGGCGATTTTGACCGCCATCAAGGCCAAGAAGCCGGACGCCATCTTCTTCGGCGGTATGGACCCACAAGCCGGCCCGATGCTGCGCCAGATGGAGCAATTGGGGATGGCTGACGTGAAGTACTTTGGCGGCGACGGCGTTTGCACCGCTGCACTCGCCCAGCTCGCAGCTGGCGCCAAGACGCTGAACAACGTGGTCTGTGCTGAAGGTGGTTCGTCGCTCGCCAAGATGCCTGGCGGCAAGGCGTGGAAGGAGCGCTATGACGCCAAGTACCCAGGCGAGTTCCAGGTGTACAGCCCCTACACCTACGACGCCACGATGCTGCTGGTCGACGCTATGAAGCGTGCCAACTCAGTGGACCCCAAGGTGTACGTGAAAGAACTGGCGAAGTCCAACTACAAGGGCGTGACCGCCACGATCGCCTTTACGAAGAATGGCGAAATGCAGACTCCCGCCATCACGCTGTACCACTACACCGACGGCAAGAAAGACCCGCTGAACTAAGGTCCTGTTTTCAGGCCTTGTGCCTGAACCCAAAAAAGGCTTCCCTCGGGAAGCCTTTTTTAATTTCCAGCCGCGTACGGGCCTGCGTTACCGTCGAACCTGAAGCGCTCCTGGGTTGACGATATTGGTAGGTGTGCCGCGTATGAAATTGAGCACGTTGTCGAAAGCGGAGCCAAAATACAGCTCGTAATTGTCCAGCTCCACATAGCCGATGTGGGGTGTGCAAATACAGTTCTCCAGGCGAAGCAGCGCGTGGCCTTGCAAAATGGGCTCGCTTTCGAAAACATCGATCGCGGCCATGCCGGGACGGCCCCGGTTGAGTGCTGCCAGCAGGGCATCGGCTTCAATCAATTCAGCCCGTGAAGTATTGACCAGCAAAGCGGTGGGCTTCATATAGGACAGAGTTTCGAGGGTGATTAACTGGCGGGTTTCGGGGGTGAGCCGCAAATGCAGTGAAACAACGTCGCATTGGGAAAAGAAATCTTGCTGCGTGATGGCCACCTGGTAGCCGTCGGTCAGTGCTTGCGCACGTGACGCCTCGCTGCCCCAGATGCGCACGTTCATCCCGAAGGCACGGCCGTATCCGGCCACGATTTGACCAATGCGACCGTACCCCCAGATGCCCAGGGTTTTGCCGCGCAGGACGCTGCCAACGCCGAAGTTGGCCGGCATGGAGGCAGCCTTGAGTCCTGACTGCTGCCAGGCGCCGTGCTTGAGGTTGGAGATGTACTGCGGCAGGCGGCGCATGGCCGCGAGTACCAGTCCCCAAGTGAGCTCGGCTGGCGCCACGGGAGACCCGACGCCTTCGGAGATTGCAATGCCGTGCTCCGTGCAGGACCCTATGTCGATATGGCTGCCGACCTTGCCGGTCTGCGCAATCATTTTCAGTCGGGGAAGTTTCTCGACCAGTTGGCGGGTGATGTGTGTGCGCTCGCGGATCAGGACAATGATGTCAGCATCTTTGAGTCGCACCGATAGTTGGCCAACGCCCTTGACGGTGTTGGTATACACCTTGGCGGAGTGGGCATCAAGGCGGGCGGCGCAGTGGAGTTTGCGAACCGCGTCCTGATAGTCGTCGAGGATCACGATATTCATTGCCCGATTGTGCCTTGCGGACTTTCCCTTTCCTCCTCGTCAACAAAGGCGTTCGCGCGCAACCAGGCGGTCTAGTTCCGCACATACGTCGGCCATGCGGCCCACAATGGCCAGCCGCTCTGTCGTGCCCTCACACCTGCGCAGTACGCGCACGGGTCGCGCTGGGTGAGCTTTCAGCATGCCTGACGCAGCGCTGCGTGTAGGTCTCTCGGGCGGCCGCTCGGATTGCGCCGCACATCCGGTTCTGCGGATGGGGGTGGAACCCAGCGTGTGCGGGAAATCGTGCACGGGGCGTGCGGGCATGTGGCGCTCGGGTGTGCCGAGCCATTGGCGCGCAGAAAAAAAGGACAAGGTCAGTTGTGAGGCGCGAGCCAGAAGACTGTGCATGTGAAGCTCCCATGAAAATGGATGGACACAGGCAGGATTGGCGTGGCTATGCATCGCAGGGATGGTGAGGCTCCCGCCCCGCCAAGCGCCCGCCACCTACGGCGCATAGAAAAGGATCAGTTCAACATGGTGTTGCGGATCAGGCCTACAGCCAGGCCTTCAATCTCGAAGGGCTCGCCTGGCTGGACGACGATGACGGGAAAATCCGGGTTCTCGGGCAGCAACTCAATTGCGTGTGCCGTGCGCCGCAGGCGCTTGACGGTCACCTCGTCACCGATGCGGGCCACGATGATCTGGCCGTTGCGTGCTTCGCGTGTTTGCCGAACCGCGAGCAGATCGCCATCCATGATGCCCACGTCGCGCATGGACATGCCGCGCACCTTGAGCAAGTAGTCGGGCTTGTGCTCGAACAGGCTGCTCTCGACGCACCAGGTCTGTTCGATGTGTTCCTGCGCGAGAATCGGAGAGCCCGCCGCCACGCGCCCTACCAGGGGCAGCGCAAGCTGCGTGAGTCCGGGAATGGGAAGGCTGAACTGGGTGCCGCGCGCGGCGTTGATGTTGCGTACCGCCTCGCTGCACAGCCGGATGCCGCGCGACGTGCCGCTGATCAGTTCGATAACGCCTTTGCGAGCCAGCGCCTGAAGATGCTCTTCTGCCGCGTTGGCCGATTTGAAGCCCAGGGCTGTGGCGATTTCGGCGCGCGTTGGGGGGGCGCCGGATTGCGCAATGGCCGTCTGGATCAGGTCCAGAATTTGTTGCTGCCTGGGGGTGAGACGGGGGCCGTTGAACATGGTCGTACTGCGCAAAGCAGGCCTGTATGAAGCTTCAGTACCTGTATTTTTAAACAGTTTTTCAGGAGATGCAAGTGGCGAGACAAAAAATCATGGTGTTGGGTACTGGCGGCACCATTGCCGGGAGCGCTGCACAGCCGGGTGACAACGTTGGCTACCAGGCGGGTGAGCGGCCAGTGCAGGCCTTGCTGGGGGGGCTTGGGCACCTTGCCTTGCCGCCGGAAATGGACCTGGATGCAGAGCAAGTGGCGCAGATTGACAGCAAGGACGCTGACGCCGCGTTCTGGCTCACGTTGCACCGTCGGTGTGCAGCCCACCTCGCAGATGGGGCGATTCAAGGCATTGTCATTGCGCATGGGACGGACACCTTGGAAGAGACGGCCTGGTTCCTGGCCTGCACCTTGGAGGCGCGCAAGCCGGTGGTGCTGACCTGTGCCATGCGGCCTGCTACGGCACTCTCGCCTGATGGTCCGCAGAACCTGCGCGATGCGCTGGCGCTGGCCTGCGACTCTCGTGCTGCCGGCGTGAGTGTGGTGAGCGCTGGCACAGTGCACCTGCCGCGCCATGTGCAAAAGCTTCACCCGTACCGGTTGGACGCTCTGGGCTCAGGCGATATCGGGCCGGCGGGCTGGATGGAAGAGGGCCAGCTGCGCTTGGCGCACCCCTGGGATGCCACTGGTGGCGCTGCCTCGTTTTGCGCCATCGCCCCGCAGGAGGGCGCTGGGTGGCCATGGGTTGAAATTGTCCTTAGTCATGCGGGCGCCACTGGAGCGCAGGTGGATGCGCTGGTGCAAGCAGGTGTGCGCGGCTTGGTGGTCGCAGCGACGGGCAATGGAAGCTTGCACTACCGACTTGAGGCCGCTTTGCAGCGGGCGCAGCAGGCGGGGGTGGCGGTGCGAGTTGGAAGCCGTTGCCCGTTCGGCCAGGTCGTAGGCAGGCCTGGCCATGGCTTGCCACTGACCGATGGACTCTCGCCGGTGAAGGCGCGCATTTCACTGATGCTGGAGCTGATGCAGGCCCAGTGAGCGGCGTACAGATTCGGGCGCGGTGGGCGATGCACAAAAAAACGCCCATTGCTGGGCGCTTCGTGTCGCAGCGCTGCCGCAGTTGGCGGCGTCAGTTGGCCAGTGCCTGGAGCGCGCGGGCGGTGATGTCTTCCACGCTGCCGGTGCCGCTGATGGAGCGGTATTTGGGGGCGCTTGCCGGGTCGCGTTCGGCCCAGCCAGCGTAGTAGTCGACCAGCGGCCGCGTCTGGGCACTGTAGACCTCCAGGCGCTTCTTGACCGTGTCTTCCTTGTCGTCCTCGCGCTGAATGAGCGGCTCACCCGTCTCGTCGTCGGTGTTGGCGACCTTGGGTGGATTGAATTTGACGTGGTAGGTGCGGCCGCTGGCGGGGTGTGAGCGGCGCCCGCTCATGCGTTCGATGATGGCGTCAAACGGAACGTCGATTTCCAGCACATAGTCGAGCTTGACGCCCGCGTCCTTCATGGCATCGGCCTGTACGATGGTGCGGGGAAAGCCGTCAAACAGGAACCCATTGGCGCAATCGGCCTGGGCGATCCGCTCTTTCACCAGGCCAATGATGATGTCATCGCTCACCAGCGCGCCGGAATCCATGACGGCCTTGGCCTTGAGACCCAGCGGCGTGCCAGCCTTGACAGCAGCGCGCAGCATGTCGCCAGTCGAAATTTGCGGAATGCTGTATTTCTGGCAGATGAATGCGGCCTGCGTGCCCTTTCCGGCACCGGGGGCGCCCAGCAATATGAGTTTCATGGGGTCCTCTTGGTTGGTGTTAGCGGGTGACTCTGCACACGTCGTTCCTTTGTCTCTCTGCCAGCGTGCACGTCAGCAAACGAGGATAGCACGCGCTTGCCGCGCTCTTGCTTACGGGCCGACTCAGGCAAAGAGGGCGCGCACGCGCTCCAGATCTTCCGGTGTGTCCACGCCTGGGCCGGGTGCCTGCTTGGCCAGGTGCACCGCAATGCGGTGACCGTGCCAGAGGGCACGCAGTTGCTCCAGTTGTTCAATAGCTTCGGTAGGGGCCTGTGCAAGCGTGGGAAAGCTGCGCAGGAAGGCGGCCCGGTAGCTGTAGATGCCGATATGGCGCAGTGGCGTGAATCCCGCCAGGCTGCCCACGCGTGGCTGCGCCCGCTCTGCCGCGCCGCTCCACCACTCGGTACCGCGCAAATCGCGTGCGCAAGGAATAGGGGCACGGCTGAAATAGCTCGCGCACCCGTGGGCATCCAGCACCAGTTTGACGATGTTGGGGTTGTGAAAATCTTCCAGCGAAGCGATGGCATGGGCGGCGGTCGCCATGCTGGCCGCAGGCTGGGAAGCCAGCATGGCAGCGACCGAGTGCACCAGCTGCGGGTCCATCAGCGGTTCGTCGCCTTGGACGTTGACGACCAGGTCGTCGCCCTCCAGCCCCAGTGCCACACAGGCCTCCGCCAGGCGGTCGCTGCCGCTGGCGTGGTCGGCGCGCGTGGCAATGGCCTCGACGCCGTACTCGGCGCAGGCGCGCAGGATGCGTGCATCGTCAGCCGCCACCACGGTGCGCGATGCGCCGCTCTGCGCGGCCCGCTGCGCCACGCGTACCACCATCGGAAGTCCGGCGATGTCGGCCAGGGGTTTGTCTGGCAGCCGGCTCGACGCCATGCGCGCCGGGATCAGCACCGTAAAGCGCAGCGCTGCGCCCTGGAACGCCGCGCTGCTCACCCCGGCGGTGGGCTCAGGCGCTGTGCTCACGCCTCGAGTTCCTCGTCGCTGAGCGTGCGCGCTTCGGTCTCCAGCAGGACGGGAATGCCGTCGCGCACCGGGTAGGCCAGACGGGCACTGCGCGAGACGAGTTCCTGTCGCTCACGGTCGTAGGTGAGCGGGCCCTTGGTGACGGGGCAGACGAGCAGTTCGAGCAGACGGGGTTCCATGGCGGCGTGCGGCAAAAGCGAAGTGGTGGTCAAGAGGGCGACCGGAGGGGCGATGATAGCGAGGCCAGTTGGGCCAGGCGCTCGTCCAGCGCGGCAAAAAACTCGGGAGCGATGCGCACCTCCAGCGGCACGGCCAGGGCATCTGGAAAGCGGGGCCAGAGTTTGACAGCATCTTTTTCCGTACAAATAAGCCTCTGTCGCTTGCCTGTATTAGGTTTCCAGCTATCAAAATCAAAGTGATCTGGCAGCGCCAGTGCCTGCTGCAGCGGCACACCGCGGGCACGCAGCATGGCGAAAAAGTCTTCCGGGCGGGCCGTCCCGGCGACGGCGACCAGCGCTTCGCCTGCGAGGCTGGACAAAGGCACGCGCTGGCCATTGGCGGTGACGGCCGCATCGCCCAACTGGCGCTCAATGGGAAAGGAGAGGGTGCCAGAGGAGGGCGGCGGGCTTCCCGCATACACCACGAAATCCACCATGCGTGGCCAGGGTTCGCGCAGCGGCCCCGCTGGCATCGGCCAGCCGTTGCCCACGCCTTGCGTGCCAAACACACAGATTTCCAGGTCGCGCGCCAGCGCCAGGTGCTGCAGGCCGTCGTCGCAGACGATCACATTGGTGTCGGGGTGGCGCGCCAGCAGGGCTGTTCCGGCTTCGCTGCGCCGCTCAGCCACCACGACGGGCACCGCGCAGCGGCGGGCGATCAGGGCGGGCTCGTCGCCCACTTCGCTGGCCGCGCTGTCCGCCTGCACATGGTGCACGCCCTGGCTGCTGCGGCCATAGCCGCGCGAGACCACGCCCGGACGCATGCCGCGCGATTGCAGGTGCTGCACCAGCGCCATCACCACCGGCGTCTTGCCAGCACCGCCAGCCACCACGTTGCCGACGACGATGACGGGAACGGGCAGCCGCGTGCTGTGCAGCCAGCCGCTGCGGTACAAGTATTGGCGCAGGGCAACGAGGGCGCGGTAGAGCAGCGACAGGGGCCACAGCGCCCGGCTCGCAGCACCGCGGCGGGCCCAGACGCGCTGCATGTCAGTGCTGCGCCGGAGCGGCGCTGGCGGCGGATTGCGTGGCGAAGGTGATCTGTGAGAGGCCTGCCCGGCGCGCGGCCTCCATCACGGTGATGACGGACTGGTGCGGCGACATGGCATCGGCGCTGATGATGACGATGCTCTGCGGCCCGGCCGTTGCGGCGGCGCGCAGGGCCGCGGTCATGTCGTCCACGCTGCGGCCTTCCAGCGTGGTCTTGTTGACCGCATAACGGCCGTCGGCGGCCACGGAGACGATGATCTCCTTGGGGTGGTCGCGCATCTGCTCGGCGTCTGCCACCGGCAGTGTGAGCTGCAGCTCGGTGAATTTGCTGTAGGTGGTGGTCAGCATCATGAAGATGAGAATCACCAACAGCACGTCGATAAAGGGGATCAGGTTGATCTCGGGTTCTTCCCGGTCGCGGGAGCGGAAGTTCATGGGGCGAACCTCCGGTTTACGCCTGCCGTCCAGGGTACTGGCTTGCTGCACACCATGGTGTCACTTCTTCTGCATGCGCAGCAAATGGCGCAAGAACTGCTCGGCCGACAGCTCAAGCGTCAGCAGATAGGCGTCTACCCGGGCGCGGAAGTAGCGCCAGAAGATCAGCGAAGGAATGGCCACGATCAGGCCAAAAGCGGTGTTGTAGAGCGCCACCGAAATGCCGTGTGCGAGCTGCGCCGGGTTGCCCCCGCCACTGACGGACCCTGGGTTTTGCGAGCCAAAAATCTCGATCATGCCGATGACGGTGCCCAGCAGGCCGAGCAGCGGCGCCGCCGAGGCAATGGTGGCCAGCGCACTGAGGTATTTTTCGAGCCGGTGCGCCACCACGCGCCCAGCGCCTTCCATGGCGGCACGCAAATCGGTTTCTGAGCAGCGCGGGTTGTTGTTGAGCGCCCGCAAGCCCGTTGCCAGCACTTCGCCCTGGGCCGAGTTTTGCGCCAGTTGGGCCACCATGTCGGGGCCGGGCAAGGTCACGGAAGAGACGGAAATGGCTTCATCAAGCAGTTTGGGCGGTGCCACGCGGGCTGTTTGCAGCGCAATGAAGCGCTCAATCACGAGCGCCAGCGCGAGGATCGAGCAGGCGACCAGAGGCCAGATGGGCCAGCCTGCGGCTTGTATGATGGACAGCAATTCTCTCTCCGCGCGGATTGGGCAAGCGGGCATTATGGACCAGCTTTTTTGCGCCATTGATGCTTTGGCCTGCGCGGTGCAGCGCCTCGCCATTCGCCCACAGAAGCTGTGGATAACTTTGTGGGTAAGCCAGTGCCAATGGCCTGCAATGTGGCGCCAATACGTGATTAGAACACTTTGATGATTTTTTGTGCAGTAAAAAATCCAATAAAATCAATGACTTGTACGTATTTGCTTGGTTTCTGGCGATTTCCCCCAAAAATTGTAGGGCGCGTTCCCGCTGCGCCTGCGCTGTGGAGTACTGCGCTGCAGCAAGTGCGCGCAGGCCACGCCAGCACGTGTTTTCACGCTCATGTTTGAGCAAGCGCTGGTTCCTGGCGGCGAACGCGTTTGGGACGTAGGCGCCCTGTGCCGTGCGGTGGGCGATGCCTTGGCCGCGCGCTTCAATCCGGTGGCCGTGCGCGGCGAGATCTCAGGGTTTTCCCGCGCGGGCAGCGGCCACTGCTATTTTTCCCTCAAGGACGCTGGCGGCCAGATCCGCTGCGCCATGTTCCGCCGCGCTGCCAGCCTGCTCGATTTCAGTCCCAAGGACGGCGACCGTGTGGAGCTGCGCGGCCGTCTGGGCGTCTACGAGCAGCGTGGCGATTTGCAACTGGTGGTCGAACATCTGCAGCGCGCCGGCCAGGGGGCCTTGTTCGAGCAGTTTCTTCGCCTGAAGGAAAAACTGGAAAAAGAGGGCTTGTTCGACGCCGCTCGCAAGCGGCCGCTGCCCCTTGCGCCGCGCGGCATTGGCCTGGTCACCTCGCTGGGGGCTGCCGCCCTGCACGACGTCGTCAGCGCGCTGCGCCGGCGCGTACCGCACATTCCGGTGCTGTTGGTGCCGGCCCAGGTGCAGGGCGCGCAGGCACCGCAGTCGCTGGTGCGCGCGCTGGAACAGCTCTACGCCCGAGCTGCCGCGCCGCCCGAAGCTGGCGCCGTGCCCATCGACGTCATCCTGCTGGTGCGCGGCGGCGGTTCACTGGAAGATCTCTGGGCCTTCAACGACGAGGCACTGGCACGCACCGTGGTGCAAAGCCCGGTGCCGCTGGTCTGCGGTGTGGGTCACGAGACCGATTTCAGCATCGCCGACTTCTGCGCCGACCTGCGCGCGCCCACACCAACGGCCGCAGCCGAACTGGTGTCCGCGCCGCGCGACACCTGGCTGGCTGCGCTTGCGTTGTTGCAGCAGCGCCTCGCCGAAGCGCTGGAGCGCCAGATTGACCAGCGCCACCTGCGCCTGGACCAAGCGGCCGCCCGCCTGGGGCGGCCCTCACAGAGTGCGCAGCGCGAGCAGCTTGGCCTGGCGCGGCTTGCACAGCGGTTGCAGCATGCAATGCTACTAAAATTGCAGCATGAGACGCAGATAGTAAAAGCGCTAGAGGCTGATTTTCCTCAAAAATTAAGGTCTGCGCTGGGGGCGCATCAGCAGCGCCTGGCCACCGCGGCCCTGCGCCTGCAACTGCTGGACCCGGCACTGGTGCTGCAGCGTGGCTACGCCCTGCTGCAAACCCCGTCTGGAGAGCTGGTGCGCAGCGTGCGCCAGGCGCCGCCCGCCACCGCCTTGCGCGCGCGCTTGGCCGATGGCTCGCTTGACCTGACGGTGGTGCCGCCGCGGCTGTTGTAGGACAAGACCGGGTTTCGCCCTGCAGCGGTGGGGCCATGGCCCCGCAGCGAGCAGCTTCGGCGCGTTCTTCCTAGAATGCCTGTTGAAGCCCGCGCGGCTGGCCTGCGCGCCCACAACAAGCCATTCCAAAGGAGTTCCCCATGCAACACCAGCTTCCCCCTCTGCCTTACGCCATCGACGCGCTGGCACCCCATTACAGCCAGGAAACCCTGGAGTACCACCACGGCAAGCACCACAAGGCCTATGTGGACAACCTGAACAAGCTGCAGGAAGGCACCGAATACGCCAGCATGCCGCTGGAGCAGATCGTCAAGAGCGCCACCGGTGGCATCTACAACAACGCCGCGCAGATCTGGAACCACACGTTTTTCTGGAACTGCATGAAGCCGGCTGGCGGCGGTGCACCGTCTGGCGCGCTCGCCGCGGCCATTGACGCCAAGTTTGGCTCGTATGCCGCGTTCAAGGAAGCCTTTGTCAAGTCGGCTGCCGGCAACTTCGGCTCGGGCTGGACCTGGCTCGTGAAGAAGCCCGACGGCAGCGTGGACATCGTCAACACCGGCGCCGCTGGCACGCCCTTGACTACGGCCGACAAGGCGCTGCTGACCGTGGACGTCTGGGAGCACGCCTACTACATCGACTACCGCAATGCGCGGCCGAAATTCCTTGAGGCGTACCTCGAACACCTGGTGAACTGGAAGTTCGCTGAGTCGAATTTCGCCTGATCGGCGTTGTGCCAATGAAAAGCGGCCCCTCGGGGCCGCTTTTTTGCTTACTTAGTCGGTTTTGAGCAGACTGGGCAAGCGTTGCTAGCTATTCTTTTTGAAGGTTGTCTCAGCGTTTGGTCAGTGTTGGGTCAGTGTTTGGCTGCGGCGAACACCGCCCCCGAAAGCTTGAACCCCGCTTTGACATTGCGCGCCTTGAACCAGCCCTGGTTCATTTCCAGCACGTAACGCACGGGTTTGGTGCTGCAATGCGAATCGGTGGTCTGAGGCTTCATATCGGCCAGGTTCACCACGGTACCGTCGTCGGCAACAAAGGCAGCGGTCAGCGGCAGCAAGGTGTTCTTCATCCAGAAACACTGAACACCGGCTTGCTCGAAGATGAACAACATGCCTTCCTGAGGCGGCATGGACTGGCGCTGCATCAACCCGATCTCGCGCTCGCTGGGTGTCTGCGCGACCTGGGCATCGATGCGGTACATGCCGGCCGAGAGTTCGGTACGCGGCAAATCCATCTGCGGCGCCTCCTGGGCCTGCGCGCTGGCCAGGGGTGCCAGCAGTGCCGCCAGCACAAGCCGCAGCGAAAAACGGGGAGCCAGAGAAAGCCCAGTCATGAACACTCCGAGAAAACGGTGAAACGGTTGAGATGCGGGCAAAAAAAGGCCCGCACGAAGCGGGCCATTTTCATACATCGGGCGGGGTGGCGAGCGGTGCCGCCGAGGTCGCCCGGAAATCCAATCAAGCTGCCTTGTCGACAGCCTTGTGGGCCTTCTTATGGGCCTTCTTGTGGGCCTTGGCTTTGTGCGCCTTGGTGGCCTTCACGGCTTTGGGGGCAGGTGCTGCTGCCTCAGGAGCTGCAGCAGCCATGGGCGCTGCGGCAGGTGCCGGTGCTGCGGGGGCGGCGGTCTGGGCTTGGGCCGAGAACACGAAAAGAGTTGCTGCGAGGGTGGCAAGAAGTTTGTTCATGGGAACTTTCCAGAAAAGGGGGACGCCGGTTGTTTTGGTGCTTCGCAAAGCTTGCCAAGCCAGTCCACAACGCCGCCCAGGCGGCGCCGTTGACAAGAATTTGCGAAATTTTTTGTCGGTAGAATTGAAAGGTTTAGAGTGTTTTGCCTAACCTGCTGAAAGCCTTTCAGCCCCCAACGGAGTCTTGCGACCATGACCACCTACCAGCACATCAAAGTGCCCGCCGAAGGCCAGAAAATCACCGTCAATGCCGACATGTCATTGAATGTGCCGGACCAGCCAATCATTCCGTTCATCGAAGGCGACGGCACCGGTGCCGATATCACTCCCGTCATGATCAAGGTGGTCGACGCAGCCGTGGCCAAGGCCTACGGCGGCAAAAAGAAGATTCACTGGATGGAAGTCTTTGCTGGCGAGAAATCCACCAAGATTTATGGCCCTGACGTCTGGCTGCCCGAAGAAACCATGGCGGCTCTTAAAGACTATGTGGTGTCCATCAAGGGGCCCCTCACCACGCCCGTGGGCGGCGGCATCCGCTCGCTGAACGTGGCTCTGCGCCAGGAGCTTGACCTGTACGTCTGCCTGCGCCCCATCCAGTACTTTGACGGCGTGCCTTCGCCCGTGAAAGAACCGCAAAAGACCAACATGGTCATCTTCCGCGAGAACTCGGAAGACATCTACGCCGGCATCGAATTCGAAGCCGAGTCCGACAAGGCCAAGAAGCTCATCAAGTTCCTGCAGGACGAAATGGGCGTCACGAAGATCCGCTTCCCTGCCACGTCGGGCATCGGCATCAAGCCCGTCTCGCGCGAAGGCACCGAGCGCCTGGTGCGCAAGGCCATCCAGTACGCCATCGACAACGACAAGCCCAGCGTCACCATCGTGCACAAGGGCAACATCATGAAGTTCACCGAAGGGGGCTTCCGCGACTGGTCCTACGGCCTGGCTGCCAAGGAATTCGGCGCCGAACTGATCGACGGCGGCCCCTGGATGAAGTTCAAGAACCCCAAGACGGGCAAGGAAATCACCGTCAAGGACAGCATCGCCGACGCCTTCCTGCAGCAAATCCTGCTGCGCCCGGCCGAGTACAGCGTGATCGCCACGCTCAACCTCAATGGCGACTATGTGTCTGACGCCCTGGCCGCGCAAGTCGGCGGCATCGGCATCGCCCCCGGCGCCAACCTGTCGGACACCATCGCCATGTTCGAAGCCACGCACGGCACGGCGCCCAAGTACGCCGGCAAGGACTACGTGAACCCCGGTTCTGAAATCCTCTCCGCCGAAATGATGCTGCGCCACATGGGCTGGACGGCAGCGGCCGACCTCATCATCAGCTCGATGAAGAAGTCGATTGCCAGCAAGAAAGTCACCTACGACTTCGCCCGTTTGATGGACGGCGCCACGCAGGTGAGCTGCTCGGGCTTTGGACAGGTCATGATCGACCACATGTGAGTGTGTCTCAGGGCGTCACCAGAGCGCCTTGAAGCCTATCCCCGCCCACCATGGAGCGGGGATTTTTTTTCTCGGAATGGGTGGAAAGAGGAGGCAGGCCAGATGAAAACTTCAGCCACGGCAGCCGCTGTGCTCGCGGCTTCCATGCTCGCCGGCTGTGCCAGCCACAGCTTCGACGCCAGCAGAACCGAAACCGTGCTGCCCCTCAACCGGGCTTGGGTGGACGGGCGCACTGTGGAATACGTGACCACCGACATTTCCGACGCCGCCATGGCCAAGGCCGCTGGCGCCAACTACGCGCCGCGCTTGGCCGGTGCCGTGGGCATCACCGGGCGCGCGTCGGTGCTGGAGCGGGTTTACAAGTTTCCCGGCGGCGAGCAAGCCAGCATCTTCCAGTCGGCTCCGCTGCCGGCGGGTAGCGCCAATGCCGTGTCGGCCTACAGCCCCCTGTGGCGCATGGTGATGGTGCGCTGGAAAACCGCTGCCAACGGCCGCGTGCTGAAATCCGAAGAGGACCTGCTGGCCGCAGAGGAGCGCGGCGAGGTGGCGCTGGAGCCAACCAACGTGGTGGTGAACTGCCCGGTGACGCGGGCGGCCGATGGCAGCGCGCTGCGGGGCGTGCGCTGAAGCGGAGAAAGCCCGCCGCACCTCCCGCCCGCCCAAACGAACAGAACGCCAGCGATCGATCGTCGGGCCGCAGGTGGTTGACCTACTGGTCCCCAATCGGTCAGGCCCTTGCTGTTGCGGGGGCGTTCATATACCGACAGTCAGGCAGCGCTTCGCGCAGCAGTTAGAACATTCCGAACGCATTTGCCATTTGCTCTGGTTGTGGTTGGCCAATGTCCCAAAGCTCGACAATCTTGTTGTGTTCAAAACGGAAGATGTGCACCACAGCAATGGTTAGCGTATTGGATGGCATCTGGACCCGTGAGTGAACTGCCACGAATGAATCTTCTGAAATGGCCCGCTGTACGTCAAGAATCTTGTCGGGATTCTTGTGCGCATTCTCTTGCATTCCAGCTTTGAGAGATGCGGCATCACCAGGGAAGTAGGGGTTGTGATGCCGAAAGCTAGGGGCAACGAGCTCGTACGCTTTGTCAACATTACCGGATGCGGCAAGTTGCAGGAACTTGATGGCGGTTTCCTTGAGGTCGGATGGCATGCCCATGGCCTTTCCTGTGATGCCTGAGTTCAGCGGTGCGCGCAGCGCGCCCGCTGAAATGATGTTAGTTGGTAGCGGGCCCCTTCTTCTGCACCATCTTGATGACGCTGGAAAAGTCTTCCCCGCCATGCCCCGCCAGGCTGTGCGCCGCATAAATCGAGCGTGCCAAGCCGCCCAGCGGCGTGCTGGCCCTCATGGCCGTGGCGTTTTCCTGCGCCAATCCCAGGTCCTTGAGCATCAGGTCGGTGCCGAAGCCGCCCGCGTAGCCTTTGCTGGCGGGTGCGTTCTCGTGCACGCCAGGGAAGGGGTTGTACTTCTCCAGCGCCCAGTTGCCGCCCGAGCTGCGGCGCATGATTTCTGAGAGGACTTTGGGGTCCAGGCCGTTGGCGACGCCCAGGGCAATGGCTTCTGAGGTGCCGGCCATCAGGATGCCGAGCAGCATGTTGTTGCAGATCTTGGCGGTCTGGCCGGCGCCCACGGCGCCAGCGTGGAAGATGTTGGCGCCCATTTTTTCCAGCAGGGGGCGGGCGCGCTCCAGGTGGGCCTCGCTGCCGCCGACCATGAAGGTGAGGGTGCCGGCAATGGCGCCGCCGGTGCCGCCGGAGACCGGCGCGTCGATAAAGGCGATGCCGGCGGCTTCAGCCGCCTTGGCGACCTTCTGGCTGGTGGCGGCGGCAATCGTCGAGCTGTCGATGACGAGCGCGCCCTTGGCGATTGCTTGCAGCAGGCCGGCTTGGCCGTCACGGCCCAGGAACAGGCCCTCGACGTGCTGGCTGGCGGGCAGCATGCTGATGATGGCTTCGGCGCCCTGCACGGCGGCGGTGGCATCCTGCGCGATCTTCAGGCCGTCTGCGGCGAGCTTGTCGCAGGCGGGTTTCGAGAGGTCAAACGCGCGGACGTCGTGGCCGGCTTTTTGCAGGTTGAGGGCCATGGGGCCGCCCATGTTGCCGAGGCCGATGAATGCGATGTGCATGGTGTTGTCTCCTGGTGGGGTGATGGTGGGTGGAATGGTTGCTTTGCTTTTGATAGCTGCCTGCGCTTATGGGATAAGCGCTAGAGGCCTAAAAGGCTTAAAATTTTTGGGCTAAGGCCCGTTGGTCTTTCGCCGCGCTTCCAAGCCGGATGCAGCGGGTGCCTTGTGCCGCCGGGGCGATGCCTTGGCCTGCGGGTTGAAGGCGAGGGCGGCGCCAATCCAGCGCTGCCACTGGGCGCGGGTGGCGTAGGCGTCGGGCTCGACCCAGAAGTAGCCGCGCATGCCGCCGCGCGGGTCCAGTTCGCGCAGGCCGGGCGTTTCGGCCGTGGCTTCGTGCTCGGCGGGCGGCAGGCGCACCAGCAGGTCTTCGCCTTTGACGACGATGCACAGCTTCTCATGGACCATGAAGGCGTGGCCGCCGAAGAGCGTGCGCTCGTCCACCACGGCGTCCGCCCCCAGGTGCTCGGCCAGCGCGTCCCGCACGGCAGCGATGAGCCGCAGGGTTTCGTCGGCTATGGGGCGGGCGGGCATGGTGGGCAGCGGCGGATTATTGGATAAAAATGCCGGTATCGCTTGCTGGCTATGCGGTAGCAGCTATAGATTCGCTAGCGAATCGCGTCCGGCGCATCGCCATCCAGCATGCGCCGCGCAATGATGACCCGCATGATTTCGTTCGTGCCTTCCAGAATCTGGTGCACGCGGCTGTCGCGCAGCAGGCGCTCGAGCGGGTATTCGCGGATGTAGCCGTAGCCGCCGTGCAGTTGCAGCGCTTCGTTGCAGACCATGAAGCCCGCGTCGGTGGCAAAGCGCTTGGCCATGGCGCAGTAGGTGGAGGCGTCGGGTGCGCTGGCGTCGAGTTTGCTGGCGGCCAGGCGCACCATTTGCCGCGCGGCGACCAGTTCGGTGGCCATGTCGGCCAGCTTGAATTGCAGCGCCTGGAAGCTGGCAATGGCCTTGCCGAACTGCTTGCGCTCCTGCATGTAGCTTTGCGCCTGGGTGAGCGCGCCTTGCGCGGCGCCCACCGAGCAGGTGGCGATGTTGATGCGCCCGCCGTCCAGCCCCTTCATGGCGATCTTGAAACCCTCGCCCTCGGCGCCCAGCAGGTTCTCCAGCGGTATTTCGACGTTGTCGAAGCTGATGGTGCGGGTGGGCTGGCTGTTCCAGCCCATTTTTTCTTCCTTCTTGCCGTAGCTGATGCCGGGGGCATCGGCTGGCACGGCAAAGGCGCTGATGCCGCGCGCGCCCGACTGGGCATCGCCCGTGCGGGCCATGAGCACCAGCACATCGGTGGCGCCGGCGCCGGAGATGAAGGCTTTGGCGCCGTTGATGCGGTAGCCACCCTCAAAACGGTCGGCGCGGGTCTTGAGTGATGCGGCGTCCGACCCGGCGCCGGGCTCGGTCAGGCAGTACGAGGCCAATTTTTCGCCGCTGGTGAGCAGCGCGCCCCAGCGCTCGCGCACGGCTTCTGTGCCCCAGGTGCCGAGCATCCAGGTCGCCATGTTGTGAATGGTGATGAAGGCGGTCGTCGATGGGTCGTATGTCGCCATTTCCTCGAACACCAGCGTGGCGTCGAGGCGCGGCAGCGCCAGGCCGCCAATCGATTCGGGCGCATACAGGCCGCAGAAACCCAACTCGCCGGCTTTGGCGATGGTGGCTTTGGGGAAGATGGCCTGGGCGTCCCACTCGGCGGCGTGGGGCGCGAGTTCGGCCACCGCGAAATCGCGCGCCGTCTGCGCAAAGGCGCGCTGGTCTTCGTTGAGTTCAAAGTCCATCGGCGGTTCTCCTGCTGTATTTTGCTTTTGTTTTTGTAGCTGCTAGCGCTTACGGTATAAGCGCTAGAGCCTGATTTGACTCAAATTTCGCCTGATCGGCGCGAGCTGTACCGCGTACGACTCAGTGCGGCCCAATTCCAGCGGCCACGCGCCAGGGCCGAAGCTGGCCGCGCCGCCGCGCTGGCGTCGCCCCCCTTCCCGCGAAGCGAGAGAAGGGGGGGCGGCGTGAGCCGCTCGGGGGCTTACTTCAGACTGATCGTGGTGTTCACACCGTGGCTGGTCGTGCTGTCGTCGAACCAGCGCTGCGTCACCGTCTTGGTCTGCGTGTAGAACATCACCACCTGCTTGCCGTAGGGGCCCAGATCGCCGAGCTTGGAGGCGCGCGAACCGGTGAACGAGAACAGCGGGACTGGCACGGGAATCGGCAGGTTGATGCCGACCTGGCCGACGTCGATGTCTTCCTGGAACTTGCGTGCTGCGGCGCCCGACTGCGTGAAGATGGCGGTGCCGTTGCCGTTGGGGTTGGCGTTGATGAACTCGATGGCTTGGTCGAGGTTGTCCGCTGCGACGATCGCCAGCACCGGGCCGAACACTTCCTGGTCGTAGATGGCCATGCCAGGTTTCACGCCCGAGAAGATGGTCGGGCCGACAAAGTTGCCCTTCTCAAAGCCGGCCACGGTGGGCTTGCGGCCGTCGAGTTCGAGCTTGGCGCCCTCGGCAATGCCGCGCTCGATCAGGCCTTCCACGCGCGAGAGCGCGGCGCAGGAGATCAGCGGGCCGACGTCGGTGCCTTTTTCGGTGCCGGCGTTGACCTTGAGCGTCTTGGTTTTTTCGACCAGCTCGGGAATCCACTTTTGCGCCTCGCCCACCAGAACCACCACCGACAGCGCCATGCAGCGCTGGCCGGCAGCGCCGAAGGCGGCGCCAGCCAGGGCGTTCAATGTTTGGTCCTTGTTGGCGTCGGGCAGGATGATGGCGTGGTTCTTCGCGCCCATCATGCATTGCGCACGCTTGCCGGCCAGGGTGGCGCGGTGGTAGACATGCGTGCCCACCTTGGTCGAGCCGACGAACGAGACGGCCTTGATGTCCTTGTGGTCGCACAGCGCGTTCACGGCCATTTCGCCGCCGTGCACCACGTTCAGCACGCCGGCAGGGATGCCGGCTTCCATGGCGAGTTCAACCAGGCGCATGGTGACCATGGGGTCTTGCTCGGAAGGCTTGAGCACGAAGGTGTTGCCGGTGGCAATCGCCATGGGGAACATCCACAGCGGAATCATCGCGGGGAAGTTGAACGGCGTGATACCGGCGCAGACGCCCAGCGGCTGCAGCAGGGTGTAGGTATCGACACCGCCGGCCACGTTGTTGGCCAGCTCGCCGAGCTGCAGGTTGCCAATGCTGGCAGCATGCTCGACCACTTCGAGGCCGCGGAACACGTCGCCTTCGGCGTCGGGCAGGGTCTTGCCTTGTTCGGCGGTGAGCAGCGCGGCCAGCTCGGCCATGTGTTCGCGGATGAGCTGCTGGTACTTGAGGAAGATGCGCGCGCGGGCGCCGATGGAGGTCTTCTTCCAGGTCTTGAAGGCTTCCTTGCCCGAGGCGATGGCCGCGTCGATTTCGTCCGCGGTGGCAAAGGGCACGCGGGCCAGCACTTCCTGCGTGGCGGGGTTCACCACGTTGCGCCATTCGGTGGTTTTCGATTCGACGAACTTGCCGCCAATGAGCAGCTTGACGGTGGGGGCCAGGGCGGCGACGGGAGTGGGTGCGTTCATGGGAAGTCTCCAATAAAGAGGGCAGGGCAGCGACACTGGCAACAGTGCACAGAACCCGGCCATGGTAGCTGTGCAGAATTGTCAGCACAATAGACAATCGTGCGCACGAAGTTTGCAAAAACGCACAACGAACCCGAATTCGAGGACGACCGATGGACTGGGACAACCTGCGCTATTTCCTGGAGCTGGCCCGCGCCGGCACGCTGGTGGGTGCGGCGCGCCGTTTGGGCGTCGACCACACCACCGTGGCGCGGCGCATTCAGGCGCTGGAAAAGCAGGTCGGCTCGCCGCTGTTCGCGCGCGAAGCGGCGGGCCACCGCCTGAGCGAGGCTGGCCGCAGCCTGCTGCCGCAGGTCGAAGGCATGGAGGCGGCGTTTCTGGCGGTGGAGCACGCCGCGCCCGGCGTGCGCCAGGGCCTGCACGGCGCGGTGCGCATTGGCGCGACCGAAGGTTTTGGCAACCTGGTGCTGGCGCCGCAGTTGGCGCACTTTGCGTCTGAACACCCAGGCCTGGTGGTCGATTTGCTGGCGCTGCCGCGTCTGGTGCACCTCTCGCGGCGCGAGGCGGACATCGTCATTTCGCTGGAACGCCCGGCGCGCGGCGCGGTGCTGGTGGTGAAACTTGCCGAATACCTGCTGCAGCTCTACGGTGCGCAGGCTTACCTGGCGGCGCGGCCGCCCATCCACAGCGCGGCCGATTTGGCGGGGCACAGCTTTGTCAGCTATGTGGACGATCTGCTGTTCACCAAGGAGCTGCAAATTCTTGATGAGCTGCACCGGCCGGCGCATTTCTCGCTGCGCAGCACCAGCGTGCTGGCGCAGTACGAGGCCGTGCGTGCCGGGGCGGGCCTGGCGGTGCTGCCGGCATTTGTGGCGGCGCAGGACGCGAGCTTGCAGACCGTGCTGCCTGGCAGCGCACGCTTTGTGCGCACGTTCTGGATGTCCATGCCCGAAGAAAACAAGCACGTCGCGCGCATGCAGGCCACCTGGGCCTTTTTGCGCAGCGCGGTCGAGACGCAGCAGACCCTGCTGATGCCGCCGCAAGTGGCAAGCTCCAGCGTGGCGGGATAGAGCGCTGGATAGGCGCAGCCCGGGGCCTGTTCACCCGATCCATTGGCCAGCGCAGAGCGTCAGATCCGACCCATCAGCAGCAGCACGACGAGGATCAGCACGACCAGACCGATGCCGCCGCTTGGGCCGTACCCCCAGGAGCGGCTGTGGCCCCAGGTGGGCAGGGCGCCTACAAGGATGAGGATCAGGACGATCAGCAGAATGAGCGAGATGGACATGTTGGTTTCCCTTTTGTTGTGTGATGGACGCCATCTTGCAAGTGCCGCAGTCCGCGCTGCGTAGGCGCAAGCGCTTGCTTCGGGTCAGGGTTGGCGCGGTAGGGATTTCAAATACAATAGCAATAGCCCCTTTGTGGTATTGCCAGAACTCCTGTTTTTCTTGTTTTTTTCAGAAATCTTCCGGTGCAGGTAGCATTGCGGGAGATGCGCCAAGCCCCGACCTCTTCCCGCTTTCCGTACTGGTTGCCAGGCGCACTGCTGGTGGCCGTGGGTTTGCTGTTCACCACCTTTTTGTACTTCGAGCAGCAGCGGCGGCTGAACCTCATTGAACAATCGCGCTTCGAGCAGCAGGCAACCGAGGTCAGCCTGGCGCTCAAGGCGCGGCTGGCAAGCTATACCGAGGTGGTGTATGGCCTGCGGGGCCTGTTTTCCGCCAACCCCGAGCTGACGCGTGCGCAGTTCCAGCACGCGGCGGACGAGCTTGAAGCGACGTCGCGCAACCCTGGCCTGGTCAACCTGGCGTTCACGCGCCGCGTCGCCGCCAAAGACCTTGCGGCGTTTGAATTGCGCTCGCGCTCTGACGCATCCTTGCAGACCTTGGGCCTGCCGGGATTGGCCGTACACCCGCTGGTGCAGCGCGACGAGTACTTTGTCGCCGACTACATCTGGCCAGTGCCTGGCAATGAGCAAATCCTCGGCTTCGACATCGGCTCCCAGCCGGCCAATCTGAAGGCCATGCAGCATGCGCGCGCCACGGGCGAGGTGGTGGTCTCCAGGCCCTTCATGCTGGTGCAGGCGAGCGAGCCACGGCCGGGCTTCGTCATGCGCGTGCCGGTCTACGACGTGGCGCGTGTGGGGATGCAGGTACCGCCGCCAGAGCATTTCCTCGGCGCCGTGGCCGCCACCGTGAATGTGCCGGAGCTGATGCACGCTGCCCAGATGGGGGAAGGCGGCGCTGGCCTGGACGTCCAGCTCGCAGACCTCGGGCCGCTCGGTGTGGCCCCCGGGAGCGAGCCGGCCAGTGTGTTTTACCGGAGCACGGGGGCCGCGCCCCTCATGCACCTGCACCCGGCCGCGCGCGATGTGGCGGTGCACAACCGCCGCTGGCAACTGGTGTTCCGGCCCACCGAGCGCTTCCTGAGCCCGCCGGAGAGGCGCCTGCCCGCCAACACCGCTGCCGTGGCCGCGATGCTGACGCTGCTGCTTGGCGCCGTGCTCAGCCTGCTGCTGCGGCAACGGCGCCTGGCCTTGCTGCGTGCGCACCATTCGGACGCGGCGCGTGAGAAAAGCGAGGGCCGGTTCCAGGCCTTGTTCACGCAAGCCGCGGTGGGGGTGGCACTGGTGGATATCGAAACCGGCCGGTTGAACGAAGTCAACCCGCGTTTTTGCAGCATCGTGGGACAGAGCAACGCGCAATTGCGCGAGCGCGTGCTTGGTGATCTGTTCCTGCCCACGCCAGGCGCCGAAGGCAGCGAAGGGGATCTTCACGCCCTGCGCACTCGGGCGGGTGGCGAGCTGACACAAGAGCTGGGGCTGGCGTCCCTCGGCGGTGCGCTGGCACCGGTAGCCAGCGCCGCGGCATTGCCGCAGCGCTGGGTGGCGCGCACGGTCAGCGCCATGCACTCGGGCGATAGCGCGGCGACGCAGGCGATTGTCGTCCTGCACGACATCACCGCTCGCCGTGCCATGGAGGACGCCTTGCGGCGCAGCCAATCGCGTCTGGACGCGCTGCTGCACCGCCTGCCCGTGGGGGTGATGCTGTTGGAGCGCGACGGCCACGTGACGCTGTGCAACCAGCGTTTCACCGAGCTGACCGGCTATACCCAGGCCGATGTGCCGAACGCCGAGGTCTGGTGGCGCAAGGCGTACCCGGATGTGCACTACCGGGGCCAGCTGCAGACGGCCTGGCTGCAAGCCTATCGGGTCGCCGGCAGCCAAGGGGTGCTGCCGGAGAGTGAAGTCGAAGTCACCGGTGCGGATGGCCGCAAGCACGCGTTCGAAGTCACCGGCGTGCGTGTGGGTCCCCAGCTGTTGATCACCTTTGTCGACCTTGCGCAGCGCAAGGCGGCCGAAAACGAGATCCGCACCCTGGCCTTCTACGACCTGCTGACCGGCCTGCCCAACCGGCGCCTGCTGGTCACCCGCATCAAGCAGGCGATCGCGCACTGCAAAGCCCCGGAACATTGCGCCCTGATGATGCTGGATCTGGACAACTTCAAGGCGCTCAACGACACCCGTGGCCATGAGCGCGGCGATGCCCTGCTCAAACTGGTCGCCGAGCGCATCGTCGGGTGCGTGCGCACCGATGACGCCGTGGCCCGGCCCGGGGGGGACGAGTTTGCCGTGCTGCTCGAAGGCGTTGGCGACAGCGCTGAATCGGCCCAGGCGCACTGCGAGCAGATCGGCCACAAGATTCTGGACGCCCTGCGCAAGCCCTATTTGATTGACGGCGAAGCGCACCACAGCACGCTGAGCATGGGGATCGCCATGTTCAGCGCTGGCCACGCCAGCGTCGACGAACTGCTGCAGCGCGTGGACCTGGCCATGTACCAGGCCAAGGCCGCAGGCCGCGACACGCTGCGCTTCTACGACCCCAGCATGCACGCCCTGGCCAACGAACGCGCCGCGCTGGAGGAAGACATGCGCACTGGCCTGGCCAAAGGCGAGTTCGAGCTGTACTACCAGCCGCAGGTGGACCACGGCCGTATCGTGGGCGCCGAAGCACTGCTGCGCTGGCACCATCCCCAGCGCGGTTTTGTCTCGCCGTCGGTCTTTATCCCGATGGCCGAGGATTCCGGCCAGATTCTGCCGCTGGGCCAGTGGGTGCTGGAGCAGGCCTGCCTGACGCTGGCGCAGTGGGCCTGCGACCCGCAACTGGCCGAGCTGGTGCTGGCCGTCAACGTCAGCCCGCGCCAGTTTCGCCAGGCCGGTTTCGTGCAACAGGTGCTGGCCACGCTCGCCAGCACGGGCGCCGCGCCGAGGCGCCTCAAGCTGGAGCTGACCGAGGGCCTGCTGCTGCACGACGTGAACGAGTCGGCCACGCGCATGACCGAGCTCAAATCCTACGGCGTCGGGTTTTCGCTGGACGATTTTGGCACTGGCTATTCGAGCCTCTCCTACCTCAAGCGCCTGCCGCTTGATCAGCTCAAGATCGACCAGAGCTTTGTGCGCGACGTGCTGACGGACCCCAACGACGCGTCCATCGTGCGCACCATCGTGGCCTTGGGCGCAAGCCTGGGCCTGCAGGTGATGGCCGAAGGTGTGGAAACCGTCGCCCAGCAGGAGTTTCTGGCGCGCCAGCACTGCCACGCCTGGCAGGGTTACCTGCTGAGCCAGCCCGTGCCCGCCGAGCCGTTCGTGGCGCTGGTGCGTGGGCACGCGCCTGCGTGAGCAAAGCCATCTACCGATGGCCTGAAACAGCTATCAAAAATATAGCTTCAGGCGCAATGCAGATAAGCGTTAGGCGCCATTTTCGTTGGAAAAATAGCGCCCAACGTCAATGCGCCCCTGCGGCGGCCCCGGCGTCACCCCCACTGCCAGGACGGCGCGTGAACCAGATCAGGACAATCAGCACCAGGAACAGGTACGCCGAGCCGACGAAGATGTCGTCCGCCGCGCGCGTAAAGGCCTGCTGGTCGATGAGGCGGTTGATTTGCACCAAGGCCTGCTCCTGCGACATCCCCAGCCCCTGGAGCTGCAGCAAGGTCTGCCCGAATACGCCCTGACCCTGCACCAGGCCTTCGGTGAGGTGGGCATGGTGCAGCGCGGCCCGGCTCTCCCACAGGGTGGTGGAGATCGAGACGCCCATGGCGCCGGCCATGATGCGCACGAAGTTGCTCAAACCGGCCGCGGCGGGAATGCGCTCGGGCGGCAGATCGGACAGGGTGATGGTCGTCAACGGGATGAAGAAGAACGCCATGGCAGCGCCCTGGATCAGCGTGGGCACCAGGATGTGCCAGAAATCGGTCTGGGTGTCGAACTGTGAACGCATCCACAGCACCAGCGCGAACACCACGAAGGCGCCCGTGGCCATGCGACGGGGGTCCCAGTCGCTCACCTTGCGCCCCACCACGGGGGTCAGCATGATGGCAAAAATACCCACAGGTGCCAGCGCCATGCCGGCGTTGGTGGCGGTGTAGCCCATGAACTGCTGCAGCCACAGCGGCAGCAGCACCACATTGCCAAAGAACAATGCGTAGGCCACCGACAGGGACAGTACGCCAAAGGCAAAGTTGCGCTTGCCGAAAAGCCGCAAGTCCACCACCGGGTGGTCGTCCGTCAGCTCCCACACCAGGAAGACCGACAGCGCCACCACGGCGGCGACGGCCAGCGTGAGGATGAGCGGCGAGGCAAACCAGTCGAGCTCCTTGCCCTTGTCGAGCATGAGCTGCGTGCACCCAACCCAGACCACCAGCAGCGACAGGCCCAGCGTGTCGATGGGCAGTTTCTTGCGCGGTGTCTCGCGGTGCCGGTAGATGCTCCACGTCACCGCCGCAGCGATCAGGCCCACGGGAACGTTGATGTAGAAAATCCACGGCCAGGAGACGTTGTCCGTGATCCAGCCGCCCAGCAGCGGCCCGACCACGGGCGCGACCAGGGTGGTGACCCCCCAGAGCGCCAGCGCCATGCCGGCGCGCGCGCGCGGGTAGCTGGCCAGCAGCAGGGTTTGCGAGAGCGGAATCATCGGCCCCGCCACGGCGCCTTGCAGCACCCGGAACACGACCAGCATTTCCAGCGACGAAGCAAAACCGCAGAGCCACGAGGTAAGCACGAACAGCAGAATGCTCGTGGTGAACAGGCGCACCGCGCCAAAGCGCTGCGTGAGCCAGCCCGTCAGGGGCACGGAAATCGCGTTGGCCACGCCAAAGCTGGTGATGACCCAGGTGCCTTGCGCCGGGCTCACGCCCACGTCACCGGCGATGGCGGGAATCGATACGTTGGCAATCGACGAATCGAGCACGTTCATGAACGTGGCGAGCGACAGCGCCACCGTGCCCAGCAGCAAAGCCGAGCCATGCAGTGGCGGATGCACCACGGGGGCGGGCCGGGCAGGCGCGGAAGAGGGCGGCGGCGCGTCGGGCGCGCCGGCAGGCAGCGCCGAAGCATCGGCGGTGGCTTGTGCAGCAGTCATGGTGTGGGGCTAGGCGGCTCAGTGGGTGGCCGTGCGGGGAGCCGCCGCCAGCACCGCAGCAGAGGCCCGCGCGCTCACCTTGTGGCCCAGGTTAGCGGCAATCGTTTTCTCAACGGCGGCGTCGGCGGCTTTCAGCTGTTCGTCGTACACCGCCGTGGCCGCTACGGGGTCGCTGCGCTGGGTGCTCGAGAGCATCTTGCCGCTCTGGTCGGCGATATCGACCTTGACGTTCATCGACAGGCCGACGCGCAGCGGGTGCTTGGCAACCTCGGCGGCATCGAGGGCGATGCGCACCGGCACGCGCTGCACGACCTTGATCCAGTTGCCGGTGGCGTTCTGCGCCGGCAGCAGGGCAAAGGCCGCGCCAGTGCCCGCGCCCAGGCCGATCACCGTGCCGTGGTAGGCCACCTTGTTGCCGTACACGTCGGCTTCGAGCTCGACGCTCTGGCCAATCCGCAGCTTTTGCAACTGGCTTTCCTTGAAGTTGGCGTCAACCCACAGGTCGTCCAGCGCCACCACGGTCATCAACGGTGCGCCAGCGGCCACGCGCTGCCCGAGCTGGACGCCGCGCTTGGCGACATAGCCGGACACCGGCGCCACCAGTTCCATGCGCTGCAGGGCCAGAAAGGCCTCGCGCACCTTGGCGGCGGCGCGCTGGACGTTGGGATGCTCCTCGACGCTGGTGCCTTCGGTCTGCGTCTGGCTTGCGGCCAGTTGCTCCTGCGCCGCCAGCAGGGCGGCGCGGGCTGCGGTGGCGGTACTTTTTGCCGTATTCACGACGGCATTGGCGTGCTGGAACTCTTCCTTGCCGACGGCGCCGCTGGCCATCAGCGGCGTGCGGCGCCGCACGTCGTCTTCGAGGCGCGCAACCTCGGCCTCGGCGCGCGCCAGATCGGCGCTGCGCAGGCTGATCTGCGCCTTGAGCGTGGCATTGTTGGCATACAGGCTGCGCACTTCGCGCACGGTCTGCGCCAGTTGCGCCTGCGCCTGGTCAAGCGCGATGCGTGCGTCCGCCGGGTCCAGGCGCACCAGGGCCTGCCCGGCCTGCACGTGGTCGGTGTCGTCCGCACCGATGGCCACCACGGTGCCGCCGACCTGCGGCGTGATCTGCACCACGTTGCCGGCGACATAGGCGTTGTCGGTGGATTCGAAGTGGCGGCCACTGAACCAATCCCACGCGCCCCAGCCCACGCCCACCACCACGACGGCGGCGGCAATCAGGGTCAGGCCGCGGCGGCGGACAGTCTTGTTTTCATGGGGGGTCAGAGGTTCGCTCATGGTCGGCTCGCTTGCGGAAATTTCAGAAAATAGGGGGCTTGACAGGGTCAACGGGCGGCGGTCTGCAGGGCGGCGGTGTCGTCGCTCCAGCCGCCGCCCAGGGCATTCATCAGCGCCACGCGCACATCCAGTGCGCGGGCCTCCAGTGCCACGGCCTGGCGGCGCTGGGCCAGCACCTGGCTTTCGGTGCCCAGCACCACCAGGTAATTGCCCAGGCCCGCGCCATAGCGCTCCTTGGCATAGCGCCAGGCTTTCTCCGACCCTGCCTGTACCTGCTGTTGCAAGGCCTGCTGGCGGGCGATGGACTGCACCGACGCCAGCGCGTCGCCAGCCTGCTTGACGGCGTCAAGCACCGTGGCGTTGTACTGCGCGATGGCCGCGTCGAGCTCGGCCTGGCGACCGCCCAACTGGGCGCGCAGGTGTCCGCCGTCAAAGATCGGCAAGCGCAGCGCGGGCGCAACCCCTATCTGGCGTGAACTGGACTGGAACAGGCTGTCCAGCCCCAGCGCATTGAGCCCGATAAAGGCCGAGAGGTTGATGTTGGGATAGAACTCGCTGCGGGCGGCAGACACCCCCTGCGTCGCCGCCTCGATGCGCCAGCGCGCAGCAACCACGTCGGGGCGGCGGCCCAGCAGATCGGCGCCGAGCACGGCAGGCACGGCAGGCAGGGCCAGTGTGCCCAGCCTCGGTGCAAGTGCGGGCAGGGCATCGGGTGCCTTGCCGGCCAGCACGGCAATCTGCCGGCGTGCCAGCGTTGCTTGCTCGGCCAGGGCTTCGGCCTGTGCGGCAGCCTCGGGCACCGCGGCATCGGCCTGGGTCAGCTCGACCTGGCTGTCGAGACCGGCGGTGACGCGGTCGCTGGTCAGCCGCTTGATGGATTGGCGCTGCTCCAGCGCCTGCTGCGCCACCTGCTGGTCTGCCAGGATGCGCGCCAGCGCCACCCAGCTGCGTGCCAGTTGCGTCGCCAGGGTATTGGCGGCGGCCGCGGCGTCGGCCTGGGCGGCGCGTGCCTGGCCCAGCGCGGCTTCGAGTTCGGCGTGGTGCAGGCCAAAGAAATCGGGGGCCCAGCTGAGGGTGGCCTGAAGGTTTTCGCTGTTGTACACGTTGCCGGCGATCGGCGGCGGATACAGGCCATTGGCGGTGTAGCGTTGGCGGGAGACATCGGCGCTGAAACCTGCCTGGGGCCCATTGGCGGCGCGGCGGGCGTCGGCCAGCGCAGCCGCCTGGGCGGCGCGTGCGCGCGCCATGGCCAGGCTCGGGTGCTGGGCCAGCGCCTCGTTCATCAGGGCGTCGAGCTGCGCGTCGCCCAAGGCCTTCCACCACTGCGCAGTGGGAAGTTCTGCTTCGCTGGCAGGCGCAGCCGCCAGACCCAGGGCCTGAGGGGTGGTGCGCTCCAGCGGGGGGTGCGCAGCACCAGGGTTGGCGCAGGCCACCAGGAGACTGGCGACAGCCAGGGCCAGCGAGCCACGAAGGAGGGTGCCGCGCGAGCGCGGACGCGAAAGGTCAGACATGACAGGCCTTGAGAGGAAAGTTATTTGCGGGCGGCTTCGCCATTGGCCAGCATGCGGCGCAGCAGGTCAATCAGTTGCTGCCATTCGTCCGTGGAGAACCCCGCCAGATGGGCGTTCAGGGTGTCGGCAAGCACCGGCGTCAGCTCTTCGGCCATGGCCGTGCCAAGAGGCGTGGTGTGCACATGCACCACGCGGCGGTCGCTGGTGGAGCGCTCGCGCACGACCAGCTCCTTGGCTTCCAGCCGGTCGAGCAGCCGGGTCACTGCGGCTGGGTCGGCTTCCATGTCGCGGGCCAGCGCCGCCAGGGTGGTGTTCTGGCAGCGCGAAATCTTGTACAGCGGCAGGCATTGGGCGAAGGTAAGGCCACGGCCCTGGAGCTGTGTATCGGCCATGTTGCGGATGGACGAGAGCACGTTGCGCAGCAGGTAGCCCACGCTGTTCTCGGGCCGGATGCTGGCGGCGGTGTACAAGTTGGGCGCCGCGCCTCCGGCTGGGGCCGTGTCTGGCGCTGCGGTGAGCGGGCAGGAAGCAGCGGAAATATCGGGCGAATCCATGCCCGAGAATTTAATTGATAGGACAACTATTGCGCAAGCAACTATTCAGATAACCATGAAATTCATGTGGGAATACAAGGCCCTCAGGCCCTCATCCTGGAGCGTTTTCCGACTCCCTGGAAAGCGCTTGGCGGCCCGCGCTCGTGAGGGTGAGGACTCTGCCCAGCTGGCTCTCCGAGCCTGGCTTGGGAAGCAGGGCCACGATCAGTCCGGCCGCGCGCAAAATGCGCAGGCGGTCAATATCGTGTTCGCTGGTAAGGGTGCAAGGCAGGGGCCGGTCGGCCAGTTCGCGCAGCAATTCCATGGACATGGGCAATCTCCTTCGTCGTGCAATGGAACGATTGTTGCGTCCACTCCATGTCGCCGCAATGACAGATACCTCTGGATACCTGCGTCGGGATTTGCCTCACTTCCGCCAGTGTCGTGGGTTGTAAGCAGGTTGAAGAAGTGAAAGAAATGAACGCTGTCGAAATCGCCGTCAGGCCAGGCGCCAACCACGGCGATGGCCGGAGCTATCGCGCGGCTTGCCGCCGCAACCCGCTGGCAGCAGGGCACAGCGGCGCTGCTTGCGGCCACGAAAACCGGCTCCCCAGGCCCGGAAGCATGGGAGCGCTCAGGTAACATTGCAGCCCGTCGGAGAGCTGGCCCGGGCCAGTGTGCCGATGCCGTGACCTTCGTTGGCACCGCGCCAGCGGTGCTTGCGCTACCGAGCGATCCGTGCGACTCAATTCGATCAAACTTTCCGGCTTCAAATCGTTCGCCGAACCCACCAACTTTCTGCTGCCAGGCCAACTGGTGGGCGTGGTGGGCCCCAACGGTTGCGGCAAGTCCAACATCATGGACGCCGTACGCTGGGTGCTGGGCGAGAGCAAAGCCAGCGAGCTGCGCGGCGAATCCATGCAGGACGTGATCTTCAGCGGCACCACGACCCGCAAGCAGGCCAGCCGCGCCAGCGTCGAGCTGGTGTTCGAGAACAACGACCACCGCGCCGGCGGCCAGTGGAACCAGTACGCCGAGATCGCCGTCAAGCGCGTGCTGACCCGCGACGGTACCAGCAGCTACTACATCAACAACCAGCCGGTGCGCCGCCGCGACGTGCAGGACGTGTTCCTGGGCACGGGGCTGGGGCCGCGCGCCTACGCCATCATTGGCCAGGGCACGATCAGCCGCATCATTGAAAGCCGGCCCGAAGAGCTGCGTTTGTTCCTCGAAGAGGCGGCAGGCGTATCGAAATACAAAGAGCGCCGGCGCGAGACCGAAAACCGCTTGCACGACACGCGCGAGAACCTCACCCGCGTCGAAGACATCCTGCGCGAGCTGGGCGGCAACCTGGAGCGCCTGGAAAAGCAGGCCGAGGTGGCCCAGCGCTACAAGGCCTTGAACGCCCAGGCCCAACTGCGCCAGCAGCAGCAGTGGTTTTTAAAGCGTGCCGACGCCGAGGCCGAGCAGGAGCGCGTGCGGCTCGACGGCCTGCAGGCCTTGAATGACCTGGAATCGCGCACCGCCGACCTGCGCCATGTGGAATCCGAGCTTGAAACCGTGCGCCAGGCCCATTACACCGCTGGCGACCAGGTTAACCAGGCGCAGGGCAAGCTCTACGAGGTGACCGCCGAAGTCGGGCGCCTGGAAGCCGAGATCCGCTACGTGGTCGAAGGCCGCCAACGCGTCGAGCAGCGCGTGGTGCAACTGGCCGCGCAAATCGACGAGTGGGCCGGCCGCAGCGCGGGTGCGCAAGCCGAGCTCGACAGCCAGACCGGCGCTGGCGCGGATGCCGAGGAGCGCGCCGAAATGCTCGCTGCCCAGGTCGAAGAGCAGGCCGCCTTGCTGCCCGATCTCGAAGACGCCTTGCGCAGCAGCCAGCGCGCTGCCGATGAACAGCGCAATGCCGTCGCCCAGGTGCAGCAGCAGATTCAGGTGCTGGCGGCCGAACAGCGCAGCCAGCAGGAGCAAAAGCGCCAGCAGGAGCAGCGCTTCGAGCGCTTGCGCACCGACAGGAATGCCCTGGCGGCCCCGGACGAGGCGCGCCTGGCCAACCTGCAGCAGCAGCTCGATGCCGCCCGCGAACTGGCGGACACACAGGCCGCGCGCTTGGCCGAGCTGCAGGACGCCGTGCCGGCGCTCGACGACGAGCGGCGCGCGCGCCAGCAGGCGGTCAACCTGGAGAGCGCGCGCCTGACCGAACTCTCGGCGCGCATGGACGCCCTCAAGGCCTTGCAGGAAAAGCTCAAGATCTCGTCCAAGCTGCAGCCCTGGCTCGAGCGCCAGGGCCTGGCGGGCATGGCGGGATTGTGGACACGCATCCACATTGAAAGCGGCTGGGAAAACGCGCTGGAAGCGGCGCTGCGCGAGCGCCTCTCGGCCCTGGAAGTGGGGCGGCTGGAAACCGTGCGCGGCTTCCTCGGCCACAGCGGCAACGAGGCGCCCCCAGCACGTCTGGCCTTTTTCAGCCCGCCGGTGGCGCCGCACACGCCGCCGGCAGCGGCCCTGCCGCGCCTCTCGGCCTTGCTGCGCGTGCACGATGCGGGGCTGGCCGGCATCCTCGCCGAGTGGTTGCAGGGCTGCTACACCGCGCCAACCTTGGACGATGCCCTGGCCCAGCGCGAACGCCTGCAGCCCGGCGAGGCGATTTACGTGCCCGGCGGCCACGCCGTCACCGCGCACAGCGTGGGCTTTTATGCCCAGGATTCCGAGCAGGCGGGCTTGCTGGCGCGCGCCCAGGAAATCGAGCACCTGGAAAAGGAATTGCGCGCCCAGGCACTCATCAGCGAAGAGGCCAAGAACGCCCTGGTCCGCGCCGAAGCCGCGTACCAGGACGGCGCGCAGCGCCTGGCGCAACTGCGCCGCGAGGCAAGCGAGGCGCAGGGCCAGGCACATGAACTGCAGGTCGAGCACCTGCGCATGGCGCAGTTGGCCGAGCAGGCGCGTGCGCGCAGCGCGCAGATCGAGGGCGATCTGGCCGAAGTCGAAGCCCAGCTTGCCGATTTGCACGAGCGCTCTGCCACCGCCGAGGCGCGCTTTGAAGAACTCGACATGCAGCTGGCCGACACCCAGGAGCGCCATGCCCAACTCGGCGAGCGCGCCATCGAGGCAGAACGCAAACTCGCCGAATGCCGCGAGCAGCAGCGCAGCCTGGAGCGCCAGGCGCAGGAGGCCGTGTTCTCACAGCGCAGCGCGGCCCAGCGGCGCGCCGAGCTCGAGCGCACCCTGGCGACGGCCACGGCACAGGCCCAGGCGCTGGCCGAGGAGCGCGTCCGCGCCCAGGGTGAGCTCGATCGCCTGACCGACGCCGCCGCCCAGGGCGGCCTGCAGCAGGTGTTGGCGAAAAAAATCGAAAGCGAACAGGCCCTGGCGGCCGAGCGCAGCCGCTACGACGACCTCACGGCCCGCCTGCGCGCCAGCGACGAGCGGCGCATGCAGCTCGAGCGCGCGCTCGAACCCCTGCGCGCGCGCATCACGGAATTTCAGCTCAAGGAGCAGGCCGCGCGCCTGGGCCTGGAGCAGTACACGACGCTGTTGCAGGACGCCGAGGCGGACCTGGCGGCGCTCGAAGTCTCGATTGCCGAGGGCAGCGTCCGCCTGTCTGGCCTGCAGGGCGACATTGACCGGCTGCAGCGCGAGATTGCCGCGCTGGGCGCCGTCAACCTGGCCGCGCTGGAAGAGCTCGCCGCCGCCAGCGAGCGCAAGCTGTTCCTCGACGCGCAAACCGCCGACCTCACCGAGGCCATGACCACGCTGGAAGACGCCATCCGCAAGATCGACGGCGAGACGCGCCAGTTGCTCTCGGGCACGTTCGACGCCGTGAACCAGCACTTCGGCCGCATGTTTCCCGAGCTGTTTGGCGGCGGCAACGCGCGCCTGATCGTCACCGGTGACGAAATCCTCGATTCGGGCGTGCAGGTCATGGCGCAGCCGCCAGGCAAGAAGAACCAGACCATCCACCTGCTCTCGGGCGGCGAGAAAGCACTCACGGCCATTGCGCTGGTGTTTGCCATCTTCCAGCTCAACCCGGCGCCGTTCTGCTTGCTGGACGAGGTGGACGCGCCGCTGGACGACGCCAACACCGAACGCTATGCCAAACTGGTATCGAGCATGAGCAAAGAGACACAATTCCTGTTCATCAGCCACAACAAAATTGCGATGGAAATGGCCCGCCATCTCATTGGTGTCACCATGCAGGAGCAGGGCGTCTCGCGCATCGTCGCGGTGGACATGGAATCGGCGCTGTCGATGGTGGGCACATGATTCCCCCTGCGCCGCTTCGCGCCACGGGCGCCGCCGTTCCCTGGTGAAGCAGTGGTCAGAATTGAGCCTTATGTCTAGCGCGCTATTTTTCGCAAGCCGAGAACGTTTTTTATGAGTACCTTGCAAATGAGTCTGGCCGTGATCGGCGCCGTATTGTTGGCCCTTATCGTGGCCTGGAACGCCTGGACCAGCCACAAGAACGCCCCGCGCCGGGCCGAGCGCAGCGATGCGCCGCGCCAGGAGCCCGCGTTTGACGGTGCCGTGCCCCTGGCGGACGCCCCGCCCGGCGCCGCTGGCAGCTTCGCGCAGGTGGCGGCAAGTGGCGAGAGCGATTTCGCCCCTGCGCTGCCGGGGGACGACGCACTGGCGCTGCCCCCCACCAGCCACGCCAGTGAGCGGCGCTACGCGCTCGACGCCCTGATCGATGCGGTCGCGCCGCTGGTGCTTGAGCACGCCCACACGGGCGAGGCCGCGCTGGCCGCGCTGCCGCCCACGCGCCGCGCTGGCAGCAAGCCCTTTGCCATTGAGGGCCAGAACGAGGCCACCGGCCAGTGGGAGATGCCCGCGCCCGGCCAGCGCTACCGGGCCTTCCAGGCAGGCGTGCAACTGGCCAACCGCACGGGTGCACTCAACGAGATCGAGTTTTCTGAATTCGTTGCCAAGACGCAGGCCTTCGCCGACGAATTGGGTGCCGCCCCCGATTTTCCCGACATGCTGCACGAGGTGGCCCGCGCGCGCGAGCTTGACCAGTTCGCCAGCGACCACGACGCCCAGCTCGCGTTCTTGCTGCGCGCCCGACAAGCCGCCTGGAGCCCCGGCTACGTGCACCAGAACGCCGCGCGCGCCGGTTTCGTCGCTGGCACGCTGCCCGGCCGCATGGTGTTGCCCGCGATCGGCGAGGGCGGCGGCGCCGTGTTGACGCTGGCCTTCGACACCCAGGCCGCGCTCTCGGACGACCCGGAGCAATCCGCCGTGCGTGAGTTGCTGCTCAGCCTCGACGTCGCGCAGGTGCACCGCAGCGAGCAGCCCTTCGCGCGCCTGCGCGAGGTCGCCCGCCTGCTGTGCGAGAGCATGGACGCGGTGCTGTGCGACCAGAACGGTGTCCCCCTGCCCGCCATGGCGATGGACCCCATCGCCGCCGACCTGGAGCTGCTGTACGACCAGCTCGATGGCCGCGACCTGTCGGCTGGCTCTCCGCAGGCGCGGAGAGTGTTCAGTTGAAGCCCCCCCTGAGCCGCTGCGCTCCTCCATGCAGCCGCCAGAGGCGGCAGCCCTTCGGGGATGTCCAAGCCTGCGCAGGCAGGCTTGGAGCCGCACCCCTCAGCCCCCTCTCTCGCAGCGCTGCGCGTTGCGGGAGGGGGGACGCCGCCAGCGCGGCGGGGCGGCCCTTGCGCGGCGGCCCTGGTGGGGTTCGCGCCAGTTTTTAAACGCCGTCGGCGGTTCGAAGCGCCACAGTCACTGAGATGCCCAAAAATTTAGACCTTTTTTCGGATCCAGCGCAATCAGAGCAAGCGCAAGCAGCTATCAAAGTAGAAGCGCTGCGCCGGCAGCTCGACCGCTGGGCGCACCAGTACTACGTGCAGGACGCGCCCGAGGTGCCCGACGCCGAGTACGACCGCGCCTTTCGCGCACTGCAGGCGCTGGAAGCGCAGTTCCCCGAGTGCGTCACGCCCGAGTCGCCGACCCAGCGCGTCGGCGGCGCGCCGCGCCCTGAGCTGACTCCGGTGCGGCACGCCGTGCCCATGCTGTCCATTCACACCGAAACCGACGTGTCGCCCGCCGGCGCGCTCGCCTTTGACGCCCGCGTGCGCCGCGAACTCGGTCTGGCGCCCGATGCGCCGCCCGTGGCCTACGTGGCGGAGCTCAAGTTCGACGGCCTGGCCATGAACCTGCGCTACGAGGCCGGCGCGTTGGTGCAGGCCGCCACCCGGGGCGACGGCGAAGTGGGCGAGGACGTGACGCACAACATCCGCACCATTCGGCAGATTCCTTTGCGCTTGCCGGCAGGTGTTCCACCGGTGTTGGAAGTCCGCGGCGAGGTCTACATGGCGCGCGCCGACTTCGAGCGCCTGAATGAGGCCCAGCGCGAGCGCGGCCAGAAAACCTTCATCAACCCGCGCAACACCGCCGCGGGCGCGGTGCGCCAGCTTGACCCGGCGATTGCGGCGCAGCGGCCGCTCCGGTTTTTTGCCTATGGCTTGGGTGAGGTCACGCCGGTGGCGCAGGGCGGCCCGGATTTCGCCACCCACTTCGACCTGCTCCAGCAAGTGAAGCAATGGGGTTTTCCGGTCGCAGCGCAGACCACACAAGCGCTAGGCGCTAGCGAATTGGTAGCGTTCCACGAACGCATCGCCGCTGAGCGCGACCAGCTCCCCTACGACATCGACGGCGTGGTCTACAAGGTCGATTCGCTCGCCCTGCAGCGCCAGCTCGGCTTCAAGACGCGCGAGCCGCGCTGGGCCGTGGCGCACAAGTTTCCGGCGCAGGAGATGGTCACCCGCATCGAGGGTATCGACGTACAGGTCGGCCGCACCGGCAAGCTGACCCCGGTGGCGCGGCTGGCGCCGGTGTTTGTCGGCGGCGTCACCGTCACCAACGCCACGCTGCACAACCTGTTCGAGATCCGCAAGAAGGGCGTGCGCGTGGGCGACGAGGTCATCGTGCGCCGCGCGGGCGACGTGATTCCCGAGGTGGTGGGGGTGGTGCCGGGCAAGCGGCCAGGCTATGTGGCCAACTTTCGCATGCCCAGGCAATGCCCCATCTGCGGCAGCGCCGTGGTGCGTGAACCCGGCGAGGCCAACCACCGCTGCACCGGTGGCCTGTTTTGCCCGGCGCAGCGCAAGGAAGCCCTGCTGCACTTTGCCGCCCGCCGCGCCATGGACATCGACGGCCTGGGCGAAAAGCTGGTGGACCAGCTGGTCGATGGCGCCGTGGTGCGCACCTTGCCCGACCTGTACCGCATCGGCCTCGTCGGCCTGACAGCGCTCGAGCGCATGGGCGAGAAATCGGCGCAGAACCTGCTGGCAGCGCTGGAAAAATCCAAAAGCACCACATTGCCGCGCTTCTTGTTTGGGCTCGGCATCCGCCAGGTGGGCGAGGCCACGGCCAAGGATCTGGCGCGGCATTTCGGCAGCCTGGACGCCATCTTGCAAGCCAGTACCGAGCAGTTGCTGCAGGTGCGCGATGTCGGGCCGGTGGTGGCCGAGGCCATCCACACCTTTCTGGCCCAGCCGCACAACGTCGAAGTCATCGAACAACTGCGCGCCTGTGGCGTGCACTGGCCCGAAGGTCCGCCGGCCGAGCGCACGCAGCTGCCGTTGGCGGGCATGACGGTGGTGCTCACCGGCACCTTGCCCACGCTCGCGCGCGAGGCGGCCAAGGACCTATTGGAGGCCGCGGGCGCCAAGGTGGCGGGCTCGGTCAGCAAAAAAACCAGCTACGTGGTGGCCGGCGAGGAGGCCGGCAGCAAGCTCGCCAAGGCGCAGGAGCTGGGCGTGCCCGTGCTGGACGAAGCCGGCCTACAGGCGCTGCTCGGGCAGGGCGTTTGAGCGCTGGCGCACGCCACCTGCCAACCGGTTACAAGGAGAACGGCCGCATGACCCGCAAACCCGTCGTCGGACTCGCCCTGGGCAGCGGCTCGGCGCGCGGCTGGGCGCATATCGGGGTGATCCGCGCGCTGCAGCAGGCCGGCATCCAGCCCGACCTGGTCTGCGGCGCCTCGATTGGCGCCGTGGTCGGCGCGGCCTACGCGCTGGGCGAGCTCGACCGCTTCGAGCAGTGGGCGCGCGGCCTGACCGGGCGCACGGTGTTCTCGTTCATGGATTTCAAGCTCTCGGGCGGCATGCTCAAGGGCGAGCGGGTGATCGAGTTCTTCCGCAGCCGCTTCTCCGACCGCCCCATCGAGGCGCTGGACATCCCGTTCGCCGCCGTGGCCACGGGCCTGCACTCGGGCAGCGAGGTGTGGCTGCGCACCGGTTCCACCGCCGACGCGGTGCGCGCCTCGATGGCCTTGCCCGGCCTGTTCACCCCCGCCCAGCGCGAAGGCCGCCTGCTGGTCGATGGCGGGCTGGTCAACCCCGTGCCCGTGTCGCTGGCACGGGCCATGGGGGCCGACATCGTGATCGCCGTGGACCTGAACGCCGACATCCTGGGCCGCCATCTGCGCGGGCCCGGCGCGAACGGCGCGGCCAAGTTGCCCGCCCAAGCACCGGAGAACGATGAGGACACCGCCGGCTGGCTGAGCCGCCTGCAGGATGGCTTTGCCTCCCTGCTGCCCGCGCCCGACCCCGCCCGCGTGCCCACGCCGTCGCTGGTGGAGGTGGTGCTGGCCAGCGTCAACATCATGCAGGTGCGCATCACGCGCAGCCGCATGGCCGGCGACCCACCCGAGGTGATGATCGCCCCGCAACTGGCCCACCTGGGGCTCATGGACTTCTACCGCGCCGAAGAGGCCATTGCCGAGGGGCAGCGTGCGGCGGAGAAAACGCTGCCGTTTTTGCAGCAGTTGGGGTTGGGGGCGGTGTAGGCGGTTGAGTCGATGGCCGCGCGGAGCACACGGAACGTCCCGCCTTTCGGTCGACGAAGCAGCGCAGCCGCTTGGCGGACGATCTGCTGGAGATTGTGGTGGCGCCCCGGCTGCCACATTGAGAACTGCTGGACTTTCACCGCGTAAGGGATGTGATTGCGGAAGAGCGCAGGGTTGGCGGAGGCGAGCTTGCCGCAGCTGCGGAGGTTTAGGGCGGGGTGAGGGGCATGCCGATTTAGCGCTGTTTGATTTTGGATGCGTGATTTCTCGGGCGAGCGGTGTATCTTGATGACTTCGATTAGAAAAAATCGGCCGATCTTATTTGGCTTCACAGAACGTCAATTTAGATAACATAAGTGTTGCGCATTTATGGCTCGAATACGCTCTGTGCTGAATTTATATTTCAAGTAGAAAAATCCCTGTAATATCGATAATTAATTAATTTCACTATTCCTATGAAACGCTACCGAATTTTCGGAATGGATTTTGATTCTCGGGTCATCATGCTTCGTCAAGAAATTTGTGACGAGCGGGATGAGCACATAAAAGAGCAGCATCGACGAAATAAGCAAAAAATAGAAGAGGAAATAATTTGCCAGTTCGGTCAATTGAATGCAAATGATAAAATAAAAAACTTTATTGACCTTGATAAAAAGCCATTTTCGGTCATTGCATTTCACAATCAATTCTTCGAGCAAGTTCGAACAGCATTCATTATGGGCGCATACTACCCAGCTCTAACGGGTGCATGCGCTCTTGGTGAAAGAATTCTGAATCATCTCATGCTTACTCTGCGAGATGATTACCAGGGAACTGCTGAGTATAAAAAAATATATCGAAAATCTTCATTCGATGATTGGGGTCTGGCTATCTCAACCCTTGAGTCGTGGAATGTTTTGCTGCCTCAAGCCGTCGAGGACTTTCGCCTCTTGATGGACAAGCGACACAAGGCACTTCATTTCAGGCCAGAAACTGACCTGAATTCAAGGCAACTTGCATTGGAAGCAATCAACTGTTTGCAGCGTATCGTCGGAGAGCAATTCTCAGGATTTGGTCCACAGCCTTGGTTTATTGTCGGGACTCCAGGTGAGATTTACATAAAAAAAGAATGGGAATCACGGCCTTTCATTGAAAAGATATACCTCCCAAATGGGATTTTGGTTGGCCACCTCAATCGCATAGTATCCATGACGCCTCAGATCGTGATTGACGACAACTTTTCATATGAGGATCGAGAGATTTCCGACGATGAATTCGTTGCCCTGCGGAAAGGGGATGGCACTGCAGGCTAGAGGGATGCTCCTCCGCAAAGTTGGCTCTACGCTCCTGACCTCCAACATTGAACATCTGCCTCTTCGAATCTGCAGCTAGCGCAATGGATCGAACGCTGATATCAGGCACAACGCAAGCAAGCACCCTGAAGTCGCCCAGGCAGCTACAACCCCAAACCGCAATTCCCGACGATTGGCGGTATGACTGCGCACCTCCCGCCCTCCATGCGGAGGGGCCTGCAAGCCATCCATCCCGCCTGCAAACTCCCAATTTGATAGCTTCTAGCGCTTACCCATCAAGCGCTTGAGCCACTTTTTACCCCAATTTCCATATCTTTCCCTGCTTTCCTGCGCACGCGCTGGGCCGCGCTGCGGCCGGTGTGGGCGCGCGTGCTGCGCCGGACTGAAAAGCTGCTGTCGCTGCACAGCCTGCTCTGGGCGCTCATCGCCGCCGGGCTGGCGATGGTGCTGTATGTGCTGGTGCTGATCCCGTTCACGCCCGCCATCCGCGACATCCGCAAGGCCAAGACGGAGCAGCCGGCGCAGCTGGTGGCGGCTGACGGCAAGCTGCTGGCCGAATACCGCTGGGTGAACCGCGCCTGGGTGCCGCTCGCCGAGAGTGCCTCGCCGGTGGTTTAGCCCGCTGCGCCTGACACCAGCGGAAACGAGGATGGGTTGCGAATGGACTGCACCGATAAGTCAATGTCCAACAGCGGCCAGTAAAGATGGTCGGGGGTCGGCCATTGAACTTCGGAAATCTGTTCGATCGTCCCCTTTCGGAACCAGGGGAATTGATCAAAGGGAACGAGCAGTTCCTCGTCGGCGAGCAGAAGCCAAAAACCGTGCTTCGAAATATGGGTTACTTCAGCCGCCAAAGTGGTGGTTCCAGGCATCTTGGATCTCCTTCAGGTGTGCATTCACAACGGCTTGCGCTTGTCGAAGTTGCGTCTCGGAAAGACCAGTATGGTTGGCCAGAGCCACCTGTGGTGTAAGCCAGAACTTCGCTTCACCGTCCACGTGTGAAACATGCACGTGAATGCGTGTCTCCTCCCGCGAAAAAAAGAAGAGACGAAATTGGCCGTCACGAACAATAGTAGGTGCCATTGCGTTACTGTAACCAACACCGATAGCGGCCTGGATGTGCACCAGTCGCAAATCACGCATCCCGTGGCAGTCTTCGCAGCTACAACCCCAAACCGCAGTTCCCGACGATTGGCGGTATAACTGCGCACCTCGCGCCCTCCATGGGCGGTCTGCAAGCCAAACCATCACGCCTGCAAAACTCCCAATTTGATAGCTGCTCGCGCTTATCCCTAAAGCGCTAGAGCCACTTTTGACCAAAATTCCCATGTCTTTCCCTGCTTTCCTGCGCACGCGCTGGGCCGCGCTGCGGCCGGTGTGGGCGCGTGCGTTGCAGCGGCCCGAAAAACTGCTGTCGCTGCACAGCCTGCTCTGGGCGCTGATCGCCGCCGGGCTGGCGATGCTGCTGTATGTGCTGGTGCTGATTCCGTTCACGCCCGCCATCAGCGACATCCGCAAGGCCAAGACGGAGCAGCCGGCGCAGCTCGTCGCGGCCGATGGCAAGCTGCTGGCCGAGTACCGCTGGGTGAACCGCGCCTGGGTGCCGCTCAGCGAGATCGCCCCGCCGGTGGTGGACGCGTTGATTGCCACCGAGGACCACCGCTTTTACCAGCACTGGGGGCTGGACTGGCGGCGCACGGCGTCGGCGCTGGTGCGCACGCTGGGGGGCGACAAGCAGGGCGGATCGACCATCACGCAGCAGCTGGCGCGCAACCTGTACCCCGAGGAGATTGGCCGCGCGCCCACGCTCACGCGCAAGATCAAGGAGGCCATCACGGCGCTGAAGATCGAGGCGCTGTACTCCAAGGACGAGATCCTGGAGACCTACCTGAACACGGTGCCCTTCCTCTACAACGCCTACGGCATCGAGATGGCGGCGCGCACGTATTTCGACAAGTCGGCCGACCAGCTCAACGTGCTGGAGAGCGCCACGCTCATCGGCATGCTCAAGGGCACGGCCTACTACAACCCGGTGCTGAACCCCGAGCGTGCTCAAGAAAGGCGCAACACCGTGCTGGCGCAGATGAAGAAGCACGGCAAGCTGACCGAGGCGCAATACACCGCGCTTACCAAGCGCCCGCTGCGCATCCGCTTCGAGCGCCAGGTAGAGGCGGCTGGCCCCGCGCCGCACCTGGCGCAGCAACTGCGCAAGCAGCTCATCGACTGGGCCGACCGCAACGGCTACAGCCTGTATGCCGACGGCCTGGTGATCCGCACCACCATCGATTACCGCTTGCAGCAGCTCGCCAACCAGGCCGTCGCGCGCCAGGGCAGGGCGCTGCAGGGTGTGGCCGACTCGGCCTGGGCCGCGCGCAATGCCTGGAACGCCAAGAGCCCGCTGGTGCGGCAACTGGTGCGCGAATCGGCGCGCTACGAAACCGCCGTGGCCAAGGGCGCGGCGCCCGAGGACGCCCTGAAGGACTTGCTGGGCGACCCGGCCTTCCTGCGCACGCTGCGCCAGGACAAGACGCGCGTGCAGGCCGGCTTCATGGCCATGGACCCGCGCACGGGCGATGTGCGCGCCTGGGTGGGCAGCCGGGATTTCGCGCAAGACCCGTTCGACCACGTGCAGGCGGCGCGCCGCCAGCCGGGCTCCACCTTCAAGCCCTTTGTGTACGGCGCCGCGTTCGAGCAGGGCCTGCTGCCCACCGACACGCTGATGGACACCGCCGTGGAAATCCCGCTGGGCAACAAGCAGGTCTGGCGCCCGACGGACGGCAACAAGCCGCCGAGCGAGATGCCGATGACGCTGCGCGACGGCCTGGCGTATTCCAAGAACACCATCACCGCGCAGCTCATGCAAGAGGTGGGCCCGCTGCGCGTGGCGCAGTTGGCACGCGCCATGGGCGTGCGCGAATCGAAGCTGGACGTGGTGCCCTCGCTGGCCCTGGGCACCAGCCCGGTCACGCTCAAGGAAATGGTGGCGGCCTACGGCGCCATCGCCAGCGCTGGCCGCTACCGCGCGCCCCGGGTCATCACGCGCATCGAGGACAAGAACGGCAAGGTGCTGGAAGACTTCGCCCCCGCCGCGCCCGAGCGCGTGCTGGGATTGAGGGCCGCCCAGGAACTGCGCGACGCCATGCGCGGCGTGGTGGACAAGGGCACGGGCGTGGCCATCCGCAGCCGCTACGGCATCAGCGCCGACGTGGCCGGCAAGACCGGCACCACGCAGGACAACACCGATGGCTGGTTCATCCTGATGCACCCGCAGCTCGTGGCGGGCGCGTGGGTGGGCTTCAACGACGGGCGTATCACCCTGCGCAGCGACTACTGGGGCGAGGGCGCGCACAGCGCGCTGCCCATGGTGGGCGAGGTGTTTCAGCAGGCGCTGCGGCAAAAGCTGATCGACACCCACCAGCGCTTCATCGACGAGAACGCGTCCAGCTGGGTGGGCAACGCCGTGGCCGACGTGCGCAACTGGGTGTACGACCTGTTCGGCCGCCGCACTGGCGGGCCTGACGCCCCGGACCGCACCGCAGGCGCCGTGCCGGTGCCCGGCACCACGCCCGCCACGCCCGCCGCACCGGCCCCCGCCGAAGCGGATCGGCCCGAGATCACCGAAGCCCCGCTGGTGCCGCTGGTCCCGCTGGAAAGCGCGACACCCCAGGCGCAGCCCTTGCCGCCGGCCACCGACGGCGAGCCGCCGGAGGCCACGAGCCCGGAGATGGCCCCTGCGCCGCAGCCGGGCATTGTGATCACAACGCCACCTGCGCCGCAGTCTCAGCCGCAGCCGCAGCCGCAGCCGGGCATTGTGGTCACCACGCCGGTGCAGCGCGGCGTGGTGGTGCCTGCGCCGGCTCCGGCGCAGGGCAACGTGCCGTTTTTCGTGGAAACGCGGCCCTGAGAGATCGCAAACACGCTCTGACTGGTGGGGCTCCCTAGTCGATGTCCACGCAGTGCACACCGTAGCTGCCCGTGCGCCGGTCGGCAAAGAAGCGCACCAGGGTTTCTTTCACCGTGCGAAACGCCAGCTCGTCCCAGGGCACCTCGTCCTCGGTGAAAAAGCGTGCCTCCAGGGTTTCGAAGCCGGGGTCCAGTTGCTCGGACAACAGCTTGGCACGGTAGAACAAATGCACCTGGCCCACGCGCTGTACGTTGAGCACGGCAAACAGCGGCCCGAGCACGATCTGCGCGCCGGCTTCCTCGTCGGTCTCGCGCGCGGCGCCCTGCGACGTGGTTTCGCCCAGCTCCATGAAGCCAGCTGGCAGCGTCCATTTGCCCCGGCGCGGCTCTATGGCACGCAGGCACAGCAGCACGCGGCCATCGGGCAGCACGGGGATGGTGCCCACCACGTTGAGCGGATTTTCGTAGTGCACGCGCCCGCAGTTGGGGCAAACGGCGCGCTCGCGCGTGTCGCCGTCGTCGGGCAAGCGGTAGACCACGGCCGTGCCGCAATCGCGGCAGTATTGGATGGGGCTGTGCAGGCTCATGCGAAATTTCAGGACAAATTGGCCGACAGCGCTTATTCCACCTGCGCGTGCAGCTATTGATAAGTGAGTTGTTTTACGCCACCCGCAGGCGCAGTGGCGCGAGGCCATCGACGCCGCCTTCGAGCAGGTCGCCGCGCTGCACGGCGCCCACGCCAGCCGGCGTGCCGGTGTAGATCAGGTCGCCGGGCGCGAGCTCCCAGGCCTTGGAGAGGTGCTCGATGACCTCGCCAACGTTCCAGATCAGCTGCGCCACGTTGCTGCGCTGGCGGTCCGCGCCATTGACCTGCAGCCAGATGCCGGCCTGCTGCACGTCGCCTGCTTGCCCCGCTGGGGTAATGGGGGTGATGGGCGCGCTGGCGTCAAAGCCTTTGCCGATGCACCAAGGGCGGCCCTGCTTTTTCATCTCGCCTTGCAGATCGCGCCGCGTCATGTCCAGGCCCACGGCGTAGCCAAAGATGTGGCTGGCCGCGTCCGCTGCCGCAATGTTGCGCCCGCCCTTGCCGATGGCGACCACCAGCTCGATCTCGTGGTGCAGGTCGTGCGTCAGGCTGGGGTAGGGCAGCAGGGCGGGCGCGTCGCCGGCCGCCAGCACCAGCGCGTCGGCGGGTTTCATGAAAAAGAAGGGCGGCTCGCGGCCGGTGAAGCCCATTTCCTTGGCGTGCTCTTCGTAGTTGCGGCCCACACAATAGATGCGGTGGACGGGAAAGCGCGCCTCGGTGCCGAGCACGGGAATGCTGGTGGTGGCGGGTGGCGGAAAGACGTAGCTCATGCAGGGCCTTCAAAGGGTGGATCGCGGGGCGGCGGCGAGGGTGTGTCGCTACACTCGCCGCCAAGATGAATAGCCCGCATTGTGACCCGGCCGACGCGCCCGCGCAGGCCTTGCCTGGTGTGCCAGCCGACTGGTTGCGCCCCGACTGGCCTGCGCCCGCGCACGTGCAAGCCCTGTGCACCACGCGCGCGGGCGGCTGCAGCACCGGGGCTTACGCCAGCATGAATGTGGGCCTGCACGTGGGCGACGCCGCGCAGGCGGTGCTCGCCAACCGCGCGCGCCTTGTGGCGGCCCTGCAATCCATCACGCCGGGTGCGCGGCCGGTGTTTCTCGACCAGGTGCATGGAAGCTGCGCAGTGCCGCTTGGTGCCGAGCTGCCCGATGGCACGCCTGCCGATGCCGCCTGGGCGCAGGCGCCGGGCCTGGCCTGCACCATCATGGTGGCGGACTGCCTGCCGGTACTCTTCACCGACCGTTTGGGGCGCCGGGTCGCGGCTGCGCACGCTGGCTGGCGCGGGCTGGCGGGTGGCGTTCTGGAATCGGTGGTAGAGCGTTTCAGGGCGCTCGCGCCTGTCGAGCCTGGAAGTTCCGCTATGAAGTTGGAAGCATCTGGCGCCAGCGATTTGCTGGCCTGGCTGGGCCCTTGCATAGGCCCGAAGGTTTTTGAAGTGGGCGACGACGTGCGTGCCGCCTTTTGCGCCCTTGATGGCGCGGCCAAGCAGCATTTCGCCCCACGGGGCGGTGGCAAATTCCTGGCCAACCTGCCGGCGCTGGCGCGCCAGCGCCTGGCGGCACAGGGTGTCACGCAGGTCTATGGCAACGACGGCAGCGATGCCTGGTGCACCTTCAGCCAGCCGTCACGTTTCTTCTCGCACCGGCGGGACGGCGCCGTGGGCGGCGGCACCGGGCGCATGGCCGCCTGCATCTGGCTCGGCTGAGGTTGGCGCAACTGAGCTTGGCGCGGTCATGGCCTGCGCGGCAGCAGCGCGCTCCTGCATCTCACGGGCATGGATCTTGCGCCGCCGGCCGGGCGTTCCCAGGATGTAGACCACGATGGAGAGCGGCAGCAGGCCATAGAGCACCAAGGTGATGGCGGCGCCGAGCACGCTGCCGGTTGTGCTCGTCGCCTCGGCCACCGCCATCAGCACCACCACATACAGCCAAGCCATTACCACCAGGTACATACGCACTCCAACGTCAGAAAAGAATAGGGATCGGAGGTTACGATAGCAGCGGTGGGCGCAACCGGGCGCCTGCTCCATCGGGCGGCGCCTGCCCAGGAGGAGACTGCATGAGTTCCGATTCGCTCTGGGCCCAAAGCGCCCAACAATTCCAGGAAATTTTCGGCGAGAGCTGGCAGCGCGCGCTGCACGCCTTCGAGCAAATCGAATTGCCCGCGGTGGCCGGTGCAGAGACCGCCACCTCGGTTCACCTGGCGCCCGAGAAGCTGCAGGCGCTGCAAAAGCAGTACATGGATGAGGCCGCCAAGCTCTGGGCGGAAGGTTTGCAGGCTTCTCAGCCGCCCGCCGACAAGCGTTTTGCGGGCGAAGGCTGGGCCAGCAACCCGGTAGCGGCATTTTCTGCCGCCGCCTATTTGCTCAATGCGCGCACGCTCATGGGGCTGACGGACGCCATCGAGGGCGATGAGAAAATCCGCGCCAAGGTGCGCTTTGGCGTCGAGCAATGGGTTGCCGCCATGGCGCCCAGCAACTTTCTGGCCTTCAACGCCGAAGCGCAGCGCAAGGCCATCGAGACCAAGGGCGAGAGCATTGCCAAGGGCATGGTCAACCTGGTGCACGACCTGCGCCAGGGCCATGTGTCGATGACCGACGAGAGCCTGTTCGAGGTCGGCCGCAACGTCGCCACCACCGAAGGCGCTGTGGTGTACGAAAACGACCTGTTCCAGCTCATCGAGTACAAACCGCTGACCGACAAGGTGTACGAGCGGCCTTTCGTGCTGGTGCCGCCGTGCATCAACAAGTTCTACATTCTTGATTTGCAGCCCGAGAATTCGCTCATTCGCTACAGCGTCGCCCAAGGCCACCACACCTTTGTCGTGAGCTGGCGCAATCCCGACGCATCGCTCGCGCACAAGACCTGGGACGATTACGTCGAGCACGGCGTCATGGAAGCCATTGACGTGACGCGCCAGATCACCGGCGCAAGCCAGGTCAATGCCCTGGGTTTTTGCGTGGGCGGCACCATCCTTTCGAATGCGCTGGGGGTGCATGCCGCGCGCGGCGAGCAGCCTGTTGCCAGCGCCACCTTCCTCACCACGCTCATTGATTTCACCGATACCGGCATCCTGGACGTCTTCATCAGCGAAGGGTTCGTGCGCATGCGCGAACTGCAAATGGGCAACGGTGGCCTGATGAGCGGGAAAGACCTCGCTTCCACCTTCAGCTTCCTGCGGCCCAACGACCTGGTCTGGAACTACGTGGTCGGCAACTACCTCAAGGGCGAGACGCCGCCGCCGTTCGACCTGCTCTACTGGAACAGCGACAGCACCAACCTGCCAGGCCCGTTCTATGCCTGGTACCTGCGCAACACCTATCTCGAAAACAACCTGATCAAGCCTGGCAAGCTGACCGTGTGCGGCGAGAAGCTTGATTTGCGCAAACTCAAGCTCCCGGTCTACATCTACGGCTCGCGCGAAGACCACATCGTGCCCATCAACGCAGCCTATGCCAACACGCAGGTGCTGCCGGGCAAGAAACGTTTTGTCATGGGCGCGTCGGGCCACATCGCGGGCGTCATTAACCCGCCGGCAGCCAACAAGCGCATGCACTGGACGCGCGACGACGGCAAATTTCCCGCCACGCTGGAGGCCTGGCTGGAAGGCGCCACCGAACACAAGGGCAGCTGGTGGCAGGATTGGTCCGACTGGCTGGCCGGCCACGCCGGCAAACAGGTCGCGGCACCCAAACGCTATGGCAAGGGTACGAAGTTCAAGGCCATCGAGCCTGCGCCCGGTCGTTACGTCAAGCAAAAAGCGTAGATGAATCGACATCCCCCTGAGCGGCTCTGCCGCTGGTCTGCGCCGCGCCAGGTGCATGCGCCGGTGCAGTGCGCAGGGCAATAAGCCACTGAATATCCTCTGAGCAGCATTTCAACCCAAGGAAGAACCATGGAAGACATCGTCATCGTTTCTGCCGCCCGCACCGCTGTGGGCAAGTTCGGCGGCTCGCTCGCCAAAATTCCGGCCACGGAGCTGGGCAGCATCGTCATCCGGGAAGCCATTTCCCGCGCTGGCGTTGGCCTGGACCAGATTGGCGAAGTCATCATGGGCCAGGTGCTCGCGGCTGGCGCCGGCCAGAACCCGGCGCGCCAGGCGCTGATGAAGGCGGGCGTGGCCAAGGAAACCCCCGGCCTGACCATCAACGCCGTGTGCGGCTCCGGCCTCAAGTCCGTGATGCTGGCGGCCCAGGCGGTTGCCACGGGCAACAGCGAAATCGTCGTCGCTGGCGGCCAGGAAAGCATGAGCCTCTCGCCCCACGTGCTCAACGGTTCGCGCGACGGCCAGCGCATGGGCGACTGGAAGATGGTCGACAGCATGATCGTCGACGGCCTGTGGGACGTGTACAACCAGGTCCACATGGGCATCACCGCCGAGAATGTTGCCAAGCAATACGGCATCACGCGCGAGATGCAGGACGCGCTGGCGCTCGCCAGCCAGCAAAAGGCCGCTGCGGCCCAGGACGCCGGCCGTTTTGCCGATGAAATCGTCGGCGTGAGCATCCCTCAGCGCAAGGGCGACCCGGTGGTGTTCAACGCCGACGAATACCTCAACCGCAAGACCAATGCCGAAGCCCTGGCGGGCCTGCGCCCGGCGTTCGACAAGGCCGGCAGCGTGACGGCAGGCAATGCCTCGGGCCTCAACGACGGCGCTGCTGCCGTGGTGGTCATGAGCGCCAAGAAGGCCGCTGCGCTTGGCCTCAAGCCCTTGGCGCGCATTGCCGCCTACGGCACCAGCGGGCTGGACCCGGCCATCATGGGCATGGGTCCGGTGTCGGCCACGCGCAAGGCCTTGCAGCGCGCTGGCTGGAGCACGGCGGATATTGATCTGTTCGAGCTGAACGAAGCCTTTGCCGCGCAGGCCTGCGCCGTGAACAAGGAACTGGCCATCGACCCCGCCAAGGTCAATGTGAACGGCGGCGCCATTGCCATTGGCCACCCGATTGGTGCGTCCGGCTGCCGCATTCTTGTCACCCTGCTGCACGAAATGCAGCGGCGCGATGCCAGGAAAGGGCTGGCCGCGCTGTGCATCGGCGGTGGCATGGGCGTTGCGCTGGCGCTGGAGCGCTGAGCAAGCCAGAACAACGGTACGTCCTGACATAAAAAAAGCGTGCACCTTGGTGTTTACCTGCACGGCAAAGGCACAGATCGCCACTAGAGTGGTCACAGGCGTACCCGTCGGATATTTACCAAGAGGAGATGAAATATGAGCCAGAAAGTAGCGTACGTCACGGGCGGAATGGGCGGCATTGGAACGGCCATTTGCCAGCGCCTGCACAAGGAAGGTTTCACGGTCATTGCCGGCTGCGGGCCCACGCGCGACCACGCCAAGTGGATTGCCGAGCAGAAAGATCAGGGTTACACGTTCTACGCTTCGGTAGGCAATGTCGGCGACTGGGATTCCACGGTCGAGGCGTTTTCCAAGACCAAGGCCGAGCACGGCAGTATTGACGTTCTGGTGAACAACGCCGGCATCACGCGCGACCGCATGTTCCTCAAAATGTCGCGCGAAGACTGGGATGCGGTGATCGAAACCAACCTCAACAGCATGTTCAACGTCACCAAGCAAGTGGTGGCCGACATGGTGGAAAAGGGTTGGGGCCGCATCATCAATATCAGCAGCGTGAACGGCGAGAAGGGCCAGGCCGGGCAAACCAACTATTCGGCTGCCAAGGCGGGCATGCATGGTTTTTCCATGGCGCTGGCGCAGGAGATGGCCACCAAGGGCGTGACGGTCAATACGGTGAGCCCGGGCTACATCGGCACCGACATGGTCAAGGCCATCCGTCCCGATGTGCTGGAGAAGATTGTTGCGACCGTGCCGGTCAAGCGCCTGGGTGAGCCAAGCGAGATTGCCTCCATCATCGCCTGGCTGGCTTCGGAAGAGGGCGGCTACGCGACGGGCGCTGATTTCTCGGTCAACGGCGGCCTGCACATGGGTTGACGCGCTGCCTGCCCATGAAAAAACCCCGCAATGGCGGGGTTTTTTGTGCCTGAAACGGCAAGCGCCAGACGGGCTGCAGCGTCTTCGGCTAGGCGGATCAGAAGCGTGCGGGTGCGCGTTTGCGATCGCGTTCGTCTTCGGGCCAGCAAGAAAGTGCAGTGTCGAGGATGGTGTTCATGGGGGATAACTCCTGAGATGGACCTACAACGCCCCCGCTTCCCGCACCGTTGACACCCAGATCGGAAAAAAATGCAACTGGGCAAAACCCATGAAAAACTTCGCACAATCGCTATGCAATGCATAGCATGCCAGGCTTATGCAGAAAGCGCTAGCCCCCTAAAACATCCAGGGCAGTCGATTTCATGCAAGCGCTGGGGCCCTGGATTTTTCGGCTCAACCTCCCTGCGCGGCCCCTTCCAGTTCCGAAGAAAGCTCCAGCCAGCGCTCTTCCAGGCGCTGGGTTTCTTCGAGCCCCGCCTTGAGCTGCCTGCCGCATTCGGCCATCTGTGCCGGGGTAGGCTGGCTGGCCAGCCGCGCTTCCAATGCACTGCGCTCGCCCTCCAGCGTGGCGAGGCGCTGGTCGATCTGCTCGAGCTCGCGCTTGAGCGGGCGTACTTGCTGCGCCAGCTGTGCCCGGGCCTCTGCCGCCAGGCGGCGTTGCTCGCGCGCGTCCGGGGCCGTGCTGGCCGCCAATTCGATGCCTTTTCTGGCTTCAGCGCTTGCCCCGCTTGCGGGTACAGCTCTCTTTTCTGTAGTGCCGACAGGGGCTTTGGGGGCCATGGATTCCGCTGCCGCCTCGGTCTTGGCCTGCTCGCGCTGGCGCTTGGCTTCGTCGAGCAGGTAGCGTTGGTAGTCGTCCAGGTCGCCGTCGAACGGCCCCACGGCGCCGCGCCCCACCATCCAGAATTCGTCGCACACGGCACGTAGCAGGGCGCGGTCGTGGCTGACCAGCATGACGGTGCCCTCGAATTCGTTCAGCGCCATGGACAGCGCCTCGCGCGTGGCCAAATCGAGGTGGTTGGTCGGCTCGTCGAGCAGCAGCAGGTTGGGGCGCTGCCAGACGATCATGGCCAGCACCAGGCGGGCCTTTTCGCCGCCGCTCATGCTGCCCACGTTTTGCTTGACCATGTCGCCGGTGAAATTGAAGCTGCCCAGGTAGCTGCGCAGGTCCTGCTCGCGGCTGGGTTCGCGGCTGTTGGGGCCGGCTTCCTTGGCCAGGCGGATCATGTGCTCCAGCGGGTTCTCGTGCGGGCGCAGCACGTCAAGCTCCTGCTGGGCGAAGTACCCAATTGCCAGGCCTTTGCCCTCGGTGATGGTGCCGGCCAGCGGAGCCATGGTGCGGGCAATCGTCTTGACCAGCGTCGATTTGCCTTGGCCGTTGGCGCCCAGAATGCCGATGCGCTGGCCGGCCAGCACACTGCGGCTGACCTTGCTCAGAATCGTGGTTTCCACGCCGTCTTCGCCCAGGTAGCCAAACGATGCATCGGTAATCGCCAGCATTGGGTTGGGCAGGTTGACCGGTTCCTTGAATTCAAAGGTGAAGTCGGCATCCGCCAGCACCGGCGCAATTTTCTCCATGCGCTCGAGTGCCTTGACCCGGCTTTGCGCCTGCTTGGCCTTGCTGGCCTTGGCCTTGAAGCGGGCGATGAACTTCTGCAAATGGGCGATTTTGTCCTGCTGTTTGGAAAAGCTGGACTGTTGGAGTTCGAGCTGCTCGGCACGCAAATCTTCAAATTTGCTGTAGTTGCCGCCGTAGCGCGTCAATTGGGCGTGGTCGATGTGCATGGTCACATTGGTCACGGCGTCGAGGAACTCGCGGTCGTGGCTGATGACGATCATCGTGCCCTCGTAGCGCTTGAGCCAGGCTTCCAGCCAGACGAGGGCGTCCAGATCCAGGTGGTTGGTGGGCTCGTCAAGCAGCAGCAGGTCGCTCGGGCACATCAGCGCGCGGGCGAGTTGCAGGCGCATGCGCCAGCCGCCGGAGAAGCTGTTGACCGGCTTGTCCAGTTCCGACACCTTGAAACCCAGCCCAAGGATCAGCGCCTGCGCACGCGGCACGGAATCGTGCGCACCGGCGTCGTGCAGGTCGGTGTAGGCGTGCGCGATGGCCATGCCGTCGTCCGCGGCTTCGGCGGCGGCGAGCTGCGCCTGCACTTCCATGAGCCGGGTGTCACCAGCGACCACAAAGTCGGTGGCGGGTGCGTCCGTCTCTGGCATGTCTTGTGCCACTTGCGACATCCGCCATTGCGTCGGGATGAAGAAATCGCCCCCATCCTCATGCAGGTTGCCGTTTAACAGGGCAAAGAGACTGGATTTGCCGGCCCCGTTGCGGCCGACAAGGCCGACGTGTTCGCCGGGGTTGATGGTGGCGTTGACGCGGTCCAGCAGAACCTTGGCGCCGCGGCGAAGAATGACGTTTTTGAGAGTGATCATGAAATAGGAAACCTTGGGGCGATTATCCCGCGTGCGTCCGGCAAGGCCGGATTGGCGGGTGTGTGCCCTGTGGGAAACGGCGCACCGCCCTGGCCAGCGCACTGGCTTGGCACTGGGGGCGATGCTGGGCTGAGACAGGGGGGCTGGGGGTCGCTAACGCACGCCTGCACCGCCGCGCAGCGCGGCCTGGGTGATGAGCAGTACCTGGTCGGCGCCAGCGCTGGTGTCCAGCCAGTACACCGGCAGATGGGGAAAGGCGGCTTCGAAGTGCGCGCGCTCGTTGCCGATTTCCAGCAGCAGCACGCCGTCTTCGGTAAGTTTGTCGGGCAGCTGGCGCAGCAGGCGGCGAATGAAATCCATGCCGTCGGCCCCGCCCGCCAGGGCCAGCGCGGGTTCGGCGCGGTACTCAGCGGGCAGCGCCTGCATGCTCTGTGCATTCACGTAGGGCGGGTTGCAGAGGACCAGGTCCCAGGGGCCAGGCAGCGCATCCAGGCCGTCGGACTGCAGCAGTGTGATGCGATCGGCCAGGCCGTGCCGGTCCACGTTGATGCGGGCCACGGCCAGTGCGTCGGCGGAAATGTCGGCGCCAGTGAGGGTGATGTCGGGCCAGGCCATGGCGGCGAGCACGGCCAGGCTGCCGTTGCCGGTGCACAGGTCGAGCACGCGCCGGGTGTGTTCGCCCAGGAAGTGGTCGATGCTGCCGTCGGCGATGAGTTCGGCGATCAGGCTGCGCGGCACGATGCTGCGCTCGTCCACATAGAACGGCACGCCCTGTAGCCAGGCTTCCTGCGTCAGGTAGGCGGCGGGCTTGCGGCTGGTGATGCGCGCTTCAAAAAGTGTAGCTGCTTGCGCAAGCTCCGCCTGCGTTACAGGCCTATTTTGCTTGGAATCTGGTTCGTCTCCCAAGGCCGTATCGAGCGGCAGACCCAAGCGCCAGAGCACCAGCCAGGCGGCCTCGTCGTGGGCGTTGGTGGTGCCGTGGCCAAAGGACACGCCGGCAGCTTGCAGCAAGGCGGCGCCCGAATCGACCAACGTGCCCAGCGTGGCGCCAGCCAGTGGCGGCAGAGTTGGCACGTTCATGGCTGGGCAGCCGCCAGCGTGTTCAAGTGCTCCAGCGTGCGGCGGTAGATGTTCTTGAGCGGTTCGACGTCGGCGAGGGCAATGTGCTCGTCGATCTTGTGGATGCTGGCGTTCGGCGGCCCGACCTCGACCACCTGCGGGCACAGCGTGGCGATGAAGCGCCCGTCGCTGGTGCCGCCGGTGGTGGAGAGTTCGGTGGCGAGGCCCGTCTCGTCGGCAATCGCCCGCTGCACTGCGTCCACCAGTTCGCCGGGCGTGGTCAGGAAGGGCTGGCCGCCGAGTGTCCATTGCAGCTCGTATTCGAGTTCATGGCGGTCGAGCACGGCGTGCACGCGCTGCTTGAGGCTCTCGGCGCTTGATTCGGTGCAGAAGCGGAAGTTGAAATCGACCACTACCTCGCCGGGAATGATGTTGCTCGCGCCCGTGCCGCCGTGGATGTTGCTCATCTGCCAACTGGTGGGCGGGAAGAAGGCATTGCCACCGTCCCAGCGCATGGCGGCGAGTTCGGCCAGCGCCGGAACCGCCTGGTGGATGGGGTTGCGCGCCAGATGTGGGTAGGCAATGTGGCCCTGAATGCCGCGCACGACCAGCTTGCCGCTGAGCGTGCCGCGGCGGCCGTTCTTGATCATGTCGCCGGTGCGCGCCACCGCCGTGGGCTCGCCGACGATGCACCAGTCGATCCGCTCGCCGCGTGCGCGCAGCCGCTCGACCACTACCTTGGTGCCGTCCACCGACGGGCCTTCCTCGTCGCTGGTGAGCAGCAAGGCGATGCCGATATGCGGCACGGGCGTGGCGGCGAGGAACTCTTCGACCGCCACCACGAAGGCCGCGATCGAGGTCTTCATGTCGCTCGCGCCGCGCCCATACAGCTTGCCGTCACGCTGCATGGGTACGAAGGGGTCGCTGCTCCACTGCGCCAGAGGCCCGGTGGGCACGACGTCGGTATGGCCGGCGAAAACTATGGTTTTGCTAGCTACAAGCCCTTTACCATCATGCGCTGAAGGCCGTTTTGACCATAAATTCTGCACCCGGAAGCTCTCCGGGCCGCTGTCCATGGCTTCGCAGGCAAAGCCCAGCGGCGCCAGGCGCGCCGCAAGCAGCGCCAGGCAGCCCGCGTCCTCGGGGGTGACGGAGGGGCGGGCAATCAGTTGTTCGGCCAGTGTGAGGGTAGGGGACATGGAATGCGTCAATCACCGCCCCTGACGTCGAGCACGATTTCGGTGAACGACGGTGCTTCGTCCTGGGCCTGCGCCTCGCTGGCTTGCTTGCTGGCCTGTGCCGCCTTGGAGGCGAGCGAAAAGTCGTTTTGCAGGCGCCACATGAGGTTGGTGGGGGAGTCGGCGTAGGCCAGCCCCTCCTTGCGGTCGATGCGGTTTTCGAGGATGAGGCGCGCCAGGTCTTCCTCAAAGGTTTGTGAGCCTTCGGCCATGGATTTTTCCATCGCCTCCCGGACACCAGAAAAATCACCGCCCTCGATCAGTTCGGCCACGAGTTTGGTGTTGAGCATGACTTCCGCCGCCGGCACGCGTTCGCCGCTCGTGGTGCGCACCAGGCGCTGCGAGACGATGGAACGCAGGGCCGCCGCCAGGTCGCCAAGCATGGTCTCGCGCACTTCCACAGGGTAAAAACTGAGGATGCGGTTGAGCGCCTGGTAGCTGTTGTTGGCGTGCAGCGTTGCCAGGCAAAGGTGGCCCGACTGGGCATAGGCAATGGCCGCCGACATGGTTTCGCGGTCGCGGATTTCACCGATCAGGATCACGTCGGGCGCCTGGCGCAGCGCGTTCTTCAAGGCCACTTGCAGCGACTGCGTGTCCGAGCCCACCTCGCGCTGGTTGACGATGGATTTCTTGTTCCGGAACTGGTACTCGACCGGGTCTTCAATGGTCAGGACATGGCCGGTCTGCAGGCTGTTGCGCCGGTCGATCATGGCGGCAAGCGTGGTGCTCTTGCCCGAACCGGTCGCGCCCACCACCAGAATCAGGCCGCGTTTCTCCAGGATCAGATCACCCAGGATCGCAGGAAGATTGAGCGATTCGAGTTCGGGAATCTGCTGGCTGATAAAGCGGATGACCACCGCGTAGCTGCCGCGCTGGCGCATGCCGCTGACGCGAAAGCGCCCCACGCCCGAGAGCGGCACGCCCATGTTGAGCTCGCCGGTTTCCTCCAGCTCCTCAATGCGGTCGGGTGGGACGATTTCGGACAGCAGGTTGCGCGGTGCTTCAGGCGGCAGGATCTGGTTGTTGATCGGCACGCATTCGCCATTGATCTTGATCAGTGCCGGTGCGTTGGCCGAAAGATAGACGTCGGATGCCTTTTTCTCGGCCATCAGGCGCAGGATTCGCTCCATCGTGCTCATGGTGTACTCCCTCGGGTGGTGTCGTGCGGACCTGCGCCAGTGTTGTTCTTCAGTCGCGCAGCAGGTCGTTCAGGCTGGTGGTCGAGCGGGTCTTGGCGTCCACCTTCTTCACGATGATGGCCGCGTACATGCTGTACTTGCCACCTTCCTTGGGCAGGCTGCCGCTGATGACGACCGAGCCGGCGGGGATGCGGCCATAGCTCACCTCGCCCGTGGCGCGGTCGTAGATGGGGGTGCTCTGGCCCAGGTACACGCCCATGCTGATGACGGAGTTTTCTTCGACGATCACGCCTTCGACGACTTCGGAGCGTGCGCCGATGAAGCAGTTGTCTTCGATGATGGTGGGGTTCGCCTGCAGCGGTTCGAGCACGCCGCCCAGGCCCACGCCGCCCGAGAGGTGCACGTTCTTGCCAACCTGCGCGCAACTGCCGACGGTGGCCCAGGTGTCGACCATGGTGCCTTCATCGACGTAGGCGCCGATGTTCACGTACGACGGCATCAGGATGGCACCCTTGGCGATGAAGCTGCCGCGCCGCGCCACGGCGGGCGGCACCACGCGCACGCCGGTGGCCGCCATCTCTTGTGGCGAGAGGTGCGAGAACTTCGTTGGCACCTTGTCGAAGAAGGCGAGATCGCCGGCCTTCATGATTTCGTTGTCCTTGAGGCGGAAGGAAAGCAGCACCGCCTTCTTGATCCACTGGTGCACCGTCCACTGGCCGACGGCCTCACGCGTCGCAACCCGCAGCTTGCCGATGTTGAGTTCGGCAATCACGTGCTCGACGGCATCCAGGATCTCCTTGGGTGCGTTGGCCGGCGAAAGGCTGGCGCGGTCGTCCCACGCGGTGTCGATAAGTCTCTGGAGTTGCTGTGTCATGAGGTCTTTTGCAAGGGTAACGATTGGATGAATTGCACGATGCGCTGCGCGGCCTCCACGCATTCCGCCGTTTCGGCGACCAGGGCCATGCGGATGCGCTGCGCACCCGGATTGGCGCCCTGCGCTTCGCGCGCGAGGTAGCTGCCGGGAAGCACTGTCACATTGTATTGAGCCAGCAGCGCGCGTGCGAACGCCTCGTCCGACAGGCCCAGGGCATCGGGAATGCGCGCCCAGAGGTAGAAGCCGGCGTCTGGCAAGGCAAGGTCAAGCACTGGCGCGAGCAGCGGGGTGACGGCGGCGAACTTGGCCCGGTAGAGGGCGCGGTTCTCGATGACATGGGCCTCGTCGCCCCAGGCGGCAATGCTGGCGGCCTGCACCGGCGGCGACATGGCACCGCCGTGGTAGGTGCGGTAGAGCAGGAAGGATTTCACAAGCGCGGCATCGCCCGCGACAAAGCCGCTGCGCAGGCCGGGCACGTTGCTGCGTTTGGACAGGCTGGTGAAGGCCATGAGGTTGCGAAAATCAGTCCGCCCCAGCCGTGCAGCCGCTTCCAGGCCGCCCAGCGGCGGCGTATCGCGAAAGTAGATTTCGCTGTAGCACTCGTCCGAGGCGATGACGAAGCCATGCCGGTCTGAGAGCGCAAACAGCTTCTCCCATTCGGCCAGCGGCATGACGGCTCCCGTGGGGTTGCCCGGTGAGCAGACGTACAGGAGTTGTGTGCGCTGCCAGACCTCTTCTGGCACGCTGTCCCAATCCACCGCGAAATTGCGCGCTGGATCGCTGGGGGCGTACCAGGGCGTCGCACCTGCCAGCAGGGCAGCGCCTTCGTAGATTTGGTAGAACGGATTGGGGCAGACGACCACGGGGCTCGCCCGCGAAGCGTCAACCACCGTCTGCGCAAAGGCAAACAGCGCCTCGCGCGAGCCGTTGACAGGGAGCACCTGCGTGGCCGGGTTCAGCTGCAAGCCGTAGCGTCGCGCCAGCCAGCCTGTGAATGCTTCGCGCAGTCTCGGCTCGCCTGCCGTAGCCGGGTAACTGGACAGGCCGCAGAGGCCAGCCACGAGTGCTTGGGTGACGAAAGCCGGTGTTGCATGACGGGGTTCGCCCATGCCCAGACTGATGGCGGGCAGATGCCCGGGAGGGTCTATCTCGGAAAATAGCCGGCGCAGGCGCTCAAAAGGGTAGGGTTGGAGCCGATTGAGCAGGGGATTCATCGGGGCATTATCGGCGAAGGTTCTGGCTGCACTGGTGCCGTAAGCAATGGGAAACTTCACGGGTCTAAACTGAACAATGGTGTGATCCGAGGGTAACAAAAAGAAAGAGACCGAGATGTCTGTATCGTTGATCCTGCGGCCGGGCCGCTGGTTGCTTGAGCGCCTGGGCGTTGCGCAGCAAATGCTTGTCGTGGCCGTCCTTGCCATCCTGGGTTTGCTTGGGCTGGCGGCGATTGCTACTTCAGGCGCGGAGGCAAACTGGTTATGGGGGCTTGCGGCGGCAACTGCCGTGCTTGTCGCCTATGCCGCCGCTGCCGTTGCGACAGGGATTTCGTCAGACATCGCAGCGCTGACAGGTGCCATGGGCCAGGCCATGCGCGGTGACCTGCGGGCACGCACCGGTCTGCAAGGCCAAGGCGAGCTCGCCCGGCTGGCCGCCATGCTCGACGCCATGGTGGTCACCCTCTCGTCCATGGTGGCCGATGTGCGCAGCAATGCCGCGCTGGTCTCCCATGCCGGTGATCAGCTGGCAAGCGACAACCGCGCCCTTGCCGATCGCACCGAACAGCAAGCGGCCAGCCTGGAAGAGACGGCCGCCAGCGTAGAGCAGCTTTCGGGCACGGTGCAGAACAATGCGCACACCGCCCAAGGCGCTGACGCACGCGCCAGCCAGGTGAGCCAATCGGCGGCTCAAGGGGCCGAAGCCATGGCGCGCGCCGTCGCCTCGGTGGAGGCGATCCAGCAGGGCGCACGGCGCATGAATGAAATTATCGGTGTCATTGACGGCATCGCCTTTCAGACCAACATCCTTGCGCTCAACGCTGCTGTCGAGGCGGCAAGGGCAGGTGAGCAGGGCCGCGGTTTTGCTGTGGTGGCTTCGGAAGTGCGCATGCTGGCGGGGCGATCTGGCGATGCGGCGCGCGAAATTCGCCAGCTCATTGGCGCTTCGGTGCAGCAGGTGGAAGAGAGCGCGGGCCTGATTCGAAAAGCTGGCGAGACCATCGCGGGAATGGCCTCGGGCATACGCTCGGTGGCGCTCACCATGTCCGAGATCGCCACAACGGGTGCCGAGCAGAGCACAGGTCTCTCGGAAATCACCACGGCGGTGCGCCAGCTGGACCAGATCACGCAGCAAAATGCCCAAATGGTGGAGCACGCAGTGGCGCAGTCCGTTGCCCTGGGGGAGCGCGCGGCAACGCTCTCGAGCGCGGTGGCCTCGTTTCAGCTCCAGCAAGGCACGGCGCAGGAAGCACGGGCGCTGGTGGAAGGCGCTGTGGGGCTGTACAACCGTGGTCTTCCACGGGAACAGTTCCTGCGCACCTTGACCGATCCGAGCCAACCCTGGCACGACCGCGACATGTATGTATTTGCGCTGGACCGTCTCGGCACGTACCTGGCGTTTGGCGGCAACCCCGCGAAAGTGGGTGCTTTGGTGCGCGACATCCCAGGAATTGCCGGCGACCAGTTGGTCGCCGATATCTTGGCGCAGGCGGAGCGCGCGCCGGGCTGGGTGGAATACGACATTGTCAATCCGATCACCGGCAAGGTGCAGACCAAGATGTCCTATGTGTGCTTGGTGGGCGACTTGTACCTGGGCTGCGGCGTGTACAAGTCACTGGTGTCCTGATGCGTTTGGGTGCGCGCCCTGGCGCGTGCCAGCGCGGCTTCGATTACTGTCTGCCTGCTGGTTGGGCCGGTAGCCGGTGGCGGCTGAACGGCTGTAGTGTGGTCGTCACGCGCAAGGCGCGCCTGCCGCGCTTGGTAGCGTTGTTTGGCATGGTCTGCCTGCACGCTTGACCACGCTTGCCACCCTGTGGCTGTGCCACTGGCGTTGACCATGGCGATGCAGTCGATGGGGCACACCGGCAGGCACAACGCGCAGCCGGTGCAGTGTTCCTCAATGACCGTGTGCATGCGTTTGCTGGCGCCAACGATGGCATCGGTAGGGCAGGCATCCAGGCACAGCGTGCAGCCTATGCACCAGGCTTCGTCGATGACGGCTATGCTGCGCGGCGCTTCCTCGCCGTGCTCTTCGTTAAGGGAAACCACCGGCCTGCCGGTGATGGCGGAAAGCCGCGCCACGCCATCGGCACCGCCGGGTGGGCACTGATCAATGCCGGCCGCCCCTTCCGCGATGGCCTGCGCATAGGCCTGGCAATCCGGAAATCCGCAGCGGGTGCACTGCGTTTGTGGCAAGGCGAGAGCAATGCGCTCCGCCAGGCCGCCTGGCGCTGGCGGCACGGGCATGGTCAGACCTTCTTGCGCGATGCCGGTTTGGGCGTTTCAGGCGATGGCGGTGCGTCCGTCACGACCGTGGCTTTCGCGTCTGCCTCTGTCTCTGGTGCGGGGGCGGCCGCGCCGGTAGGGCGCTTGGTGGGCGCCGGGTCTACCCAGCGTGTGGCAAGCGTCGGCGCCGCGGCAATGGTGCGTGCAGCTTTTACTGGCAAAGGCAGCGCCTGGGCCGGCTCAGAAGCGACGGCTGCGGTGGTCTTCTTGCTGGCCGTCGCACGGGCAGCGGCAGATGCGGCCACCCACTTGCTGGCAGGTTTGCGCGGCGCAGGCGCTGGTGCCACTGCGACGGTTTCCTTGGTCACTGGGGCTTTGGTCGCGGCGACTTTGGGTACTTCAGGCGCAGGCACAGGGGCGCTGGACACCCCGCGCTGGTGCTCGGCAATGAACTTGTGCACCTGAGGGTAGACCGTTTCGCGCCAACGTCGACCGCTGAAGATGCCATAGTGCCCTGCGCCCTTGACTTCAAGGTGCCGCTCCTCCTTGGCCGGAAGGCCGCTGCACAAGGCGTGCGCGGCACGGGTCTGGCCTGAGCCGGAAATGTCGTCCAGCTCGCCTTCCACGGTCAGCAAAGCGGAGTGCTTGATGTCTTGGGGGCGCACGCGCTCGAGGCTGCCATCGGGTGCGCGCACATCCCAGGTGCCGTTCACCAGTTCGTACTTCTGGAACACGGTCGCGATGGTTTCCAGGTAGTAATCTGCGTCCATGTCGAGCACGGCGTTGTACTCGTCGTAGAAGGCGCGGTGTGCATCGGCGCTGGCGTCGTCGCCTTTGATGAGGTTCTTGAAGTAGTCGTAGTGGTTGCCCGCATGGCGGTCAGGGTTCATGGCGACAAAGCCCGTGTGCTGCAGGAAGCCGGGGTACACGCGCCGGCCTTTGCCCGGAAAACTGTCGGGGACTCGGTAGATGACATTGCTTTCAAACCACTCGTAACCGCGCTTGACCGCCAAGTCGTTCACACTGGTAGGGGATTTGCGTGCATCGATGGGGCCGCCCATCATGGTCATGGACAGCGGCACCTGTTCGCCCCGGCTGGCCATCAGCGAGACGGCCGCGAGGACGGGTACCGTGGGCTGACAGACGCTCATCACGTGGCAGTTGCCGTATTTGCCTTGCAGGTGGCGAATGAAGTCTTCCACGTAGTTGACGTAATCGTCCAGATGGAAAGCGCCTTCCGAAAGCGGCACCAGCCGGGCATTCTTCCAGTCGGTGATGTACACCTTATGCCCCTGCAACATGGTGCGCACCGTGTCGCGCAAGAGCGTGGCGTAGTGGCCGGAGAGGGGGGCGACAATGAGTACTACGGGCTGGGTCTTGAGCTTGGTCAACGTGGCTGAGTCGTCCGAAAAGCGTTTGAAGCGGCGCAGCTCGCAAAAAGGTTTGTTGAGCTCTATACGCTCATGAACGGCAACTTCTACGCCATCGACCTGTACGGTGTTGAGGTTGAACGCGGGCTTCTCGTAGTCCTTGTACAGGCGGTACAACAAGTCGTAACCCGCAGACATGCGCTGTGCGAGCGCCGATTTCTGAAAGGGCAGTACCGGGTTGCTGTAGAGCTTGGACGCAGCCAGGGCGAAGTCGGCAAACGGCTCCATGAACGAGCGCTGGGTTTCGTAAATCTGGTAGAGCATGGGCGAATCCGTTTATGTTGCAGTGCAATATAACAGCGATCTGTTACGACTGCAGCCCCGTACTAGTACGCATAAGAAGTCGCGTGAGGGACAGCGCGTAGACCTGGAATGGGAGAATTTGATAAAAATAGCTATTCAAAAGAGAGCTAATAATTCAATGTGGATAGGCGGTATAGCTGTATTTTATTGACTTTTATCTCGCCCTGCATTCGACTGAAGCCAGGTATCAAATCTGGTTCTGGCTACCTTGCGCAAGGCTGCGGTGAAGACCTGTTTGTTACCAAGGTACAGGCAGTGGCGCATCACGGTGTAGGGGTTGAACGACCCTCCGCCGTCCTTCTCCTCCAAGAACAGCCGGTAGCGTTTGACGGTTCCAATGTGGCTGCGCACCAGGTGGTTGAAGCGTGCGCGGTTGATATCCGGCGCCCAGCCGTGGATGTCTTCCACGAAGCCATCGACCTTGTGCGGCTCGAACTCGAAATCCTTGAAGAAGTGCGTCGCAATCTTCAGGAATGTGAAAGCATTGAGTTGGCTGTTGGCAACATCGCGCTGTGTGGCAGGGGCATCGCTTGGGCGCTCGTCCTCGCTCTGGTCTGGCGCCGCACGCAATTCGAGCTCGGTCTCGTCGCGAATTTGTCTGAACTCCCGATCTGCCAGTTCAAACAAGGCTGCCAGCACATTGATACGGCGCTTGAGCGGACTGGGGATGGCTTTCTTGTACTTGATCTTGTGGTCCAGGATGGCCCAGGAGTCTTGTATGACGGTGCGGATCTGCAGTTCAAAGGCGTCCCTGGGCCCGGTTACCGCATCTGCTGCGGGTGCGGGCATCGGGCGCAGGTCCAAGTGCAGGCCTTTGTAGCCGAAAGACGCTTCCGTCGCCTCGACCGCGCTGACCTTGTCGGTCATGTCGATCACTTCAAAATGGCCCCGCACGGTGGCGGCCACCTTCTCCAGCTCGTCTTCGTACAGGCAGACCACGCGCAGGCCGATCAGGTCGCTCAGGTAGTGGCGAATTTCGTAAGGGGTTCCACTCTCTTCCAGGTTCGCGCGGTACTTGCGCGAGAACTTGCGTAGCGCCTCGTGCGGGTCCTTGATGCGCCAGTCCACCTTGCACCCAGGAACTGGCCCCGCCAGGATGCCCTGCAACTGCGTTGCATAGGCGGCCGCTGCGGCGTGCCACTGCGCGGCATGCAGCGCATGAAATTCGAGGAATCGCGCTCGCTCGCGTTCAAATTCGGATGTTGGCATGGTGTCGTCGCGAAGGAGGGCCATTGTGGCTGGTTTGGCATTCGTGCGCAGCCAGACGGGTTCGTTTGCAACGCCAGTCGTGTCTGCACTGCGATGGCGCTATTGAACCGGCCGCGCCCTCAATGCCGGCAACTGCATCAATAATGCACCACGGCACCACTTTCGGGTGCATTGACTGCACCTTGTATGTTTGCGCCGCATTTCTTCTTTCGACGCTTTCGGACCCAACAAGGCCATTGGCGCCTGCCGACCCTGATGGGGCCGCTGATCAGCCTTGTCTTGCTGCTGGCCACTGCGCTGTACTGGTCGGGCGAAGGCCGGCAGGTCGAGGCCAAGCGAAATGCGGCGTACGGCAGGGCACTGGAGCGCATTGTGGATGCGCTTGAGGACCGTGTGGCGGCTCATGAGATTGTGCTGCGCGGACTGAAGGGGTACTACGAGGCGTCCGACTCCGTTGACCGTACGGAATTTCACGCCTATGTCGCGCAGCTCAAGCTGCAGCATGTTTTGCCTGGCCTGCAGGCCGTGGCCTATATCGTGCGCGTCACCGGCGGGGAGGCAGCAGCCCATGTATCGCGTATGCGTGCCATTGGTGTTCTGGACTATCAACTGCGAGCTCCAGCTGGTCGCGACGAGTACCGTCCGTTGACGCTGATCGAACCGCAATCGGAAGACAACCTGCGCGTCATCGGTGTGGATACCGCGACCGTGCCTGAAGTGCTGGAGGCGCAGAACCAGGCGCGCGACTCGGGTCTTCCCGCCATTACCCGCAGCTTGCTTCTGCGCCAAGACGTGGGCCTGCGTACCGACCGCAGCGCGGTCATGTACCTGCCCATGTACGCTGCCGGCCGGCCCCTTGGCTCGGTTGAGGAGCGAAGGGCTGCGTTGACGGGATGGGTCTCGGGCCCGTTTCGCATCAAGGACTTTGTCGAAGGTATAGGGCAACTGGTTGGCGATGAGGTTGCCATCGCGATCTTCGACGGGCCGATGGATCAACCGGCCTCCCTTCTCTACCAAGCGCCAGGGTTCGTGGCAGGTGCTCCGCTAAAGCCGCAATCCGTGCGTTCGTTGCCGGTGGCGGGACGCACCTGGACCGTGGCGGCTCAGCCCCTGCCGATTATTGCCAAGCGATTTGACTCTGGTGAGCGCAACCTGGTCGCGCTATTGGCCATGGTACTGAGCCTGACGGTAGGGTGGTTTACCTGGTTCCTGTCCACTCGGCGCGATCACGCCGTGGCGCTGGCCGAGCGCATGACACAGGAATTGCGCCAGACGCGTGACGATTTGCAGGCCACGCTGGACGCTACGCCGGACTGGATGTTCGAACTCGATGCACAGGGATGCGTGCTGCATTGCCACAATGCCCCTGGGTCTGCGCTGCATGCTCAGGCAGCGCAACTGCTGGGGCGAAGCCTGCTTGACGCGGCCTCGAGCAAAACGGCATTCGGTTGCCGCGCGGCCTTGGAGACTGCCGCTGCGCGCGGCTATTCATCCGGGCATGAATTGCAGCTCATGGTGGACGGTCAGAGCCGCTGGTTTGAGCTGTCGGTGGCGCGCAAACATGGTGCGGGACTGGGCACAGAGACGCGCTTCATTGCACTGCTGAGGGACGTATCCGAGCGCAAGCAGGCAGCAGAACGAACGTACCGTCTGGCGTATTTCGATTCGCTTACGGGACTGCCCAATCGCAGGATGTTGCTCGATCGACTGGCTCAGGCGCTGGGCGCTGCAACGCATGCGGGCCGCGTGGGTGCTCTGATGTTTTTGGATCTGGACCATTTCAAGCACATCAACGACGCGCATGGACATTCTGCTGGCGACGCCTTGCTGGTGCAGGTCGCGCAGCGTTTGACACAGGCTATGCCTGCTCCCGACACTGTGGCCCATATTGGGGGAGACGAATTTGTGGTGCTGGCCACTGATTTGTCAGACCAGCTCGATGCGGCAAGCCTGCTGGCGTTGCGCCTTGCAGAGAGCCTGCGCGGAGCTCTGGATGCTCCGTTTAGCATTGGCGGATACGGCTTTGCGAGCAGTGTCAGCATTGGCCTGACCTTGTTTCCCAAACAAGACGAAGCCGTGGAAGATCTTTTGCGTGAGGCCGATACCGCCATGTACCGGGCGAAAGATCTGGGACGCAACCGCATCTGTTTCTTTGAAGCGGCCATGCAGGCGGACGTGCAGCGGCGTTTGGCGCTGGAGCAGGATTTGAAAGTGGGTTTTGCCACCGCCCAGCTCAGCGCCTTTGTGCAGCCCCAGGTGGAACTGGGTGGCGCGGTGGTCGGTGCCGAGTTGCTGATGCGCTGGCAGCATCCGCAGCGCGGCGCCATTTCGCCTGTCGAATTTATCCCTGTGGCCGAGGCATCGGACCTGATCGTGCATATGGGTGACTGGATGGTCGAGCAGGCCTGCTCCGCGCTGGCGCAACTGCAGGCGGCTGGTGTGCTGGTGCCCTTGTCGGTCAACGTGAGCCAGCGTCAGTTTCGCCATGAGGGCTTTGTCACCAGGGTTCAATCCTTGCTTGCGCAGAGCGGTGCCCGTGCCGACCATCTGGTGCTGGAAGTGACCGAGAGCCTGCTGGCTGAGCAGATGGAGCAGACCATCGCGCGCATGGCAGAGCTGGTTGCGCTTGGGGTGCGCTTTTCCATCGACGACTTCGGCACCGGTTATTCGAGCCTGGCCTATCTCAAGCGCATGCCGCTCTATGAACTCAAGATAGACCGGAGTTTCGTGCAGGACACCCCAACCGACCCCAGCGACACCGCTATCGTGCAGACCATTCTTGCCATGGCGCGCAACCTGGGTTTGCGCGTCGTAGCCGAGGGCGTCGAAACGCAGGCACAGGCAGATTTTCTGGCGGCCAACCGCTGCGACGTGTTCCAGGGGTATTTTTTTGGCCGCCCGGAACCGCTTGCCGGGTGGGTCGCGCGGCGTGTGGCTCAGGCGGGTTAGTCGGCACGATCCTGCACGGCGTTTTGCGCGGCCCGGGCGCGATCCATTACCGCGTGCGCTGGCAATTCCTTGAGGTGGTGGTCACTCCATACCTGGCGCCACAGGCGTGCACCACGCAGGCCGTGGCGCAGACCCAGCATATGGCGCGCGATCGAGGGCCAAGGTGTGCCGTGGCGCACTTGTTCACGCACCATGTAGTCTGCCATGGCCTCCTCGATGGCTTCACGCTCAAGCGCCTGGGGCGCGGCGCCGAAATACAGCGTATCCCAGCGCGCCAGCCACCAGGGGTTGTGGTACGCCTCACGCCCGATCATCACGCCGTCGAGTCTGGCCAGCTGCGTGGTTACTGCGTCGTCACTCGCCAGGCCGCCGTTGAGGGCGAAGGTCAGAGCCGGAAAGTCGGCCTTGAGCCGGTGCACCACCTCGTAACGCAGTGGTGGAATCTCGCGATTTTGCTTGGGCGAGAGCCCCTCCAGCCAGGCGTTGCGCGCATGCACGATGAAGACTTCGCAACCCGCATCGGCCACCTGGCCGACAAAATCGCGCACGAAGCCGTAGCTTTCATCGCGGCCTATGCCAACGCGGTGCTTGACCGTCACGGGAACTTGAACGGCATCGCGCATGGCCTTGACGCAATCGGCCACAAGCTGCGGCTCCTTCATGAGGCTGGCGCCAAAGGCGCCGCGCTGCACGCGCTCGCTGGGACAGCCGCAGTTGAGGTTGATCTCCTGGTATCCCCATGCCTCGCCCTGCCGCGCGGCGAGCGCGAGGTCTGTCGGTTCGCATCCACCCAGTTGCAGGGCCACTGGGTCCTCCTCTTCATTGCGCCGCAAATGTCTTTCCGTGCCACCGTGCAGAACGGCCCCCGCGTTCACCATTTCGGTATACAGCAGCGCATGGCGGCTGAGCAACCGGTGAAAGTAGCGGCAGTGGCGGTCAGTCCAGTCCATCATCGGTGCAACGGAGAGGCGCCAGGGCGAAAACGGAGGGGTAGGTGTGCAGGCGTTCACAGTAAAGATGCAATCCCCATGGGGCTATAAAAATGCCTTGCTGGCCGCATGATTGCTGGCCTTTCAAGTATGGGCAATCAGAAAATTCCGGCGACAGTAGCATCCTTTTTCAAGGGATGTCCTGCATCAGGCGTCGCGAGGCGTAATGCTGGGCATCCCAAGGCACCGGTCAGGTGCAAGGCAGTGCGCCATCCCATCCTGTCCCGCTCGGCGGAATGCATGGGTTGGCTCCATCGGGTGGCGAGCCAGGATCAAGCGTTCGCTGCGCCGGACAGATGCCGACGGTACGTAGGTGTCGCATCCCGGACGATCACGATCTAAAAAGCCGATGAAGCGGCGATGCTGGACACATCCGGATCTGTTTGAATGAAGCAAAGCGAGCGGACTGCTGGCGTTGACCGGAACTATTGAATCAGGCATTGATTGGCAATGCCGCCATTCTTTATCTTACATATACCTGACGGGCGCTGGCGTTTGCGGGGGTTCCATTTCAGGGTTTTCCAGTCTTTGAAGCCGTTTCTTGTAGTGCTAAATTGGTGCTGTTTCAGATATGAAACAACAAGCCATTATATATCTTACATATGCCTTACGAAAGACGGCATTTGTGGAGATTTCATTTCAGGGTTTTCCAGTCTTTCAAGACGCTTCCTGTGGTGCTAAATTGGTATTGTTTCGGATGTGAAACGACGAGCTATTATTTTAATGGCGTGTTTTTGTGGTTTTGATCGATGTCGGCGTGGCCCGATGGTCGGCAGATTTTCATCGCCGCAAATATTTGCAAACTATCGGGTCCAATCTGGGTTTATTCGGATTGAAATAATCAACGAGGAAACACATGTCAGATTTTAAATCTCAAAAGGAGATGACGGCTGTCATTTCACGTCGTGATGCTCTGCAGCTGAGTGCGGGCACTTTGTTGACGACTTTTGGCGGTGTGCAATGGGCCTATGCGGCCGACAAGCCCGCCATGGGTACGTGGCCTGAAGGGTCTAAGGGCGATACGGTGTATCTGGGTGCGGCTGTTCCCTTGACCGGCACTTATGCGGTGCAGGGTGCAGACGAGCTCAAGGGCTGGGAGCTTGCGGTCGAGCACATGAATACCAACCACCCCCTGATGAAGAAGCTCGCGCCGAAAGTGAGCAATGGCGTGCTCGGCAAGAAAGTGGGTCTTGTCTCTGCGGATTCGGCTGCCAAACCCAACCAGGCGCTGCAGTCGGAGCAGACCTTCATCAACAACAACAAGGTTGTTCTGATGACTGGCTCCACCTCGTCGGCGGTGGCGGTGGCGCTGAACAAGTTTGCCCAGCGCGAAAAAATCCTCTACATGCCAGGAATTTCCGGTTCGAACGACACCACCGGCAAGGATTGTGTGCGTTACGGGTTCCGGCAGGGGTTTTTCGGGGAAATGGCGGCCAACGCGATCGGCCCGGTGTTGGTGAAGAATTTCGGCAAGAACCGCAAGGCCGCCTTCATGACGCCTGACTATACCTATGGCCATACCACGACCCAATCGGTCGCGGATTATCTGACCAAGGAAGCCGGATGGACGGTGGTGACCAATCAGGTTTCCCCGTTGGGTACGCAGGATTTCAGCCAATACCTGACCAACATCGCCAATTCTGGCGCCGATTTCCTCATTAACGTCAATTGGGGTCGGGATGCCGTGCTGTCAAGCCAACAGGCCAAGCAGTTCGGTCTGTTGCCCAAGATGACCTTGGTCCTTCCTTACCAAATCCCATTCTTTGCCAAGGAAGCCGGGGTGGATATCAGTGCTGGGGTGTTTGCGGCGACCGACTTCTGGTGGACGCTGGAAGACAAATACCCCCTCGCCAAGATGTTTGTCGAGGCCTTTTCCAAAAAATACGGCTATCGCCCAGAGTGGGGCGCAGAAAACGCCTACGTGAGCTTCGCCCACTGGGCTCGCATGGTGACCGAGGCGGGCAGCTTCTATCCGCCCGATGTCATCAAGCAGTGGGAAAAGGGCGAAGTCATCCCTTCATTGCTGGGTGATTTTGCCTACCGGCCGCAGGACCACCAGTACCTGCACCCCGTGGTCATTGTTCGTGGCAAGGCCAAGAAAGACATGAAGAATCCGGAAGATTTCTGGGAGGTTATCGAAGTCGTTGCTGGCGACAAGGTGATCCAGCCGCCGGACGCCTTCGGTTGCAAACTGGGTGACTACGCCTGACAGAAATGCTGGCGCACCGACAGCCTAGGCGCTGTCGGTGCGCCAGCAGCATGATTTTTCCCGTCTGAAGGCGGGATTTGGATCTCCTGATTGGTTCAGGGGTGAGTGGCTGTTGTCTCAATCTTTGAATCCATTTGCGATGAGGGCAGGTCAGCGTGATTAATTGGGCTAATTTCATCTCGCAATGTTTCAACGGACTGGTGTTGGGGGCGCTACTGGCGCTGATCTCCTCCGGTCTGACGATCATTTATGGCACGCTGGGCGTGCTCAATCTTGCGCATGGCGCGATGTTCATGCTGGGGGGGTATGCGGGCTGGGTGGCTTTTACCTACACCGGCTCCTTCGTCGTCGCTGTAGTAGCCGGCTCGCTGTTCGTAGCGCTTGTCGGTATCGTGATGGAGCGGCTGATCATTCGCCACTTCTACACCCGACCTGCAGAAGACCAGCTTCTTGTCACATTTGGTCTGGGGATCGTTTTTGTTGAGCTGGTGCGCTTTGGTTTTGGCAGCTTGTCCAAGTCTGTGCCACCGCCAGCGCCTCTGATGGGCATCACGAACCTGGGGTTCATGCTCTATCCGACCTACCGACTGGCATTGCTGGGCATCATTACCGTGGCGCTGCTTGCGCTCTACTTTGTGCTGTACCGCACCCGTATCGGCATGATCGTGCGCGCCGGTATCGAGGATTCGGTCATGGTCGATTCGTTAGGCATCAACGTCTACAAAATATTCATGCTGGTGTTCGGCATTGGGGCTATGGCGGCAGGCTTTGCCGGTATCGTCAATGCGCCGGTGGTGTCTCTCGCGCCAGATGTGGGGGAAGCCATTCTGGTGCAGACCTTCGTGGTCGTGGTCATTGGAGGGGTGGGGTCGTTCCCTGGAGCTGTGCTTGGTGGCTTGGTGGCCGGCGAGCTGATCAGCTTGACGTCCATGGTCAATCCCGCCTACTCCTACGTGATGCTCTTCGTGGTGATGACACTTGTGCTGGTCTTCCGTCCGCGCGGATTGCTTGGCGCTGTAGGTCGCGAATAAACAGGATCTTCAGTAATGCGCAGACAAATTCCTTTCTTGGTCGAGGCTCTGACGATTTTGGGCCTGGTGGCCGCACCCTTCGTGTTGCCACACCTGGGTTTCAACCCGACCACCATTAACCGCATCCTGGTGTGGGGCTTGGTGGGCATAGGCTTCGACCTGCTCTTTGGCTACACCGGGTTGTTGTCGTTTGGACAATCGGCTTTCTTTGGCAGTGGTGGCATGTTCGCCGCCTATCTGCTGACGCAAACCTCCATGCACAGCACCATCGGTGCTTTGCTGATCGGCACCGTGGCTGCGGGCGTCATCGGGTTTTTCATTGGCCTGATTGCCCTGCGGCGCACCGGTATTTACTTCGCGATGATCACCGTGGCGATTGCCGAGGTTTTCTTCTTCGTGGAATTTAACCCGCTGTCAAACTTCACCGGTGGAGAAAACGGTTTGCCCGGCGTGCCAACGCCGATCTTGAATCTGGGTTTCACGACCATCGATTTCAGCAGCAACATGGGCATGTATGGTTTCCTGGCGTTCTGGTATTTCGTCGGTCTGATGATTGCGCTGCGCCTCGTGCGCTCGCCTTTTGGGCTGGTGCTGCGCGCCATCCGGGAAAATCCTTTGCGTGCCCAGGCGCTTGGCCACAACATCCAGCGCTACAAGTTGGCGGTGTTCGTGGTGGCCGCCATGTACGCGGGTTTTGCTGGTGGCTTGCTTGGGTTGATGCAGGGGTTCATGCCGCCAGACGCGTTCATGTTCTCCACCTCGGGCGAGATCGTCATGCAGACGGCCATTGGCGGCGCGGGCACCTTGTTTGGCCCCCTGCTGGGTGCGGCAGTATGGCTCTATCTGAGTGATTTCTTCCAGACCGTGCTGAATTTGGGTGCGACCTGGAGACTGATACTGGGCATTGTGTTCGTGCTGCTGGTGGTATTTTTGCGGCATGGCTTGGCCGGCGCGATTTCCGACGCCTATCGCTGGATGCGTCGAGGCAGGCAAGGGGCGCAGCCGCAATCCGGCGCTCCTGTAGTTGGCAGCAAGCCGGGGGCTGCCAACCACGCAAAGGTTGGACGCAAGCCCACAAAGAGCCAGGACGGTGTGTTGCTCTCAGCTAACGGCCTGACCAAGCACTATGGTGGCCTGGCGGCCAATAGCGGTATCGATTTCAGTGTCATGCATGGCGAGATACGCGGCATCATCGGCCCCAATGGCGCTGGAAAAAGCACGTTCTTCAAAATGCTGACCTGTGAGGTCGAGCCAACCGCTGGAAAAATCATCTTCGACGGGCGCGATATCACCAAAATGGGCGTCATTGATGCCTGCCAGATGGGTTTGACAAAGAGCTACCAGATCAATCAGCTCTTCGAGAAACTGACGGTGCGCCAGAACCTGGAGATCGCCGTGCTTGGCGAGGTGCGCGGCAAGTTCAAGCTCGACATGTTCAAGAACCTGCACAAAGTTCGCAAGCTTGATCACCATGTGGAAGGCACGGCCGCCCTCGTGCACCTGTCCGACCGTTTGGATGCCCCGGTATCCGAGCTTGCTTATGGTGAAAAGCGCCGTCTTGAGATAGGGCTGGCGCTGGCAACCTCGCCTAGCCTGCTGCTGCTCGACGAGCCACTGGCCGGCATGAGCACTCAGGAGCGCGTTGAAACCGTGGCGCTCCTCAAGGCGATTGCTGAGGGCCGTACGTTGATCGTCATCGACCACGATATGGATTCTCTGTTTGAGCTGGCCGGTAAAGTCACCGTGCTACAGGAGGGGCGTGTGCTGGTCGAGGGCACGCCTGAGGAAATCAAGAACAACCCCCTGGTGCAAGAAGCCTATCTGGGTGGTGTTCACGAGGAGATGGTATGAGCCTGCTGGAAGTCAACGGCCTCAACAGCTACTACGGCGACAGCCATATCCTGTTCGATGTTTCGCTGCGCGTAGAAAAGAACGAAGTTGTGGCGCTACTGGGCCGCAATGGTGCTGGAAAATCCACCACCTTCAAGAGCCTGATGGGCGTGGTCAAGCCCCGCACTGGCAGCGTCAAAATGGACGGCGTGGAGCTGGCTGGAAAAAAGGCGCATTCCATTGCCCAGTTGGGGATGCAGCTTGTCCATGAAGAGCGGCGTATTTTCGGCAGCCTCACGGTGGAAGAGAACATCATTCTCGCTGGGTTGACAGCCCCGAAAAAGTGGCCGCTTGAGCGCATTTATGAAATGTTCCCGCGGCTCAAGGAGCGGTGTTTTAGCCGCGGAACGGACTTGTCTGGCGGTGAGCAGCAAATGCTGGCGATTGCCCGGGCGTTGGTGCGCGATCCAAAGATCATCTTGCTCGACGAGCCCTTTGAGGGGTTGGCGCCGGTCATTGTGCAGGACATCATGCGCATTTGCCGCGAGCTGGCGCAGTCTGGTCAGACCATCTTCCTGATCGAGCAGAACTTGGCCGCCACGCTGGCGTTGGCCAGCCGCATCTATATCTTGAACAACGGCCATATTGCGCACGAAAGCACGGCAAAGGAACTCAAGGGCCAGCCCGAAATCGTGCAGCGCTATCTGGGCGTTTAACCGCGGCCTGCCGATTCTGTTTTTCTAAACCTTTACCTGGTTGCTATGTCTGCAGCTTACGTGGTGGGCCATATCACCGTCAGAGATCCGGATCGGTGGGACGAGTACCGAAGCAGGGTGCCACAGACGCTGGAGCCCTGGGGCGGTGAATTGGTGTTTCGTGGCACGCAAATGGCAGTGCTTGCGGGCGAATGCACGCATCCGGACATTGTCGTGATCCGTTTTTCTACGGTGGCCGCGGCAGAAGGCTGGTTCTCCTCTGCGGCTTACCAGGCGCTCATTCCGATCCGGCGCCAGGCCGCGGATGTGACGCTGGTGTCCTACGAAGCCTGAAGGCGCTGCTGCTACCATTCTGAGTGCGATCTGACGCTACCCGATCCGGGTAAGGACTGCGCCACAAGCTATGCAGGTCCACCATTCAAAACATTTAAGGAGATACCGCACATGACCATCCTCGTCGCCTACGTTTCACGCCCCGAAGGCCGGGCCGCACTCGACAAGGCCATTGAGCTCTCAAAGGAGCGCCAAGAGCGGATGCTGATCGTGAACGCCAGCCCAGGTGGCCAGCAAGAGGATGCATCCCTGGTCCCCGCGTTTGAAGTCGAACAGATCGAGGCGCAGATCGCTGCACAAGGCATTCAGGGAGAGTTCAAGCAGTTTGTCCGTGGCAAGAATGCCGTGGAGGAAATCAACGACCTCGTCGAAACGGGCGATATCTCCATTCTGATCATTGGCCTGCGCAAGCGCACGGCCGTAGGCAAGCTCATTTTGGGCAGTGTGGCCCAGGAGATCTTGATGACGGTGCCGTGTCCCGTGCTGTGCGTGAAGGCTGCAGGCGCCTGACGGCAGCCTTCTCTTTTTTCACGCCGAAGGAGCATCTGCCGAGATTGCGTGAGATGTGAAACGGTGTGACACATTTTACCTGCCAATAGAGCGGGCAGACGGTGTTGGCTGTCACTGACAGCTGACAGTGCCGCCTGTGCATCGTCTTCGTGTTGGCGTTTGATTTGACCGCGTAGCGAAACACGAAAAAGTGCCTTGCATCGAAACAGGTTCCGGGAGGGGCCTCACCCCGTTGAGCTACCGTTTTGCCGGGGGTGTTGATTGGCCAGCCAGGAGGGACTCGAACCCCCTACCCATGTCTTAGAAGGACATTGCTCTATCCGGATGAGCTACTGGCTGTCAAACCTGATTCTAAGCGGGGGCACCGGGCTTGAAATGGCTCAGTTCGATTCTTCAAAGACCAGCGAGGGTGTGGAGACGATCCGCGCCACCTCGCTGACGTCTTCAATCACTCGGCGTGCAACATAGCCCGCTGGGCTGTCGGGTTCCAGTGCAGCCACGGCAAGGTTGGCCAGCGGTTGGCTCAGGGGCACGTAGTAACTCCCGGCGGGCGCATCGATCGCATTGCGTCGCAGTTGCACTTGTGGCGCTTGGTCTGTGGCGCTGGCACCTGTCTGATCGTAGCTGTCGGCGAGTATGGAGCCAGGCTCGGCCACGCGCAGCACTTGCACTCCCAGCAGCTTGAGCCGGTCCACGACATTGTCGGCACGCGCTGCCAGCCAGTAACCGCAGGGGCGCGGCCGTGCAATCGTGGTGCGAAGCTTCAGCGGGCTGTCCCAGCTTACGTGTTCCGTGCGCTCAACGCCGGATTGCGCGTCCAGCAACTCGATATCGCGTTGCGCTGGCGTGGGCACCGCTTGCACTACCACCTGGTCGTGGCAGGCAAGCGCACGGGTATCGCGCGCCACAAAGCTGCGCACCTGATCCAGGTTTGACGACCGCTCTGCAGTACTGCGCAATGCGCTGGAGATGGCTGTGACCAGGGTATGAACCCGGCGCTGGATATGCTCGCGCCCCAGGCCTGCGCCACGGCTGGCGACGGTGAAGCCCACGGCGGTTTTCAGCCCACTGGCGTTGCGCACGCTCTCTGGCAGCACGCTGCCACCCGCGACGCGGTCGCGCCCAGGACCGGCAACGGGTTCGAAATACCAGTCGCTGCGCAGGCGCTCGGTGTTGAGGGCGGCCACCATGGGCTCGTAATACCACTCGCGTGCGGCCTTGGTGAGAAATTCTGGAACATTGGCGGCCGTGGCGTACTGCAAGAGCGCGTCGTCGCTCTGCACCGCCCCAAATTGCTCGCCCAGCGCGTCTGCGGCCTGGAATTCGCGTGCGTCCAGCACCAGGATGGGCCGGTAGTCGCGGGTCAACGTGGCAATGGCACGTGCTTCTGGGGTGGACAGGGTCAGGTGGTCCTTGGCCATGTCCACGCCGGCAGCGGTTTCGCTGGTACCGGTTTCGGCGCCGTCTGGATTGGCGCGTGGCACCAGTACCACGTTGATGCGGTCAAGCAAGGGCTCCAGCAAGCCACCGGCCAACTCCTGGGCCAGCACCAGCAAGGCCTCAGCGCCGGCGGGTTCGTCGCCATGCTGCTGGGCCAGGAGCAGCACAGTCGGCCGGTGCGACGCCTCAAGCGCGTCTGGTGTTGTGCCGTTGGCGTGCGTGATCACCAGCCCCAGGATCGGCTCGCCCTGCTGCGACGGGCCAAGGTGCAGCAATTCGGTTCGGGTGCCAGCCCCTTGTGGCGCCGAGGCGATCACCCCCAGCCAATCAGCGAGCTCTGCGTTGGTGGTAAACGCGCGGCGGCCTTCGGCGAGGCCTGGGGTGCGGTAGCGCACCACGGGATCAGGAAAATGCGCTGCCACGGCACTCGGCTCGCCCGATGTGGGCACGGGAGGTGTTGCCGACGGTGCCTGCTCAGGCCACGCTGCTGGAACCGGTAAGGCGATTGCAGGCGATGCAGGTTGCGTGGCAAGCGGCGCCGTGGGGGTGACCACGCGACCCTGTTCAACAGGGGGCAGGGGAGCCTTGACTGGCCATGGCGGCAGTGGGGTGCTGCCGCAGCCGGCGAGCAGGGTGAGCATCAGGGCCAAAGGCAGTGCCCGGCTGGGGGCGGCTACACGAGTGCTGCGAAAACGGTGAAGCAAATGCATGGTGCGATCGGCAAAAGAACAGGGATTTGCCGGGCAAGGTGGGCCGGCGCGTGACCAGAATGGTAAACGCCGCCGCACGCAGCGGGGTGTCGGCGCGCACGCCGTCTGCCGGTCTTTGGTTACAACAGTACCGCAGGTGGAATTGGTGCTATACAAAAAATAGCTTCTAGCGCTTATGCAGTAAGGGCTAGAAGCCGATTTGATGTAATTTTTTAAGTTTGTGGCTGGCGGTCAGTACCCGCCACGGCGGCCACCGCCACCGCTGCGCCCACCACCGCCGCCGCTGCGACCGCCGCCGAAGCCGCCGCCGCCGCCACCGCTGCGGTAGCCACCACCGCCACCACGGCGGCCGGCGGACATGCTGTCAACGCTGGTGCGCATCGGGTCGGGCTGGGCTGCACCGTGGCCAGGCACACGTGGCGGGGCCATGCTGTTCCCTGCCTGGGTTCCCAGATGCGCGTTTTCACGGGCGGGTTGCCAATCGTCCGAATGGCGGGGTGGGTTGGCACCGCCACGTGGGTTGGGACGGCCGCCGCCGTTGCCTGTGGGGGCGCTACGGGGTGCGTTGCGAGGCGCATTGCGGCCACCGCCGCCACCACCACCGCTGCGGCCTGGGTTGTTGCCATTGCCTTCGCCGCCCGAGGACCGGGCGCCACGGGTACCCTGGCCTGCGGTTTTGCCAGCGCGCATGCGCTCCATCATCTCGCTGCGGGCGGCTTTGGCAGCGGCCTGCATCACGTCGCGGCTGGGTGGGCGGCCTGCGCCGCCCCAAATGGTCTGCCGGCCCATGGCGATGGGTTCGGCTTTTTCACCCTCATCAGGCCCAAAGCCTTCAATGAGCTGTACGGGAATCGTTTGCTTGGTGAAGCGCTCGATCTCCATCATGAAGCCTTCCTCGTCCATGCACACCAGGCTCACGGCTTCACCGCTGGCGCCCGCGCGGCCGGTGCGGCCGATGCGGTGCACGTAGTCTTCGGGGACGTTGGGGATTTCATAGTTCACCACGTGCGGCAGATCATCGATATCAATGCCGCGCGCGGCAATGTCGGTCGCTACCAGCGCACGAATATCGCCACTCTTGAACCCAGCGAGCGCCTGGGTGCGCGCGCTCTGGCTCTTGTTGCCGTGCAGCGCCATGGCGTTGATGCCATGCTTGGTGAGGAATTCGGCCACGTTGTTGGCGCCGAATTTGGTGCGGGTGAACACCAGCACCTGGCTCCAGTTGTGCTCGTTGATGATGTGCACCAACACTTGCTTCTTCTTGCCGCGGCCCACCGGGTGGATCACCTGCGAGATGCGCTGCACCGTGGTGTTGCTCGGCGTCACCTGGATGCTCAGCGGATCTTTCAGCAGCGTGGCGGCCAGTTCGCGGATCTCGTCGCTGAAGGTGGCCGAGAACAACAGGCTTTGCTTGTCCTTGGGGACCAGCGCCAGGATCTTCTTCACGTCGTGGATGAAGCCCATGTCCAGCATGCGGTCGGCTTCATCAAGAACCAGCACCTGCACCGTGGAGAGATCAAGAAACCCTTGCTGCTGCAGGTCGAGCAAGCGGCCTGGTGTCGCCACCAGCACGTCAATGCCGCGCTTGATGCGGTCAATTTGCGGGTTCATGCCGACGCCGCCAAAGACCACGGTGGAGTTCAGATCGAGGTGTTTGCCGTACTGGCGCACGGATTCCTCGACTTGTGCGGCAAGCTCGCGCGTCGGGGTCAGCACCAGGGCGCGCACGCCTTTGCCGCCGAATTTGCTTTTCGGCGCTTCTTCGCGAGAGAGGCGGTCGAGCAGCGGCAGCACAAAAGCGGCCGTTTTTCCCGTGCCGGTCTGCGCGCCAGCAAGCAGATCGTGCCCGGCTAGCACGGCCGGAATGGCCTGTGCCTGGATGGGCGTGGGGGTTTCATAGCCTTGCTCGCGCACGGCTTTCATGATGGCCGGAGCCAGATTCAGTTCGTCAAAAGTCATTGAAGTGATGCGCCCATCCGGGCGCCGGGTATCGGCCTGTCGAGGCGCCCTGCGATGGGTGCCGAGCCAGTGTTAGGCTGATAAGGTTCAACAGTGGGCGCCAGCAAGCAGTGTTGCTTCGTCCCCAGCAGTTTGCTGATATCGCGCACAGCTGGAGTGCACGACAGCCGCTATTGTCGCATGGGTCGATAATTGAACTTGTTCGCCGGGCACAACGCCCGCTCTTTTTTCGCACAGCAGGACCGACCCTCTACCGATGGCCCAATACGTTTACTCCATGAACCGCGTCAGCAAGACGGTGCCCCCGAAGCGCCAGCTCTTGAAGGACATTTCACTCTCATTTTTCCCCGGCGCCAAGATTGGCGTGCTGGGTCTCAATGGTTCGGGCAAGTCCACCTTGCTCAAGATCATGGCCGGTGTGGACAAGGAGTTCGAAGGCGAAGCCCTGCCCATGCCAGGCTTGTCTATCGGCTACCTGGAGCAGGAGCCCAAACTCAACCCCGAGCACACGGTGCGCGAATCGGTCGAGGAATCGATGGGCGCGGTGTTTGCCGCCAAGGCCCGTCTGGAAGAGGTCTATATCGCGTATGGCGCCGAAGACGCCGACTTTGACGCGCTGGCCGCTGAGCAGGCCAAGCTCGAAGCCATCATCGCCACCGCTGGCACCGACTCCGAGCACCAGCTCGAGATTGCCGCCGATGCACTGCGCCTGCCGCCGTGGGACGCCAAGATTGGCCTGCTCTCCGGTGGCGAAAAGCGCCGCGTGGCCCTGTGCCGCCTGCTGCTGTCCAAGCCCGACATGCTGCTGCTCGACGAACCCACCAACCACCTGGACGCCGAGTCGGTAGAGTGGCTGGAAGTGTTCCTCAAGCGCTTTACCGGCACTGTCGTGGCCATCACCCACGACCGCTACTTCCTGGACAACGCCGCCGAATGGATTCTGGAAATGGACCGCGGTCGCGGCATTCCCTGGAAGGGCAACTACAGCACCTGGCTGGAGCAAAAGGGCGATCGCCTGGCGCAAGAGCAAAAGAGCGAAGAGGCCCATGCCAAGGCCTTGAAGAAAGAGCTGGAATGGTCGCGCCAGAACCCCAAGGCACGCCAGGCCAAGAGCAAGTCGCGCCTGGCTCGGTTTGAAGAGCTGAGCGACATGGAATACCAGAAGCGCAACGAGACGCAGGAAATCTTCATTCCTGTGGCCGAGCGCCTGGGCCAGCAGGTGTTTGAGTTCCACAACGTCAGCAAGTCGTTTGGCGACCGCATGCTGATCGACAACTTGAGCTTCAACATTCCTGCTGGCGCCATCGTCGGCGTCATTGGCCCCAATGGCGCCGGTAAATCGACGTTGTTCAAGTTGCTGGCTGGCAAGGAGCAACCCGACAGCGGGACCGTCGTGATCGGGTCCACCGTCAATATGGCCTTTGTCGACCAGCACCGCGATGTGCTGGAAAACGACAAGACCGTCTGGGAAGATGTCTCTGGCGGGCTCGACATTCTGAACGTCGGCAAATTCCAGATGGCCAGCCGGGCGTATTGCGGGCGCTTCAATTTCAACGGTGCCGACCAGCAAAAGCGCGTGGGCAGCCTCTCGGGCGGCGAGCGCGGACGCCTGCATCTGGCCAAAACCCTGATTGCTGGCGGCAACGTGTTGCTGCTGGACGAGCCCTCGAACGACCTGGACGTGGAAACCCTGCGCGCGCTCGAAGACGCACTGCTTGAGTTCGCCGGCAGCGTGCTGGTGATCAGCCACGACCGCTGGTTCCTTGACCGCATCGCCACGCACATCCTGGCGGCTGAAGGCGACAGCCAATGGACCTTTTTTGACGGCAACTACCAGGAGTACGAAGCCGACAAGAAAAAGCGTTTGGGCGAAGAAGGTGCGCGTCCCCACCGCATGCGTTTCAAGGCGCTGAAGTAGTATTCAGGCAGTTCATTGATTTTTGAGTTTCTGCCAACATGACTCTGTCTGCGGTTCGTTCCAGAGCGGTACTTCGGGCTTGTGTGGTCACGGCCGTGCGGGAAGGCGAGACATTGATGGACCAGCTCGTCAAGTTCACGCTGGACGAGCTGGCCAAGCAGGAATCCGAAACCCGGGCCATCGCCAAGCGCGATCTCGCGCATGAGGCGCAGAAGCTGCTGCGCGAGCACCACGCAGGCCTGAACAAGGCGTACCCGATGGTGCTGCTGGAGCTGTTTGCCGATGGCTCGGGGGCGCCTGCTTCCAAGCCCGCAGCGTCCAGCGCACTCGATTTCGGTGAACTCACCTTGGTGGACGACGACGAAGTCCAGGCCCAGGTCGAACTCTCCCGGGCGCAGCAGATGGCGCTGCACACCACGGACGCCATCTTGTCGGAGCTCAATGGCCTGGTCAGCGCGGCCCAGGGCTTGGCCCGCGTACAGCCGGAGCGCAACCCGCTGCGGCCTGAGAACTACATTCGCGCGCTGCAGCGCGCCATCGCCGACACGCAAGTCATCGCGCCGATGCGCGAGGCGTGGATGCAGCATATGCGGCCCTACCTGGGCCAACAACTGGTTGGGGTATACGAGCGCGCGGTGAAAGGTTTGCGCGAACATGGCGTTGAGCAGGTGGGTTGGGGGGCGCGCGTGCGCGCGCCGCAGCAGCCCGCTTACCCACAAGGTGCACCGGGCAGTGGCTGGTACGGATCGGGCGCGGGAGAGGGCCGCTCTGAATGGGCTCCCGCTTCTGCCTGGGCCGGTAGCCAGGCGGCACCCGTGGGCTACCAGGAGGCGGGTGTTTCGGGCTATGCGCCCAGTGGCCAGGAGGCATTGCTGACGGTCAGCATTCTTCGGCAAATGCTGGCCGGCGCAGGCGACCCCTACCAGGAGGTCTATGCGCCAACGGGATCTGCGGGTTCCGTTTACGCGGGTGGGCAGCAGGCGCCTTCTGCGCAGGGATTTGACCGCTACGTGCCGGCCGGTGCGTCGGAGGCGATCGAAGACATCGCGCAGCTTGAGCGCCTGGTAGGGCGCCTGGCGAACAGCCAGTCGGCCTACCTGCACAGCGGGCAAGGCGCGCTGCGTACCGGACAGGCCTCTTTGTATGGCGCTGCCGAGGCAGCGCCCAGGGGCGCGGAGGTCGTCGCCCGCATGGTGGAAAATATCTCGCAGGATACGCGCCTGCTGCCGCCGGTGCAGAAGGCGGTGCAAGACCTCGAACCAGCCATTCGCAAGCTGATCCGCCACGATTCGCGCTTTTTCAGCGATGCCAATCACCCTGCCCGCCGCTTGCTCGATGAGATCACACAGCGCAGCCTGGCGTACACGCATGTGGAGGCGCCGGGCTTTAGCCGCTTCATGCGGTTGATCGATCAGGCCGTTGCCCACCTGAGCAAGTCAGAGATCACCAGTGCGGCTCCGTTTGAAACCGTGCGACGTGCCTTGCAGGCGGCATGGGAGGCGCAGCAAAAGAAGCTGGAGGCCCGCCAGGAGCACGAGAAGCAGGCCCTGCTGCTGGCGGAAGAGCGTGAGATGCGCGCTGAGCGCGTGGCCGCAGAAATCGGTGCGCTGCCTGAGTTCCCAGGTGCGCCCCAAGACATCACCGATTTTGTGCTGGGCCCTTGGGTGGAAGTGGTGGCTGCCGCGCCGCTGGACGCACAGGGCAGGCGCAGCCCAGAGGCCGCAAGTGCGCTGGCGCTGGTCCCCTTGCTGCTCTGGAGTGTGCAGCCCGACCTCGCACGCGACCACCCCGAACGATTGGACGAGGCCACCATGCTGCTGCCAGTGCGCTTGCGCACCGAGCTGGAAAACATTGGCCACCCACGCGAAGAGATCGACGCGTTTTTGGCCCGCCTTGCGCAATTGCACCGCCTCGCCTTGGCGGCCAGGCCGCCAGATCTCGAGTTGCCGCAAGCGTCTGTACCGGAGGACGGAGGTCCGGACGACCCGGAGCAGGACGCTGCAAACGATGGCGACAGCGTGACGTCCCTGTACGGGCCCGAGCCGCTGGCAGAGCCCGAGGCGCAGCAGGAGGACGCGCCGGCCCCTCGGCCGCCCGAGAGCGACGGCTTTGTCATGGGCGCCTGGGTGGAATTGGTCACCTCGGGCAAATTGATGCGCACCCAGCTTACATGGTGCAGCCCGCACAACACGCTGTTTCTGTTTACCGCGCCAGATGGCAGCACGCAGTCCATGACGCGGCGCATGCGCGACAAACTGGTGGCTGGTGGCGCTCTGCGGCTGATGGACGCGCTGCCCGCGACCGAGCAAGCCTTGCGCAGCGCGGCCAAGCCGCAAGGCAACGAGCCGCCGCCTTTGGCCTGACGAGCGACTCAAGCGTGCGGCAACTTTTGCCTGACCAGGTGAATATGGTTGCGCAGCGCGTACAGCTCGTCGGCGTACGACAGCGGCACGTTGACCTTTTCGACCTGCGCCTCCAGCCGGTTCAGTTCCTGGGTGATCGATGCGGGTGTTGTGTGCCCGGCTTCCATCTCGTTTTCAATTTCGCGCAGCCGGCCATACCAGCGAAAGACGCGTGAGCGCACCCGAAACTGGTAGAGCGGCGGCACGATGCGCGAGAGCGGCAGCAGTGCCGCCAACAAGATGCCCAGCACCAGCCACATGCGCTCGATCAGATTGGCCAGCCAGAACGGCAGGTAGCGTTGCAGCAGCGGCACGGGCTCGTTGATGGCGCGGTCGGCTTCGGCGGCAATGGGCAGCTCGCTGTGCCGGGTGTTGGGAAATTCTCGCGCCCGGTTGAACCAGCCGGCCCCGCTGTGCAAACGCTGCCCGGCCTGCGCAAACAGTTGCAGCAGGGCCGGATGCGTGCCCGTGCGCGCGAGCAGCGCGGTCGTGGGCGCGAGCAGCCGCACGTCGGCTGGTGGCACGTCGCGCGCCAGGTCCACGACACCGCGGGGCAGAGTGACGGGGCTCAAAAACGCAAAACGCCGGCTGTAGGCTTCGTTCTGCGGAAAATCCATGAGCGCGACGCCCGGTGTCTGCAGCAGCATCTGCACCATCAGCGACTCCGGCGCCGAGGCAAACACCAGCACGTCGAGCTTGCCCGCAAGAAATTTCACGGTGGCGTCGGTCTGTCCGAGTTGCGAGAGCTTCAGATCGCCGGGTTCCACGCCGTTGGCTGCCAGCAGTTTCTCCATCAGCGTGGGAACGCCGCTGCCTGCCGTACCCACATTCACGCGCAGGCCGCGCAGTTGGCGCAAGCTGTCCAGCGGCCTGGGGCGGCCCTGGTGGTGCGCCAAGGCAGGTCGGTAGAACAGCCACAGCGGTTCAACGAACAGGCTGCCCAGCGACGTGAGATCTTCTCGATCGCTCTCCTGCAGATCCGCAGTGCCACCTTGCACGAACGCCAGGTCGGCGCGGCCGCTGCGCAGCAGCTCCAGATTGGCCGACGAGCCTTCGCTTGGCAGCAGCACGACCTTGATCCCCTCGACTGCGATTGCCTGCTGATAGCGTTTGCCAAAGGTCTCGTAGGCGCTTTGCGCGGGTCCGGTGGCCAGCGTGACCTGCTTTGGAGGCGTGGGGTTGAGCCACCAGTAGGCCAGCGCCAGAAGACCGATGGCCAGGAAGACCAAGGGGCCGGCGGACGCGAGCAGGTCGCGCAGCGAGAGCAGGGTGTTGCGGAAAACCTGGGGCATGGCTCGGGCTTTCATGCGCTGTGTGGCTGCCAGTCGGCCATCGCCGGCAGGTAAAGCCCTTGCGGGGTGGTCAGCGACCGCGCGGCTTGCACGGCGCGCAGCGTGGCGCGCGCCGTCGCCTCGGCGGCCATGGCGGCCAGCAGCAGCATGCCGGGGTGCTTGCCCGACCTGCCGGTGCCCAGTGCAAAGAGCGTGTCGCCATCGAGCTGGGTGTGGGCCGGGAAGATGCTGCGCGCCAGGCCGTCGTGCGCGGCCAGCGCCAGACGCTGCGCCTGTGCCTTGTCGGCGAGCATGGCATCGGTCGCGACCACGCCAATGGTGGTGTTGGTGCCCGGCAGCAGCGACTGCGGCAGCTCGCCGCCGAGCAAGGCGCGGCGGCTGTCCAGCAAGGCCAGGTCGTCCTCGGTGCGTGCGCCCGCGACGACCTTGCCGGTGTTGGCGTCGAGCACGTCGCCCACGGCGTTGCAGGCAATCAGTGCGCCTACGGTCACGCCATCGACGGTGACCGAGGCGCTGCCAATGCCCCCCTTCATGGCGCGCGCCATGCCGAAAAGCTTGCCCACGGCGGCGCCCGCGCCGGCGCCCACGTTGCCTTCGGCGGGCGCTTGGCTGGAGGCGGCGGCACAGGCCGCGTAGCCTGCGGCGGCGTCGGGGCGGATGCTGGCGTCACCCACCATCAAGTCAAACAATACGGCCGCCGGCACGATGGGCACGCGCGCCACGCCGACATCCAGGCCCACACCGTGCGCTTCCAGCCAGCGCGCGGCGCCGCTTGCGGCATCGAGGCCGAAGGCGCTGCCGCCCGACAGCACGATGGCGTGGACCTCATTCACCAGGTTGCCCGGTGCGAGCAAATCGGTCTCCCGCGTGCCGGGCGCCGCGCCGCGCACGTCCACCCCGGCGATTGCACCCGCGCGGGCCAGCACCACGGTGCAGCCGGTGGGGCGGCGGGTGTCGGTGAAGTGGCCGACCTCAATGCCGGCGACACGGGTAATGCTGCCGGGGTCGATGTGCTGGGAATTCATGCGCGCCGATTATGGGCGGCGTTGGTGTCGTGAGTTGAGGGTGCGCTAAAAAAGGCAAGGCGTCGAAATCGTCGTCAGGCAAGGCGCAAACCACAGCGATAGCCGTAGCTATCGCGAGGATTTGCAACGCGGCATAGCGGCGATTCTTGGCGTCTTTCTGAGGCGAACCTTCAATTCACGACACTTGGTTCAGGCGAACGTATCGAGTTGTGTGCCCAGCGGTCCGAGATTGGGCGCTGGGGGCTGCGGCAGAGCGTCGAGCAGCGTAGCGGCCGCAGTCGCCTGCACGTCAAGGGCCTTCTTGAGCACCGCTACATCGACGGCTTGCGCGGTCTGGGCCTGGGTGTTGGCGCTGGCAATCTGCAGCAGCGAATGGGTCAAGGCGATATCCATGTTGGTATATCGGCAGAACGCACAAGGACTGTAGCGCTGGTGATTGCCTTCCAACGCCGCCGCGCCAGGCGCAGCGCAGCGCACGCAAGTCGTTCCCTATGGGCTGGCGTGGGCGATGGGGAAAGGGTCGGCGCAGCAAAAAAACTAGTGAAAAGTGACTCTAGCGCTTATGGAGTATGCGCTAGTAGCTATCGAATCAATAGTCTTCGTGCGTCAAGCCATGCTGTTGTCTTCCACGGTGCTGCAGACAATGGCCCCGTGCGAAAGGTCTGCCAGGCGCTGGATCAGCGCCGCAGCATCGCCTTCGGGCAGCGTGAACGTGAGGCGCACCACGCTGGCGTGCTCGGCGGCCAGCAGGCTGGCACTGGCGCTGGCCAGCTCGCGCCGTACCGCGCCTTCTAGGGCATACGGCAGGCTGCATTCCAGGCAGGCCATGCGCTGCAATGTGATTTTTTCTGCGCCCAGCAGGGCCTGGGCCACGCAGTCGGTGTAGGCGCGCACCAGCCCGCCGGCGCCCAGCTTGACACCGCCGAAATAGCGCACCACGGTGGCCAGAACGCCCTCCAGATCCTGGTGGCGCAGCACCTCCAGCATGGGACGGCCGGCCGTGCCGCCGGGCTCGCCGTCGTCCACCGCGGCCGATTGGCCGCCTGCCAGCAAGGCCCAGCAAATATGCGTGGCGCCAGGATGCTGCTTCCAGAGCGCATCCACGGCGGCCTGGGCGCTGGCGCGGTCCTGCATGGGTTGCACGCAACCGATGAAACGGCTTTTCCGGATGGTCAGGTCGCTGTGGACGGCAGCAGCCAGCGTCTGCGCCATGCTTACTTGCGCACCCCGCCAGAGAGCATGCTGCGCACCAGCGCCCGGCTGTGGGTGCCGAAATGGCCCAGCAGCTCGGCGAGGGTGGTGTCCAGATGGGCGCGGCGCGCGGGGTCGATGGCCGAGAGCTCCTTGATCAGGTCAATCTGTGCGGAGTGCACGCCAAAGTCGAAGCTGGGGTCCGAGACATAGCGTTCCGGCAGCGTATCGACCAAGGCGCGGTCGGTCGCCGCGCCAGCGTCGTAGGCTTCTTTGCTGACCACGTCGCGCACGTAGCGCCCAGACCAGACGGGGTAGTGGGCGTCCGCGCTGGTGTCGTGCAACTCGGCACCGAGGGCGCCCGGCTGGCGTGCCTTGGCAGCGCTGCGAATCAGCGCGCTTTCGTAGTTCTCCAACGCCAGATGCCGATTGGAGAGCAGCACGATCATCTCGTTCTTCCACTTCGGCAGCCCCGCCATGGCCAGGGCGTTGATGCCGATCAGCTTCAAGGCGCTGGTGCCGGGCGCGACGCTGGCGTGGTAGGGCTGGGTCAGGTCCTGCACGTAGTGCATGGCCAGGCCCGTGAAGCGCCAGCCCCAGTAGGGGTGGCCGCTGTCGAAGGCCAGGCGCGCCAGGCTGGTGTACTGGTGCACGCGCAGCAGCGGGTAAGTGCGCTTGAGGAAGGGTGCCGCCAGGTAAATGAGGGCATCTTCATGGAAGAATCCCATGTGGAACGGGGCCTGGGTGCTAAAGCTCAGCGTGGGGTTGCCAAAGGGCAGGGCGCCGAAACCGTAGGTCCGGCCGGCCTCTGAAGGGCTGTCGCTCCAGAGGTTCAGGTCCATGCCGTAGTCGGGTTCGTCGCTGGCCGACGCCACCACGGCGAGGGCCGGGACCAGTTCACCTGGGTCGATACGCACAAAGACGTGGCTCGTCTCTTCGGGTTTTTCAAGGGCGTTGACGGCCGTAGGCGCCAGCAGCCGCGCCGGGTCGGGCGCTGGGCCCCAGGGGTCGGGCTGGACGTACAGCGCCAGCCGGCTCTCGGGCGAAACGCGCAGCGCGGCGAGGAACGCCTTGCGGCGCTCGGCGTCGCTGCGCGCCGGGTCGGCCTTGAAGGCGAGTGCTTCGGGGCGTGGTGGGTAGGCGTCGAGCGTCTGGCGTGCCCAGGCTTCATCGGTCACCATCAGATCGGCAATGGCTTTTTCCTCGTTCTTCAGAAAGCCCTCCAAGGGCTCGGCCGGCACTTGTACGCTGGCCGCCAGCTCAGGCATGCGTTCCAGCGCCCGGTAAGTCACCATGGCGTGGTTGCTCCAGGCGAAGGCGGTGCCGGCGAAACCGGTCAGCGCAGCAACAATCAGGACATAACGGGTGGTACGCATGGACTTGCTGTAGGTCGAAGTGGGCGGGAGCGCCAACGCCATTGTCAATCCTGTGAAGGGTAGCCGGTAATCGCGCGGATCTCCTGGTACAGCGGCTGCAGGCGCCGGTACATGCGGCAATACACGCGCCGGTAGAGCTGGTCGTAGGTGCGCGCGTGCTCGGGCTCGGGCTCGAATCGGTCGCCCATGCGTGCCATCGCGGCCACGGCGGCGGCGTAGTCGGGGTGCAAGCCCAGGCCCACGGCGGCGATCATGGCGGCGCCCAGGCCGCTGGTTTCGTACAAATGCGGGCGCTCGCAGGGCAGGTTGAAGATGTTGGCGGTGATCTGCATGGCCGCATCGCTTTGCGAGCCGCCGCCCGAGACGCGCACCAGGGTGATCGGCGCGCCGCCGCGCCTTTCGATGCGCTCCTTGGCCTCGCGCAGCGCATAGGCCAGGCCTTCGAGGATGGCGCGGTACAGGTGGGCGCGGGTGTGCACGTCGCCAAAACCAATCACCGCGCCCTTGGCCTCGGGGCCGGGCACCTTGATGCCGGGGTTCCAGAAGGGCTGCAGCATGAGGCCCTGGGCGCCGGGCGGCACGGCGCTCACCAGGGCGTCGAACAGGCTCTCGGGCGTCACGCCGTCCCGCACGGCTTGCTGCTGCTCATGCAGGCCGAACTGCTCCTTGAACCAGTTGACCATCCAGAAACCGCGCGTGATCTGCACCTCGGTGTTGTAGTGGCCGGGCACTGCTGCCTGGTAGGGCGGGATGAAAGGCGTGGCCTCCAGGTAGCGCGGCGTGGTGGTGTTGATGGTGGCGGCGGTGCCGTACGAGAGGCAGGCGATGTCGGGCGTCAAACATCCGGCGCCCAGCACCTCGCAGGCCTTGTCGGCCGCGCCTGCCAGCACCCTCAATCCGGCGGGGATGCCGGTGTCCTGCGCCGCTTGCGCGCTCACCTCGCCGATGACGGTGCCCGCCGCCACCAGCTCGGGCAGCATGTCGGGGGTGATGGGCAGGGCCTGCCATTTCCAGTCGTGCGGCGGCGCCCAGTGGCCTTTTTTGTAGTCGAAGGGCACGTAGCCCACTTGCGAGGCAATCGAATCGACCAGGCGCCCGGTGAAGCGGTAGTTGAGATAGCCCGAGAGCAGCAAATAGGTGCGGGTGCGCGCCCACAGCTCGGGCTGGTGCTGGGCGATCCAGTTGGCCTCGGCTTCTTTCTGGAAGTGCCGCACGGTGCCGCGCATGCCAATGGCGCGAAAGGCCGCCTCCCACCACCAGGCCAGGCGCGGGGCGTGCTCGGCGCGCCGCTGGTCGAGCCAGATCATCGCCGGGCGCAGCGGCTGGCCGTGCTCGTCCAGCGCCAGGGTGGTGCCGCGCTGGGTGGTGATGACGAGGCCGGCGATGTCGCTCTTGTTGACGCTGATGGTTTGCCACAGTTGCTGGCAGGCCTGGCACAGGGCTTGCCAGAATACGTCGGCGTCCGCTTCCATCCAGCCGGGTTCGGGAGATTGGTAGGTGATCGCGACCTGGGCCTTGTCCACCAGGTTGCCCTGCAGGTCGAACAGCAGGGCGCGCACGCTTTGTGTGCCGTTGTCGATGGCGAGCAGGTAGGGGGCGGGCATGGTGTCTCCTGTTTGCTTTTGGTTTGATAGCTGCTTACGCTTTATGGATAAGCGCTAGAGGCTGTTTTTGCCTGATTTTTGTCTGCCTCAGATGCCCGAGGAATTCACCCAGGGCGCTTCGCATTCTTGGCAGCATGCTTTTGCCGAGGGCGGGTGCCGGGATGTGCGCCCGGCGGCGCAGTAACTTTCTCTTGCGTCGCCAAGAGAAAGTCACCAAAGAGAAGGCGACCCCGCTGTCCGTGTCCCCTGCACTTCGCTTCGGGGCAACCTGCGGTGCGCGCTTCAGGCGGGGTCCGCGCAAACTCGCTTCGCTCAAACAGCGCGCGGCCCTGATCCGCCTGAAGCTGTGCTCCTCGGCACGGACAGAGGGGACTGGGGTCCGACAGCCCTTCGGGCCATTGCTTCGCTCGGCCTTGGTCATGGGTGCGGCCCAGGTTGCGCGAGCGGCGCAGGCATTGGGGTCGGATCACGATTTCGCACAGCGAAACTCGTGCTCAGACCCCAATCCCGGAAAGGTGAGTGCTGCGCCCGGCGGCTGGTAGTGCGCAGCGATGAGGGCGCGGCAACGCTCCACCTCCAGCTCCCAGCGGGCTTCGTCCCACGCCAGGTGCGGGGCGCAGAGCTGGTGGATGCGCGGCAGGTGGTCCAGCCCGCCACGCGGCAACAGAATGCCCAGCCGGGTGCGGCGCAGCAGCAGGTCGTCGAGGTGCTGCACGGCTTCGTGCCGCGCTGCGATGGCCAGCTCCAGCCACAGGGTCTGGGTGCCGGGGATGGTGTGCAGGTCGTCGCAGGCGCCCGTGCTCCATTCGGCCGCGTACGCGCCGTAGCGCGCGGTGAGGCGCTGGCGCACGGCGGGGCTCCAGTGGGGATTGAGCGTGGGTGCGGGCGTGAACAGGGGCGCATCGTCTTTCTCAAACGCTTTGCCTGCATGCGGCGCCGCCAGCGCCAGCGCGTCCTGCGCCATCAGTCGGAAGGTGGTGAGCTTGCCGCCGGCCAGTGTGACCAGACCTGATTCGTCGCGCACCACATGGTCGCGCGTGGCTTTGGACGCATCCTGCTGGCCGTCGTCAATGACAGGCCGCACACCGGCGTAGCAAGCGCTGATGTCAGCGGACGTGATGTGTGCGGTGGGGAATTGGTCGTTCACGGCGTCGAGCAAATAGGCTACCTCGGCAGGGGTGATGCTCGCCTCAACATCCAGGTCCAGGCGGTGGTCCAGGTCCGTAGTACCCACCAACGTAGCGCCTTCCCACGGGTAGAAGAACACCGGCCGGCCATCCTTGGGGTGCATGAAGCTGATGCTTTGTGCCACCGGCAGGCGCCAGAACGGCAGCACCAGGTGGCTGCCGCGCAGCGGGCGCAGCAGCGGCGCGGCGCCGACGCCTGCGCGCAACCGGTCGGCCCATGCGCCGGTGGCGTTGACGATGGCGCGGGCCTGCACGGTGTGGGTCTGGCCGGTCAGGCTGTCTTTGCTCACCACGCCGGTGACTTGGCCGTTTGCCGTTTGCAGGCTTTCAACGGCCATGTAGTTGAGCAGTGTGGCGCCATCGCGCTGGGCTTCGAGCAGCACGCGCCAAACCAGGCGGGCGTCGTCCGTCTTGGCGTCCTGGAACACCAGGGCACCGCGCAGGCCCGGCGGCGCCAGGCCCGGCGCCAGCGCCTGCGCGGTGGCGAGGTCGGCGTAGTAGTGGCTGCGCTGCCCAGCCATCAGGTCGTACACCACCAGGCCGGTCTGCATCAGCCAGCGGCCGGGCTTGCGGCCTGGGCAGTCGGCAAACAGAAAGCTCTGCGGCTCCACCAGGCCCGGCGCTTCACGCAGCAGGCGCTGGCGTTCGCGCACCGAGTGCAGGGTGGTTTTGAGGTCACCTTCCTTGAGGTAACGCAGGCCGCCATGCACCAATTTGGACGAGCGGCTGGACGTGCCCCAGGCAAAGTCGCGCTGTTCGAGCAACAGCACGCTCCAGCCGCGCCGTGCGGCCTGCTGCGCCACACCGGCGCCGCTGATGCCGCCGCCGATGACGACGAGGTCCCAGGTCTGCGCGGGCAGGCGTGCAAGCGCGTCAGCGCGCGTCGGGAAGAGGTTCACACGGTTTTGCATTCGGTCAGTTCACTAGGCGCAAGCCCAAGACAGTGCTGTTGCACGACGAGGCGCACCAACGACGTTAGACGATCGAAGGCAAAGCCGTGTTCGCCCATGGCCCGCCGTCCTGCAAGAGTTTTCCAGGATTCATGATGCCCTGCGGGTCGAAGTGGCGGCACAGCCCGGCCAGGGTGGCCATGCCCAGCGGGCCTTTTTCATCGACCAGGTGCGCCGCGTGGTCGCGCCCCACGCCGTGCTGGTGGCTCACGGTGCCGCCGTGCGCGGCAATGGCGCCCGCCACCGCAGCCTTGAACGCTTGCCAGCGCTCGAAGTTGGGCGCAAAGCCGCCCGCCGCAATCGGCCACACGTACTGCGCATAAATGCTGCTGCCCTGCGGGTACAGGTGCGAGAGGTGGGTGAAGGCGTGCACCCGCTGGCCGTACCCCGCGAATACATCGCGCGCGGCCTGCTCCATCGCCAGCATCAGCGGTTTCACCTGGGGCCAGTCCACCGCCGTCTCGATGGTGTCGGCCGCGTAGCCCAGGTCCCACAGCGTGTTGCGCAGGTAGGGTCCTTTAAAGCGGTTGGCCGCCCATTTGCTGCCCATGGCGGTGCCGATGTAGACCGCGCCGTGCCGGGCCAGCAGGCGCCGGGCTTCGCGCAGGGCGTGGCGGGCGGTGCGCGTGTCGCTGCTTACGCCCAGCATCAGCATGCATTTGCTGCCTCCCTTCCCATTACCGCAGCCGCGCCAGGCCAAATACTTTTCCATCGCGCCCACCAGCCGCTCGTGCCCGGCCAGGGTGAGGTTGGTTTCGGTCTCGATGCCGTTGGACAGCCGCAGCATGGACAGCGGGAGCTTCTTCTGCACCAGCGCACGCACGGCGGCCTCGGCGCGGTCCCAGTCGGGCAGGAAGATGGCATGAAAGCTCTCGTGTTCGGGCAGGGGCGTGACGCGTACGGTGGCTTCGGTAAGGATGCCAAAGCGCCCCTCGGAGCCCAGCACCAGTTCGCGCAAGTCCGGCCCGGCGCTGGCGGCGGGAAAAGTGGGCAGGGTGAGCGGGCCCACCGGCGTTTCCATGCGCCCGCCGGCAAACAAGGCTTCGATGCGCCCGTAGCGCAGCGACTGCTGGCCGCTCGAGCGCGTCACCACCCAGCCGCCCACGGTCGAGTATTCAAACGACTGTGGAAAGTGCCCCAGCGTGTAGCCGTGCGCGCGCAGCTGCGCCTCCACCAGCGGCCCTGGCGTGCCGGCGCCAAAGGTGGCGAGCTGGCTGATTTTGTCCAGGTGCAGCAGCCGGTTCATGCGCGTGAGGTTGACCGACAGGATCGGCTGATCGCTCACGGGGCAATCGAGGTGCCCGGCCACGCTGGTGCCGCCAGCAAAGGGGATGACCATCCAGCGGTTCGCCTGCGCCAGGTCCAGCAGTTCGCGCACCTGCTCGCCAGATTCCGGATACGCCACGCCATCGGGCACCGGCGGCAGCGCGCCAAAGCGCTTGCGGATCCAGTCGGCGAAGCTCTCGCCGAGCGCCATGGCGAAGCGCTCCGAAGGCTCGCGCGAAATCAAAGGGTGCTCGGGCAGGCGCGATGGTGGAGTGCGTGCCAGCAGGTCCGCCTGCACCGCGTCCTGCCCCGGCAGACCCGGCCCCAGACGCTCGGCCAGCATGGCGCGGGCGCCTTCGGTCAGGTTCATCGAGGTGGCGTCGTCGCCCCAGCCGTTCCAGCGTCGCATGACATACTCCCTTGCACATTTTTCAGGCTCTGGCCGCGCGCCGCGCCTGGATGCTGCCGAATGTAGACCCGCGCACGCCCTTTGCCATTCCGCAATGCCGCCACCCACTTGTTCTATCGCGCCAAACCGCTTCCCGGGCCGCGTCGTCGCGCCGTATGCGCACACGCTCATTGAACTGGCGCGCGCTGAAGGCGTTCCGCAGGATGGAGGTGCAGCAGCCGATGCGGATATGCCGGTGGCGCAGTACCTCGATGTGCTGGCGCGCGCCTGCGAGCACGCCGGGCCCGCCTTCGGCTGGCGCTTGGGGCAAAGCGTGAAACCTACTACCTATGGCGTCAACGGCATCCTTCTGCTGGCCTGCGCGACGCTGGGCGAGGCGCTGGCACAGGTGCTGCGCTTTGAATCGCTGGTGCACGACTTGGGCCGTTCGGAGTTTGCTCTGGAGGGCGGCCATGCGGTGTACGCCTGGCGCAATGATTGCGCGGGCCACGCGGCGGCATCTGCCCTGAGCGAGTCGGTGTTCTCCGGCATCCTGACCTGCGCGCAGTGGCTGCTGGGCCGGCCAGTCGAGAGCTTTGCACTTGAATTCACGCATGCGGCCAACGCGCAGAGCGCTTCCTATATCGCGCAGGCCTGCGCCGCGCAAGTGCGCTGGGGCGCGGACGCCAACCGCGCCATCTTCCCCACCGCACTGTTCGATTGGCCCTTGCCCCAAGCCCAGCAGGGCGTGCTGGCGCTGCTGCAGCGCCATGCGGACGCGCTGCTGCAGGCACGCCACCCGCGCGATGCGGGCATTGCGGCGCAGGTGCGCCAAAGCCTTTCGGGCCGACTGGGCCGGGGTACGGTGAAGTTGGCGGACGTGGCGCAGGACTTGCACCTCTCCACCCGCACCCTGCAGCGCCGCCTGGCGGACGAAGGCCTGGCCTACCAGGCGCTGCTCGACGCCACGCGCCACGAGCTGGCTTGCCACTACCTGAGCGGCTCCGCCCTGCCGATTGCCGAGGTCGGTTATTTGCTCGGTTTTCAGGATGCGCCTGCCTTTACCCACGCGTTCAAGCACTGGCAGGGGCAGGGGCCGGGGCAGTACCGGGCAGGGGCATCGGAACGAAGTGGTTAGCGGGAAATGAGAACCGGAACTGCGACAAGAAAATGTCCTGATTATTTACCGAGTGATGCAGGCAACGGCGGCTCCAGAAAAAACCCGGCCATTGGTAGAAAGTGACCTATTCGCGCTGCATCGAAATTGACCACTCTTTGACTTGGGACGACTTTTGCACTGTGGAGTCTCGTTACATTACGTTGCATGAAAATAGGCGTCGCCCGGTAGCGTGGTGGTGGCGCGAAATGTCGTCGCCTTTGAGGTCGAGATCCACCGCGATGTCATGGGCGTTGACATGCATACATATCGGGCTGGCGAGATTCGGCGTCCGAAAAAATGGTGACGAAGGTTTGCGGCAGTGCCGTTGTGATGCGCCCCGCGCAGACCAACCAGTTCTCCGCAGTCCTGCTTACGGGTATTGACAACCCTCGTTGGCAAGCAGATTTCTGATTGAGTAACTATGGGAGGGAGTAAATGCAAAAAGCATGTTTGAAATGTGGTCATGTAAATTCCGCTGCTTCTGGTGCTGAGTTGGAGGCGTGCCCGTCTTGTGGCGCGATTTATAGCCGCGTAGAGGCCGCGCTAGCGAGCAAGGCGAGAAGTGCAACGGCGACCGCCCCCCAGGCGCAGAGCGCGACACCGGCCGCTCCAACACAAGCAGAGCCAGCAGCAAGCACCGCACAGTCAAGAATCAAACGAGTGGATGAAAAATTCTGTTCTGAATGCGGATCCGTCATCAACGCAAAGGCCGAAATTTGCCCGAAGTGCGGCGTGCGCCAGATGGCTCCACCATCATCAAACCCTCTTGGAAAAACGACGGAGAGCGGAAAGAACAAATTAGTCGCCGGCCTTCTTGCGATATTTCTCGGGGGGCTGGGTATTCATAAGTTTTATCTTGGAAAAGGCCTGCAAGGGGTTCTGTACCTTGTTTTCTTCTGGACCTTCATCCCCGCAATCATTGGGTTTGTTGAGGGGGTGAACTACCTGCTCATGTCCGAGAAAACGTTCTTTGAGCGTTATGGGACGTAATGCCCAGGAGACTCCATGTACATCCGTACCCTTATTGCCGCCTCGCTGCTGGCAACAACACCTGTGTGGGCTATCAACAAATGCACAGGCACAGACAGAAAAGTGGCGTTCCAAGACGCGCGTTTCTAGGTTCTTTGGGCAAAGCCTCGTAAAATCAAAGGCTTACCTAAAAATTGCCTGTATGAACGCCCCCGTCGACGTTTCCTTTTTCGCGCGTGCCGCCAAGCCGCTGACCAGCTACCGCCCGTACTGGGCCAAACGCTTTGGCACCGCCCCCTTCCTGCCCATGAGCCGCGCCGAGATGGAGCAGCTCGGCTGGGACAGCTGCGACATCGTGCTCGTCACCGGCGACGCCTACATCGACCACCCGAGCTTTGGCATGGCCGTGATCGGCCGCACGCTCGAAGCCCAGGGCTTTCGCGTCGGCATCATTGCCCAGCCCGACTGGCAAAGCGCCGAGCCCTTCAAGGCGCTGGGCAAACCCAACCTGTTCTGGGGCGTGACGGCGGGGAACATGGATTCCATGATCAACCGCTACACGGCCGACCGCAAGATTCGCAGCGACGACGCCTACACCCCCGGCGCCGAAGGCAACCGCCGCCCCGACCGCGCCGCCATCGTCTACAGCCAGCGCTGCCGCGAGGCGTACAAGGACGTGCCCATCGTGCTCGGCGGCATTGAAGGGAGCCTGCGCCGCATTGCCCACTACGACTACTGGAGCGACAAGGTGCGCCGCTCCATCGTGGTGGACGCCAAGTGCGACCTGCTGCTCTACGGCAACGCCGAGCGCGCCCTGGTCGAAGTGGCGCACCGCCTGGCGGCACGCGAGAGCGTGGCCGACATCACCGACGTGCGCGGCACGGCCTTTGTGCGCCGCAGCTCGCCCGAAGGCTGGTTTGAGATCGATTCCAGCAATGTCGACCAGCCGGGCCGGGTCGAAGACCACATCAACCCCTACCAAACGACCAGCGAGCAGGCGGCGGAGCAGGGCGGCACCTGCAGCTCGCAAGAGACTACGGTTTCGATAGCTGCCAGCGCAGAGCAGATAAGCGCTGGAGGCCAAAAACGGCCTGAAGATTCGGCTGCCACGCATACGCTCAACTTTGTGCCCAACCCGGCGCTGCAGTCCAAACGCAAGGCACCGCCGCAAGACCGCACGGTCATTCGCATTCCCAGCTACGAGCAGGTCAAAAGCGACCCCGTGCTCTACGCCCACGCCAACCGCGTGATGCACCTGGAAACCAACCCCGGCAACGCCCGGGCCATGGTGCAGGCGCACGGCGAGGGCACCACGGCCCGCGACGTGTGGCTCAACCCGCCGCCCATCCCGCTCACCACGGCCGAGATGGACCACATCTTCGATTTGCCCTACGCCCGAAGCCCGCACCCCAGCTACGCCGACGCGCAAGGCCGCCACGACGGCGAGACGAAAATCCCCGCGTGGGAAGTGATCCGCTTCTCCATCAACATCATGCGCGGCTGCTTTGGCGGCTGCACCTTCTGCTCCATCACCGAGCATGAGGGCCGCATCATCCAGAGCCGCTCCGAGGATTCCATCCTGCGCGAGATCGAAGACGTGCGCGACAAGGTGCAGGGCTTCACCGGCACCATCTCCGACCTGGGCGGCCCCACCGCCAATATGTACCGCCTGGGCTGCCGCACGCCCGAGATCGAAGCCGCCTGTCGCAAACCGAGCTGCGTCTACCCCGGCATCTGCCAGAACCTCACCACCAACCACGACCCGCTGATCCAGATCTACAAGCGTGGCCGTGCCATCAAGGGCATCAAGAAAATCCTCATCGGCTCAGGCCTGCGCTACGACCTGGCCATCCAGTCGCCGGAATACGTCAAGGAGTTGGTGCAGCACCACGTGGGCGGCTACCTGAAGATTGCGCCCGAGCACACCGAGGCCGGCCCGCTGACCAAGATGATGAAGCCGGGCATCGGCAACTACGACAAGTTCAAGCAGTTGTTCGAGAAGTACACGCAGGAGGCCGGCAAGAAGCAGTTCCTCATCCCGTACTTCATCGCCGCCCACCCCGGCACCAGCGACGAGGACATGATGCACCTGGCCATCTGGCTCAAGAAAAACGGCTTTCGCGCCGACCAGGTGCAGACCTTCTACCCCAGCACCATGGCCACGGCCACGGCCATGTACCACACCGGCATCAACACCCTCAAGGGCGTGCACCGCGATGAACGGGGCGAAAAGGTGGACGTGGTGCGTGGCGAAAAACGGCGCCGCCTGCACAAAGCCTTCCTGCGCTACCACGACCCCAAGAACTGGCCGCTGCTGCGCGACGCGCTCAAGGCCATGGGCCGCGCCGACCTGATTGGCAACGGCAAGCACCATTTGATTCCGACCTACCAGCCGATGGCGGGAAGTTGCAGCGGCAACAGCAAGGAAAAGTTCCTGACGATTCCCTCGATGGTGATGGAAAAAAACAGCCCAAAGCCCGGCCAGACGTTGACACAGCACACTGGGCTTCCACCGCGCCCGGGAACTGGGCCCAAAAAACCGAGCTACCGCCCAGTGGGCAAACGCGGGCCGGCGTAATCCGCCTGCGGCCCCGCAGTGCTGCTGGCCGCATGCCCCTTTGCCTGGGCGGATGTGCCGGGCCTGCCTGCACGTCTGCTGCCCAATGGCGCAGTGTGCCGCATTCTGAACGGCACTGTGTCGGCCGAGAAATAGCCTTGCTTGTGCCCACAATTACCCTGTTCAAAGCCTCAGTGAGGTGCTACAAAGGGCCGAGCCGCTAGCATTTTTCCATTGCAATTCGGTGGCACCGCCGGGCTTGCCAGGGGTGCCGCCACAGGAGGCCGTATGGATGCCATCAGCAACTTCGCTGCCCGCTATGCCCGATCGCGCGAAGAGGAGATGTCGGTCGACGAGTACCTCGCCGAGTGCCAACGCGAACCCATGGTCTACGCCACTGCTGCGCAGCGCATGCTGGCCGCCATCGGCGAGCCTGAGATGGTGGATACGCGCGACGACCCACAGCTCTCGCGCATCTTTGCCAACAAGGTCATTCGGCGCTACCCCACTTTTGCCGAGTTCTATGGCATGGAAGACGCCATCGAGCAGGTGGTGAGCTTCTTCCGCCACGCGGCGCAGGGGCTCGAAGAGCGCAAGCAGATCCTGTACCTGCTGGGCCCCGTGGGCGGAGGCAAAAGCTCCATCGCCGAGCGGCTCAAGTACCTGATGCAGACGGTGCCCTTCTATGCGCTCAAGGGCTCACCGGTCAACGAATCGCCTCTGGGTCTTTTCGACCCCTTGGAGGACGGTTCGGTACTCGAGGAGCAGTTCGGCATTCCCAGGCGCTATCTGCAGCGCGTGCTCTCGCCCTGGGCCGTCAAGCGTCTGGAGGAATTTGGCGGCGATATCCGGCAGTTCCGCGTCGTCAAGCGCTACCCCAGCATCCTCAAGCAGGTGGCGCTGGCCAAGACCGAGCCGGGCGACGAGAACAACCAGGACATCTCCAGCCTCGTGGGCAAGGTGGATATCCGCAAGCTGGAGAATTTTGCCCAGGACGACACCGACGCCTACAGCTACTCAGGGGGCTTGTGCCTGGCCAACCAGGGCTTGCTGGAATTCGTCGAGATGTTCAAGGCGCCCATCAAGGTGCTGCATCCGCTGCTCACCGCTACGCAAGAGGGCAACTACAAGGGAACCGAGGGCTTTGGTGCCATCCCTTTTGATGGCATCGTGTTGGCGCACAGCAACGAGAGCGAGTGGAAGGCGTTTCGCAACAACAAGAACAACGAGGCCTTCCTGGATCGCATCTATATCGTCAAGGTGCCTTATTGCCTGCGGGTGAGCCAGGAAATCAAGATCTACGAAAAGCTGATCCGGGAGTCGTCACTGGGCCATGCCATGTGCGCGCCGGGCACGCTCAAGATGATGGCGCAGTTCGCGGTCCTCACGCGCCTGAAGGAGCCGGAAAATTCCAGCATTTTCAGCAAGATGCAGGTGTACGACGGCAAGAACCTCAAGGACACCGACCCGCGTGCCAAGAGCTACCAGGAGTACCGTGACTATGCCGGCGTGGATGAGGGTATGACGGGCATTTCCACCCGCTTTGCCTTCAAGATACTGTCCAAGGTGTTCAATTACGACAGTACCGAAGTGGCCGCCAACCCGGTGCATTTGATGCATGTGCTGGAGCAGCAGATCCAGCGTGAGCAGTTTCCCGCCGAGCTGGAGACCAAATACACCAGCTACATCAAGGAATACCTAGCCCCGCGCTATGCCGAGTTCATCGGCAAGGAAATCCAGACAGCCTACCTGGAGAGCTACAGCGAGTACGGGCAGAATATTTTTGACCGCTACGTCACCTACGCCGACTACTGGATCCAGGACAGCGAGTACCGCGATACCGACACCGGCGAGGTCTTCGACCGCAACGCGCTCAATGCCGAGTTGGAAAAAATAGAAAAACCCGCTGGCATTGCCAACCCCAAGGATTTTCGCAACGAGATCGTCAACTTCGTGCTGCGCGCGCGCGCCAACAACCAGGGCAAGAACCCGAGTTGGACCAGCTACGAAAAGTTGCGCTTGGTGATCGAGAAGAAGATGTTCTCCAACACCGAGGAACTGCTGCCTGTCATCAGCTTCAACGCCAAGGCCAGCGCCGAGGACGCGCGCAAGCACGAGGATTTCGTCACCCGCATGGTGGACAAGGGCTACACCGCCAAGCAGGTGCGGCTGCTGTGCGAATGGTATTTGCGCGTACGCAAGAGCAGTTGACACACTACGGGCGCTTCCAGCGGGAACGTTCGTGCATGCGTGAAGGCAAGCAGATGGCATTCCAAATCATCGATCGCAGGCTCGCCGGCAAGAACAAGTCGGTGGGCAACCGTGAGCGCTTTGTCCGCCGCTACAAGCAGCAAATTGTTGAAGCGGTGCGCCGTGCGGTGTCCGAGCGTGACATTCGCCACATCGAGCAGGCGGAGAACATCACCATTCCCAGGAAAGACATCAGCGAGCCGGTGTTTCGCCACGGCCAGGGGGGTATCCGGGATGCGGTGCACCCCGGGAACACCGAGTATGTGAGCGGTGACCGCATTGCACGGCCCCAGGGGGGTGAAGGCGGCCGGGGTTCGCAGGCCAGTGACAGCGAGGGCGGTGAGGACGACTTCACCTTCACCCTGTCCAAGGAAGAGTTCATGCAGCTCTTTTTTGAGGACCTGGCCTTGCCGCGTCTTCTGCGTACGCACATCGGCGAGACGCCGCAGTGGAAGTGGCGCCGTGCCGGCTACAGCCAGGATGGCACGCCCCACAACCTGGCCGTGGTGCGCACCATGCGCGGCGCCCTTGGACGGCGCATTGCACTGACCAAAGCACCGCACCGAGAACTGCAAGCGCTGCAGGCGCAGCTCGAAGGCTTGCTCGCACAGGACGATGGCACCAGCGAGGCTTTGGCCGAGCTGCAGCGGCGCATGGAGCAGCTCAAACAGCGCATCGCCAAAACGCCTTTCCTTGATCCCATCGACCTGCGCTTTCGGGCGCGCACAAAAGTACCGGTGCCCATCAGCCGGGCGGTGATGTTCTGTCTGATGGACGTATCCGGATCCATGGACCAGGAGCGCAAGGATCTGGCCAAGCGGTTCTTCATTCTGCTGTACCTGTTCTTGACGCGGCACTACGAGAAAATTGACATCGTTTTCATCCGCCACCATACGCAGGCAGGCGAGGTGAGCGAAGACGAATTTTTCCACTCCACTGAAAGCGGAGGCACGGTGGTCAGCAGCGCCCTGGTGTTGCTGGACCAGATCATCCAGGATCGCTATCCTGCGGGCGACTGGAATATCTACGTGGCACAGGCCAGCGATGGCGACAACTTCCCCGCGGATAGCGGCAACTGCCGCAAGCTTCTGGCAGAAAGCATCCTGCCATTGGTGCGCTATTTTGCGTACGTGCAGGTGGCCCAGGAAGAGCAAAACCTTTGGCACGAATACAGTCAGCTTCTGCCCTTGTTTGGCAACTTTGCCATGCGAAAGGTCTCTGAATCCGGCGAGATATACCCGGTATTTCGCGACCTGTTCAAGAAAGAAGGGGTGCCGGCATGAACATGGTGCAGTACCCGGTACTCGAACGACGCAGCAGCGACAACCCCTGGAAAGCCGCCCAGGTAGGCGAACGCCGCCATAGCGGGGTTCCCAAGGAGCCACTGCCAGCAGGTGCACGCCCGGCGCAGACGCTGCCCGATCCCAGCGACTGGACCTTCGAGCTGATAGAGCGCTACCACAGCGCCATTGCGGCCACGGCAGAACGCTTTGGCCTCGATACCTACCCCAATCAGCTGGAAATCATCACTGCCGAGCAGATGATGGACGCCTACTCCAGCGTAGGCATGCCGGTGAACTACCGCCATTGGAGCTATGGCAAGGAATTCCTGGCCACCGAGCGGCGTTACCGGCGCGGCCACATGGGGCTGGCGTACGAGATGGTGATCAACGCCAACCCCTGCATCAGCTACCTGATGGAGGAGAACACCACGGCGATGCAGGCCCTGGTCATCGCCCACGCCGCCTACGGACACAACAGTTTCTTCAAGGGCAACTACCTGTTTCGCATGTGGACGGACGCCTCCAGCATCATCGACTACCTGGTGTATGCCAAGGACTATGTGGCCAAGTGCGAGGAGCGCTACGGCCTGGATGCCGTGGAACAGTTGCTCGACTCCTCGCACGCCCTGGCCAACTATGGCGTGGATCGCTACCGCAGGCCTTCAAAAAAGAACCTGGCACACGAACGTCTGGAGCGTGAGCGGCGCGAAGCCTACGCGCAGCAGCAGGTCAACGAACTCTGGCGCACCTTGCCCACCCCCGCTGGCAAGGAGACTGCGGCCCAGGAGCTTGATCGCTTCCCCAAAGAGCCGCAGGAAAACATCCTGTACTTCATTGAAAAGAACGCGCCGTTATTGGAGCCCTGGCAGCGTGAGATTGTGCGTATCGTGCGCAAGATAGCGCAGTATTTCTACCCCCAGCGCCAGACGCAGGTCATGAACGAAGGCTGGGCCACTTTCTGGCACTACACCATCCTCAACACCTTGTACGACGATGGGTACTTGAGCGATGGCGTGATGATCGAGTGGCTGGGCTCACACACCAACGTCATCTACCAGCCCCCCGTGGGCCACCGTGCCTATAGCGGCATCAACCCCTATGCGCTGGGTTTTGCCATGTACCGCGATATCCAGCGCATTTGCCAGAACCCTAGCGATGAAGACCGGCGCTGGTTTCCCGACCTTGCCGGAACCCCCTGGCTACCCGCCTTGGATGGCGCCATGCGCAACTTCAAGGACGAGAGCTTCGTGGGCCAATTTTTAAGCCCCCACCTGATGCGCGAGATGCGCCTGTTCGCTCTGCACGACGATGCCAGCGCGCCCGACCTGGTGGTCAGTGCCATCCACGATGAAGCGGGCTACCACACCTTGCGCCAGACGCTGTCGCAGCAGTATGACCTGGGAACGCGCGAGCCCGATATCCAAGTCTGGAACGTCAATCTGCGCGGCGACCGAAGCCTGACGCTGCGCCACACGCAGTACCACGGCCGTCCTCTGGCCGACGACACCGCGGAAGTCCTCAAGCACGTGGCGCGGCTGTGGGGCTTCGGTGTGCAGATCGAGAGCATGGGCAGCGATGGCAAAATTTCTGCCCTGTCGCAGGCTATCGCCCAGTAGGAAAGCGCTGGCAGCTATTGGTTCGATAGCGTCCTGCCCCTGGCATTGGTTGATGTGGGTCGCCGAGCAGCGTCTCCTTCCAAGGGTGGTCTGGTTGTGGTGCCACGGCGTGCGTACCCACCCCATTTGCCAGGGCATCTTGCACAAGCAGCTCAGGCGCTCGCGGGTACTGTCTGGCGCCGTGATCTGCGCCAGAACCAGCCTGCGCTTAGCCTCCCGCTGGGTGACAATTCGGGCCTCGCATCCTTCAACGCGCCCCTGACGGGGCCCCACAACCCATGGCCCGTGCCCCGCAGCTGCTGATGCACCTGCCCACCTACCTGCTCAACGGCGCGCTGGTCGCCGCGGGGGTGGCGATGGTGCATGGTACGGTGGGCGCAGCCGCGGGCGCCGGTGCCGCCGGTCTGGCACTGACCGGTGCGGTGTGCACCAGCCTGGCCGACGCGCCGGTGCCCATGGTCAGGGCTTGGCGCCAGCTGCTGGCTGGCGCGCTGGCCGCACTGGCCGGCACCGCCCTGGTGCTCCTGGCCCAGCCATCACCGGTGGTGCTGGGCCTGGCGCTGGCACTGGGCGGTGCACTGGCGATGATGGTGATGTCCTGGGGCCTGCGGGCCGGCGCCGTGGCTTTTGCGCCGGTGCTGGCGATGGTCTTCACGCTGGCCTCACCGGCGGGCAGCGTACCGCCGGTAAGGATGCTGGGCTGGCAAGCCGTGGGCGCGGTGCTGTACGGGCTGTGGGCTGTCGCGACGGGTTGGCTGATGCAGCCGCGCTGGCGCACGCTGGCGGTGGCATCGGCGCTGCAGGCCTCGGCCGCTTTGCTGCAGGCCCGGGCCGAAGTCTGGCGCGCCAGCGCAGCCGCCCCGGCCCAGCCGGGCGCCGACGACCCGGCCCGCGCAGCCTGGCGATGGGTCCAGCAGGAAGCCGAGCTGGCCGACCTGTTGCAGGCGGCGCGCGACCTGGTGTTTGCCGCACCCAGGGCAGCGCACCACCAGCGCCTGTCCGCCGTGCTGGTGTACACCATCGAGCTGCGTGACATGCTGCTGGCGGTGCGCCTGGACCTCGACCTGATCGGCCACGACGCACCCGGTCGCCAGACCATGGCCGAGATGGCCCAAGCCCTGGGCCGGCTGGCCGACCAGCTGTCGCAAGCCGCCAGCACTCTGCGCCTGGGGCAGCCCGGCTCTGCACCAGCCACGGGCGCGGACCCAGCCGCGCGGGACGCGCTGCAGGCGCCAGGCAGCAGTGTGGCCTGGCCCGAGCATGACCCACGGGCGCGCCTGGTGCCCGTGCTGCAGCTGCGGCTGCAGGCCCTGGGCCGCGTTGTGCAACAGGTGCACGACGCTCTGCAGGGACCGCCTCCATCCGCGGTGCTGTCGGCCGAGCAGCTGCGCCGCTTCGTGGCCCCCAGCGACTGGCCGCTGTCTGCGCTGAAGGCCCAGTTCAGTGGCCATTCACCGGTGCTGCGGCATGCGCTGCGCACCGGCCTGGCGTTTGGCTGTGCCTATGCGCTGGCGCAGGTGCTGCCCTGGTCTGCCCACCCGCATTGGCTGGTGCTGAGTGTGGCGGTGGTGCTGCGCGGCAACCTGGCGCAAACCCTGGCACGGCGCAACCAGCGGGTCGGCGGCACGCTGCTGGGTTGCCTGCTGGTGGTGGGCCTGGCCCGCCTTCCCGCAGAGCCGTGGCAGGCGCTGGTGTTTTTGCTGGCTGTGGGCACTGCCCATGCCTTCGTGGTGCGCCGCTACCTGGTTACCGCCATTGCCGCCACCGTGATGGCGCTGCTGCAGGCCCACCTGATGTACCCAGCCGGCGGCCTGGCCGTGACCGAACGGGTGGCCGATACGGTGCTGGGTGCGGCCTTGGCCTGGCTGTTCAGCTATGTATTGCCGTCCTGGGAGCGGCGCCAACTGCCGCGCTTGGTCAACCAGGCACGGCAGGCGCTGTTCCACTACGCGCTGGCGGTGCTGGGCGCGCCAGGGCCGGATCAAGTGGACCAGCGCCTGGCGCGCCGGCGCGCCTACGACGCACTGGGCGCGCTGGCCGCCGCCGCCCAGCGCAGCGCCGCCGAGCCCCGCAGCGAGCGCCTGCCCACGGCTCAGGTGCTGAGCCTACTCGACCGCGGCCAGCGGCTGATGGCGCACCTGTCGCTGGTGCGGCTGAGTCTGGCCGGGCCCTGGGTGGCCGGTGCCGGATCGGCGTTGACCGACAGTCTGGCCCAAACCCATCGCGCCTTGGCCCGTCTGTTGGCCGACCCGGCGGTGGCCCACACCGAGGTGGCCGGCGGCAGCGCGGCAGCACCCGTTTCCAACTCTTGGTCAGACGGTCTGGATACGCTGCCGTTGGCAGCGCCCGATCAGGACAGGTTGTCCTGGCTGCAGCGCCGCCTGGGCGTGTTGCAAAACGACGCGCAGGCGGTGCAGCAGGCCGCGTGGGCACTGAGCCACGCACGCACCTGAGGCGGCGTGTGGGCCGCGCACCCGCATGGCCTTGGTCGCGCCCAGCAGCGGCAGTTCGCTGTCCTGGCCGCGCATCCCTACCTCGGGCGGTCTGCGGCGTTGCCAATCCTGGCCATCGCTGCGGCTATGGCTGCGGTTTGCGCCTTGCCTCCCATCCCGATGCACGGCGCGCGCCATCGCGGTGGCTTGTTCAGCATCGCCTTGAATGCGCTGTCCGAGATTTCAAAGGGCAGTCCTGCTGGCTGAAGCCCTGTGTCGCCGTGTGCCAGTGGCCCCGATTTGCGAAGGACCTCGGCGTGCACCCTGCGCTCGACACGCGCATACTTGCCCCCGCTGTTTAACCGCATCGGAGATTCATCCATGGCTTCCACGGTTTTGATCACAGGCTGTTCCTCGGGCATCGGTGCGGCTGCGGTGCAGCACTTTGCTGCGCAGGGTTGGAACGTCGCCGCGACACTGCGCAACCCGGCCAGCGCCCACTTCGAGGACGGCGCGGGCAAGGTGGCGACCTTTGCGCTCGATGTGACCGATCAAAAATCCGTCGAGGCGGCGGTGGCCCAGGCGGTGGAGCGCTTCGGGCAGATCGACGTGCTGATCAACAACGCCGGCTACGGCCTGTTCGGCCCGTTCGAGAGCGCCACGCCAGAGGTGATCGAGCGCCAGTTCCAGACCAACGTTTTCGGCGTATTTGCGGTGACGCGCGCCGTGCTGCCGCACATGCGCGAGCGCGCCAGCGGCGTCATCATCAACGTGGCGTCGCTCACGGGTCTGGTGGCGATGCCGCTGTACTCGCTGTATGCGGCGTCCAAGTTCGCGGTAGTGGGTTTTTCAGAATCGCTCAGCTACGAACTGGCGCCACTGGGCATACGGGTGAAGGTGTTCGCGCCCGGCGCGGTGGCGACCGATTTTTCGGGGCGTTCGCTGGTGCGCACCTTCGAAGGCGACGGCGGCCCCTATGCGGACTCGATTCGCAAGGTGATGGCCGTGTTTGCCGCCAATCGTGGCACCAGCAATGCCTCGACAGCCGAACAGCTGGCGCAGGCGCTGTACGCCGCCGCCACGGATGGCAGCGGGCAAGTGCGCTACGTGGTCGGCGAGGACGCCAAGGCGCTGATGCAGGCGCGCAAGGATATTGGTGAGGAAGCGCTGATGGGCGCGATGCGCCAGCGCTTTGGGCTGGGTGCATGAACCAACCCACCATCAGGCCATAGGCCAGGGAAGCGACGGTGGCAGGCGAGGGCGCTTTGCCCTGGCGTTGACCCGCGCGGCTGGCGGGGGATGCGCCTGCTGTCGCTGCTGCGGGTGTTGTAGGCGGCGCCCTTGCAGGCGTGCAGGTGGAAGAACACGTCACCAGCGCAATCGCCGCTGCGAATGAAGCCCAGCGCGTGCGTGGCGTCCCAGCGGACGATGGAGCCCTGTTGGGTCATGTGTCGGCTAGAAATTACTATTCAAATAATAGCTGTTTGCGCTTACTGGTAAAGCGCTAGGGAGCCTCTGCACGAATCGTCGCACCGTGTGCATCTGCGGCCTCGGGCGATCTGCAGCGTTGCAAATCCTCGCGATGGCTACGGCTATCGCTGCGGTTTGCGCCTTGCAGCTCATCCCGATCCGCAGCGCCCACTTGCCACGCGATTCGTGCAGAGGCTCCCTAGAGGCCAGAAACACCAAAACTTTTCAACAAAAAGCCGCCCGTAGGCGGCTGGCAATTCCCAGGGTGCTGCGCACCCCCGGAAGGCATTACATGACCTTGGCAATCGACGCGCAGACGTAGTCGATGTTTTGGCTGTTGAGCGCCGCCACGCACATGCGGCCGGTGTCCGTGCCATACACGCCAAACTCGTTGCGCAGGCGCACCATCTGGTCTTTGGACAGGCCCGAGTAGCTGAACATGCCAATCTGGCTGGTGATGAAGGACATGTCCTGTTTCACGCCGGCAGCCTTCAGGCCGTCAACCAGCTTCTGGCGCATGGCTTTGATGCGCACGCGCATCTCGCCCAGTTCCTTTTCCCACAGCGCACGCAGTTCCGGGTCGCTCAGCACGGCCGCCACCACGGCGCCGCCGTGGGTGGGTGGGTTGCTGTAGTTGGTGCGGATGACGATTTTGAGCTGGCTCAGCACGCGGCCGGCTTCTTCCTTGTCCTGGCACAGCACCGAGAGACCGCCCACGCGCTCGCCGTACAGGCTGAAGCTCTTGGAGAACGAGGTGGAGACAAAGAAGTTCATGCCAGACGCCACGAATTTGCCGATCACCGCGCCGTCTTCGGCAATGCCGTGGCCAAAGCCCTGGTAGGCCATGTCGAGGAAGGGCGTGAGTTTGCCGGCCTTGAGCACTTCGATGACCTGGTCCCACTGCGTGGCGGTGATGTCGTAGCCCGTGGGGTTGTGGCAGCAGGCGTGCAGCACCACGATGGTGCCGGGTGCGGCGGCCTTCAGGCTGGCGAGCATGCCGCCAAAGTTCACGCCGCGTTTTTCCGCGTCGTAGTAGGCGTAGGTGCCGACTTCGAAACCGGCGTTGGTGAACAATGCGCGGTGGTTTTCCCAGCTCGGGTCCGAGATGAGCACCTTGGCATTCGGGCTGAGCTTCTTCAGGAAGTCGGCGCCGATCTTCAGACCGCCGGTGCCGCCAATGGCCTGCACGGTGGCTACGCGGCCGCTTTTCACGGGTTCGCTGTCTGCCCCGAACACCAGCGCCTTGACGGCATTGTCGTACGCCACGATGCCGTCGATGGGCAGATAGCCGCGCGCCGTGGGCTTGGCCATCATTTTCTGCTCGGCCGCTTGCACGCATTGCAGGAGCGGAAGTTTGCCGTTGTCGTCGAAGTACACGCCGACGCCCAGATTGACCTTTTTGGGGTTGGCATCGGCGTTGAATTGTTCGTTCAGACCCAGAATGGGGTCGCGGGGCGCCATTTCGACAGCGGAAAACAGAGACATGAAAAGTCCTCGAAGGGTGGATATTCGACTGCCCGGCCTCAACTGACGGTCTCGGCTACGCTTGACTGCGGGCAAACCCGAATTTTAGAACCTGTTCTTGCTCCAGTGGCCCACACCCTACGCTCACCCTATGCACGAAGTTACCTCTGAACCCGCCACGGGCGAATTTTTGCGTTTTCCTGGCTCGCCGTTCGAGCTGTACCAGCCGTACCCGCCGGCGGGCGATCAGCCCGAAGCCATTGACCAGCTCGTCGAAGGCGTGCGCGACGGCGAGGTGTTCCAAACCCTGCTCGGCGTGACCGGCTCGGGCAAGACCTTCACCATGGCCAACGTGATTGCACGCATGGGCAGGCCGGCCATCGTGTTTGCGCCCAACAAGACGCTGGCGGCGCAGCTGTATTCGGAGTTCCGCGAATTCTTTCCGCACAACGCGGTGGAGTATTTCGTCAGTTACTACGACTACTACCAGCCCGAGGCCTATGTGCCGCAGCGCGACCTGTTCATCGAGAAGGACAGCGCCATCAACGAGCACATCGAGCAGATGCGGCTCTCGTGCACCAAGAGCATTCTGGAGCGGCGCGACGTGGTCATCGTCGCCACGGTCTCGGCCATCTACGGTATTGGCAACCCCGAGAGCTACCACCGCATGGTGATGACGCTGCGCACGGGCGACAAGCTGGGCCAGCGCGACGCCATCGCCCAACTGGTGCGCATGCAGTACCAGCGCAACGATACAGATTTCGCGCGCGGCACGTTTCGGGTGCGCGGCGACACCATCGACGTTTTTCCGGCCGAGCATTCCGAGCTGGCGATTCGCATCGAGCTGTTTGACGACGAGGTGGAAAGCCTGCAACTCTTCGACCCGCTCACCGGCCGCGTGCGCCAGAACATTCCGCGCTTCACCGTCTACCCCAGCAGCCACTACGTCACGCCGCGCGACCAGGTGCTGTTGGCGGTTGACGCGATCAAGCTGGAACTGGCGGAGCGCCTGAAGCAGCTGGTGGGCGACGGCAAGCTGGTGGAAGCCCAGCGGCTGGAGCAGCGCACCCGTTTTGATCTGGAAATGCTCAGCGAAGTCGGGCACTGCAAAGGCATCGAGAACTACTCGCGCCACCTGTCCGGATCAAAGCCGGGCGACCCGCCCAGCACACTCACCGACTACCTGCCGCCCGATGCGCTGATGTTCCTCGACGAGAGCCACCAGATGATCGGCCAGCTCAACGCCATGTACAACGGCGACCGCTCGCGCAAGACGACGCTGGTGGAATATGGCTTTCGCCTGCCCAGCGCGCTCGACAACCGGCCGCTGAAGTTCGAGGAATTCGAGCGCCGCATGCGCCAGGCCATTTTCGTTTCGGCCACGCCGGCCGACTACGAAAAGCAGCACGCCGGTCAGGTGGTCGAGCAGTTGGTGCGGCCCACCGGGCTGGTGGACCCCGAGGTGCAGGTGCGCCCCGCCACCAACCAGGTGGACGACGTGCTGCAGGAAATTCACATCCGCGTGCAGAAGAACGAGCGTGTGCTCATCACGACGCTCACCAAGCGCATGGCCGAGCAACTCACCGACTACCTGAGCGACAACGGCGTGAAGGTCCGCTACCTGCACTCCGACGTGGACACGGTGGAGCGGGTGGAAATCATTCGCGACCTGCGCCTGGGCGCGTTTGACGTGCTGGTGGGCATCAACCTGCTGCGCGAGGGGCTGGACATCCCCGAGGTCTCTCTGGTGGCCATTCTTGACGCGGACAAGGAGGGTTTTTTGCGATCCGAGCGCAGCCTCATCCAGACCATTGGCCGCGCCGCGCGCAATGTGGCTGGCACGGCCATTTTGTACGCCGACCGGGTGACCGATTCCATGGCGCGCGCCATGGGCGAAACCCAGCGCCGGCGCGAGAAGCAGGTGGCGCACAACCTGGAGCGCGGCATCACGCCGCGCAGCATCGTCAAGCAGGTGCGCGACCTGATCGATGGCGTGTACAGCGAAAAATCGGGCAAGGAAGCCGAGCGCCTGCAACAAGGCGCGGTCGAGAAAGCGCGCATTGAGGACATGAGCGAGAAGGACATTGCGCGCGAGATCAAGCGCCTGGAAAAGCAAATGCTGGAGCACGCCCGCAATCTCGAGTTCGAGCAGGCGGCACGCGTGCGCGACCAGTTGGCAAGGCTCAAGGATGCGGCCTTTGGTGCGCACGGTGGTGACCACCTCGTGCCTTTCCCCGCATCCTGAAAGGCTATTCATACGCAAACGGCTGTCTTGTGACTGCTCGTTCGAATATCCGACAAATTTGATCTGACTTTGTGCTATACTCACACAACTTAGTCGGGTTTTCTCTGTTCCCGAAAAAGGGTGCCTTTTCCCAGGCAGACAAGACGGAGAACGGGTGGCGGCCTCGCATTGTGTGCGGCCTGTCACATAGAACCCAAAGCACAAGGAGCTTGCGATGCGTCTTACCACCAAGGGCCGGTTTGCTGTAACCGCCATGATCGATCTGGCCCTGCGCCAGGGCAATGGTCCCGTTACCCTCGCCGCCATCAGCCAGCGCCAGCGCATTTCGCTGTCCTATCTGGAGCAACTGTTTGGCAAACTGCGCCGCCACGAGCTGGTCGAATCGACGCGTGGTCCCGGCGGCGGCTACACCCTGGCGCGCACGGCTGGCGACATCACGGTGGCTGACATCATTGTGTCCGTGGACGAACCCATGGATGCGACCCAGTGCGGTGGCAAGGAAAACTGTCTGGGTGAGGCCGGCCGCTGCATGACGCACGATCTGTGGGCCACGCTGAACCAGCGCATGGTCGATTTCCTGGCTTCGGTCAGCCTGCAAAAGCTGGTCGATGAGCAGCTCGCCAAAGGTTTGCAGATTGAGGACAAGCCTGTTTTGCGCCGCGCCATCTCCACCCAGCCGGTGATCAAGCCGATTCGCGTGAACGCGCCCAATTCGGTATTTGCCCTGGGCAACGCGTTCGCCAAATCCTGAAGACCCTGATGCGGCATGGGTGGCAGCGCGTTGCAAGGCGCGCGCCAGCTTTTTGCTGCAAGCTCGCAACGTCGCACTACCTGCCAGCCCGCCTTATTGAACGAGCCAGCCATGGACATGACCCCGCACTTCCCGATATACCTTGACTACGGTGCCACCACGCCGGTGGACCCGCGCGTGGTTGACGCCATGATCCCGTGGCTGCGCGAGCATTTTGGCAATGCTGCCTCTCGCAGCCACGCCTGGGGCTGGGAAGCCGAAGAAGCGGTGGAGCGTGCCCGCGGCCAGGTGGCCGACCTGATCGGTGCCGACCCGCGCGAAATCGTCTGGACCAGTGGCGCCACCGAATCCATCAACCTGGCCCTCAAGGGCGCGGCGCAGTTCTACAAAGGCAAGGGCAAGCACCTCATCACCTGGAAAACCGAGCACAAGGCCGTGCTCGACACCATGCGCGAGCTCGAGCGCCAGGGCTTTGAGGTCACTTACCTCGACGTACAGGAAGACGGCCTCGTCAACCTCGATGCGTTCAAGGCCGCGCTGCGGCCCGACACGGTGCTGGTGAGCGTGCTGTTCGTCAACAACGAAATCGGTGTCATTCAGGATGTGGCCGCCATTGGCGCCATCTGCCGCGAGAACGGAACCCTGCTGCATGTCGATGCCGCGCAGGCCACGGGCCGCGTGGAGATTGACATCAAGAGTCTGCCGATCGACCTGATGAGCATGACGGCGCACAAAACCTACGGCCCCAAGGGCGTAGGGGCGCTCTACGTGCGCCGCAAGCCCCGGGTGCGCCTGGAAGCGCAGATTCACGGCGGTGGCCATGAGCGCGGCATGCGCTCGGGCACCTTGCCCACGCACCAGATCGTCGGCATGGGCGAAGCGTTTCGCATCATCAAGCTCGAAATGAACGAGGTGAACGCCAAGGCGCGGGTGCTGCAAAAGCGCCTGCTCGATGGCCTGAAAGATATTGAGCAGGTCTTCATCAACGGCAGTCTCGAACGCCGCGTGCCGCAGAACCTGAACATCAGTTTCAATTTTGTCGAAGGCGAATCGCTGATCATGGGCATCAAGGGCTTGGCCGTGTCGTCCGGTTCGGCTTGCACCTCGGCCAGCCTGGAGCCTAGCTACGTGCTGCGGGCCCTGGGCCGCAGCGACGAATTGGCGCACAGCAGCCTGCGCATGACCATCGGGCGCTTCACCACCGAAGAAGAAATCGACTACGCGATCTCGACCATTCGCGAGAACGTGGCGCGCCTGCGCGAACTCAGCCCGCTCTGGGAGATGTACCAGGACGGCATCGACATCAGCACCATCCAGTGGGCTGCCCACTGAAACCGGACTTTGCAAGGAGCACACCATGGCTTATTCAGAAAAAGTAATCGACCATTACGAAAACCCGCGCAACGTGGGCTCGTTCGACAAGGGCGACGAATCAGTGGGTACCGGCATGGTTGGCGCCCCGGCCTGCGGCGACGTGATGAAGCTGCAGATCAAAGTGAACGCCGACACCGGCGTGATCGAGGACGCACGCTTCAAGACCTACGGCTGCGGCTCCGCCATTGCCTCGTCGTCGCTCGTGACCGAGTGGGTCAAGGGCAAGACGCTGGACGAAGCGGCGGCGCTCAAGAACAGCGAAATCGCGCAGGAACTGGCATTGCCCCCTGTGAAAATCCACTGCTCCATCCTGGCCGAAGACGCCATCAAGGCCGCCGTCAGCGACTACAAGGCCAAGCACGGCGTGGCCGCTGCCGCAAATGCCTGAGAACACCATGGCCATCACCCTGACCGAAGCAGCGGCCCGCCACGTGAGCCGCTATATGGAGCGACGCGGCAAAGGGCTGGGCGTTCGCCTGGGCGTGAAGACCAGCGGCTGCTCGGGCCTGGCCTACCAGCTCGAATACGTCGACGAAGCAGCGCCCGAAGACCTGGTGTTTGAAAACCATGGCGTCAAGCTGCTGATCGACCCCAAGAGCCTGGCCTACCTGGACGGCACCGAACTCGATTTCGTCCGCGAAGGCCTGAACGAAGGCTTCAAATTCAGCAACCCCAACGAGCGCGATCGCTGCGGCTGCGGCGAGAGCTTCAGAGTTTGATTCGGACAACCCCCTGAGCGGCTTTGCCGCTTCCCCCTTCTCTCGGCTTCGCCGGGAAGGGGGACACCACCGGCGCTGCGGGGCGGCCCTTGCGCGGTGGTCGCTGGTTGGGGGTCACGCACCAGGCGTTGGCCAGCGACCCATACGAACACAGCAATACGCGGCCATGAACCTCCAATCCGACGATTTCGAACTGTTTGGCGTGGAGCGCCGCTTCGCCCAGGAGCGGGCGCAACTCGACGCGCGCTGGAAGGAACTGCAGCGCCAGGCCCACCCAGACCGTTTTGCGTCCGAGGGCGCTGCCGCGCAGCGCGTGGCCATGCAGTGGTCGGTGCGCATCAACGAGGCGTACCAGCGGCTCAAGGATCCGCTCGCCCGCGCCGCCTATCTGTGCGAGCTCGGTGGGGCGCCGGTGCGGGCCGAAGACAACACGTCGATGCCGACGCAATTCCTCATGCAGCAGATGGAGTGGCGCGAGGCACTGGACGACGCCCACGACGCGCAGCAGATCGATGCCCTGGGCCTGGTGGTCAAGAACGCCGAGCGCGATGCGCTGGCACAGTGCGCCGCCTTGCTCGACGAAGCGCACGACCATGCCGGGGCCGCGCAGCAGGTCAGAGCCCTCATGTTCCTTGCACGTTTTGCGCGCAGCGTGGAGCAACGCGCCGATCAACTGGGACAATAGGCGGTTGCCCGGCAGGCCGCTTCGTATGCGGTGGCCCCGGCGTTTTCGATCACGACAGGATTCCATGGCGCTGCTGCAGATCTCCGAACCCGGCCAATCCCCCAAGCCCCACCAACGGCGCTTGGCGGTAGGCATTGACTTGGGCACCACGCATTCCCTGGTTGCGGCGGTGCGCAATGGCGTGGCCGATTGCCTGCCCGACGCGCAGGGCAGGGTGCTGCTGCCCTCTGTCGTGCGCTATCCCGAAGCCGGCGGGCGCCAGATTGGCTATGACGCCGTCCCTTTTTTGCAGCAGGATGCCGCCAACACCATTGCCTCGGTCAAGCGTTTCATGGGGCGCGGCCGGGGCGATATTGCGGCGGTGGACAAGTTGCCCTATGCGCTGGAGCACGGCGAAGAAGCCGACGCTGCCAGCGGCGGGCCTTCGGCTGGCATGCTGCGCATTGCCACCGCGCAGGGCGCCAAGTCGCCCGTGGAGGTGAGCGCGGAAATCCTCGCCACGCTGCGCCAGCGTGCCGAGGACAGCTTTGACGACGAGCTGTACGGCGCGGTGATCACCGTACCTGCGTATTTCGATGATGCGCAGCGCCAGGCCACCAAGGACGCAGCGCGCCTCGCTGGCATCGACGTGCTGCGCCTCATCAACGAACCCACAGCCGCCGCGATCGCCTATGGCCTGGACAACGCCAGCGAAGGCGTCTACGCCGTGTACGACCTGGGCGGCGGCACCTTCGACATTTCCATTCTTCGCCTTGCGCAAGGCGTGTTCGAGGTGCTGGCCACGGGCGGTGATTCGGCCCTGGGCGGCGACGATTACGACGCCGCCCTGGCCGATTGGGTGCTGGCGCAGACCGGCACCTTGCTGGCCAGCCCTTCCGACAAAGGCGCCGCCCGCGTGGCCGCTAGGCAGTGCAAAGAGGCACTGACTGCTAGCAATATTGCAGCGTTCAGCGCAGACCTATCAGGCGCCAGCATTCATTTTGACGTCAAACTTTCGGATTTTGACGCGGCCACTGCGCCGCTCACCGCCCGCAGCCTGGCCGTGGTCCGCCGCGTGCTGCGCGACGCGCGGCTGACCCCCGCCGACATCAAGGGCGTCGTCATGGTCGGCGGCGCCACGCGCATGCCCCAGGTGCAGCGTGCGGTGGCCGATTTCTTTGGCCAGCAGCCGCTGACCAACCTGAACCCCGACGAAGTCGTGGCGCTGGGCGCTGCTGTCCAGGCCAACCAGTTGGCCGGAAACGCAGGCGCCGAAGACCTGCTGCTGCTCGACGTGATCCCGCTGTCCCTGGGCCTGGAGACCATGGGCGGCCTGGTCGAGCGCATCATTTCGCGCAACGAAACCATTCCCACCGCCAAGGCGCAGGACTTCACCACCTTCAAGGATGGGCAGACCGCGCTGGCGATCCACGTCGTACAGGGCGAGCGCGACCTGGTCCAGGATTGCCGCAGCCTGGCGCGCTTTGAACTGCGCGGTATTCCGCCCATGACGGCCGGCGCCGCGCGCATCCGCGTCACCTTCACCGTGGACGCCGACGGCCTGCTGAGCGTGAACGCACGCGAGCAGACCAGCGGGGTCGAAGCGCGCATCGACGTGAAGCCCTCGTACGGGCTCAGCGACGAAGAAATCACCCGCATGCTGCAAGAAGGTTTTGCCACGGCGTCCGAGGACATGCGCGCCCGCGCCGTCGCCGAGGCGCGGGTGGACGCCGAGCGCCTGCTCGCGGCCACGGCCAGCGCACTTGCTGCGGACGGCGATCTGCTGGAGCCGCCCGAGCGCGCCAACATCGACGCCTGTATGCGAGAGCTTGATAGCGCCCGGGCAGGCAGCGATGCCGCGGCCATCGAAGCCGCTACCCAGGCCCTGGCCGCAAGCACCGAGGCCTTCGCTGCCGAGCGCATGAACCGCAGCATTCACGATGCGCTCGCCGGCAAGCGCATCGACACCCTTTGACCACCGAGACCCGATTCATGCCCGTCATCAAAGTCCTGCCGCACCCGGAATACTGCCCGAACGGCGCCGAGATCACGGCGCCCGCCGGCACCAGCATCTGCGAAGCCCTGCTGGAGAACCATATCAACATCGAGCATGCCTGCGACATGAGCTGCGCCTGCACCACCTGCCATGTGGTGGTGCGCGCCGGCTACAGCTCGCTCAATGGGGCCGAAGAAGAGGAAGAAGACCTGCTCGACCGCGCCTGGGGGCTGGAGCCGCAGTCGCGCCTCTCGTGCCAGGCCATTCTGGCGGCAAGCGACGTGACGGTGGAGATTCCCAAATACTCCATCAACCACGCCAAGGAAAACCACTGATGGACCAGGCGAGGGCGCAACCATGAGCCGGCAAATCATCCTCGACACCGAAACCACGGGCCTCTCGGCCGACGCGGGCGACCGCGTTATCGAGATCGGCTGCGTCGAGCTGTTCAACCGCAAGCTCACCGGCCACCATTTCCACTATTACCTGAACCCCGGCCGCGACAGCCACGAAGACGCACTCAAGGTGCACGGCATCAGCAACGAATTTCTGCGCGACAAACCGCGCTTTGAGGCCGTGGCTGCGGAATTCCTCGACTACGTGCGCGGTGCCGAAGTCATCATCCACAACGCGGCGTTCGACGTCAGCTTCCTGAACAAGGAACTCGAACTCGCCGGCCTGCCGCCTTTCGCGGCCCATGTCGAGAGCGTCACCGACACCCTCGCCATGGCCAAGGAGCTGTACCCCGGCAAACGCAACTCGCTCGACGCCCTGTGCGACCGCCTGGGCGTGGACAACTCCAGCCGCACCCTGCACGGTGCGCTGCTTGATGCCGAGCTGCTGGCCGACGTGTACATCAACCTCACACGTGGGCAAGAGGCCTTGCTGATCGCCGAAGACAGCGCGCCAGGCAGCGAGTTCCACGTGGCCGCGTTCGACCTGCGCACGCTCAGCTTGCGCGTGCTTCCCGCGAGCGAGGGCGAGCTTACGGCGCATCAGGCGGTGCTGGCCGAGATTGACAAAGCCAGTGGTGGAAAAACGGTCTGGAAAATGGATTTGGCCGCCTAAAGTTGTGCCATAATCATGGGCTGATAGCAAACGCAATCAGGGCGATTAGCTCAGGGGTAGAGCACTGCATTCACACTGCAGGGGTCGCAAGTTCGAAACTTGCATCGCCCACCAAAATATCAAATGAAAAAATGCACTTAGCGGAAACGCTAGGTGCTTTTTTATTGGTGATGCTTGGAAAGTGCTTAGATTGATTTTTTAAGCACTTCGGCTACAGCCAAGCCGTGCGCCTGCCCAAAGAATTCCGCTTCGATGCCGAGCAGGTAGAAATTTTTCGGCAGGGCAATGGCATCGTCCTGCGCGAACGCTCCACCAGTGTCGCTGCCAGCCTGTGCTGCACGCTCGACGATGCCAAGGCGCTGCGCGAAGAGGTGGCGTTCTTTCAGGCGGTGAAAGTGATTTTGACCAAGCGCGATGTGACGGCGCAGAAACGGACCGATGCGCAGCGCGACGCAGCCATCCGCCAGATCATCAGCCAGGCGGTGGTGAGCGAGCGCGTGGTAGACATTTTTGACGCCGTGGGGCTGGACAAACCCAACATCGGCCTGCTCGACGACGAGTTTCTGGCCCAGGTGAAAAACCTGCCCGAGCGCAACCTGGCCGTGGAGCTGCTCGAGCGCCTGCTGGAAGGTGAAATCAAGGCCAAATTTGCCACCAACGTGGTGCAGCAGCGCAAGTTCTCAGACCTGCTGACCAGTGTGATCGCCCGTTACCAGAACCGCAGCATCGAAACGGCGCAGGTGATGGAAGAGCTGGTGGACATGGCCAAAAAGTTCCGCCAGGCGGCGGGCCGGGGCGAGGCGCTGGGCCTGTCGGAAGATGAGGTGCGCTTTTACGACGCCCTGGCCAACAACGAGTCGGCCGTGAAAGAGCTGACCGACGAAACCCTCAAAAAGATTGCCCACGAACTCACCGACAACCTGCGCAAAAGCATGACGGTGGACTGGAGCCAGCGCGAGAGTGTGCGCGCCAGCCTGCGCCTGATGGTCAAGCGCATCTTGCGCAAATACAAGTACCCGCCCGACCTGCAGGATGCCGCAGTAGAGCTGGTGCTGGAGCAGGCGCAGGCGCTGGGGGAGAGCTGGGCCTGATGTAGAAGCCTGCCCAATAGGATGCATCCTCGCCAAGGTATCCACCGCAGGCGCCGTGAGGAAACTCCCGGCGCTTTTTTTGGCGCACGCACGCGGCGAATGCGGGCCCACTGGGCAGCCGCCTGTGGCCGCGCCACAATGTGCCCATGATTGCCTACTGGAACCCCCTGCACACCGGCCACGCGCCGGCGCACGAATTTTTTCGTGGCGACAAGGTGGCGTGCTTCGAAACCCCGGCGCGCGCCGACTTTGTGCTCTCTGCCTTGCAAGGCGCTGGCCACGAGCTGCGCAAGCCTGACCAGGACGGCGCCAGCGCGCTGGCGCAGATTCACGGTGACCGCTACCTCGATTTCCTGCGCACCGCCTGGTCGCAGTGGCTCTCGCTGGACCCTCAGAATGAGCAGCGCCAGCCTTTCCCTTCGGTCTGGCCGGTGCGCAGCCTGCGCAGCGACATCGAGCCGGTGAACTTCGTTGCGCGGCTCGGCCTGTACTCGATGGACAACGGCTCGCCGCTGGCGCACGGCACCTGGGCGGCCGCGCGTGAGGGGGTGGATGTGGCGGCCAGCGCGGCGCATGCCGTGGCGCAAGGTGCGCGCGCCGCATTCTGCGTATCGCGCCCACCGGGCCACCATGCCGGGCGTGACTTCATGGGGGGCTACTGCTTTCTCAACAACGCCGCCATCGCGGCGCAGACGCTGCGCAACCTCGAGTTGGAGCGCGTGGCGGTGCTGGACGTGGACTACCACCACGGCAACGGCACGCAAAGCATCTTCTACGAGCGCTCGGACGTCTTTTTTGCCAGCATCCACGGCGATCCGCTGACCGAATACCCGTTTTACCTGGGCTATGCGGACGAGACGGGGGAAGGCGAGGGCGCGGGCTGCAACCTCAACCTGCCGCTGCCGGCAGGCAGCAGCGTTGCCGCCTGGTTCGAGGCGCTGGAGATTGCCTGCAGGCGCCTGGGCAAGTGGGGGGCCACTGCGCTCGTGGTCTCGCTCGGGCTCGATACCTTTGAAGGCGACCCGATTTCGCACTTTGCGCTGACAGCGGGCGACTTCGTGCGGCTTGGCGAGCGGCTGGCGCGCTTGGGGCTGCCCACCGTCTTTGTGCTCGAAGGGGGTTACGCCGCTGCCGAACTTGGTCACAACGCGCTGTGCGTGGTCAATGGGTTTGAGGCGGTTGCCGGCGCCGCATGAGCCGCATGAGCGGGCGCGCACCGCAGGGGATTCCGCGTGAATGAGCACGTGGAGTGCGTGGTCGTGGGGGCGGGCGTCGTGGGTCTGGCGGTGGCGCGGGCCCTGGCCATGCAGGGGCGCGAGGTGCTGGTGCTGGAGGCCGCGCTGGCCATTGGCACCGGCACCAGTTCGCGCAGCAGCGAGGTGGTGCATGCCGGCATTTACTACGCCACCGGCTCGCTCAAGGCGCGGCTGTGCGTGCGCGGGCGCGCGTTGCTGGTGGCCTTTTGCGACCGCCACGGCGTAGGGCACCGCCGGACCGGCAAACTCATTGTTGCCACGTCGGCCAGTCAAATGCCCGCCCTCGAAGCGGCCCATTTGCAGGCACAGGCCAATGGCGTGCGAGATTTGCAATGGCTCGATGCCGCGCAGGCGCGTGCCCTGGAGCCCGCGCTGGTCTGCGAAGCGGCGCTGCTTTCGCCTTCCACGGGCATTGTGGACAGCCATGGTCTGATGCTGGCGCTGCAGGGCGACGTGGAGCGCCACGGTGGATTTTTGGTGAGAAATACGGCTCTAGCGCATGTGCAGCAAGCGGGGAGCGCTCTTTTTATAAGAGCGTCAGATGGCACGGAGCTTGGGGTGCGCATGCTGGTGAATGCCGCCGGTTTGTCGGCGCCGTTGCTGGCCCAGCACTTTGAAGGCTTGGCGCCGGAGCACATCCCCACACCGCGCTACGCCAAGGGCAACTACTTTTCCTTGCGCGGCCGGGCGCCGTTTTCACGCCTGATCTACCCGGTGCCAGAAACCGCGGGGTTGGGCGTGCACCTGACCCTGGATCTGGGTGGGCAGGCACGTTTCGGCCCGGACGTGCAATGGGTGGACGCGCCGGACGATTTGGCGGTGGAGGCGCAGCGTGGCGATGCTTTCTACGCCGAAATTCGCAAATACTGGCCGGCACTTCCCGACAACAGCCTGGCGCCTGCGTACGCCGGCATGCGGCCGAAAATTGCATTTGGCGCTTCGGTGTGCAGCGACTTCGTTATTCAGGGGCCCCAGGTGCATGGTGTCGCGGGGCTCGTCAACCTCTTTGGCATCGAGTCGCCCGGCTTGACCAGTGCCCTGGCGATTGGCGAGCATGTCGCTGCGTTGTGTAAGAACTGGTAAGCCCCACCTGTCAGACAGTGACGCAATCGGCTGGCGCAGCCAGGATTCATCGCTAAGATGGGACGACAAGCGCCGGAGAGGGCCACAAGGCAGGCCGGCACGATTTTTATTTCAGAAAGGGCACGCCATGGCACATTCCGCATCCGACACACTCTCCAGCACCCAGCACGAGCTTGAAAAACTCGTGTCCGACCTGCGCGGTCTGATTTCCAGCCGCGACCTCGACAACATGCCCGAGATTCGCGCGCTGCGCCAACGCCTGGACGATGGCATGCAGATGGTGCGCGATTCGACCGTGCGCGCCGCTCAGGAAGCAGCGCGTCAGGCCAAGGACGCGGCCCAGGCGGCCGATCGCTACGCACACGACGAGCCTTGGCAAGTCGCAGGCGCCGCGCTGGCGGTAGGCGCTGTTGTCGGCTTTCTGCTCTCGCGCCGCTAAGCGCTGCACCGCTTGCAGGAAACCCCATGGATTGGTTAGCGCTTTTAGGCCTCGGTGCCTTCGTGGACCGCTGGCGCGCCCACGCCATTGAGGCGGCGATTGCAGCCGAAGACAGAACCACGCTGTTCCGGCTGGAGTTGCGCGACTACAAGCGCAGCTTGGCCCTGATCGTAGGGCTGACCATTGCCGCTGCCGCTTTGACGGTGGTGGCGCTGACCGTGCTCTCTGGAGCCATCATGGTGCATTTCTGGGAGACACCCGAGCGCATCACCGCCGCTTGGTCAGTGGCCGGCCTTTGGCTGCTGCTGTGGGTGGCAGCGGCTGCGGCCCTGTGGTCTGCGGCACGCAAGGCAGGCAATGGTTTTGCGCTGACGCGCCAGGAACTGGGCCGAGACTGGCAAGACATCAAGGAGCGCCTATGACCGCCGCCAGCACGCCCCCTGCCGTTGCGGCCAATGCTGAGCAGCAGCAGGTGCTCGATCGCATTGCCGCGCAGCGCCTGCGCCTGCGTGAACGCAGAGCCCGGCGCTCCCAAGCGGTAGCGGCAGCGCGCGAGGCCCAGCAGGTGGCCGGCTTGGGGCCAGATGCTTCCCTCGTTTCACGCTTGGCCGTTTTTGCACGCCTGCATCCGGTAGCGGTGGCCGTAGCTGCCGCCACCGCGGTGGTGGTGGGCCCCAAACGCGTGCTGCGCTGGGCGGGTGTTGTCATGCCCATGCTGGTGCGGCTTCGCAGCCGATAAGTTGCCAGAGGTTTGCCGCGAAACTTACCGCGGCATGGCTTTGATGGCTTGGGCGGCGCGGCCCACCAGTGCCGGGCCCTGGTAGATCAAGCCGGTATAAATCTGCACCACATCCGCCCCGGCGCGGATTTTTTCGACCGCGTCGTCCGCGCTCAGGATGCCGCCCACGCCAATGATGGGAAAGGCTGCACCCAGTTCCTCGCGCAGCAGGCGGATGACGCGGTTGCTGGCCTCCCGCACCGGCGCGCCACTCAGGCCACCCGTCTCTTGCGCGTGTGGCAAGCCCTTGACCGCCTCGCGCGAGACGGTGGTGTTGGTGGCAATGACGCCATCCATGCCATGTTGCAGCAGGCTGTTGGCGATAGAGCGCACCTGGGCTTCGTCCAGGTCGGGCGCAATCTTGATGAATATCGGAACACGTTTCGCGCCTGGGCGCGCAGCGAGCATTTCGCGCCGCTCGGCCAGCGCCAGCAGCAGGCCGTCGAGTGCTGCGTCGGACTGCAGCGCGCGCAGGTTCTGGGTGTTGGGGGAACTGATGTTCACCGCCACGTAGTCAGCGTGCGGGTACACGCCTTCGAGCCCGATAAGGTAGTCTGCCGTGGCGTTTTCGATGGGCGTGCTGGCATTCTTGCCAATATTGAGGCCAAGGCGCATGGCGCTGTGCTGGCCACTTTTGCGGCAGCGGGCACGCTGCACGTTGTCAAGGAATGCGGCCAGACCGTCGTTGTTGAACCCCAGCCGGTTGATGAGGGCCTGGGCCTGGGGCAGGCGAAACATGCGCGGTTTAGGGTTGCCAGGCTGGGGGCGTGGTGTGACAGTGCCCACTTCGACAAAGCCGAAGCCCATGGCTGCGAGCGCATCGATGCAGCGCGCGTTTTTGTCCAGTCCAGCGGCCAGGCCCACACGGTTCGGGAACGTGAGCCCTGCGAGGGTGATGGGGTCGTCGACAGTGCTGGCGCACCAGCCCAATTGCAAGGGTGTTCCCTGGCCCCGCGCCAGGGCGCTCAGAGTGAGGTCGTGGGCAGCTTCGGGGTCGAGGCCAAACAAAAAGGGGCGTGCGAGGGAATAGGGAATCAGGGGCATGGCGATAATTCAGGCTTCAACCCCCGATTCTCCGCCATGACACCTTCTCCTACTCCGACCCAAGACGAACTCAAAACCCAGGTGGCACATGCCGCACTGGCCTATTTGGTGCCGGGCGACATCATCGGCGTGGGCACGGGCTCGACGGTCAACAAGTTCATTGAAGCGCTGGCCGGCATCAAGCAGAACGTACGGGCCGCCGTATCGAGCTCGGTGGCCAGCACCGAGCGCCTGCGCGCGCTGGGCATCACGGTGCTGGATGCGAACGATGTCGAGCGCTTATCGGTCTATGTGGATGGCGCAGACGAAATCGACGGCAGCGGCTGCATGGTCAAGGGCGGCGGTGCGGCGCTGACGCGCGAGAAGATTGTCGCAGCGCTTGCCGATCGCTTTATTTGCATTGCCGACGAATCCAAGCTGGTGGCCAGGCTTGGCGCATTTCCCCTGCCGGTGGAAGTCGTCCCCATGGCCACGGCGCATGTGGTGCGGCGGTTTCAAGCCATGGGCGGCACGGCCAGCCTGCGCATGCGGGGCAGCGCGCCGCTCGTGACCGACAACAGCCAGCACATTCTCGATGTGCGCGGGTTGACGATTGAGGATCCGTTGGCAATGGAGTCGGCCATTAACCAGTGGCCCGGCGTCGTCACCGTGGGCATTTTTGCCCACCAGCGTGCCCAGGTGTGCCTGCTTGGCACGCCCTCAGGCGTGCGCACCATTCAATATTGAGGTCAGAACTGGATGCCAGCCGGATTGGACGGCGTAGGCCCAGAAGGTGCTGCAGTGGGTGGACGCTGCCGGGGGCGCGCGGTGGCGGCGGCTGCCGGTTTGGATGCCGCCTGCGCGGGGGTGACCGCGACCAGGGGCATTGGCGCGGCGCGGCGGTAGTTGGCCGGGAGCTGCGATTGCTTGGGGTAGCCAGCAGAATCCAGGTACTGCGCCCATTCGGTGGAGGAGTAGCCCGAGAGATGCTGCCCGCCGATGGTGGCAAAAGGCAGATTGGTATCGCCACTCAGGCGCTGCAGGGCTTCGATATCTTCGTTCGTATTGACCGTGCGCTCGGCAAATGGAATACCGCGTGTGGTCAGCATGCTGCGTGCGCTGTCGCACGGTGCGCATTTGTCGCCGGAATACAGCGTGACGGGAAAACGCTGCGCCACCTGGCGCAGATCGAAGGGCAGGGTGGATGTGCTGGTTGCCGACTCTGATGACGCGACCGTGCTGGTGCGCGCGCCGGGCTGGGCCACCTCGGGCGCGCGATCGGAAAAGGTGACTTTGCCGTCAGGCCCGACGATGCGGTACATCGGCTGGGCCTGCGCGCTTGCAGCGACGACCAGCGCGGCTAGCGCCAGGATCGAGGGAATCCAGACCGTGCGTGAAACTGTCATCAAGCGTCTCCTGATTGCCAAAACCAATAGGGGGATTCTTGCACCGAAATTCGGCCTTGGACGCGAACGCCTCAGGCCATGCCCTGGTGGCGCAGCAAGGCGTCCAGGCTGGGCTCGCGGCCGCGGAATGCCTTGAACGATTCCATCGCCGGGCGGCTGCCGCCGGCCTCCAGAATGGCCTTGCGGTAGCGGCGGCCGGTTTCCGGGTTGGGCAGGCCATCGGCGCCGGTGGTTTCCTCGAAGGCTGCATAGGCGTCGGCGGAGAGGACTTCGGCCCACTTGTAGCTGTAGTAGCCCGCGGCATAGCCGCCGGCGAAGATATGGCTGAAGGTGTGCGCCGTGCGGCTGAAGGCCGGCGGCTGCAGCACGGCCACCTCGGCGCGCACCAGGTCGAGCAAAGGCATGAAATCCTGCGCCGGGTCGTGCTCGGTGTGCAGCAGCATGTCAAACAGGGCGAACTCGATTTGCCGCAGCGTTTGCATGCCGCTCTGGAAGTTTTTCGCGGCAATCATCTTGTCGAACAGGCTGCGGGGCAGCGGCGCACCCGTGTCGGCGTGGGCCGTCATGTGGCGCAGCACGTCCCATTCCCAGCAGAAGTTCTCCATGAACTGGCTGGGGAGTTCGACCGCATCCCATTCGACCCCGGCAATGCCCGAGACGTCGCGCTCGTTCACCTGCGTGAGCATGTGGTGCAGGCCGTGGCCAAACTCGTGGAACAGGGTGATGACGTCGTCGTGCGTGAGCAGTGCGGGCTTGCCGTCGCTGCCAGCGGAGAAGTTGCACACCAGGTAGGCGACGGGTGTTTGCAGCACACCCGTATCGGGCCGCAGCCAGCGGGTGCGTGCGTCGTCCATCCAGGCGCCGCCCCGCTTGCCATTGCGCGCAGGCATGTCGAGGTAGAACTGGCCCACCAGACTGCCAGCGCGTTCGATGCGGTAGAACTGCACAGCCGGGTTCCAGACCGGCGCCTGGTCGGGGCGAATGTTCACCTCGAACAGGGTCTCGACAATCTTGAACAGCCCGGCAAGTACCGTGGGGGCCGGAAAATACTGGCGCAGCTCTTGTTCACTGAAGGCGTAGCGCGCTTCCTTGAGTTGTTCGGAGATGTAGGGCCAATCCCAGGGCTGTGGATCGGCAAGCGAGAGTTGCTCGGCGGCAAAGGTGCGCAAATCCGATACGTCTTTCTCCGCGTACGGGCGAGCACGTTGCCCCAGGTCGCGCAGGAAACTCACCACCTCGGCCGTCGATTGGGCCATCTTCGGGGTGACCGACACCTCGCCAAAATTGGTGTAACCGAGCAAATGGGCTTCTTCCTGCCGCAGGGCGAGAATCTCGCGGATCAGGGCACTGTTATCAAAGCGCTGGGCCTCGCCCTCGGCCTGGTCAGAGGCGCGCGTGGCGTAGGCGCGGTACAGGACCTGGCGCAGGGCGCTGCTGCGGGCGAACTGCATGATGGGCAGGTACACCGGCATCTTGAGGCTCAGCTTGCAGCCGGCCTTGTCCTCGGCCTTCGCCGCGTCGCGGCAGGCCTGGACGACATCTGCGGGGACGCCATCGAGTTCGTCCTCGGGTACGTAGTAGGCGAAGGTGTCGGTCGCATCAAGCGCGTTCTCGCTGAACTTCTGCTGCAGCTCGGCCATGCGCTCCTGGATCTGCGCGAAGCGCTCTTTCGCCGCTCCCGCGAGCTCGGCACCCGACAGCACGAAGTTGCGCACGGCGTTTTTCCAGGCCTGCCGCTGCTCGGCGTTCAGGCTGGCAGGGGCGATCGCCTTGTACTTGGCGTACAGATGCTCGTCGGCCCCCAGGCGCGTCCAGAAATCCGTCACACGGGGCAGGGCGGCGTTGTAGGCGTCCCGCAGCTCGGGCGTGTCGGCGACGCTGTTGAGGTGGCTGACGACGCCCCAGGCGCGGCCCAGCTCTTCTGTGGCGACGTCCAGCACGCGGGCGATGGCGTTCCAGTTGGCGGGAAACTCGGGCGCCGTGACCGTTTGCAGCGCGGCATCGGCGCGCGCCAGCAGGGTATCCAGGGCAGGCGCGACATCCGTGGGCGCGATGCGGTCGAAGGCGGGTAGGTCGGAAAAATCGAGAAGGGGATTGCTCATGCGGGTATAGATGGTGCCCGCAGGCGCGGGTTCAAGGAATATGAGGCGCTGGCAACACGTCACGCGGCCGCGCGTTCGGCGGCTTGCAGTGTGTTGACCAGCAGCATGGTCACGGTCATGGGGCCGACGCCACCAGGCACGGGCGTGATCCAGCCCGCCACCTGCTTGACGCCCTCGAAATCCACGTCGCCACAGAGCTTGCCGGCGGCGTTGCGGTTCATGCCGATGTCGATGACCACCGCGCCGGGCTTGACCATGTCGGCGGTGACGGTGTTCTGCCGCCCGACGGCCGCGACGATGACATCGGCCTGCAGCGTGTGGTGCTTGAGGTCGGTGGTGGCGCTGTGGCAGATGGTGACGGTGGCGTTCTTTTGCAACAGCATCAGCGCCATGGGCTTGCCGACGTTGTTGCTGCGCCCGATGACCACGGCATGCTTGCCGCGCAGGTCGATGCCCGTGCTCTCGATCAGCTTCATGCAGCCATACGGCGTGCACGACCAGAAACCCGGCGCGCCAGTGAGCAAGGCGCCGGCGCTGGCAACGTGAAAACCATCCACGTCTTTCTCCGGCGCAATGGCGGCAATGACCTTTTGCGCGTCAATGTGCTTGGGCAGTGGCAGTTGCACCAGAATGCCGTGGATGCGCGGGTCGGCGTTGAGCGCTGCAATGCGACTGAGCAGGTCGGCCTCGGTCAGGTCGGCGCCGTAACGCTCCAGCACCGAATGAAAGCCTGCATCGGCGCAGGCCTGCACCTTTTTGCCCACGTACACCTGGCTTGCCGGGTCTTCGCCCACGAGCACCACGGCCAGGCCGGGTTGCGTACCGCGTGCAGTGAGTTCGGCGGTGCGGCGTGCCACGTCGGCGCGCAGTTGCGCTGCGAGCGCGTTTCCATCAATGATTGTCGCCGTCATAAAATATCAATCAAATTGGCCTCTAGCGCTTATTCCGTATGCGCTGGCAGCTATACAAAAAGGAGCGATCAAGGGCGTGGAGCAGCCTGGCCCAGTGCGATCTTGAGCAGGTCTGCGACGGTGTTGGCGCCGAGCTTTTCCATGATGTTGGCGCGGTGCGCCTCCACCGTCTTGATGCTGATGCCCAGGTCGTCGGCGATCTGCTTGTTCAGGCGCCCGGCGACGATGCGCTCAAGCACCTGCGCTTCGCGCGTGGTGAGCTTGGAGAGTAAGGCCTCGCGGCTGGCCGCCTGCTGGTAGTCGGCGAAGGACTCGCGTGCGCGCTCGAGCATGCGATCCACCAAAATGAGCAGGGCGTCTTCATCAAAGGGCTTTTGAATGAAGTCGAGTGCGCCTTTCTTCATGGTGTCCACCGCCATGGGCACGTCGCCGTGGCCGGTGATGAACACGATGGGCAAGGGAGATTTGCGCTCAATGAGGCGTTCCTGCAACTCTAGCCCCGTCATGCCGCCCATGCGGATGTCGACGATCAGGCAGGCGACTTCACGCGGGTCGTAGCGCGCCAGAAAGGACTCGGCGGAATCAAAACATCGAACCCGGTAGTCTTTCCCTTCGAGCAGCCATTGCAGCGAATCACGCACCGCTTCGTCGTCGTCGACAACATAGACGGTACCTCTTTTGGGAATCAAACTCATGCAATTGTCCTTGGGGAGTCGGTGTTTGCTACAACATTTGTAGTGTCAATGGCAGGCGCAGCGAGCGGCAGCCAGAAGGTGAAGCGGCAACCCGTAACCTCTGGGCCATTGTAAATGTTCTCTGCCCGCATCCTGCCCTGGTGCGACTCGACAATGCTGCGGCACAAGTTGAGCCCCATGCCCATGCCTTGCGTCTTGGTCGAGAAGAAGGCTTCAAACAGGCGCTCAAGCACTTCGGGTGCCAGGCCGCGGCCGCTGTCCTGCACCGAGAATTCGAGCCCGTCCACGCCATTCATCTGGCGCGGCACTACGCGCAGTTCCACGCTGCGCTGTGCCGGCGGGCGGGCGGCGTTGGCGATGGATTCGGCGCCGTTCTTCATCAGGTTGACCAGCACTTGCTCGATCAGGATGGAATCGGCCATGACCGAAGGCAGCCGTGCGGCAAGGTACTGCGTCAGGCGCACGTTGTTGCGGCGCAGTTCAATGCCCGCCAGCTCGACAGCTTCGGCCACCATTTGCTCGGCGTTGGCGAGCTGGCGCTTGGGCTCGCTTTTTTTCACGAATTCGCGGATGCGCTGGATGATCTGGCCGGCGCGCTGCGCCTGGTGCGCCGTCTTCTCCAGCGCGGCCAGCAAGGCAGGTTCGGTGATTTGCCCGCTTTTGACGCGCGAGATGATGCCGCTGCAGTAGTTGCTGATGGCGGTGAGCGGCTGGTTGAGCTCATGCGCCACGCTGGAGGCCATCTCACCCATGGTGATCAGGCCGCTGACGGACTGGGCGCGCTCGGTCTGGCGCGCGGCCTGCGCTTCGGCCAGGCGGCGCGGCGTGATGTCGGTGGCAATCACCATTTGCGCCAGGCGCCCATCGACCCAACTCAAATAGCGCGAGCGCACTTCCAGCCACTTGCCCAGGTCGGGCAGGAAGATTTCTGCGTTCTCGGTGTTGGCGCTGGTCAGGCTGTCGGTGGGCAGGCCCATCAGCGGGTCTTCGTCCGAGGGGTGGCCGGCATCACCGGCTGGCAATACGCCCGCCTGCGCCACGAGTTGCAAATGGCCGTCGGTCTGGGAGCCAAACCATTGGCGGTACAGCTTGTTGGCAAACAACAGCTCGGCACTGCCCAGCGGCGCGACCGAAACCGAGGCGTCCAACGCTTCGAGCACGATGGTGAAGCGCTCGTGCGAGGCGGTGAGCTGCTCGCGGATGCGGTTGGGCTCGGTGATGTCGGTCATCGAGGTCATCCAGCCGGTCTGGCGGCCGCGCGCATCGATCAGCGGCGAGACGTAGAGCCGAGCGTCGAACACCGAACCACTCTTGCGCCGCACCCGCACTTGGAAGCCGCCAGCGATGCTCTTGCCACTGAGCTCGTCCTGCAGCCGGGCGCGCAGCGTTTCGTGGTCGGAGTCGGGCCAGTAGGGGAAGGGGGGCATCTGGCCGACGAGTTCCTCTTCTGTCCAACCCGTCATTTGGCAAAAGGCGGCGTTGACGTAGGTGATTTTGCCGTTCAGGTCCAGCGCGCGCATGCCGGTGAGGACGGAATTTTCCATTGCACGGCGGAAATTCGTTTCCTGCACCAGTGCCTCCTGGGCCTGCATGCGCCGGCGCGTATGGCGCCAGGTGGCGATCAGCATCCAGGCCGTCATGGCGCTCAGCGCGCCTACCAGCCAGAACAGACCGCTGCCCACCAACCCGAGCGAGGTGCGATAGGCCTGGGCGCGCAGCACCAGGCCATCGCCCACGGGCGAGACCGGCACCTGGTAGGCCGTGGTGCGGCGGTCCCCCGGCATCCATTCGGGGGGCTCGCGTGGTGCCAGGGGCACGCCGGCGAGGACCTTGCCCTTGGCATCAAGCAGTGTCATGGCATAACGGGCCAGCAGCTCGGTGGGCGTGCCATAGCGCAGCAGGTTGTCCACGGAATACTCACCCAACACCACACCGGCGAAATTGCCCTGCGCATTGATGGGAACCTGCAGCTGTAGCAAGGGGACCGATTCGCCATCTGCCAGTGAAGGTTGGGAGTACACCGGTTGCTGGGTTGAACGCGACAACGCGAACACGGCCTGCGTTTCGCCCTTGTGCAACACCTCGCCGGCCACGCGCACTTGGGCGCTTGTAATGGTCGGCGTCGCGTGGCTCGCGAGGATGCGGCCGGTTTCGTCGATCCAGGTGATGGCCTGGAGCTCGGGGTATTGACCGATCAGGGCCTCGGCACGCTGGTGAAACTGGGGCAGCTCGATGTCCTTGTTGGACAGATCGCGCGCGATCCGCATCAACTGCTCCTGGCGCTCCAGCAAACGCAGCCGGATGCGCTGCTGCGCATATTCAACGTCGCGGCGCACTGCCTCCTGCTCGCGGTAGGCCTCTTCGACGCGCAAGTACCAAAAGGCCGCGACGATGGCCGCAAGAAACAACAGCACGGCCGCCAGCGGCGCCAGAGCCGCAAATCGGTCTTGCCGGTTGGGGGACAGGCTGCGCCACCAGGTCGCCCACCAGCGTGCCACCGCGCTGCGCTGCGAGGGCGCACGGATCTGGGCTGGGGCTTGGGAGGTCTTCAACGACATAGGGCGAGTGTAGAGGGGCGCGCACGTCATTTCTGACACCGGAAATGGCCGATCATTCTTTAAATATCACAATATGAAATTGTCATGCACTATTTGAAATTTGAGAAAAATGTGCGAAACTAGAGGAACCGTACTAAATTGTGGCCAAACACATAGGAGACAGAGCATGGCAGACGCGTCCCAGACCCCCGCCCCCCTTGCAGCAGCGGGCATCACAGATACCGACCAACAGGAGACGCGCGAATGGACAGATGCCTTGTCCGCCGTGATCGAAAGCGAAGGCCTGGAGCGTGCGCACTTCCTTCTTGAACAACTGCTGGAACACGCGCGCCAGAACAGCCTGGATATGCCGTTTTCCGCCAATACCGGCTATGTGAACACGCTCGAGCCCGACCAGGAGGTGCGCTGCCCCGGCAACATTTCCATTGAAAAACGCCTGCGCGCTTACATGCGCTGGAACGCCATGGCCATGGTGGTGCGTGCCAACCGCCTGCACCCGGCCGACGGCGGCGATCTGGGCGGGCATATCGGCTCCTTTGCCTCGCTGGCCAGCATGTGGGGCGCCGGTTTCAACCATTTCTGGCACGCCGAGAGCGAAACCCACGGCGGCGACTGCATTTACTTTCAGGGCCACAGCGCACCGGGCATCTACGCGCGCGCCTACCTGGAAGGGCGCATTACCGAAGACCAGTTGGAGAATTTCCGCCAGGAAGTGGGCGGCAAGGGCCTGTCGAGCTACCCGCACCCCAAGCTGATGCCGGGCTTCTGGCAGTTTCCCACCGTCAGCATGGGCCTGGGGCCGATGATGGCGATCTACCAGGCGCGCTTTCTTAAATACCTGCACGCGCGCGGCATCGCGGATACGGCCAACCGCAAGGTCTGGGTGTTCCTGGGCGACGGCGAGATGGACGAGCCCGAAAGCAAGGGCGCCATCAGCCTGGCGGCGCGCGAGCAGCTCGACAACCTGATCTTCGTCATCAACTGCAACCTGCAGCGGCTCGACGGCCCGGTGCGCGGCAACGGCAAGATCATTCAAGAGTTGGAAGGCGACTTCCGTGGCGCGGGCTGGCACGTCATCAAGCTCTTGTGGGGCAAGGGTTGGGACGACCTGCTGGCGCGCGACAAGAGCGGCAAGCTCCGGCAGGTGATGATGGAGACGGTGGATGGCGACTACCAGACCTACCGCGCCATGGATGGCGCCTATATCCGCAAGCATTTCTTCGGCAAGTACCCCGAGACGCTCAAACTCGTTGAACACCTGAGCGACGACGACATCTGGGAACTGCGCCGCGGTGGCCACGACCCGGAAAAAGTCTTTGCGGCCTTCCACGCCGCCAATGCGCACAAGGGCGACCCCACCGTGCTGCTCGTCAAGACCGTCAAGGGCTATGGCATGGGCAAGGCCGGCGAGGGCAAGAACACGGTGCACCAGACCAAAAAGCTGGCCGACGAGGACATCCGCTACATCCGCGACCGCTTCGCCATCCCCATTCCCGACAGCGAACTGGAAAAACTGCCGTACTACAAGCCGGCCGACGACACGCCGGAAATGCGCTACCTGCACGAGCGGCGCAAGGCACTGGGCGGCTACCTGCCCAAGCGCCGCCAGAAGGCCGACGAGCATTTCACCGTGCCGTCGCTGGAGACGTTCAAGGCGATTCTGGAGCCCACGGTCGAAGGCCGCGAGATCAGCACCACCCAGGCCTATGTGCGCTTTTTGACGCAGCTGCTGCGTGACAAGGCGCTGGGCCCGCGCGTCGTGCCCATCCTGGTGGATGAGGCGCGCACCTTCGGCATGGAGGGCATGTTCCGCCAGATCGGCATCTACAACCCCAAGGGCCAGCTCTATACCCCGGTGGACCGCGAGCAGGTGATGTACTACAAGGAGCAGGCCAACGGCCAGATCCTGCAGGAAGGCATCAACGAAGCCGGCGGCATGTGTTCGTGGATTGCCGCGGCGACGTCGTATTCGACGAACAACCGCATCATGATTCCGTTCTACGTGTATTACTCGATGTTCGGTTTCCAGCGCTTTGGTGACTTTGCCTGGGCGGCCGGCGACATGCAGGCGCGCGGCTTCATCCTGGGTGGTACCTCCGGGCGGACCACGCTCAACGGCGAAGGCTTGCAGCACGAAGACGGCCACAGCCATATTCTGGCCAGCGTGATCCCCAACTGCGTGGGCTACGACCCGACCTTTGCGCACGAGGTGGCCGTCATCATGCAAGAAGGCTTGAAGCGTATGGTCGAGCGCCAGGAGAATGTGTACTACTACATCACCCTGCTGAACGAAAACTACGCCATGCCCGGCCTTACGGCGGGCACTGAAGATCAGATTCTCAAGGGCATGTACCTGTGCAAGCAAGGTGCCGAGGGCGACAAACGTGTGCAGTTGCTGGGCTCGGGCTCCATCCTGCGGGAATCCCTTGAAGCGCAAAAACTGCTGGCCGCCGAGTGGGGCGTGCAGGCCGACATCTGGAGCTGCACCAGCTTCAATGAGCTGACCCGTGAGGGCCAGGATGCCGAGCGCTGGAACCTGTTGCACCCACTGGAGACAGCGCGCGTGCCTTTTGTCACGCAGCAACTGTCAGGCCACAGCGGTCCGATCGTGGCGTCTACCGACTACGTCAAGGCCTACGCCGAGCAGATTCGTCCTTACATTCCTGCCGGGCGCAGCTACAAGGTGCTGGGCACGGATGGCTTTGGCCGCAGCGATTTCCGCTACAAGCTGCGCGAGCATTTCGAGATCAACTGCCACTACATCACGGTGGCCGCGCTTAAATCTCTGGCCGATGAGGGCAAGCTGCCGCAAGCCAAGGTGGCCGAGGCCATCCAGAAGTACGGCATCCAGACCGAGAAGGTGAACCCTCTTTACGCATAAGCGCACATCGAGACTCACTTTTCAGCCAGGACACCGCCCCGCCAGCGCAGGGCGGTGTCCCAGTTGCAAGTCGTCTCCCGAAAAGAAAGCGAGACAAACATGGCATTGGTAAACATTCAGGTTCCCGACATTGGCGACTTTGACGAAGTCGGCGTCATCGAACTGCTGGTCAAGATGGGCGATACGGTGCAGGCAGAGCAGTCGCTGATCACGGTCGAATCGGACAAAGCGTCGATGGAAATTCCGTCGAGCCACGCGGGCGTGCTTAAAGAGCTGAAGGTGGCTTTGGGCGACAAGGTCAAGCAAGGCTCGGTGATCGCCGTGATTGAAGCGGCAGACACAGGAAATTCAGAGTCAAAAGCGGCTCCAGCGCAGGCTGCACAAGCGCCAGCAGCTAGCAAATCAGAAGCACCCGTGGCCGCACCCGCAGCGCCTGCGGCAGCAACTGCGCCTGCGCAGGCTGCAGCACCGTCCGGCCTGCTGGAAGTGCGCGTGCCCGACATTGGTGATTTCAAGGACGTGGCCGTCATTGAGATACTCGTCAAGGTGGGCGATGCGGTGAAGCTTGAACAATCGCTGTTCACCGTCGAGTCGGACAAGGCGTCCATGGAAATTCCTTCGCCCGCCGCTGGCGTGCTCAAGGAGCTCAAGGTCAAGGTCGGCGACAAGATCAATATTGGCGATTTCGTCGCCGTGCTCGAAGGGGCCGCCCCCGCAGCAGCGGCCGCCGCCACGCCTGCCCAAGTCGCCGCGCCGGCCCCGGCAGCGCAGGCCGCTGTCGCCCCGGCACCCGCTGGCGCGCAGGCCTCGGTTCCCGCGCCCGTTGTGGCCGCGGCCGCCCACCAGCCGGGCGTGGCCGTGCTTGGCCTGCCGCACGCATCGCCCTCGGTGCGCAAGTTTGCGCGCGAGCTGGGCGTACCGCTGGCCGAAGTCAAGGGCAGCGGCGCCAAGGGCCGCATCACGCAGGAAGACGTGCAGAGCTTCACCCGCGCCGTCATGACTGGCAGCCAGCGCACGCAAGCGCAGGGCGCGGCGCCCGTCGCCGCGTCCGGTGGCGGCGAGCTGGGCCTGATCGCCTGGCCCAAGGTGGACTTTGCCAAGTTTGGCCCCATCGAGCGCAAGGAGATCGGCCGCATCAAGAAGATCAGCGGCGCCAACCTGCTGCGCAACGCCGTGATGATCCCGGCCGTCACCAACCACGACGACGCCGACATCACCGAGCTCGAAGCCTTCCGCGTGCAGCTCAACAAGGAAGCCGAGAAGAGCAAAAGTGGTGTCAAGGTCACCATGCTGGCCTTCCTCATCAAGGCCTGCGTCGCGGCGCTCAAGAAGTTCCCCGACTTCAACAGCAGCCTGGACGGCGATGCGCTGGTGATGAAGAACTTCTGGCACATCGGTTTTGCGGCGGACACGCCCAATGGCCTGATGGTGCCGGTGCTCAAGGACGCCGACAAAAAGGGCATCTTCCAGATCAGCCAGGAAATGGGCGAACTCGCCAAGAAGGCGCGCGAGGGCAAGCTCAGCCCGGCCGAGATGAGCGGTGCCAGCTTCACCATCTCCAGCCTGGGCGGCATTGGCGGGCGCTATTTCACGCCCATCATCAATGCGCCCGAGGTGGCCATTCTGGGCGTGTGCAAGAGCCAGATGGAGCCGGTGTGGAACGGCAGCGCCTTCCAGCCGCGCCTGATGCTGCCGCTCTCGCTCACCTGGGACCACCGCGTGATCGACGGTGCCTCTGCGGCGCGCTTCAACGTCTATCTGGGCGAAATCCTGGGCGACTTCCGCCGGGTGCTTCTTTAACTCCTGGGGGTCGGACCACGGCGCAGCCGTGCTCTGACCCCCACACTTCGAGGCCTCCCAATGGCAATCATCGACATCAAAGTACCCGACATCGGCGACTTCGCCGAAGTGGCCATCATCGAAGTGATGGTCCAGCCCGGCGACACCATCAAGGCCGAGCAAAGCCTGATCACCGTGGAGTCCGACAAGGCCTCGATGGAAATCCCGTCGAGCCACGCCGGCGTGGTCAAGGAGCTGAAGGTCAAACTAGGCGACAAGATCCACGAGGGCAGCGTGGTGCTCACGCTGGAGACACAAAACGCTGGTGCTGCGCCGGCGCCCGTTGCCGCCCCGGCATCTGCCACTGCTCCCGCACAGAATTCAGAGCCAAAACAGGCTGCAGCGCAGGCGCCACAAGCGCAAGCAGCTACGAATCCAATAGCATCCGCCTTCTCGGGCACTGCCGATATGGACTGCGACCTGCTGGTGCTCGGCGGCGGCCCCGGCGGCTACTCGGCCGCCTTCCGCGCGGCCGACCTGGGCCTCAAGGTGGTGCTGGTCGAGCGCTACGCGACATTGGGCGGCGTCTGCCTGAACGTCGGCTGCATTCCGTCCAAGGCGCTGCTGCACGTCGCGGCCGTCATGGACGAAGTGGGCCACCTGGCCGCCGCAGGCATCGAGTTTGGCGCGCCCAAGGTCAGCGTCGACGGCTTGCGTGGCCACAAGGAAAAAGTCGTCGGCAAGCTCACCGGCGGCCTCGCCGCCATGGCCAAGATGCGCAAGGTCACCATCGTGCGCGGCTACGGCAGCTTTGTCGGCGCCAATGCGCTGGAGGTTGAAGAAACCATCGGCACCGCACAGGACAAAACTGGCAGCAAGCAGGTGATCGGCTTCAAGAAAGCCATCATCGCCGCCGGCAGTCAGGCCGTGCGCCTGCCCTTCATGCCCGACGATCCACGTGTGGTCGATTCCACCGGCGCCCTGGCGCTGGCCAGTGTTCCCAAGCGCATGCTCATCCTGGGCGGCGGCATCATCGGCCTGGAGATGGGCACCGTCTACAGCACGCTGGGCGCGCGCCTGGATGTGGTGGAAATGCTGGACGGCCTGATGCAGGGGGCTGATCGCGACCTGGTCAAGATCTGGCAGAAGATGAACGCCAAGCGCTTCGACAACATCATGCTCAAGACCAAGACGGTGGGTGCCAAGGCCACACCCGAAGGCATTGAGGTGACGTTTGCCGCAGCGGAAGAGGGCGGCACCGCCCCCGCGCCGCAGGTGTACGACCTGGTGTTGCAGGCCGTGGGCCGCACCCCCAACGGCAAGAAGATCGCCGCCGACAAGGCGGGGGTTGCCGTGACGGACCGTGGCTTCATCAACGTCGACATCCAGATGCGCACCAACGTGCCGCACATCTTCGCCATCGGCGACATCGTGGGCCAGCCCATGCTGGCGCACAAGGCGGTGCACGAGGCGCATGTGGCGGCCGAGGTGATTGCTGGTGAACTGCAGGGCAACCAGGAGCTGGCCAGCAGCGCCTTCAACGCCCGCGTGATCCCCAGCGTGGCCTACACCGACCCCGAAGTGGCCTGGGTCGGCCTGACCGAAGACCAGGCCAAGGCGCAGGGTATCAAGGTCAAGAAGGGCCTGTTCCCCTGGACGGCCTCCGGCCGCGCCATTGCCAACGGGCGCGACGAAGGCGTCACCAAGCTGCTGTTTGACGATTCCCCTGAGGCCCACGGCCACGGCAAGATCCTTGGCGGCGGCATGGTCGGTACGCATGCGGGCGACATGATTGGCGAGATCGCCCTGGCCATCGAGATGGGCGCTGATGCGGTGGACATCGGCAAGACCATTCACCCGCACCCCACGCTGGGCGAGAGCATCGGCATGGCGGCGGAGATTGCGCACGGCAGTTGCACGGACGTGCCACCGCAGAAAAAGTGATCTGAATACCTGCCAGAATTGCTACGGATTCAGTAGCTGGCCGCGCATGTTCTAAAAGGACTGCACGGCTTTTTTCTTTCTAGACGGTTGCAGTTTCAGCCAAGCATCAATAGCTCCAGGGCCTCAAGTACGAATACTGCCCTGACATCCGCGATCGTGCCGCGCTGGAGCGCAACTTTCGCGAGAAGTTCGAGGCCCTGAACCGTGTGCACCAGCAGCAGCTTTTCCTCTTGGCAGAGGCGGTCCAAGCATGAGCGACCTGATCCTTTACGCCACCGAGGACGGCAAGAGTCAAATTCAGCTGCGGGCTGATTTGGGTACGGTTTGGCTGACCCAGCTTGAAATGTCGGAACTCTTCCAGACCTCCAAGCAGAGCATTGCCAAGCACCTCAAAACCGTTTTTATTGAACGGGAGTTGCTCCAAGGTTCAGTTGTCAACCAACGGGTGACAGCTGCAGCTGACGGTAAGAACTGCCAAGTAGCGCATTCCAACCTCGACGCCATCCTGTCCGTGGGCTACCGCGTGCGCTCGCCGCGTGGCGTGCAGTTCGGCCGCTGGGCGCCCACGGTGCTCAAGGAGTTGTTTGGCGAAGTGTGGCAGGATTGGGGTGCTTCAGCGGCCGCGGTGATCAACGAACCAAGTGCCCCCGGCGCGAGGTGAGTGGAAACGGTTCCAGACATAGCTTCATGTCAATGCAGTTGAAACTATCGCGAATTTTCTTTGTCGCCGCGATTTGCAGCGCCCTGTTGGCGATGCCAGCTTTTGCGGATAGCACCTCGGTAAAGGTCGGTGTCGATAAAAATATGGAGGCCGAATTGATGACACCGGACGGCCCCGGTCCGTATCCGGCGGTTCTGGTGCTGCATACCAGTCGCGGCATGCAATCCGCCGACATGGAATTTGCCAAGCGACTGACGCAGGAAGGCTACGTCGCGTTAGTGCCGTATTTCTTGCAAGCCTACGGTATCGCTGCCAAGACGCGCCAGGCGACCTTTACGACCTACGCAGATCCGATCTATGCGGATTTCGTCGCCTGCCTGGAATTTCTCAAGCAGAACGAAAAAGTCGACGGCAAGAAACTCGGCGCGGTCGGTTTTTCCAACGGCGGCTACTTCGCGCTGTGGCTGGCCGCCACCGGCAAAGTGCAGGCCGGTGTTTCGTACTACGGTGCGGTAACGGGTGCTGGCACAGATCCATCGCTCAACCGCTTCAGGCAGACGTTTACCGGCACGAGTTCGCCAACTCTGTTCTTCCACGGCACCGATGATTCAAAAGTGCCATTCAAAAAGGCAGTCGAACTCGACTCGATTCTCACCGCCGCTCAAAGCAACCACGAGTTCTATCAATACCCCGGCGCGCAGCACAACTTCGACCGATTCGGTGGCAGCAATAACGAGCTGGCCGCTGCCGACGCATGGCGGCACACCCAGTCGTTTTTCGGCAAGCTGCTGAAAGACCAGCCTTAGCGCTCTCATGCCAATTGACTTTTCTGCAGGGGCCTGGCAGAGCGGTGCAGGGGGACTACCGGTGGTTCCGGCCACCCAGTCGCTACCGAAGTGAACCGCCCCGGAGCGGTTCAAAGACCCGGAATATCTGAGGCTTCTGAGGCCTTTCCTTTTGTCGTACGTCTCCTGGGGATGGCAATGGCGGGTCGATGGCCGGTGCCCGATGCCCGATGCCGCAAGGGTTCAGTTACAAGCCACCGGCCAGATCACTTTGCTGTCTGGGGGAACTACCTGGCCGTCTTGGTGCATGGCCGCGACCGGTACGTTCTTGGCAGCCTCCGGGGAACGGGTCTGTTTTTGCACATCGGCCGTGGGGGGCAGGAACACCTGCATGGGGTCTGACAGCACGCCATCTTTGGGCCGCACCGTGGGCGGCGGCACCGAGGCCCACTCGATGTCGGCCCGGCTCAAGTCGAACAGGCTGATGTGGAGGTGGGGATACCCCTTGGGGCCGAAGGCGCGGCCCACCGTACCGGTCAGGCCCGACAGGGCGACGACTTGCCCCAGTGCAATCCGGTCGCCCGGGCGGACGCTTGGCAGCACCTGGAGGTGCTGGTATTTGACGATGACGCCATAAGGCAGCCCGGTGTCCGCGGGCGTGTGCAATAGCCAGAGGTAGATGCCTTCCAGTTGTCCGCCCTCGCCACTGGACAGCACCGTGCCCGAGGCCATGGCCAGCAGCGGCGTGCCCTCTTTCAGGCTGATATCGAGTCCACCATGCAGACCGCTGTTGCGGTCGCCGCGCCGGGTGCTGCCATCAAAGCGGGCGGGCGACCCGAACGGTGAGGCGATGGGATCGCAGGTGTAGCCTGGCGGAAATACGGGCGTAAGCCCGGTCGGCTGCACTTCGTAGTGCAGGTCAAGCCCACCTTTGGGTCCTCCCCTCTTTTCCATTTGGGCTTGGCTTGGCAGCGCAAATGCTGCCGCCGCCAGTCCACAGACCAGCATCAGTGGGAGGTTGCGAATAGGCATGTCGGGCTCCTTGGGAAGGGATGAAAATACTGAGTGAACGACCTTGCGCAGCACAGATCTCCTTCAGGTAGGGGAGTCGCGCTGTGGCCAGGGCAGTTGTCGGTATTGTCTGTACAACCGCCACGGGGCTGCGGCTGGGGCGGCGCTGTAGCGCCAGGCCCCCAGTCGCAAGAGCCAGTCGCGCATGATTGCCAGTTCTGCTTCGGTTCTCCGTTCGGCGGCTGTGGCGGTTCAAACAGCACAGCCCTAAAGGCGCTTGGATGCCCGCACCCGTGCCACATTGGGCCGCGTTCGGCTGCGTTTCCTGTTCGTTACCTGTCTGCGGCTCGCAACCCGGTGTCTGGCAGGTGGCGCGTGGCATAGCGCTGCGCCAACACCGCACACACCATGAGCTGCATCTGGTGGAACACCATGAGCGGCAGCACGATGGCGCCGACGGCAGGTGCAGCAAACAAAACCTTGGCCATCGGCACTCCGCTGGCAAGGCTTTTCTTTGATCCGCAAAAAACGATCGTGATCTCGTCTGCCTTCTGAAATCCGAGGCGCCGACTGAGGAAGGTGGTGCTGAACAACGCGAGGCCCAGCAACACCGCACAAACCACAACCAGGCCGATCAATGCCTTAGGTGGTACATGGCTCCACAAGCCTTCGATCACCGCGGCGCTGAAGGCGGTGTAGACCACCAGCAGGATGGAGCTCTGATCAACCAAGCGCAGCCCGGCTGCGTGGCGTTTCACAAAGCCACCAATCCACGGGCGTAGTAGCTGGCCCGCCACGAAGGGCGCCATCAACTGCAGCATGATGTGACCCAGCGCGCTCAGCGAAATACCCACGCCGTTGTGCGGCACCACCAGCAGGCCCACCAGCACCGGGGTGATGAAGACGCCGATAAGTGTCGAAGCGGAGGCGCTGCAGACCGCGGCGGGTACATTTCCCCGTGCCAGCGAGGTGAAGGCGATGGCTGATTGCACCGTCGCCGGCAACACACAAAGGAACATGATTCCGGTGTAGAGCGAGGGAGTCACCAGCGGCTGTAGCAGTGGCTTCAATGCAAAGCCGAGGAGGGGAAACAGCACGAAAGTGCAGGCGATCACCAGCAGATGCAGCCTCCAGTGCGTTGCGCCCGCGACCACCGCTTCGCGCGAAAGCTTGGCGCCATGCAGGAAAAAAAGCAGGCCGATGGCGAAATCGGTAAGGTACCCGAACCCCACCGCCGCGACACCGCGGGCCGGCAACACCGTGGAGATTGCGACCACAGTGATCAGCGCCAGAGTGAAGTTGTCGGGAAGAAAGCGAGGTCTTTTCATGTACCGATCTTGCCGCCACCGCATTCAAAACACCAATCGATTGTTCGGATGAATTTATGATTATTTGATATGAATCTGACGATCAGCATGCGGCAGCTCCAGGTGTTCCAGGCGGTGGTGGCCCAGCGCAATTTCAGCCGGGCAGGCGAGTGCATCGGGCTGAGCCAGCCGGCGGTGAGCCGTGCGGTGCGTGAGATGGAAGAACAGCTCGGGGTGCGCTTGCTCGACCGCAGCACCCGTGAAGTCGTCCCTACCGAAGCCGGCATGCGGTTGGCCGTGCACCTGGACCGGCTGCTCGATGAGCTCGATCTTGCTCTGCAGGACGTACGCGGCCTGGCGCAAAACCGGCGCGGCCGCGTTCGTGTGGCAAGTGCACCCACACTTTCTGCCAGCCTCATGCCGCATTGCATCGCAGCTTGCGCAACCGAGCTCCCAGGTGTGGAGATACTGGTGCTGGACCGCATCCAGCAGGATGTGCTGGACAGCGTGCGCTCGGGCGAGGTGGATTTTGGCGTGGTGATCGACCCGGCTGAACCCGCCGACCTGCATGCCGAAACCATACTGCGCGAGCCTTTTTGCCTGGTATGCCCTGCCGAGCATCCTCTGGCTCGCCGCGCCACGGTTGCCTGGAGGCTGCTGGCTGGTCATCCGCTTGTCTTGCTCGATCACGCATCGGGCAGCAGGCGTCTGATCGATGCTGCGCTGAACCGGTATGTGCCGAATGAAGAAGCGGGTAAGGCTATGAGAGCCTCCGACTCGGCGGGTACAGCCGCGCGGGTCGTGCAGCAGCTTGGCCACCCGTCCACGGTGTTTCGCATGGTCGAGGCCGGCATCGGCATCACGGTGCTGCCAACACTCGCCCTGGTTCCCAGCGTTCCAGCGGGGCTGGTGGCGCGCTTGCTCACACCGCGCCTGGACCGATCCGTGATGCTGGTGCACCGGCTGCGACGCGGACTCTCGCCCATCGCAGCCGATGCCTGGGATCTGGTCCGGCGCACAGCCGCCGCGTTGCCGCCGGTGCCAAAGGGCCCAAATCTGCGCGCGGACACCAGGACCGACTCACCTACGCCAGAGGCACTGAAATCCGATGTGCAGACGCCGAAGGCAGCGCCAAGCAGGTGATTTGTCACCCTGCCTGGCCAAGCGCAGAGATCTGGAGAAATCTCTTTTTTGATAGCTAATGGCGCTTTACAGATAAGCGCTAGAGGCACTTTTCATCATAAATTTTGACCCGGACTGGTGCGCTCTCGCATGCTGGGTGGTGGGGTAGAGGTGCAGCCGATAATGGGTGCCCCTACGCCGATGCCAATTTGTTCTGGGGCCGTTGCCAAGCTGACAAAACGGTCATCTTTGCGACAGCCTGGGGTCGGCTGGCTGCGGCTAGAGTGCCGCCAGTCTCTCTTACTCCGAATTTCAGCGCTGGCCATGCTTTCTCGTTCCCTTCTTGCTGTCCTGGCGGTCGCTGCGCTGCTGTCGGCCTGCGCTGCCGGGCCCGATTACGTTCGCCCGACGCTGGCGGTGCCGGCCGCGTACAAAGAGTCGGGCGACTGGAAACCGGCCGACCCGCGCCCAGTCGCCAGCGGACTGGCCTGGTGGCAGGCCTATGGCGATCCGGTGCTGAACACCTTGATGACCGACGCCGAGCGCGCCAACCAGAACATTCGCCAGGCCGAGGCCGCTTATCGCCAGGCCAAGGCCCTGGCCGATGCCGACCATGCCGGGCTGTTTCCGTCGCTGGGTCTGAATGGCGGCGCAACGCGTGCGCTTGGCAACTCGAGCGGCGTGCGAATGGGCAATGACGTCAGCCTGGGTCTGGCGGCGAGCTGGGAGCCTGATCTGTGGGGCAGTGTGCGCCGCACGATCGAAGCCGGCAATGCGGGTGCGCAGGCCAGTGCGGACGACCTCGCGGCCGCGCGCCTGAGCATCCAGACGACGCTTGCGCAGGACTACCTGCAACTGCGCATCGCCGACCAGCAGCGCGACCTGTACGCGGCCACCATCGAGGCCTACGCGAAGGCACTGCGGCTCACCCGGGCGCAGCACGACGCCGGTGTGGCGCTGCAGTCGGATGTCGCGCTGGCCGAGAGTCAGCTCGCGCAGGCGCAGGCCGCGGCGGTCGACCTCGAGGCCACCCGGACCCAGCTTGAGCACGCCATCGCCGTGCTGACCGGCCGCGCGCCCGCGCAGTTCACGCTGGCGCCCGCGCCTGCAAACCAGCCACTCGCACTGCGCATGCCCGCCAGTCCGGTCGGCCTGCCCTCGCAGTTGCTGGAGCAGCGCCCGGACATCGCCGGCGCCGAGCGCCGCGCCGCGCTGGCCAATGCCACTATTGGCGTTGCCAAAGCCGCGTACTTCCCGCAGCTGACACTCAGCGCCTCAGGCGGTTTCAATGCCGCCACGCTGGGCAACCTGTTCGATACCCCCAGCCGTGTCTGGTCGCTCGGTGCTGCGCTGGCACAGACCGTCTTCGATGGCGGCCTGCGCCGTGCGCACACCGCGCAGGCGCAGGCTGCGTACGACGTTGCCGCCGCACAGTACAAGGAAACCGTGCTCAGTGCCTTCCAGCAGGTCGAGGACCAGCTTGCTTTGCTGCGTCTGCTGGACCGTGAATCGGTGCTGCAGGATCAGGCTGTGCGCTCGTCGCAGCAGGCCGAGCAGCTGGCGCTGAACCAGTACCGCGCCGGCACCGCCAGCTACCTGAGCGTGGTGACGGCGCAGACGCTGTCGCTCACCAACCACCGTACCGCCGTGCAATTGCGTGGCCGCCTGATGGCCGCCAGCATCTCGCTCGTCGCCGCCACTGGCGGTGGCTGGAGCACCCATGACACCCCGACCGGCGCGGTTTCCGCGCGGCCGCAATGACCCGACCATGACCACGACCTTCTCCCGCCACCGCACCACCTGGACCCTTGTTGCCATCGCCCTGGCCATCCTCGGCCTGGGCCTCTGGGCCGTCGAGCGCCCGGCCGGCGCCGCCGACGGGGCCAGCGACAAGAGCAAGCGCCCCGCCGACGGCCCCGTGGCTGTCACCACGGTGCTGGTGAAGGCGCAGGACATGCCGATCTACCGCGCCGGCATCGGCACCGTGACGCCGACGTTCAGCGTGACCGTGAAGGCGCGCGTCGACGGCGAGCTTCAGTCGGTGGGCTTCACCGAGGGGCAGGATGTGAAGAAAGGCCAATTGCTGGCCAGCCTCGACCCGCGCACGCTGCAGGCGCAGTTGATGCAGGTGCAGGCCGCGCGTGCCAAGGACCAGGCCACGCTGGGCAATGCGCGCCTGGACCTGCAGCGCTACACGGCGCTGATCGCCCAGGATGCCGCGACACCGCAGCAGCTCGCCACGCAGAAGGCGCTCGTTGCCCAACTCGAGGCCGCCGTGAAGACGGACGACGCGCAGATCAACGCCGCGCAGGTGCAACTGAGCTTCACGAAAATCGTCGCGCCCATCAGTGGGCGCGTCGGTGCGCGCCTGGTCGATCCCGGCAACATCGTGCACGCCGCAGACGCCACGGGCATCGTCGTGATCAACCAGATTGATCCGATCTCGGTCACGTTCACCCTGCCCGAGGACGCGGTGCAAGACACCATTCACGCCATTGACAGCAAAAAGCCGCTGCTCGTGCAGGCGTTCCCGCGCGCCGGCACCGCGCTGCTGGGCTCGGGCACGCTGACGCTGTTGAACAACCAGATCGACACCACGACCGGCACGGTGCAGTTGAAGGCCAGCTTCCCGAATCCGCAGCACAAGCTGTGGCCGGGCCAGTTCGTCAACCTGCACCTGGTGCTGGGCACGCGCGTGAAAGCCTTGACGGTGCCCGAGGCCGCGGTGCAGCGCAGCCAGGCCGGTGTGTTTACCTACGTTGTCGATGACGAAACGAAGACCGTGAAAAACCAGCCGATTTCGGTGATTCAGATCCAGGACGGTATCGCGGTCATCGGCAGCGGCCTGGCCGCCAACCAGCGCGTGGTGGTCGACGGGCAGTACAAGCTCAAGCCGGGTTCGCACGTGGTCGAAGCCACGCACAGCGCATCGGCGCCGGCGCCTGACAATGGCGCCGCGTCGGGAGCAGGCAAGTGAGCGTCTCCACCGCTTTCATCAGGCGGCCAATCGGCACCACGCTGCTGGCGCTGGCGTTGCTGCTCATAGGCGTCGCCGTCTTCCCGTTGCTGCCCATTGCGCCGCTGCCGCAGGTCGACTTTCCCACGATTCAGGTCTCCGCGAACTTGCCCGGCGCCAGTCCAGAGACGATGGCCTCCAATGTGGCGCAGCCGCTGGAGCGCCAGTTTTCGCTGATCGCCGGGCTGGCGCAGATGACGTCGACCAACGGCATCGGCTCGACGCAGATCACGCTGCAGTTCGATCTCAACCGGCCGATCGACGCCGCCGCGCTGGACGTGCAGTCGGCCATCAATGCGTCGACCGGCCAGTTGCCGGCCAACCTGCCCAGCCCGCCGACGTTCCGCAAGGTCAACCCGGCCGACTCGCCCATCATGCTGCTGACGGTGCAGTCGAAGACGCTGCCCCTGATCCAGGTCAACGACTATGCGGACAACATCCTGGCGCAGCAGATCTCGCAGATCCGGGGCGTGGGCCAGGTGCGCATCGGCGGGGCCCAGAAGCCGGCCATTCGCATCCAGGTCGACCCGACCAAGCTGGCCACCCTCGGCATGAGCCTGGAGGACGTGCGCAGCGTCATCGCCACCACCTCGGTGAATCAGCCCAAGGGCACCATCGACGGCCCGTCGCGCAGCTACACGGTCTACACCAACGACCAGTTGCTGGCGGCCAAGCCCTGGAACGACGTGGTGCTGGCGTACCGCAACGGGGCGCCGATCCGCGTGCGCGACGTTGGCACGGCCGTCGATGCGCCGGAGGACGACAAGGCCCATGCCTGGGCCTTCGGCGGCGCCGCCGATCCCGACAGCAAGATCCTGAATGGGCGCGGTATGATCCTGGTGATCACCAAGCAACCCGGCGCCAACGTGATCGAGACGGTCGAAGCGATCAAGGCGGCCCTGCCGCGGCTCAAGGCCGCCATTCCGCCCACCGTGGAGGTCAACACCCTGATCGACCGCACGCAGACCATCCGGGCTTCCGTCCACGACGTCGAAGCCACGCTGCTGCTCACCATCGCCCTGGTGGTGATGGTGATCTTTGTGTTCCTGCGCAACATCGCCGCCACGCTGATCCCGAGCGTTACGGTGCCGCTGGCCCTGATGGGCACGGTAGCGGTGATGTACCTGCTTGGCTACAGCCTGGACAATCTGTCGCTGATGGCACTGACCATCGCGGTGGGCTTCGTGGTTGACGATGCCATCGTGATGCTGGAGAACATCTACCGCTATGTCGAGGAAGGCATGGACCCGATGGAAGCCGCCATCAAGGGCGCGAGCGAGATCGGCTTCACCATCATCTCGATTTCGGTGTCGCTGGTGGCCGTGTTCATCCCGCTGCTGCTGATGGGCGGTATCGTCGGCCGCCTGTTTCGCGAGTTCGCCGTCACGGTGACGCTGACGATTGGTGTCTCGGTGCTTATCTCGCTGACGCTCACGCCGATGCTGTGCTCGCGCTTCCTGAAGAACGAGCACGCCACCCGGCACGGCAGGCTCTACCAGTTGTTCGAGCGCGGCTTCGACAAGCTGCTGGCCGGCTACAAGCGCGGGCTCGACGCCGTGATGAAGCACCAGTTCGCCACGCTGATGGTGTTCCTCGCCACGCTGGCGGCCACCGTGGCGCTGTTCGTCATCATCCCCAAGGGCTTTTTTCCGCAGCAGGACACCGGCTTCATCTTCGGCAACGCGCAGTCGTCGCAGGATTCGTCGTTCGAATCAATGAACCGCCGCATGGTGGCGTTTGCCGACATCGTGCGCCAGGATCCGGACGTCACGGGCATGGGGATGTTCGGCAACTCGTCGCAGTTCAACACCGGCAACTTCTTCATCGCGCTCAAGCCCAAGGACCAGGGTCGCAAGCTCAGTGCCGACGAGATCATCGCCCGGCTGCGCCCCCAACTGGCCAAGGTGGAAGGCGCCTCGCTGCTGATGCAGGCCGGACAGGACATCAACGTCGGCGGCCGGCTGGCACGCACCCAGTACCAGTACACGCTCACCGACGCGAACCTCGACGAGCTCAACGAATGGGCGCCCAGGCTGCTGGCGCGCTTCGCCCAGTTGCCCGGCCTCACCGATGTGGCCTCGGACCTGCAGAACGCTGCCACCACAGCGAGCCTGACCATCGACCGCGACCGGGCGGCCAGCTTCGGCATCTCGCCGGCGCTGATCGATGCGACCATCTACGACGCCATCGGCCAGCGCCAGGTCGGCCAATTTTTCACGCAGATCAACAGCTACCACGTGGTGCTGGAGGTGACGCCCTCGATGCAGGAGGATCCGTCGCTGTTCGACAAGCTCTATGTCACCTCGCCGCTGACCGGCAAGCCGGTGCCCATGTCGACGTTCGTCACAGTGGACACCGACAAGACGGCATATCTGTCGATCAGCCACCAGAGCCAGTTCCCAGCGGTCACGCTGTCGTTCAACCTGGCCCCCGGCGTGGCGCTGGGTCAGGCGGTGGACGCGATCAACAAGGCACAGGCCGAGATGGGCTTGCCGCAGTCGCTCACCGGCTCGTTCCAGGGCACGGCGCAGGCGTTCAAGGCGTCACTGAGCAGCCAGCCCTACCTGATCGCGGCGGCGCTGGTGGCCGTCTACATCGTGCTGGGTCTGTTGTACGAGAGCTTTATTCACCCCCTGACGATTCTGTCGACCCTGCCGTCGGCCGGCGTCGGCGCGCTGCTGATCCTGATGGCGGGCGGCTACGACCTGACGGTGATCGCGCTGATCGGCATCATCTTGCTGATCGGCATCGTGAAAAAGAACGGCATCATGATGGTGGATTTCGCGCTCACCGCGGAGCGCGAACAAGGCATGAAGCCCGAGGAGGCGATCTACCGTGCCTGCCTGCTGCGCTTTCGCCCCATCATGATGACCACCATGTGCGCCCTGCTCAGCGGCCTGCCGCTGATGCTGGGCCATGGCGCCGGCTCCGAATTGCGCCGGCCGCTGGGTTACGCGATGGTGGGCGGGCTGGTGCTGTCGCAGATGCTGACGCTGTTCACGACGCCAGTGGTCTACCTGTACCTCGATCGCGCACACTACTGGTACATGAAGAAGGCCGAGGCGCGCAGGAAGCGCAAGGCGGCCAGGAGACTCCTGGCCGACGGCACCGACGCAGGCGGCAACCTGTCCGTCGCCGCCAACGAGGCGACGCCCTGAACCGCGCCCGCCCGCCATGAAGCTGCTGATCGTCGAGGACGAACTCAAGACCGCCGAGTACCTGCAGAAGGGCCTTGCGGAGCAGGGGTGCGCTGTCGACGTGGCCCACAACGGCATCGATGGCCAGCACCTGGCGCTGGTGCACGACTACGACGTGATCGTGCTCGACGCGATGCTGCCCGGCATCGACGGGTTCACGCTGTTGCGCGCGCTGCGCGCCGTCAAGCAGACGCCGGTGATCATGCTCACGGCGCGCGACTCGATTGAGGACCGTGTGCGCGGGCTGCACGACGGCGCCGACGACTACCTCGTCAAGCCGTTCTCGTTTCTTGAACTGCTGGCCCGTCTGCAGGCGCTGCAGCGGCGCGGCCGCGCGCAGGAGCCGGCGCAGCTGAAGATCGCCAACCTGCAGATCGACCTGATCGCGCGCAAGGCCTGGCGCGGCGCCGAGCGCATTGATCTCAGCGCCAAGGAGTTCGCGCTGCTGGCCGTTCTGGCGCGCCACCAGGGCGAGATTCTGTCGAAAACAGCGATCGCCGAGCTGGTGTGGGACATGAACTTCGATTCGAACACCAACGTCGTCGAGGTCGCGATCAAGCGCTTGCGCGCCAAGGTGGACAACGCGTTCGCACCCAAGCTGCTGCACACGATTCGCGGCATGGGCTACGTGATGGAGGCGCGCGCGGACGAGGAGCCGGCGCCGTGAAGCCCTCGATCACCACCCGCTTGGTCGTCATGTTCGCGCTCGGCGCGCTGGCCACGTTCGTGCTGATCGGCACCGCGCTTTACGGGGTGCTCGACCGCGAGCTGCTGCGCCACCAGAACGACGACCTCAACACCAACCTGCAGAACATGCGCTACTCGATCGAGCGCTTCGGCGACCTTGAGCACTGGGCCCGTCTGCAGACCAAGATGGACACGCTCACGCCCGCCGATGGCAGCGTGCGCTTCTGGGTGCTTAGCGACGATCCGCGCTTTTTGTACGGCAAGGGCCTCGATGAGATGGAGCGCGTCAACCAGGGCGAGGCTGGCCACGGCTTGCTCTCGCTATCGCTCAGCGGTCGCACCTACCGCACGCTCTCGATGCGCCTGGCCGCATTCAACGGCAGGCCGCCGGTGCGCCTGATTGTCGGCGTGGACACCGCGTCTTACGAGCACACGCTGCGCGCCTTCCTGCTGGCGCTGACACTGTTGTCGCTGGGTGCTGTGGTGCTGGTGATGGTGCTCGGGTGGTGGATCGCGCGCATCGGCCTGCGCCCGCTCCAGCGGCTGTCGGCACAGGCGCGCGCGCTGCATCCCAAGACGCTGTCGCAGCGGCTGCGGGAGGATCGCCTGCCGGTAGAGCTCGAAGGCCTGACGATCGCGTTCAACGGCGCGCTGGGTCGCCTGGAGAACGCCTACCGGCAGCTTGAGGGCTTCAACGCCGACGTGGCGCACGAACTGCGCACGCCGCTGGCCAACCTGATTGGCGGCACGCAGGTGGCGCTGTCGCGCCCGCGCAGCGCGGGCGAGTTCCAGGAGACGCTGCAGTCCAATCTGGAAGAACTGGAGCGCTTGCGCTCCATCGTCAACGACATGCTGTTCCTGGCCCGCGCTGATCAGGGCGAGGCCGCCACCGGGCTGACGCCGGCCAACGTTGCGCACGAGGTCAAGATGACCATCGAGTTCTTCGAGCCGCTGCTCGATGAGACTGGCACCACGGTGGCCGTCGAGGGCGAACGGGGCGCGCAGGCGATGATGAACGTGGCACTGTTCCGGCGCGCGCTCTCCAACTTGTTGCAGAACGCGATCGAGCACTCGGCCGCGGGCGCACGCCTGGTCGTCACGATCACGCGACGTGCAGGGGTGACCTGGATCGCGGTGGCCAACCCGGGCCCGACAATCGCGCCCGACCACCTGCCGCGCCTATTCGACCGCTTCTACCGCGTCGACACGTCGCGCCACGACACCGGCGAGACCCATGGCCACGGTTTGGGCCTGGCCATCGTCAAGGCCGTCGCAACGATGCACGGCGGCGCCACGCTGGCGCGCAGCGACGCTGGCATCACCACCATCGCGTTCAGCATCGCCGGCTGAGCGGACGGCGGCGCCTGCCTGTTACACACACCCGCAAATAATTCAGACAAAAAACAGGCTCCAGCGCAGGCGCCAAAAGCGCAAGCAGCTATGAATCCAATAGCATTTAGCTGCCCGGGTGCACCAACCACATGCGAGAGGTTTTTCAGGTGCTTCTGGGCCAGGCGACGCTGGGGGGAATAGCGTGCCTGATGTGCCCAATTTTCCCGGATGGGGGCAGAGGTGGACCAAGGCAGCTGCGCCACTGCGTCGCCTCTGGGCGCAAAATAGGCAGACCCCTCAGCAGCAACAGCCATGGCCACCAAGAAGTTCCCCAACGCCCCCCAGCATCCCGAACGGGTGTGTTGGGGCTGCGACCTGTATTGCCCGGCCAAGGACATGCGCTGCGGCAACGGCTCGGACCGCACGCCGCACCCGGCCGAGCTGTTTGGGGATGATTGGGCCGAGTGGGGCGCGGAGAGCGGGGAGGGTGCGACCCATGAGGCAAACCCGGAAAGTCCAGCAGTCCCGGCGCGCTGATGCCTGAGCTTGCTGGTCCAGCCCAATTGGAATGCCAGGGCAACCACCACGTACCCAGACTTGTGTGCGCCAGGTGTTTCGCCAACACCTGGCATGCGGGAATCTTCGGCGACGGTTTCGCCTCAACGACGACTGCGCCTGCAAGACCGATCGGGTGAGCCCGCGTGCTGGGGGTGGCGCGCTGTTGTCGCGCTCGCGCCGCACGGTTGTGCGCACCGCACCGCCCTGATGGGCCTCACTTCCCGCCTGCGCGCGCCGCCTTGACCTGATCGGCGGTGACCAGCTTGGCTTGGTTGCCCCACGACGTACGCTCGTGATTGGCGATGTCCGCGATATCGCTATCGTTCAACACGTCGGCGAACGGCGGCATGGCGCTGGCGTAGGTGACGCCGTTGATGGGCTCACCCTGCAGACCATGCAGGATCACGCTAAGTTGCTTGGTGGGATCGGCATCGAGCACGGACGGGTTGCCCTTTAAGGGAGGGAACGCGCCGGCCAAGCCCATGCCGGTGGCTTGGTGGCAGGCAGCGCACTTGGACGCGTACTGCGTTGCAGCGCGCGCTGCATCGAAGCTGTAAGGGCCGGTGGCGGCCGCCGGTGGGGCGGCTGGGGCGGCGGCCGTGTCAACGGGCGCTTTGCCGACGGGTGGCGCTGCCAACGCTTCGCCCGGTTTGGACACCAGCAGAATGCCGTTCGCGCCCAGCACGGCGTGTGCCATGGCGTGATCAACGAACGGGTACTTGCCGGCCTCGTTCAGTGTCAGGTCGAACACCGCGCCTTCGCCTGGTCCTACGGTGTAGGTCGAAACACCAGAGATCGCCTGGGCCGGGTTGCCGCCGGGATAGACCCGGTCGAAGATCGCGCCGATGACATGGAACGCACTCCACAGGCTGGGGCCCGCGTTGACCACGTACAGGCGGACCAGATCGCCGGGCTTGGCGGTCAGTGGGTGGTCGTGGTATTGGGATGCAATACCGTTGAACACCACCTCATCCGGGCGTATCGCCTGCATCTTTTCGTAGTTGCCGGCCATCAGGGTGCCCGACACCTGCTGTGTGTACCACTCGCCCTGTACCAGGACATAACTTTCGGCAGCTTTGGGCAACGGCGTGGCTGGGTCAACGATGATGGCTCCGTACATGCCATTGCCGATGTGCAGCAGCACCGGTGGGGTGCCGCAGTGGTAAAGGAACGCGCCTGGCACCTTGGCCACGAACGAGAAGCTGATCGACTCACCCGGCATGATGTCTGCGTAATGCAGGTTGGGCGGCGTGATGGCAGAGTGGAAATCGATAGAGTGCTGCATGGTGCCGCGGTTGGTGAGCACCACGTTCACCGTCTGCCCCTGGCGCACATGGATGATGGGGCCGGGCACGCTCTTGCCGAAGGTCCACGCCTGGTACTGCACGCCGCTGGCGATCTCTACGGTCTCGTCGCTGGATTCAATGCGTATGTCTACGCTATCACCGGGCGTGAGTGGTGGCAGGCGCGCATCGCGGGCTTTGGCGATGGGTTCGCTGGAGGCCAGCGACAGCGGCGATGCGGCGGCAGCGGCGGAATCTGGGCCGGCCGACCTCACGTTCAATGCACTGTGCAGGCCTGCGAGCAGCAACGCCACCAGCAACAACACGCCAGCGAGCGCCGGACCCTGTACACGCCAGGACAAACGGGGGACGTGATCTAGCGGAACCTCGGCGTTCCACTCGGAGAATTTGCGCCAGCCCGACCAGCGGCTCTCGATCAGGTAATCGAGGCTATACGGACTGGGGCCGGCGCGAAGGTTGATGACGATCAACGCTGCGAAGATCAGCACGTAGCTAATCGCTGCGCCGATGTTGTTGGCGCCCACCGAATACGGCCCGCTGAATCCTTCGGCCGTGCTCCAAATCAGCAGGCTGAACAGAATGCCGACGATGTACGTGATCTTGCGCGCAAAGCCCAGTAGCAGCGCCAGCGCCAAAGCTGATTCAGCCAAGCGCGTGCCCCACACGAACAGATCGACGTTCGGCGTGACCAGGTCGATCCACAACTGAAACCACCATGTCGCCCACGGCGGCTGCCCGGTGGCGGCGTTATGCAGGTAGCCGACGTAATGGTTGGCGAAATCGGCCGTCCATGTGAGCGCCGCGCTCACGGCCCAGATCACGCCAAAGGCGATGCGCAGGGCAGTACCGGCAACGGCCGGCCAGGTCGAGGGAACGGCGTTGTCGCCAGCGAGCTTGGTCATGCGCGTTTTCCTTGAAGCGTATCAGCGAACATTGGTAAAACCGTGTGGCCTTGATGGCACGCCGACGATGAAGTCTATGACCACGATGGCGAGGATGACTGCCAGGGCGAGGACGACCACACCGGGCTTGGGGTGGCTTATGTGCACTGGGCGAGTGCTGCCGCAAACGCTGCTTAGCCGATGTCACACAGCCAATGCAGCGCGAGAGCGCAGGTTACGTAGCCATCGCCCAGACCGCCAACGCCAAGGAGGTGATCCCGACCCCGGTGCGCAGGAGCCTGCTGCCCAGGTGGTTGAGGCGGCTCAGGCTTTCTTCTTGACCAGACCGTAAATGAAGAGCAGCACGATCGCCCCGACGATCGACGCCAGCCAGCCGGCCGGTGCGCCCGGCAAATACCAGCCCATGGCCACGCCCACATAGCGCGCCAGGAACGATCCTGCAACGCCCAGCACGGCGGTCATGATCCAGCCCAGCTTGTCGTCGCCGGGCTTCACGGCGCGTGCGATCAAGCCGACGATGAGGCCGACCAAAATGGTTCCGAGAATGGCGAACATACGCTTCCTTTAAAAAGCAGCCCGATGGCTGGAAGCCGGGAACTGTAGCCTGAGCGCGGACAATCTGCTGATGCAAGCCTTGATCGATGCCATCCACACGATGGCCCTGCCCACCGACGCCCAGCGCATTTTCCATGGACGGGGCGGGCGCTTCCCCGGTTGCGAGCAATGGACGCTCGACGTCTACCCGCCAGTCTTCGTGCTCACCAGCTTTCTGCCCGCGGACGAGGGCACTGACGCGCAACTTGCCGCCGTCGGCACCGCGCTCGCCAGGCGCTGGGAGCAGCTGGCGCCCGGCCAAGCGCTCCATTGGGTGTTCCAGTGCCGCGACGAGACCTTGCGCACGCAGGGGCGCACCGATACCCGCGTTGTGTCCGGCAGCGTGCCCGACCCGCATGTGGTCAGCGAGCAGGGCGTGCGGTTTCGTGTGCATATCGACAAGGGCCAGAACCACGGCCTGTTCCTCGACATGGCCGCAGGCCGGCAATGGGTGCGCGACTATGCGAGCGCGCGCAGCAGCGACCGCTACGGTCTCAAGATTCTCAACCTGTTTGCCTACACCTGCGCCTTCTCGGTGGTAGCGCTCCAGGCGGGCGCCCGCCAGGTGGTCAACGTGGACATGAGCCACGGGGCCCTCGCCATTGGGCAGCAGAACCACCAGCTCAATGGTGTTGCTGCAGGCGCAAGCTTTTTACCGCACGACATTTTCAGTAGCTGGGGCAAGATTACCCGGGGCGGGCCGTACGGGCTCGTGATCGTGGATCCGCCGAGTTACCAGAAGGGCAGCTTCGTGGCGACCAAGGACTATGCGCGGCTCATGCGCCGCTTGCCCGATCTGGTGGCGCCGGGCGGCCATGCGCTGCTGTGTCTGAATGCACCCGAGCTGGGGGTGGCCTTTTTGCAGGACCAGATGCGCGAGTTGACGCCTGAACTGGTGTTTGTCGAGCGGGTGGCCAATCCAGCAGTGTTTGCGGACGTGTCGCCGGAGCGCGCGCTCAAGGTGCTGGTTTACCAGGCGCCGGACTGAGGCACGGCGCCTGCTGCCTTTTCTTGGCGACGGACGGCACTGGATACGACAAAGGGCGCCTGGGCGCCCTTTGGGTTGTGCGCGGCGCGGCCGCGCTTACTTGGAGCAGGCCTTGCCGTGGTCGGCGTGGAAGCCCTTGGCCTTGGCGTCCGCTTCGGTCATGTACTCGCCAGCCTTGGTTTTGCCGTAGTACTTGCTGCCTTCGCAGTGGTAAGCCTTGGAATTGGTATTGACCCACACCTTGCCGTTACCGCCACCGGCTGCAGCGGGTGTTTCCGTCTTGCTCGCCGCTGCAGCGCCGGTCTTGGCTTTGCGCGTTGTGGGGGCCTGGGCTGCGGGGGGCGCGCTCTCTTTGGCGACCGGAGCGACGACGGCGGGAGCCGCTGCAGCGCCTGGTTTTGCGGCCGGCTGGCTCGTTTGGGCAAAAGCCGTGGCGGCACAGAACAAGCCGACCGTTACTGCCAATACGCGGAGTTGAGATTTCATGGCGATTCCTTCAGGAGTTGCTTTGCGGAGACCCAAACCGATGAGGCTCTGGCACCAAAACGCTTGGGTCGCCATGTGGTTGACGGCGGCCGTGCACTTATGGAGAGTTTTGGCGGAGCGCCTGTGCGCCGGCCAGCAAGTGCTCGGTGATGGTGCGCCATTCGGCTGTTTTTAGCGGTGTGATCGACAGCCGGTTGCTCTTTTGCAGCACCCGCATCTGCGCCAGTGCTGGGTGTGCCCGCAGCTCAGCCAAGCCGATCAGCCGCGTTTTGTGCAGTGCCTGCACATCGACCAGCAGCCAGCGTGGCTTTTCCTGCGTGGCCTTGGCGTCGAAGTAGGTCGACCGCGGCTCAAACTGCGTAGGATCGGGCCGAACCCCCGAAGCCACGCGCGCGATGCCCGCAATACCGGGCTCGGGGCAGCTCGAGTGGTAGAACAGCACGCCATCGCCCACCTGCATCTCATCCCGCATGAAGTTGCGCGCTTGGTAGTTGCGCACGCCCGTCCAGGGCACCGTGCAGTTGGGTGCCGCCAAGGCGTCGTCGATGGAGCATTCCTGGGGCTCGGATTTCATCAGCCAGTAGTGGTGTGCGCGGCTCATGGCGGCATTCTGGCAAATAGGGCTGGTTTTGCACAAGAGCGCACAGGAACGCAATCTGACGCGAGAGCGTGTTTCGACCAGAAGGGCCATTTCGTCGCGACCCAAGACGGCGCCGGCTCATGCGCTGCCTGCCGGGCCTGGTGGCGCCGGCTGCGTATGCACTGCTATCAAAGCAAGTCTGCGCCGGGCCTGTTCACTTTCAAGCGCTTGGCTTCGTACATCGCACTATCGGCACGGTGGATCAGTGCATCCGCGTCGACGCCATCCTCTGGGTAGACGGAAACGCCGATGCTCAATGAGACGGATATCGACCGGTTCGCCACGGTGATGGGCAAGGCGACCGCCGAGGCGATTTTTTGGGAAACCAAGGCTGCGTCCGGTGCCTGGGCCACATCGGTGACGAGAACCACGAATTCGTCGCCGCCGTAGCGAAAAACGAAGTCGACGTCCCGTACGGAGCTTGCTATGCAATGGGCGGTGTACTTGAGCACTTCGTCACCTACCGCATGCCCCAGCGTGTCGTTAATTCCTTTGAACCCGTCAATGTCGGCAAACAGCACGGCCACGCGCGTTCCGTGGCGCTGCGCACTGGCGATGGCGTATGCAAAGCGCTCATGAAACTGCGTGCGATTGGACAGTTGCGTCAGCATATCCAGTCCGAAGGATTTCGACAGATCAACTACCGTTTGCGCGGCTTCTTCAGCGTCGATTCGGCTTTGCAAGGCCGATGCAATCAACTGCTCGTTGACTTCCACCAGGTAAGCGCTGTCATCAAAATCGATTTGCCTGCGCGTTCCCGCTATCTGCCGTTCTAGATCTGCCAAGACAGAACGCGCCTTTGCAATCTGTCCCTGCAGATCCCGCACCGCGTCCGCCTCGTTTGGCAATGCAGTGGGAAGCGTGTTGGGCAGTTTTTTCAACAGGTGCAGTTCAGGGCGGGGGACAGATAGACAGTACTCGCCTGGGTTGCCGATGCCAGTAGGCGCTAAGGCTGCTTGAGCGTCGGCCTGCCACCCAGCAAGCCCTCCCTGTTGGACAAGGTTTCGCCCACATGAATGCCCTCGTCGTCGATGCTGAACAAGCGCATTTCGTCCGAATGTGCACTGGCGCGGACCTTGACCACAGCAATCATTCTGCGCAGTCGGCTGTCCACTTCGATGTAGCGCTGCACGATGATCGCGTCGGTGAGGTACGCCGTGCCGTAGGGGCTGAATCGCAAATCGGTGTAGCGGTCCTCCAACTCGGAAGTCATCAACACCGTCACCCCGGTGCTCACCAGTGCACTCACCATGCGCGAGAGCGACTCACGGAAATCTTCACGGAAGGTGGGGGCCAACGCCAACTCAAAGCCTGACAGCGAATCGATGACGACCCGGGTCGCCTTGAGGCGCTCAATCTCTTTCAAAATCAACAGCACGATTTCGTCGATGGACAAGTCTGGTGCCCGGCTGTCAACCAAGCCCACCGTGCCTGAGTCAATCAGTTCCGCGACCACTCGGTTGCGCAATCCACTCGGTGGCTGCTCGAACGCCGCAATCACACCCGTTTCGCCGTGGCGGGCCCCCTCGGCCAGGAACGCGGCGGCCAGAATGCTCTTGCCTGAGCCTGAAGGTCCGGCAATCAGCAGCGAATAACCGCGTGGAACCCCGCCGCCGAGCATGTCGTCCAGGCCCGGCACGCCAATGGACAAGCGAGCTCCTGGTGGTTCGCTGGGTCTCGACCGAGTCGCAGGTAGGTCGCGTCCAGCGGGAGGGAAAACTTGAAGACCGTCTTGGTTGATACGGAACGTGTGCAGCCCTGGCAAGGTAGGTTGCCCGCGCATCTTCAGGATCTGCATCTTGCGCACCATGGAATTGCGCTCGACGCTTTGGCGCAGCCAGATCAGGCCATCCGCCACGGTGAAGACCGGATTGGCATCGATTTCGCTGAAATATTCGCCGATCAAAAACGTCGTGGCCTGCCAGGTGGTCATCAGCATGCCGAGCTGCTGCACGAACATTTGCAAGTCGCTGTTTGGTTGTCCCTGGCTCTGGTTGGCCATGACCACTGAGCGAAACGAGTCGACAAACACCAGAGCCGGGTTGTGCTCCTGTACCAACTCGGTGATTTTGCCCAGCACCACCCCCAAGTCGCCGGCCACGGTTTCGTCCGACAGATTGATGAAGCGGATGGAGTCGTTTACCTTGCTGCTGTCGAAGAAGGAAAACTGCTGCTGGTAACGCAGCATCTTCAGCGGTGGTTCGCCCAGGACGGTGAAATACAAGGCTGGCCGCTCGGGCGTGGTCAGCGCGAACATTATTTGGTGCGCGAGGGTGGTTTTGCCGCAGCCGGGCGGGCCCGCAATGAGGTTGAACGAGAACTCCGGCAGCCCCCCCGCGAGGACGACATCCAGACCTGGCACGCCCGTCGCGAGCCTGTTGATTTTTACTTTGTCGGTCATTTCGATCTGTTCTGAACGGGCGAGCCGCTGAAAGTGGGAGACCACAAGCCGCCGAGCAACCTTTGGGTCAGGGGGATGCCTATCAAGCTGTTGAGCAGCTCGTGAAAGGTCTGGATAGACGCATCCGTAGCGGCGGCGGCCTCATTGGCAGGCTGCTTGTGCAGTACTTTCCTGAGCTGATCGAAACGGACAGGCTCGGTGTCTTCGTGCGCCTGGAGCAAGCAGGGGTGCGTTCGCCCAGCAACGTTCAAGGTGCGCCGGTACAGCGCAGCGACGCCGCGTTGCCCGAGCACAGGCGTCAGCGCATCGACCATCGATTCCCATCGGGCCACAGCTGCGTTTGCGACCATTTGTGCGCGGTCATCAGCGGCATTAGCGGTGGCGTTAATAGAGCCAGTTGGAATCACGGTGCAGGCCTTTCACGTAAGGACGTAGCCTGGGTCGACGTCTTGGGAACTTGTTGAGGATTAATTCGAACTCTTCAGATTTTTTTGACGAACTTGCCAACGGGCCATTAGACGCGCTTGGGCACAAGAAGTCACGTTAATTGCCCATGGAGCTGATACCTATCCATGGCGCAAAGAATGTGCTGGCCTTCAATCGAGCGTCTACCCGCCCATTTCGCCCCTAAAGGGTGGTATCAGCAGGCATGAGAGCTACACCAAGACTCCGGCGGCAGGAGAAGGGTGACGCGTACACAGGCCTGCGACATCGATGAAAACCCCCATGCCCTCTAGGCGCCAGCCTCTAGAGCCGCGCAGGCATCGCGTGCGATATTTGTCCGATGCAAAGACGATCTCTTTTAAAGCTGGGCCTGGTGTCGGGTGCGGTGTTGGCACTGGCCGGCGGGGCGGCCGTGCTGCTCCAGCCGGGGCTGGTGCAGGGGCGCCTCAGCCCATCCGCGCGCGAGCTGTTTACCAGCCTGGGCCGCGCCATCTTGCAAGGCACGCTGCCCGCCGATGCGCAGGCGCGCAAGCGTGCGCTGGCGGGCATGGTCGAGCGCATCGATCTCTTGGCCGCCAACCTGCCGCCGACGGTGCAGGCCGAGCTGTCACAGCTCCTGGGCCTGCTGTGCACTGCGCCGGGGCGCCTGGGGTTGGCGGGGCTGGTGCCTGCCTGGCAGGATGCCAGCGAGGCGCAGGTGCAGGCGGCCCTGGACGGCATGCGCTTCTCCACCCTCGCCCTGCGCCAGCAGGCCTATCAGGCGCTGCACGAGATTGTCGGCGGTGCTTACTTTTCCGACGAAAGCGCCTGGCCCTCTGTGGGCTACCCCGGGCCCATGATTCTTTGAGAGGCGGACACACCCATGAGCAATTTTCCCGATCCGATCCGCGCGGGGCTTGAGCGCGGCTGGAAGGTGCTGGGCGGCGCGCACGGCGCACTGCCTGAAAAAATCACCTGCGACGTCGCCATTGTCGGCTCGGGCGCCGGTGCCGGCATCACCGCCGAGCTGTTGACCCAGGCGGGTCTGGCCGTCGTCATCGTGGAAGAAGGGCCGCTCAAGAGCAGCAGCGACTTCCGCCAACGTGAGTCCGAGGCCTACCCCTCGCTGTACCAGGAAAGCGCCAGCCGCAAGACCGCCGACAAAGCTATCTCCATCCTTCAGGGGCGCTGTGTGGGCGGGTCCACCACGGTGAACTGGACCAGTTCGTTCCGCACCCCGGACACTACGCTGCGCTTCTGGCAGGAGCGATTGGGTTTGACGGACTACAGCCGCGAAGGTCTGGCCCCATATTTCGAGCAGGCCGAGCGGCGCCTGCACATTGCACCTTGGTTGACGACGCCCAACGAAAACAATGCCTTGCTCCAGCGTGGTGCGCAAAAGTTGGGCATTGCAGCCTCGGTGATTGCACGAAACGTGAAGGGCTGCTGGAACCTGGGGTCCTGCGGCATGGGGTGCCCGACGAATGCCAAGCAGTCCATGCTGGTCACGACCATCCCCGCAGCGCTGGACAAAGGCGCCACGCTGCTGGTGGAAACGCGCGCCGAACACCTGGTGCTCGGCGGCGGCAAGGTGCAGGCGCTGCGCTGTGTGGCGGTGCAAGCCAACGGTGCGCCGGTGGTGGCGGGCCAGGTGAGCACCACCATCGTTGCCCGGCATTTTGTACTTGCGGGGGGCGCCATCAACTCGCCTGCCGTGCTGCTGCGCTCCAAAGCGCCCGACCCGCACGCGCGGCTGGGCGCGCGTACCTTTTTGCACCCGGTGGTGATGTCGGCGGCCGTACTGGAGCAGCGGGTGGAGGGCTGGGCCGGGGCGCCGCAGTCCATCTACACCGACCATTTCATGGACACGCAGCCGGTTGACGGCCCCATGGGCTTCAAGCTGGAGGCGCCGCCCCTGCACCCGGTCATCATGGCCACGACCATGCCGGGCTATGGCCAGCCGCACGCCGACATGCTGGCGAAATTTCCGCACACCCATGTGCTGCTGGCCTTGCTGCGCGACGGCTTTCACCCGCAGGCGCCGGGCGGCCAGGTCAAGCTGCGCAGTGATGGCTCGGCAGTGCTGGACTACCCGCTGACCGATTTCGTGATGGAAGGCGCCCGGCGCGCGCTGCTGGCCATGGCCGAAATCCAGTTTGCTTCGGGTGCGCGCGAGGTGTTGCCAGTGCACGAGCGATCGCACCCCTACACCTCGTGGGACACGGCGCGCAGCGCCATTGCGGCACTGCCCATGAAGCCGCTGCTCACCAAGGTGGTGAGTGCCCACGTCATGGGCGGTTGCGCCATGGCCGCAACGGAGGCGCAAGGCGTGGTGCGTGCCGACGGTGGGCACTGGCAGATCGAAAACCTGTCGGTGCACGACGGCTCCCTCTTTCCGACCAGCGTGGGGGCGAACCCGCAGCTGTCCATCTACGGCATTGTCAACCGGCTGGCACAGGGGCTGGCGCAGCGCTTGACGGGCAGGGCGGTGGCGCTGGGTTGAGGTGAGCGTTCGTCGCAGGCCCGTGGGGAGAATGCATCAACGCACACTAACATCACCGCATGGAAACGTCCTTGCCCTCGCTGTTGCTGCTGATGCTGCATGGCTTTGCGCTGTGGCTGGTCTCCTCGGTGCACATCGTACTGGCGATTGCCGTCACGCTGCATGCGCTGATGAAGAAGGACGAAGTGCACGCGGCCGTCGGCTGGATCGGTCTGGCCTGGCTGGCACCGTTCGGCGGTGCGCTTGCGTATTGGTTGCTGGGCATCAACCGCATCGGGCGCACCGGGGTGGCGCTGGGCCTGCGCAAAGCCTGGCAGAGCGAAGGCGACCTGTCAGAGGCCTTTGCAGTCCCCGACGAGGCGGTGGATGCTCCGCTGGGCGGCGTGGCCCGGGTGGCCCGGCAGGTGACCGGGAAACCGCTGTTGGCGGGCAACCGTGTCGTGCCCCTGCCCGATGGCGACACCGCCTACCCGGCGATGCTGGCGGCGATCGATGCGGCCGGGCAGTCCGTCACGCTGCTGACCTACATTTTTCACAACGACGCCGTGGGCGAAGCCTTTGTGCAGGCGCTGACGCGCGCGCAAGCGCGGGGCGTGCAGGTGCGCGTGCTGATCGATGCCGTGGGATCGCGCTATCGGCCGACCGGCGTGCTGCGGCGCCTGCGGGCGCTGGGCATTCCCTGCGCCGCGTTCCTGCCGCCTGCATTCACGCGCGTGCTCTCGCATGTGAACCTGCGCAACCACCGCAAGATCTTGGTGGTGGACGGCGCGGTGGGGTTCACCGGCGGCATGAACATCAGCGCCAACCACTGGATCAGCAAGCAGCCGGCCACGCCCGTGCACTGCCTGCACTTCGAAGTGCGTGGGCCGGTGGTCACCGACATGCAGCGCGCTTTCGCCACCGACTGGGCGTTCACCACGGGCGAGCGCCTGCATGGCGCGCCCTGGTTTGCGCCGCCACAGCCCAGTGGCTCGGTGCTGGCGCGGGGCGTGACCGATGGCCCAGACGCCGATATGGACCACATGCGGCAGGTCATTCTGGGCGCGCTGGCAGCGGCGCGGCAGCGGGTGCGCATCGTCACGCCGTACTTTCTGCCCGACGAAGTGGTGCTGAGCACGCTGCAGACGACGGCGCTGCGCGGCGTGGCGGTGGACATCGTGCTGCCGGTGCGCAGCAACCTGCCGCTGCTCGACTGGGCGATGCGCCCGCAGTTCGACGCACTGCTGGCAGCCGGCTGCCGCATCTACCTCACGCCGGCGCCGTTCGACCACGCCAAGCTGTTGGTGGTGGACGGTGCCTGGGCGCTGATTGGTTCGACCAACTGGGACGCGCGCAGTCTGCGGCTCAACTTTGAATACAACCTGGAATGCCACGACGGCGAACTGGTGCGCAAGCTCAGCCCGCTGATCGACAGCCGCATCGCCCACGCCAGGCCGCTCGATGCCGCCACGCTGGCCGGCCAGCGCCTGCCCGCACGGCTGCGCAATCGGTTGGTATGGCTGCTGTCGCCGTACCTTTGATTGCTATTGAATAGATAGCTATCGGCGCTTACCATATAAGCGCTAGAGGCCAATTTCTCTTGAAAATTTCTGCCTATCTGGCAAAACAGGGAAAGCGCGGAGATCGTTGCTATTAACCGACACCACGCCCCAAACCCCGGTGATAACTTTGCGCCACTTTTCCTACACGGCCAGAGACCACCATGCCCAAAACCCTCATTGAACCCTTCCGCATCAAGAGCATCGAGCCCATCCGCATGACCACGCGCGCGCAGCGCGAGCAGATGCTGGAGGCCGCGCACCTCAACGTCTTCAAGCTGCGCGCCGAAGACGTGCTGCTCGACTGGCTGACCGATTCCGGGACGGGAGCCATGTCGAGCAAGCAGTGGGGCGCCATCATGGAGGGCGACGAAAGCTATGCCGGCGCGCGCAGCTTCTATCGGCTGGAAAAAGTCATCCAGGACATCACCGGCATGCAGCACTTCGTTCCCACGCACCAGGGCCGCGCGGCCGAGAAAGTGCTGTTCACGGCCGTGTGCAAGAAGGGCGATCTGGTACCCAACAACTGCCACTTTGATACCACCCGTGCCAACCTCGAATATCTGGGGATCGAGGCGGTCGATCTTGTCATTCCCGAGGGACTGCAACCGGCGTTGATCTACCCCTTCAAGGGCAACATCGATCTGGCGCGCGCCGAGGCGGTGCTGCAAAAGGAGGGCGCGCGCATCCCGTTTGGCATGATCACCGTGACCAACAACACTGGCGGTGGCCAGCCGGTCTCCATGGCCAACATCCGTGCGTATTCGGCCTTGCTCAAGAAGTACGGCAAGCCCTTCATCATGGACGTGTGCCGTTTCTCGGAAAACGCCATGTTCATCAAGATGCGCGAGCCGGGCTACGAGAACACCCCCATCCGCGACATCGTCCAAGAGATGTTCTCGTACTGCGACGGTGCCACCATGAGCGCCAAGAAGGATGCCATGGTCAACATCGGCGGCTTTATCGTGCTGCGCAGTGACGAATGGATGGACAGTGTGCGCAACGGCCTGATCATGATGGAAGGCTTTCCCACCTACGGCGGTCTGGCCGGGCGCGACCTCGAAGCCATGGCCGTGGGCCTGGAAGAGGGCATGGACGAGGACTATCTGCGCTACCGCCTGCGCACCGCCGAATACCTGGGCGAGCGGCTGGACGCGGCTGGTGTCGGCTTTGTCAAGCCCACTGGCGGCCACGCGGTGTACATCGACGCCAAAACCGTTCTGCCCGACATGCCCGTGGCGCATTACCCCGCCTGGGCGCTGTGCAACGCGCTGTACCTGGAGGGCGGCATTCGTGGCGTGGAGATTGGTTCGGTGATGTTCGGCAAGCGCCTGCAGGACGGCACCGAGACCTTCCACAGCATGGAGCTGGTGCGTCTGGCGTTTCCGCGGCGCATGTACACACAGTCGCACTTTGACTACGCGGCCGAGGTAATCGCCGAAGTGAAAGAGCAGGCGGCGAGCATTCGCGGCGTGCGCATCACCAAGCAGCCGCAGTTTCTGCGCCATTTCACCTGTGAGTGCGCCTGGGTGTGAGCAGAGGGGGCAACGGCGCCGCGAAATGACCGAAGGCACCACGGGTGCCGGCCCGTGCCCTTCATGATCACCCGTTGCTGTCGATTTGGGTTTGTATGATAATGAGAGGCATTATCATTAAGGTCGTGAAATGACAGATGCAATAGCGCTGGCAACGCCGCTTCGCCGTCCGCGATGGGTTCGCTTTGCGGCCATTGTCGGGCCGGGCACCGTGGTCATGCTGGCGGATACCGACGCAGGCAGCATCATTACCGCGGCACAGAGCGGTGCCCAGTGGGGCTACCGCCTGCTGCTCTTGCAGGCGGTGCTGATTCCCATCCTCTACATTGTCCAGGAACTCACCGTCCGGCTCGGCATCATCACCGGCGAAGGCCACGGACGGGGCATCCGCAAGCATTTTGGCCCGACCTGGGCCTGGATATCTGTCTCTACGCTGCTCCTGGCCTGCGTGGGGGCCCTTGTGACCGAACTAAGCGGTGTTGCCGGTGCTGGCATGCTGGTCGGAATACCGGTCTGGATGAGCATGACCATCGTGGTGGGCGGCTTGGTGCTCATGGCCTATACGGGCTCGTACCTGACCGTCGAGCGCATCGCCCTGGCGGTTGGTCTGTTCGAACTCGTCTTCCTCGTCGTCGCCAGGCAAGCACATCCTGATTTTGATGCGATGGTGCTTGGCGCCGTGTCCATCCCGTTCTCCGACCCGAAGTACCTGTACCTCGCAGCGGCCAACGTCGGCGCGGTGATCATGCCCTGGATGGTTTTTTATCAACAGTCTGCCGTCGTGGAAAAAGGCCTGACCGTCGCGGATCTTCCGGCCGCGCGCTGGGACACCGCCATAGGTGCCGTTGTCACCCAGATCATCATGGCCGCTGTCTTGGTGGTGACCGCCGCCACCATCGGCAACGCCCACAAGGGTCAATCCCTGGACACGGTTGAGCAGATTGCCCAGGCGATCACGCCCTTCGTTGGCGAGCACACGGGCACCTTGATGTTCGCGCTCGGCATGATTGGGGCCGCGCTGATCGCGACGATTGTTGTCACGCTGACGGCCGCTCGCACCCTGGGCGAAATCCTTGGCTTCAAGCATTCGCTGGAGTACCACCCGCGTGAAGCACCCTGGTTCTATGGTGTCTACACAGTCACCCTCGTGCTTGGCGCCATACTTGTTGCCTCTGGCGTTGATCTGGTCAAGTTGAGCGTGGGTGTCCAGGTGATGAACGCGCTCTTGCTGCCTATCGTCCTGGGTTTTCTCTTCATGCTCGCGCGGCGGGCGCTCCCGGCTCCGTACCGCCTGTCAGGGAGCTATAGCTGGATCGTGGGCATCACGATCGCGGTGACCGCTGGCTTTGGCCTGTTTGCCGGGCTATGGGGCATTTTCACCTGAATGGCTTGAGCCCGGGTTTGGTGGCCGGCCGCTGTATCGGTACCCCAGACCCCCTGCGACACCCATTTTCAATCGGGAAAATATACAGTCAAATATGGCTTAAGCGCTTATCCAATAAGCGTATGCAGCTATAGAAAGCAGAGTGTTCAGCCCGGGGGCGGCGGCAGCTGCAGTTGCGCCGCCTCGGCCACGGCGATGCAGTCACGGATATGCTGCTCGCCCAGAAAACGCAGCGTGGCGTAGCCCAGTGCTGCCGAGACAGCCTGGCCGGCCAGCGGGATGTACTTGCTCAGCTGCTGCGTGGTCAGGCGCAGGCCTGCGGTGCGCACGGCCTTGAGCACCAGGTCGCGGGTGATGAACTTGCCAATCAGCACCGAGCCCACCATGGCCACGGCCTTTTGCACCTGCTCGCGCTTGTGGGGGTCTAGGGCATTGAGCTGGGCGGGTGTCAGGCCGAATTCGGCGCTGATTTGCGGCAGCAGGCGCGAGAGCAGGGCGGCGTCCACCGCCCAGTCCAGGCCCGGCACCGGCACGGTGCTGGCGACAGCCGCGACCAGGGCACGGCGCTTGAGCAGGCTGCGCGAGCGCTGCGCAGCCGCTTGCATGGCGGCCTGGTACGGGGTTGCGGGCGGGGTGTCCGGCGCGCTGCCAACGCTTGCTGCCTTGCGTGCAAGGATGTGCTTGAGGCTGGCCATACGGTCAATGCGACAGGCCCGAGCGGGCGCTCAAATCGGCCGCTGCGCAGCGTGCCGGGGTTTTGTTCGCTTATTCGCTTATTCGCTTATGTTCGACACTGCGCTCAGCCGGGCGCTGGCTTGTTCGTCCAAGGTGACGTGGCGTGCACCGTTGAAGCGCTTTTTCCAATAGCTGTCTTGCAGGTCGTCTACGCGCACCTTTTCGCCAGACCGGGGCGAATGAATGAACTTGCCGTCACCCAGGTAGACGCCCACATGGCTGAAGGCGTGGCGCATGGTGTTGAAAAACACCAGATCGCCCGGCTGAAGATCTCGCTTGTCGATGACTTTGGTCGCGGCTGCCTGGTCCTTGGCGCGCCGGGGCAGGACCAGGCCGGCGGTTTTTTCGTACACCGCACGGACGAAGCCGCTGCAGTCGAATCCGGTTTGTTCGCTGTTGCCGCCGCGCCGGTAGCGCAGACCCATGAAGCCCATGGCCGTGGTCACCAGTGCCGACGTGTTGTCGGCAACCGTGTGCGCCTGGTCCACCACCGTATGGCCGACCTGCTCGAAGGAGCGCCGCACCAGGGATTCGTGCATGGCAGGCGCTGTCGCCGGGCCCGCGTCGCCCGCTTGCAGCGGCGTGGCCTGCGCGGTTGGCGCATCGGCAGGGGGTTCAGCAGGGGTTGCAAATGCCGTCTGGGCACAGAAGGCGGCAATCAGCAGGGGGTAAAACCAACGGGACATGGGCGCGGAGGGTAACACGACTTCGATTCGTGCCCTTTTCTGCCTTTTCTCAGCGCCGCAACGCGCTGGTGCCGTGGGTGTTGCGTTACGCTGGATGGGTTCTTAGTGAAACACGACAAAACCCATGAGTTCAGACCCTTGCGTTGCCAGCGAACTCCCGCCGACCGGCGCTGCGGCCACTTCATGCCTGGCCTTGCGGCGCGTGGCGATCGACACCTGGCGGGAGAACGTCGCCTACCTGCACCGCGACTGCGCGGTGTACCGAGCGGAGGGTTTTCAGGCGCTCTCCAAGATCGAGGTGCGCGCCAATGGGCGGCGCATCCTGGCTACGCTCAACGTGGTGGACGACGAGGCGCTGGTCGCCCAGCATGAAATTGGTCTGTCCGAGGACGCGTTTGCACAGCTTGGCGTGCAAGAGGGGCACAGCATTGCCGTGGCGCAGGCCGAGCGGCCGGCCTCCATGGACGCCTTGTTTCGCAAGCTGGCGGGCGAGCGGCTGCAACGTGAGGACTTCCGCGCCATCATCCACGACATCGTGGACAAGCGCTATTCCAAGATTGAGCTTACCGCCTTTGTCGTCGGCTGCGCGCGCGACGAGCTCGATCGCGAGGAGGTGTATTTCCTCACCGACGCCATGGCTGCCAGCGGTCAGCGGCTCGACTGGCACGAACCCCTGGTGGTGGACAAGCACTGCATCGGCGGTATTCCCGGCAACCGTACCTCCATGCTGGTCGTGCCCATCGTCGCGGCGCATGGGCTGCTCTGCCCCAAGACCTCGTCGCGCGCCATCACCTCGCCTTCCGGAACGGCCGATACCATGGAGGTGCTGGCGGAAGTAGAGCTGCCGCTTCCCCGCCTGCAGGACATCGTGCGCGAACACCGCGGCTGCCTGGTGTGGGGCGGCACGGCCCAGCTTTCGCCGGCGGACGATGTGCTGATCTCGGTCGAGCGCCCGCTGTCGATTGATTCGCCTGGGCAGATGGTGGCGTCCATCCTGTCCAAGAAGATGGCTGCGGGCTCCACACACCTGCTGCTCGATATTCCCTTGGGGCCCACCGCGAAGGTGCGTTCCATGCCCGAGGCGCAGCGCCTGCGCCGGCTGTTTGAATACGTGGCCCGGCGGCTGGGTTTGGTGCTGGACGTGGTGATTACCGACGGCAGCCAGCCGGTGGGGCAGGGCGTGGGGCCGGTGCTTGAGACGCGCGATGTGATGCGCGTCCTGCACAACGACCCATTGGCGCCGCACGACCTGCGCGAGAAGGCGCTGCGCCTGGCGGGCCGCATGATTGAGTTCCACCCCGACGTGCGTGGCGGTGCCGGTTACGCGATTGCGCGGGACATTCTCGATTCCGGCCGCGCCCTGGCGCGCATGCAGGCCATCATTGAGGCCCAAGGTGCCCACAGCTTTGACGCCGCACACCCGCCGCTGGGGCAGCTCAGCTTCGAGGTCGGCGCGCCCGCGGCCGGTGTGGTGGCGGGCATTGACAACCTGCAAATCGCCCGTATCGCTCGCCTCGCTGGTGCCCCCACGGTACAGGTCGCCGGTGTCGATTTGCTGTGCAAGCTAGGCGATGCCGTAGCCCCTGGCACGCCGCTGTACCGCGTGTATGCCAGCTTCCCGGCCGATCTGGAGTTTGCGCGCCAGGCCTGCGCGCGCGCGAGTGGCTACCGGATTGATGGCGCGGTGCCCGCCAGTTCCTCCCTGGAAGAAAACTGAGCATGCACCGCCCTGCCGACCCCACTGCCTGCCTGCTCCACTTTGCCGACGAAGCCGCAAGCGCAGCGCGCCTGGCGGTTGCCGCTGGCTTGCTCCCTTTGGCGATTGAATGCCACCGCTTCCCGGATGGCGAGACCAAGCTGCGCCTGCCGGTGGACGCCGCGGGCCGCTTGCCCGGCCGTGCCGTGCTGCTGCGCAGCCTGCACCACCCCAACGAAAAGCTCGTCGAACTGCTGCTTGCCGCCCAAGCCGCGCGCACGCTGGGGGTTCAATGCCTTGCCCTGGTGGCACCCTACCTGGCCTATATGCGCCAGGACATCGCTTTTCAGCCCGGCGAGGCGGTGAGCCAGCGCATCGTCGGGCCATTTCTGGCCGGGCTTTTCGACGCCGTGGTCACCGTGGACCCGCACCTGCACCGCGTGTCCCGGCTCGAAGACGCCGTGCCAGCGCGCGCCTGTGCCGTGGTCAGCGGCGCGCCGCTCTTGGGCGACTGGATTGCGGCGCAGCGCGCGGCACCCTTGCTGATGGGGCCCGATGGCGAATCCGCCCAGTGGGTGGCGCAAGCAGCAGCGCGCCATGGGTTCGACCATGCGGTGTGCCACAAGACGCGCGAAGGCGACCGCAGCGTTACGGTGACGTTGCCGCAAGTGCCCCTTGCGGGGCGCAGCGTGGTGCTGCTGGACGACGTGGCCAGCACCGGCCACACGCTGGCTGAAGCGGCAAGGCTGCTGCTGGCGGCGGGCGCCGCATCGGTGGATGTGGCGGTGACGCACGCGCTCTTGTCGGATGCGGATCTCGCCGCCTTGCACGTTGCCGGAATCGGCGACTTCTGGAGCACCGATTGCATTCCCCATGCCAGCAACTGCGTCTTCATGGCCGACGCGCTGGCACAAGCCGTGGCCCGAGTGCTGGCCGAGGTGTCGGCGTGATTGTCGGTGTGACCTGCACGGCGACAATGGCGCTATCTGCAATATCAATATAAGAGAAGGAATCCCAATGCTGCTTGAAGCCTCCGAATGCCAACTGGTGCTGGTGGACTACCAGGAGCGCCTGATGCCGGTCATCCACGACGCAGAGGCTACGCTGGCCAACGCCGTTCGCCTGGCCCAGTTTGCCAAGCTGATGGACGTGCCGGTGTGGGGCACCGAGCAAAACCCCTCGCGCCTGGGACACAACGACGAGCGGCTGCGCGCCCTGTGCAAGGACACGCTGGCCAAAATGCATTTCAGCGCTGCCGAAGAGGGGCTTGGCGAGTGGCTGCGCCCACCCGCCAAGCCCCCGGCGGGCAACGCCCGCAGCCTGCCCAAACACCTGCAGAAGACGGCGCAGGCCGCGCCAGCGCGCAACAGCATCGTCATCGCCGGCTGTGAGGCGCATGTCTGTCTGCTGCAAACCGCCCTCGGCCTGCTGGAAGACGAATTCGAGGTCTGGGTGGTAACCGATGCGTGCAGCTCGCGCACCGAGCGCAGCCGGGATGCCGCCTACGACCGCCTGGCAGGCGCAGGGGCCGAGCTGGTCACGACCGAGATGGTGGGCTTTGAGTGGCTGGGCAGCTGTGAGCATCCGGCTTTCCGCCAGGCGCTTGCACTCATCAAATAAGGTGCGCTTGGCCAGACGGGTGCGTCAGCTTCCCGCAAGCCCGTCATGAATAATTATGAATTCAGAATCGCCGTACCATGCGGCTATTGAGTCGTTCCAGGAGACCTGTTCCATGACCAGCTACGCCAAGTTTTACCGTCAATCCATTGATCAGCGCGACAACTTCTGGGCCACCCAGGCCCGGCTGATCGATTGGCAGACGCCGCCCGAGCAGGTCTGCGACTACAGCAATCCGCCGTTTGCGCGCTGGTTTGTCGGCGGCACCACCAATTTGTGCCACAACGCGGTGGACCGCCACCTGGCTGAGCGTGCGGACCAGGCCGCACTGGTCGCCATTTCCACCGAAACCGACACCGAGCGCAGTTACAGCTTCCGCGAACTGCACGCCGAGGTGCAGCGCATGGCCGCCAGCCTGCGGGCGCTGGGCGTCAAAAAGGGCGACCGGGTCTTGATCTACATGCCCATGGTGGCCGAAGCCGCGTTTGCCATGCTCGCCTGCGTGCGCATTGGCGCCCTGCACAGCGTGGTGTTTGGCGGTTTTGCCTCGGGCTCGCTGGCGTCCCGCATCGACGATGCCACGCCGGTGCTGATCGTCAGCGCCGACGCCGGTTCGCGCGGCGGCAAGGCCGTGGCGTACAAACCGCTGCTCGATGACGCCATTCGCCTGGCCAGCCACAAGCCGCAGGCCGTGCTGCTGGTGGACCGGGGCTTGGTGCCGATGCAACTCGAAGCCGGGCGCGACCACCTGTGGGGCGAACTGCGCGCGCAGCACCTCGATGCCGAGGTGCCCTGCGAGTGGCTGCCTTCCACACACCCCAGCTATACGCTCTACACCAGCGGCACCACGGGCAAGCCCAAGGGCGTACAGCGCGATACCGGCGGCTACACGGTGGCACTGGCGGCCAGCATGAAGCACATTTTCGACGCGCGTCCTGGCGAGGTGTACTTCGCCACCAGCGATATCGGCTGGGTGGTGGGCCACAGCTACATCATTTATGGCCCGCTGATCGCCGGCATGACCACCATCATGTACGAAGGCCTGCCGACGCGGCCTGACGCTGGCGTGTGGTGGAGCATCGTCGAAAAATACAAGGTCACGCACATGTTTTCGGCCCCGACGGCGGTGCGCGTGCTCAAGAAGCAAGACCCGTCCTGGCTGAAAAAATACGATGTCTCCAGCCTCAAGGCCCTGTGGCTGGCCGGCGAGCCGCTCGACGAGCCGACGGCGCAGTGGATCAGCGACGCGCTGGCCGTGCCCATCATCGACAACTACTGGCAGACCGAAACCGGCTGGCCCATCCTCACGCTGGCCAACGGCATCGAGCAGCAGACCACGCGCTTTGGCAGCCCCGGCAAGGCCATGTACGGCTACAACGTCAAGCTGATCGACGAGGCCACCGGTGAGGAGCTGACAGCGCCCAATCAGAAGGGCGTGGTCGCCATCGAAGGCCCGCTGCCCCCCGGCTGCCTGCAGACCATTTGGGGCGACGACGAGCGCTTCGTCAGCACCTACTGGAGCACCATCCCCGGCCGGCAGATCTACAGCACCTTCGACTGGGGCATTCGCGACGCCGATGGCTACTACTTCATCCTCGGCCGTACCGACGACGTGATCAACGTCGCCGGCCACCGCCTGGGGACGCGCGAGATCGAGGAATCGATCTCGTCGCACCCGAACATTGCCGAAGTCGCCGTAGTGGGCGTCGCCGACAGCCTCAAAGGCCAGGTGGCGATGGCGTTTGCCGTGCCGCGCGATGCGACGGGCCTGGACACCGACGCGGCCCGCCTCAAGCTCGAAGGCGAAGTCATGAAGCAGGTGGACAAGCAACTGGGCGCCGTGGCCAGGCCATCGCGCGTGTTCTTCGTCACCGCACTGCCCAAGACGCGCAGCGGCAAGCTGCTGCGCCGCGCGCTGCAGGCCGTGGCCGAGCGGCGCGACCCCGGCGATCTGACGACCATGGAAGACCCGACAGCGCTGCAGCAAGTGCGCGCCATGGTGGGCGAATGAGCTATTAAATCAGTAGCTGCTAGCGCTTATGGAATAAGCGCTAGAGCCTGATTTCACTTAAAACTTCTCAGCGGGCGGGCGTCACGGCTGCCAGGCCGCGGGCGCTTGCCAGGACGCCGCCCAACCCAGAAACTGCTCTGCAGGCATGGGCCGGGCAATGAAGTAGCCCTGCGCTTGGGCGCAGCCCATTTGCAGCAGCATCAGACCCTGGTCTTCGGTCTCCACGCCCTCGGCTATCACGCGGTAGCCAAACGAGCGCGCCAGGCCGATCACGCCTTGCACGATGGCCAGGTCGCCGGCCTCGGCCAGCATGCCGCCGACGAAGCTCTGGTCGATCTTGAGGGTATTGAGTGGCAGGCCCCGCAGGTAGGTGAGCGACGAGTACCCGGTGCCGAAATCGTCCAGCGAGATGGTGATGCCCAGGTCGCGCAGCTTTTGCAGGGTCAGCGCCACGTTCTTGATGTCCAGCAACTGCGCTGTTTCGGTGATCTCGATGTCCAGCAGGTGGGCCGGTACTTGCGGGTGTGCCGCCATCTCGCCTCCCATCCAATCGGCAAAGCCGCATTGCTGCAGGTGCGGCGCCGCGATGTTGATGCTGACGGGCAGTGGCAGGCCGCTGTCCGCCAAACGCTCGATCAGCGCCAGACCCGATTGCACCACCCAGGTGCCAAACTGCGTATCGAGTTCCGTGCCCTCGATGAGCGGCAGAAAGGCCGCCGGCGAGAGCAGGCCGCGCTCCGGGTGGTTCCAGCGCGCCAGTGCCTCGGCGCCCACGACCGTGCCCAGGCGCATATCCACCTTGGGCTGCAGGTACAGCTCGAACTGCCCCGCCGCCAGGGCTTCGCGCAGCTGCACGATTTGGGCGCGTGTATGGCGAAGTGCGCGCTCCTGGGCCGCGTCGAACTCCTGGAACTGGTTGCGCCCTGCCTGCTTGGCGGCGTACATGGCCTGGTCGGCATGGCGCAGCAGGGTATCGGCGTCGGCGTCGTCGCGTGGGTACAGGGTGAAGCCGATGCTGGCCGTCACCGAGATGGCTTCGCCCTCAAGCGTGTACGGCGCAGAGATGCTGCGCATCAGGCGCTTGAGCGCGTGCTGGGCGTCTTCGCTGGCGGCAAGCTCGGGCAGCAGAATGGCAAATTCGTCGCCGCCCAGGCGCGCCACGCAGTCTTGTGGGCGCAGCGCCGCTTTCAGGCGCTCTGCCGCCGTGCGCAGCAACTGGTCGCCCGCCGCATGGCCGAAGCGGTCGTTCACGGGCTTGAAGCCATCGAGGTCCAGGTACGCCACGCCCAGCAGTTGGCCGCTGGCGCGGGCCTGCGCCATGGCGTCGGTCAGCTGCTGCGCCATCAGCACGCGGTTGGGCAGATCGGTCAAGGCGTCGTAGTGGGCCAGGTGCTGGAGCAGCATTTCCTGCTCGCGCTGGCCCGTCACGTCGATGGCGACGCCCAATATCCGGCGTGGCTTGCCGTCAGGGTACCAGTCGACAATTTTCCCCAGGTTGCGCATCCAGCGGCGGTTTTCCAATGCGCCCGGCACCGTGGTGACGAGGTCAAACGAGGTTTCGGGGTGGCGCGCATGGCGCCGGAGTTCCGCGTAAATGCGTGGCCCGTCCTTGGCGCCACCACACAGGTCAAAGTGCACGGCACGGCCCTCCGGCTGGTCCACGCCGCGCATCTGGTGCCAACGGGCATCGCCGGTCGTCATGCCGCTGACAATGTCGCAATCCCACCGCCCAACCGACGCCGCTTCCAGCGTCAGGCTGAGCACGGCCTCGCGCTCGCGCACGGCATCTTCGGCGCGTTTGCGATCGGTGATGTCGTGCAGGGCAAACAGCCAGCACTCGGTGGTGCCGAGAAGGATTTTCCGGGTGGCCTGCTGCACCGTACGCGGCTCGCCAAAGTGGGGGCGCAGGGTGCACTCCACTGGCGCGATGCCGTTGTCGCTGCTGGCGTGGGCCAGGATGCGCCGGCGATCTTCCTCGCTGTAGAGGCCCAGCTCCAGCACCGTGCGCCCAAAGGCTTCGGCGCGCTTGATGCCGGTCATGGCCTCCCACGCGGGGTTGACGTCCACGTACGTACCAGTTTCGCAGCGCGTGATGCCCATGGGGTAGGGCAGCATTTCAAAAATAAGCCGAAAGCGCTGCTGCGATTCCCGCAGCGCCTGCTCGGCGTGGTGCGCGGCATTGATGTCCTGCATCACGCCACGCATGCGCAAGGTGCGGTCGCCTTCGCGCACGGCCTCGCCGTGGGCCCGCACCCATTGGACCTGCCCGGTGTCGGCGCGAATGATCTCCAGCTCCAGGGTCCAGGCGGTGCCATCGCGCAGGCAGGCGCGGGAAGCGTTGCGCAGGGTATCGCGCCATCGCGGCGCAACGCACACATTGATGTAGTCGGCCGGGGGAGGTACGCCCAGCGCCAGGCCATGCACCTCGCAACAGACTTCCGACCACTGCTGCAGCGTTCCAGTCGCGTCGGTTTCCCAGGCCCCCAACCGCGCCATGTGGCCGGCCTGGGTCAGGAGGGCATGCGCCGCGACCAGGTCGTCGTAGACGCGTCGCTCCTGCGTCATGTCGTGAAAGATGAAGACCATGCAGGCTTCGTCTTCAATCTGTATCGCGCGCGCTGACATCAGCCCAAGGGCTTCGCGGCCGCGTGCGCGCACCGCGAGCGGCAGACGGTCGGCTCGGCCCTCCAACGACAGGGCGGCCACAAGGCGTTCGCGCTCCTGCGGGCCCGCCCAGATGCCCAGCTCTGCCGCAGTCCGCCCAATGACCTGCTCACGCACCAAGCCAAACATGGCGCAAAACGCCGGGTTGACCTCGATGTAGCAGCCATCAGCCACGCGCGTAATGCCGCAGGGGTCTGGCAGGAGCATGGAAATGGCGCTGAATTTCGCTTCAGACGCTCGCAGTGCCTGCAGATCCATGTCCCGCGAAGCGAAGGCGCCCCCTGACTCGGCGGCTGGAACAGGGGCAATGCGGTGGGACTGGCGCAGCATGAACGCAGTTTAGGGCAATGCTGAATCAGTCACCGCGATGGCGCGCGCCGTGCATCGGGATGGGATGCAAGGCGCAAACCGCAGCCATAGCCGCAGCCATGGCGAGGATTTGCAACGCCGCAGACCGCCCGAGGGACGGATGCGCGGCGCGTGAGGGACTTGTTCAGCATGGCCTCAGGGCAAGCTCAGGCGTGTCGCAGCGATTTCAGGGGACCCGTGCTCCGGCGCCCCAACGCAGCATGCCCGGTGCCAGCAGCCCTGTGGACAGCAAGGTTCCCAGCACAATGACGAGCGCGCAGCCCGCCATCCACAAGGTCACGGTTTCGCTCAGAAACACCACCCCGTACAGCACGGCAAACACCGGTGCGAGAAAAGTGACGGCCAGCGCCCGGCTGGGCCCGGCATGCACGATGAGGCGAAAGTACAGGATGTAGGCAATCCCCGTGCACAGCACCGCAATCGCCACCACGGCAAGCCAGGCGCGCGGGCCCGGCATTTGCGCCGGCCAGGCCCAGGCGGTGGGCAGTGCCAGGAACAGCGCCGCACCGAGCTGGCTGCCCGTGGCCGTCGCCAGCGGCGGAATGCCGCCCAGGTAGCGCCGGGCGTAGCTGGCGGCCAGCGCGTAGCACGTGGTCGCGCCCAGGCAGGCTGCCACGGCCCAGAGCGCCAGGTCGGACTTGCCGCCGGCGCCGCCCGGCGCGCGCCAGGCCAGCAGCGCCACGCCGAGAAACCCCAGCGCCAGGCCCAGCGAGCGCAGACGCCCGATGCGCTCGCCCAGCCAGAGCCAGGCGACGATGGCGCCAAACAGCGGCACCGTGGCGTTCAGGATGGAGGCCAGCCCGGTGGTGATGTGCAGCACCGCCCAGGCATACAGCGCAAACGGAATCGCCGAGTTGATGACGCCTGCCAGCAGCACCGGCCGCCAGTGCTTGCGCAGGGCCGGCCATTGGCCTTGCTGCACCAGGATGGGCCAGAGGAACACGGTCGCCAGCGCCACGCGCAGGCCCGCCGTCGGCAGCGGCCCGAATTCGGCCGCGCCCAGGCGCATGAACAGAAACGATGCGCCCCACAGGCTGGAGAGCAGAAAGAATTCGCGTACCCAGTGCACCGCCGGGCGCGTACCGTCGGCGCCGCTCATGCGGCCAGCCGCGCGGCGGTGCGCGCACCCGGCGCCAGGGGCGCGGCAGCCTCCATGGCCAGCAAGGCGTGCTTGCGCTCCAAGCCACCGGCGTAGCCGGTCAACGCCCCGTTGGCACCCAGCACACGGTGACAGGGCACCACCAGCGAAATCGGATTGCGCCCCACGGCCGCGCCCACCGCGCGCACCGCGGCCGCGGTGCCAGCGATCCGTGCCACCTGGCCATAGCTGAGCGTCTGGCCCCAGGCAATGCCCAGCAGCGCGTGCCAGACGGCTTGCTGGAACGGCGTGCCGCCCGAGAGGTCCAGCGGCAGATCGAAGCCGTGGCGCTCGCCTCGCAGCCAGTCGCCGAGCTGCACGGCTGCCGCCGCCAGCACGGGGTGGGCGGGTGCCATTGGCCAGGCGCCAGCCCCGCCGAGCTGCGCGGGCAGGTGCTTCTGGCCTTCGAACCACAGGCCGCACAGGCCGGCAGGCGATGCCGCCAGGCGCACGGGCCCCAGGGGCGTGTCGGCGCGGGATTGCACGGTGTCAGGATGGAAATGCATGGTTAGATGTCCTGCAGGGTGGGGAGTGCGCCAGACTGCGACGGAAAGGCAGGAAAGCGCTGAAATTATGAATGAAAATGGCCCCTAGCGCATATTGGGTAAGCGCTAGCAGCTATATTACTGATAGCACTCAACGCTGTCATGGCGCCGCTCCTCTGGCCCAGGCGCGCACCACGGCGTAGCTGCGCCAGGGCTTCCAGGCGGCGGAAGCGGCTTCGGCGGCGCGGGCCGGGCGCGGGTCGCGCCGCACGCCCAGGGCCGATTGCAGCGCCACGTCGCCGGCGGGAAAGGCGTCGGGCCAGCGCAGCACCCGCATGGCGATGTACTGCGCCGTCCAGTCGCCAATGCCGGGCAGGGCGCGCAGTTGCGACAGCGTGCGCTCCACGTCGGCTCCAGGCTCCAGGTGCAGCTCGCCCGAATCCACCGCCCGCGCCAGCGCGGCAATCGCGCCCTGGCGCTGGCGAACAATGCCCAGTTGCCCGAGGGAATCGCCAGGGGCAGCGGCCAGCACGGCAGCACTGGGGAACAAAAGGTTCAGTGCAGGCCAGGGCGTGGCGATGGGCTCGCCAAAGCGCGCCACCAGCCGGCCCGCCAGGGTGCGTGCGGCCGCTACGGTGATTTGCTGGCCCAGTACGGCGCGCACGGCCGTCTCGAAACCATTCCAGGCACCGGGCACGCGCAGACCGTCGCCGTCCGGGAAATCCGCATGCAGCCGCGCGTTGATGGCCGCCGGGTCCGCGTCCAGGTCCAGCATGCCGCGCACGCGCCGCATGACCGCGCCCAGTTGCGGCGCGAGGGTGTCGCTTGCCTCCAGCAGCAGTTCGCAGCGCTCGGGGTGAAAGCGCAGCGCGATCCAGCCATTGCACGCCTGTGCACCGCTGCCTAGGTGCACGGTGCGCCGCAGTTCGGCGCTGCCGCCGCTGCCCTCGACCTGTTCCATGCCCGGGATCTGGCGCGTGGCGAAAAAACCCAGCAGCGCTGCGGTGTCCAACGGCGGGCGGTAGGCCAGGCGCAGCGCCAGGGTCGGTTGCGGTTGGCCCGATGGCGCTGTGCCCGGCGCTGGCAAGGCGCTGCTGCGGCGCAATTGCGTCGGGTTCAGGCGGTACTGCCGGGCAAAGGCGTCGTTGAAACGCCGCACGCTGCCAAAACCGCTGGCCAGCGCCACTTGCGTCGTGCTCAAACGGGTATCGGTCAGCAGATGCTTGGCGGTGAGCAGGCGCTGCGTCTGCAGATACTGCAGTGGCGTAATGCCCAGGCGCGCTTCAAAGATGCGCCGCAGGTGCCGGTCGCTCACGCCCAGGCGCTGCGCCAGCTGGGCCACCGGCGCTGCGCCCTCGGCGCCGCTGGCAATCAGCCGCAGCGCATGCTGCAGCAGCAGGGCGGTGGCGTCCTGCGTGGACCAGGCCAACTGGCCCGGAGCCACCTCGGGCCGGCAGCGCAGGCAGGGGCGAAACCCGGCCTGCTCGGCCTGCGCTGCCAGATCGAAAAAGCGGCAGTTCTCGCGCCGGGGCGTGCGCACGGCGCAGACCGGGCGGCAGTAGATGCCGGTGGACGTGACACCCGTAAAGAACTGCCCGTCAAAGCGTGCATCGCGGGCGCACAGCGCCAGGTAGCGGCCGGCATCGGCGGGTGCGGCCTGAGCGGTGTTTTTCATACGGGATGGCGAGCGGGGCATGGGCAAATGATAGGGCCGTTCCCGGTGGCTGCTAGCCATTTTCGGACCTGCGGATGTTGGCTGGAAAGAGGCTGGAAGGCGGCGAGAAAGGTACGGCATGGCAGGCCCCTACAATCGTTTGCCGCTGCCTTATTGAAGAAGAAAGACCACCCCATGCACCTGTCTCCCGCCATTTTCAAAGCCTATGACATTCGCGGCGTGGTGCCCGAGACCGTGAACGAAGCCGTGGCCCGTTGCCTGGGCCGGGCCTTTGGCACGGCGGCGATGGATGCGGGCGAGCGCCGCGTGGCCGTGGGGCGCGATGGCCGCCTCTCGGGCAGCAAACTGTCCACCGCACTGATCCTGGGCCTGGCCGAAACCGGCCTCGACGTGATCGACATCGGCCAATGCACCACGCCCATGCTGTATTTCGCCGCCAGCACGCTGTGCACCAGCGGCATTCAGATCACCGGCAGCCACAACCCCAAGGACTACAACGGTTTCAAGATGGTGCTGGCCGGCCGCGCCATCTTTGGCGACGAGATTCAGGCGCTGCGCCGCACCATCGAAGCGCGCAGCTGGAAGCTCGCCGCTGGCGGCAGCATGGGCCAGGCCGATGTGCTGCCGGCCTACCGCGCGCGCATTCTGGGCGACGTGAAGCTGGCGCGGCCGATGAAGATCGTCATCGACAGCGGCAACGGCATTGCCGGCGCCACGGCCCCGGCCATCTTCCGCGCGCTGGGCTGCGAAGTGACCGAGCTGTTTTCCGAGGTGGACGGCAATTTCCCCAACCACCACCCCGACCCGAGCAAACCCGAGAACCTGCGCGATTTGATCGCCGCGCTGCGGTCGGGCGACGCCGAGCTCGGCCTGGCGTTCGACGGCGATGGGGACCGTCTGGGCATCGTGACGCCGAGCGGCGCCAATATCTACCCGGATCGCCAGATGATGCTGTTTGCGGGCGACGTGCTCTCCCGCGTACCCGGCGCCAGCATTTTGTTCGACGTGAAGTGCACCCAGCGCCTCGCGCCCGCCATTGAAGCGGCGGGCGGCGTGCCGGTGATGTACAAAACCGGCCACTCGCTCATCAAGGCGCGCATGAAGGAGCTGGACTCGCCGCTGGGAGGCGAAATGAGCGGCCACATCTTCTTCAAGGAGCGCTGGTACGGCTTTGACGACGGCACCTATGCCGGCTGCCGTTTGCTCGAAATCTTGAGCCGCAGCCCGGATGCCGGCGCCGTGCTCGAAGCCTTGCCCACCAGCTGCTCCACGCCCGAACTGAACGTGGCCTGCGAGGAGGGCGAGCCGCACCGCGTCAGCGAGGCATTGCAAAAGCTGGCCGCCGATGCCTTCGCGGCGCCTGCCGTGGTGAACACCATTGACGGCCTGCGCGTGGACTGGCCCGATGGCTTTGGCCTGATCCGTGCCAGCAACACCACGCCGGTGCTGGTGCTGCGTTTCGAGGGGCAGACGCCGGAGGCGCTCGCGCGCATCGAAGCCGACATGCTCGCCTTGCTGCGCCGCGCCAAGCCGGATGCGCAGTTGCAGTCGGCGGCGCACTGATTCACCCCCTCTCGTTCTAAGCACAAGCTCCATGCGCATTGCTGCTGCACAAACGCCGTCATTGCCCAATAACGTGGCTGCCAACGTACAAACGCACTTGCGCTTTACAGAGGCTGCAGCGTCGATGGGGGTGCAGGTGCTGGTTTTCCCCGAGCTTTCGCTCACGGGCTATGAGTTGGATGACATCAACCACACGGCCCTGGACCCCGATGCGCCGGTGCTGCAACCCTTGTGCGTTGCGGCCATGCGTTATGGCATGGCACTGATTGTGGGTGCGCCGGTTGTGGCAGCCGAGAGAGGGCACAAGCCTGGCATCGGAGCATTTGTGTTGGAACCTGACGGAAGTCATGCCGTTTACTGCAAACGTTATTTGCACCCGGGGGAAGATGTTTACGCTCGCGCAGGTTGTGAGGATGCCCATCTGCGCACCTGGGCCGGTGAATCCATGGCGCTGGCCATTTGTGCCGACATCGCGGAGCCCGCCCATGCCGATGCGGCCGCACGGCGCGGAGCGTCTCTGTATCTGGCGGGTGTGCTGATTTCCGAAGCGGGCTATGCGCGGGATGCCGCCTTGGCACAAGACCATGCGGTGCGCCATGGCATGGGGGTGCTGCTGGCCAATCATGGTGCCCCGTCGGGAGGATATGCCAGCGCCGGGCGCAGTGCTTTCTGGGCGCCTGGTGGAGTTCTCACTGGGCAGACACCCGGAACGGGTGCATGGCTGCTGATCGCAGAGCGTGATTCAGCTCAATGGACTGCCCGTGCAGAGGCCGTGTCCCTATGAGCCATATCTTGCGTGCCTTGTATTCGGTGCTGATGGTGTGTGCACAGCCCCTGCTGCGCCGCAAGTTGCGCCGTCGCGCCGTGGCCGAGCCCGGCTATGCCACGGCGGTGGCGGAGCGCTTTGGCTACTACGCCCGTCCGCTCGACAGCCTGATGCCGTTGAGCAGCACCAGCGGCCAGGGCAGCTTTCTGTGGATTCACGCCGTCTCGCTCGGCGAGACCCGCGCCGCCGGCATTTTGCTGGCCGAGCTGCGTGCGCAATGGCCCGACATGCGTTTGCTGCTGACCCACGGCACCGCCACCGGCCGGGCGGAGGGCGAGCGCCTGCTGCTGCCAGGGGATATCCAGGTCTGGCAGCCCTGGGACACGCGTGGCGCGGTCGAGCGCTTTCTGCGGAAATTTCACCCTGCGGTGGGCATCCTGATGGAAACCGAAGTCTGGCCCAACCTCGTCGCCGGGTGCCAGGCACGCGGCGTGCCGCTGGTGCTGGCGAACGCGCGCCTGAGCGAAAAATCGCTGGCGGCGGCCTTGCGTTTCGCCAGCCTCTCTCGCCCGGCCTACAGCGGCCTGAGAGCCGTCTGGGCGCAGACCGACGCCGACGCCGAGCGCTTGCGCCAAGTGGGCGCTCCCGTCCAGGGCGTGCTGGGCAACCTCAAGTTCGACGCCGAGCCCGACGCTGCCCAGCTCGCCCAGGGCCGCGAATGGCGCGCGGCCTGCTCGCGGCCCGTGCTGCTGCTGGCCAGCAGCCGCGAGGGCGAAGAAGCGCTTTGGCTGCAAAATTTTATAAAAAATAGGGCTCCAGCGCAGGTGGGACAAGCGCTTCAAGCTATCAATATAGAAGCAAATCAAGTGCCCCAGGCCGTGCAATGGCTGATGGTTCCGCGCCACCCGCAGCGCTTTGACGAAGTGTTTGCCCTGCTCAGCAGTGCTGGCCTGCGCGTCGCACGCCGCAGCCAGTGGGGCCAGCCGCCGCAGGATGCCGATGTGTGGCTGGGCGATACCCTGGGCGAGATGGCGCTGTACTACGGCCTGGCCGATGTGGCACTGCTGGGCGGCAGCTTTGCGCCGCTGGGTGGCCAGAACCTGATCGAGGCGGCGGCCTGCGGTTGCCCCGTGGTGATGGGCCCCCATACCTTCAACTTTGCCGAGGTGGCCGAGCAGGCCTGCAAGGCAGGCGCCGCCGTGCGCGTGGCCGATATGGCCGCGGGCCTGCTGGCCGCAAGCGAATGGGCGGGCGACCCCACCCGGCTTGCCCTTGGGCGTGTGCAGGCCGAGGCGTTTTCCACCGCCCACCGGGGCGCGGCGGCGCGCACGGCAGCCGCCTTGAAGGCATTGCTTGCAACACGGCCATTGCGTGCGGGCTAGGGTTGCCGATGGCACTGTCCCCGCGAAATATTGAGAGAAAGGACCTCACCATGCAGACCTGGTTTTCCCAATCGCTGGGCGATGGGGTTCTGGCCTTTGAGCCCAAGGAGCAATTGCGCGAGCAGTTCGAGCCTTTGTTCGCGGCCGCAGGCCGTCCGGCCGACATGGCCGTCTTCGCCAGGCACGAGCTGGAAGGCCGCTTGCAGTGCGAGGTGATTGCCTATTTTTCGCCCGCCGCCATTGCCCTGGCGCAAACGCTTGGCGCCAAGCCCTGCGACAAGCCGACGACCGCCGATCTCGACCTGCTGGCGGGTGATCCGGCCTCCTGGGCGGCGCTGTTTCCCGATACGCCCTAGTGCAGTGTTTCCTTCAGCGCGGCCGATCCCCGGACACGATGGCAGCATGACGGCCCCTGGCGGCGGCGGGCGTGTCTCGGCCTTTCTGGAGGTGTTGTTCACGTTTCTGCGCCTTGGGCTGACCTCGTTCGGCGGGCCGGTGGCGCACCTGGCGTATTTCCGCGCCGAGCTGGTGGAGCGCCGCCGCTGGCTGGGCGACGCGCGCTACTCCGAGCTGCTGGCGCTGTGCCAGTTCCTGCCTGGCCCGGCCAGCAGCCAGCTGGGCATGGCGCTGGGCATGACCCGCGCCGGGCTCTGGGGGGCTCTGGCTGCCTGGGTGGGTTTTACCTTGCCCTCTGCCGCCGTGCTGCTGCTGTTTGCCCAGACCTTGTCGGCCCATCCGGCGCTTGCCGCGGCGGGCTGGGTGCATGGCCTCAAGGTGGTGGCCGTCGCCGTGGTGGCGCAGGCGGTGTGGGCCATGGCGCGCAGCCTCTGCCCAGACCGCCCGCGCGCCGCCTTGGCCATGCTTGCCGCCTTGTTCACCTTGCTCGCGCCCACGGCGGCTGCGCAATTGGTGGCTTTGCTGCTGTGCGGCCTGCTCGGCCTGTGGTGGCTGCGGGACACAAGGGCGGGCGCTGCCGTGTCCGATGCAAACGATGCGATAGCGGCGCCGGCGATTGCGGTGTCCCGGTCCCTGGCCGTCGTGGCCCTGGTGGTTTTTCTCGCGCTGTTGGGGGTGCTGCCGCTGTGGGCCGCTGGCACCGGGTCACCGGCGCTCTCGGCGATGAGCGGCGTGTACCGCGCTGGCGCCCTGGTCTTTGGCGGAGGGCACGTGGTTTTGCCCTTGCTGGAGGCGAGCGTGGTGCCGGCGGGCCTTGTGTCCCAGGGCGATTTTCTGGCCGGCTACGGCGCGGCGCAGGCCGTGCCCGGGCCGCTGTTCAGTTTTGCCGCCTACCTCGGCGCGCTGCTGCCAGGCGCCTGGCACGGCGTGGCGGGCGCGCTGTTGCTGCTCTGCGCGATCTTTCTCCCTGGATTTCTGCTGTTGCTGGGAGCGCTGCCTTTCTGGGAGGTGCTGCGCCGGCGCCAAGGCATGCGCAGGGCCATGGCCGGCGTGAATGCGGGCGTGGTAGGTCTGCTGCTCAGCGCCTTGTACGACCCGGTCTGGACGGGCGCCATCCACAGCCGCGCCGACGCGGCCCTGGCGCTGGCCGCATGGGCCTTGCTCAGCCTCGCGCGGCTGCCGCCGGTCTGGGTGGTGGCCTTTGCCGCCGCCGCCGGCTGGGCTCTCGCAAGATGGAGTTAGGTATAAAACCAGTGCTAGCGCATACCTGTTCTATAAAGAGTGCTATCAAATTGATAAAAAATGGCGCCCTTTGCGCCTGAAAGAGCTTGTATGACCCACCTTCGCACCCGCGCCGTCCACGCCGGCCAACACCCCGATCCCGCCAGCGGCGCCATCGCCATGCCGATCACCCAAAGCACGGCCTTTGCCTATGGCAGCCTGGAACGCGGCGCGGCCATTTTTGCCGGTGAGGCCGAGGGCTACCGCTACGGCCGCTACGGCAATCCCACCGTGGCCGCGCTGGAGGCCAAGATGGCCGACCTGGAAGGCGCCGAGGCGGCCGTGGCCTTTGCCAGTGGCACAGCCGCCACGGCGGCCACGGTGTTGGCACTGTTGCAACCCGGAGACGAACTCGTGTTTCTGGGCCCGCTGTACGGCGGCACCGAAGGTCTGCTGCGCTCGCTGGGCGAGCGCTGGGGCCTGCGCGTGACCGACGCCACGGCCACCGGCCTGGCGGCGGCGCTCAGCCCCGCCACGCGCATGGTGTGGGTGGAGCCGCTGACCAACCCCAGTCTGCAGATGCACGACCTGGCGGCCGTGGCCGCCACGGCCCGTGCCCACGGCGCCCTCACCGTGGCCGACAACACGTTCTGCACGCCGTGCCTGACACGCCCGCTGGCGCATGGCATTGACCTGGTGGTGCATTCCATGACCAAATACCTGGGCGGCCACGGCGATGCCACGGGCGGGCTGGTGGCGGGAAAGGCGGCGCACATTGCGCAGATTCGCAAGACAGGCCTGGGCCATATTGGCGCCAGCCTGGCGGCGCAGGAGGCCTTTTTGTTCCTGCGCGGCATCAAGACGCTGCCGCTGCGCATGGCGGCGCATTGCGACGGCGCGCTGGCCGTGGCGCGGTTCCTCGCTGGACACCCCGCTGTGCGCACCGTGCACTACCCCGGTTTGCCCAGTCACCCGCAGCACGCCCTGGCGCAGCGCCAGATGGAAGGCGGCTTTGGCGGCATGGTGACCTTTGAACTGGCCCAGTGCGAGCGCTCCGCCGCTGCCAGCGTGCTCAACGCGCTCAAGCTTTTCGCGCAGGCCGTATCGCTCGGTGACGTGGACAGCCTCGCCTGCCACCCAGCCAGCACCACGCACAGCTTTGTCTCGCCCGAGGCGCGCGCCGCAGGTGGTGTCACCGAGGAGATGATTCGTTTGAGTGTGGGGATTGAGCACCCGGATGACCTGATCATCGACCTTCACCAAGCCCTGGAAAAATTGGGTGTGTAGTCGCCAAAGGCTTCAATGGCTGGCAGGAGGAGTGCCTGCCCACGCGGAATGCAGGCAGGGTAGCCGATACGTCTGGCGGCTGAATTTGGCGACACAATAGGTCGACTCGTCGTGCCGGTGCGCGCCGATGCGACGCAGACCTAATTGAACGCGCTACCGAGCGCGCCCATGCGTGGAGGCAAGCAATGCAGAAGGGGGACTCGGCGCCATGCGCCCGTAGCTGCAGGCCGTTGGCAAGGCGAACGCTCGCGCTGTGGCTGGCCCTGTGGATGCTGCTGCTGTCTGCGCCGGGCTGGGCACAGCAGAAGGTGCGCGTCGGTGTCTACGAGAACAGTCCCAAGGTGGCACTGGCGAGCAATGGCAAACCCGAAGGTATTTTTATCGATCTGATCGAAGCCATTGCCCAAAAGGAGGGCTGGCAGATCGAGTATGTCCCGGGCACTTGGGCCGAAGGCCTGGCCCGGCTGGAAAAGGGCGAGCTTGACCTGATGCCCGACGTGGCGCTGACGCCTGAGCGGGAGCAGCGGTATGCCTTCCATCGGGAGACCGTACTGGCCAGTTGGAACCAGGTGTACGCACGGCGTGGCGGTGGCGTGCGATCCATGCTGGACCTCCACGGCAAACGCGTGGCCGTGGTGGAGGGGTCGGTGCAGCAAACGCTGTTTGCGCAGATAGCGGAATCCTTCAGCTTACCCGTCACCCTCTTGCCCTACCCGGACTACGCTGCCGCCTTTGCGGCGGTGGCGCGCGCTCAAGCGGATGCGGTCATCACCAACCGTTTTTTTGGCGTGCGCAACGCAGGCCAGTATGGGCTGGAGGACACAGCCATCGTCTTCAGCCCCTCGAAATTGTTCTTTGCGGCGCCAAAACAGGGCCACGACGCGATGCTGGCGGCGATTGACCGCCACCTGATGGAATTCAAGAACCATCCCGATTCGGTCTATTACCGCTCGCTGCGGCGCTGGACGGTGGACGACGTGCGCCCGACGATGCCGCCCTGGCTGGTGCCGGTGCTGGCGGGCACGCTGGCCTTGCTGGTGGCAGGTGTGGCGTGGGTGGGGTTGCTCAAACGCCAGGTGACTGCCAAGACGCGGGAAATCCGTCAGCGCAACGAAGAGATTCTGTTGATTAACCGCACGCTGCGCGCCATGGGGTCGCGCCGGGAGCTCAGTGCCGTGCTGGAAGAAGCCACCAAGGGCGCGCTGGCTTTGACCGGTTTTGATGGCGGCGTGCTGTGCATTCGTGATGCGCAGTCCGGACTGTTGCGGGTTGGCGCCCGCATTGGCGCGCTGGCCGCAACGGACCGCACGGCCGACGGTGGGCCGCTGTGCGATGCTGGCTGCCCGGCGATGCTCGAGAGCATGGCCAAGGGGCAGCGCCATGCGCTGGTGGCTGCGGGTGCGCCCGGCACGGTACAGGCTTGCGGCAACGTGCACGACGCCACCGTACGTTGGAACGCCTATTTCCCGCTGGCCGTGCAGGACCGCACCCTTGGCGTGCTGTGCCTGTTTTCGCGCCAGGACGCGCCGCCGCAGCAGCACGCTCTGAAGCTGGTGGAAGACCTCTGTGGCCCGGTGGCACTGGCAATGGAGAACGCGCACCTGTACCAGCAGGCGCAGGCACATGCGCAAGAGCTGGAACAGCGCGTGATGGATCGCACGGCTGAGATGGCCGAGCTCAGCGTATTCCTGCAAGCCATCATCGACCACATTGCCAACCCGATTTTCTACAAGGGACCAGACCTGCGCTTTCGCGGTTGTAACCATGCCTACGAGCGGGTCTTTGGCGTGACCCGGGCCGATTTCATTGGCAAGACGGTGCTTGAACTGCCCTACCTGCCGCTGGCAGACCGCGAGAGCTACCAGCGAGAGGATGCGGGCGTGCTGGCCTCGGGCAGCGTGCTGAGCCGCGAGGCGTCCATGCCGTTTACCGATGGCAGGATGCACCAGACGCTGTATTCGGTGAGCGGCTTTCGTGCTCCGGACGGTTCGCCTGCCGGCCTGGTGGGGGAGATCGTGGACATCACACCAATGAAAGAAACGCAAGCCGCCTTGCGTGTCGCCATGGCGGCTGCCGAGGCAGCGGACCAGATCAAATCCGCCTTTCTGGCCACCATGAGCCATGAGCTGCGCACACTGCTGAACTCCATCATCGGCTTCATCGGCATCCTGTTGCAAGGGTTGGCCGGGCCGCTGAACGCCGAACAGGACAAGCAGCTGGGCATGGTGCGTGACAGCGCGCGCCATTTGTTGGCTCTGATCAACGACGTGTTGGATATTTCCAAGATCGAGGCGGGCGAGCTGCCGGTGGCGTGCGAACCTTTCGATCTGGCGCGCTCGATCGAGAAAGTGGCCGCGATTGCCGGGCCACTGGCCGACAAGAAAGGGCTGTCGCTGATGGTGAAGGTGGCCCCAGGCGTGGGCGCGATGGTGAGCGATGCGCGCCGGGTGGAGCAAGTGCTGCTCAATCTGCTGAGCAATGCCATCAAGTTCTCCGACACAGGAACTGTCACGCTGCAAGCGCAGACTGTGGATGGCTTTCAGCTTGACGCGCAACACGCCCCTGCGCCAGCCGTGCGCCTGAGCGTGGCGGATTCGGGCATCGGTATCAAACCCGAGGACATGGCCTTGTTGTTCGTGCCGTTCCGGCAAATAGACTCGGCGCTGTCGCGCAAGCACGAAGGCACCGGCCTGGGGCTGGCCATTTGTCGCCGCCTGACGGAGATCATGGGCGGCACCATTGAAGCCCAGAGCCAGTGGGGCCAGGGCAGTGTTTTCACGGTGACCCTGCCGTTGCAGGCCCCTGTTACCAGCGAGCAAGCATGAACAAACGCATTCTGTTGATCGAAGACAACGAGCAGAACCGCTACCTGGCGGCGTTCCTGATGCAGGCAAGGGGCTGGGAGATCGTGCATGCCGAAGATGGGCCAAGCGGTATCGCGCTGGCGGGCCAGGTCGATCCGGCGCTGATCCTGCTGGACATCCAGTTGCCGGGAATGGACGGCTACGCGGTGGCGCACGCGCTGCGGCTGGACCCGGCGCTGGCGGCCATTCCGATCGTTGCCGTCACCTCCTATGCCATGCCGGGCGACCGGGAGCGCTGCCTGGCGGCAGGCTGCAATGGCTATATCGAGAAACCGATCGACCCTGGCACGTTTGCCATGGAGGTTGAACGTTTCGTTCCGGAGACCCTATGAAACGTGTCCTGGTGGTGGATGACCGCGAAGACAACCGCTATCTGCTGCGGGCCTTGATGCAGGGGCACGGTTTTGAAGTGCAGGAAGCGGAAAACGGCGAACAGGCCTTGTCCATCGCACGCATGCAGGCGCCCGATCTGATCGTCAGCGATTTGCTGATGCCGGTGATGGATGGCTACACCTTGCTGCGCCATTGGAAGGCCGACGAGACGCTGCGCCGCATCCCCTTCATGGTGTACACCGCCACCTACACCCAGGCCAAGGACGAGCAGCTGGCGCTGGACATGGGGGCCGACGCCTTTCTCGTCAAACCGGCCGAACCCGATGTGTTCATGCGCCGGATGCATGAGGTGCTGTACGCCGCGTCGCAGGGCACGGCCCAGGTGCATGCCCCCGTGATCAGTGAGCAGGCCAGCTACAGGGTCTACAACGAAGTGCTGGTAAGCAAACTGGAAAAGCGCAGTACCCAACTGGAGCAGCACGTTGCCCAGTTGCAGCAGACCCAGGAACAGGTGCTGCGCCTGAACCGGCTTTATGCGGCCCTGAGCGAGACCAACCAGGCCATTGTTCATTCGCCGGACAAAGAGCATTTGTTTGGCGAGGTGTGTCGCATCGCGGTGCAGCGTGGTGGCCTGGCCCTGGCCTGGATCGGGCTGCTCGATCCGGTGTCGAAAGAAGTGATCCCGGTAGCGTGCAGCGGCGCCGAGCCGGCGTGGCTTGCGCGGCTGGCGCCCATGCGCCTGCTGGGACCGCCGCGCACTCCGGTCGAGCTGGCCTTGGCGCAGGGGCAGCCGTATCTGAGCAACGACGTGCAAGTGGATCCGGCGATGGCGGAAATTGCCGAAGACCTGGAACAACTCGGGTACCAGTCAGCCGCCTGTTTCCCCTTGCGCGTGGCGGATCGGCTGGTGGGCAGTGTGTCCCTGTTTGCCACGGAGAAGCATTTCTTTGACCGTGAGTTGCTTGATCTGGTGACGGAAATGGCCACCGACCTCGCCTTTGCCTTGTTGAATTTCGAGAAGGAGGCAGAGCGCCGGGAGGCGCTGGCGCAGTTGCGTGCCAGCGAGGAGGCCAGCCGCCTCAACAGCCGCGCGGTGGAAGCCTCGGCCAACGGCATCATGATTGCCGAGCTGGGCTCCACCGACGTTCCCATCATCTATGTCAACCCGGCGTTCGAGCGCATCACCGGCTACAGCGCGGCCGAGGTGCATGGACGCAACGCCTTGTTTCTGGTGGGCACCGACACCGATCAGCTTGGCGCTCTCGAGATCGAGGCTGCCGTGCGCGAGCGCCGTGAGGGCAACGCAGTTCTCAAGAGCTATCGCAGGGACGGCGCCCTGTTCTGGAACGATCTGGCGATTGCGCCGGTGCGCAATGGTGCCGGCGAGACGACGCACTTTGTCGGCATCTTCAACGACATCACCGCGCGCAAGCAGTACGAGGAGCAACTGGAGCAGCAGAACAATCAGGACGCCCTGACGGGCCTGGCCAGCCGCAACTTGCTCAAAGAGCGCACCGAGCTTGCGATTGCATTTGCCGCAAGGCAGCATCGCGCGGTGGCGCTGTTGTTCTTCGATCTGGACCACTTCAAACGCATCAACGACAGCCTGGGGCACACCTTTGGCGACGCGTTCCTGAAGGCCGTGGCCTTGCGACTGCGCGCCACCATGCGGGAACGCGATACGCTGGCGCGCATCGGCGGCGATGATTTTGTGCTGGTGCTGTCGGACCTGGCCGGTCCACAAGACGTTCCCCTGGCGGCCGACAAGATACTGCATGAGATTTTCCTGCCCATCCCGCTGCAAGGCCAGGAAATCAGCCTCTCGGCCAGCATGGGCGTGAGCCTGTATCCGCAGGATGGTGGCGACTACGACACCCTGCTGCGCAACGCCGATGCAGCGATGTACCGCGCCAAGGAGGCCGGCGGCAATACTTTCAGGTTTTATACCGCCGACATGAACGCGCAGGCCTTGAAGAAGCTCGAAATGGAAGCGCGCCTGCGCCATGCCGTGGAGCGCGAGGAGTTGCTGCTGCACTACCAGCCGTTGCTGAACCTCAGCACCAATGAAGTCACCGATGTGGAAGCCCTGATACGCTGGCGCACCAGCGACGGTACGCTGATTCCACCATTGGAATTCATTCCGTTGGCAGAGGAGACGGGCCTGATCGTGCCGATTGGCCAATGGGTGCTGCGCTCTGCTTGCCACCAGGCGCGCCAGTGGCGTGACCAAGGGCTGGAATTGCGCATTGCGGTGAACCTCTCGACGCGCCAGTTTCGTGATGACAAGCTGGTCCAGGCCGTACGCGACCTGGCCGAGAGCGGCTTGCCGGGGCGCCTGCTGAAGCTTGAAATCACCGAGGGAGCGGTGATGGACGACGCTGAGCAAGCAGTGCGCATCCTGTCCGAACTCAAGGCGCTTGGGCTGGGCATTTCGGTCGATGACTTTGGCACCGGCTATTCGTCGCTGGCCTACTTGCAGCGCTTCCCGATTGACCAGTTGAAGATTGACCGTTCGTTTGTGCAAGACATCACACTGGGTGCCGAGAGTGCGTCCATCGTGCACAGCATCGTTGGGCTGGCGCGCAACCTGCGCCTGCAGACGGTGGGCGAGGGTGTCGAGACCACCCAGCAACGCGATTTTCTGCGCAGCGCAGGCTGTGACCTGATGCAGGGCTTTCTGTTCAGCCGTCCCTTGCCCGCGCCGGAATTTCTGGCGCTGGTGCAAGCGCACCGCGCCAACCCATCCGCCTGACTGCCCACGCGGCCTGGGTGGCGTGGCTTTTTTTCGCCCTTGCCCACGGACCCAAAGCCCCTACTGACTGGCGCGATGTGCGCTCTGGCGTAGGCTATCGCCAGCTCTGCACGGAAGCATCAGGCGCCCGCTTCCTCTCCCGTCCTTGGCGTAGGGGGCATAGAGCACAGAGCAGGGCGCCGCTTCTGATGGAGGAGAGAAGCATGAGCGATACCCCAACCCCCTTGCAGGGTGATGATTTCGCGGCGGGCGTAGCGCTTGACCGCATTGCCGAAGGCGCCATGCTGCTGGGCCACGCCCACGGCGAAGCGCTGCTGCTGTCGCGCCTTGGCGGCGCGCTGTTTGCCGTGGGTGCCACCTGCACCCACTACGGTGGCCCGCTGGCCGAGGGCCTGGTGGTGGGCGACACCGTGCGGTGCCCCTGGCACCATGCGGCTTTCAGCCTGCGCACCGGCGAGGCGCTGCGCGCACCGGCGTTGGGCGGCGTGGGTTGCTGGCAGGTAGAACAACGGGGAGGCAAGGCCTACGTCACCGGCAAGCGCATGGCCGGCCCCAAACCCAGCTCGGCCCACGCGGGCATGCCTGAATCCGTCGTCATCGTAGGCGGCGGTACCGCCGGCCAGGCCGCTGCGGAGACCCTGCGGCGTGAAGGCTACGCCGGGCCGGTGACGCTGCTCAGCAGCGACACGCACCTGCCTTGCGACCGCCCCAATCTGTCGAAGAACTTTCTGGCGGGCACCGCTCCCGCCGAGTGGCTGTCGCTGCGGCCGGCAGAGTTCTACCAAGAGCAAAACATTGATGTTCGCCTGGCGACCCAGGTGGTGGGCATCGACCCCGCCCAGCGCCAGCTGCAACTGGCCGATGGCAGCCGCCTGGCCTATGGCGCGCTGCTGCTGGCCACCGGTGCCGAGCCGGTGCGGCTAGACCTTCCCGGCGCCCATTTGCCGCATGTGCACGTGCTGCGCACGCAGGCCGATGGCGAGGCACTGGCTACGGCCGCTGAGGGCGCCAAGCGCGCCGTCATCATTGGTGCGAGCTTCATTGGCCTGGAAGTCGCGGCATCGCTGCGCGCCCGCAATATCGACGTCCACGTGGTGGGGCGTGAGAGTGTGTTGATGGAGAAGGTGCTTGGGCCGCAGGTGGGCGCCTACCTCAAAGCTTTGCACGAGCGCCACGGCGTGGTGTTTCACCTGGGCACCGACCCCGTCGGCATTGACGCGCAGGCGGTGCGCCTGCGCAACGGCGACATACTCCCTGCTGATCTGGTGGTGGTGGGCGTTGGCGTGCGCCCAGCGCTGGCGCTGGCCGAACAGGCCGGTCTGGCCATGGACCGCGGCGTGGCGGTCGATGACTACCTGCAAACCAGCGTGCCAGGCATTTACGCGGCGGGCGACATTGCGCGCTGGCCCGACCCGGCGACGGGCGATCGCATCCGTGTCGAGCACTGGGTGGTGGCCGGGCGCCAGGGCCAGACGGCCGCGCGCAACTTGCTGGGCCAGCGCGAGCGCTTTGACGCGGTGCCTTTCTTCTGGACCGAGCAGTACGATTTCGCCCTGGCCTATGTCGGCCACGCCGAGGGCTGGGACGAGGCGCTGATCGAGGGCGACCTGGAGCAACAAGACTGCCGCATCACCTACCGGCGCGCCGGCAAGGCATTGGCCGTGGCCGTGGTGCACCGCGATCTGGCCGGGCTGCACGCCGAAGTCGAGCTGGAACGGGCCATGGCCAGCCAAGGCGGCAAGGCACAAGCGACGCCATGACCCACCCGGTGCCTGCCAGCCATGTACTGATCAAGCGCGCCTACGAACCGCCCGCGCCGCAAGACGGCGCACGCATTCTCATCGACCGCTTGTGGCCGCGCGGCATCAAGAAGGAAGCACTGGCGCTGGACCAATGGGCCAAGGAGCTTGCGCCCAGCACGGCACTGCGCCAATGGTTTGGCCACGAGCCGGCGCGCTGGGCCGAGTTCCAAAAACGCTACGCAATCGAGCTGCAAACCCAGGCTGAGGCGCTGGACGCCTTGCGCGCACGGGCGCGCCGCAGCACCGTGACGCTGGTCTATGGCGCACACGACGAAGCCCACAACAACGCGGTGGTGGTGCGCGCCTTGCTGCTGGCACCCGATAGCGCGGCACCGCCATGAAGGGTGCCCCCGCAACCGAACCGCACACTTTTAAAGGAGCATTTCATGAAACAACGCCTTGATTACAAACAAGCCGCTCCGGCCGCCTTCCAGGCCATGCTGGGGCTGGAAAACTACGTGCGCCAGTCTGGCCTGGAGCACAGCCTGCTGGAACTGGTGAAGACACGCGTGTCGCAAATCAACGGCTGCGCCTACTGCCTGGACATGCACACCAAGGACGCACGCGCCGCCGGAGAAACCGAGCAACGCCTGTACCTGCTGCCCGCCTGGCGGGAAACCAGTTTCTATTCCGAACGCGAGCGTGCCGCTCTGGCCTGGGCAGAGGCCGTGACGCAACTCGGCGCGCATGGTGTTGCCGATGCGCTGTACGACGAGGTACGCCGCCAGTTCGACGAAAAGGCGCTGGTGGACCTGACGCTCGCCATCGTCGCCATCAACGGCTGGAACCGCCTGGCGATCCCGTTTCGCTCCGAGGCCGGCAGCTACCAGCCACCCAAGGCCCACGCAGCCTGACCGATCTCCGTTTTGAAAGGAGTTTTCCATGGACGAATCCCTCTACCCCCACGCCGGCCCCGACATCGCACGCAAGCGCCGCGAACTGGCGCCTGAGCCTCTCAACGCCTTCAAGGCTTTTAGCGCTGCCGTATTTGCCGACGGCGCATTGCCGAGCAAGACCAAGCAGCTGATTGCCGTAGCGGTGGCGCATGTGACGCAGTGCCCGTACTGCATTCGCGGGCACACGCAGGCGGCGCTCAAAGCGGGCGCTACAGAAGCCGAGATCATGGAGGCCATCTGGGTGTCGGCCGAGATGCGCGCGGGCGCAGCCTATGCGCACTCGGCGCTGGCGCTCGACACCATGCTGCATGCACATCCAGAGGGCGGTGTCACCGCCTGAGTGTGGGGTGAAACGGTAGGTAGCTATAGAAAATATAGCTTCCATCGCTTGCTGGTATTGCGCTAGGGGGCTTTTTTAACCAATAAACCGTCTACTTTGCGCACGTCGTCCAGGCTGAGCGTGCCCGCCGCCTGGCGCAGCTTGAGGGTGCCCAGCAGCACGTTGTAGCGCGCCTGGGCCAGGTCGCGCTGGGTCTGGTAGAGCTGGCTTTGGGCGTTGAGCACGTCGATGTTGATGCGCACGCCCACTTGGTAGCCAAGCTGGTTGGCTTCGAGCGCGCTTTTGCTCGATTGCTCGGCCGCTTCCAGGGCGCTGACCTGGCTACGGCCCGACTCCAGCCCGAAGTAGGCGGCGCGCGTGGTCTGCGCGATGGCGCGGCGGGCGGTTTCGAGGTCGGCGCTGGCCTTGTCTTCCAGGGCCAGTGTTTCGCGCACGCGGTTTTGTACGGCAAAGCCGGCAAACAGCGGCACGTTGAGTGCCACACCGATGCTGGCACTGCTGGCGCGTGTGTTCAGGTTGGGGATGGTTTCATAACCACGCGGGTAGTGCGCCACACCGTAGCTGGCCTGCAAATCGACGGTGGGAAGGTGGCCGGTTTCGGCCTTCTTGGTTTCCAGCCGGGCGACGTCTAGCGCAATGGCGGCCGCGCGCACCTGGGGCTGTTCGGTCTGCGCCGTCTGCACCCACGTGTTGACGTCCAGCGGCGTCGGCTCTGGCGGGTGGACCGGCTTGCTCAGAGGCAATGGCTCGGCATTGGTGCGGCCTGTGATCTGGTCAAGTGCCAGGCGTTTGACGCGCAAGTCGTTCTCGGCCGCGATCTCTTGCGCACGCACCAGATCAAAGCGCGCCTGCGCTTCGCGCGAATCGGTGATGGTGGAGGTGCCGACCTCGAAATTGCGCTTGGCCGCGGCGAGCTGTTCGTCCACGGCCGCCTTTTGGGCCTGCACCGAGGCCAGGGTGTCCTGCGCCGCCAGTACGTCGAAATAGGCCTGGCTGACGCGCACCAGCAGGTCCTGCGTCGCACCTTCGAGCTGTACGCGCGCCAGATCGACACCGCGCTTGCCTTGTTTGTAGGCAATGCCATTGGCCGGGCGGTACAGCGGCTGTGAGGCGCTGATGCCGACGGTTTGCGTCACGGTGCTGAAGCTCATCGGCGGGCGGCTGACGTCGGTATCCGCGACGGACCAGCCCGCTGAAAGCCCCGCACTGGGCAGCAGCCCGGCACGCGCCTGGCCGGCGCGGCCTTCGGCCGCGTCCAGTTGCGCCCGTGCTGCTTGCCAGCTGGAATCGGTTTCGCTGGCGGACTGCACCAGCTCCAGCAGGCTTTGTGCGTGAGCGGGCGCAGCGAACGCTGCGGCCAGAGCCAGAGACAGGGGTACAAGCCGGCACGGGTGCATGAAGGTCTTTCGGAGTAGTCGGAACGAACGAAAGGGGCAAAAAGGCAGGGCGCGCCTCAGTAGCGCGGCACCGAGGGGTCGCACTCGGCAGACCAGGCATTGATACCGCCGGTGATGTTGGCCACGCGCGCAAAGCCGCGCTGCTCCAGAAACATCGCCACGTTGAAACTGCGTGCGCCGTGGTGGCACAGGCAGGCGACGGGCTGGTCAGGGTCCAGGGCCGCGAGTTGCGCTGGCACGCTGGCCATGGGTATGCCGCGCACCTCGAAGCCGGTGGCCTGGATGCTGGCGATGGCCAGCTCCCAGGGCTCACGCACGTCCAGCACCAGCGGCGCGGCGGTGGCGGGTTCCGCGGCAAACCATGCGGCGAGATCGGCGGGGCGTACTTGGTCGACCATTGGCGTGCTCAGAAGCGAAAAGCCGAGGGCTCTGGGAAGTTGCGCAGGCGCGGTGCCACCGTGTCCCAGGGCTGGATGGTGTCAAAGCGCTCGCCTTGGCGGCGCACGATGGTGGCGCGCATCATGGGCTCTTCGCCAGCGATGGCGGCCAGGCGCCCGCCGTCGCGCAACAGTGCCAGCAGCTCCTGCGGCACGCAGGCCACCGAGCCGCTGAGCAGAATCACGTCAAATGGGCCATCGGGAATCAGGCTCGAACCATCGGCCACGCGCACGGCAGCGTTGCGCACGCCGGCACGTTTGAGGTTGTCGAGAGCCATTTGCGCCAGCTCGGGCTCAATCTCCAGGCTCACCACCTGGTCGGCGACCTGCGCCAGCAGCGCGGCCATGAAGCCCGAGCCGGCGCCGATTTCCAGTACGCGGTCGTTGCGGGTGATCAGCAGGTCCTGCATGAGGCGTGCCTCCACCTTGGGCAAGAGCATGCATTCGCCTTTGCGCAGCGCCTCCTCGGCATTGCCGCGCAGGGGAATCTGGATGTCCATGAAGGCCAGGCTGCGGTAGGCGGGCGGAACGAAATCCTCACGGCGCAGGCGGCCCAGTGCGTCGAGCGTCTGGCCGTCGTACACCTCCCAGGGGCGGATCTGCTGCTCGATCATGTTGAAGCGCGCCTGCTCAAGTGCGGCATCGGGATGGGCAGAAGGATTAATGGGCATATTCATGGGACGGTCTCCGAGAGGAAAAAGGGGGCATTCAGGGCAAACCCTTGATTTTAGGCGCTGCCCCCGCGCCATTTGCGGCGCGCCCAGCTCGCCAGGTCGTCCATGTAGCAGTACACGACGGGCACCACCACCAAGGTCAGCAACGACGAGGTAATGACACCGCCGATCACGGCCTGGCCCATGGGCGCGCGCTGCTCCGAGCCTTCGCTCATGGCAAAGGCCAGTGGCAGCATGCCGAAGATCATGGCCAGCGTGGTCATCAGAATGGGGCGCAGCCGCACGCGTGCCGCCAGCAGCAGCGCCTCGCTGCGCGGCAGGCCGGCTTGCACCGTGCCGTCGTCGCCCACATGGTCCTCACGCGAGCGGATGGCAAAGTCCACCAGCAAGATGGCGTTTTTGGTGACCAGGCCCATCAGCATCACCACGCCGATGATGGAAAACATCGACAAAGCCGAGCCAAAGATCAGCAGGGCCAGCACCACGCCAATCAAGGTCAGCGGCAGCGCCGTCATCAGCGCCAGCGGCTGCAGAAAGCTCTTGAACTGGCTGGCCAGAATCATGTAGATGAAGACGATGGCCAGCAGCAGGGCCGAGATGGCGTAGCCAAAGGCTTCGGCCATGTTCTTGGTCGAACCGCCAAACTGGTAGCGGTAGCCCGGCGGAAACGAAGTCTGGTCGAGCACCTTGCGGATATCGTCCGACACTTCGCCGGTAGACCGCTGGTAGACGTTGGCGTTGATGGCCACTTCGCGCGTCATGTCGCGCCGGTTGATCTGGTTGGGCCCGGTGGATTCGCGCACCTGCGCCACCTGGTCCAGGCGCACCGTGCGCGTGCCGCCACTGGCCGCTGCCAGGGTGAAGGGCAGGTGCCCAATTTGCGCCGGCGTGGTGCGCGCCTCGGGTGCCAGGCGCACGTTCACGTCGTAGGTCTCGTCGTTGGGCGCGCGCCAGTTGCCCACCGTCTGGCCGGCAATCAGGGTGCGCAGGCTGGCCGCAACCGAGCCCACCGAGAGGCCCAGGTCGGACGCCGCGTCGCGCCGCAGGTCCACGGCAATCACCGGCTTGTCTGCCTTCAGGCTGGAATCGAGATCGACCAGGCCTGGAATGTCCTTGAGCCGTGCCGTCACCTGGCGGGTCAGGCGTTCAAGTTCCTGCAAATCCTGCCCCTGCAGAGAAAACTCGATCTGTTTTTGTCCACCCACCGGGTCCAGCAGGCCGACATGCGTGATGGTGATGCCGGCAATCTGGTGCAGGCGCTCGCGCAGCAGGGCAGACATCACGCCTACATCGCGCTTGCGGTCTTTGCGGTCCGTCAGGCGCACGTAAATGCTGCCGTAAATCTTGCCCTGCGCGCTGCCGGTGTTGAGCGTGGCCAGCGTGTAGCGCACCTCGGGAAACTCGCGCACCACGGCTTCCACCTGGCGCGCCTTGGCCTCGGTGGCTTCCAGCGACGAGCCCACAGGGGTGTAGAAATTGATCGTGGTTTCAGAAAAATCGGCGGCGGGAACGAATTCGGTGCCCAGCAGCGGCACCATGAAAATGCTCAGCACAAAAATGCCCAGCGCCAGCGCCAAGGTTTTCAGCTTGTGCACCAGCGCCCAGCCCAGCACCTTCTGGTAGCCCTGCGCCAGGTTTTCGGTGGCGTCGTCGAACCAGCCCGTCACCCGGCCAATGGTGCGGCCGTACCGGCTGCGGTCTTCCACGCGCTTGCCGTGTGCGTGAATGCTGGGGTCTTCCCAGAGGGACGACAGCATGGGGTCCAGCGTGAAGCTGACGAACATCGAGATCAGCACCGCCGCGACGATGGTGATGCCAAACTCATGGAAGAACTTGCCGATGATGCCGCCCATGAAGCCGATCGGCAGGAACACCGCGACAATGGACAGCGACGTCGCCAGCACCGCCAGGCCAATCTCCTGCGTGCCGTCCATGGCGGCGGCGAAGCTCCCCTTGCCCATCTGCACGTGGCGCACGATGTTCTCGCGTACCACGATGGCGTCGTCAATCAGCAGGCCCACGCACAGGGACAGTGCCATCAGCGTGATCATGTTGATGGTGAAGCCAAACCAGTACATGAACAAAAAGGTGCCGATGATGGAGATCGGCAGCGTCAGGCCGGTAATAACCGTCGAGCGCCAGGAGTTGAGAAACAGAAAGACGATCAGCACGGTGAGCGCCGCGCCTTCGATCAGCGTCTCGCGCACGTTTTCCACCGCCACGCGGATCGGGCGCGCGCTGTCGCCAATCGTCTCCAGCCGCACGCCTGCGGGCAGCTCGGCGCGCAGCGTGGCCACCGCCGCATTCAGGCCGTCGACCACTTCAATGGTGTTCTCGCCCTGGGCCTTCTGCACCGACAGCAGCAGCGTGCGCTGGCCGTTGTAGAGCGCCAGGCTTTCGACCTCCTCGGCGCCGTCTTCCACGCGCGCTACCTGCTCGATGCGCACCGGTGCATCCCCTTTTCGGGCGACGATGATGCGGCCGAAATCCTCGGGCCGTTGCATGCGCGCGTCAATCTGCACCACGCGCTCCTGGTTCAGCGAGCGGATGGCGCCCAGCGGCAGGTCCTGGTTTTCGCTGCGCACGGCGTTCACCACCTGCTCGGGCGTGATGCCAAACGCTTCCAGCGCTTGCGGCTGCAGGTAGATGTTGATCTCGCGCCGCGTCGCCCCCACCAGATTCACCGCACCCACGCCGCGCACGTTCTCCAGGCGCTTCCTCAGCGTCTGGTCGGCCCAGGTGGTCAGCGCCTCGGCCGACAGCGGGGCTTTTGCGTCTGCCGTGGGCAGCACGGCCAGCGACCAGACGGGCCGGCTGGCAGGGTCAAAGCGCAGCACGCGCGGCTCTTTCACCTCGTCGCGCAGCAAGGGGCGCACGCTGGCCACCTTCTCGCGCACGTCCTCGGCGGCCTTGCGGCCATCGACATTGAGATCAAATTCGATAATGACGACCGAACTGCCCTCGTAGCTGCGCGAGGTCAGGGCATTGATCCCCGCCACCGAATTGACGCCTTCCTCGATCTTCTTGGTGACTTCGCTCTCAACGATCTCGGGCGATGCGCCCGGGTATTCGGTGGTGACCACCACCACCGGAAAATCGATGTCGGGAAACTGATCGACCTTGAGCCGCTGGTAAGAAAACACCCCCAGCACCACGAAGGCGAGCATCACCATCGTGGCAAACACGGGGTTGCGCAGACTGACTTTGGTAAACCACATGGCGGGGCCTGGCAGACGCCGGTGTCAGTGCGCCGCAGCGGCTGCAGAGGCCTGGGGCAGCGCTGGGGCCGCAGCAGGCGGCTGAGAAGTGGGCTCGGGCAGGCGCAGCGCGGTGCCCACGGGCAGGGCGCCCACGCGGGCCCCGAGCACCTTCGCGCCCTCCGCCACGCCTTGCACCGCCACCCAGGTGGCGCCGTCCATCAAAGTGCGTGCCCCCAGGCGGACAACGTGGTGCGCGACCTGGCCGCCCTCGGCCACCTGCAAATACGGCTCGGCCTGATCGGTTCGCACGGCATCGAGCGGCACGGCCAAGGCCTGCTGCGTACCGGCTGCGAGCGTGCCCTGCAGATACACCCCCTGGCGCAGGCCGGGCAGGGCGGTGGTGTTGTCGATCGCCAGGTACACAGGCACAGCGCGCGTGCCGGCCTGTGCGCTCGGGCTGATGCGCACCACGCGCGCCTGCAGGCCATCGTGAGTGCCTTCCAGTTGCAGGCTGGCCGTCTGGCCGACCCGCACCTGTGCGGCGTCGGCGGCTGGCACCAGGGCTTCGACTTCGAGTTTCGACAGGTCCACGACTTCGAGGATGCGCGCATCCACGGCCACGCGTTCGCCGTTTTGCACCAGGCGCTGCGAGACAAAACCATCAATAGGGCTCTTGAGCACCGTGTCGGCAAGCGACTTGCGCGCCACGTCGGCCGCCGCCACGCCTGCCTGGTACGAGGCCTTGGCCGCATCCAGGCTGGCCTGCGAGGTGTCGAGCGCCGTTTTCGAAATGAAGCCCTGTGCCACCAGCGCCTGGTTGTTGTCGAACTGCCGCTGGCTGATCGCCACCTGCGCGCGGGCCGCGTCGGCCTGCTGTTGCGCCTGGCGCACGCGCGCCTGGGTTTCGGTCGCGTCGATCCGCGCCACCACCTGGCCGGCGCGCACGGCATCGCCTTCGCGCAGGGTCAGGTCTTGCAGCTCACCCGCGACCCGCGCCTTGATGGTGGCCGACTGCACCGCACGCACCGCACCCGAAACGGGGATGCCCAGCGTGAGTTCGCGGGAACGCAGGGCAAATACTTCGCCGGGCGCAACCTCCATCACCACGCGTTCGGTGCGCGCGCTGCTGGCTATTTGTTGCTGCGCCTTGCGCGCCGAGATTGCGCGCAAGGCGCCAGCGGCCACCACGGCAACGACGATAGCCACGGCCATCCAGGGAATCCAGCGTTTCATGGGGGTGAGGGCAAAGGAGAAGCAGGGACAGCCAGCGCTGGACGCACGCACAGGCCATAGAGCAGACCGTCGATCTGGTGGTCGATAAAGGTTTGTGGATCGAAATCAGCGGCATTGGGCACGCAGGCGCCCATGGAATGTTTGGTGAGCATCAAAAACATCAGCGGCGCGATGATGGCGTGTACCGCGTACACCGGGTCGACCGCGCGAAACTCCCCCGAGGCCACACCCCGTGCCAGCACGCGGCGAATGAGCTGCTGCGCCGGTTCGATGACCTCGTGCTGGTAGAACTGGGCGATTTCCGGGAAATTGCCCGCCTCGCACAGCATCAGCTTGGTGATGCCCGAGGCGCGCGTGTTGCCAATGCGTTCCCACCAGGCCTGGTAGCAGGCCCGCAGCATCTCGCCCGTGCTGCCGGGGAACTGGTCGATTTGTGCCGACCATTCGTCGAAGCGCCCCACGATGCTCTCGCGCACCACGGCCTTGAACAGCTCTTCCTTGCTGGGGAAATAAAGAAACAGCGTGCCCTTGGACACGCCAGCACGCGCAGCCACTTCTTCCACCCGCGTGGCGGTAAAACCCTTTTCCACGAACAGGTCCAGCGCGGCATCCAGCAGCTCGCCGGGGCGGGCCTGCTTGCGGCGCTCGCGGCGCGCCGCCCCGCCAAGCGCGGCACCCAGGGTGTCGTCGTGTGGTGGTTCGGCAGGAAGGGGGGCAGGGCGTGTGGACAAAGTGCTGATTACTGACTGACTGGTTAGTAATGTAGCAAAGCCATCTGCTGAGGTCAATTGCGCGCCTGATTGAAATAGCCCCAATGCGGTCATGCAGCCAGAAGTGTTTACGATTGCCCAGCGGCACGCGATGTGCCGCATCCAAAGCAAAAGCAGGTGCCATGACAAAAGTGCAAGACCCCGGATTTCCCGATTTTTTCGCGCAAGCGCCCGTCATTACGGTACGTGACCCGCTGGCCCAGTTTCTGGGCGCGGTCCGGCAGGGGCTGATTCAATATGGCTACGCGGACGTGGTGCGCCTGGCGGGCCACTCGTGCCCGACCGTCGCGGGCGCCTACCTCATGGCCGTGCATGGCCTGCGCGCACTGTATGCAGGCGAGACGCCCGTGCGGGGCGATGTGGAAGTTTTCATGCGGGACGCGCGCGATAGCGGCGTGACGGGGGTTATCTCGTCGGTGGTGCAACTGGTGACCGGTGCCGCGGCTGAAACCGGGTTTCCTGGTGCCGGCCCGTCGGCGCTCTTTGCACGCAAGAACCTGCTGCACTTTGGTGCCGACGTCGACGGCGTTCTGGGCATGCGCCGCCGGGACACCGGCAAGGCCGTCAGCGTGCACCTGGACGGCGCCCTGCTGCCCTGGCCGGACGAAATGCGACCGCTGATGGCCAAGGCCTTCTCCGAGCGCGCCGACAGCGCCGAGCTGGAGCGCTTTGCACAGCTCTGGCAAGAGCGGGTGCGGCTCATGCTGGTGGACCATGCCGACGACCCAGCGATGGTGTGGGTCAGCGACTGGCATCCCGCCCCATGAGTCCCGAAAAATTGGAAGGAGCTTGACGCCATGAGCCATCCAGGCAACCAACCCGGCACAGCCGCCTCAGCCGCCTCAGCCGCCTCAGCCGCCTCAGCCGCCTCAGCCGGAAGGGCGACCATCACCCTGGCCGGCGGCTGCTTCTGGTGTCAGGAGGCGGTGTTTGACCGTGTGCGCGGCGTGACCGACGTGCAAAGCGGCTACGCCAACGGCCATGCGCAGAACCCCACGTACGAGCAGGTGTGCACCGGCCGCACCGGCCACGCTGAAGTCGTGCGCCTGCAGTTTGACGACACTGTGATCAGCCTGCGCGAGATTTTGGAAATCTTCTTCGCCACGCACGACCCGTCGCAGCTCAACCGCCAGGGCAACGACGTGGGCACGCAGTACCGCAGCGGCATCTATTACGACACCGAAGCCCAGGGCGAGCTGGCCCGCCAGATGCTCAAGGAAATGGCGGAGGAGGGCCTCTACGACGGCCCCATCACCACCGAGGTCGCGCCGCTTTCCAATTGGAGCGCCGCCGAGGCCTACCACAACGACTACTACGCACGGAACCCCAACCAGGGCTACTGCGCCGCCGTGGTGGGGCCGAAGGTGGCCAAGTTTCGCAAGACGTTTGTGCGGTTTTTGAAGGATGGGTGACGCTGGTTTTTTGAGTGAAATCGGCCTCTAGCGCTTATGGGACGGGCGCTTGAAGCTATTAAAAGAGGAGCTTCAATGCCTACCTCCGCGCCGAGCAGGGGCAGGGGCAGGGGCAGGGGCAGGGGCAGGGGCAGGGGCAGGGGCAGGGGCAGGGTATTCCATCGAGATCCAACCCTGCGTTCAAGGCGACCTGCACAAAGAGCCGGGCAGGCCACCCAACTCTATGTTCGGCAGCACAAGAGAAGGTCAACCGCTCCGACAGGCTTCAAGCACGACAGGCATTCGTATTTGTTTAAGGCAATGCTGAACAAGTCCCTCACGCGCCGCGCATCCGTACCTCGGGCGGTCTGCGGCGTTGCAAATCCTCGCCATAGCTGCGGCTATGACTGCGGTTTGCGCGCGGGGGTCCGTCCCCTTGCATCCCATCCCGACGCACGGCGCGCATCATCGCGGTGACTTATTCAGCATCGCCTTAATGCGCGGCCATATCAAAAAAAAGCTCTTGACTTCGAGTGAACTCTAAGTTCTAGCATCAGTTCCGTGACCAGCAAAGTCTTCACCATTGGCGAATTTTCTCGATTGAGTGGGCTCACTACCCACGCCATTCGTTTTTACGAATCGGCAGGCGTTCTGAGACCGAGCAGTCGAGCACCCAATGGCCATCGCCGCTATCAAGAGAACGATGTCCTATGGATTGAATTCGTCCTCAAACTCAAGCTGACCGGTATGCCGCTCTCGGAAATCAAGCAGTACGCTGATTTGCGTGAACAGGGTGATTCGACTTTGCAACAGCGACTTGTGATGCTCAAGCTCCATCGTGATCGTCTGGCCGCAAAAATGTTAGAGCTTTCAGAGTGCTCTGACGTCCTTGACGACAAGATTCGTACGTACTGCGAATGGATCGTCACGTCGAAAGAGCCTTCCGGAAATTAAATCAAATGGCTTTCGCGACATCTGCCACCCCAACTCCCTGCTCGTCTGCCCGCTACGACCGCGGTTACGAGAAGCTGCGTGAGATAGACGGCCACGCCGGAGAACGCGTTATTGACGCGCTCGCCGACATCGCGCCAGACTTTGCCAGGATGCTGATTGAATTCCCCTTTGGAGATATATATTCGCGGCCGCAACTTGACCTGAAGTCGCGAGAAATTGGCGTGGTGGCCGCGCTCACCGCCCTTGGCAATGCGCAGCCCCAGCTCAAGGTGCATATCCATGGCGCACTCAATGTTGGCTGCACGCGCGACGAAGTGGTAGAAATCATGATGCAAATGGCTGTGTATGCTGGTTTTCCTGCTGCATTGAATGGTTTGTTTGCGGCGAAAGAGGTATTTTCGGAGAGAGACGCTGCGGCTTGACCAACGTGACGTGCACGGATCTCCTCTACAAAAGCCTGTCTGGGGAACGCGCGCCCAGCTCCGATACTCTGTTCAAGGTGCTGCATGCCATGGGATTCAAGTGCTCCGTGGCGCCGGTTCGGCAATAAGCTGCAGTTCGCCCGCGTCAACCAAAGGGCTGGCGCTACACACCCGATTCAATGACAAACCGATTCCCCGGCACCCGCCTGACCCTCTTTTCGCGTCCGCTCACGTCTCTGCTCCTGGCCACCTTGGCCGCCTGCAGCAGCACCCCACCTAGCCCGCCGACCGCCGCCCCTGAAACCACGGCAACCACGGCCACCACGCCTGCCGCACCGCCCATCAAAATCGGCATCGCCCTGGGCGGCGGTGCGGCCAAGGGGTTTGCGCACATTGGCGTCATCAAGATGCTGGAGGCCAATGGCTTTGCTCCGGCTGTGGTGGCGGGCACCAGCGCGGGCAGCGTGGTGGGGGCGCTGTATGCCAGCGGCCTGAATGCGTTTGCGTTGCAGGAAAAGGCCATCGCCATGGACGAGGCCAATATCCGCGACCTGCAGTGGTCCTCTGGCGGCCTGGTGCTGGGCCAGAAGCTGGAGGACTACGTGAACGAGCAGGTGCACCACAAGCCCATGGAGCAACTGGCCAAGCCTTTCGTGGCCGTGGCGACGCGGCTCGAAGATGGCGAGCGCACGGCGTTTGCGCGTGGCAACACGGGCCAGGCGGTGCGGGCGTCGAGCAGCGTGCCGGGCGTGTTCCAGCCGGTCAGCATTGGCAAATACCATTATGTGGATGGCGGCGTGGTCAGCCCGGTGCCGGTGGATGCGGCGCGCCAGCTGGGCGCTGATGTGGTGATCGCAGTGGACATTTCCAGCAAGGCCAGGGGGAAGGCGCCGGGCGACATGCTGGGCACGCTGAACCAGTCGATTGCCATCATGGGCCAGAAGCTGGGGCAAGCCGAGCTGGCGCGGGCCGACGTCATCATCCGCCCCAAGGTGCTTGACCTGGGCTCGGCCGACTTCAGCCAGCGCGCCACCGCCATCGTCGAGGGCGAAAAAGCCGCCCTGGCCGCCATGCCGAAGATCCGCGAGCGCGTGGCCCGGCTGCAGGCCGAACGCGCCAGAGCCGTGCGCCTGGCCCAGCAGAAAGCGGCCGAAGTCCAGCGCCAAGCCTGTCTGGACAATCGCTCGCGTCTGCAGAAAGTGGCGGGCATGGCGGGGCTGGACGACTCCTGCGCCCATCCGTGACGCAGGACGGAGCTTGTGCCCGTAGAAAGCGGTGGCTGGCCCGCCCGGCTTGCTCTGCTTCGAGGTGGTGGCTGATGCCGCGGCGCTTTCAGCCGCGTCCAGCGCCAAATTGAAACCCCTGGTAACATATTCTGCGGCCTTGTTGGGGGCCGGATTGGAAGCGCGAACCTACCAAAACACGCAGGAGTCATTCACCCGTGCCCGAAACCCAGCTTGCTGCACCGCTGTTCATCAAGGAGATCTTTGAAACGGCCGTCGATACCGCCCAAACGCCGTTTTTCTTCAACGATGGCGGCGCACCCACCTATCTGAGCCAGCCGCCCGCTGGCGTCGCGCCGATCGAACCTGCCGCCACCCACCCGGCGATGGCCATGGGCAACGAGTACGTGGTGGCCGAAGTGCTGGGGGTCAAGCCCACGCTGCCGTACGGCATTGAAACGCAATTGGGGTTTGCGGCCCGGCAGGTGGATTTCGCGCCGCTGTGGGCCACGCGGGATGTCGCGGCGGCCTTTGGCATTACGCTGGTGGAGCCGGGCCAGGTGGTGCGCATGAGCAGCCCGGTCGCCGAACTGCAGCAGATCGAATACGAATACGGGGTCTTCGCCGGGCATTGGTCGCCCTACCAGGGAACGGGCAATGCCTTGCTCAGCGTGGTGTGCACCGACCTGGAGCACCACGACTTTCCCCACGTGTTCGCGTCCACCGACCCCACGCAGCCGCTGGTGATTTCGGTCGGCCGCTACTGGCCGGGGCTGGGCAAGATCCGGCTGGCCGATCTTTGGGTACCGCGTGGCAGTGCGCTGTATATCCCGCCCAAACCGGCCAGCACCAGCCCGGAGTGCATCGACCTGCACAACAACCGCAATTCGGCGCGCGCCTGTTGGGGCGACATCCGGCAGAGCAGCATCGTCACGCACACGCTGCTGCAAAAAGACCACGGATTTTTCTATTGGTACTGGAACGCCATCGACACGGGGCATGGCCAACCGGTCGCCATCGGGTAAGCAGCCATATTGACTGGGAGAAATTGAACATGGTAGATGTGAGCGACTTCAATAGCGACAACGCGGTGTACCGAACCCTTCTGGAATCGACCAAAGCGATTCCGTGGAAGATTGATTGGGCCAGCAAGCGGTTTACCTACATCGGCCCGCAAATCGAAGAGCTGCTGGGCTGGAAGCCCGAGAGCTGGATGACCGTGGAAGACTGGGCAGCGCGCATGCACCAGGATGACCGCGACAACGTGGTGAATTTCTGTGTCGCGCAATCCCAGGCGGGGGTGGACCACGAAGCCGACTACCGGGCGCTGACCAAGGACAACGGCTACGTGTGGCTACGCGATGTCGTGCACGTGGTGCGCAACGCCGAGGGCGGGCCGGAAGCGCTGGTGGGCTTCATGTTCGACATCAGCGAGCGGAAAAAGACCGAAGAAAAACTGCTCGCCCTGCAAAAGGAACTGGAGGCGCTGTCGTTCAAGGACGGGTTGACCAACATCGCCAATCGGCGCCGCTTCAATGTCAGCCTTGAATTGGAATGGGAGAGCGCACGCAGCAACGGCCAGCCGCTGTCCGTCCTGATGTTCGATATCGATTTTTTCAAGCAGTACAACGACCTGTATGGGCATATCAAGGGCGACCGCTGCCTGACGGATATCGCGCAAACGCTGAGCCTGGCCCTGGATGGCCCGCGCGACCTGGTGGCGCGTTTCGGCGGTGAAGAATTTGTCGTCCTGTTGCCGCAGGCCGATGCCAGCGTGGCGCTGAAAGTCGCCCAGCGCTGCGAGCGGCTCATCAAGAAGCAGGCCATCACCCACGCGCAGTCGCCGCATGAGCAACGCGTTACCGTCAGCATCGGTGTCGGGACGGTCGTTCCAGGCGCTGGCATGTCACCTTCCGACTTCATGGAGGCGGTGGACCGGCAACTGTATGCGGCCAAGAGAAATGGCCGGAATCGGATTGAAGTGGCGTCGGTAGAGGGTTGAGGCGGCGGTTTTTGCTGGGCGCAATGCACAGGTCACCGCGTCGCTGCCGATTGGCGCCAACGTGTTCCTGTTTGCCCAGCGCTACCACGTGGCCGAAGCCGAAGTGACGGCGAGCATTGCCGTTTCCACGGCGATGGCCTTGGTCACGCTGCCGGTGGCGATGTTCCTGGCCACGCGGTTGGTGACCGCCTGAGCGTCAATCCAGAAACAGGTCCGGCAGGAAGTTGCGGTTCCCCGGCGTAACGGCGTAGCGGTCGAAATCGGTCACCCCGTGCGCCGCCAGCACCGCGTCGTCGATGTAGAAGTTGCCCGTGGCGCCCGAGGTGTCGGTGAGCACGCGGTAGGCGGCGTCGGCCATGATTTCTGGCGTGCGGCACAGCGCCACATCCATTGCGGGAATCATCTGCATGGCGGCCGTGGCAATGGCGGTGCGTGGCCACAGGCTGTTGACGGCGATGCGGTGGCGCTTGAACTCACCAGCGTGGCCCAGCGTGCACATGCTCATGCCGTACTTGGCCATGGTGTAGGCCGTGTGCGGCTGGAACCAGTGCGTTTGCATGGTGAGCGGCGGCGACATGGTCAGCACCTGCGGGTTGCGCCCGGCCTCGGCGGATTTTTTCAGCTCTGGCAGGCAGGCCATGGTGCACAGGTAGGTGCCCCGGGCGTTGACGCCGTGCATCAGGTCGAAGCGCTTCATGGGCGTGGCTTCGGTGTTGGTCAGGCTGATGGCGCTGGCGTTGTTGACCAGGATGTCGATGCCGCCAAAGGTCTCCACCGCCTTGGCGACCGCCTCAAGCACCGCCGCCTCGTCGCGGATATCCACCGCCAGCGGCAGGGCGCGCCCGCCGGCGGCCTCGATTTCGGCTGCGGCGCTGTAGATGGTGCCCGGCAGTTTGGGGTTGGCCTCGGTGGTCTTGGCGACGATGACGATGTTGGCGCCGTCGGCCGCGGCGCGCTTGGCAATCGCCAGGCCAATGCCGCGCGAGGCGCCGGTGATGAAAAGGGTTTTTCCCTTGAGTCCGTTGGGGGTGGTTGGCATGGCGTCGTCTCCTTGTTGTCTCGATTGAACAGGCTCCTACGGCGCCAGGCGTTCGCGCACCCAGGTGTCTGCTTCCAGGCGGTAGCGCAGCCGGTCGTGCAGCCGGCTCTTGCGTCCCTGCCAGAACTCCCAGCGGTCGGCTTTGAGGCGGTAGCCCCCCCAGTGCGGCGGGCGCGGTGGGTTCAGCAGGTACTGGGCGCCGTATTTGGCGGCGTTGGCCACTAGCACGCCCCGGCCAGAGATGACTTCGCTTTGCGGGCTGGCCCAGGCGCCGATGCGCGAGTCGAGCGGGCGGGTTTTGTAATAGGCGTCGCTCTCGGCGTCGCTGACCTTTTCCACCACGCCTTCAATGCGCACCACGCGCTCGAGTTCCACCCAGTGGAACTGCAGGGCGGCGTAGGGGTTGCCAGCCAGTTGTTGGCCCTTGCGGCTCTCGTAGTTGGTGAACCAGACGACGCCCTGTGCGTCGCAGCCCTTGATGAGCACGATGCGCGTGCTCGGGCGCAGGTCGCTGCCCACGGTGGCCAGCGTCATGGCGTTGGGTTCGGGCAGCTGGGCGCTGATGGCTTCGCTCAGCCACTGGTTGAACTGCTGCAAAGGGTCGGCGTGTGAGGCCTCTTCGTTCAGCTCGGCGCGCTCGTAGCTTTTGCGCAGGTCGGCGAGGTGGGCTGACAGGGGAGTGGAGGGCGGGTTCATGGCAGGATTGTGCCGCGCCTGTGCTCCATTCCTTGAAATGGGAACGCATTGCGATAGAGTCTTTGCCATGTCTTCCCCCCCGTCTGATTCGCTTGTGCCCTGCGTGCTGGTGCTGGCCTCGGGGCGGGGTGATCGATTCCGCGCCTCAGGCGGGCAAGTGCACAAGCTGGCGGCGATGCTGGAAGGCCGCAGCGTGCTGGAGCACACGCTGGCTGCCGTGCGTGCCAGTGGCCTGCCCTGGCACTTGGAAGACGCGGGCCACCCCGGCATGGGCGACTCGATTGCTGCGGCGGTGCGTGCCACGCCGGCAGCGGGGGGCTGGCTGGTGCTGCCCGGCGATCTGCCCCTGGTGCGGCCAGACACGCTGCGTGCGATTGCTGCCGCATTGGCGGGCGGTGCCGAGGTGGTGGCCCCGGTGTTTGGCGGCCAGCGCGGTCACCCGGTGGGTTTTGCTGCGGCCTTGGGATTTGCATTGGCAGCGTTGACTGGGGAACAGGGCGCCAGCGCTCTGCTGCGCGCTGCGGCGCAGCGTGGAGCCTTGCTCAGCCTGCCAGTGGAAGACTGCGGCGTGGTCACCGACATCGACACGCTGGACGACTTGCAGCGCGCCGATGCCTTGCTGCGGGCGCGGCGCCAAGTGGGGTAGCTCAGTCGCGCTGAATCACGGCGCAGGCCAGGCGCGGGCCGGCGTTGCCGGTGGGCTGGGTAATGAAGTCGTCCGGGTCGCGGTGCACGATCAGGCCACGACCGACGATGTCGTCCATGCCGCTGCCCACGCGCACGCCGCCGATTTTGACGTCGATGTGCGCCACGCCCTGGGCGTTGGCGCGAATGCTGGGCAAGTCGCCCGTGTGGTGCTCTGGGCCCATGGCCATGCCGTGGTGGGTTTGGTGTGGGTTGAAGTGGCCGCCGGCGCTGTTGCCATCGCCACTGGAGCAGTCGCCTTTTTCGTGCACATGAAAGCCGTGCTCGGAATGGGGTGCCAGGCCTTGGATGTCGCCGCGTATCTGCAGTTGATCGCCCATCTGAACGAAATGCACGGTCCCGGTGACATGGTTGCCGCGCGTCGCCTCGAGCTGCGCTGTCGCACTGGGCCCGTGCATGGCGCCGTGGCCGGGCATGACGCCGGCACAGCCGGCAAGGGCTAGGGTGGCCGCAGCAGCGGCGACGAGGGCAAAGCGTTGCATATAAAACTCCCGGTTTGGTTCTGGCTGGACAGGAATGCAATCGAGGTGCGGGCCGCGTTGCCGGGCGCCGATTACGCAGACCCGTCGGAAGGCGCATCGCCCCCAGCCGTGCGAATCAGGCGCTCCAGCCGGCGGTCGCGGATGCCTACGGCGCGCAGGCCCTCCTGCGTAGCCTGGGCATAGTCTTGCGTGCTGCCGTAGCGCCCACGCGCCTGGCGAAAGATGCGGCGGTATTCGTCCGGGTGCAATTCGCCGGTGTGGCTGGGGCTGCTGCGCGCCAGCGTAAAGGCCAGCGCACGCACCGGTCCGGCGGGGGTGTGGCACAGCAGCCAGCGCGGCTCGTAGACCGGAATCGGCATTTCCCGCTCCCACAGCCTGGCCAGCGCCTGTTCGCCCTGCGCCTCGGCGACGCGGTAGGCCATGCCACGGCAGCTGCCCCCCGCCAGCAGGCAAAAGACCAGGCCGGGGCATTCGTGCGTGCCGCGGTTGATGCGGCTCCACATCTTGAGCGCGCGGTGCCAGCCATGCACCCGCGCCTCGCGCCGCTCCAGGTAGTCGAATTCGGGGCGCCAGATGAGCGAGGCGTAGCCAAAGACCCACAGGTCGCCCCGGCCGCGCCATTCCTGCACCGTGCGCTCCAGCAGGGAAGGGGGCTCGCGCATCAATCCGTCCCCGGCAGGCAGCAGGGGATACATCGTCTGAGTCGCCCGCATCTAGCTAGAAATAACATGAAAACAGGCTCTAGCGCTTATGGGTATTGCGCAAGCAGCTATCAATGTGATTGCAAACGCGCTGCGCCCTGATTCAGCGCAGCCCGCCACCGGCCGCCTCGGCGGGCCGCTCGATCAGCTCGATCTTGTAGCCATCGGGGTCTTCGACAAAGGCAATCACCGTGCGCCCGCCCTTTACCGGGCCGGCTTCGCGCGTGATTTTTCCGCCAGCGGCGCGGATGGTCTCGCACGCGGCGGCGACATCGGGCACGCCCAGGGCGATGTGGCCGAAGGCCGTGCCGAGCTCGTAGTGGTCGGTGTCCCAGTTCCAGGTCAGCTCGATTTCGGCCTGGCCGGGGTTGCCGCCGTCAAAACCGAGGAAGGCGAGCGAGTATTTGTAATCCGGGTTCTCGGACCGGCGCAGCAGCTGCATGCCGATCACGTTGGTGTAGAACCCGATGGAGCGTTCAAGGTTGCCGACGCGCAGCATGGTGTGGAGAAATCGCATGCCCATCATTGTGCCGGCAGATCGAATACCAGGCAGGTGGTGGTGGCGTGCGCGTACAGCGTGCCGTCCGGCCCCACCAGACGGGCCTCGGCCGTGGCCAGCTGGCGCCCGCAGTGGATGATGCGGCCTTCGGCGCGCACGCGCTGCACCTTGGGGGTGAGTGCCTTCACCATGTTGATGCCCAGTTCGGCGGTGGTGTAGCCCCGCCCAGGCAGCATGCAGGTGTGCACGGCGCAGCCCAGGGCCGAGTCGAGCAGGGTGGCAAACCAGCCGCCGTGCACCGAACCCATGGGGTTGAGGTGGGCCGCACCGGGCGTTCCCTGAAAGATGGCGCGACCTTCCTCCGCCTCGACGATCAAGAAGTCCAGTGTCTTGGCGATGGCAGCGTAGGGCAGTTCGCCACGCAGCATGGCTTGCATTTGCTGCAAGCCGGTGAGGCTGGCGATCTGCGCGCGGGAGGCCACGCCGGGGCCTGGGCCTGCATCAAGGAGGGCCAGGATCTCGCGCTCCTGCGCGAGCCAGTGTTCGAGATGGTTGTGGTGGGACATGGACGATCCGTTCAGAGTTTGGGCCAGATGGCGATTTGCAAATTTAATATTGTATATGCAATGATTGCAACTACAATTGCTTCATGCCAAGCCAAACTATCGCAACCGATCTCTCCCTGCCACCGGCGATGCCGCAGGGGTGCACCAATTTCCGGCTGCGCCAGCTCATGCGCCGCGTCACCCAGCACTACGACACGCAGATGGCGCAGTGCGGACTGAAAACCACGCAGTACACGTTGCTCTCGCATGTGCTCACGCTCGGACCGATTCGCCCCGGGGAGCTGGCCGCAGCCATGACCATGGAGCCGTCCACGCTGACCCGCAACCTGCGCCCCTTGGTGGACGCGGGCTGGGTCACCCTGGAATCGGGCACCGACGCACGCAGCCGCCTGGTGCACATCACGCAGGCCGGGCGGGACAAACGCGCCCAGGCCCAGCGCAGCTGGAAGGCCGCGCAACTGGCCTTGAACGACACCCTGGGCGTGGAACGCGTCGCCGCCCTGCACACGCTGATCGACGAATCCCTGGCGCTGCTGGCGCCGGCGACGGAGCAGGCGCATGGCGAAGACTGAGCGCGGGGACGGCGAAGCAGGCGGGCTCTGCCAGTCGAAAAATATGATGAAAATGGCCTCTAGCGCTTGCTGCTATTGCGCAACCAGCTATTGAAACAGAAGCGTTCGGGAAACGCACGGCAGGGCGTTTGTCCCGTCAGGCGGGCACGGTGTAGTTGAGCGTCATGCGGCCGCCGTCGACGGTGACGATTTCGCCCGTCACATAGCTGGCGGCGTCGCTGGCAAGCCACGCCACCACATCCGCAATCTCGGACGGCTCGCCCAGCCGGCCCATGGGCGTGCGGCGCATGATCTTTTTCTTGGCCTCATCGCTGGTGAGTACCGCCTTGGCCGCCAGTTCGGTGGCAATGGTGCCGGGTGCCACCGCGTTCACCCGAATGTTGTGCGGCGCCAGCGCCAGCGCCATCACGCGCGTGAGCTGGTTGATGCCGCCCTTGCTGACGTTGTAACTGGCGATGTTGGGGATGGCGAGCGTGCCGTTGACCGAACTCATATTGACGACTGAGCCGCGGCCCGCCTGCGCCATGGTGCGGGCCACCGCCTGGCCCACCAGAAACGAGCCTTTGACGTTGACGCGCAGCACAGCGTCGAAGTCTTCTTCAGTCACGTCAAGAAAATCGGCTGCGCGGAAAATTCCGGCGTTGTTCACCAACACATCGATGCGGCCCTGCCAGGCGAATGCCTGCCGCACCAGTTGGTCCACCTGCGCCTTGTCGCCCACATCGCAATGCAGGTACAGGCCCGAAAGCTCGGCCGCCAGTGCCGCGCCGCGCGCATCGTCCACATCCGCGAGCACGACATGTGCGCCCTCGGCGGCAAAGCGCCGAGCGCAGGCCGCGCCTATGCCTTGGGCGGCGCCAGTGATCAGGCAGACGCGCCCAGCGTGGCCGAAGGAAACGGGGTGGTTTTCGGTGGGTATGGACGTCATGGCCGCATGGTAGCAAGCAGGCACTGCGGCCAGGTCGGGTTTCGGTAGGCGTAGCCTGCCGGTGCGATGCGTTCATGCCTGCGAAAACTCGGCCGAAGCAGGGCGCGCAGAAGTGGTGAAGAATGTGCCTACGCAGTCATTCCAGCGGCTCGCCTGCAGCGGCCGCTGAATTCCGTTAAACCATGGAATTACAGAAGGAGCGCACCATGAGCAACGAACAGCGGGCACCTGAAACGAAAGGTGTGACGGTAAGCTTACTCGCGTCGGTGGACCTTGGCCCCGAAATCGAGGGAATGGCTGGGCGCCAGCTTCGAATGCGAATGGTGAACATTGCGCCCGGTGGCGTCTTCGGCCCGGTTCACGACCACAAGGACAGGCCAGGCATCGTGTACATCCTGGAAGGCACCATTACCGACCATCGGAATGGCGTCGCTACAGACTATGGGCCGGGAGTCGGCTGGCCCGAGGACAGGAACACCACGCACTGGCTGGAAAACCGAGGAACCACTGCCGCGGTGGAGATCTCGGTCGATATCGTCCGGCAGGCCTAAGGCGATGCTGAACCCTCACGCGCCGCGCATCCGTACCTCGGGCGTTTAGCCACCACGTGCCAGGAAACCCCAGATGAAGCCAGCCTTCCTGTTGCCGCTGCTGCTGTTTATGCTCCCGCACCACGCTGCCGCGCAGTTCAGTTCGGCCGTGATCCCTGCGGGTGGACGCAGCCTTGAGTACCGGACCACCGCGAACTCTGCGATTGAGGCAGCACCATTATTAAAGGATCAAACCGGATTTCGGGACGCCAAGGTCTCCTCGGACTCGAAGCTGATGGGCTGGCTCGCGGAATATCCGAACTGCTGTACGTCGTATGCCGTCCCGCTTGAGCTCATCGTCATGGATCGGCATCGGAGGCTGCACAGCTTTTCTGGTCCTCAAGCCATCTTCGGCTGGTGTTTCACCAGCGACTCGAAGGCCGTGGTATTTCGACAGACCGCCTTGCATGGGCGATCCAATGAGGTCTTCGAGCTACGTCGCGTGCAGGACGGCAAGCTCCTGCAGCGCTTTGTGCTGCCGTGGAGAGATCCGGATGATGGATCTCTCCACCCCCAAGTACCGCGTTGGGCGAGCTGTGCCGTCGGATAGCCCGGGACCTCTCTATTCGAACGTATCTTTGAGTAGATACGATGTATATTATGTTAACTAACGAAACCCCAGAATCTTGACCTATTCAAGGTTTCCTATCTGAGCTGCACCACCAGACGGTGCTGGGTTTCTGCCGCCAGCAGCCGCCATGCGGGTCATCGTACGGCGGCCTGCCCGCTTCGCCGATTCCCCGCTGTTACGTTGCGCCGTCACCGCGCGTGAAGATTGCCTGCTGGTTCTTCACCGCCCGTTCGTACTGGCGTGCAATGCTGTCGCAGACCAGATCACACAGGGCGTACACCGAGGGATCGGCGATGCGGTAGTACACGCTGGTGCCCCGGCTCTCGCGCGTCACAAAGCCCTGCTGGGTCATCAGGCTGAGGTGGCGCGAGACGTTGGCCGCCGTATAGCCGCAGAGCTGGGCCAGTTCACCCACGTTGTGCTCGTCCTCGCGCAGCAGATTCAAAATGCGCAGGCGCGTGGGCTCGGCCAGCGTCTGGAAGTACGACGCAACTTGCTGGAGGGCTTCGGGCGGCAGGTTTTTCATGGCATGGCTTGGCTTGGATCAAGGGCCGGCGGCCAGACAAGTCACCCGGCCCCGGGTGCTGCCATAATACGGCAATTGACTATTTAGTTGTTTGGCTAAATAATCAGTTTCGTAACAAAATTTGGGAGTCCGTCATGAAATCCTGGCAAATCGTTCGCCTGCTCGCGGGCACTTTCATCCTTCTCTCGCTGGCGCTCGGCATCCCCGGTAGCCCGGTGTTTGTCAGCCAATGGTTCCTGGCGTTCACGGCCTTTGTCGGCGCCAACCTGCTGCAAAGCGCGCTTACGCACTGGTGCATGCTGGAGACCATTTTGCGCAAGCTGGGTGCACAGCCCGGCTGCTGAGTGAGCGTCTGCGCCATGCCTGCGTCGCACGCACCCGCCCACCCCGAGCCGCTTTTGGTGGACGTGCGCTCGCGCCCTGAGTTCGAATCGGGGCATGTGGATGGCGCGCTGCACCTGTCGCTTGAGCGCCTGGTGCACGACGCGCCCACGGTCTTGCCGGACAAGGATGCGCGCCTGCTGTTGTACTGTCTGTCGGGTGCACGGTCCGGGATGGCCTTGCAATGGCTGCGGCAAATGGGCTATACCCAGGCGGTCAATGGCGGCTCGGTGGGCGCCGTGGCACTGCAGACGGGGCGGAGCATCCGCCGTCTCTGATGTCTCGAATATTCCAACGAAAAAGGCTTGGGCATGAGTGAAAACACGGTTCAGATCACCCTGCGGCAGCAGAAGGACTACCGCTTCGATGTAGATTTTGGTGGCGACATCCCGGTGCTGGCGGCGGACGAGCCGGCGCCTCTGGGCAGCGGACAAGGGCCCTCGCCCGTTCAGTTGCTGGCCGCTGCGGTGGGCAACTGCCTGTCGGACTCCTTGTTGTTTGCCCTGCGCAAGTTCAAGCAGGCACCCGAACCGATGGGGTGCACGGTGACGGCCGAAGTCGGCCGCAACGACCAGAACCGCCTGCGAGTACTGAAGATGACGGCCGTCTTGCGGCTGGGCGTTGCCGCCGCGTCGCTGCAGCACCTGGACCGGGTGCTGGACCAATTTGAAGCCTACTGCACCGTGACGCAAAGCGTGGGTCTGGGCATTGCCATCGAGTTGCAGGTGATCGACGCCGAAGGCGTGCGCCTGAAGTGAATGAGCCCCCATCTCGGGGGCCCTGTCAACGAAAGGAAAACGAAATGTCGCTCAATGTAGGAAGCTGGGATCGCGTGCTGCGCGTGGTGGTGGGCCTGGTGCTGATCGCCCTGGCCGCCACCGGCACGGTGGGGCTGTGGGGCTGGATCGGCGTGGTGCCCGTGGCCACGGGGCTGTTTGGCTTCTGCCCGGCGTATTCACTGCTGGGCATCAAGACCTGCCCGATGGAACGCAAGTAAGCCGGTGCCCATTGCGCCCATCGGGGCGCATGGCCCACCGCCTGCCTTGCGATGGGTGATCAAATAGGGCTCTAGCGCTTATCCACAAAGCGCTTTAAGCTATTTCTTCAATAGCAATTGACAGATGCGAAGCGGCGCAGCCATGCGGGTAACCGTCGGCCATCGGATCGCTGCAAATTCCGTCAATTCTTTTACCAAAGACACAAGCGCCTGATATAACCATTTCCGCTAGGTACCACACACGGCGCCGCCGCGCCGCGTTGGTGCCCCTGACAAGAAAGGGATGGAGCATGTCTGATGACCGCCTGATCCACGCCTGCGCTCTTCGCAGCGCCCGCGCCGCCATCAGCGCCACGAGCATGGCGCTGGGCCTGTTGTTCTGGAGTCCCTGGGCATGGGCGCTGGACAAGCCCACCGGCCCCGTGGTGCTTACCATCGAGGGCAGCATCACCGAAAGCAACCAGGGCGACAAGGCGCTGTTCGACATGAAGATGCTCGAGAAGCTCCCGCAGCACAGCTTCACCACCCACACCCCCTGGTACCGGGACGCGGTCACCTTCACCGGCCCCCTGCTGCGCGACGTGATCGCTGCCGCAGGCGGCAAGGGCAGCACGATCACGGCTATCGCGCTGAACGACTACAAGACCGAAATCCCGTTCGACGACATCAAGCGCCACGACGCCATCGTTGCCCGGCTCATGAACAACCAGCCCATGCCGGTGCGCGAAAAGGGGCCGCTGTTCATCGTCTACCCCTTCGACACCAAGGCCGAGCTGCGCTCCGAGCTGTACTACAACCGGGCCGCCTGGCAGTTAAGCACGCTGCGTATCCGCTAAGGCGGCTTCTCCATGCTGCGCAGCAAGCACTTCCTGAAGCTCATCACCGTGGGGCTGGTGCTGGTGTACGCGGCCGTCGCCGTGGTGCAGTACCAGCAGTACCGCAACGTGGAGGCGGTCATGCGCCGGGGTGATGTGAACGCGCTGTGGTCCTTCCTGCAGCTCAATGTGGAATACGAGCGGCTGGACCATACGCTCTACCAGTTCGAGACCGAGCCGCAGAGCGTGCCGCTCGACACCGTGGCGCTGCGCTATGAGCTGTTTCTCAGCCGCTTCAGCACCCTGGAATCGGGCACCTCGCGCAGCCTCATGCAGAACGAACCGATCTACCCCAAGGCGCTCAAGGCCCTGCAGCAGTTCGTGGAGGCGGGCGATGGCTACTTTGGCCAGAGCGTGGACGCAGCCTCCAGCCGCCGCAACATGGCGCTGCTGCGTGAAGATCTGGGCGGGCTGCGCGAGACCGTGCAGGATGTCGCGCTCAACGCTGCGCGCGTCTCCGCCGTGCTGGGCGACCAGCGCAATGCCGAGGTGCAGCACCAGACGCTGCTGACCACGGCGCTTACCGGTTTCCAGGCGCTGCTGACCTTCCTGCTGGCCTTCGCCATGGCGCGCCAGTTCCTGGCGCGGGAGCGGGCCAAGTCCCAGGCGCTGGCGGCGCAGGCCGAGCTGGTCACGGCCCTGCAGCGCAACGAGGAAGCCCTGGAGGCCCGGGTGGCCGAGCGCACGGTGCAGCTACGCACCGCCAACGAGGCGCTTCGCCAGCACGAGGACGAACTGCTGGTCGCCCGGGCCAGGGCAGAAGACGCCTCGCAGATGAAGTCGGATTTTTTGGCCAACATGAGCCATGAAATCCGCACGCCCATGAACGCCATCATCGGCATGGGCCACCTGGTGCTGGGCACCGAGCTCTCGGCCAAGCAGCGGGATTACGTGCAGAAAATCCAGCATTCGGGCCAGCATCTGCTCGGCCTCATCAACGACATCCTCGATTTCAGCAAGATCGAGGCCGGAAAACTAGAGATCGAGGTGGTGGATTTCGATCTGCGCGGCGTACTCGACAACGTGGCCAACCTGCTGAGCGCCAAATGCGCCGCCAAGGGGCTGGAGCTGATGTTCGACGTCTCCCCTTCCCTGCCCGACAACCTGCGCGGCGACCCGCTACGGCTCGGGCAGATCCTCGTGAACTACGCCAACAATGCCGTCAAATTCACCGATGCGGGAGAGATCGTGGTGCGCGTGCGCGAGGCGGCAGACGAGCCCGACGGCCCGGGCTGGTTGCTGCGCTTCGAGGTGCAGGACACCGGCATTGGCCTGAGCGAGGAGCAGCAGGCGCGGCTGTTCCGCTCGTTCGAGCAGGCCGACTCTTCCACCACGCGCAAGTACGGCGGCTCTGGCCTGGGCCTGGCCATCTCCAAGCGGCTGGCCGAGTTGATGGGGGGCGAGGTCGGCGTCACCAGCGCGCCGGGCCAGGGCAGCACGTTCTGGTTCACCGCGCGCTTGGAGCGGGGGCAGACACCCCACATCCCCCTGCTGCCCACGCCCGACCTGCGCGGCCGCCGTGTGCTGGTGGTGGACGACAGCGAACAGGCCCGCCACATCCTCGCCGGCATGCTCGAGCCCATGAGCTTCGTCGTGACCACGGCCCCCTCGGGCGAGGAGGCCATCGCGCTGGCACGGCGCGCCGAGGCGGCGGGCTCGCCCTTCGAACTGGCATTCCTGGACTGGAAGATGCCCGGTATGGACGGGTTCGCCACCCACGCCGAGCTGGCCCGGCTGGCCGCGCCGCCCGTCTCCGTCATCGTTACCGCCTATGGCCGCGACGACGCCTTGAAAGAGCTCGACCGCAGCGGCATCACCCACATCCTGACCAAGCCGGTCAGCCCCTCGCAGCTCTTCGACGCCGCCATGGGTGCGCTCGGCAGCACCCTGCTGAGCAGCCCGGTCGCGGCAGCCCAGCGCAGGAACCCGCTGGAGACGCTGCAGGCCATTCACGGTGCACGCGTGCTGCTGGTGGACGACAACGACCTGAACCAGCAGGTCGCTGCGGACCTGCTGGGCAATGCCGGCCTGGTGGTCGACGTCGCCGACAACGGCCAGCAGGCGCTGGACATGCTGGCCCAGGCCGCCTACGACGTGGTGCTGATGGACATGCAGATGCCCGTGATGGATGGGATCACTGCCACCCGCCTGCTGCGCCAAAACCCCGCCTGGGCGCAGTTGCCGGTGCTGGCCATGACGGCCAACGCCATGAGCACCGACCGCGAGCTGTGTCTGCAGGCCGGCATGAACGGCCACATCGCCAAGCCCATCGACCCCGAAGACCTGTTCGCGCACCTGCTGCGCTGGATCGCCCCCCGCGCCGAGGCCAGCCAGATACCCACGCCCTCTGATGCTCCGTCGGAAGTGCCCCCCCTGGCCGCCGCGCTGTACCGCGTCGACGGCCTGGACGCCGCCGCCGGGATGCGCCGCGTGCTGCACAAGGCTGATACCTATGAGGCATTGCTGCGCCGCTTCATCGCGGGGCAGCAGGACGCCGCCCCGCGCGCCCGCGCGCTGCTGGCCGCCGGCCAGTGGCAGGACGCGCAGCGCACTTTGCACACCTTGAAGGGCACGGCCGCCACCATTGGTGCCGCCCCACTGGCTGAGCTGGCGGCAGCAGCCGAACAGGCCATTGCTGGCCAGGCGCCCGAAGACACGCTCGAGGCCCTGCTCGCCCCTGTCGAAGCCGGCTGCTCGCAATTGGTGCAAGCGCTGCGCGCCGTGCTCGCGGACCCGGCGCCCGCCGCCACCGCCACCGCCACCGCCACGCACAGCGAACCGCCCCCGTCCGACGGCGCCGCCGGGCACGCGTTGCTCGCGCGGCTGGACTGCCTGCTCGCCGACGACAACGCGGACGCCATCGAGCTGTTCCGCGAGTCTGCGCCCACGCTAGAGGCCCTGCTCGGCCCCCGGTACGCCGATGTCGAGCGCGCGCTCGAGCAGTTTCGTTTTCCGCAGGCCCTGGCAGCGCTGCGCGCCGCGCCCGCGCTGGCCATCGCCCCCACGGCACCACCGCAGACCACACCACAACGAGGAAACGCACCATGACCAGCCCACTGGAACCCCAAGGCAGATGCACCGTGCTGGTGGTGGACGACACCCCGGACAACCTGGCGCTCATGAGCAGCCTGCTGCGCACCGACTACAAGGTCAAACTCGCCAGCAGCGGCGAGCGTGCGCTGGAGATCGTCGCCGGCGAAAGCAAGCCCGACCTGATCCTGCTCGACATCATGATGCCCGACGTGGATGGCTACGAGGTGCTGCGTCGCCTGCAGTTCAACCCGAAGACCGAGGACATCCCGGTCATCTTCCTCACCGCCATGAGCGCCTCGGACGACGAAACCGTGGGCCTGGAGCTGGGCGCGGTGGACTACATCACCAAGCCCATCAACCCCGCCATCACGCTGGCGCGGGTGCGCAACCACCTGCAACTCAAGCGGGCGCGCGACATTCTCGCCAACCACAACCACTACCTGGAGCAGGAGGTGGCACGCCGCACCCGCGAAGTGGCCGAGCTGCAGGACGTAACCATCCGCGCCATGGCCTCGCTGGCGGAGACGCGCGACAACGAGACCGGCAACCACATCCAGCGCACGCAGCACTACGTGAAGGCGCTGGCGCTGCAGCTCAAGGACCACCCGCGCTTCCGGGATGAGCTGACGGACGATGCGATCGAGATGATCTTCAAATCCGCCCCGCTGCACGACATCGGCAAGGTTGGCATCCCCGACCGCATCCTGCTCAAGCCTGGCAAGCTCACGCCCGAGGAGTTCGAGATCATGAAGACCCACACCACGCTGGGTCTGGAGGCCATTCTGTGCGCCGAGAGCAACATCTCGCAGGGCAACCCCTTCTTCCGCTACGCCAAGGAAATCGCCCATAGCCACCAGGAGAAATGGGACGGCTCGGGCTACCCACAGGGGCTGATCGGCAACACCATCCCGCTATCGGCACGGCTCATGGCGGTGGCCGACGTGTACGACGCCTTGATCTCCGAACGCGTGTACAAGCGCGCCTTCAGCCACGAGGAAGCCGTGCGCATCATCCAGGACGGCCGGGGGAGCCACTTCGACCCCGACCTGGTGGACACCTTCATGGATCTGTCCGAAGAGTTCCGCCAGATCGCGCTGCGCTTCGCCGACGGCGAGCACACCCTGCACGCCCAGCGCGAACGACTGATCAAGACTTTGCCTGACGCCGCCGGCCCGTCAGACCCCAAACCCTGACCGTTTGCGCCGGTAGCGCGTCGTCCACGCGGGTGGGGGTGCGGTGGCCGCGCAGGCCCCGGCGGGCGAGCAGCTGCGCGTCGGCTTGCACGTCTGGGTTGCCGACGGGGCCTCAGCCGAGCGCCGCGACCACTTCGGGCGGCGCCTGCACCAACTCAATCAGCACGCCCTCCCCGGCGATCGGGAATTCGTCGGTGGACTTGGGGTGCAAAAAGCAAATGTCGTAACCCGCCGCGCCTTTGCGCACGCCACCGGGCGCGAAACGCACGCCCTGCGCCGTAAGCCAGTCCACGGCCTTGGGCAGGTCGTCGATCCACAGACCCACGTGGTTGAGCGGCGTGGTGTGGACGGCGGGTTTCTTCTCGGGGTCCAGCGGCTGCATCAAATCGACTTCAACGCGCGTGGCGCCCCGGCCCATGGTGCAAATGTCTTCGTCCACGTTCTCGCGGTCGCTTTTGAAGGTGGCGGTCATCTCCAGGCCCAGCATATCGATCCAGAGCTTTTGCAGGCGCGTCTTGTCGGCGCCGCCAATGGCGATTTGCTGGATGCCCAAAACTTTGAACGGGCGTGGTGTGGTGGTCATGCGGGGGCTCCTGTATCTGCAGTGGTGACTGCAGTGATTTCGGCGGCGATTTCGGCGGTGTCGTTGGCATCGCTGGCGCAGGTGCAGCCGCAGCCGCATCCGCCCGTGCTCGCGGCTGCCGCTGGCTGGTCCGCCGCGGCCTGCGCGCGCAGGCCCAGCTTGGCGAGCAACTGCAGGTCGGCGCCGGCGTCGGGGTTGCCAGTGATCAGCAGCTTGTCGCCATAAAAGATCGAATTGGCGCCAGCCAGAAAGCACAGGGCCTGCACGGCCTCGCCGAGCTGCTGGCGACCGGCCGAGAGGCGCACCCGCGCCTTGGGCATGGTGATGCGTGCCACTGCGATGATGCGCACGAAATCAAGCGGGTCCACCGGCTCGCTGTCGGCCAATGGCGTGCCCGGCACCCGCACCAGGCTGTTGATGGGCACGGATTCCGGGTAGGGGTTGAGGTTCGCCAGCTGGGCAATCAGCCCGGCGCGGTGCACCGGGGCTTCGCCCATGCCGATGATGCCGCCGCAGCACACCTTGACGCCGGCAGCGCGTACATGGTCCAGCGTGTCCAGGCGGTCCTGGTAGGCGCGCGTGCTGACCACGTCCTGGTAGTACTCAGGGGCGGTGTCGAGGTTGTGGTTGTAGTAGTCGAGCCCCGCCTGCTTGAGCGTTTGCGCCTGGTGCGCTTCGAGCATGCCCAGCGTGGCGCAGGTTTCCAGCCCCAGCCCCTTCACCGCAGCGACGAGTTCGGCCATTTTCTCGATGTCGCGGTCTTTGGGCGCACGCCAGGCCGCGCCCATGCAAAAACGCGTGGCGCCGGCGTCCTGCGCCGCCCGCGCCGCCTGCAGCACCTCGTCCACGCCCAGCATTTTCTGGGCCTTCACGCCGGTGTCAAATTCGGCCGACTGGGGGCAGTAACCGCAGTTTTCCGGGCAGCCGCCTGTTTTGACCGACAGCAGCGTGGCCAGTTCGATATCGCCTGCCGGCCAGTGCGCACGGTGCACGCTTTGCGCCTCGAACAGCAGATCCAGCAGCGGGCGCTCCAGCAGCGCCTGCACCGCCGCGACGGGCCAGGGGCCGGTAGCAGTGCGCTGCGCGGCGGGCCGGTGCAGTTCCATGGTGTGTGGGTGCGCGCGCTCCGTCACACGAACTCCAGAATCACCTGGTCAACGCTGAGCGACTCGCCCTTGCCTGCCACCAGTTTGCCCACCACGCCGTCTTGCGTGGCCAGCAGCACGTTCTCCATCTTCATGGCTTCGATCACGGCGAGCTTTTCGCCGGCCTGCACCTTCTGGCCCTCTTGCACCGCGACATGCACCAGCAGACCGGGCATGGGCGAGAGCAGGAACTTGGAGAGGTCCGGCGGTGCCTTGTACGGCATCAGCGCATGCAGGCGCGCACCCAGCGGCGAGAGCACCATCGCTTCAATCTGCGTGCCGTCGTGTGCAATACGCAGCGCCAGCGGGTTCTTGCCGGCACCGCGCTCGACCTGGGCGGTGAAGCCCTGGCCGTTGCAACTGCCTTGCACGCGGATCTGGCCCAGCGTGGCAGTACTCTCGATTTTGTAGCTGTTAGCGCCCACCTGTACTACGCTAGAGCCCGATTTGTCTTGAAAATCCGTGACCGCCACAGGGTATTGCTGGTGCTGGCCCTCGGCGCCCAGCACCACGACCACAAAGGCTTCGCCCACCTTGACTTCGTGCCCGGCCAACTGGCCGCTGATGCCCGAGGCCCGCGCACGGTAGCGCCGGTGCATGAAGGCGGCCAGGGCCACGAGGAACAGCGGGTCCTGGTGCGGCACGTCTTCGGCGACGAAACCATGCGCGTAGTTTTCGGCGATGAAGCCGGTGTTGAAGTCGCCCGAGACAAACTTGGGGTGCGCCAGCAGCGCGGACTGGAAGGGAATGTTGCTGCTGATGCCGCGGATGACGAAACCGTTGAGCGCCGCGCGCATCTTGAGGATGGCGTCGTTGCGGTCCGTGCCATGGACGATGAGCTTGGCGATCATCGAGTCGTAGTACATCGGAATCTCTCCGCCCTCGTACACGCCGGTGTCCACACGCACGCCGTATTTCTTCTCCGGCTCGGCCTGGAACATGGTTTCCTCGGGCGGCTGGAAGCGCACCAGCCGGCCGGTGGACGGCAGAAAGCTGCGAAATGGGTCTTCGGCGTTGATGCGGCACTCCAGCGCCCAGCCGTCGCGCTTGACATCCTGCTGCTTGAGCGGCAGCGGCTCGCCGGCGGCGACGCGGATCATCAGCTCGACCAAGTCAAGCCCCGTAATGCATTCGGTCACCGGGTGCTCGACCTGCAGGCGGGTGTTCATCTCCAGGAAGTAGAAGTCCTGGTCCTTGCCGACGACGAATTCCACCGTGCCCGCGCTCTGGTACTTCACCGCCTTGGCCAGTTGCACGGCCTGCTCGCCCATGGCCTTGCGCGTGGCCTCGCTGATGAAGGGGCTGGGTGCCTCTTCAATCACTTTCTGGTGGCGGCGCTGAATGGAGCACTCGCGCTCGTTCAAATAAATCACGTTGCCCTGGCTGTCGCCCACCACCTGGATCTCGATGTGGCGCGGCTCCTGCACGAACTTCTCGATGAAGATGCGGTCGTCGCCAAAGCTGTTGCGGGCTTCGTTCTGGCAACTGGTGAAGCCTTCAAATGCTTCCTTGTCGTTGAACGCCACGCGCAGGCCCTTGCCGCCGCCGCCGGCAGACGCCTTGATCATCACCGGGTAGCCGATGCCCTTGGCAATCTCCACGGCCTGTTCGGCGCCTGCGATGGCGTCGTTGTAGCCGGGAATGGTGCTGACCTTGGCTTCCAGAGCCAGCTTCTTGGAAGCAATCTTGTCGCCCATGGCGGCAATCGAATGCGCCTTGGGGCCGATAAAGGCGATGCCCTCTTCTTCGCAGCGCCGGGCAAAGGCCTCGTTCTCGGACAGAAAGCCGTAACCGGGGTGCACGGCCTGCGCGCCGGTCTGCTTGCAGGCCTCGATGATTTTTTCGGCCAGCAGGTACGACTCCCGCGAAGGCGCCGGGCCCAGGCGCACGGCCTCGTCGGCCAGCTTGACGTGGCGCGCTTCCTTGTCGGCGTCGGAGTAGACGGCGACGGTGGCGATGCCCATTTTCTTGGCGGTGGCGATGACTCTACATGCGATCTCGCCGCGGTTCGCAATCAGGATTTTGGTGAACATACTTTGTATCTTTCCAAGGGCTCTTACCCGAAACGTATTAGGTTAGGTGCTGATACAGCCCAGCGAAGCGGTTGGGGCCAGGCGCCGGACCGCAGGCAGTAGCAGCGCTACGACAAGGTCTGGCAACGACGCCCCAAGGGCTGTGGCAGTGCCGCTCAAAGGGGAATGTTGCCGTGCTTGCGCCATGGGTTTTCCAGCTTCTTGTCGCGCAGCATGACCAGACTGCGGCAGATGCGCTTGCGCGTCTCGTGCGGCAGGATCACGTCGTCGATGAAACCGCGTGCGCCGGCCACGAAGGGGTTGGCAAAGCGCTCCTTGTATTCCGCCTCGCGGGCAGCGAGTTTGACCGGGTCGTTCTTGTCTTCACGGAAGATGATCTCGACGGCGCCCTTGGCGCCCATCACGGCAATCTCAGCGTTGGGCCAGGCCAGGTTGACGTCGCCGCGCAGGTGCTTGGAGCTCATCACGTCGTACGCACCGCCATAGGCCTTGCGCGTGATCACGGTGATCTTGGGCACGGTGCACTCGGCGTAGGCAAACAGCAGCTTGGCGCCGTGTTTGATGATGCCGCCGTACTCCTGGCTGGTGCCGGGCATGAAGCCGGGCACGTCGACGAAGGTGACCACGGGGATATTGAACGCATCGCAAAAGCGCACGAAGCGCGCGGCCTTGATGCTGCTCTTGATGTCCAGGCACCCGGCCAGCACCAGCGGCTGGTTGGCGACGATGCCGACGGTCTGGCCTTCCATGCGGGCCAGGCCAATGACGATGTTCCTGGCGTAATCGGGCTGCAGCTCGAAGAAATCGCCGTCGTCCACCGTCTTGACGATGAGTTCCTTCATGTCGTAGGGCTGGTTGGCGTTGGCCGGCACCAGGGTGTCGAGCGACAGGTCGGCGCGGTCGGCCGGGTCGTTGCTGGGGCGCACCGGCGCTTTTTCGCGGTTGTTGAGCGGCAGGTAGTTGTACAGGCGCCGCAGCATCATCAGCGCCTCGACGTCGCTCTCGAACGCCATGTCGGCCACGCCGCTCTTGGTGGTGTGGGTGATGGCGCCGCCCAACTCCTCAGCGGTCACGCTCTCGTGCGTCACGGTTTTGACCACGTCGGGGCCGGTGACAAACATATAGCTGCTGTCTTTGACCATGAAGATGAAGTCGGTCATGGCAGGCGAATACACGGCGCCGCCGGCGCAGGGGCCCATGATCATGCTGATCTGCGGCACCACGCCACTGGCCATCACGTTGCGCTGGAACACGTCGGCGTAGCCGCCCAGGCTGGCCACGCCTTCCTGGATGCGCGCGCCGCCCGAGTCGTTCAGTCCGATCACCGGGGCGCCGACCTTCATGGCCTGGTCCATGACCTTGCAGATTTTCTCGGCATGCGTTTCGCTCAGGGCACCGCCAAACACGGTGAAATCCTGGCTGAAAACAAAGGCGAGGCGCCCATTGATGAGGCCATACCCAGTGACCACGCCGTCGCCCGGAATCTTGTTGTCCTGCATGCCGAAGTCGGTGCAGCGGTGCTCGACGAACATGTCCCATTCTTCAAAAGTGCCATCGTCGAGCAGCAGCTCGATGCGTTCGCGCGCGGTGAGCTTGCCCTTCTTGTGCTGCGAGTCGATGCGCTTTTGCCCGCCACCCAGTCGTGCCAGCGCACGCTTTTTTTCCAGTTGATCGAGGATGTCTTGCATGGTCGTCCTTTGAGTGAGCCTGTGTGGTTTGATTTGCTATCTATTCAATAGCTGACAGCGCTTGTCCTGATTGCGCTGAGAGCAGATTTCTTGCTGCAGTGGAAGCCGCGATGCGCCCCGCCGCCACATCCCGCTGCAGGGCGGGCAGCAGGTGTTTGACCTGCGGGTGCGCACGAAACGCCTGCTTGAGCCCGGCGTCAATGCGCTCCCACATCCAGGCCAGGGCCTGCTTTTCGCGCCGCGTGGCCAGGCGGCCGTTGGCGGTTTGCAATTGGCGGTATTGCGTGACGGCATTCCAGAAACTATCGATACCCTGCCCCAGCAGCGCGCTGATCTGCAGCACCTTGGGGTGCCAGCGCGTGGTGTCGTGCGAGGCGTTGTCGGGGTTGCCGTGCTGGCTGAGGATGCGCAGGCTCGATGTGATTTGCGCATCGGCCCGCATGGCGGCATGGGGGTCTAGGTCGGCCTTGTTGATGACCACCAGGTCGGCGATCTCCATCACGCCCTTCTTGATGGCCTGCAGGTCGTCGCCGGCGTTGGGCAGTTGCAGCAGCACGAACATGTCCGTCATGCTGGCGGCGGCCGTCTCCGACTGGCCCACGCCCACCGTCTCGACGATCACCACGTCGTAGCCCGCGGCCTCGCAAACCAGCATGGCTTCGCGCGTTTTCTCCGCCACGCCGCCCAGGGTGCCGCTGCTGGGGCTGGGGCGGATGTAGGCCGATTCGTTCACCGACAGGTGCTCCATGCGCGTCTTGTCGCCCAGGATGGAGCCGCCCGAGACGCTGCTCGACGGGTCGATGGTGAGCACCGCCACGCGGTGGCCCTGGGCGATGAGGTGCAGGCCCAGCGCTTCGATGAAGGTGGATTTGCCTACGCCGGGCACGCCGCTGATACCCAGGCGGAAGGACTTGCCGGTGTGGGGGAGGAGCGCGGTGAGCAGTTCGTCGCCCTGCGCGCGGTGGTCGCTGCGGGTGGATTCGAGCAGGGTGATGGCCTTGGACACGGCGCGGCGCTGGATGGGGCCAGGGCTACCGATGATTCCTTGAAGCAGGCTTTGGACAGGTTTGGTCCGGCCTTCGACGGGCTCAGGCTGAACGGTTGGGGGTGTGCGGGCTTCGACGGATTGAGGCGTGCGGACTCTATCTGCGGGTGAATCTTGCGCGCTTGCACTCTCCCCCACCCGTTCGGGCTGAGCTTGTCGAAGCCTGGGCACGCTCGCGACTTTGCCGTGCGACCGGGCCAGCTCCTGAATCCGTTCCCAATCACCCGCCATCAACGCTTCCTTCTTGGCCCTGGACCAGCCTTTGATCTGCAGTTCGAAAGCCAGTGCCCCTTCGCGGGTTTCAAACTCGCCCTGCCACATCAATTCCACAGGCTTGCGCAGCGCGGTGTAGCCCACGTCACCGTTTTCATGCTGCTGCATGCGCAGCACGATGTCATCGGTGTGGCCGACGTAGTACGAACCGTCGGCGCAATGCAGGATATAGACGTAAAAGGGGCGCATGCTTTAGCGATTGATGGGGCTGCACGCCCGCACCACGCCGTACCACTCAGCGTGAACCATCCCAGACCGTTCAGCCTGAGCCAGTCGAAGGCCGTCACCGGTTTGTGCCCTGGCTTCGACAGGCTCAGCCCGAACGGTTCGGGGTGTGATGCGAGGCCTGGTCACGCCACTGCCTTGCGAATCTGCTCCAACACGTCCTTGGCGCTGGCCGGAATGGGGGTGCCGGGGCCATAGATGCCCTTGACGCCTGCTTCGTACAAAAAGTCGTAATCCTGCGCTGGAATCACGCCGCCGACAAACACCACGATGTCGTCGGCGCCCTGCGCCTTGAGCGAGGCGATGATGGCCGGCACCAGGGTTTTGTGGCCGGCGGCGAGCGTGCTCACACCCACGGCGTGCACGTCGTTTTCAATGGCCTGGCGGGCGCATTCCTCGGGGGTCTGGAACAGCGGGCCGATGTCCACGTCGAAACCCAGGTCGGCAAAGGCGGTGGCGACCACCTTGGCGCCGCGGTCGTGGCCGTCCTGGCCCAGTTTGGCGATCATCACGCGCGGGCGGCGGCCCTGTTCTTCGGCAAAGGCGTTGATCTCGCCCTTGAGGTGGTCCCAGCCTTCGGCCGAATCGTAAGCAGCAGCGTACACACCAGTCACCTTTTGCGTATCGGCGCGGTGGCGCCCGTAAACTTTTTCCAGCGCATCGCTCACCTCGCCCACGGTGGCGCGCAGGCGCATGGCCTTGATAGCCAGATCCAGCAAGTTGCCCTCGCCGCTTTCTGCTGCGGAAGTGAGAGCGTCCAGCGCTTGCTGGACAAGCGATTGGTCCCGTTTTGACCTGATATTTTTCAGCCGTTCAATCTGGCCGTCGCGCACCTTCACGTTGTCGATCTGCAGGATGTCGACCGGGTCTTCCTTGGCGAGCTTGTACTTGTTGACGCCCACGATCACGTCCTTGCCGCTGTCGATGCGCGCCTGCTTCTCGGCGGCGGCGGCTTCGATCTTGAGCTTGGCCCAGCCACTGTCCACGGCCTGGGTCATGCCGCCCATGGCCTCGACCTCTTCGATGATCTTCCAGGCGGCGTCCACCATGTCCTGGGTGAGTTTTTCCATCATGTAGCTGCCGGCCCAGGGGTCCACCACGTTGGTGATGTGGGTCTCTTCCTGGATGATGAGCTGCGTGTTGCGCGCGATGCGCGAGGAAAACTCGGTGGGCAGCGCAATGGCCTCGTCGAGCGCGTTGGTGTGCAGGCTCTGCGTGCCGCCAAACACAGCGGCCATGGCCTCGATGGTGGTGCGCACGATGTTGTTGTAGGGGTCTTGCTCGGTGAGCGACCAGCCCGAGGTCTGGCAATGCGTGCGCAGCATCAGGCTCTTGGGGTTCTTGGCGCCGGTCTCCTTCATGATGCGGCACCACAATAGGCGGGCAGCGCGCATCTTGGCGACTTCGAGGTAGAAGTTCATGCCGATGGCCCAGAAGAAGCTCAGGCGCCCGGCAAACGCGTCCACGTCCAGGCCCGAGGCAATGGCGGTCTTGACGTATTCCTTGCCGTCGGCCAGGGTGAAGGCCAGCTCCAACGCCTGGTTGGCCCCCGCCTCCTGCATGTGGTAGCCCGAGATCGAGATCGAGTTGAACTTGGGCATGTTCCTGGCCGTGTAGCCAATGATGTCGCCAATGATGCGCATCGAGGGCTTGGGCGGGTAGATGTAGGTGTTGCGCACCATGAACTCTTTCAGAATGTCGTTCTGAATGGTTCCGCTGAGCTGGTCCTGCGAGACGCCCTGCTCTTCCGCCGCCACCACGTAGCCTGCCAGCACGGGCAGTACGGCGCCGTTCATGGTCATGCTGACACTCACCTTGTCGAGCGGAATCTGGTCGAACAGGATCTTCATGTCCTCGACCGAGTCAATCGCCACGCCGGCCTTGCCCACGTCGCCGGTTACGCGCGGATGGTCGCTGTCATAGCCCCGGTGCGTGGCCAGGTCGAACGCCACCGACACGCCCTGCCCGCCGGCGGCCAGTGCCTTGCGGTAGAAGGCGTTGGATTCTTCGGCAGTGGAAAACCCGGCGTACTGGCGAATGGTCCAGGGACGCACGGCGTACATGGTGGCCTGGGGGCCGCGCAGGTAGGGCTCAAAACCGGGCAAGGTGTTGGCGTACGGCAGGCTGGCTGTGTCTTCGGCGGTGTAAAGAGGCTTGACCGTAATGCCGTCAGGGGTCACCCAATTGAGGGCCGACACATCGCCCCCGGGCGCTGACTTGGCTGCCGCTTTGGCCCAGGCCTCCACGGATGCAGGGGCAAATTCGGGCGGCTGATTGGGTTGAGAACTCATGGCGAACAACTCTTTGAAAAATGGTCGTAGCGACCTGCTGCTGCGGCTGCAAACCGCCGACCTGAAACGCCGTGCAGTTTACATCATTTATAATTATTCATTCAAAATATTCTATCTAGCTTACAATCCGCCCATGTCCGCCATTACGCTCACCCCCCGCGCGCTCTACCAGGAGGTGGCAGAGGAACTGCGTCAGCGCATTTTTCGGCGCGAGCTTGAACCCGGCAGCTGGATCGACGAGCTGCGTATCGCCGAGGAGTTTGGTATCAGCCGCACCCCGCTGCGCGAAGCGCTGAAGGTGCTGGCCGCCGAGGGGCTGGTGACCATGAAAGTGCGGCGCGGCGCCTACGTCACCGAAATGTCGGAAAAAGACCTGCGCGATGTGTACCACCTGCTCAGCTTGCTGGAGAGCGATTCTGCCGGGGTGGTGGCAACGCTCGCCAAGCCAGAGGATCTGCGGGCTCTGCAGCAATTGCATGCCGAGCTGGAGACGGCCGTTGGCGAGCGTGACCGCTTTTTTGTCCTCAATGAGCAATTTCACATGCGCCTTTTGGAGTTATCTGGCAACCGCTGGCGCAGCCAGATGGTGGCTGACCTGCGCAAAGTGATGAAGCTCAACCGCCACAATTCCTTGCTCAAGCAGGGCCGCATTGAAGACTCGCTGAACGAGCACCGCGCCATCATGGCCGCCTTGTTGGCGCGCGACACCGCCGCGACGGTCAAGGCCATGCAGGAGCATTTTGCGCATGGCCTGGAAGCCGCCGCCTGACCGTTTTCCAGCGTGGCACGCTCCCACGCTTTCCAACGAAGTCTGCGACGTGGTGGTGGTGTGCCGGGGCGCTATCATTTAAGGGTTTGCCCGTGCTTGGCAACTGTTCCAGTGCCGCAGGCCTGCCCCCACACTGCCCCCGATGACCACTTTTTCACCCGACATCTCCTGCGCGCAAACCCTTCCCCAGCTTTTCTCCAACCGGGTGGCCCTGACCCCCGACGCCCCTGCGTACCGCCTCTACGACCTTGCCACCCAGGCCTGGTCTGATCTGAGCTGGGCGCAGACCGCCAAGCAGGTGGCCTCGTGGACGCAGGCCCTGGCCGCCATGCAGTTGCCCGCAGGCGCGCGCGTGGCCATTTTGTTGCCCAATGGTCTGCACGCCGTGTGCGCCGACCAGTCCACGCTGGCCGCCGGCTGCGTGCCGGTGCCGCTGCACGCCATTGATAACCCAGGCAGCATTGCCTATATCCTTCAAGACAGCGATGCCTCCGTGCTCATCGTGGGCCAGGCGGCGCAGTGGGAGCAGATCCGTGCCGTGGGTACCGCCTTTCCTGCGCTGCGCGCTGTGGTGGTAACGGACGAAGACCCGGCGCTGAAACTCCACCCCACCCCTTCCGACGGCCCCGCCCTGGGCTCGCTCGCGCAGTGGCTGGGCGGTGCTGGGCAGCCACTGGCGGCGCCGGTGCCCATGCCGCCCGGCCCAGACGACCTCGCCGCCATCGTCTACACCTCGGGCACCACGGGCAAGCCCAAGGGCGTCATGCTGACGCATCGCAACGTGGTCAGCAATGTGCAGGCCGTGCTGGAGCGCATTGCACCCACGCAGAACGATGTTTTTCTGTCGTTCCTGCCGCTGTCGCACACCTTCGAGCGCACGGGAGGCTACTACCTGCCCATCGCGGCGGGCTGCTGCGTGGCCTTTGCGCGATCAGTGGCGTTGTTGGCCGATGACCTGAAAACCATTCGCCCCACGGTGCTGGTCTCGGTGCCGCGCATCTACGAGCGCGTTCACGCCAAGCTGCTGGAAATGTTGTCGCCAACGCCCTGGAAGATGCAGCTCTATGAAGCTGCGCAGTCCAAAGGCTGGCAGCGCTTTTGCCGCGCACAAGGCCTGCCGCCACCCGCGCACGACGAAGCATTGGGCGGCTGGATGAACCTGCTGCCCTGGCCCGTGCTGCAGGCCTTGGTGGCAAAACCCCTGCTGGCGCAGTTCGGCGGGCGTGTGCGTGTGGCAGTCAGCGGCGGTGCACCGCTCTCGCCCACCATTGCCAAGTGCTTTCTGGGCCTGGGCCTGCCACTGGTGCAGGGTTACGGCATGACGGAAACCTCCCCCGTGGTCTGCGTGAACACCGTGCACGACAACGACCCTGCCAGCGTGGGCCGTGCGCTGCCGGGCGTGGAAGTGCACATTGGCGAGAACCGCGAGCTGCAGGTGCGCGGCTCCATCGTGATGAAAGGCTACTGGAAGCGCCCCGAAGACACCGCCAAAACCCTGGACGCCGAAGGCTGGCTGGGCACCGGCGACCAGGCCGACATCGTCGATGGCCGCATTTACATCCGGGGGCGCATCAAGGAAATCATCGTCACCTCGACCGGCGAAAAAATCCCCCCGGGCGACTTGGAACTGGCCCTGCAATCCGACCCCCTGCTCGAACAAACCTTTGTGGTGGGCGAGAACCGGCCCTTCATCGCCTGCGTGGCGGTGCTCAAGAGCGACGAATGGCTGCGCTTGGCTGAGGGCCTGGGGCTAGACCCAAAAGATCCGGGCAGCCTGAACAATCCGGCGGTGCACCGCGTCATTCTGGCGCGCATTGAAATCAACACCGCCAGCTTTCCGCGCTACGCCGTGCCCCGCACCGTGTACTGCACGCTGGAGCCGTGGACGACAGAAAATGGCTTCATGACGCCCACGCTCAAGCTCAAGCGCAACAATTTGATGGCCTATTTCGCGCAAGCCATCGAAGGCATGTACCAAAAGCCCGGGGGGCGTTAGGCACTGCCTTTGTCCGTGGCCGCATGAACTCAGGGCCTCATGCGGCCACGGCCTCCCCCGCGCATTCCGTGGCGTAAGCCTGCCCAAACCGGTTGCCGAGAAAATCCTGCAGGGCCACAGACTCTTGGCCGACAAAGCCCTTTTGCGGCAACTTGCCCTGGGCGACCAGGTCCAGCGCCGTGCAAATGCCCGCTGCCGTGGTGCGCTGGATGGCACTCAGCCGGTGGCCCGCCACCTCGGTGCCCATGATGCGGCCCGAATACGAATCCTGCACCAGACGCCCACCGCGCAGGCCCGAGGCGCTGGCAAACACCACGATCACATCCTGCTCGGTGGTGGGAATGGCGGCCTCGAAAATTTCCTTGAGCAGATCGCGCCGGTCGCGCAGGCGCAGGTCGTTGAGCAACAGTTTAAGAATCGCACAATGACCGGGGTAGCGGATGGACTTGTAATCCACCTGCCGCGCACGGCCCGCCAGCGTTTCGGTCAGCGTACCCAGGCCGCCCGAGGTGTTGAAGGCCTCGTACTCCACGCCATCGAGCGCAAAAGTCTCCAGGCCGTCGAGCGCCGCAACGGTGGTGGTCTGGCCGTCCACAATGGCCTCGCAGGGGTTGCAGTACTCGTTGATCAGGCCCTCGGTGCTCCAGGTGAGGTTGTAGCGCAGCGCCCCTTGCGGGTAGCGCGGCAGTGCGCCCACGCGCATGCGCAGGCTGTGCAGCTCGTCGAAGCGACGTGCCAAGTCGTTGCCGACGATGCCGATGAAGCCCGGCGCAAGCCCGCACTGGGGCATGAGCACGCTGCGCGCGCCCTGCGCCAGGGCGCGGATAGCCTGGGTACTTTGCACATCCTCGGTCAGGTCAAAGTAATGCACGCCTGCTTGCACACACTGCGTGGCCACCCCCACGGCGCAGTGGAAGGGCAGCGCGTTGAGCACCGCATAGCGGCCACGAATGGCGGTTTGCAAGGCCGCATCGTCAGGCGTTGCCAGTGTTTGCAGGCCCAGCGCAGCAACTGCTTTCAGGCGCGCCACATCGCGGTCGGCCACCAGAATGTCGTAATCGCCGCTGCGTGCAAGCAGCAAGGCCATGGCAAAACCGATGTGGCCGGCGCCCAGGATGGTGATGGAACGGCGTTGGGGGGTCATGGTGTGTCTCCTTGTTTTTTGGGGGGCGCGCTGTCGTGCAGCACGCTTTGATGCTACGGCCCAAAGATGCCAATGTGTAGTGTAAAAATCGTCGATTAATAAACTAATATTCGTCATAAGTACGAAACCAGCCGACGATAAATATGAACATGCCCCTGGACGACACCGATCGCCAACTCTTGAGTCTGCTGCAGGCGAATGCTCGTGAGGGTACTGCCGCTCTTGCGAGGAAGTTGGGTTTGGCCCGCACCACCGTTGTGGCGCGCATTGCGCGTTTGGAGCGCTCAGGTGTCGTCGCAGGCTATGGCGTGCGCCTGGGTGCGGGCATGGACCAAGCCACTGTGCGTGCCTGGTGCAGCTTGAGCGTATTGCCGCAAATGGCGCCTGCCGTATTGCGCATGCTTGCCGGTATGGCTGAAGTAGAAGAGGTGTCCGCCGTCAGTGGCCACTTCGACTACCTCGCATTTCTGCGCTGTAGCAGCCACGAGCAACTCGACAGCCTGCTTGATCGAATCGGCCAGATGGACGGCGTCCACAAAACCCAGACCAGCATCGTGCTCAGCCGCAAAATCGACCGGCGCAGCGTATTGGGGTGAGCCGTTGGATTGCTGCAGAACCGTTGGCGATGGCCTCACCGTCGCGGTGTGCAGGCAAGCGCCGCAGGCACGTTGACCAGCAAGCCCCGTCACCCGACGGGCTGGCTCAGCGTGAGTGCTGCGCCACGTACTCCCGCAGGACGCCATCCATGCGGGACTGCCAGCCGTCGCCCGTACCACGGAAGTACTCCACGACCTCCGAGCTGTACCGAACCGACAACAACACTTTCGGCGTATCCGACTTTGGACGGCCGCCCCTTTTCACGGTAGCTCGCGCCAGCATATCGTCGGTCAGCTCCGGCAGTTCGTCGTACTCGGCCTCCCCCACTCGGTGGGCGTCCACCTTGGCCAGGTCAGAGCCCAAGGAGCGGGCCGATGCGTTCGATTTCGCGTGCATTGCATTTCCTCATGCTAAAGACATGGCGATCCGCGCCACGCGGGGTGTAACCCACGGCCACCATACGCCCGGCCAACAGGCCAAAGCAGATTATGCGGGCTTCGCCGTAATCCCGGCGGTCATCGTCGACCTCCAAGGTATCGCCTTCGAACACGAGGGCAGCATCGGCGAAATCCAGACCGCGTTCGGCGAGCGTTTTGGCTCGCTTGGCGGGGTCGTAGGTCACTTGCATGAAGTTATTGTAGCTACGATAACTATCGAGTACAAGGAGGAATGGTGGGCCCTCATCGTCGATAGTTTTGCGGAACAGTGCTGTTCTTTGCGGAACAAATGCGCTTGCTTTTCTGCAACTCTGCTACAAATTAATGAGCACGAAAAAGGCCTCTGTATTGCTACAGAGGCCTATCGTACTTGGTGGGACGTGCGGGGGTCGAACCCACGACAAACGGATTAAAAGTCCGCTGCTCTACCAACTGAGCTAACGTCCCATCTCTTCTGCACGGTACCAATGCACTGCGCAGCAAAGCCTTGAATTATACATTTTTCTCGCGCTTTGCCAGCGCATCCAGCATCCAACCTGCGGCGCACATGCCAAAAGTCGCTGTCACTGCCACAGTGGAGCCGTAACCGTGGCAGTTGAGCGAACCGTCACTTTGCGCATCGCACGAGGTATCGGGTTGCAAAACGGTTTCACGGCTGAACACGCAATGGGTGCCAATTCTCTGATTCGCCCCGCGCGGTGCCGCATGGTGCTTGCGCAAGCGGTAACGAAGCTGTGCCAGCAAAGGGTCGTGCGTCACCTGCGCGAGGTCTGCCACTTCCACTTTGTGGGCCAAACGCTTGCCTCCGGCAGCGCCAGAGGCGATGAAGAGCGTTCCGCAGTCGCGCGCCCAGGCGGCCATGGCAGTCTTGGCGCGCACTTGGTCGCAGGCGTCGATGACCCCGTCAACGGGTACCTCGCCCAACAAGGCTGGCCAGTTGGCAGGTTCCACGAATTCCTCAATGCAGTGCACGTCGCAACCCGGGTGGATACCGGCAATGCGTTCGCGCATCGCCTGTACCTTGGCTTGGCCAAGCGTAGCGTCCAGAGCATGAATTTGTCGATTCACGTTGGACTCGGCAATATGGTCCAGGTCGACCAATGTGAGTCGAGACACTCCACTGCGAGCCAGTGCTTCTGCCGCCCAGGAGCCAACACCGCCAATGCCGACGACCACTATATGGGCACCAGAGATTCGACTTGCACCGGAAACCCCATACAAGCGATCAAGCCCGCCAAATCGCCGCTGCAGGTCTGGCTCTGTGCTTGCGAGCCCGATGGTAGTCACTTCATGTGCGTCAGCCGCTCTTTGGCGGCCGTTGCAGCTTCCGAGCTTGGATAGACCCGGATCAGATCTTCAAGGGTCTTGCGCGCGCCCTTGGTTTCCTTCAGCTCCATCTGGCAGTTGGCGATGGACAGCGCTGCTTCCGGTGCACGTGCATGGTTGGGCGCATTGGCCAGCAAGGTCTTGAAGTTGGTGACCGCGTCTTTGTAGTTGCGGGTTGCGTACTGTGCATTGCCGAGCCAGAAACGTGCTGAAGGCCCATAGCCGCTGCGCGGGTACTTGGTGATGAAGGCGCTAAAGGAATTCTGCGCGTCGGCAAACTTGCTGGCTCGGAACACTGCCATCGCGGCTTGGAAGTCCTGCGTTTCTGCGGGGTCAGCCACAAACTCCTGCCCATCAAGCGTCACTTTGCCAGGTTCAAATTTACGCAGGCGCTCGTCCACCCCCTGTGAAATTTCCTTCTGGTGCTGTTGCAACTCGGATACGTCGCGTACCAGTTGCTCGTTCTGCCCGCGCAGTTTGGCGATCTCTGCTTGCAGACCCTCGATCTGGGTCTGCAGGTCAAGCAGGCTGCGGCGCAACTGCGTCGTATCTTCGCCCGAACGGCGCAAATCGTCGCCCGCACGCTGGTTCGATTGCTGCAGTGTATCGATGCGTTGGCGCAGTTCAATAATCGCGCGCCGCGCCTCGTCATCGTCAAACAGCGCTGCGTGGGCCGGTGCAGCAAGGCTCCCCACCAACACGCAGGCAAGCGCGACAGCGGGGCCTAGGTTTCGCTTGAGGGTCATTGCTTAACGGTAGACGAGTTCAGCGCGACGGTTCTTCGCATAGGCATCTTCGTTCATGGCATCGACTGCGGGCTTTTCCTTGCCAAAGCTCACCGCCTCCATCTGGCTATCGGGTACGCCCAAAAGAGCCAGCGCACGGCGCACGGCCTCGGAACGCTTCTGGCCAAGTGCAAGGTTGTATTCGCTGCCACCACGCTGGTCGGTATTGCCTTCAATCACCAGCTTGCGTGCGGTGTTGGCTTTCAAAAAGCGTGCATGGCCTTCGATGAGCGACTGGAACTCGGGCTTGATGACGTAGCTGTCGTAGTCAAAGTAAATGACGCGTGCAACCCCCACCGGGCCGGCGGCATCGCGTCCCGAGGCGTTAAGGTCAACCCCTTGAACCCCACTTTGGCCCGCATTGCCGGAATTGGCGCCATTGCCTGTGGTGGAAAGCGGGGCACCCGATTTGTCGGTCACTGGAACGTTGTCGAGGTCTACACCCGAACTGCATCCTGCCAACACCACAAGAGCTGCTGCAAGAAAGGAAACGCGTTTGATCATCTGAATACTCCTGAAATATGGATTAAGGTGAATTGAATAAAGTTCATTGTTTCTGGAACGGACCCCAGTCCGGCTCTCGAATATCGCCGCTCTGCCCCGCCAGACGCGCTTTGATCTTGCCGTCGAGCGTGGTGGTCATGAGCGATTCACGGCCCTGCTGCTGGGTGGCGTACACGATTAACCGGCTGTTGGGTGCAAAGCTGGGGCTCTCATCGGCATTGGAGTCGGTGATCGCGCGCACGGTGCCATTGGTCAAATCCATCACGTGAAGTTTGAAGGCACCGCCCGCACGGGAGATGTAGGCCAGCCAGTGCCCGTCCGGGCTGAGTGCGGGCGAGATGTTGTAGCTGCCGTCGAAAGTGATGCGCTCTGGCCCACCGCCCGATACCGGCACGCGGTAGATTTGCGGCGCGCCACCCCGGTCGCTGACGAAATAAATACTTTTCCCATCGGCCGAATACACCGGCTCGGTGTCGATACCGGCGCTCTGCATCAGGCGGTGCGGCTCGCCACCGTTGGCGTCAATGGTGTAGAGCTGTGAATTGCCATCGCGGCTGAGCGTTACCGCCAGGCTGCGGCCGTCGGGCGCCCAGGCCGGCGCGCTGTTTGATCCACGGAAGTTGGCAATCAGGCGGCGGCGGCCGCTCGCGACGTCGTGCACGTACACCACGGGCTTGCGCGATTCAAAGGACACGTAGGCGATTTGCCCGCCATTGGGCGACCAGGCCGGCGAAATAATAGGCTCGGGGCTGGCGAGCGCGGCCTGCGCATTTTCACCGTCGGCATCGGCCACCCACAAGGTGTAGCGCGAGCCAGCCTTGGTCACATAGGCCAGGCGCGTCGAGAAAATACCCTTCTCGCCGGTGAGTTTTTCATAGACGAAGTCGGCAATGCGGTGGGCGACCAATCGCAGGTCGGCCTGCACCACCACATAGCTCTGGCCGCCCAGATCTTGCCCGCGCACCACGTCCCACAGGCGAAAGCGCACGTCGTAGCGCCCATCGGCCAGACGCGTCATGCTGCCGCTAACCAGGGAATCGGCCGCCTTTTGTCGCCACAGTGCGACATCGGGCCTGCTGGTCTCGTCCAGCAGGGCTCCGGCGGCGTCGACCGCACGAAACTGGCCACTGCGTTCCAGGTCGGCCTGGACGATGGCAGCGGCTTTTTGCGGTGCCTGGGCCTCACCGCGAAACGGCGCAATGGCAATAGGCAGTTGCGTCAGGCCAACGCCCGAGACTTCGACACGAAATTGGGCCAGTGCAGGCAATGTGGCCACTGCGCCGAGGCCGGCCAGCAGAACACGCCGCGAGGGCGCGAAAAAGGAGGGGGGATGAGAGCTTTGGAGTGTCATTCGCAAAAGGCAGCAGCCGTTCAGGAGACGGCTGTCAGGTATGAATGTTACACACTGCGAGCACGCGTCCCTGTCACAAATCGTTGGCAAGGCCGCAAAAAGTAGAATTGCCAGCCCATGCTCTCTACCGACCACGCCCCTGCGGCGCCGAAAAATCGCCCGCCTGAAGTGGCCCCTACATCGCTACTGGCGCGCCTGTCGCGGCTTTCCGGCTATTTTCAAGGCCAACGCCTTGCCTGGAGCGTGGCGGTGGTGGCGACCGTGGTGGGCGCCGTCACAGAGCCGTTGATTCCTGCGCTGCTCAAACCCCTGCTCGACCGAGGGTTTACCCAGGGTAGTCTGCAGCTATGGGTGGTGCCGCTTGCGATCATGGGGGTTTTTCTGGTGCGCGGAACGGCCCAGTTTATTGGGCAATACGCGCTCGCTCGCATCGCCAATGAAGGCATGCTGATCTTGCGCGAGACCTTGTTTGCCCGCTTGCTGGCAGCCGACATGGGGCTGTTTTCGCGCCAGTCGGCAAGCATGCTCTCCAACACGGTGGTGTACGAGGTGCAGACCGGGGCCACCCTGCTGGTGCAGGCACTGCTCGGGCTTTCCCGCGATGGCTTCACGCTGATCGCGCTGCTGATGTACCTGCTGTACCTCAACTGGCAGCTCACCCTGATCGTCGGCGTGGTCGTGCCGGGCGTGGCCTGGATCATGAAGACGCTCTCGCGCCGGCTGTACCGCATCACCAAGACCAGCCAGCAAGCGACCGATGCCCTCGCCTACGTGGTTGAAGAAAACGTGCTGGCGCACCGCATGGTGCGGCTGCATGCGGCGCAAGCAGGCCAGTCAGAGCGTTTTGGCGTGCTCAGCCGCAATCTGCGCGGCTTGGCGATCAAGGCCACCATCGCTTCTGCGGCGATGACACCCCTCACCCAGTTACTGGCTGCCGCAGCGCTCTCGGCGGTGATCTGCACGGCACTTTGGCAAAGCCAGGGGCAAGCGGCGGCGGCGAAAGAGGTGACCGTCGGCGGGTTTGTGGCTTTTATCACCGCCATGCTGATGTTGATTGCCCCCATTCGCCGCTTGGCCGATGTGGCCAATCCGATCACGCGCGGCGTCGCCGCATTGGAGCGTGGCTTGTTCTTGCTTGGCGAAACGCCCGCTGAAACAGGCGGCAGCCACACCAGCGAGCGGGCCCAGGGCGCCATTGCGTTCGACAACGTGAGTGTGTCGTTTGCAGTCGACCGCCCTCCCGCGCTTGACCGCGTGAGCTTTGCCGTGCGTCCGGGTGAAATCGTCGCGTTGGTGGGCCCCTCGGGTGCTGGCAAAACCACGCTGGCCAATCTGTTGCCGCGCTTTGTCGCTTGCGACTCCGGACAGGTGCTGCTCGATGGTCATGCGTTGGAGACTTGGGATCTGGCCAGTCTGCGCGCGCAGTTTGCCTTTGTCAGCCAGGACGTGGTGATGTTCAACGATACGCTGGCGGCCAACGTCGCACTGGGCTCCGCCCCGGACCGGGTGCGCGTACAGAACTGCCTTGCCGCAGCCAACCTGGCCGAGCATGTGGCGGGCTTGCCGCAGGGCATGGACACGCATGTGGGCCACAACGCGACGCAACTCTCCGGCGGCCAGCGCCAGCGCCTGGCGATCGCTCGGGCGCTCTACAAGGATGCGCCCATTCTCATCCTGGACGAAGCCACGTCGGCGCTGGATACCGAATCTGAAAGGCTGGTGCAGGACGCGCTGGCCCGGTTGATGCAGGGGCGAACCACCATCGTGATTGCCCACCGGCTCTCGACCATCGAACACGCCGACCGCGTGGTCGTCATGGACCGTGGCAGCGTCGTCGAACAAGGCACGCACCAGGAGTTGATGGCGATGGGGGGCTTGTACGCCCGCCTGCAGTCGCGGCCCAACCCGGGCACGTAAACAAAGCCAGCGCTACCAGTGCCCGCGCTGCGGCTGGCGCCTGCGAATGGCGTCGGCAATGCTTTGTGCCACATCCTTGCGCTCGGCGCGCAGTGCAAAGTCCACCGCAGAGAGCCGCAACTGGTTGCGCAGCGAGGGGTCGGCTCCCTCGCTCAGCAGCAGTGCCACCGATTCGCTGGTGCCGTACTGTGCGGCCATCATCAGCGGGGTGCTGCCGTTGGGCGATGCCGCGTCGATATAGGCGGAATGCTCCAGCAGCAGGGAAATGATGTCCGTTTGGTACTTGCTCGATCCTGACGCTGCGTAGTGCAGTGGGGTCCAACCCGGGTGATTGATGTCGGCGTCACGGGCAATCAGCGCGCGTGCCATCTCCACCTGGCCGCGCAGCGCTGCAAACATCAAAGGGGTTTCCTGATGGGCGTTGCGCAGATTGACGTTCGTCTCGGGGGTGCGAATCAGGACAGCGGCCACGCGCAGCGAATCGGCCTGCAGGGCGATGGACAGACCTGGGGTGCCGTGGGTATCGAGGGTGTTGGGGTCGAAGCCGCGGCGCAGCAAATCTTGTACGGTGCTCGCATCGTCGCGCTCGATGGCGACAAAAAAATCCTCGAACGAGCCTGCGCGTGCTGCCGGCATCACGAGCAGCGCGCACAGACTGATCACACTGCGCCGCCCTAGCATGCCGCCACCCGCGCAAACAGCTGATCAAAGTTGTGGCTGGTGGCCTCGGCCACCGCTTCCACGGCGATCCCCCGCACCTGCGCGATCTGCTGCGCCACATAGGGCACGTACGCAGGCGAGTTGGTCTTGCCGCGAAACGGCACTGGCGCCAGATAGGGGCTGTCGGTTTCGATCAGCAGCCGATCCAGCGGCACAAAGGCGGCCACGTCGCGCAGGTCCTGGGCATTTTTGAAAGTAATGATGCCCGAGAACGAAATATAGAAGCCCATATCGAGCGCCGCGCGCGCCACAGCCTGCGACTCGGTGAAGCAGTGGAAAACACCCCCTGCGCGGTGGGCCGCTTCGCCCTGGCTCTCTTCACGCAGGATGGCAAGCGTGTCGTCCGAGGCGCTGCGGGTGTGGATGACGAGCGGAAGACCGCAGGCGCGCGCTGCGCGAATGTGGGTACGAAAGCGTTCGCGCTGCCACTCCAGATCGGCAATGCTGCGCCCACCTTTGCGGTCCTCCATGCCGTAGTAGTCCAACCCTGTTTCGCCGATGGCCACGACGCGGGGCAGCGCGGCGCGCGTCAGCAGGTCTTGCACGCTGGGCTCCTGCACACCTTCGTTGTCTGGGTGCACGCCGACGGAACACCAGAAGTTGTCGTGCGCCAGCGCCAGGGCATGCACGTCGGAAAATTCTTCCAGCGTGGTGCAGATGCACAGTGCGCGCCCGACCTGGGCCTGTGCCATCGCCTCGCGGATGGCGGGCAGCTGTGCCGCCAGTTCAGGAAAATTCAGATGGCAGTGGGAATCGGTAAACATGGGCACGACGCTTGGTGCGCCGGTTCAATCAACGGCGTGGCCCTTGGGCCACGCCGCGTGCAATCAAATGGTTTGCGTGGGGCGCTCGGAGCCCAGGGCGGTGCCGAGGATTTCCTCGATCTTGTGCTTGAGCTGGCGCGATTTTTCGTCCTTGGGGAACTGGATGCCCACACCCTGGGTGCGGTTCCCACCGGCACGTGCTGGCGTGACCCAGGCCACCCGGCCAGCCACGGGATAGCGCTGCGTATCGTCGGGCAGCGTCAGCAGCACATAGACATCGTCGCCCAACCGGTATTCGCGCGGCGTCGGCACGAAGATGCCGCCCTCGACAAAAAAGGGAATGTAGGCCGCGTGCAGGGCACCCTTCTCCTTGATGGCCAGCTGCATCACACTGGGGCGGGGGGCCGTGGGGGCGGTGGGGATACTGCTCATGGGGTATTTTTGGCGGTGGCTGCGGCCGAGTGTAGGACGTTTCTCGCCTGCGCGACAAGCGCCTCCAGCATCAAGGGAACCACGAAGGGGTGGTCGGTGGTACGCGCCGCTTGTGCCAGCTCCTTGCTCCAGCGTGCCAGGGCCGCAAGGCCCGGCGGCGGCGGCAAATCAGCCGCTTCGAAATAGCGCGGTGCGGCGCCGGCGCTCACGACCTGCAGGTCGTGGCAGAGCTTTTGCAGCGCAGCAATGGCCTCGCTGGGGTTCCAGCTCTCCACGGCACGCACGTCGCCTCGCTGCATGGCCTTGGGGAAGGCGGCCCAGGCTGCGGGGCTGGCGCCGGCCTTGGCGAAGTTCAGTGCATCGTCTGGTCTGCCACCGGCGGCGCGCAGCAGCACCGCGGCTACCTCGGCTGCGACGCCCTGCTGCACCAGCCATTGCAGCACCTGCTCCTTCGGTGGCCAGTGCAGCGCGTGCGCCATGCAGCGGCTGCGGATGGTGGGCAACAAGGCATGGGCTGCTTCGGTGGCGAGCACGAATCGGGTGTCGCCAGCAGGCTCTTCCAGGGTTTTCAGCAGAGCGTTGGCGGTGATGGCGTTCATCTGCTCGGCCGGGTAGACCACAACCACCTTGCCACGCCCGCGTGCGCTGGTGCGCTGGGCGAACTCGACAGCGTCGCGCATGGCGTCCACGCGGATCTCGCGGCTGGGCTTGCGCTTCTTGTCGTCGATATCGGCCTGGGCCTTTTCGGGCAGCGGCCAGCCGCGTGCGAGCATGTCGGTCTCGGGCATCAGCACCGCCAGGTCGGCGTGGGCGTGCACGCCAATGGCGTGGCAGCTGGTGCACTGGCCGCAGGCACCTTCGGCGCCAGGCGCTTCGCACAGCCAGGCACGGGCCAGCTCCATCGCCAGCGTGAACTGGCCCAGCCCCGAAGGGCCGTGCAGCAACCAGGCGTGGCCCCGCTGCGCCAGCAGCTGTGCGCGCTGGCTGGCAAGCCAGGGCGGCACGTTCACTTTGGCCCTCCGTTGGCGGCCACCATGATGGCCAGCCAGCCACGGCGCACCAGGGCGTTGGTGAGCTGCTGCCACACGGCGTGGCGCGATTGCGCCCCATCGATGCGCACAAAGCGCTCTGGCGCGGCCTGGGCGCGGGCGGCATAGCCCTGCGCAACGCGCTCGAAGAAAGCGGCGTCCTGCGCCTCGAACCGGTCGGGTGCGCGTGCCGAGGCCAGGCGCTCAGCGGCGACCGCAGGCGCCACATCGAACCACAGCGTGAGGTCGGGTTCAAGCATCAAATCAGGCTCTACCGCAATACCCGTCTGCACTGTACGCTCCAACAATGATAGCGTTTCCAGGCTGAAGCCGCGCCCCGCGCCCTGGTAGGCAAAGGTGGCGTCGGTAAAGCGGTCGCACAGCACCACCTCGCCGCGCGCCAGAGCGGGCGCAATCACCTGGCAGATATGGTCGCGCCGGGCGGCAAATACCAGCAGGGCCTCGGTCAAGGCGTCCATCGGTCGGTTCAGCAGCAGCTCGCGCAACGCCTCGGCCAGTTCGGTGCCGCCGGGCTCGCGCGTGCGCGCCACCGTGCGCCCCTGGGCGCGAAAGGCCTCGGCCAGCGGTTCGATGTGCGAGGACTTGCCGGCACCATCAATGCCCTCGAAGCTGATGAATAAACCTCTGGTTGCCATACAGGATGTTCCTTACTGGCCGCGCTGGTAGCGGTCGACGGCGCGGTTGTGCTCTTGCAGCGAACTGCTGAAATGGCTGCTGCCATCGCCCCGCGCCACAAAATACAGCGCCTTGGTTGGTTCAGGCCGCACGGCAGCGAGCAGCGAAGCCTTGCCGGGCATGGCAATCGGCGTGGGCGGCAGGCCTGGGCGGGTGTAGGTGTTGTAGGGCGTATCGGTCTGCAGATCGCGCTTGTGCAGGTTGCCGTCAAAGCGCTCGCCCAGGCCATAAATCACCGTGGGGTCGGTCTGCAGCAGCATGCCGGCGCGCAGACGGTTGGTGAACACCCCGGCCACCAGGGCGCGGTCGGCCTCGCGCCCGGTTTCCTTCTCGACGATGCTGGCCAGCACCAGGGCTTGATCGGGCGACTTGAGCGGGGTGTCGGCGGCGCGCTGCTCCCACGCAGCGGCAAGTTGCCGGTCCATGGCGTGCAAGGCGCGGCGCAGCACCGCGAGGTCGCTCGCGCCTTTGGCGTAGGTGTAGGTATCGGGGAAAAAGCGCCCTTCGGCCGCCACGCCGGTGCGGCCCAGGCGGTCCATCAGCGCGGCGTCGGTCAGGCTGGCACTGTCGGGCTTCAACTCGGCCTGGGCCAGGGCGGCACGTACCTGGCGGAAGTTCCAGCCCTCGACGAGCGTGAGCGCGCGCAGGGTTTCATCGCCCCGCACCAGCTTCGTCAGCAGGCTTTGCGGTGTGGTGCCGGGCAAGATTTCATAGTTACCAGCCCTGATCAGCCGGCTTTGGCCCGAGAGGCGAAACCACCAATACAGCAGCCGCGCATCGGTGTGCACGCCGGCGGCTTGCACATCGCGTGCCACGCCGCGCGGTGCCGTGCCGGGCTCGATGGCCAGATCAATGGGCGCATCGCCCATGGGCAGGGGCGCGTGCACCCACCACGCAGCCGCCGCAGCAAGCGCCAACACCAACAACAAAAAGCCTTTAAAAGCGCGACGCACAACCCTGCTACCTGCAATGAATGGGAGCCCGGAATGATAATTGACGCATGACAACCCCCTTTGATGGCATCACCCCCCTGCCCCACCTCGGCGTGATCCGCGCCGAAGGCGATGACGCCGTGAAATTCCTGCACGGCCAGCTCACCCACGACTTCGCCCTGCTGGACCTGCAGCACGCCCGGCTGACCGCATTTTTGTCGGCCAAGGGCCGCATGCAGGCGAGCTTCATCGGCTTCAAGCGCAGCCCCACCGAGGTGCTGCTGGTCTGCAGCCGTGACCTGCTGGCGCCTACGCTCAAGCGCATGTCCATGTTTGTGATGCGCGCCAAGGCGAAGCTGAGCGACGCCAGTGAAGATGTCCTGCTCTATGGTCTGGCAGGAAATGCTATTGAAAAAGTAGCTGGTAGCGCAATACAGACAAGCGCTAAGGCCGATTTAGGCAATATTTCTATCATCGGCTTGCCGCCCGCCGGCGCCGTGCCCCGCGCCCTGTGGGTCGCGCCTGCCGGCACCCCTGCGCCCGAGGGCACGCCGTTGCCCGAAGGCGCATGGGCCTGGGGCGAGGTGCAAAGCGGCGTGGCGACGCTGACGGCGCCCCTGGTCGATGCTTTCGTGCCGCAGATGCTCAACTACGAATCGGTCGATGGCGTGAGCTTCAAGAAGGGTTGCTACCCCGGCCAGGAGGTGGTCGCGCGCAGCCAGTTTCGCGGCGCCATCAAGCGGCGCGCGTTCCTTGCCCATGCCGATGGCGTTCTGGAAGCAGGCGCTGAGGTCTTCAGCGCAACGGAACCCGAACAAGCCTGCGGTGTGGTGGCGCAAACGGCTCCTGCGCCCGGCGGCGGCTGGGACGCCATCGTGGTACTGCAGCTCTCTGCCGCCGAATCCGGTGCGCTGCACACCGGCAGCGCGGTCGGCCCGGCGCTGCACCTGGGCACCCTGCCCTACGCGCTCAAGGACGACTTGTAGCCAGCGCGCGCTGCATGGGCACATGCGGCAGGCCCGCTTCTTCGTAGCGCGGGCCGTTCACCGCAAAACCGGCGCGCTCATAGAACGCCTGCGCATTTGCCTGGGCGTGCAGCACCACCTGGTGGTCGCCGCGATCGGCTGCGGCCTGCACCAGGGCGTCGAGCATCTGCCGCCCCAGACGCCCGCCGCGCAGCGCCCGGTGCACGGCCATGCGGCCAATGCGCGAGACGCCCGGTGAAAGCACTACCAGCCGACCCGTGGCCACGGGTTGGGCGAGCCGGTTCGTCACCAGCGCGTGCAGCGCCGTCGCGTCCTGCCCATCCATTTCGATGCCGGGGGCAATGCCCTGCTCGTCGATAAACACGGCCTGGCGCACACGTGCAGCGCGCTCGCCCAGATCCTGCCAGGCGCCCAACTGGATGTGCGTCGGGCTCTCGCCGGCCTCGAACCCGGCAAACAGCCCGCGCAGCAGCGGCGGCACCGAAATGGGCCGCTGGTTGACAGGATCGGCAAACACATAGATGAGCTCGCCCGAGACCAGCAATTGCTCGCCACGAAAGATGCCGCCATCAAACTGCACCGAGCTGTTGCCCACACGCAGGCAGCGCAGGCCGACGGTCAGCAGATCGCCCTCGCGCGCCGACGCGTGGTATTCGAGCGTGGCCTTTTTCAGGTACAGCTCGCCGCCGAACTGGAGCATGGCGTCCTCGTACGGCAGCGCCAGCGCGCGCCAGTAGTCGGTCATCGCCGTATCGAAATAGGTCAGGTAATGCGCGTTGAAGACGATGCGCTGCATGTCGATTTCGGCCCAGCGCACGCGCAGGCGCGATTGGCAACGGTAGTCCATCAGTGGCATAGGAAGTCCCTCACGGAAGATTGAACGCAGCGCGCAGCGCAGCCGCCGCGTCGGCATGGGCGGTGCGCGCCTCGGGGATGGCGCGGCCCATCTTGATGAATTCGTGTGTCACGCCGCGGTAGATTTCCAGATCCACCGGCACGCCGGCCGCGCGCAGCTTGTCGGCGTAATCAATGCCCTCGTCCACCAGCGGATCGCATTCGGCCAGGCCGATCCATGCCGGCGCAACGCCCTCCACATCGGGCGCGAGCAGCGGCGCAAAGCGCCAGTCTTCGCGCTCGGCACGGTCGTGCACGTACTGGTTGAAGAACCAGGAGATGGCGGGCTCATCGAGCACCAAGCCATGGGCGAACTGCTTGTGCGAGGGCGTGTCCTGGTGTGCAGCGCAACCTGGGTAGAAAAGTAGCTGCAGCGCCAGCGTCAGCCCGGCGTCGCGCCCAAGGATGGCGTTGACCGCGGCAAGCGTTCCGCCCGCACTGTCGCCCCCCACAGCAATGCGCTTGGGGTCTGCTCCCAAATCGTGGGCGTGCGCCGCCAGCCAGGTGAGCGCGTCCCAGGCGTCATTCGACGCCGTGGGAAAGCGGTGCTCGGGCGCCAAACGGTAGTCGAGCGACACCACCATGCAAGCGGCCAGCCGCGCCAGTTCTCGGCACAGGATGTCGTGCGTGGCGCTGCTGCCAATGGTGAAACCGCCGCCATGCAGGTACAGCAGCACCGGCAGACCCGCGGCGCGCGAGGGCGCCACCAGCCGGGCTGCCAGCTGGGCACCATCGCGTGTCGGAATGGCCAGCGTTTCCACCCGCTCCATCGTGGCGCGCGGCACTTCGAGAACACCGGAACCAAGCGCATACGCTGCGCGCGCCTGCTCCGGAGACAGCGTATGCAACCGTGGCCGCCTGGCCCGCTCCATGGCCTCAAGCACGCGACGCATCTGCGGCGTCAATCGGCTGGCGTGAATATTGGGGTGGGCCTGGGTCACTTGAAAGTCACGCGCACGGGTTGAGCAGCCGGCAGTCCCTGGTAGTTGGCCTGCACCTGCAGGCCTGCCTTGGGCGGCAGCAGCGGCGAGAACGAGCCCAGGCTCAGCAGATCGCCCGGCTTGAGCGTGATGTTTTCTTTCTGCAGCGCCTCGGCCAGCCAGACCACTGCGTTGAGCGGGTGCTCCAGCAGGTCGCTGCCCTTGCCGCCACCGAGCAGATAGCCCGAGCCATCCGTGAGCGTCACTTGCATGTCGCGCAAGGCGTCCAGCATGGCGTAACGCTCACCGCGCGTCACCGGTACGGGAATGGGCGTGCCCGCCACCCCCAAGCGCGCGCCGACGTTGATGGCGGTCACCGCCGCGCCGTTGAGTTTCGGCGGCGCCTGCACCATCAAATCGGGCAGCTCGATGAAGGGAATGACCTGGTCAATCGCCTCCAGCACCTCCATGGGAGTGCGCGCATGGTTGATGCTGGCGCTTTTGACCCGCACCAGCATATCGGCCTCGTACAACGGGCGGGCGCCAAAAGCAGCGGGCACCTCAGCGCCGCTTGGCAGCACCATGCCTTCGTACAGCTTGCCCCACACGGGTTGATCGGTTTGGAAGCGCTTTTGCACTGCGGGGTTGGTGAGGCCCGCTTTGTAGCCAATGACCTTGCCCATCTTCTGCGCCAACAAGCTGTTGAACTTGGCGCGCGTACAGGCGCCATCCGCATCCGAGAGACCTTCGGGGTTGGCAGCGGGCGTGCGCGCGGCGTAGTGCTCGGCCATTTCTGCAACTTGCACATCGCTCAGGCAGGCGGCATGGGCCGATGTCGCCGCGGCGACGCCCATGGCCAGGGTGGCCAGGGCGATGAGGGTTTGCTTGCGTGGCATGGGTGCCTCCCAGTTGTAAAGTGTGTGCGTCTATCGTAGCGGGAACGCCCCCAATCGCCATGTCACTCATTTACTACCTCACCCAGATTCAGTTCGAGCATGGCGCCGTGCGCCTGCTGCGCCAGGAATGCGAACGCGTGGGCATCCAGCGCCCATTGGTGGTGACCGACCCAGGCGTCAAGGCGGCCGGTGTGCTGCAAAAAGCGCTGGATGCGCTGGGCGACCTGCCTGTGAGCGTGTTTGACCAGACCCCTGCCAACCCCACCGAAGCCGCCGTGCGCGCCGCCGTGGAGGTGTACCGTGCCGGCGGCTGTGACGGTCTGGTGGCGGTGGGCGGCGGCTCGGCCATCGATTGCGCCAAGGGCATTGCCATAGCCGCCACGCACGAGGGGCCGCTGACGCACTACGCCACCATCGAGGGCGGCTCGCCCCGCATCAGCGAACGCGTGGCACCGCTGATTGCCGTGCCCACCACCAGCGGCACCGGCAGCGAGGTGGCGCGCGGCGCCATCATCATCGTTGATGACCACCGCAAGCTCGGCTTTCACTCTTGGAACCTGTTGCCCAAGGCCGCCATCTGCGACCCCGAACTGACGCTGGGCCTGCCGCCAATCCTTACCGCAGCCACCGGCATGGACGCCATCGCCCACTGCATGGAAACCTTCATGTCGGCGGCCTTCAATCCGCCCGCCGACGGCATTGCGCTCGATGGCCTGGAGCGCGGCTGGGGCAGCATTGCGCGCGCCACAGAGGACGGCAGCGACCGTGAAGCGCGCCTGAACATGATGAGCGCCAGCATGCAGGGCGCCATGGCGTTTCAAAAGGGGCTGGGCGCGGTGCATTCGCTCAGCCACAGCCTGGGCGGCGTGAACCCGCGCCTGCACCATGGCACGCTCAACGCGATGTTCCTGCCGGCCGTGGTGCGCTTCAACGCCGAGGCGCCTTCGGTGCAAAAGGACCGGCGCCTGGAGCGCATGGCCGGCGCCATGGGGCTGGCCTCGGCGAGCGACATCCCGGACGCCATCCGCGACATGAGCGCCCGGCTGGGTCTGCCCTCAGGGCTTGCCGCCATGGGCGTTACCGAGGATCAATTCGACGCCATCATCCAAGGGGCCATGGCCGACCACTGCCACAAGACCAACCCACGCGTTGCAACGCCTGATGAATACCGCGCCATGCTGCGCGAATCGCTCTGAAAGCGGAGCGAAACACTACACCAGGTAGTCCAGCCCGGCCGCCTCGGCCTCAGCCTCGGTATCGAGCTTGGAGGCACTCCAGTCGATCGGGTCCTGGTGCAGCACCATGTCGATATCGAGGCCCAGCGGCAATCCCACCTGGTCGGGGAAACTCACCGCCAGCTCGCGCTCTTCGAGCCCTGCTTCGCGTGCGCGCACCCGCCAGGCGGCCAGATGCAGGATGCCGGCAAGCGGTTCGTAGGTGTTGTTCTCGAAGGGCGCGTGCTGGTAGTTAAGCGCATCCACTACCGCCTCGGGCAGTTGCCAGCGCTGGGCCAGCGCACCGCTCACCCGGCCATAGCAAAAACCGAAGATGCGCGATTCCAGCTTGGCGCGGCGCAGGTCCAGCGGCGCTACCAGCGTATTGAGCGATTGCGCCCGCTCCGGGTCACCCAGATGGATCACCAGTTCGCCCAGGCCATGCAGCAGGCCGGCGGTGTACGCCGCCGCCTGGTTGTGGTGCACATGGCCGGCGAGCGAGCGCGCCAGTTTGGCCGTGTGCAGGCTGTAGCGCCAGAACTGCTGCATGTTGATGCCCGGCACCGAGCGCGACGTGGTGCCCAGCGGCGCGGAGGCGACCAACTGGCGCAATTGCCCGGTATCGACCAGCGCCAGCGCCTCTGGGAGGCCGGCGACCTGGCGCGGGCCGCCAAATTCGTCCGAATTGGCCAGGCGCAGCAGGCGCGCGGCCAAGGCCGGATCGGTGGCAAAAAACTGGTTTACCCGCCGCAGGTTGGGCTCGTCCTGTGCCAGCTCGGCCATCAGCAGCGCAACGGCGCGCGGCAGGCTCGGGAACGCTGGTGGCGAGGCCAGCAGTGCATTCAAATCCATGGGATTGGCGCTGCGTTGGTTGGGACGCGCTGATTATCCACGCCAGTGCATTTGTCAGTTCAAGCGGGCGACCCGTAAGAACGTGTTCACGATCTCAGGCCACCCATGGCTGGCTTGCCTCAGCGATTGCGCAGTTTGGCAAAGGCCGACGCCATGGCAGAGGGCGCCACCGCGTCGCGGCCGCGCGGCGCGTTCTGCCCACGCCCGGCCCCCTCGAACCGGTTTTCACGCGGCCCCCTGGCGCCGCCCGCCCCCGATGGGGCTTCGCCGAGCTTCATCGACAGGCCAATGCGCTTTCGCTCAATGTCCACCTCCATCACCTTCACGGTGACGATGTCGCCGGTCTTGACCACTTCGCGCGCGTCGTTGACGAACTTGTGCGCGAGCTGGCTGACGTGGACCAGACCATCCTGGTGCACGCCCAGGTCGATGAAAGCGCCGAATTGGGCGACGTTGCTCACCGTGCCCTCCAGCACCATGCCTTCGCGCAGGTCGCGGATATCGTCCACGCCTTCGTTAAAGCGCGCGACCTTGAAATCAGGGCGCGGGTCGCGGCCGGGTTTTTCCAGTTCGGCGAGGATGTCCCGCACCGTGATAACGCCAAATTTTTCGTTGGCAAACAGCTCGGGTTTGAGCGTCTTGAGCATGTCGGCGCGGCCCATCAGCTCGGCCGCCGGCTTGCCGGTCTTTGCCATGATGGCTTCGACCACGGGGTAGGTTTCCGGGTGCACGCCGGTCACATCCAGCGGGTTGTCGCCCCCGCGAATGCGCAGGAACCCAGCGCTCTGCTCGAACGTGCGGGCCCCCAGGCCGGCCACGTCCAGGAGTTGTTTGCGGCTCTTGAAGGCACCATTGGCATCGCGCCAGCGCACCACCGCCTTGGCCACACTGGCCGAGAGGCCCGAGACGCGGGACAGCAGCGGCACGCTGGCCGTGTTCAGGTCCACGCCGACCGAGTTCACGCAGTCTTCGACCACGGTGGCCAGCGTGCGCGCCAGCTCACTCTGGTTCACATCGTGCTGGTACTGGCCGACGCCAATGCTCTTGGGATCGATCTTGACCAGCTCGGCCAGCGGGTCTTGCAGGCGCCGGGCGATGCTGGCGGCGCCGCGCAGGCTCACATCCACGTCGGGCATTTCTTGGGACGCGTATTCGCTGGCCGAATAGACCGAGGCGCCGGCTTCGCTGACAACTATCTTTTCGATAGCTGGATGCGCTTGTCCAGTATGCGCTGGAGGCCGTTTTTGTATTAATTTTATGAGCTCACCTGCGAGCTTGTCGGTCTCGCGGCTGGCGGTGCCGTTGCCAATCGCAATGAGCTGCACGCCGTGCTTCTCGCTCAATTGGGCCAGTGTATGCAGCGCGCCGTCCCAATCGCGGCGCGGCTCGTGCGGGAACACCGTGGCGGTCTCGACCAGCTTGCCGGTGGCATCCACCACCGCCACCTTGACGCCGGTGCGGATGCCGGGGTCCAGCCCCAGCACCACGCGGGGGCCTGCGGGCGCGGCCAGCAGCAGGTCGCGCAGGTTGTCGGCAAAGACCTTGATCGCTACTTTTTCGGCGTCTTCGCGCAGGCGGGCAAACAGGTCGCGCTCGGTCGAGAGGCTGAGCTTGACGCGCCAGGCCCAGGCGACGCACTTGCGGATCAGGTCGTCCGCTGGGCGGCCGGCATGGCTCCAGCCCAGGTGCAGGGCAATGCGGCCCTCGGCAATGCTGGGTTTGCCTGGCTCGGGTTCGACAGGCAGCACCAGTTTGGCTTCAAGAATCTCCAGCGCGCGGCCGCGAAACACGGCCAAGGCACGGTGCGAGGGCACGCGGCCAATGGGCTCGTCGTAGGCGAAGTAGTCGCGGAATTTGGACACTTCAGGGTCGGCCTCGTTTTTGCCATCCACCTTTTTGCTGCGCAGCAAGCCCTCGGTCCACAGCCACTCGCGCAGACCCTGTACCAGCGCCGCATCTTCGGCCCAGCGCTCGGAGAGGATGTCGCGCACGCCGTCGAGCACCGCTGGCACGGTAGAAAAGTCGGCGCCCGGCTTGCCGTCATCGAGCACCTCCGCCGGCTTGGTGAAGGCGGCCGCCTCGGCCACAGGATCAAGGGTTGGGTCGGCAAACAGTTTGTCGGCAAGCGGCTCGATGCCGAACTCGCGCGCGATCTGGCCTTTGGTGCGGCGCTTTTGCTTGAACGGCAGGTACAGGTCTTCAAGTTCCTGCTTGGTTTCGGCTTGGGCGATGGCCAGGCGCAGCGCATCGGTCAGCTTGCCCTGCTCGTCGATCGTCTTCAGTACCACCGTGCGCCGGTCTTCAAGCTCGCGCAGGTACGACAGGCGCGCTTCGAGCTCGCGCAACTGAATGTCGTCCAGCCCGCCGGTGGCCTCCTTGCGGTAGCGCGCAAGGAAGGGAACCGTGGCCCCGCCGTCCAACAATTCGACGGCGGCGGTGATCTGGTGCGCTCCCACCTGGATTTCACGGGCGAGCTGCTGGATGATTTTTTGCATGAAAGGGCAATGGACGGTCGGAAAAGCGGCGCAGTGTGCCACAAGGCTTCTAGACCTTGGTTCCCGGACGGTGCGCCAGCATCACCCGCAGACAGGTGCCTCCCAGCGCCGATGGCAGGAACTGCAGCTCCCCACCGGCCTGGCGCACCCGCTCGCGCATGCTGCCCATGCCAAACCCCCCTTGCGGCGCCTTGCCCGCGCTTGCCTGCGGCAGCCCACGCCCGTTGTCGCAGACCTCGAATTGCCAGGTGTTCGAGCCCGGCAAGCGGTTCAGGGACACTCGGACGCGAGTGGCCTGCGCGTGTTGGATCACATTGCTGAGGGCTTCCTGGGCGATCACCGCCAGAAGCGGGCCGCGGGGAGCGTCCGGCAAGCTGGCGGCACCGACGTCCCACTCGATGGCAATCCCTTGCCGCGCAAGGACCGGCTGAAGGCGGTAGCGCAGCTGCGCCAATTGGTCGACGAGGGTGCGGTCCGGGTCACCCATGGAGTCGACCAGCAGGCGCAACTCGAGCAATCCATGCTCCAGCGCGGCGCGCTGCAGGGCATCGGCCTCCTTCGCCGGGTCGAACAGTGCCAGGGCATTGACGAGTTGCGAGCCCACGCGGTCATGCAGCTCCCGGGCGATGCGCTGGCGCTCCTGCCGCAGCTCGGTGCTGGGCCGCACACTGCGCCGCGGGCGCCAGCGCAGCGCGTGCGGCAATTGCACGAGCAGCAATACCAGGTGCACCGTCCCGGTGGCCAAGACAAGCGCCCAAGTGCCATGCATCAGTGGCCCGGTCCGGGACCACAGGTTCCAGGCCACAAAGCTGGACAACGCCTGTTGCAGCAGCAGCAGGCCGAGACAAAGCAGGACGAAGTTCAGGGGCCGGGGCCGAGGCACGGAGTCTTCTTTTCGATATGCGCCGCCTGTGCACGCTCAAAACAAACCGCGAAGGGACGCAAAACGTACGGCCTGTGCCCGCGTGCGCACCTGGAGCTTGCGGTAGATATTGCGCACATGCGTATTCACCGTCATGCTGCTGATCAGCAGGCGGGCACCGATTTCCGTGCTGGTGTAGCCGCTGGCGACCAGCCTGAGCACTTCTTTCTCGCGCACCGAAAGACGCTCAGGCTCCTCTCGCGAACGCGGCGTTGGGACTGTTATTCCCGTTTTATCAAACCGCTGCAGCAGGCGGCGCGCCAGATTCGGAGTGATGGATGCGCCGCCGTTGACCACTTGCAGCACCGCTTGGGCATAGCTGCCAAACCAGGAATTCTTGCTGAGAAAGCCCGTGGCGCCCAGCTCAAAGGCACGCAGCACCTGGTCTTCATTTTCCATCACGGAAATCACGATGGTTTCCACCGACGGCCGAATACTCTTCACATAGTCCAGCAGCTCAAAGCCCTCACCGTCACCCAGATGCAGGTCGACCAGCAAGACGTCGAACTCGTGAAGCTTGATGGCTCGCCGCGCCTCACGCAAGCAGTCCGCCTGGGCCACCAGGAGCGTGCGCGGTTCGTTCATCAGTTCCTGGGCGATCACAAGGCGAATGTGAGGGTCGTCGTCCACCAATACGACGCGTACCGGGCGCTGTTCCTGGCCGATCATGAAATCGGGCCAAATGGACGAAGGATTACCCAGCACGGTAAATCCCCCCTGTCCCACTGCTGAATCCGCCTGGGCTGCATGCATTGGCCCGCATGCCCTGGGTTGGCTGGAAAAAGTGGCCATGGCCCCTCCGATTGCGCTTCTCGATCCGCAAAAACTTCGATTTATGGGCGCTGATACCGCATTGCAAATCTGTGCGAGTTGTACCAACCGCTGCGCACACATCCACGCGCTTGAACACTAAAAGAAACCGAAAGAAACGTCTAGTGGCAAAAAACGGCAATTTATATACGTTGCACGCCTTACATATGGAAACTACCTGCCCTGCTGACTCTGCTTGTTGTAGCAAGGCTGGTACTTCATGCGACCGTTGTACAGGGAAATGCAGCCAAGGTGTTGGAAATATATCGCCAAGTTCCGCTAAACCAACCTAGGTATGGAAGCAACCGCGGGTCGGGGCCAGACTGATCCCGACAGAACACACAGGGCTTCCCCCAGTTCCACTTCGTGGAACGGCCCGATTGTCCTGTCAAGCCAGACCGATCGCAGATTGGCTGCGAAATCGGGCTCTGGTCAGCACACTTAAAGGAATTGTCATGAAAACTCTTGCACTCCTGGCGCTCAGCACCCTTGCGTCTGCAGCGATGGCTGCCCAGCCGACGAGTCCGGCTTCCATCTCCATCACAGGCACCTCCTACCAGACGGCCTCAATCTCGAACACTACCGTGAGAAACACCTCCCACGAAAACAACGATGCACTGCAAAATATGGCCAGTAATTCAGGGGATATCTCGATCGCAGGGCGCTCTGAACAATCGGTTAGCACCTTGCGAGGCACGGTGACAAACGAAGCCGTCAACCGTGACGATTTCGCCAACCAGAACATTTCGTCCAATGCCGGGAAAGTCATGGTCGCAAATGGTGGCAAGTCCTACCAGACGAGCAATTTGACCGACACAGACGTAACCAATAAGGCCGAAGGCGGCAGCGCCGATGCCCTGCAGAACCTCGCCAGCAACAATGGTGAAGTCACTATCGGCGGCGAGTCGCACCAGACCGTAGGCTCGACCAACAGCACGGTGTCAAACCTCGCAAGTGGCAGCAATGCCTTGGCCACCCAAAACCTGTCGTCCAACTTTGGCCATGTAACGATTGCGGCAGGAGGTTACTCCTCGCAAACCACCTACTTGGCCGGGGCAATTGTTGCCAACCAAGCACTGGGCGCCAACAGCCATGCTGCTCAGAATATTGCTTCAAACGATGCCTGCGACGAACCGCGTGATCCTTGTGCCGATGGCCGTTGCCAGCGCGGTAGTGGCTGGTAAGACCGACATCACTCGGCTTGCGCCGACCTAAGGCGATGCTGAATAAGTCTCTGCGATGGCGCGCGCCGTGCATCGGGATGGGATGCAAGGCGCAAACCGCAGTCATAGCCGCAGCTATGGCGAGGATTTGCAACGCCGCAGACCGCCCGAGGTACGGATGCGCGGCGCGTGAGGGACTTGTTCAGCATGGCCCTAATAGACCTGACCGCTGCTCTGCAGTGGTTAGGTGATTTTTTCGGAACACGATTGGAGGCGACGTCATGATCACACGCATTCACATCTGGCTAGGCATTGGCCTATGGACACTGGGCTTGAGTCTTCAGGCCGCCGCACAAAATGCGCCGGGCGAAGACCCCGTTGTGATCAACAAGAAAATCTCGCCCATCATGCTGCCGAACGGCTCAGCACCACGATCGGGTTACATCAACCCGTCTACCGACATGCCCGCTTGGCAAAAGGCGCGCATTGCACGGTACGAGGCTAAGGCTTTTTCTGCTGACCCCGGTGACATTCTGACCAACAAGGACGTTGTCTCCACCGCCACATCGGATGGTTTCAAGACAACCTGCACCCAAACGATCGGCAGCAACCTAGCCACGACCACACCGGCCGGCTCACCCAAGGATCAGATCGTGGTGCTTCGTGGTGATCTGGTCAATATTTGCAACTGAGTGAGCGTTGCGCGCAAATTCCACCGGCAGCCCATCGGGCCCAAGAGGTGACGCGCTGTTCGGTGTGTGTGACGAGTTCTGAGAGGAATCACCATGACGAAGCATCCTGTCGCCGGGCGCCATCCTGGTCGTCTGGTGTCCCTACTGGCACTGGCGGGCGCATTTGTCTTGCAGGCGTGCACGACCCCCATGGACGCTCGCAAGGATGCCCAGTTCCAGTCCTATGCAGCACAGTCTGACAGGCCGGTGGTGCGCCCCACGCGCTCCATCTCCAGCTTCTCGGATTCTCTAATGTGCATGGACTACATGCTGCGCGCGGCCCAGCTGCCGCCCACGCTGATCACGAGCAAGCAAATCCCCGACTATTCCAGCCGCGTGCCCGTCGCCAGCAAGGACATGATCATCACGGCACTCTCACAGATGTCGCGCCTGTCGAATGCCTTTCGCTTCGTGGATTATGAAGTCGATATCGCGCGCCAGGACACGGTGCAAAACCTCACCACCATCCTGCTCAACAACAACCAGATGCAATTGCAGCGCCCCGCGCTGTACATCTCGGGTGCTATCTCGTATGTGGACCAGAACGTGATCAGCAACCGCTTTGATGTGGGTACCTCGGCCAGCCGGCTCGATACCGGCTACAGCGCCAGTCGCAACTCCACCATCATTGCACTGGAGATGCATCTGGGCGACTTTCGCACGCGCACCCTGATCCCGGGGCTCGACTCTGCCAACGAAGTCATCATTGGGGGTGCGAGCCAGGGACTTGACCTGGCCGGTCGCATTGGGACTTACGGCGTCAAATTCAACGTGGGGCGCGACTATACGCAGGGTGCCGGGGCCGCGATGCGCACGCTCATAGACCTGGGAACGATCGAATTGGTCGGCAAATGGGCCCACGTGCCCTATTGGCAATGCCTGACCCTGGACCAGACCCATCCGGACTTCCAGCGCCAGATGCGCGAGTGGTACGACGAGAGCGGGCCGCAGGCAGCATCCCAGCTGATTCAAACCTCCTTGGTAGCGCGGGGCTATTTGCCGCTGGGCTCAGCATCTCTGGACTCCGAGCAGGCACAACTGCGTGCAGCATTGACCAGATTCCAGGTCGACAATGGCCTGATTGCATCTGGCGTGGTGGACTTCCCCACCTACGAACGGGCACTGAGCCACTATGTCACGCTGGCGGCCGATGGCACGCTCGCGCGCATTGGATGGGAACCCTCCGGCGCCGCCGTGCAGGCAAGCGCGTCCGAAGGCGCGCCAGCCAACACGGCCACGATCGCCACCGCGCCAGAGCCCAACCGCGTGGACATACAGATAGAAAACCCGCTGCCTGCCGGTGAACGTGCGGCATTTGAAGAGGGTGAGCAAGTCTTCCTGTCGGTCCACCTCGCACGCGCCGCGCACCTGTACTGCTATTTCGCCGACTCGCAGGGAGGCATCATGCGGCTGCTGCCCAACTCCATCCATCCGAATGCCCTCACACCCGCCAACCTGTCGGTGAGAATCCCGGACTGGATGACGCCCAATCCCGGATTCATCATGGATGCCGGAAAACCCGGAACCGAGCAAGTGGCGTGCTTTGCCAGCGAAACGGACCCGCTGACGCGGCTACCAGCACCGCTACAGAGCGCCGCACTGAAAAATTTGCAGGGCTACCACACCCTGGATGACGTAGCGGATGGATTTGCCCAGGCGCTGGGTGCCACCGGATTTGCACGCGGGGAGATCGCCTGGCAGGTGGCGCCGCGGCGCACCCCTGCGGTCGCCGCTCCCGCTGCCGCAACGGGCAAGGCACCGGCCGCGGCGGCGCGCTGACCGGATGGACCGAGCCCTATGACCGCTGCAGTGTCCTCCCTGGCCGCTTGGTTCCGCCACCCGGGGGCGCTGGGGGGTTGCGTGCTCCTGGTCTGCACGCTGAGCCTCTGCCCCGGACAGGATCTCCATGCTGCGGCTGCTTCGCCGCAGGAGGAGTTGCAGGTCCTTGATTTGCCCAAACCCGTTCCGATGGAGCCCGGACCCGTAACCCCCCCGTTCCTGACCCCTTCGGGCACGGTGCGGGTGGAGCCCCTGACCGCCTCGGGCCCGCCCGAGGCTCCTGCACTGCACATCCCGGCACTGGAAAACATGGGGGACGCGCCGAGCGTCGAGCAGCTCAAGGCGCTAGCCAATCGGCGTGTTCGACACGGCAGCGCCGCCGAGCGCAACTCGGCCAGAGCGGCATGGATGCTCGGCCTGCTGTATCTGCATGGCACCGGTGTTGTCCTGGACCGTGTTCAGGCCCAGCACTGGTTCGAGCGGGCATGGGCCATGGGTGAGAGATGGGCCAGTGCCGGCCTGGCCTGGTGCGAGATCGATGGCTGCCGCGGCGTCCCCACGCCCTCCAACGCACGGCTGTGGAGTCCCCAACTCGCCGGATTGGACCGGGGTCTGGGGCTGTACCTGGAATGGCTGGCAGCGGACCGGCTGGCGCCCATCCAGCTGGCCAGTCCCTCCGGCCCCGGTCTGGCGCAGCAAGAGGCGGCCAAAGCCCACCGCAACCTGCTGGAGCGCGCCGCACGCGCCGGCAGCGCGGGAGCGCTCAACGAACTGGCCCTGCAAGATACGGCTGCCGGGCATCTGCCGGAAGCGCTGGCGCAGTTTCGCGCTGCTGCGGCACAGTCGCCAGCGGCAGCCGCCAACGCCAGCCTGCTCGCGGCGCGCATGAAGAGCGCCGACCAGAAGAGCGCCCCACCGGACACAGCCAGCGCCTGGTTTGCGGAGGCAAGGCGCTACCACCGGGGCGATGGTGTTCCGGCCAACTACACGGAGGCCATCCGGCTCTACCAGATCGCCGCCGCCAGCGGCAGCCGACCGGCGCAGCGAATGCTCGAGATGATCTACTCGCGCCCCACGCCCACCGGCTCCATCGATATCGCGTGGATGCAGCAGTTGGCCAACCTGGAAGTGAGCGACGAGCACGCCGTGCTCTCGGTCCTGCCTCCTTCCAGCCCACGCCTCTTCGTTCGGGACCCAACGCCTCTCTACAACCTGGTGCCTTCAAAGTGGCGCGTGGCGAAAGAGTCCAAGCAAAAAGAATAGCTGCCCAGCCTGTAGCGCGCCTGCATCGCCGGGCGGCATGCAAGGCCCTGCCAGACGGCTGCCAGCCTTTTCATGCGATCTTTTTCTTCATCGCGGCGACACGCCGGGAACTGGTGAACGCGGCCGCCAGCGCCAAGCCACCCGCCACCACCAGCGCCATCTTCTCACCCCGACCCGTGCTGGGCGGCCATGCGGTAAACAGCGCCGCCAGCAGCACCGCGCCCCCGGTCTGCCCCGTCAGCCGCGCGGTCCCCAGCATGCCGCTGGCCGCGCCGCTGCGGTGCAAGGGCGCCGACGTGACGATGGTGTGGTTGTTCGGTGACTGAAACAGCGCAAAGCCCGCCCCGCACACCGCCAAGCGCCAGGCGATGTTCAGGTCGCCCGGGCTGACAGGCAGCGCTGCGAGCAGCCACAGGCCAGAGGCAAAAATCACCATGCCAATGCCACCGAGCAAGCCATCGGGGTAGCGGCCAATCAGCCGCCCCGAAATGGGCGCGACCGCCGCGATGGCGAGTGGCCAGCAGGTGATGAGCAAGCCGGCGCGCAGCGGCGTGCGGCCATAGCTCTCCAGCAGCAGGAACGGCAGGCACAAATAGGCCAGCATCTGCGCGCCAAACGCGCCTACCGAGGACGCCATGGAGAGCGCAAAGACACGGTTGCGCAGCAAGTCCACCGGAAACAAGGGCGCCGCCAGGTGCCACTGCCGGCGCAGGTACACCCAGCCCACCACAGCCCCCGCGGCGAGCAGCGCCAGACCGGTGAGCGGCACGCCGCTGGCACCCGCGCTGCTGTGCATGCCCAGGCGCTCGCCACCCAGAAAGATCAGGGTAAACATGAGAATGTTCAGCACCACGTCCAGCATGGCCGGCCGTGGTGCTCGGCTGGCCACCACGTTGCGCGGCAGGGACTTGCGCCCCATCCACAGCGTCAGCGCCCCGAGCGGCAGGTTCAGGGCAAACAGCCAGGGCCAGGTCGCCACCGACAGGATGCCCGCCGCCACCGTCGGCCCGGCCACCGCCGAGAGCGCGACCACCATCGAATTGATGGCCATGCCGCGCCCGAGCAGGCTGCGCGGGTAAATGAGCCGCACCATGGCGGCGTTCACGCTCATGATGCCGGCGGCGCCCAAGCCCTGGAGCGCACGCGCCGCAATCAGCGCCGACAGAGACGTCGCCACCATGGCAAAAATCGACGACACGGCAAACATCGCCATGCCGACCAGGTACACGCGCCGGTAGCCCATGCGGTCGCCCAGCGAGGCCAGCGGCAGCAGCATGACCAGGGTGGCGATCTGGTAAGCATTGACCACCCAGACCGCGCTGGCGGCGCTGGCGTGCAGTTCCCGCGCAATGCCGGGCAGCGCCAGGTTGACGATGCTGCCGTCGAGCACCGCCATCGTCAGCCCCAGGATGATGACCAGCATGGCGCGGCTGCGCTCGGGCTGTGGCAGGCCGTCCTGCGGCGGGTGGGCAACGGCGGAGGACTTCATGCGGCGAGGCCCTGCGTGCGAACGTTCAAAAGCAAAAATGGCATGGCACGATTGTCGTGATTTGCGCCCCATCGCACGGGTGCACAGCGGCAGCCCTCACGCTTGCAAGTGCCATTGCGCCAGACCATTGCGCGCGTCAAAAAAGTTGGCCACTTGCACCGCCGGGCACTGCGCCCTCGGCTGCCAGCATGCGCAGCTTGGTTGCCGCGCCGCCATGCGCCGAAAAACCGCCCGGTCGCTGGCCCGCCGCCAGGATGCGGTGGCAGGGCACCACCGGAGCGAACGGATTGAAGCCCAGCGCCTGGCCCACGGCACGCGCCAGGTGCTTGCCGCCCAGATCCGCCGCCAACTCTCCGTAAGTGCGCGTCTGGCCTGGCGGAATGGCGCAGGCAAGCGCGTAGACACGGCGCTGGAAGTCGGTCAAGCCACTCATGTCAAGCACGATGCCGCGCATATCGTGTGGCTCGCCAGCCAGCAAGGCGGCAATCTGGCCGATCGCTGAAAGCACCTCGGGTGGCGGTGCCGCCTCGGGCAGCGGGCCGGTGTAGCGCAGCAGGCGCGCGCGGGTGCCCGCGTCATCCTGCTCGGGCAATTGCACGCCGCAAATGCCACGTGGCCCCCAGGCAATGCCGCAGGGGCCGATGGCAGTATCGAACAAGGCGTGGCCTGCGGGCGCGCTCATTACTACATTTTTGATAGCTGCTCACGCTTTTCTGATAAGCGCTGGAGGCCGATTTGGCTTCAAAATTCAACCCGCCCGCAGTTGCGCGCGCAGTTGCTGGCCCAGCTCGGGCTTGTCGGCAAAGGGGTCGGTGGGGTTGCGCGCCTGCACCACGTCTTCCATCCGCGTTTGCACCGAGGCCAGCGCCTTGGGGTGGCTGAAGATGTAGAACTGCCCGCTGGCCACGGCGTCGAACACCTTGTGCGCCACTTCGGCGGCGGTGATCTTGCCGCTGCCCACGGCCTTGTCGCTCATGGCCTGGCCGATGATCTGGCTTTGCGTGGGCTTGTCGGCTGCCAGGGTGGCGGGCCGGTTGCGGTGGCTCTGGCTGATGCCGGTGGGCACGAAAAAGGGGCACAGCAGGCTGGCGCCCACTTGGTCCGTCACCAGCGACAAATCCTGGTACAGCGTTTCGGTGAGCGCCACCACGGCGTGCTTGCTGACGTTGTAGATGCCCATGTTGGGCGGCGCCAGGAGCCCTGCCATGCTGGCGGTGTTGACGATGTGGCCACGCCATGCCGCATCCTGCTTGGCGGCAGCCAGCATCATGGGGGTGAACAGGCGCACGCCATGGATCACGCCCCACAGGTTCACGCCCAGCACCCAGTTCCAGTCGGCCACCGAGTTTTCCCACACCAGGCCGCCCGCGCCCACGCCGGCGTTGTTGAAGACGAAGTGTGGCGCGCCAAAGCGCTCTTGCACGGTCTTGGCGAGCTGCTCCATCTGCGCCGCGTCAGATACATCGACACGCCGCGCCAGCACCTGGCAACCGGCCGCGATCGCCTCGGATTCGGCGGCGTCAAGGGCGTCCTGCTGCACATCGACCAATACCAGGTTCATGCCGCGCTGCATGCCAATGCGCGCGCACTCCAAGCCGAAACCAGAACCAGCGCCTGTCAGAACGGCGGTCTTGCCTGCGAAGTCTTCAATCATGTGTCTGCCTTTTTAAGTACATAGCCGATACGCGGAAAATGGACGTGCACCGTACCGGCGCGCGGGTCTTCCCGGCGCAAGGTGTAGTGCGTGCGGCTGGCCGCCAGCAGCGTGCCGTGCGTCGCCTCGGTGCCAAAGCTCTCGGGGGTGATGGTGACTTCGCTGCCCAGCGCAATGCCGTGCTCGTCCTGGAAGATTTCGTTGATCAGCGGCAGGGGCTCGGCGTTGGCCGCCACGGTGATGGCGTCCTGCGCGCTGAATTTTTCCATGCGGCCGTGGCCGAGGGCCGCCACGCGATCCATCCATTCGAGCACGGCGGGTACATGGTCGAACACATCTGCCACGGTCGGCGTGCAAAGGCGGGTGAACCACAGCGCGTGGTAGGCCGCAAAGTCCGCCACGCAGGGCTCGGCGCCGAACAGGAAATCGTGCTCTTCCACCATGTGCGCAATGCGCCGCAGGTAGGAGCGGTAGGCCGCAGCGGCGTCCTGTGTGCGCAAGCGCGTCATGTTCACGTTCATGGCCTTGCGGTCTTCGGCAAAGGCAGCGCCGGCTTCGGGTGTGAGCTTGGCAAAAAGTGCTGCAATGCCCTTGGGTTGCATGTTCCAGGCCATCGACGTCCAGAACAGCGTGCTGTCGGCCCACTGGGCAAAGATGCGCGAGACGCCCTTGAGGTGCGGCGGGAACAAGGCGGGTTCCGGCTGGCGATGCTCCAGCACCTCGCAGATCAGGCTGGTGTCGCAGTAAATGTCGGCGCCAATCTGCAGCACCGGCGTACGCCGGTAGCCACCCGTCAGCGCCACCACGTCGGGTTTGGGCATGACGCTGGGGATGATGACGGATTTCCAGGGAAGTTGCTTGAAGCCCAGCACGAGGCGGACTTTCTCGGCAAACGGCGACGAGGGGTAATGGTGCAGGATGAGTTCCGTGCTCATGGTGTCTCCTTGGCAAGCGCTGGCTCCGCGGGGCGCAGCATCTCAATATGCGGAATGTCGTCTTCCAGGTAGGGCGCGCCCACCGGCACAAAGCCCAGCCCGCCATAAAAGCCTTGCAGATGCGCCTGCGCACTGATGCGCACCGCCCTGCCCGGCCACGCTTTGGCGCAGCGCGCCAGGCCCTCGGCCACCAGCACACGGCCCAGACCTTGGCCGCGTGCCTCGGGGGCGGTGACCACACGGCCAATGGAGGGCTCGGCAAACTTGGCCCCAGGGTCCACCATGCGCAGGCAGGCCTGGAGTTGGCCCGCTGCGTCGTAGCCCAGCAGGTGCCATGCCTGCCTGTCGGCGGCATCGGGGTCCTGGTACGGGCCTTGCTCAAGAATGAACACCCGGCAGCGCAGGGCCAGCGCGTCGTGCAGGGCGTGCACGCCCAGGTCCTCGAAGCGCTTACAGATCCAACTCAACGTCATTGCAGTGCTCCGCCGCGCTGAACTTCAACCCCGGCCTGGGAAACCGGCGCGGCCCAGGCCCGCAGCCGCCGTGCAAGGGCCGCCCCGCCGCATTGGCGGCGTCCCCCTTGAGGGGGAAGACGCGAAGCGGCTCAGGGGGTGCTTCATACCAGCTTGACGACCTGTTTGCCGAAGTTCTTGCCCTTGAGCAGGCCCAAAAATGCCTCGGGCGCGGCGGCAATGCCCTGGGCCACGCTCTCGCGCGGGCGCAGCTTGCCGGTGGCAACCAGCGTGCCCAGCTCGGTCAGCGCCTCGGGCCAGACTTCCATGTGCTCGCTGACGATGAAGCCTTCGAGCTTGAGTCGGTTCACCAGAATCAGCGCCGGGTGCGCCATGGGCAGCGGCGCGCCGTCGTAGCCGGCGATCATCCCGCACAGCGCAATGCGGCCAAAGGCGTTCATGCGCATCATCACGGCGTCCATGATCCAGCCGCCCACGTTCTCGAAGTAGCCGTCGATGCCCTTGGGGCAGGCCTCTTTCAGCGCCTGACCCATGGCCTTGCCGTCGCTGTGCTGCTTGTAGTCGATGCAGGCGTCAAAGTGCAGCTCGTCCACGGCGTATTGGCATTTGTCGGGGCCGCCGGCAATGCCCACCACGCGGCAGCCGCGCGCCTTGGCCAGGGCGGCAAAGGCGCTGCCCACCGCGCCGGTGGCGGCGCTGACCACCACGGTATCGCCCTCTTTCGGCGCGATGATCTTCACCAGGCCGTACCAGGCCGTGACGCCGGGCATGCCGACGGCGCCCAGGTAGTGCGACAGCGGCACGTGGGTGGTATCCACCTTTTTCAAGGAGCCGGGCTGGTTGGCGTCGACCACGCTGTATTCCTGCCAGCCGCCAAAGCCCACCACCTTGTCGCCCACGGCGAACTTGGGGCTGCGGCTCTCGACCACTTCGCCCACGGTGCCGCCCTGCATGACTTCGCCCAGCGGCTGGGGCTGGGCGTAGCTCTTGGCGTCGTTCATGCGGCCGCGCATGTAGGGGTCCAGACTCAAATAGTGGTGGCGCACCAGGACCTGGCCGTCCTGCAAGGCAGGCGTGTCGGTCGCGACGAGCTTGAAGTTGCTGGCCACGGCCTCGCCCTGGGGCCTGTTGTCGAGAAGAATTTGCTGGTTGCGGGGCATGGAAGGCTCCTGATAAGGATGGAGAAACTACTGTTTTGATAGCTGCTTGCGCATACCTATCAAGCGCTAGAGGCCTATTTGACCTGAAATTTTGTTGTGGTGCAGACGCGCCGTCAATCGGTGGCAATGGCGCGCAGTTCGTTCACGCTGCCCGGCCCGACTGGCAGGCGCCGCACGTACTTGAAGGTGCCGGTGGCGTGGGTGCACGGCCGGCCCTTGGCGTCAAAAACCGTCGCTTCGGTAAATGCCAGTGTGGCCGTGCGGTGGATCAAGCGGCCTTTGGCAACCAGTGGGCCTTGCGCCGCCTGCATGAAGCTGGTCTTCATCTCGATGGTGACCACGCCCATTTCGGGCGCAACGCTGCGCGCCGCCGTCGCCATGGTCACGTCCAGCAGCGTCATCGAAGCGCCGCCGTGCGTGACGCCAAACGAGTTGAGGTGCTCCGGCCGCGCCTCGTAGTGCAGCTCGGATTCGCCGTCCTGCATGCGCACCATGGCAAAGCCCAGGTGGTTGACGAACGGGATCTCAACCCCAAACCCCAGGCCGAATTCGGCGGCTGTGGCCATGGCGGTCAGCCTCCAACCAGGGCGCTCACGCCGCCGTCCACCGCAAGGTGCTGGCCCGTGATGTGCTTGCCGGCATCCGACGCGAACAATGCGCACAGGCCTTTCAAATCTTCGTCATCGCCCAGGCGGCCCAGCGGCGCATGGGCCTTGAGGTTCTCTTCGCCCAGCGTTTTAAGGAGGCCCGCGGTCATCTTGCTCGGGAAGAAGCCCGGGCAGATGGCGTTGACGCGGATGCCGTACTTGCCCCATTCACCCGCCAGCGTGCGCGTGAAGTTGATCACCGCGGCCTTGGAGGTGTTGTAGGCAATGGTGTTCATGCCCGGCGGGTTCCCGCCCAGCCCGGCAATGGACGCCACGTTGATGATGCTGCCGCGTTGGCGCGCAATCATGCTGTGCTTGGCGACGTGCTGGCTCAAGATGAAATAACCGCGCACGTTGAGGTTCATGACCTTGTCCCAGGCGTCGAGTGGGTGGTCCTCGGCCGGGGCGCCCCAGGTGGCGCCTGCGTTGTTGACCAGGATGTCGATGTCACCCATGCGCTCCATCGTCTCGCTGGCCAGGCGGTGGATTTCGGCTTCCTGCGCGCAATCGGCGGCAATCCAGCGGGCGTCGATGCCGGCCGCCTGCAGTTCGGCGGTGGCGGCTTCCAGGTCGGCGGCCTTGCGCGAGCTGAGCATGATTTTGGCCCCGGCTTCCCCCAAGGCATGGGCCATTTGCAAGCCCAGGCCGCGTGAGCCGCCGGTGACGAGGGCCGTCTTCCCGGTCAGGTCAAAGAGTTGCTGGATGGTGCGTGTCATAGGGGTCTCCTTGGAAGTTCTGGCGTGCGTGGTGCTGGCCGGGCTGGCCCAGCAATCGAGAAGCATTCCATTCTGCGACTTTGCGCCCCAGCGCACTGTCGCGCTGGCGATTGAAGCGCGCAGTGGGGGGCCTCAGTGTGTGCTTCAACCCCGCACGACAGCCTTCTTAACGCGGCGCCTGAACCCATACCTGGCGTGCGCGGCGCCCGGCTTGGGGGGCGCCCTGCCATCGCGCAGCAGCCTGACCCAGGCCCGGCGCGGCCCTGCCGGCATCGCCCTGTCCGCCTTTGCGATCGCGGTAGCGCAAGGCCCAGCGCTCGATCGTATGCAACGAGAGCGCGGCCAGGGCGGTCGAGATCGCCAGCGTGAGGACGACCACCACCGGCCAGGAGAAATCGGCGCGCAAATAGCGCACCACCGGGTAGTGCCACAAATAGACGCCGTACGACAGCGTGCCGAGCTTGGCCAGCGTGGGCGCGCTCAGCATCTCGTACACCAAGCCCGAACGCTGCTGCACAGCCACGAGCAGCACCATGGTGGCCAGTTCCACCACCGTGATGCCCCAGACCATGGCGCCCTGGTTGTCCCAGCCAAGCGCCATCAACAAGGGCACGGCCAATGGCAGCCACATGGCCCGCGGGAGGTGTTGGTGCAGCCAATGCACGAACGCCGGGCGCTCGTGCACAAGCGCCGCCAGCAAGCTGCCCGCCAGCAAACCGGAAACGCGGGTGTCGAAGCGGAAAAAGATCTCGTAGAACTGCTGGCCGTGCACCACCCACAGCAGCCGCCACAGCCAGCTCAGCAGGTAGAGAAGCGCAATCGGTCGCCAGACCTTCGTTGGCGGGGAAAACCGCACCAGCAGCATCAGCAGCGGCGGCCAGACGAGGTAGAAATGCTCTTCCACCGACAGCGACCACATGTGCAGCAGCGTGCCGGGGCTGTCAAAGAAGGCGATACCGTAGTCGGCCAGGTAGGCGAGAGACACCAGCGCATCCTGGTACACATCGCCAAGACCAGGCCAGAGCAGCGGCGCGACCAGACAGTAGGTGCCCAGAAACAGGGCCAGCGCGGGCATCAGGCGCAGGAGCCTGCGCCAGTAAAACCGTGCGTAGTCGATGCGCCCGTGGGCCTGGCGCTCCAGCAAGAGCAGCGAGGTGATGAGAAACCCGCTCAATACAAAAAACAGATCCACGCCCAGAAATGCGCCATCAAACAGCGGCACGTGCGCGTGCGACAGCACCACCAGCAGGATGGCGACACCGCGCAGCCCGTCCAGGGCGGGGTTGTAGCCCAGCGTGAAGTTTCTTGTTGCCAAATCCAGGTGCCTTTCTTGATTTCCGCTCACGACCTAGGGTTTTTACTGATGGGGACCGGATTCTAGGGGGGCGCCAGCGGGATGGCGTAACAAAAAGACAAGCACCGGCGCAGCGCTGGGCCATTTCCGCGAGAATGCACGGGCGCGGCGTGCATGCCGCGCTCAACTTTTGGCTCCTCGGGAGCCTTTTTAAACCACCGTGACTCCGCACGGTGGTGGCTGCTTTCAAACCGGACTTTGCCATGACCTTTACCCCTGCGCGCCGCTCGGCGCTCAAGCAGGCGCTGCTGTGCTGCGCCACCTTCACCACCCTTGCATCCACCCTGACCTGCCTGCCTGCGGCTGCCGCCGACAAAGTGCTGCGCGTCTCCGCCATTCCGGACGAAGCCCCCACGGAGCTGCAGCGCAAGTTCGCGCCGCTGGGCGAGTACCTGGCCGCGAAGACCGGCATGAAGGTGGTGTTCACCCCCGTCTCCGACTACGCCGCCGTGGTCGAATCGCTCGCCACGGGCAAGCTGGACCTGGCCTGGCTGGGGGGCTTCACGTATGTGCAGGCGAAGATTCGCACCCACGGCACGGCGATTCCCATCGTGCAGCGCGAGGAAGATGCGCACTTCACCTCCAAGTTCATCACCGCCAACCCCGCCATCAAGACCCTCGCCGACCTCAAGGGCAAGAGCTTTGCGTTTGGCGCGCCCTCGTCCACCTCGGGCAGCCTGATGCCGCGCTTCTATTTGCAGCAGGCCGGGCTGAACCCGGAGAACGACTTCAAAAACGTCGCCTTCTCGGGCGCGCACGACGCTACCGCGGCCTTTGTGGCCTCGGGCAAGGTGGAAGCCGGGGTGCTCAATACCTCGGTGTGGGACAAGCTGGTCGAGCAAAAGAAGGTGGACACCAGCAAGGTGCACGTCTTTGCCACCACGCCGCCCTACTTTGACTACAACTGGACGGTGCGCGGCGACCTCGACCCGGCGCTGATCCAGAAGCTCAAGGACGCCTTCCTCCAGCTCGACCCAGCCAACCCGCAGCAAAAGGACATCCTGGCGCTGCAACGGGCCTCGCGCTTCATCCCGACGCGTGCCGAGAACTACGATGGCATCGAAAAGGCGGCCCAGTCGGCTGGCCTGCTGAAGTAAACCCTGGCAGGCGCATGAGCTTCGACCTGAGCGGCGTGGGCCTCACCCACGCCAATGGCACCGTCGCCTTGCAGGACATTCCGCTCAAAGCCGGACAAGGCGAATGCCTGGCCCTGATTGGCCCGTCCGGCGCGGGCAAGACCTCGCTGCTCTCGGTGCTGGGCACCGCGCTGCGCCCGAGCACCGGCCAGGCAGTGGTCCTGCAAACCCCGCTGCCAACCACAGCGCAAGCCCCGGATCGCTCCTTGCGCGCCCGCATCGGCACGGTGCACCAGGCGCCGCCCCTGCCTGGCCGCCAGCGCGTGGTCACCGCCGTGCTGGCCGGGCGACTGGGGCAATGGCCGGCCTGGAAGTCCTTCGCCTCGCTGGTCTATCCGCTGGATATCGCGGGTGCACGGGCGGCTTTGGCGCGCGTGCAACTGGCCGACAAACTGTTTGCCCGCTGCGATGAGCTCTCGGGCGGGCAGTTGCAGCGCGTGGGCATCGCGCGGGTGCTCTACCAGCAGCCCGACCTGCTGCTGGCCGACGAGCCCGTGTCGGCCCTCGACCCTGCCCTCGCACTGGCCACGGTGCGCCTGCTGGTGCAGGACGCCGCCGCACGTGGCGCCACGCTGGTGGCCAGCCTGCACGCGGTGGACCTGGCGCTGGCCTGTTTTGCACGCATCGTCGGCATCCGCGCCGGGCGCATCGTCTTTGACCTGCCCGCCGCCCAGGTGGACGACGCCCTGCTGCACGCGCTGTACGCCAGCGAAGGCGAGGTGCTGCCGACGCTGGGCCAGGCGAGCGTCAGCGCGCCACCGCCACCGGGCGAAGCCGCCGCCAGGGCCATGCCCCTCATCGCCGGATGCCGCTGAACCCCGCCTTGCGCGACCCGGTTGCCAGCCGGCGCCTTGGCGGCGCCGTGCTGGCGCTGCTTGTGCTTTGGCCGCTGCTGCGCGCCGCGCAAGTGCACCCCAGCGCGCTGCTCGACCCGGCCAACCTGCGGGTCATTGGCGGCTTTCTCGCGGGCTTTCTGCCGCCGGAGACCGGCCCCGAATTCCGTGGCTACCTGGCCCACGCGACACTGGAAACACTGGCGATCGCCACCGCCGGCATGGCGCTTGCCTGGTTGCTGGCCGTGCCCCTGGCCTACGTGGCCAGCGGCGCCGGGCGCGAGCGGCGCACCCAGAACCCGGTGGCGCGCGGCCTGCTGACCATTCTGCGCAGCATTCCCGAACTGGTGTGGGCGCTGCTGTTCGTGCGCGTGCTGGGGCTGGGGCCGGCCGCCGGCGTGCTGGCGCTGGCGCTGACCTATGGCGGCATGCTGGCCAAGGTGTATGCCGAGATTCTGGAATCCACCGACCCCTTGCCGGCCCAGGCGCTGCGCACGAGCGGCGCCCGCCGGCCCGTCGCCATCCTCTACGGGCTGCTGCCCCAGGCGTCGAAGGAGCTGGCCAGCTACACGGTGTACCGCTGGGAATGCGCGATTCGCGCCTCGGTGGTGATGGGCTTTGTCGGCGCGGGTGGCCTGGGGCAGCTCATGGACCAGGCCATGAAGATGCTCAATGGGGGCGAGGCGGCCACCATCCTCGCCACCTTCATGCTGCTGGTGCTGGGCGCCGACGCCCTCGCCGGCTGGCTGCGCCGCTCGCTCGACACGCCGCCAGCGGCGCGTGCCACGCCCTGGGGCTGGCGCAGCGCGGGCTTTGCCCTAGCGACCGTGCTGGCGACCGTGGCCAGCTTCAGGCTGCTCGACATGCCGCTGCTGGCGCTGTGGTCGGGCGAATCCTTGCATGCCATCGCCGATTTGGTGACCAGCTTCTTTCCGCTGGATGTTTCCGCCCCGCTGCTGCGCAAGGTGGCGGTGGGCACCTGGGAGACGTTTGCCATGTCGGTGGTCGGCACGCTGCTCGCAGCCGTGGCGGGCCTGCTGCTGGCGTTGCCCAAATGGCGGCCGCCCTACACGCTGGTGCTCAACACCCTGCGCTCAGTGCCGGAACTGGTGTGGGCCACCATCACGGTGCTGTGCGTGGGCCTGGGCCCGTTTGCCGGTGCGCTGGCGCTCGCGCTGCACACGGCCGGCGTGCTGGGGCGCCTGTATGTCGAGGCGCTGGTGAATGCCCCGCCCGCGCCGACCGGGGCTTTGCGCCTGGCGGGAGCCAGCGGCAGCCAGGCCTTTCTGTATGGCACCCTGCCCGGCGCGGCGCCGCAGCTCATCGCCTACACGCTCTACCGCTGGGAGATGAACATCCGCATGGCCGCCATTCTGGGCTTCGTCGGCGCTGGGGGCCTGGGGCAACAGCTGTACTTCGAGCTGTCGCTGTTTCACTATGCGCAGGCGGCGACCGTCATCATCGCCATGCTGCTGCTCTCGGTCGCAGTGGACCAGTCCAGCGCCTGGCTGCGCAGGGCGATGCGCTAAGAGCGGCTTACAAAACTCCCCTGGCGCCGTTGTTCCGTCTTGTCGTACTTGCTCGTACTGCCTGCGACGGAACGCCTTGTCAGGGCCGCTTCGCTGAGCTTTGTAAGCCGCTCTTGGCGCATCGCGCCTAGCTTTACTTCTTCTTTTCTTTGCCCTTGGGCATCACGGCGGTCATGGGCGGCGTGGGCCGGTCGGTGCCGCCGGTCTTGGGAAGCGAAGTGTCCTTTTTCGGTTTCTTCGCCATCTTTTCGTTGCGCTGTTCTTTTGCCATGCCAGGCTCCACAAGTTCAGCCCGACATGGGCCTTAGGGTGCGAATGGTAGGCTGAAAAATCGCCGAAAAAACGGGCGTGGACAGAAACTCCTCGCAAGCCGTTACGCCGCCCATCGGTGGGAGGGCGCGGGGCTGCGCCGCAGCGCTTAAAAAGCCTCTTCCGCCAGGCTTGCGCAGGTCATGTCGCGCGCATTCACCACCTTGAGCCAGGCGCCGACCTTGGGCAGCTCATAGTGATAAAAATAGCGTGTAGCGCCCATTCTTCCTGCGCTCGAAGCTACTGAAAGCGTAGCATCCAGGCGCAGCGTGGCCAGGGCCACATCCAGCCACACCCACGCCAGCACGGTGTGGCCAAAGGCCTGCATATAGGGCACGGCATTGGCCAGGGCCTCGGTGGGGTTGCCCGTGGCCCAGGCCGCCTGTGTGGCACTGCCCACCTGCTGCAAGGCATCGTCCAACTGCGCGGCATAGTCGGCCAGCGCAGGCACGGCGGCGGCCTGCGCCATGGTGGCCTGCATGCGCGCGGCCAGCAGTTGCAGGCCTTTGCCGTTCTCCATCAGCACCTTGCGGCCGAGCAGGTCGGCGGCCTGGATGCCGTGCGTGCCCTCGTGGATCATGTTCAGGCGGTTGTCGCGCCAGTACTGCTCCACCGGGAAGTCGCGCGTGTAGCCGTAGCCGCCGTGGATCTGAATGGCCAGCGAATTGGCCTCCAGGCAGAACTCGCTCGGCCAGCTCTTGGCAATCGGCGTGAGCACTTCGAGCAGCAGGCGCGCCTCATCGGCTGCTTCGGGCTGGCCGGTGTGCTGCTCATCCACCAAGCGGGCGCAGTACAGGTTGAGCGCCAGTGCACCTTCGCCATAGCTCTTTTGTGCCAGCAGCATGCGCTTGACGTCGGCGTGCTCGATGATGCGCACCTGCGGCTGGGCAGCGTCCTTGCCGCCAGCACCCGTGGGCCGGCCCTGAGGGCGGTTCTTGGCGTAGTCGAGGCTGGCGTAGTAGCCCGCCAGGCCCAGCATGGTGGCCGCCATGCCAATGCCGATGCGCGCCTCGTTCATCATGTGGAACATGCAGGCGAGGCCCTTGCCGGGCTGGCCCACCAGGTAACCCACGGCCCCCGCCCTGCCCTGCACCGGGTATTTGCCCTCGCCAAAATTGAGCAGCGTGTTGGTGGTGCCGCGCCAGCCCAGCTTGTGGTTCAGCCCTGCCAGCGCCACGTCGTTGCGCACGCCGGTGAGCTTGCCCTCGGTATCCACCAGCTTCTTGGGCACGATGAACAGCGAAATGCCGCGCGTGCCGGGCACCAGCTTGCCATCCGGCCCCGGAATCTTCGCCAGCACCAGGTGCACGATGTTCTCCGACAGCTCGTGCTCGCCCGACGAGATCCACATCTTGTTGCCGGTAAGCCGGTAGCGGGCGCCGAGCGGGTCGGTGTCAGACCCATCACCGTCCGGCACTGCACGGGTAGCCACATCACTCAAGCTGGAACCCGCCTGCGGCTCTGACAAACACATGGTCCCCGAGAAGCGCCCGGAAAACTCGTTGAGCGCAAACACCTGCTTCTGCAGCGGCGTGCCGTGCACCATGAGCAGGTTGGCATTGCCCGTGCTGAGCAGGTTGGAGCTGATGCTGATCGACGCTACGGCAAAGAACGCGTTGGCCGCAGCATCCACCGTGTAGGGTAGCTGCATGCCGCCAATGCCGTAATCCTGCGCCGCGCTGAGCATGCCGGACGCTGCGTAGGCGTCGTAAGCGTCCTTCGTGGCCTGCGGCAGGATCACTTTTTCTCCGTCGAACTGCGGCTCCTGCACGTCCACCGTGCGGTTGAACGGCGCGTACTTCTCGCGCGCGATGCGCTCGCAGGTGTCGAGCACGGCGTCAAAGGTCTCGCGCGAATGGTCGGCAAAGCGCTCGCGCGCGTTGAGCGTTTCGGCCTGGAGCCAGTCGTACAGCAGGAAATCGAGGGTGGAGCGTAGGGTCGTCATGCGGAAAATTATGGGCGGGGACGGCCGGGAAGGCATGTCCGCTGGGCGACGCGGTGGGGGGTTGTCGCTACCGGGGCACGAATTTGTAGCTTTTTTGGCATCTAGCGCTTATAGGGAAAGCGCTATTAGCTATAAAAACAGGAGCTATTTTCGCCGATTCGGATGGATTCATTTCTGGCTGGCTGAATCAAACTCGGAAGAGCCATTCATCCCGCAAGCGCGCAGCGGCCAGTCATGCTCCACAACACATGGTGTACAAGGAACCGTCCGCCGCGCCGCATGGCCCAATCGAGCAAGGAAGGTGGAGAGCGAAACCACAAACGGTCATCGGTGCAGGCGGCCAGTGGTCTGCAGACCCTGATGAAAGATGTGCACGGGGAACCCATTCGTCGAGGCTGGCAATCGAACATCCGAAAGGAGAACCATGAGCAGAGTATTCGTCAACATTGGGCTTAGCCTCGATGGCTACATGGCGCCGGAAGGGATGACCATGGACAAGCCTGAGTACAAGAACTGGGGCGCCAAGTGGGAGGCGTTGATGGCCTGGCTCCTCCGTCAACAGTACTTCCGCGAGAAGCTCAAGTTCGGCCCAGGGGGAGAGACTGGCCCGGTCAACGACATGGTTCGCCACACCTTCGAGCGCACCGGTGCCCACATCATGGGTAAACGCATGTTCGACCAAGGCGAGGTTAGTTGGCCAGAGGAGGCTCCGTTTCACACGCCGGTATACGTTCTTACCCACGAGAAGCGAGATCCTTGGATGCGCCCTGGCGGAACGGCGTTTTACTTCATCAACGAGGGACCTGAGCGTGCGCTTGCCCTGGCTCGGGAGGCTGCAGGAAGTCGTGACGTTCGCATCTCAGGAGGAGCAGCGGTGATCCAGCAGTACCTTAACCTCGGTGTTGTTGATGAGCTGGAAATTGCCCTGGCACCCGTGTTCTTCGGCGGCGGTCGGCGGCTCTTCGAGCACCTGAGCGAGCCAGGGCCGCAGTTTCGCATTGACAAGGTCCTTGGCGGTTCAGCCGCCACACACCTGCGGTATGTGCGTCAGTGAGGGCGGCCCGACAACCGGTTGCAGCGGACGGCCCGCTGTGCGGCCTGCCGCTGAACCGAAGCGTCAAACCCCATGGAATCCAGCCGCGTCACTTCCCCGGTGCTTCGGGTTTCGTGAGCGTCTGCAAAGGCATCGCCCAAGGGCGAAGTCTGACGCAGGTTCAGCAGAAAATATTGGTGTTTTAGGCCTCTAGCGCCCGTCCATCAAGCGCGAGAAGCTATCAAAACAAAAGCAAACGCCCCGTGCAAACCTTCCGGTCTGCATGGGGCGTTGTGTTTGAGCCGGCCGTCAGCGCTTACAGCACTTCAAACACACCCGCCGCGCCCATACCGCCGCCAATGCACATGGTGACGCAAACCCGCTTCGCCCCACGGCGCTTTCCTTCGATGAGGGCGTGGCCGGTCAGGCGCTGGCCGCTCATGCCGAAGGGGTGGCCGACGGCGATGGCGCCGCCGTTGACGTTGAGCTTGTCGACTGGGAGGCCCAGCTTGTCGCGGCAGTAGATCACCTGCACGGCAAAGGCTTCGTTCAGCTCCCACAGGTCGATGTCGTTGATGGTCAGGCCCAGGCGCTTCAAGACCTTGGGGATGGCGAACACGGGGCCGATGCCCATTTCATCGGGTTCGCAGCCGGCCACCGCAAAGCCGAGGAAGCGGCCCAGGGGTTTGAGGCCCTTTTGCTCGGCGATTTTTTCATGCATCACCACCACCGCACCAGCGCCATCCGACAACTGGCTGGCATTGCCCGCCGAGATCAGGCCGCCGGGCAGGGCCGAGCGCAGGTCTTTGATGCCGTCGTAGGTGGTGCCGGCCCGAATGCCTTCGTCGTCGCTCACGGTGACCTGCTTGGTGGTCAGGCCCATGACTTTGTCAGCCACGCCCATGGTGACGGTGATGGGGGCGATTTCTTCCTTGAACAGGCCTTTTGCCAGCGCGTCGCTGGCCTTTTGCTGGCTGCTGGCGCCGTATTCATCCATGGCCTGGCGGGTAATGCCGTAGCGCTTGGCCACTTGCTCGGCGGTTTGCAGCATGGACCAGTAGACCTCGGGCTTGTTCTTCATGAGCCAGGGGTCGTGCAGCATGTGCGTATTCATCTCTTGCGCGGTGCAGGAGATGACTTCCACGCCGCCCGCGACGTACACGTCACCTTCGCCGGCCATGACGCGTTGCGATGCAATCGCAATCGTCTGAAGGCCCGAGGAACAAAAGCGGTTGATGGTCATGCCCGATACCGTGACGGGGCAGCCGGCGCGCAGCGCGATCTGGCGGGCGATGTTGGCACCCGTGGCGCCTTCGGGCGTGCCGCAGCCCATGATGACGTCATCCACCTCGGCGGCTTCAATGCCGGCGCGCAGGATGGCGTGCTCGACCACGTGGCCGCCCATGGTGGCGCCATGGGTCATGTTGAAAGCGCCCTTCCAGGACTTGGTCAGGGGGGTGCGGGCGGTGGAAACGATTACGGCGGAAGTCATGGTGAATCCTTAAAAGTTGTGCACATTCAGGGCGCGGGTGCCTTGGCACCCTCGCTCAACAGTCGGTAATAGAAGCGGATGGCTTCCGCGTAGTTGCTGGTGGACAGGCGCTCGTTCGTGCCGTGAAAACGCTTGAGGTCTTCGGCATTGGCGCGCACCGGCGAGAACTTGAAGATGTGGTCGCTCAGCTCGCCGTAATGAACGGAATCCGTGGCCGCCACCATCAAGCCCGGCGCCACGAGGGTGCCGGGGAAGACTTCGCGGATCGTCTTGTTCAACAGGTGGTACTGGCTGGAGTCGGTGGGGGCCACCTTGGACGCCTCCTGCGCGCCGGGCAGCGCGGTGACCTTGACCTTGCCCTCACCCACGGCCTGCGCCAGCTCAGACTTCACGTGCTCCAGCACCTGGGCCTGGGTGTCGCCGGGCAAGATGCGGAAGTTCACCGTGGCGTCGGCGCGGCCAGGCAGCACGTTTTCCTTGTTGCCGGCATTCACGATGGTCAGCGCCGTGGTGGTGCGCAGCATGGCGTTGGTGCTGGCAGCGCCTTCAAGCTGCTTTTGCACGACAGGGCCAAACAGCCACAGGTTCGAGAGTGCGACGCGCGAAAAACCGCTCATTTCCGGGGCGATGGTGTCGAACATTTCACTGCCGACGCCGCGAATGCCGGCCGGCAGTTGCTTGTCTTCAAGCTGCTTCAAGGCCGTGCTCATCATGGCAATGGCGCTGGTGCCGTGCTTGGGCGGCATGGACGAATGCCCCGGCGTGGCAGACACCGACAGCTCGACCGACAGATAGCCTTTTTCTGCCACGCCAATGAGCGCAGCAGGTTTGGCCAAACCGGGCAAGATGCCGTCGAGAATCAGCAGGCCTTCGTCAATGACGAAATCCGGGTGCACGCCGCGCTGCTTGAGCAACGCCGCTATCTCGGTCGCACCGCGCAGGCCGCTTACCTCTTCGTCTGCGCCATAGGCCAGGTACACGGTGCGCTCGGGTTGGTAGCCGCTGGCGACCAGCATTTCAACCGCTTCGAGTTGGGACATGAGGTTGCCCTTGTCGTCCCACGAGCCACGGCCCCAGATGAAACCATCCTTGACCGCCCCGCTAAACGGTGGTTCGGTCCAGTCGCCTTCGGTGCCCGGCGCGATGGGCACTACGTCCTGGTGCGCCAGCAACAGAATGGGTTTCAAGTCAGGCTTGCTGCCCTGCCAGGTGTAGAGCAGGCTCAGGCCATTGACCACCTCGCGTTGGAGCGCTGCGTGGGTTTTGGGAAAGCGCTGCTCCAGCAAGGCATGGAACTGCTGGAACTGGTCGGCATTGAGCTGCGGGTCGTCGCGCGACGAGATGGTGCGCAAGCGCACCGCCTCGCCAAGGCGTTTGGCCGCGCCCTGCTCGTCCACCGGCAGCACGGCCAGCGGCGGCACATCAAGCTGGCGCGAACCCTTGCGCAGCGTGTTGGCGGCCACGGCCGCCACCAGCACCACGATCAGCGCCAGCACGCCCAGAAAGAACTTCTTGATCACGGCGGTGCGCGCGAATCAGCTAAAGGTCTTGCCTTCGGCGGCCAGCTTGGCGAGCAAGGGCGCGGGTGTCCAGAACGCCTGGTCGTCCCTGGGGTTCTGCGCAAAGCGGTTCATGGCTTGCACCAGGTTGAACAGACCCTGCTCGCCCGCGTAGTGCATGGGGCCGCCACGGTAAATCGGGAAGCCGTAGCCCGTGAGGTAGACCATGTCGATGTCACCGGACTTGCTGGCAATGCCGTCTTCGAGGATGTGCGCGCCTTCGTTGACCAGGGCATAGACCAGGCGCTGGACGATTTCTTCGTCGGAAATCTTGCGCGGCGTGATGCCAAGCTCCTTGCGGTGGTCTTCAATCATCTTGTTGACCAGCTCGCTGGGGATGGCATCGCGCTTGCCGGCCTGGTAGTCGTACCAGCCCGCGCCCGTCTTCTGGCCGTAGCGGCCCAGCTCGCACAGCTTGTCGGCCGTGCGGCTGTATTTCATGTCGGGGGTTTCCAGCGCACGGCGCTTGCGGATGGCCCAGCCAATGTCGTTGCCGGCCAGATCGCCCATGCGGAACGGCCCCATGGCCATGCCGAATTTCTCTAGTGCCTTGTCCACCTGCTGGGGCGTTGCGCCTTCGTCGAGCAAGAAGCCGGCTTGCTGGCTGTAGCGCTCGATCATGCGGTTGCCAATGAAACCGTCGCAGACGCCGGAGACCACCGCCGTCTTCTTGATCTTCTTGGCCAGCGCCATGACGGTGGCGAGCACGTCCTTGGCGGTGTGTTGGCCGCGCACCACTTCGAGCAGCTTCATCACGTTGGCGGGGCTGAAGAAGTGCGTGCCCACCACGTCCTGCGGGCGCTTGGTGAAGGCGGCGATCTTGTTGACGTCCAATGTGGAAGTGTTGGAGGCCAGGATGGCGCCCTGCTTGCACACGGCGTCGAGCTGCTTGAACACGGCTTCCTTGACGCCGATTTCTTCGAACACGGCTTCAATGACCAGGTCGGCATCCTTCAGGTCGGCGTAGTCGAGCGTGGTGGTCAGCAGGGCCATGCGCTGCTCGTACTTGTCCTGCTTGAGCTTGCCCTTTTTGACCTGGGCCTCGTAATTCTTCCTGATGGTGGCCAGGCCGCGGTCAAGTGCTTCCTGCTTCATCTCCAGCATCTTGACCGGAATGCCGGCGTTCAAGAAGTTCATCGCAATGCCGCCGCCCATGGTGCCGGCGCCGATCACACCCACGCTCTTGACGTCGCGCTTGGGCGTGTCCGAAGGCACGTCAGGGATCTTGCTGGCGGCGCGCTCGGCCATGAACAGATGGCGCAGCGCGCGCGACTCGGGCGTCCACATCAGGTTGATGAACAGCTCGCGCTCGATCAGCAGACCGTCGGCAAATTTGCCTTTGGTGGCTGCTTCGACCGCGTCCACGCACTTGGCGGGCGCCGGGTAGTTCTTGGACATGCCCTTGACCATGTTGCGCGCGAACTGGAAGTAGGCGTCGCCCTGGGGGTGCTTGCACGGCAGGTTGCGCACCAGCGGCAGGGGGCGCGTGTCGGCTACCGAGCGGGCAAAGGCGAGTGCCTCTTCTGCCAGCGATTCGGGCGACGCGGCCATCCTGTCGAACAGCTTCTGGCCGGGCATGGAGCCGAGCAACTCGCTTTTGACTGTCTCGCCGCTGACGATCATGTTCAGCGCGGCTTCGACACCGACGACACGCGGCAAGCGCTGCGTACCACCCGCACCGGGCAGCAGGCCAAGCTTCACCTCGGGCAAGGCCACGCTGCATCCAGGGGCAGCAATACGGTAATGGCAGCCGAGGGCCAGCTCCAGACCACCGCCCATGCACACCGAATGGATGGCGGCGATCACCGGCTTTGCCGATGCCTCGATGGCGGCAATGACAGAGTGCAGGTTGGGTTCCTGCATGGATTTGTCGGTGCCGAACTCCTTGATGTCCGCACCCCCCGAGAAGGCGCTGCCGGCGCCGGTGACGATGATGGCCTTGACGGCGGCATCTTGCTGGGCGCGGTTCAGTCCATCCACGATGCCCTGGCGGGTGGAGAGACCCAGACCGTTGACGGGCGGGTTGGCCAATGTGATGACGGCCACATCGCCGTGGACCTGGTATTGGGCGCTCATGCTGGCTTCCTTGCTAATGATAGAAAAAGAACGGTCGTGCGTTTTTAATTGTAGGCAGTTTCCGGGGATTTGCCATGGCCGCTTTGTCCCTGGCGGGACAAGGGCGGCCACCTCAAACCTCCAGCCATTCCTTGCGCACACCGCTGTTGGCACGCAGGCTGTCTGGCGTGCCATCGAAAACGATGCTGCCATGGCCCATGACCAAGGCGCGGTCAGAGACGGTCATGGCAATGGTGAGTTTTTGCTCGATCAGCAGCACGGAAATGCCACGGCTTTTGAGCGTCTTGAGAAATTCGCCCACCTGCTCGACGATTTTGGGCGCCAGCCCCTCGGTGGGCTCATCGATGATGATGAGGTCCGGGTCACCCATCAGCGTGCGGCACAGGGTGAGCATTTGCTGCTCACCACCCGACATCACGCCGGCCTGCACGTTGGAGCGCTCCTCCAGCCGGGGAAACATCGCGTACATGTCCTTGAAAGTCCAGCGACTCCCCTTGCCATTGCCCTTTTGGCCCAGCAGCAGGTTTTGGTACACGGTGAGACTGGGGAACACGTCACGGCTCTCGGGCACGTAGCCCACACCGGCGTGCGCCACCTCGTAGGCTTTGCTGCCATTCAGGGGGCGCTCTTTCCACGTCATGGTGCCGCTCCAGTCCACCAGCCCCATGATGGCCTTGGCGGTGGTGGAGCGGCCCGAGCCGTTGCGCCCCAGGAGCGCCACGATTTCCCCTGGTTGGATGTCAAAGCTCACGCCGTGCAGCACATGGCTTTTGCCGTAATAGGCGTGCAGATCGCGTATGTGCAGCATGTCAGTGGCCCTCCGCCTGTGCGTCGGCCACCGAGGAGCCCAAATACGCCTCTTGCACCCGCGCATTGGCGCGTACGGCGTCCGGCGTGTCGAATGCCAGCACCTCTCCGTAGACCACCACCGCGATGCGATCGGCCAGGCCAAACACCACGCCCATGTCATGCTCCACGGTAAGCAGAGTCTTTCCGACCGTGACCTCTTTGATCAGCTCGATAAAGCGCTCTGTCTCTGATTTGTTCATGCCTGCCGTGGGTTCGTCCAGCAGGATCACGTTGGCGCCGCCTGCGATGGTGATGCCAATCTCTAGCGCGCGCTGCTCTGCATAGGTGAGGTTGACAGCAAGCACATCGCGTTTCGTGTCGAGTCGAATCATCTTCATCAGCGCATTGGCGCGCTCATTGGCGTCGTCCAGATTCGCGAGAAATTTCAGAAAGGTGTATTTGTAGCCCAGGCTCCAGAGCACGCCGCAGCGCAAGTTCTCAAATACGCTGAGCTTGGGAAAGATATTGGTGATCTGAAAACTGCGTGACAGGCCAAGGCGATTGATCTCGAACGGCCGTTTGCCATTGATGCGATGTCCGTTCAACAGCACGTCGCCACTGGTGGGCTCGAAGCGACCACTGATCAGATTGAACAGTGTGGACTTGCCGGCGCCATTGGGCCCGATGATGGCGACGCGCTCACCCGCCCTGACGGCAAGGTTCACGCCACGGATGATTTCGGTCTTGCCAAAGCGCTTGCGCAGGTCTTTGAGTTCCAGTGCGCAATTGGCCTGTCCGTGCGCGGCTTGTGCCGCGCCACTGCCCCCAGGGGGTACGTTCACATGGTTGGTGTGATTTGGCGCCGTATCCATGTTACAGAGCCCCCCGCCCTTTGGTTTGGTCTTCAATGTACTCTTGGGCGGCGCTCCATTGGCGCGCAAATTTTCTGCGTGCCACCTCAAACAGCGCGGCGCCCACGAGCATCACGAAGCCAGCGCCCAGCCAGGCGCTCATCGCCTTGGTGTCCAGTACCATTCCCATGAAGGGCGTGCCTGGCCCCTGGCCGCTATTGAGTTGTACGTGGTAGGTCATCTCGATCAGGGCCGCGGCCCCAGTCAGGACGATGAGTGCCGTAGCCGCCAGGGCCAGGTAGTGGATCAGCAAGGGCCGCAACCTGCCAAATGAGGCCACCCGCACGTTCATCATGATCAGGCTGGCAATGCCGCCAGGCGCATACATGACCATCAGCAGAAACGCGAATCCCAAGTAAAGCAGCCAGGCCCGAGTCAGCTCGCTAAGAACGATGGTGGCCAGCACCATCAGAATGCCGCCGATGATGGGGCCGAAGAAGAACGTGGCACCGCCCAGGAAGGTGAACAACAAATAGGCACCGGAACGGTAACCGCTGACCACCTCAGAAGTGACGAGTTCGAAATTCAATGCGGCAAGTCCGCCGGCGATACCCGCAAAAAACCCGGCCACCAGAAAAGCGATGTAACGCACCATCTGCGTGTCGTAGCCGACGAACTCCACGCGCTCTGGGTTGTCGCGCACGGCGTTGAGCATGCGCCCCAGTGGCGTCCGGGTAAAAGCGAACATCAGTGCCGTGCAGACGAAGGTGTAAAGCGCGATCAGGTAGTACAACTGAATCTGCGGGCCAAATGTGATGCCTAGCGGATGCAAACCGGTGACGCGGTCACCCGAGATACCGCCCTCACCGCCAAACACGCCCGGGAACATGAGCGACATGGCCGCCACCAATTCGCCAATGCCCAAAGTGATCATGCCAAACGTAGTGCCAGCCTTTTTGGTCGTCACCCACCCCATCAGCACCGCAAAGGCCAAGCCGCCTAAGCCGCCGACCAATGGAATCAGGCTCACAGGGACATACAGGGTGCCAGCATCCACGAGCGTGAGCACATGGATCGCCAGAAAGGAGCCCAAACCCGAGTGCACGGCATGGCCGAAACTCAGCATGCCGCCCTGCCCGAGCAGCATGTTGTAGCTCAGGCAGACGATGATGGCCACACCCATCTGGCAGAGCATGGTCTGGCTGAGGCCACTGGTAAATACCAGGGGTGCCACCAGCAACACCAGTGCAAAACTGCCCCAGATCACGAACCGCCCGAGGTTCAGCGGCTTGAATTGATAGACCTTGGATCGCATGCGGTCAGCCCTCTCGTGTACCCATAAGACCCTTGGGCCGGAAGATCAAAATCAGAACCATGAGCAGGTAAGGCAGGATCGGCGCCACCTGGCTGAGCCGCATGCTCCACACCGGATAGCCAAAGGTGTCTGGGGTGATGTGAACACCCAGAAAACTCGCGGCGCCGAGCAGCGTGCTGTCAATGCCCACCGCCAAGGTTTGAATGACGCCAATGAGCAGCGACGCGAGGAAAGCCCCCGCCAACGAGCCCATGCCACCGACCACCACGATCACGAAAATAATGGCGCCTACGGCCGCCGCCATGCCAGGCTCAGTCACGAAAGCATTGCCACCAATGACGCCTGCCAACCCCGCCAGCGCAGCACCGCCACCAAATACCAGCATGAAAACACGCGGTACGTTGTGGCCCAGCGCTTCAACGGCCTGAGGGTGGGTCAACGCGGCCTGAATCACCAGACCAATGCGGGTACGCGTGAGCAGCAGCCAGGTGCTGAGCAGCATCAAAAGCGCCACCAGCATCATGAAGCCGCGATAGATCGGAAACTGAATGCCGTACAGGGTAAACAGCGGGCCGCTGAGCACGGTCGGAATGCGGTAGTCGACCGAACCGCGGCCCCACACCAACTGCACCAGTTCGACAACGATGTAGCTCAGCCCGAAGGTCAGCAGCAGCTCCGGCACATGGCCGAATTTGTGCACCCGGCGCAAACAGTACCTTTCAAATGCGGCACCTATCAGGCCGACCAGCAGCGGCGAGATCACCAGCGCCGGCCAAAAACCGATCACACGCGCCGTGCTGTACGCAAAAAATGCCCCTAGCATGTAGAAGCTTGCGTGGGCGAAATTGAGCACGCCCATCATGCTGAAAATCAGCGTGAGCCCGGAGCTCAGCATGAACAGGAGCAGCCCGTAGCTCAGCCCGTTCAAAATCGAAATGACGTAAAACTCCATGCAGCACCCGTCTGGTCAAAGGCCGTGAATACAAGGTCGATCAGAAATAGAAAAGCCGGGACGACAATTGCAATCCCGGCTTGCTCCGCCGCTGCAGGCTTGGCCTCAGCCAGGGCGCTTCATCTGGCAGCTGGTGGGCGTGCTTGAGACATAGGGCTCAAACTGCTTGACCGGGGCAAACGTGTACCCCGTGTTCTCGTTGCTGTAGGGGTACTTGGCGCTGACCTTTTCCCACTTCGTGATGAACAGGCTTTGCTGCAATTGGTGGTCCGACTTGCGCATCGTGACCTCGCCTGCAAAGCTCGGAACTTCCATGCCTTCCAAGGCCTGCGCGACCTTGACCGAATTGGTCGACTTGGCTTTGACCATTGCGGCGTTCAGCAGTTTGATGCCGTTGTAAATGGCAAAGGTATAGAAGTCGTCGTTGTACTTTTTCTTGAACCCATCAACGACCTTGCCCAGCTCTCCCGTCGTCTGCGAGTAACCGTAGGACACTACGTAGACTTGGGTTTTGTCCCCCAGGGCGGCAAGTGCCGTCGGCGTGCCGGAGACACCCGCATAGTAGGTGTACATCGGCAAATTCAGACCCGCTTCGCCCAAGGCCTTTACGAAAAGGGTCAAGTCGGCACCCCAATTGCCGGTCACGATGGCGTCGGCACCCGACTGCTTGATCTTGGCCACGTAGGGCGCAAAGTCTTTGACATGCCCGATCGGCACATAGTCATCGCCGACAATTTGCACATCTGGGCGCTTGCGCTTGATGTCTGCCTGAAAGTATTTGGAAACCTCGTGTCCGTGCGAGTAGTCCTGGTCCAGCATGTACACCTTCTTGACTTCCGGCTTGTCTTTCATGAAGGTGGTGAGTGCCTCCATCTTCATGGTGGTATCGGCGTCAAGACGGAAATGCCAGAAGCTGCAATCCTCGTTGGTCAGGGTTGGAGAAACCGCAGCGTAGTTGAGGTAGACAACCTCTTTTCCAGGATTGCGTTCGTTGTACTTGGTAACCGCCTGCTCCAGTGCCAGCGCGGCTCCCGACCCGTTGCCTTGGGTGATGTAGTGATAGCCTTGATCAATAGCCGCCTTCAGCTGGGTCACTGCGCCCTGCGGCGAACCACCCGAATCAAAGGCATTGACCTGAAACGTCACTCCCGAAGGATTCTTGCTGCCGGAAAAATAATCGGCGACGTACTGCCAGCTCTTGAGCTGGTTTTGTCCTACATTGGCGAAGGGGCCAGACAGCCCCTCGATCATTGCGATCTTGACCGTCTCACCCTGTTGGGCGAATACGCCTCCAGCGCTTATAAGAAGTACGCTTGCAGCTAGTGTTTTAGTAGCAAAATTCACGCTTTGTCTCCTTGTGTTTGACGAACGGCTTCAGCCTAACCGGTGGTGCACGCGCAAGGCACAGGGAATGCCCTTATGGCCTATCGCACAGGCGACTGCGCCTGTGAACCGAGCGCGGCCCGAACGCCTCAAAGACCTGGCAGCTTGTAATCCTTGAGCTGCTCACGCAGGCGCGTCTTGAGCATCTTGCCCGTGGCGCCCAGCGGGATGGCGTCAACAAACACCACATCGTCCGGAATCTGCCATTTCGCGGTCTTGCCCTCATAAAAAGCAAGCAATGCTTCTCGCGTGAGCTCGGCGCCGGGCTTGAGCGCGATCGCGACGATGGGGCGCTCATCCCACTTGGGGTGCGGCATGCCGACGCAGGCGGCCATGGCAACCGCTGGGTGCGCCATGGCGATGTTCTCGATGTCAATGGAGCTGATCCACTCGCCGCCCGACTTGATCACGTCCTTGCTGCGGTCGGTGATCTGCATGAAACCGTCGGCGTCAATGGTGGCCACGTCGCCCGTGGGGAACCAGCCGCGGCCCTGCGCGTCGGCCACCAGTGGGCTTTCGCCCTTGTAATAGCTCTCGATGATCCAGGGGCCGCGCACCAGCAGGTCGCCGTAGGTCTTGCCATTCCAGGGCAGTTCCTTGCCGTCCCCATCGACGATCTTCATATCCACGCCGTAGATCGCCCGACCCTGCTTTTGCAGGATCTTCATTTGCTCGTCCTTGGACAATTCCAGCTGCTTGTTTTTCAACGTGCACAGCGTGCCGAGCGGGCTCATTTCCGTCATGCCCCAGGCGTGCAGCACCTCGACGCCGTATTCGTCCTGGAACGCGGTGATCATGGCCGGCGGGCAGGCCGAGCCGCCAATCACCGTGCGCTTGAGCGTGCTGAACTTGAGGCCCGCCGGACGCAGGTGGCCCAGCAGCATCTGCCATACCGTGGGCACGCCAGCGGCGTAGGTCACCTTCTCGGCCTCGATCAGTTCATAGATCGACTTGCCATCGAGCGCCGGGCCAGGAAACACCACCTTGCAGCCCGTCAATGCTGCTGAATACGGAATGCCCCAGGCGTTGACGTGGAACATGGGCACCACGGGCAGCACCGCATCGCGGGCAGACAGGCACATCACGTCCGGCAAGGCAGCAGCGTACGCGTGCAGCACCGTCGAGCGGTGGCTGTAGAGCGCGGCCTTGGGGTGGCCGGTGGTGCCACTCGTGTAGCACATGCTGGATGCGGTATTCTCATCGAACTGCGGCCAGACGTATTCGGTGGATTGCGCGCCAATCCAGGTCTCGTAGCTCACCAAGCCGGGCACGCCGCTGTCCTGCGGCAGGCGGTCGGCATCACATAGGGCGACCCACTTCTTCACCGTGGGACATTTGGCGTGCACCGCCTGCACCAGAGGCAGGAAGGTGAGGTCAAAACACAGAATCTGGTCTTCGGCGTGGTTCATGATCCACGCGATCTGCTCGGGGTGCAGGCGCGGGTTGACGGTGTGCACCACGCGCCCCGAGCCGCTCACGCCAAAGTACATCTCCATATGGCGGTAGCCGTTCCAGGCCAGGGTGGCAACACGGTCACTAAACGCCAGGCCCTCTTGGTCCAGCGCGTTGGCCAGCTGGCGCGAGCGCGCGGCAAGGTCACGGTAGGTGTAGCGATGGAGGTCGCCCTCGACACGGCGCGAGACGATTTCGCCGTCGCCGTGGTGCCGCTCGGCAAACTCGATCAACGACGAAATCAAGAGTGGCTGACTCTGCATCAAACCCAGCATGTGTGCTCCTTCAAAAATGGTTGCAAGAAGCATCCTAACGGCTGCTGGCATGCTGCATAGCAGCATTTTCGCGCGCAGGTGACACGCTGGCGCAGTGAACCTGGTGTCGTGAGTTGGAAGTGCGTTGAAAAACGAAAAGAGGCGAAATCGTCGTCAGGCAAGGCGCAAACCACAGCGATAGCCGGTGCTATCGCGAGGATTTGCCGCCGCATGGCGGCGATTCTCGGCACTTCTCTGAAACGAATTTCCAACTCACGGCGCCAGAAACGAAAGCCCCGCCGTCGGCAGACATTCCCCCGCGCCATGACAATGGCGCCATGGCTTTGCAAGACTTGTCTAACGAACGCGTGCACGCAGCCGCCCCACCCCCCGGGCCCGCTGCCACCGCTGGCGCGCCGGCATGGCGCCCTGCACTGGCCGAACTGGGCGAAGCCTTCTACACGCGCCTGCCTGCTGTACCACTGCCCGACCCACACTGGGTGGCTACCAGCACGCAAGCCGCGCGCGATCTGGGCCTGTCCAGCCAATGGCTGGCATCGGACGGCGCGTTGCAGTTACTGAGTGGCAATGCCAGCCCGCACGGCAGCAACACCCTGGCCAGCGTCTACAGCGGCCACCAGTTCGGTGTCTGGGCTGGGCAACTGGGCGATGGCCGGGCCCTTCTGCTCGGGGAGGTGGATACCCCCACGGGGCCAATGGAAGTGCAGCTCAAGGGCAGTGGCCTGACGCCCTATTCACGCATGGGCGATGGCCGCGCCGTGCTGCGTTCGAGCATTCGCGAGTTTCTGGTGAGCGAAGCCATGCAGGCGCTGGGCATTCCCACGACGCGGGCGCTGGCGCTCATCGGCTCGCCCCTGCGCGTGCGGCGCGAAACCCTGGAGACAACCGCCGTCGTCACGCGCGCTGCGCCGAGTTTTGTGCGCTTTGGACATTTCGAGCACTTTGCCGCTGCTGGCAACCACGATGCGCTCCGGCAGTTGGCCGACCATGTGATCGCACGGCACTACCCCGAATGCCGCGCGGGTGCCGCCTTGGGCAACCCGTACGCGGATTTTCTGCGGGCAGTGAGCGAGCGCACTGCGGCGCTGGTAGCCCAGTGGCAAGCGGTCGGCTTTTGCCATGGTGTGCTCAATACCGACAACATGAGCATCCTGGGCCTGACTATTGACTACGGACCATTTCAGTTTCTCGACGCCTATGTGCCCAACCATGTGTGCAATCACAGCGACCATAGGGGGCGCTACGCATTTGACCGCCAACCCAATGTCGTCTACTGGAATCTCTTCTGTCTGGGGCAAGCGCTGCAACCCTTGATTGGCGAGCCTGCGCGCGTGGTCCAAGCGCTGGACTCCTACAAGCAAGTGTTTCCCCGTGAGCTCATGGCGCGCATGCGGGCCAAGCTCGGCTTGCCTGCGCCACTCGCCGACGAGAGCGTGGTCATGGACGGCATCCTGCGCCTGCTTGCCGACAACGCGGTGGACACCACCATTTTCTGGCGGCGGCTCTCGCACGCCGTGGCGGCTGGCGACTTCGAGCCCGTGCGCGACCTGTTTGCCGACCGCGCGGCGTTCGACCAATGGGCGCTATTGTATTCAGAGCTGCTTGCGCAGACAGACCGTGCGCTAGCTGCCGATTTGATGCTAGAAACCAACCCCGCCTACGTGCTGCGGAACTACTTGGCGGAACAGGCCATCCGACAGGCCAATGGGGGCGATTTCAGCGAGATTGACCGCTTGCAAATGCTGCTGGCCCATCCCTTTGATGAGCGCCCCGGCGACGAAGCCTACGCCCTGCCCCCGCCCGATTGGGCGTCCCACCTGTCCATCAGTTGCTCATCATGACCTTCCCTATCCAGAAGTCCGAAGCCGAGTGGCAAGCAGTCCTGCGTGAAAAGGGTGCCGAACCCGGCGCCATGAACGTCACGCGCCACGCGGCCACCGAACGCCCTTTCACGGGCAAATACGAGGCCCACTGGGCGGACGGCAGCTACCACTGCATCTGCTGCGGCAACAAGCTGTTCGATGCGGGCACCAAGTTCGACGCTGGCTGCGGCTGGCCAAGCTTCTCACACGCAGTTCCAGGCGCCATTAAGGAAAACGTGGACCTCAGCCATGGCATGCGGAGGGTGGAAACGGTTTGTGCACAATGCGGCTCGCACCTCGGCCATGTGTTCGAGGACGGCCCTGCCCCGACCGGGCTGCGCTACTGCATGAATTCCGCCTCCCTTGATTTCGCGTCCAACGCCACCTGAACAGACCATCCCACGGCATCTGCCCATGAAACTGCTGATCGACTTCTTCCCCATCATCCTGTTCTTTGTGGCCTTCAAGTTCTGGGGCATTTACGCTGCCACGGGCGTGGCTATTGCCGCCACCATCGTGCAAATCGCCTACCTGCGCCACAAGCATGGCAAGGTCGAACCGATGCAATGGGTGAGCCTGGGCGTGATCGTGGTGTTTGGTGGCGCCACACTGCTTTCGCATAGCGATACCTTCATCAAGTGGAAGCCCACGGTGCTGTACTGGCTGATGGGCGGTTCCCTGCTGGTGGGTCAGTTGCTGTTTCGCCGCAACCTGATCAAAAGCCTGATGGGCGCACAAATCGAACTGCCAGAGAGCGCCTGGAATGCGCTGAACTGGGCCTGGACCGGTTTTTTTTCCGCCATGGGCGTGCTCAACCTGTGGGTGGCCTTCCACTTTGATACCGACACCTGGGTGAACTTCAAACTGTTTGGCGGCCTGGGGCTGATGCTGGCCTTCGTGCTGGCACAGGCCGCATTTCTCAGCCGCTACGTGAAGGACACCGAACCCGAAAAGGATGCTCAGCCATGACGAACGACACCCCGATTACCGCTCCCGCCATGCAGGCAGCCCTGAACACAGCCCTCAAACCCACCCAACTTGAGGTGCTTGACGAGAGCTACCAGCACGAAGGACACGCCGGCGCCAATGGCACTGGCTTTGGCACCCATTTCCGGGTGCGCATTGCGTCACCTTCGCTTACCGGCCTTTCCCGGGTGAAGCAGCACCGCCTTGTGTATGATGCGCTGCAAGAATTTATCGACCGGGGCGCTCACGCCATCGCCATCGAAGTTCTTTGATCCCACGCGGAAACGCGTTGCGGCTCGCTGGCAATCTGCCGGCACCCCTTCCACCTTTTGGATTTCGAATGAAGAAACAGCTTTTGTCCGGCCTTGTGGCCGCAGCCTTGCTGGGCACCGTGGCATTGCCTGTGGCAGCCCAGAACATTGCCGTGGTCAACGGCCAGGCCATCCCCAAAGAGCGCGCCGATGTGCTGCGCCAGCAGGTTGAGCGTTCGGGCCGCCCCATCACCCCCGAGCTCGAAAAGCAGATCAAGGACGAAGTGATTGCACGCGAAATCTTCCTGCAGGAAGCCGCCAAGCGCAATCTCGACAAGGACCCTGACTTCAAGGTGCAGATGGAACTGGCCCGCCAGACCATCCTGATCCGCGAGCTGTTTGCCGACTTCCAGAAGAACAACCCCGTAACCGACGCCGAAATCAAGGCCGAGTACGACAAGTTTGTCGCCGCCAACAGCGGCAAGGAATACAAGGCCAGCCACATCCTGGTCCCCACCGAGGCAGAAGCCAAGGCGATCATCGCCTCGATCAAGAAGGGTGCGAAGTTCGAAGACATCGCCAAGAAGCAGTCGAAGGATCCAGGGTCGGGCGCCAAGGGTGGCGACCTCGACTGGGCCAACCCCAGCAGCTATGTCTCGGAATTCACCGAAGCACTGATCAAGCTCCAAAAAGGCCAGATGACGCAGGCCCCGGTCAAGACCCAGTTCGGCTGGCACGTGATTCGCCTGGACGACGTGCGCCAGGCCCAATTGCCCAAGCTGGAAGACGTCAAACCCCAGATCGCACAGCAGTTGCAGCAGCAGAAGCTCGCCAAATTCCAGGAAGATTTGCGCGCCAAAGCCAAGATTGAATAGACCAGGTTTCGCGCTATGCACAAACGCGGCTTCGGCCGCGTTTTTTTATGGCTAACGGCCGAGCAACCAGCCGACGGCGAGAAATGCCCCAATCATGACTGGCTGGTGCAACATGTAGTACGACAGGCTCCAGCGCCCAAGCAGCGCCAACGGCGATGCCACAGCAGGCACCTGTGACGCCAGACAGCGCCGCTGGTGCACGAGCAACCACTGCCCTGCCGCCAGGCCCCACCACAAGACGCCCAGCCAGGGGAGCAAGGGCACGTAGTCTTCGGTGATGGGTTTGCGGGTAATCAGCCCCAGCCAGTTCAGCGACCGGGCATCCAACGCACCCGCCAGGTGGGCAAAAGGCCCTGCCAGAAATGCATGTGCCACCGAGGGCAGCACCAAGGCCAGCAAGCCCGCCGGCCACAGCCACCGCCCCCAGCCAGTGCTCAGCCGCGCAATCAGCAGCATGACCACCATGCCATGCAGCACGCCAAAGTAGATGAAGCTGCGTGGAAACATCAGCCAGGAGCCCGCCGTTACCAGCAGTGCGCAGCCCGCAATCTGCCACCAGCGGCGAAAGAATCGCTTCCAGCCGAGCGCGCGCGACTGCGCCACAGCCTGCCCAAGGCCGGCACAAAACAGGAACAGGCTAACGATGGCGGTGCGCTGCCACGTCCAGACAGGGTTGCTGTAGAAGTCCTGGTGCCACCAGCCGAAATGGCTCAGGTCAAAGCAGAAATGAAACACCGTCATCCACACCATGGCGAGGCCACGCAGAGCATCGATGGCGTCGTAACGGTGCATTCTGGGGTCGGGCAATGTGGGCACGGTAGGCCGGAAGGTCTTTATAGAACTGGCGCGAGTGCTCCCGGTACCAGTCGATCAGGTCGGGGCGTTGCCGCTTGATGGCGTGCCAAAGTTCATGTCCGGCAATGTTGACGAATCCGACATCGGCGGCAACGTTGACATAGACATCGTTTGGACGGCTGGGGATGTAGACGCCGTTGAAGATGTTGAACTTGTCTGCGGTTGGCGCAACTGCTCGAACGTCTCGCCCGAAGGCAGTTTGAAGCGCTTGCCGGACTCCAGAAAGAGCGTCAGGCAATTTAACGGCTGCATAGGCATCGCTCCAGTCTTGTCCAAGTCCATAGCGTACCAGTGTATCGTTCAGCGCCTGGGCCGTCGATTGGTTGTCCAGTGGCTCAAATGCTGTTGTTTCCCCATCATCGCCTGTGCGGCTGAAATTGATACGGCCATCATTCGGATCGAAGTTGCCGTTGTTGCCGATAGCGGATTTGATCTGCTCGGGACGGAAGGCGACTATTGTTTTAATCTCCCCGCTATCGCCGATCTGGATGATGCCGTCGTGTCCTGCCAGCTCAGCCCCGGTGTAAGCGCCTCGCACAATGGCTGGATTTTTAAGGCTGATATAGGCCGCAATCAGATTCCCGCCGTCCTTGTTGAACGTCGATTTCCCTGCAAATGCTCCTGCCTCGTTAGGGTCTGGCGTGAAGTAGAACCCGTCCCCAAGATTTCCACGGCGCGATTTTGAGCGATCAAACACCGTGAAGTCCCCGCCCGTGCCGTGATACACCACCAGCGGATTCCCCTCGGCATCCACCACCTTGCTGTCACCAAACCACTTTTTGAAAGCCTCGGTCTGCGTCTGGTCGCCTGCGGTGCGGCTGAACGCCAGCATCGCCCGCTCAATCGACTGCTGCGGCGTCTCATTACTGCGGGTCACGAACCCGCGTGCTGGGATGATGTACCCGGCAATGATGTCGCTGTCGGTCAGGCGCAGGCTCTTGAACCCTGGCACGTTCGCGCGCAGCCAGTTGCGAACCAAGGCAATGGCGCGCTTCACGAACCCAATGGTGGGCTGCGTCTGCGCCATCTCGGCCAGCACCTCTTCTGCGGCAGAGAGCCGGTCCTTGGCGCTCATGGCGGCCCAGGCGTCGGCATCGCTCAGGGACTTGCTCACCATGCCGTACTCGCGCGCCTTGGCGAGAACATCCTTGCGCCGCATCAACCCAATCTGCTGAAGGATAGGCGTCAATCCTTCGCCGAACACTCCGCGCAGGCCGTAGTGCCCAAGCACCTCATGGAACAGCGTCTCTGCAATCTGCTGCGGCCCCTTGAGCTGGTCGGACAGCAGGTACACCTTGCCACGGTAGATGAAACCTCGCGCCTCACCATCGCTGCCCTGGCTCTTGAGTTCGGCGTCGTAGTCGCGCACTGCCTGCGGGATTTGCGGGTCCTGCATGTTGCGCGCCACGATGATTTCTGGAACGCGTGACCACTTCTCTTTCAGGCCATCGACCAGCATTTGCGTGGCCACGTTTCGGGCGTTGCTGTCGGTGTCCGCAGTGGCGGCACGCTCGCCCGCGAAGCTGAAATGCGGGTCGCCCGGCTTGGATGACTGCGAAATACGCTTGACCACATCGGCGCGAGTTATTACACTGGCGCGGCTGATGGAGCCACGTTGCAAGGGAATTAGGCCCGGAGACGCCTCAGCCGAAGCCCTCGCAAGTTCGAGGGCTTCGTTGTTTCTGGCGTAGATGCGACCCCCGCGATTCGCGGCCTGCACCACCTGGTATGCACGACGGCGCATGCCAGCGCCTTTGTCTCCATCATCATTGAACGGCGTTACGGTATGAATCCTGCCGCCAGCATCCACGCTCACGCCAACAGCAATCGGCTCGCCCTTGGCGGTATGCGCTTCCACAAACACTCGTAGCCCGCCATCCTTGTGCGGGATGATGAACAGCGGGTCTGAAAGCAGAGCGGGCAAGTTTTCGAAAACGCTGGCTGGAACATCGCCATGCTTATCCATGATGGCCCGCAGATACGTCTTGGGCAGCACCAGCTTTGCAGCCTTCGCCCCAAGCATCCGAAGCACCGCAGGCGTCGCCATGCTCGGTTCTTTGGCCTGCGGGTTATTGGCCGCGCTACGAAGCCCTTCTTGCCATTGCGTTGCAGCCTGCGCGGTAGCAGATTCAATGTCCTGCTCGACTTCTGCTGGTGAACGGCTGAACATCGCCCCCTGCCCGCGCTCTGCAGCAGCAGAATCAAAAAGTGCTACAGCCTTCTTGTTGAGCTTGTCAAATGCGGAATGCTCCAGCATCTCGGTTGGGGCGCGCTCTATCGAGGTCGCCCCCTGTGACCGTCGCACGGAGTAAAGCTGCACGGCACGACGGCCCTCCCCGAAGTCCTCCACCGTGACGATGTACTCGCCAGTCGTGTACTTGCTGACGGGAGCCTCAGTGTTCTGGCCGCGCAAGTGGTCAACTGCGCCGCCAGCGCCACCCGCCACACCGCCACACCGCCACACCGCCACACCGCCACACCGCCACACCGCCACACCGCCACCAATACTACCCATCACGGTAGCAAGGCCGGTATCTCCCAAGTTTTTGCTCGTCGTCGGGTCTTTGAACGCGCCAACCTGCTCAATGATGTTCTGCGCGCCCTCGGTGGCGCCTTCCTTGAGTACGCCTTCGCCTATTTCTTTAGCAATTGAGCCGGCGCCAATTGGAATGCCGCGCAGCACCTTGCTCGCCTTGCCAAGACCGACTAATTCAAGCGCTGTAGCAGGCACAGCAGCCATCAGCGCGCGGGCCTTGTCCTCTTGGCCTGATGCAATCTGATCTTGGCGAATGCCGCCGTACTCCTGAACAGCAATCGGAGCTACGCCGCCAAGCAACGCTCCAGCAGCAGTTCCGACGCCAGGAACGACAGACCCAAGCGCAGCACCAGCGGCGGCGCCAGCGGCATGGGCTGCAATCTGCGGTGCAAATTGTCCAGCCGCTTCCTTCACTGCCAGCCAAGGCTTATCAACAACATCGCTCAGGCTGGTAATGCCGGCCGGGTTGCGGTCAATGATCCCTTTCCCCGTCTCGCTCAGAGACTTTGTGACAGCATTCGGTCCGGTCACGTCCTCCATCGAGGTCGCTGCCGTGGTAAGCATCTGGCCACCCGTGCGCTTGATGGTGGGGATGAAGCCGGGGGTGGCGCCGCCTGCGGGCTTTGCGTTAGGGAACGCATCCTCATAACTGAAGCTTGATTTGCTGCTTCCCGCCGATGTCGGGAACGCATCCTCGTAAGAAAACTGGTTCTGTGCCATGCCCGCAGTGTTCCCCTACGCGCTACGGTAGGCGAACCCTAGAGGGGTGACATGCTTGGTTTCTGGAGGTTGCAAAGCGTAGCCACATGGATACAATCAGCACATGTACAGCGTCATCGAAACGGAGCATTTCGTGCAGTGGGTGGACGGTCTGCGCGATATGCCAACCCGTATCCGGCTGCGCCGCCGCCTTGGCAAGGCCGCACGCGGCATCCTGGGCGACATAAAGCCCGTGGGCGATGGCGTATGGGAAATGCGCGAGTTCTTCGGCCCTGGCTGGCGCATGTACTACGTGATGCAGGGCTCCACCATCATCCTGATGCTCGGCGGGGGTGACAAGTCCTCCCAGGAGCGCGACATAGAACGAGCCAAAACCATAGCTCTGGAGTTGCAAGATGACCAAGACGAAAATCAAGACCCGCCCGTTTGACATGGCCAACTACCTCGGCAGCGAGGAAGAAGTTGCGGAGTACCTGCGCCAAGTGCTGGAGGACGGTGACCCGGCAGAGCTGGCGGCCGCGCTGGGCGACATCGCCCGCGCCCGTGGCATGACACAGCTTGCCCGTGATACCGGACTCTCGCGTGAAAGCCTGTACAAGAGCCTGTCTGGCGAACGCGCGCCAAGCTCAGACACCCTGTTCAAGGTCATCCATGCGATGGGCTTCAAGCTGACGCTGGAGCCAACTCACGCATGAGCTTGCGCCCCGCCATCGCCGCCCTGATACAGTGGGGCAGGAAGCGAAGTGCTGGCGTAGCAGCAACAGGAGCTATCGCGGCTGGAGTTCTCACTGCCGTTGTGTACAGTGCCCCTTTACTGCCAGCGCTTTACCCGCTAAAAGCTCAGTCAGCAGCACAAATTGCCCCAGTTTCAAACGGGAAACTATCCTTCAGCTACGAAGAAGCGTTCCCGCAGAAGTAGCCTATACAGGTTCAAACGCCGTCCCATTCCAGCGTGCTGCGCCGCGTCCTGTTTGGTACACCTGGCCTTGTACAAGACTAGCCTTTGTAGGCGGGTCCTGTGTCTGTTGTGCTGCCACCTGCCCCGGCTGAATAATCTTCGACTCCCCGCTTGCCTCGTCGGTCAGCAGGCCATAGCCGGGCAGCTTGTTGCCCAAAGCATCAACGCCGCCTGGCACCACACTGGTCTTCCAGCGCGGGCCTCGTTCCTTGCCTTGCAGCGCCATCAGAGACTGCTGCGCCTTGCTGCGCTGCTCGGGCGTCGCATTCGGGTCGAGCAGCGTATTGCGCAGTTGCTCGGACTGCCCGGCCGCCCGATTGGCAAAGCCCTGCGTCTCCTTGTCCATCGCCAGCCGCTGCTGCGCAGTCTGAAACCCAAGGCTAGCGCGCTGCGTGGCGCCGGTCTGCTGCATGCCCTCGCGCTGCAATCCTGCGTTCGCGTCCATGGCAGCCTTGGCCATGCCTGGCGGTGATGGTCCCGCGCGCCACAGCACCGGCTGCACCAGCCACGCTGCCTTTATCCCATCGCGCCTGCGCATCTTCCGCTGCGCCACCCATCACAGCCTTCGTGCACCAGCCTTCAACCTGTGTCGCTGGAACTGGTGGACGCCACGGCTTGAAAAGCTTGTCGCGCGCCTGCGGTCCTTCTCGAATGTCAATCTGCGGCACGTTTTCTGCAAGCAGGACGGCCAGTGGTACACCTACAGCGGGGCGTCAACAGCCTGGAAGCGCGGCACCCAGCGGGCCGGGATACCGAACACGCAGTTCCGTGACTTGCAGGCAAAAACGCTGACGGATGTTGACGAGAGAAGCGGGATCATCGCAGCGCAGCGAATGGGAGCGCACAGCACCCAGGCGCAGACTGCGGACTACATTCGCAACAAAAGGGCGACCAAGTCCACCGCCACCCGTTAGAACGTGTTTACGATCTCCCAGAGGCCGCGCAGCGGTCTTTGCGGGATGGGATGCAAGGCGCGGTGGGCGGCCAATAGCCCCGCTATTGGCAAGCGCCGCAACGCAGCAGACCGCCCGCAAAGACCACTGCCCGAAGGGTTGGAGCGAAATCGGGTGATTGGACGCCCCGGCTGCTTGCATGGGCAGGAGCCCATGCGGTGCATCCGAAGCATCCACTCATCCCGATTGCACTCCAACGCGGCTCCTGCGAGATCGTAAACACGTTCTTAGACACCTGTCTAACGAAAAGCGAGAAGGGCTCCTAACTTGATAGCTAGGAGCCCTTACGTTTATTGGTCGGAGCGGCGGGATTCGAACTCGCGACCCTCTGCTCCCAAAGCAGATGCGCTACCAGGCTGCGCTACGCTCCGACAGCTAGTATTCTAACCTGCGCCATGGGCGTCATTGGCTGCAAAAGATCCATCTCGAAAAGAAATTTACAGCTTCAACGCTGCGATGGGCCAGGACCACGCCCTGCCAGGTGGCGGAAGGTGATGCGGCCCTTGGTCAGGTCGTAGGGCGAGAGTTCGAGCGAGACCTTATCGCCCGCCAGAATGCGGATGTGGTGCTTGCGCATCTTGCCGCCGGTGTATGCGATGAGTTGGTGCCCGTTGTCCAGCGTCACGCGAAAGCGCGAGTCAGGCAGCACCTCGGTGACGCTGCCCTGCATTTCAATGAGTTCTTCTTTGGCCATTTTTCAATCTCTGGTAAACGATTTCATCCGTCGGCGCCGCGGCACCCGCCACCGCGTGCGCTGCCTGATCGGTGTGAGCAGGCCTCTGTGCATTGCGTTCGGGGGGGTGCTGCACCCGCAGCGCAGCTCGGTGGGAAGGCCGGCGTGACGGCTTCAATGGACAGGCGGGGGCGCAAGCCCTAAGCCTTCTATTGTAGCGTGACATGCTTCGTCTGACTACACACAGCCACCGCAGCCTGCTCTATAGAATCGCCCGCCACACTCGCCATCCCTGCCCGCCATGTCCGACTCGCTCGCCGTCTCCCTCCAGTACCTGCTGCCCAAGCAGGCGCTGACCGCCCTCGCCGGCAAGATAGCCTCGGCCCGCGCAGGCTGGTTCACCACCGCTCTGGTGCGTGCCTTCGTCTCGCATTACGACGTCGACATGACCGAAGCCGAGCATGCGGACCCGGCGGCCTACCCCAGTTTCAATGCCTTTTTCACGCGCGCACTGCGGCCGGGCGCGCGGCCGATTTCGGCGGCCGAATGGGTCTGCCCGGTGGATGGCGCCATCAGCCAGTTCGGCGCCATCGAGCAGGACCAGATTTTTCAGGCCAAGGGCCACCACTATTCGACCACCGCGCTGCTGGGCGGCGATGCTGCGCTGGCCGCGCGTTTCAACAATGGTCAGTTCGCCACCATCTACCTGAGCCCGCGCGACTACCACCGCATCCACATGCCCTGCGCCGGGCGCTTGACCCGCATGGTGCATGTGCCGGGCGATCTGTTCTCGGTCAACCCGGTCACCGCGCGTGGCGTGCCTGGCCTGTTTGCACGCAATGAACGCGTGGTGTGCGTGTTCGACGGCGCGCAAGGCCCGTTTGCCATGGTGCTGGTGGGCGCCACCATTGTGGGCAGCATGGCCACGGTGTGGCACGGCCTGGTCAATCCACCGCGTACGGGCGTGCTGCGCCACTGGGATTACCCAGAGGGCAATGTGGTGCTGCAAAAAGGGGAGGAAATGGGGCGCTTTCAGCTTGGCTCCACCGTCGTGCTGCTGTTCCCTAGCGGCCCCTTGCACTTCAGTGCCCACTGGGAGAGCGGGGGCGCCGTGCGCCTGGGCCAAACCATGGTCGAGCGCAGCACGGGTGCGGGGAGCGCCGGATAATCCGGCCATGTCCCTGCAGCCCCACCAGCTCGAACTGCTCTCCCCCGCCCGCGATGCCGATATCGGCATTGAGGCCATCAACCACGGCGCCGATGCCGTCTACATCGGCGGCCCGGCCTTTGGCGCACGCGCCACGGCGGGCAACGACATTCGCGACCTTGATCGGCTCATAAAGCACGCGCACCGCTTTGGCAGCCGCATTTTCATCACGCTCAACACCATCCTGCGCGACGATGAGCTGCAAGGCGCGCGCGACATGGCATGGCAGGTCTACAACGCGGGTGCCGATGCACTCATCATCCAGGACATGGGCCTGCTTGAACTGGACTTGCCGCCCATCCAGCTGCACGCCAGCACGCAGACCGACATCCGCACGTCTGAAAAGGCGCGCTTTCTGCAAGACGTGGGCCTCTCCCAGATTGTGCTTGCGCGCGAGCTGACGCTTCAACAGATTGCTGCCGTGCGCGCCGCCACGGACCCAGAGCGCACCTCCATTGAGTTCTTTGTCCACGGCGCGCTGTGCGTGGCCTATTCCGGCCAGTGCTACATCACCCATGCCCACACCGGGCGCAGCGCCAACCGGGGCGACTGCAACCAGGCCTGCCGCCTGCCCTACCAGGTGACGGACGACAAGGGCCGCTTCATTGCGCACGACAAGCACGTGCTATCAATGAAAGACAACAACCAGTCGGACAACCTGCGCGCCCTGATCGACGCCGGCGTGCGCAGCTTCAAGATCGAGGGCCGCTACAAGGACCTGGGTTACGTGAAGAACATCACGGCGCACTACCGCTCGCTGCTGGACGCCATCATTGAAGAGCGCGAATGCTCGGGCCAGCCGCTTGCGCGCTCGTCCAGCGGCAGCACGCGCTTCTTCTTCACGCCCGACCCCAACCAGAACTTCAACCGCGAGTTCACCGACTACTTCGTCAACGGCCGCAAGGACGATATCGGCGCCTTCGACACCCCCAAGACACCAGGCCGGGCCATTGGCTGGGTCACCAAAGTGGGCGCGGATTTTGTCGAGCTGGAAACCAGCAGCGCCGAAACGGTGCTGCACAACGGCGATGGCCTGTGCTACTACGACCTGCAAAAGGAGCTGGTCGGCATGGCCATCAACCGTGCCGAACCAGTCTCAAGCCGCAGCGCCAACCAATGGCGCGTGGTCCCCAAAGACCCCATTGCCGAGCTGAAAGATCTGCGCAGGGGCCTGGAGATCAACCGCAACCGCGACATGGATTGGGTGCGCATGCTGGACAAGAAGTCCAGCGAACGGCGCATCGGCCTGTGGGCGCAACTGGCCGAAACCACGGATGGCTTTGAACTGACATTGACCGACGAAGACGGTTTTTCTGCCAGCGCGCGCATTGCACAGCCACACCAGCCTGCCAGCGACACTGCGCAAGCTGAAACCACGCTGCGCGAGCAGCTGGACCGCTTTGGCAGCACGATTTTTTCGGTGCACGGGATTTCCTTGCACCTGTCGCAGCCCTGGTTTGTGCCGGCGTCAAGCCTCAACCCACTGCGCCGCGACGCCGTCGCTGCACTGGAAGCCGCCCGCGCCACCGGCCTACCACGCCTGCCACGTGCGCAGCCCGTGGAGCCGCCCGTACCCTACCCCGAAGACACGCTGAGCTACCTGGCCAACGTCTACAACAGCCGCGCGCACGACTTCTACCAAAAGCACGGCGTGCGCGTGATTGATGCAGCGTACGAAAGCAAGGAAGAGGAAGGCGAAGTCAGCCTGATGATCACCAAGCACTGCGTGCGCTTCAGCTTGAGCCTGTGCCCCAAACAGGCCAAGGGCGTGATTGGCGTGAAGGGAACCATCAAGGCCGAGCCGCTGCACCTGATCAATGGCAAGGAAAAGCTCACCCTGCGCTTTGACTGCAAGCCCTGCGAAATGCACGTGGTCGGCAAAATGAAGCGCTCGGTGCTGAACCAGCATGCGCAGGAGATGGCCGAGAAGCCCCTGCAGTTTTACCGCACGCGGCCCATCAGCGCTTAATTGCTCCTTATTAGATAGCTGCAGGCGCAATACAGGAAAGCGTTAGCGGCCATTTTTATTATATTTTTCCGCACCACAGCGCGCAACATGACCTTATAGCCAGGATGTCGTTCCCGCCAAGGCACGGCGCTGCAACAATGGCGGCTCACTGCCCCCCGATTTCGCAACCCCCTCGGAGACCCTTGATGAAGCTCGAAACCCTTGCCGTCCACGCCGGCTACAAGCCCGACCCTACGACCAAGTCCGCGGCCGTCCCGCTCTACCAAACGACGGCCTATGCCTTCGACAACGCACAGCACGGCGCCGACCTGTTCGATCTGAAGGTGGCGGGCAACATCTACACCCGCATCATGAACCCGACCACCGACGTGCTGGAGCAGCGCGTCGCGGCGCTCGAAGGCGGCGTGGCGGCCCTGGCACTGGCGTCTGGCATGGCGGCCATCACTGCGGCCATCCAGACCATTGCCGAGGCAGGCGACAACATCGTCTCGGCCAGCACGCTCTACGGCGGCACCTACAACCTGTTTGCCCACACCTTCCCGCAGCAGGGCATTGAGGTGCGCTTTGCCGACCCACGCGACCCGGCCAGCTTTGCCAAGCTGATCGACGCACGCACCAAGGCGGTGTTCTGCGAATCCATCGGCAACCCGCTGGGCAACGTCACCGACATCGCCGCACTGGCCAAGGTAGCGCACGACGGCGGCGTGCCGCTGATCGTGGACAACACCGTGCCCAGCCCCTACCTGTGCCGCCCCATCGAGCATGGCGCCGACATCGTGGTGCACGCCCTCACCAAGTACATGAACGGCCACGGCAACAGCATCGGCGGCATCATCGTCGACAGCGGCAAGTTCCCCTGGGCAGAGCACAAGGCCCGCTTCAAGCGCCTGAACGAGCCCGACGTGAGCTACCACGGCGTGGTCTACACCGAGGCGCTGGGGGCAGCCGCCTACATCGGCCGCGCCCGCGTGGTGCCGCTGCGCAACATGGGCGCCGCCATCTCGCCGTTCAACGCCTGGCTGACGCTGCAAGGCATCGAAACCCTGCCGCTGCGCATGGACCGCACCTGCGACAACAGCCTGGCACTGGCCAAGTTCCTGCAAAGCCACCCCAAGGTGGAATGGGTGCGCTATGCCGGGCTGCCCAACCACCCCGATCACGCGCTGGCGCAGCGCCAGATGGGCGGGCGTGCCTCGGGCATTCTGTCCTTCGGGCTCAAGAGCAGCGAGGCCGACCCGCGTGCCGCCGGTGCGCGCTTCCTTGACGCGCTCGATTTGTTCACGCGCCTGGTGAACATTGGCGATGCGAAGTCGCTCGCCACACACCCGGCCTCGACCACGCACCGCCAGCTCGACGCCGCCGAGATGGAAAAGGCCGGCGTGAGCGAGAACATGGTGCGCCTGTCGGTCGGCATCGAGCACATCGACGACCTGCAGGCCGATCTGGCGCAGGCGCTGGACAAGGTTTAAGCCGAATACGGGGCCAAATATTTATTATTTTTGGCCCCTTACGCTTATCCTATATAGATAGTTTGCTATTTATTAAGTAGCAATTTACCTTGCAGGCGGCAGCCACCATGCGCTGCGTCAGAACGCGCCATGGAGCGGGCTGCGATGATAGGCACCCTACCACCCCCCGCTGCGCCTTGAGCGCCCTTCGTGCCTTGATGCATCGGAGCTTCCTCGTCCGTCCCTGGCTTGCACTGCGCTGGCTGCTGTCCGTGCTGGCTCTGGCAGGCGCATCCGCAGCGCTCGCCAGCAGTGGCGCCCCCACTGCGCCAGCGGACCAAACGCTGGACGCGGCCCATGCATCTGCAGCGCCGCTTCCCCTCACCCCGTGGTTCGACGTGCTGGAAGACCCTTCCGGCACGCTCAGCTTCGATCAGGTGCGCTCCCCAGCAATGGCCACCCGCTTCGCCCCCAGCGGCCATACCGGTGAGGCTTTGAACTTTGGCATCACCCCGTCTGCATGGTGGCTGCGACTGCGGCTGGCCAACCCCAGCGACGCGGCCCTGGAACGCTTGCTTGAAGTGGCCTATGCGCGCCTCTCGCACTTGAACTTCTACGCGCCGCAGGACGGCGGCGCCTACCACGCCGTCGAGACCGGAACCAGAGCCCCGTTCGAGAGCCGCGGCTACGCGAACCGCAATTTCGTCTTCCGCGTGGTGCTGCCGCCGCACGCCGAGCAGACCCTGTACCTGCGGGTGGCTTCGACCACGGCCTTCATCGTGCCGGCACGGCTGTGGGAGCCCGCTGCGTTTCACACCTACGAACGCAGCGACTACGTGGCGCAAGCCTGGTACTTCGGCATGGCGGCCGCCATGGTGCTCTACAACCTGCTGCTGTTCGTGCGGCTCAAGGACGGGCTGTACCTGCTCTACTGCGGCTTTGCTCTCGCCATGGCCTTTGCGGTTGCAGGGCAGAACGGGCTGGTCAAAGAGGTCTTCCGGCTGGAATCGCCGCTTTGGTCCGACGTGTGCACCTCCTTCGGTTACTCCTTCGCGATTGCCGGCGGCATGCTGTTTTTGCGGCGCATGGTGGAAACAAGCCGCCTGATGCCCCGGCTCGATCCCTGGCTGCGCGGCTTCGTCGCCTTCTTTTACTTGAGCCCCCTGCTGTTTCTGGTCACGGGCCAGACGCTGATCAAAGCCGCCGCCGTGCTGTACGTGCTGGCCATGGTCACCATGCTGGGGGTGGCGGCCTGGTCGGCCTGGCTGCGCCAGCGAAGCGCGTACTTCTTTCTGGGTGCTTTCACGCTGCTGGGCCTGGGCGCGGGCATCAATGGCTTGCGCGCCATGGGCCTCATGCCCACCAACGCCGTCACGGCGAACGCCATGCAATTTGGCTCGGCGCTGGAAATGCTGCTGCTGGCGCTAGCCCTGGCCGACCGCTTCAACCAGATGCGGCGCGAGCGAGCGGCCATGCAGGCCGAACTGCTCGCCACGCAGAAGGCCCTGATCGACACGCTGCAGAGCAACGAACAGCGCCTGGAGGCGCATGTGGCCGAGCGGACCATCGCCCTGGAAGCGGCCAACCACCGGCTCGAAGCCCTGAGCCGCACCGATGGCCTGACGGGCCTCGCCAACCGGCGCCGGTTTGACGAGGCACTGGCCAGCGAATGGGCGCGTTCGCAGCGCAGCGGCAACCCGCTGGCGCTGGCCATGATCGATATCGACTGGTTCAAGGCCTACAACGACCATTTCGGCCACCTGGCGGGGGACGATTGCCTGCGCGGCGTCGCCGGTGTACTGGCCAGGTGCGCCGCGCGCAGCACCGACCTGGTGGCGCGCTACGGCGGCGAGGAATTCGCCATCATTTCACCCAGCACCACGGCGGCGCAGATGCAGACCGTGGTGCTGAATGTCCAGCATACCTTGGCAGCCATGGCGCTGCCGCATCCCGCCACACCGAGCGGCTGTGTCACGCTGTGTATCGGCGTGGCGACGCGCGTGGCCCAGGCAGGCGAAGCGCCCGAAAGTCTGGTGGCGGCGGCCGACCGAGCGCTGTACCAGGCCAAGGCAAGCGGACGCAATCGGGTGGAACTGGGTTAACCCACTGGCCAGGCCGGACCAGGCTGTGCGCCAACAGTCCTTACGCGATTGCAGCGCTGTGCAGGACTGAAAAAATATCCACGGGCTATTGATGCGGTTTCACGCCACAAACATCCCGTTTTTCTTACATTCTGCTACCGCCTTTTCCATGCCATCGGCCACCCCGGCCAGCACCCGGCGGGAACTTCACAACGAGAGGCAAGCATGACGACCTGGCAACAGATCTACGACCCCCTGGGGAACCCATTGATTTCCACGGTATTGGCCGCAGTCCCGGTAGTCGTCATGCTGGTTTGCCTCGGGTTTCTTCACATCAAGGCGCACATCGCTGCCGGCCTGGGCCTGCTGGCGGCGCTGCTGGTGGCCATCTTTGCCTATGGCATGCCAGCCGGCATGGCAGGACGCGCCGCCCTGTTTGGCGGCTTCACTGGCCTGTTGCCGATTGGCTGGATCGTGCTGAACATCATCTTCCTGCAGCAGCTGGCCGAGCAAAACGGCAGCTTCAAGATCCTGCAGGACTCGCTCTCGAGCATCACCGAAGACCGGCGCCTGCAACTGCTCTTGATCGCGTTCTGCTTTGGGGCGTTCTTCGAAGGCGCTGCCGGCTTTGGCACGCCGGTGGCCGTGACCGCAGGTATCCTGATTGGCCTGGGGTTTTCGCCCCTGGCGGCGTCCGGTCTGAGCCTGATCGCCAACACGGCGCCGGTCGCCTTTGGCGCCTTGGGCACGCCGGTGATCACGCTGGCCAAGGTGCACGGCTACGATCTGATGGAAGTGACCGCCATGATTGGCCGCCAGTTGCCGCTTTTTTCGCTGATGGTTCCGTTCTGGCTGATCTGGGCATTTGCCGGGCGCAAGGCCATGATGGAAATCTGGCCAGCCATTCTGGTCACGGGCCTGTCGTTTGCCATTCCGCAGTACCTGGTGTCCAACTTCATCGGCCCAGAACTGGTCGACATCATTGCGGCCATCACCTCGATGGTGTCGTTGGTGTTGTTTTTGCGCGTGTGGCAGCCCCGCAAGATCTGGACGTCCCCCTCCCTCAAGGGCCACGACGCAAGCGCCAGCGAGGCCAAGCCACCTCAGCCGTTGGTGCGCCACAGCCGTGCCGCGCTGGTGCGTGCCTGGACACCCTGGGTGATTCTGTCGGTGTTCGTGTTCGTCTGGGGTCTGCCGTCCGTCAAAGGCTGGCTCAACGGCATTTACGCGCCGAACTTTCCCATGGCGGGGCTGCACAACCTGGTCGAAAAAATGCCGCCCGTGGTGTTGAAGCCGACCAAGGAAGGCGCCGTCTATGCCCTGAACCTGCTCTCGGCCACCGGCACAGGCATCCTGCTGGCGGCCATCGTCAGCGCGCTGGTCATGAAGTACAACCCGGTCGAGATCGTCAAAACATTCTTTCGCACACTGTGGCTGGTGCGCTATTCGCTCCTGACCATCGTGCTGATGCTGGCGCTGGGCACGCTCACGCGCTACTCGGGCACCGACACCACGCTCGGCCTGGCGTTTGCCCACTCCGGCGTGCTCTATCCGTTCTTTGGTACGTTGATGGGCTGGGTTGGCGTGGCCATGACGGGTTCGGACACCGCGTCGAACGTGCTGTTTGGCGGCATGCAGAAGGTGGCAGCCCACCAACTGGGTCTGTCACACAATCTGATGGGCGCTGCCAACAGCTCGGGCGGCGTGATGGGCAAGATGATCGACGCGCAGTCCATCGTCGTCGCCTCCACCGCCACGCGCTGGTTCGACCATGAGGGCGACATCCTGCGCTATGTGTTCTTCCACTCGATCGCACTGGCCTGCCTGGTGGGTCTGTACGTGACGATGCAGGCCTATGTGTGGCCCTTCACGCTGATGGTGGTGCATTGACAGGATCGCGCGCGAGCCGCAATCCGCTGAATTGCCAGCGGGCTGTGGCGGGAAAGAAGTTGCGATAAGTGGGCCGTGCATGCCCGGCAGGCGTGGCGCACGAACTGCCGCGCAGCACGTACTGGTTGACCATGAACTTGCCGTTGTATTCGCCCACCGCCCCTTCGGCGGTGCGAAAGCCGGGGTATGGCGCGTAACTCGACTGCGTCCACTGCCAGACTTGGCCAAACAGCTCGCGCAGACCGTTGCCGGGTGCGGCCTGGGGTTCGATTCGGGTGCGCGGCGCGCCCGCATGGGCCAGCAAGGCAGGCGCAAGAAGCACGACGGGCGCGGCGGCCGCTTCCCATTCGGCCTCGGTGGGCAGGCGGGCGCCGGCCCAGCGCGCGTAGGCGTCGGCCTCGAAGTACGACAGATGCGCCGCCGGGGCTTGCGGGCTAAGCGGCTGCTCACCGTGCAGGCCAAACCGGTTCCAGCCGCCCTCCTTCGCCGCTCGCCAGTACAAGGGGTGCGCGATGTGCTGCGCCGCCAGCCAGTCCCAGCCCTCGGCAAGCCAGAGCTCGGGCCGCGCGTAGCCACCATCGGCGATGAAGGCCGCGAACTCGCCTTGGTTCACCAGCCGCTCGCCCAGCGCGTAGGGCGCCAGGTAGGTGGCGTGGCGCGGCAGCTCGTTGTCAAAGGAGAAACCGGGGCCGGCATGGCCCATCTCCACCAGGCCGCCAGCGCATTCCACCCAATCGAACGCGGACGGAACCGCCGAGGCATCGGCCTGCGGGCGTGCATCGCGGTAGGCCGGGGCCATGGGATTGCACGAGAGCAGGTGCAGCACATCCGTCAGCAGCAATTCCTGGTGCTGCTGCTCGTGCTGCAGGCCCAGTTCCACGAGGCCTTGCAAAGCTGCGTCGCCCCCTCGCCGCGCCAGCAAAGCCTGCATGCGCTCGTCCACGTTGGCACGGTAGGCCAGCACCTCGACGAGCGCTGGCCGGGTCAGCAGACCGCGCTGCGGCCGCGGGTGCTTGGCGCCCACGCCGTTGTAATAGGAGTTGAACAGCACCCGAAACGCCGGGTGGAAGGGGTGAAAACCCGCCTCGTTCGGCTCCAGCACAAAGGTTTCGAAAAACCAGGTGGTGTGCGCCAGATGCCACTTGACCGGGCTGGCGTCGGGCATGGACTGCGCGCAGCAGTCTTCGGCCGACAGCGGCTCGGCCAAGGCCAGGCTGTGGCGGCGCACCGCCGCAAAACGGGAGAGCAGATCGTTCATTTGCGCTTCGCTTTCAGGGCTGGGCGTGCACCACGGCAAACCACCCGCGCGCATCCTGCCAGGCGCGTGCGCGGGCGAAGCCGGCCTGCGCCAACAGGTCGCAGAAGCGGTCCAGCGGGTATTTGTAGCTGTTTTCGGTATGGATGCGCTCCCCCATTGCAAAGGCCCGCGCACCGCCTGGCCAATGCACATCAACCGGAACGCAAGCTTCCAGGTGCATCTCGATGCGCGACTCCTCGAGGTTGAAGAAGGCGCGGTGGCGCCAGTCATCGGCCTCGAAATCGCTGCCGATCAGGCGATTGAGATGCGCCAGCACATTGCGGTTGAACTGCGCCGTCACGCCCTGCGCGTCGTCGTACGCTGCTTCGAGAACGGCCACATCCTTGGGCAGATCAATGCCAATCAGCAGGCCGCCATCGTCCCGCGCCAGGGCGCGCATCTGCCGCAGCAAGGCGAGCGCACTCGGCGGGTCAAAATTGCCAATCGACGAGCCCGGATAGAACACCAGGCGCGGCGCCGCTGGCAAATCGTCTGGCAGATGGATGCCGCGTGTGATGTCGCCCCCCAATGCGCGCGCATCCATCGCCGGAAAGCGCGCCCCCAGCCGCTGCACGGCTTGGCTGAGGTAATCGGCCGAGATATCGACACCCACAAAACAGCGCGGCGCAATCAGCCCGCAGAGCACCGCCGCCTTCGCGCAACTGCCGGCGCCGGGCTCGATCAGGGTGCAGCCGCTGCCAATGGCGCGGGCAATCTCTGGGCCAGACTGCTCAAGAATGGCGTGCTCGGTGCGCGTCGGGTAGTACTCGGGCAACTGCGTGATGGCCTCAAACAGCTTGGAGCCATGCTCGTCGTAAAAGTACTTGGGCGAAATACGGGCCGGCGTGCGCGTAAGGCCTTCGATGATCTCGGCGTGGCGGGGCTCGTACATGGGTAGGCAGGGCTTTGTGGGCAGAATCGGCGAGCCATTGTGACGGCACGCTGTCACCTGCCGTGTAAGCCATCACTGCGGCCCCTGGTGCCAGTCAACAAAAGGGCCGGGAGTGACCGGCCCTTTTGCGCGGCGCTGGCCCTTCGTTAAAAGCGCCAGCCCACGCCGACGCCCAACAGCACCGGATCGACCTTGAAGGTTCCGACCTTGACGCCGCCCGCACTTACATCGGTACCGATATAGACCTTTTTCAGATCCAGATTGAGGTACAGGTTGTTTTGCAATGGAATGTCCACCCCCACTTGCAGCGCCGCGCCGAAGCTGTTGCGATCGATGTCCACGCCCGCGGGGGCATGCACGCTGCTGAAACGCGTGTAGTTCAAGCCTGCCCCCACGTAGGGCTTGAAACCGCCCAGGTCGTGGTGGTACTGCAGCATCAGCGTCGGCGGCAGGTGCTTGAGCGAACCGATGGCGGTATCGCCCGAGCTCAGGGTGTGCTTTTGCGGCACCGAGAGCACCAGCTCAGCGGCCAGGTTCTGGTTGAAGAAGTAGCTGACGTCGATGTCGGGCATCCATTTGTTATTCACCGACAGGTTCAGACCGGTACTGTCCTTGTTGGCGCTGTCCAGATGCAGGGCGCGCACGCGCACCATCCAGGGGCCTTCGGCCTGCTGGGCAAAGGCCGTGCCGCAGGCCAGGGCGCACAGAGCGGCCGCTGCGAGGAGATTCTTTTTCATGCTCAATTCGAAGGTGGCACGGGGTATTCCCGCACCGGAATTAAGCCTATTTTTTGTAGGGCTAATACTGCCCCATATCAAATACACGGGTTTTCCCGAATGAGCAACTCAAGCGCGGCGCGGTGGGCGCAGCCGCTGGATCAGCGCCACCACCGCCAGCACCACCGCGCCCGCAAGCACGCCCACGCCAGCGTTGAGCAGTTGTGCGGCCAGCGTTGCCCACACATGGCCCAGCGGCCCGATGGCGGCGCGCGCAGCCAACGCGTCGATGGCCTCGGCCACGGCGTGCACGCCGTGCACCAGAATGCCGCCGCCCACCAGAAACATGGCGGCCGTGCCCACCACCGTCAGGCCCTTCATCAGCCAGGGCGCGGCGCGCACGATGGCATCGCCCAGGCTGCGGGCGGCACTGCTGGATTTGCGGCTGAGCCACAGCCCCAGATCATCGAGCTTGACGATGCCCGCCACCAGGCCATAGACGCCCACCGTCATCACCACGGCAATGGCCGAAAGCACCGCCAGGCGCTCGCCAAACGGCGCAGTCGCCACGGTACCCAGGGCAATGGTGACGATTTCGGCGGAGAGGATGAAGTCGGTGCGCACCGCGCCCTTGACCTTGTCTTTCTCGTACGCCACCAGATCCATTTGCGGATCGGCGTTGGCGCGGACGTGGCCTTCGTGCTCGACCTCGTCCTGCTGGCGGCTGTGCAGCAGGCGGTGGGCGATTTTCTCGAAGCCTTCGTAGCAAAGAAAGGCGCCGCCGACCATGAGCAGCGGCGTCACGGCCCAGGGCGCAAAGGCGCTGATGGCCAGCGCCAGCGGCACCAGGATCAATTTGTTCAGGAACGAGCCCTTGGCCACGGCCCAGACCACGGGAATCTCGCGCTCGGCGCGCACACCGCCGACCTGCTGGGCGTTGAGCGCCAGGTCGTCGCCCAGCACGCCAGCCGTCTTTTGCGCCGCCACCTTGGTCATCACGCCCACGTCGTCGGCAATGACCGCGCTCTTCTTGGCGGCCACCTTGGTCATCAGCGCGACGTCGTCGAGGATGGTGGCGATGTCGTCAAGCAGCGTCAGCAGACTGGCTCCGGCCATGGGAATCCTTGTGGGTCAGGTGAAGGTCAGAGATTTTGATAAAAATACGCCTCCAGCGCATGTAGGACATGCGCTGATAGCTATATTTTTAATAGTGAATCGGCTAAAAGGCGCTCAACCCACCCAGCGCCGCGCGTTGCGCCACAGGCGCATCCATGGGCTGGCGGCGTCCAGGCCGCCGGTGGCCGCCAGGTCCGTCCAGCTCATCTGCACGTTGCGGAACACCCGCTCCGGGTGCGGCATCATGGCCGTGAAGCGCCCGTCCGCCGTGGTCACCGCCGTGAGGCCACCGGCGCTGCCGTTGGGGTTGAAGGGGTACTGCTCGGTCGCCGCGCCGAGGTGGTCGACAAAGCGCATGGCGGCAATGGCCTGGGATGCGTCGCCGCGCTGCGCAAAGTTGGCATAGCCCTCGCCATGCGCCACGGCAATTGGCAGGCGGCTGCCGGCCATGCCGGCGAAGAACAGGCTGGGGGATTCGAGCACTTCCACCAGCGACAGGCGGGCTTCGAAGCGCTCGCTCTGGTTGGTGGTGAAGCGTGGCCAGTGCGCTGCACCGGGGATGATGTCGGCCAGTTCGGCAAACATCTGGCAGCCGTTGCACACGCCCAGGCCAAAGGTGTCGCCGCGCGCGAAGAAGGCGGCGAACTGCTCGGCCAGGCGCGGGTTGAAGGTAATCGACCGCGCCCAGCCAATGCCGGCGCCCAGCGTGTCGCCGTAGCTGAAGCCCCCGCAGGCCACCAGGCCGGCAAAGTCTTGCAGGTCGGCGCGGCCGGCTTGCAGGTCGGTCATGTGCACGTCGACCGCCTCGAAGCCGGCCTGGGTGAAGGCGTAGGCCATTTCCACATGCGAATTGACGCCCTGCTCGCGCAGCACGGCCACGCGTGGGCGCGCACCATGCACGAAAGGCGCGGCAACGTTCTCGCTCGGGTCGAACGTGAGCTGCACGTGCAGGCCCGGGTCGCTGGCCAAACCACGGCTGGCGTGCTCGGCGTCGGCGCAATCGGGGTTGTCGCGCTGCTGGCAGATCTTCCAGCTCACGCTGTCCCAGACCTGGTGCAGGTCGTGCAGGCTGGCCGAGAAGACCTCCCGCGTGTCGCGCCAGACGCTGAGCTTGTTTTTGCCGACATCAATCGCCGAATGCTCGGGCCGGGTACTTCCCACCACGTGCGAGAAGCGCGAGAGGCCGTGCGCGCGCAGGGTTTGCAGCACCGCATCGCGGCTGGGGGCCGCCACCTGCAGCAGCACGCCCAATTCTTCGTTGAACAGCGCCTTGAGCGCCAGCTCATCGCGCCGCACGCTCATCTGCTGCGCCCAGTTCTTGGCGTCGCCCGCTTCCATGCGGCTGTCGTTCACGCCATCGCCTTCGGTGAGCAGCATGTCGATGTTGAGCGCCACGCCCACCTGCCCGGCAATCGCCATTTCAAAGGCGGCGGCGAACAGGCCGCCATCGCTGCGGTCGTGGTAGGCGAGAATTTTTCCCTCGGCGCGCAGGGCATTCACCGCGGCGACGAGGTTTTTCAGGTCTTGCGCATCGTCCAGGTCGGGCACGGCGCCGCCGCTCTGGCCCAGGGTCTGCGCGAGGATGCTGCCGCCCATGCGCGCCTGGCCCTTGCCCAGGTCGATGAGGATCAGCGTGCTGTCCACGTCCCGCGCGAGCTGCGGCGTGAGCGTGCCGCGCACATCGGGCAAGGTGGCAAAGGCGGTGACGATCAGGCTGACCGGCGAGACGACTTTTTTCGCCTCACCCTCATGCGTCCACTGCGTGCGCATCGACAGGCTGTCCTTGCCCACGGGGATGGAAACGCCCAGCGCGGGGCACAGCTCCAGCCCCACAGCGCGCACCGTGTCGTACAGCGCGGCGTCTTCACCCGGTTCGCCGCACGCCGCCATCCAGTTGGCTGACAGTTTGACGCGGGCCAGATCGATGGGCGCGGCCAGCAGGTTGGTGATGGCTTCGGCCACCGCCATGCGGCCCGAGGCCGGCGCGTCGAGGGAGGCAATGGGCGTGCGCTCGCCCAGCGCCATGGCTTCGCCGGCGAAACCGGCGTAATCGGCCAGGGTGACGGCGCAGTCCGCCACCGGCACCTGCCAGGGGCCGACCATCTGGTCGCGGTGCGTGAGGCCGCCCACGGTGCGGTCGCCAATGGTGATAAGAAAGCGCTTGGACGCCACCGTCGGGTGGCTCAGCACATCGAGCGCGGCCTGTTGGAGCGCCACGCCGGTGGCGTTCAGCGGCTGGGCGGTGCGCGGCACGCGGGTCACGTCGCGGTGCATCTTGGGCGGCTTGCCGAGCAACACATCCATGGGCATGTGGACGGCTTGCGCTGCCTCGGGCAAGGCGGCGCCGGGCGCCAGCGGCACGCCAGCGCCCACCACCAGTTCGCGCGCCTCGGTGGTCACGCCGACAACGGCAAAGGGGCAGCGCTCGCGCTCGCAAAAGGCCTCGAACTGCGCGAGCGACTCGGGTGCGATGGCCAGCACATAGCGCTCCTGGCTCTCGTTGCACCAGATTTCGCGCGGCGCCATGCCCGTTTCTTCGAGTGGCACGGCGGACAGGTCAAAGCGCGCGCCGCGCCCCGCGTCGTTCACCAGCTCCGGGAAGGCGTTGGAGAGCCCGCCCGCGCCCACATCGTGGATCGCCAGAATCGGGTTGCGGCTACCGAAGGGGCCTTCGTCCCCGCCCAGCGCCGCGCAGTGGTTGATGACCTCTTGTGCGCGCCGCTCGATCTCGGGGTTGCCGCGCTGCACCGAATCAAAATCGAGTTCAGCGGCGTTCTGGCCGGTGGCCATGGAGCTCGCCGCGCTGCCGCCCATGCCAATGCGCATGCCGGGGCCACCCAGTTGCACCAGCAGCGAGCCGGCCGGGAATGCGATTTTCTGCGTCAGCGCGCCGTCAATGCTGCCCAGACCGCCGGCAATCATGATGGGCTTGTGGTAGCCGCGCTGCACGCCGTCCACTGAAGCTTCGTACTCGCGGAAGTAGCCCAGCAGGTTCGGCCGGCCAAACTCGTTGTTGAAGGCCGCGCCGCCCAGCGGCCCCTCGGTCATGATCTGCAAGGGGCTGGCAATGTGGCCGGGCTTGCCGCCGGCCGCATCCGACAGGCCGCCCCAGAGCTTGGACACCGTGAACCCCGTCAGCCCCGCCTTGGGTCGCGAGCCGCGCCCGGTGGCGCCTTCGTCGCGAATCTCGCCGCCAGCGCCGGTCGAGGCGCCGGGGAAGGGCGAGATGGCCGTGGGGTGGTTGTGCGTTTCCACCTTCATCAGCACATGCCGCAAAGAACTCTCTTTTTCATAGCTGGCCGCGCTAGTCCCACCTGCGCTAGAGGCCGATTTGGCTTGAAATTTCTCGACGACGCCGCCTTCCATGACCGAGGCGTTGTCCGAGTACGCCACCACCGTGTGCTGGGGGTTCGTCTTGTGGGTGTGGCGGATCATGCCAAACAGGGTCAGATCCTGCGGCGCGCCGTCGATGGTGAACTGGGCATTGAAGATCTTGTGGCGGCAATGCTCGCTGTTGGCCTGCGCAAACATCATCAGCTCGACGTCCGTGGGGTTGCGCCCCAAGGTGGTGAAGGCCTGCACCAAGTAGTCGATTTCGTCGGCCGCCAGCGCCAGGCCCCATTGCGTGTTGGCGGTCTCCAATGCAGCGCGGCCACCGGCCAGCACGTCCACCTGCGCCATCGGCTGCGCGGGCAGCTCGGTGAACAGCGCACGCGCCGCGTCTAGGTCGGTGAACCACGATTCGGTCATGCGGTCGTGCAGCAGCGCGCCCACCTGGGCGATCTGGCCGGCGTCCAGCGACTTCGTACCGCCCAGCAGGCCCGAGCGCAACGTGATGCGGTATTCGGTCACGCGCTCGATGCGGCGCACGTCCAGGCCACAGTTGTGGGCAATGTCGCTGGCCTTGGAGGCCCAGGGCGAGACGGTGCCCAGGCGCGGCGCCACCACAATGGTCTGTCCGGCGTCGCCGCCCTCGAACGGCTCGCCATAGGTCAGCAGCGCCGCGAGTTGCTGCGCCTGCGCCGGGGTGGGTTCGCCGGGTGTCGCCACCCAATGCACGTAGCGTGCGCGCACCGCATCTATGCGCGGCTCAATGCCCTGGAGTTGCGGCAACAACTGGCGCGCACGGAAAGGGCTCAGGGCGTTGCCGCCCACAAATAGGGTCAGGTGCAGAGTCACGGTGGCAGCGTTCTGATGGGAAGAAAGACGGGGTGAGCCGGGCAGCTCCGGTGCACTGCGATCTGCAGGCGCCAAAGCTGGCTATTTTAAAGGGGGTGTCGGTACGCGCTGGCTGGGACGACAAAACCCGCACTCAGCGCAAAAAAAGGCCCAATGGGATAATTTGGCCCATGAGCATCACCATCAAAAGCGCCGAGGACATTGCCGGCATGCGCGTCGCCTGCCGCCTGGCGTCCGAAGTGCTGGACGCCATTGCGCCGCACATCCAGCCTGGCATCACGACGCGCCGAATCGACGAAATCGCTGCCGCCTGCATGGCCGAACAAGGCACCATCTCGGCCACCATTGGCTACCAGCCGCCCGGCTACCCACCCTACCCGGCCTCGCTGTGCACCTCGGTCAACCACGTGGTCTGCCACGGCATTCCGAACGACAAGCCTTTGAAGAAGGGCGATATCGTCAACGTGGACGTCACCGTCATCACGCCAGAGGGCTGGTACGGCGACAACAGCCGCATGTATTTGATAGGCGAGTGCTCGATTGCCGCCAAGCGCCTCTCGGCCATCACCTATGAAGCCATGTGGCACGGCATCCTGCAGGTCAAACCTGGCGCCCACCTGGGCGACATCGGCCACACCATCCAGAAGTTCGCCGAAGGGCAAGGCTTCTCGGTGGTACGCGAGTTCTGCGGCCACGGCATAGGCAAGCGCTTCCACGAAGAGCCCCAGGTCCTGCACTATGGGCGCCCGGGCACGCTGGAGAAGCTGGAGCCCGGCATGGTCTTCACCATCGAGCCCATGATCAACGCCGGCCGGCGCGACATCAAGGAATTCGGCAACGACGGCTGGACCATCGTCACCAAGGACCACAGCCTCTCGGCCCAGTGGGAGCACACGATCCTCGTCACCCCCACCGGCTACGAGGTGATGACGCTCTCGGCCGGCTCGCCGGCGCTGCCCGATTTCGTCACGGCCACCACCACCTGAAGTGCTCGGGAGCGGCCTGTGCACGCTTCTTGCTTCACTCGCCGCATGCAACTGACGCCTCCTCCTCCCGCACCCACCACACCGAACCTGCCGGCTCTGCGCGAGGCTTACCGGCGCGACAAGGCGGCGCTGGTGGCCACACTGCTCGCACCGCTGCCCACGGCGCGCGGCGTCCACGGACTGCTGCGCAAATTCACCCGGCTGGCCGATACCTTGCTGCACGCTCTGTGGGAGGCCAGCGCCCTGCCCCCAGGTCTGGCACTGCTGGCGGTGGGCGGCTTTGGCCGCGGGCAACTGCTGCCGTATTCGGATGTGGACGTGCTGGTGCTGCTGCCAGATGGCTCGCACGCGGCGCTCTGTACCGACACCCGGGCCCGCGTGGAAGACTTCATCCGCAACTGCTGGGATGCGGGGCTGGAAATCGGTTCGAGCGTGCGCTCGGTGGAGGAATGCCTGCAGGAGGCGGCCGGCGACGTGACGGTGCAGACCTCGCTTCTGGAGGCGCGGCGCGTCTGCGGCAGCGCAGCGCTGTTCGGGCGCTTCGAGCAGGAATTTCGTGCGTCCATCGACCCACGCGCCTTTCTCACAGCCAAGACGCTGGAGCTGCGCCAGCGCCACAACAAGTACGAAAACACCGCCTACGCGCTGGAACCCAACGTCAAGGAGTCGCCCGGCGGGCTGCGCGACCTGCAGACCATTTTGTGGGTGGCGGACGCCGCGGGCCTGGGCCAGGGTTGGCGCGCGCTGGGAGCCAGCGGCCTGGCCACGTCCTATGAAATGCACCAGCTCGAGCGCAACGAGGCGGTGCTGCTGCTGATCCGTGCACGCCTGCACGCCATTGCCGGGCGGCACGAAGACCGGCTGGTGTTTGACCTGCAAGCCACCGTGGCCGAAGCCTTCGGTTACCGCAGCGTCACCGAGGGCGGCTCGCGCCTGCCCATGCGCGCGAGTGAGACCCTGATGCGGCGCTACTACTGGGCCGCCAAGGCGGTCACGCAGCTCACGCAGATCCTGCTGCTCGATATCGAAGACCGGCTCAATCCGCCGCAGACGCCACCGCAGCCCATCGACGAGCGCTTTCTGGACAAGGGCGGAATGATCGAGGTGGCAAGCGACGATCTGTACCAGCGCGACCCGCACGCCATCCTCGAAACCTTCTTGCTGTTCCAGTCGTCGTCGGCCCTGCAAAACCTCTCGGCGCGCACGCTGCGGGCGCTCTACGGCGCGCGCAGCGTGATGAACAGCGCTTTTCGCGACGACCCGGTGAACCGGGCCGCCTTTCTGCGCATCCTGCAGCAGCCGTCGGGCATCACCCACGCCATGCGTCTGATGAACCAGACCTCGGTGCTGGGGCGCTACCTCTGGCCGTTTCGGCGCATCGTGGGACAGATGCAGCACGACCTGTTCCACGTCTACACCGTGGACCAGCACATCCTGATGGTGCTGCGCAATGTGCGGCGCTTCTTCATGGCCGAGCACGCACATGAGTACCCGTTTTGCTCACAGCTTGCCGCTGGCTGGGACAAGCCCTGGGTGCTCTACATCGCCGCGTTGTTCCACGACATCGGCAAGGGGCGCGGCGGCGACCACTCGCAGATCGGCGCCGTGGCCGTGCGGCGCTTTTGCCGCCAGCACGCGATCGACCGGGCGGATGCGCGTTTGATCGAGTTCCTCGTGCGCGAGCACCTCACCATGAGCCGCGTGGCGCAAAAGGAAGACCTGAGCGACCCCGATGTCATCGGCGCGTTTGCGCAGCGCGTAGGCAACGAGCGCTATCTCACCGCGCTCTACCTGCTCACCGTGGCCGACATCCGCGGCACCAGTCCCAAGGTCTGGAACGCGTGGAAAGGCAAGCTCCTGGAAGACCTGTACCGGCTCGCGCTGCGCGTGCTGGGCGGGCGGGCGCCCGATGCCGCAGCCGAAGTCGAGGCCCGCAAGCGCGATGCCCTGGTGCTGCTGGCGCTGAGCGCTTTGCCGTTCGACGCGCACAAGGCACTCTGGGAGACACTGGATGTGGGCTATTTCATGCGCCACGAGGCCGCCGACATCGCCTGGCACACGCGGCACCTCTCGCGCCACGTGGGGAGCAGCAAGCCCGTCGTCAGCGCGCGCCAGTCGCCAGCGGGCGAAGGCCTGCAGGTTCTGGTCTACATCGCCGACCAGAACGACTTGTTTGCCCGCATCTGCGGCTATTTCGACCAGGCGGGGTTTTCCATCCTCGATGCGCGCATTCACACCACGCGCAACGGCTATGCGCTCGATACCTTTCAGGTGGTGAGCGACGCCCTGCCTGGCCACTACCGCGAGCTCACCCACCTGGTGGAAAACGGCTTGATGCATGCCTTGCAGGATGCGAGCCCCCTGCCCGAGCCAGGGCGCAAGCGCGTCTCACGCCGGGTGCGCCACTTCCCCATGGCACCGCGGGTCACGTTGCGCCCGGACGAAAAAGCCCAACGCTGGCTGCTGGGCGTCTCCGCCAGCGACCGCTCTGGTTTGCTGTACTGCATTGCCCGTGTGCTGGCGCGCCACCAGCTCAGCGTACAACTGGCCAAGATCAGCACGCTCGGCGAACGGGTGGAAGACACGTTTCTGGTGCAAGGCTCCGAGCTGCAGAACAACGCAGCACAGATCCGCATCGAAACGGAACTTCTGCAAGCCCTGGCCGGCGATGGCACCTGAGCGCGCAACACCTTGAAAACTATGTTTTTGATAGCTGATTAGGCTTTATGCACAAGCGCTATCGGCTATTTTTCCAAATATTATTGAGCGTCAGCTCCTGTTGGGAAACTGGGGCTACCATCGCCCACAGGCAGTGGTGCCCAACCCGCCTTTGGTCAGCTCATCTTGTCTTGTGAACTCTGCAGCGCCGCGCCACCGCTGCGGCAAGCTGCGCCAGGGACGCATGGCCAACTCGATTTCTGCATCAAACGTGAACGCGAAGGTAAAGCGCAGACGGTACAGACGTACGGCAAGCGAAACCGACAGCGTGCACGGTGGGTCTGAAAATGAAGCAACAAGGACTTTCTCGCATGTTCCAGCACCTGCTCGTCCCCACAGACGGCTCTTCCCTCTCGCGCAGCACCGCCATCGAAGCCGTGCGCTTTGCCAAGGCGGCTGGCGCCAAGATCACCGGTTTTCATGCCATGCCCGAGCTACGGCTTATGACGCAACACCCGGGCCTGCCCACCGACACACGGGCCAATTTCGAGCGCCAGGCCCGCGCCGAAGCCAATGCGGCACTCGACTTCGTCAAGGAGGCCGCGCAAGCCCAGGGCGTGGTTTGCGATACGGTCATGGTGGCCAGCGACCAGCCGCACGAAGCCATCCTGCGCGCGGCACGCGACCGCGATTGCGATCTGATCGTCATGGCCTCGCACGGCCGGCGCGGCATCGAGGCCATGCTGATCGGCAGCGAAACGCAGAAAGTGCTCACCCACAGCAAGATACCGGTGCTGGTCTGGCGCAGCAACCAGGGCTGAAAGCCTGGCTTGGCGGCGGGTGGCGCAGGCCCGGATGTATCAATCCTCTGCGTCCAATGCCAGCCCAGGAAACAGCACCTCGGTGAAGCCCAATTGCGCCAAATCGCGCATGCGCATCGGGTACAGCACGCCCACCAGATGGTCGCATTCGTGCTGCACCACGCGTGCATGAAACCCCTGCACCGTGCGATCGATGGGAGCACCCTCCAGGTCGAATCCCTGGTAGCGCACGCACTGCCAGCGCGGCACGCGCCCGCGCAGACCCGGCACCGACAAACACCCTTCCCAATCGTCTTCCTCTTCGCTGCCAAGCGGCGTCACGACAGGGTTGAGGAGCACCGTCGGCGGAACCCGCTCGCGGTCGGGGTAGCGCGGATTGGCCTCATGCGAGCCAAAAATGACGACTTGCAGGTCCACACCGATCTGCGGCGCCGCAATGCCGGCGCCGTTTGCCGCGCGCATGGTGTCCTGCAGGTCCTGGACCAGGGCGTGCAATTGGGGCGTTCCCCAGCCCTGCACGGGCCGCGAGACCCGCAGCAGCCGTGGGTCGCCCATCTTGAGAATTTTCTGAATCGCCATGTGCTCTTCCTGTCTTGCCAATAGGGCTGTGCCGATTGGCGAGAATACCGCGACGCACTGCACACTCCCGCATGAACGACGATCCGCCATCTGCCCCCGGTATTCCACCGCCACCAAGCTTGCCGCCGGTACCGCGGGCCGCGCGCTGGCTGCTGCATGGGTTTGCCGTGCTGTGCCTGGCGCTGGGTGTCATTGGCATTTTCTTGCCGGGCCTGCCCACGACGGTGTTCATCCTCATGGCCGCGTGGGCCGCGGCGCGCAGTTCCCCGCGCTTGCACGAGTGGCTCTGGTACCACCGCCTTTTCGGCCCCATGCTGCGCGACTGGTCGCGTGGCGGCTGGGTGAGCCGACGGGCCAAGTGGCACGCCAGCTTTGTCATGGCGCTGTGCGCGGTGGTGCTGTTCCTGAGCGTGCAAAAGCTTTGGATCCCCATCGTGGCGAGCAGCAACATGGCTTTGGTGCTGATCTGGCTGTGGTGCCGACCAGAACCTCCGCCGCCGCAGTGAAAACTGCCCGGACCGCACCCAATTCCTGTATATAATCTGAGGCTTGTTCCTCGATAGCTCAGTTGGTAGAGCGCCGGACTGTTAATCCGTAGGTCCCTGGTTCGAGCCCAGGTCGAGGAGCCAGAATTTTTTTATTGAGCCCTGCGTGTGCAAGCGGGGCTTTTTCATGCCGATTTTTCCTCGATAGCTCAGTTGGTAGAGCGCCGGACTGTTAATCCGTAGGTCCCTGGTTCGAGCCCAGGTCGAGGAGCCAAAAACAAAAATGAATCAAGCACTTGGCGTTTCGGCGCCAAGTGCTTTTTTCTTGCCGGTCGGACAATTGATTGGCCGCCCAATTTGTAATCACCGAATTGCAAGGATGCTTCCAATTGCGGTGATAAGGCCGGTCGACGTGCGGCCAAATCGGATACCTCTCACACTTACTCCACCAGTGGCGGTCGCCAGCCGGTCAAGAACCTGCTGCTGTCGGCGAGCACTGCTAAGATCATCTGATTCCAGATGTCAAACCTGCGTGCTCATACTGCCTCCCGCCGCCGCTGTATGTGGTTGTTGTGGCTGTTGCTGCTGTTGCCGGTGGCTCAGACGGCCGCGACGATGCACGTGTACACCCACGGGCTCGCGGAAGAGGCGAAAGAAACCCGCGAACTCGGCGGCAAGTTGGCGCTTTCTCATGCGCACTGCGGTATCTGCCTGACCGCTGCTGCACTGATCGGCGGTGCGCCCCCTGCCGAACCTCCGGCCCTATTCCATTCGACAGCCCTCTATGAGGTGCCGAAAGCCAAGCCCGGCAGTGCCTGGGGTTTCCCCTTCTTCCCGGCTTACGAGAGCCGCGCCCCACCACTTGCCCTGCACTGATCTTTGAATCGTGACGCCCGAGCCGCGCCCCGCGTGGCGGTGCGTCTTTCATAGCCATTGCTGGAGCAAGACCCCGTGAACAAGACTTTTCTGGCGAGCATCGCGCTCGCCTTGGCCGCGCCATTGGGCGCCATGGCCGACACACCCTCCGATCCTTCCGATATCAGCGCGCTTCGACAGGAGATCGAGGCCATGCGCGCAGCCTATGAAGCAAGGCTTCAGGCCCTGGAACAACGGCTGAAGGTGGCCGAGGGAGCCACATCCCAAGCGCCCAAGCCAGAGGCTGCCGTGGCGCAGCCCCCGGCATCCGTCGCTGCGACAGTGCCGGCGACCTCGGGTGGCGGTGCAAACTCGTTCAATCCGTCGATGTCACTGATCCTGTCTGGCCTCTACACCCGCACCTCGCTGGATCCGGCAAGCTACGCGATCACCGGTTTTCAGTTGCCCGCGGACGCTGAGGTCGGTCCGGGCACGCGGGGGCTCAGCTTGGCCGAATCCGAGCTTGGGTTTTCTGCAAACGTCGATCCGTGGCTGCACGGTGCAGCGAACATTTCCCTGCATGCGGACAACACGGTCTCGGTCGAGGAGGCGTACGTTCAGACCACATCGCTTGGCAATGGCGTGTCCCTGAAGGCCGGCCGGTTCTTCTCAGGTATTGGCTACCTCAACCCGCAGCATTCGCATACTTGGGATTTCACCGACAACCCACTGGCGTACCAGGCCCTGCTCGGCACTCAATATGGTGACGATGGGGTACAACTGAGCTGGCTGGCTCCCACTGACCGTTACATCGAAATCAGTGCCGAGCTGGGTCGTGGGCGCAGCTTTCCAGGCAGCGACACGGGGCGAAATGGCGCGGGCATGACGGCACTGAGCGCACATACGGGGGGCGATATCGGTGACAGCCACAACTGGCGCGCCGGTCTGTCGGTGCTCAACGCAAAGGCCACCGACCAGGCGCTGAATGCAACCAGCGCCGCCGGAAGCCTGGTCAACAACGCGTTCAGCGGCAGCACCCGGGTCTGGGTCGTTGATGGGGTCTGGAAATGGGCGCCTGACGGCAATGCCTCGCACACCAACTTCAAACTGCAAGGCGAATACCTGCGCAGCACGCGCGATGGAAGTCTCGTGTACGACGTGGGCAATTCCAACAGTGCGGGCGCGTACCGCGCCGTTCAGTCCGGCTGGTACGTGCAGGGTGTCTACCAGTTCATGCCCAACTGGCGCATTGGATTGCGCACCGAGCGATTGAACCCGGGCACGCCGGACTATGGCATCAATGCCCTGTCGTTGATGGGCAGTGGTTATCAACCACGCAAGAACTCCTTGATGCTCGACTACAACCCGAGCGAGTTCTCGCGTGTTCGCCTGCAGTTCGCACAGGACCACTCACGCGAAGGGCGTCCTGACAACCAAATCTTCCTCCAGTACCAGATGAGCCTGGGCGCACACGGTGCACACAGCTACTGAAGCCCATCATTACCAGGAACCTTGCATCATGAATCGACATACTTTTCTCGCTCTCCTTGCCGCACCTCTTGTGCTGCTGGCTACGCCCGCGCAAGCCGCGCTGCGCATCTTCGCCTGTGAGCCCGAATGGGGCGCACTGGCCCAGGAGCTCGGCGGCAGCTTGGTCGACGTATCGGTCGCCACCAACGCACGGCAAGATCCGCATCAGATACAGGCCAAACCCAGTCTGATCGCCCGTGCGCGCAATGCTGACCTTGTCGTGTGCACCGGCGCAGAATTGGAGATCGGCTGGCTTCCTGTTCTGTTGCAACAGTCAGGCAATGCCAAGGTGCAACCTGGTCAACCGGGCAACTTCGCTGCCGCTGACTATGTTCGCAAGCTCGAAATACCGACACAGCTGGACCGCTCGCAAGGGGACGTACACGCTGCCGGCAACCCGCATATCCAGACGGACCCGCGCAACATCGCTCAAGTGGCAGTTGCCCTCACGGCACGGTTGCAGCAGGTAGACGCGGCGAACGCTGACCAATACGCGAAAGCGCAGGCCGATTTCAGTCAGCGCTGGCAACAAGCGATGGCGCGCTGGTCAACACGTGCCGCGCCGCTCAGGGGCGTCCCGGTGGTTTCCCAGCACAAGGCCTTTGCGTACCTATACGACTGGCTGGGTCTGAAGGAAGTCGCCGTGCTGGAACCCAAGCCGGGGGTTGAACCCACGGCGTCACATCTGCAGGAAGTGCTCTCCACCTTGAAGGCAACTCCTGCGCGCATGGTGCTGTACTCCGCGTACCAGGACCCCCGTCCCTCAGAATGGCTGAGCAAGAACGCCGGCATCCCGGTGGTGAAAATTCCGTTCACAGTGGGCGGCACGGATGGTGCCAAGAACCTGTTCGGTCTATTCGACGATACCGTGACGCGGCTACTGGCTGCACTGGGCAAGCCATGAGCTGGAGCGCACTCGACTGGGGCATCCTGGGCCCCGCACTGATCGCCGGTCTGCTGGTGCTTGCAACCCATGTCCCTCTAGGCACCCAGGTACTGGACCGTGGCATCGTCTTCATCGACCTCGCCATCGCACAGATCGCAGGGCTGGGGGTCATCGCAGCCGACGCACTGGGCATGCCCGAAGGTGGCATCGCGGTACAGGTGGCAGCGGTATGTGCGGCCTTGCTCGGTGCTTGGCTGCTCACCTGGACCGAACGGCGCGCGCCCGAGCAGCAGGAAGCGCTGATTGGCGTGATGTTCATCCTCGCTGCCTGCGCCGGCATCCTGATGCTGTCGAGCAACCCGCACGGCGGCGAACATTTAAAGGACCTGCTGGTCGGGCAAATCCTCTGGGTCAACACGACACAACTCGTGTGGCTTGCGGGCGTGTCAGCGCTGCTTCTGCTGGCAATGTGGCTCGGGCTGGTCCAGAGGTTTGGTCGTTTCGGGTTCTACGGGGTATTTGCGCTCGCGGTGACTGCCTCAGTGCAGTTGGTTGGGGTGTACTTGGTGTTCTCCAGCCTCATCATTCCAGCGTTGGCAACTCGTGCGTATCGGGGACCCCACCGCCACCACATTGCGTATGGGATCGGTGCTCTCGGTTACGCAATCGGGCTAGCACTTTCTGCACTGTTCGACCTGCCGTCTGGTGCGGTGATTGTCTGGGCGTTGGCGGCATGTGCTTTAGTTGGATTCAGGGTGCTTGGCTCGGCTGTTGGGCGAACGCAATGAGCAGTCGATGTAGCTGATTGGCAATGAAATATGTCCGGCGCCATCGGACCTGGCGGGTTGCGCGACGCCGTCTGCCAACCAAAAAGTGGCCTGGAGCCTGCAACCGCCGATGCCTTTTTCGATGGGCGCCATCCCCGCTACGATGCATGCACTGCATGATTCGTAGATACGCTCCGTGACACTTCCCTGGCTAGGCCCCAACGATCCATTTCCCCCAGTCTCCAGCGCCTGGGACACTTCGACCCCCGCGCCAGGTCTGCTCGCCGCCGGTGGTTCACTTTCGGTTGAGAACCTCCGCACGGCCTACCGCTCGGGAATTTTCCCGTGGTACTCCGAGGGCCAGCCCATTCTGTGGTGGTCGCCAGACCCGCGCATGGTGCTCGAAGTGGCGCAGTTTCGCGTGCACCGGTCGCTGCGCCAAACACTACAAAGGTTTCGCGCCAGTGCGAGTTGCGAGATTCGCATCGATCACGATTTCGCTGGCGTCATCACGGCGTGTTCGCAGGTGCCGCGGGCTGGGCAGGCGGGCACCTGGATTGGTGAGGACATGATAGAGGCCTACATCCGACTGCACCAGGCCGGCACTGCCCACAGCATCGAGACCTGGATCGATGGCCAGCGCGTCGGTGGCCTTTACTGTGTGGCCATCGGCCGCGCAGTATTTGGCGAATCAATGTTTTCCCTGCAACCAGACGCCTCCAAGATTGCGCTCGCCGCATTGGTGGCGCTGTGCCGCCGCCACGGCATCGAACGTATCGACTGCCAACAAAACACGCCTCATCTGGCGCGGCTTGGAGCCTACGAGGTGCCGCGCACGCAATTCACAGCGCAAGTGGCATTGGCTTGCCAGCAAGCACCTGTGGAATGGTTATTCAAGCCTCTATACTGGGACGAAATCCTTCGCCTTGCGCCCGCAGCCGGATGACGCAACTCAACGAACTACCCTTCCAGACGCTGCAGTTTTATGCCACGGCGCCTTATGCATGCAGCTACCTGCCGGGGCGTGAGGCACGCTCGCAGGTAGCCACCCCAAGCCATCTGGTACGCAGCGACAGCTATTCGGCGTTGGTCGCACAAGGCTTCCGACGCAGTGGCATGTTCACCTACCGGCCCTATTGCGATGGCTGCCACGCCTGCATTGCCTTGCGGGTGCTTGCCTCGGAGTTCAGGCCCGACCGCAGCCAGCGCCGTGCACGCGCCCGCCACCAGCACCTTCAAGCGCGCGTGCTTCAGCCAAGCTTTGACGATGAGCATTACCAACTGTACCTGCGCTACCAAACAGGCCGCCACAGCGGTGGGGGCATGGACCACGACAGCGTGGAGCAATACACGCAGTTCCTGCTGCAAAGCCGGGTCAATTCACGGTTGGTGGAATTTCGCGAAGCCGGCACCGCCATCACACCTGGCCGGCTGGTGATGGTGTGCATTCTGGACGTGCTCGACGATGGCCTCTCCGCCGTCTATACCTTCTACGATCCCGCGCCCGGGTGCAATCTGGGAACCTACGCCATCCTTTGGCAAATCGAACAGGCACGGGCGCTGGGCCTGTCGCACGTCTATCTTGGTTATTGGATCCAGGAAAGCCGAAAAATGCAGTACAAGGCGCGCTTTGTTCCCCATGAAATTCTGATGAACGGACATTGGAAAACCGTGGAGACCCGGATCTAGTCAACACTTCTTTTTTTCACAAGGTAAAATTCTCCACCGCACTGTGGATACCGCTGCCATGAAAAAAAGCCCTCTTTCCGCACCTCCAAAGCCGAGCGTCCAGGTTCTGGAGCGCGTATTTGCGCTAATCGACATACTCGCAGACCATGAGGAAACTGTTTCCCTCAAGGAGATCAGTGAGCGCACAGGCCTGCACCCCTCCACGGCGCACCGCCTTCTCAATGATCTGACTATTGGCCGCTTTGTCGATCGCCCGGAAGCTGGCAGCTACCGCCTAGGAATGCGCCTGCTGGAACTGGGCAATGTGGTTAAAACGCGCCTGAATGTGCGCGATGCAGCGCTCACTCCCATGCGCGAGTTGCATCGCCTCATCAAACAGCCAGTCAACCTCAGCATGCGCCAGGGGGACGAGATTATTTATGTGGAGCGCGCCTACAGCGAGCGCTCGGGTATGCAAGTGGTGCGCGCCATTGGGGGGCGCGCACCGCTGCACCTTACCTCTACGGGCAAGTTGTTTCTCGCGGCCGATGAGGCATCCCGTGTACGCGCTTATGCGACCCGCACGGGTCTTGCCGGCAATACCCGCAACAGCCTGACACGCCTTCCTGACCTGGAACGCGAGCTGGTCCAGGCACGCAAAACTGGTGTTGCCCGCGACAACGAGGAGCTGGAACTCGGCGTGCGCTGCATGGCAGCCGGCATCCGTGATGATCAGGGCAAACTGGTGGCCGGGCTGTCAATTTCAGCGCCCGCCGATCGGCTTGACGACGCCTGGCTTCCCAAGCTGGAAGCTGCCGTACGGGAAATTTCAATGGCGCTGGGTTACTTGAAGGAAGGCGAAACGCCTGCGTAAGCCGGTGCCCTTAGAGCTTGTTCAAAGTGCACTGAACAAAGAAGCGTACCGGGGAGCGCCTACCCCGGCACATACCGCGCCATCAGCCCTTGACAGTTTGCAAATGGCGGGGGCCAGCGGCGAGCTTCGGAGTTGCTTCTACCCAGGAGCGTACGCGCTCGGCGTCGGCAATACGGCTCAATGCACCAGCCGAATCCAGAAACACCATAATGAGCTTGCGACCTGCGATCTGCGTCTGCAAGACCATGCAACGCCCAGCCTCTGTGATATAGCCCGTCTTTTGCAGGCCGATGTCCCACTCCCGGTTTTTCACCAGGCGATTGGTATTGTTGTACTGCAGCATGCGGTGGCCAACAGCCACCTCATAGCCAGGCGAGGTTGTGAATTCCCGCAGCAGCGGGTCGCCGTAGGCAACATTCACCAACGCAGCCAGGTCGCGTGCGCTCGACTGGTTCTGGCTTGAAAGACCCGTAGGTTCTACGTAGCGCGTATCGCTCATGCCGAGCAGCCGCGCCTTGGCGTTCATTAGGGCGACAAACGCTGGCAACCCTCCTGGATAAGTGCGACCGAGCGCGTGCGCAGCCCGATTTTCGCTCGACATCAATGCCAGGTGCAGCATTTCGCGGCGGCTGAGCGTGGTGCCTACGGCCAGGCGCGAGCGGCTGTTCTTTTCGGTATCGACGTCGTCCTGGGTGATGGTGATGGGCTCAGCCATCGGCAACCGCGCTTGGCTGATGATCAAACCCGTCATCAGCTTGGTCAGTGAGGCAATGGGCAACACCGCATGGTCGTTCTTGCTGAGCAGGACTTCCTTGGTGTCTTGGTCGATCACCAGCGCCACGCTGGACTTGAGGTCCAGCGGACCCTCCACCGCGTGCAGGCCGGCCATTTCACCAAATGAAGGGCTCGCCTTGACGGCTGCGGCGGCAACACGGGGCTTGCGCACAGAGTGCGCAGAGGTGCGCACCACATGAGCAGAGGCATGCTTGCGTGCCGACACCTTGGACACAGTGGCTGTGCGCTTGGCAGTGGCCACCGATTTTTTCGCAGTGTGTTTGCGCTGCGCCGCATCGGCCGCGGGCGCCGCCAAGGCCACACCCAGCGCGACAATGAAAAAACCCCTGCAAATTGGAGAAAAGGTGGCACACAGGCGGCGAAAATTCACGGGATGTCTCCAAATACCTACAACGGTGTAGGATTGTAGCCACTCACAAAAAACATGCAAGATCAATATCTTGCATGCTGTTTTGAAGAAGTTGCGTGAAATCAACACGGCGCGGGAGTGCCTAGCCCTGGGCAGCAACCTTTTCTGCCTTGCTGTGCAGCTTGTTGAGTGCACTGATGTAGGCCTTGGCTGACGCGACGACGATGTCTGGATCCGCGCCCACACCATTGACCACACGGCCGCTGCTCTGCAGGCGCACCGTCACCTCGCCCTGGCTTTCGGTCGAACCGCTGATGGCATTCACCGAGTACAGCACCATTTCGGCCCCACTTTTCGCATGCTGTTCAATGGCCTTGAGCGAGGCATCCACCGGACCATTGCCGTCCGACTCGCCCTTGATTTCCTTGCCGGAAGCCGTAAACACGACGCTTGCATGGGGCCGCTCGCCGGTTTCACTGTGCTGAGCGAGAGACACAAACACATACTCTTCGCCGTGGTTGGAGACGCTCTCGTCGCTCACCAGCGCCAGGATGTCTTCATCGAAGATCTCGCTCTTGCGGTCGGCCAGTTCCTTGAAGCGGGCAAATGCTGCGTTGATGTCCGCTTCGCTCTCCAGGCTCACGCCAAGTTCCTGCAGGCGCTGTTTGAAAGCGTTGCGGCCGCTCAATTTGCCCAGAATGATCTTGTTGGCGCTCCAGCCCACGTCCTCGGCGCGCATGATTTCGTAGGTGTCGCGCGCCTTGAGCACGCCATCCTGGTGAATACCGCTGGCGTGCGCAAAGGCGTTCGCCCCCACCACGGCCTTGTTGGGCTGAACGACGAAACCGGTGGTCTGGCTGACCATGCGGCTGGCCGCCAAGATATGCTGCGTGTCGATACCCACTTCGAGGCCAAAGTAGTCCTTGCGCGTTTTCACCGCCATGACGACTTCTTCAAGCGAGCAATTGCCGGCACGCTCGCCAAGACCGTTGATGGTGCATTCAACCTGGCGCGCGCCGCCGATCTTGACGCCGGCGAGCGAATTGGCCACTGCCATGCCCAGATCGTTGTGGCAATGCACCGACCAGATGGCCTTGTCGCTGTTGGGCACGCGCTCGCGCAGGGTTTTGATGAAGTTGCCGTACAGCTCGGGGATGGCATAGCCCACGGTATCGGGCACGTTGATGGTGGTCGCACCCTCACGAATCACGGCCTCAATGACACGGCAGAGAAAGTCCAGTTCGCTGCGGTAGCCATCTTCCGGGCTGAATTCGATGTCTCCGCACAGGTTGCGGGCAAAGCGCACGGATTGCGTGGCCTGCTCCAGCACCTGCTCGGGCGTCATGCGCAGCTTCTTCTCCATATGCAGCGGGCTCGTCGCGATGAAGGTGTGGATGCGGGCACGGTTGGCGCCTTTCAAGGCTTCGGCAGCGCGCGCGATGTCGCGATCGTTGGCGCGCGAGAGCGAGCAGATGGTGGAATCCTGAATGCTGTTGGCAATCAGTTGCACCGCTTCGAAATCGCCATTCGAACTGGCGGCAAAACCGGCCTCGATCACATCAACCTTCAGGCGCTCAAGTTGGCGTGCGATGCGCAGCTTCTCATCGCGCGTCATGGAGGCGCCGGGCGACTGCTCGCCGTCGCGCAAGGTGGTGTCGAAAATGATGAGTTTGTCTGTCATCGTGCTCTCCGAAAATGGTGGTTGCTTAATGTTGTAGGTGGGCGTGCTGTGTCAAGCGGGCGCAACCGCGCATTGTGCACGTTGTGCCCCCTGCGCCGTGGCGCGCTCCAGGCCCGAGACGATGGCCTTGAGGGCAGCAGAAATGACATCGGCGTCCATGCCCACGCCAAACAGGGTTTGGGTCTCGTTCACGCGCAGTTCAAGATAGGCGGCGGCCTTGGCATCAGCGCCGGCTCCGATGGCGTGCTGGTGGTAGTCAATCACGCGAATGCGGTGGCCCGTGGCCGCTTGCAAGGCTTGAATGAAGGCGTCTATCGGGCCATTGCCCTGCCCGTCCACGTCAACCAGCGCCCCGCCCCAGCGCAACTGGCCGCGCAGGCGCACGCAAGCATCGGCCTGCGCCTCAAGCACGCGGCTTGAGAGCGTTTGCACGGTAGCCAAGCCGTACTCCCGCTCAAACAAGGCGTAGAGATCGGCCGCACCCAACTCCGTGCCTGCCACATCCATCACACGCTGCACCACCTGCATGAATTCAATTTGCAGGCGCCGGGGCATTTCGATGCCGTATTCGCTCTCCAGCAGGTAGGCCATGCCGCCCTTGCCCGACTGGCTGTTGACGCGGATGACCGCCTCGTAGCTGCGGCCGACGTCCTTGGGGTCGATGGGCAGATACGGCATGTCCCAGACATCGCCATCGCGCCGCGCCGCAAACGCCTTCTTGATCGCGTCCTGGTGCGAGCCCGAAAACGAGGTATAGACCAGATCGCCTGCATAGGGGTGTCGCGGGTGCACGGCAATCTGGTTGCAGTGCTCCACCGTCGCACGGATTTCGTCGATATTGGAAAAATCGAGTTCAGGCGATACCCCCTGCGTATAGAGATTGAGCGCCACGTTCACCAGGTCCAGATTGCCGGTGCGCTCGCCATTGCCAAACAGGCAGCCTTCAATGCGGTCGGCGCCCGCCATCAGGGCAAATTCGCCCGCGGCCGTGCCAGTGCCCCGGTCGTTGTGCGGATGCACCGACAGCACAATGCCATCGCGGCGCGCGAGATGGCGGTGCATCCACTCGATCATGTCGGCAAAGATATTGGGCGTGGAGTGCTCAACTGTCGAAGGCAGGTTGACGATGCACTTGTGCTCGGGGCCAGCGTTCCACACGGCGGTCACCGCATCGACCACACGCTTGGAAAACGCGAGGTCGGTGCCCGAGAACATCTCTGGCGAATACTGGAACGTCCAGCAGGTATGCGGCTGGCGTGCGGCCAGCGCGTTGAACATCGCCGCATGGGTGGTCGCCAGCGACACGATCTCGTCCTCGTCCATACCCAGCACCACGGTACGCATCACGGGCGCGACTGCGTTGTAGAGGTGCACGATGGCGCGCGGCGCACCTTGGAGCGACTCGAACGTGCGTGCAATCAGGGGCTCGCGCGCCTGCGTCAGCACCTGGATGGTCACGTCATCGGGAATACGGTCTTCTTCGATGAGCTTGCGCACAAAGTCGAATTCCACCTGCGATGCGGATGGAAAACCGACTTCGATCTCCTTGAAGCCAATCGCCACGAGCTGCTCGAACATGCGCATCTTGCGGGCGATGTCCATGGGCTCCACCAGCGCCTGGTTGCCATCGCGCAGGTCGGTCGACAGCCAGATCGGCGCGCGGGTCAGGACAACATCGGGCCAGGTGCGGTCTTTGAGGCCGATGGGAGGGAATGCGCGGTACTTGGTGTGGGGCTGCTGGAGCATGTGGAGGTCTCTGCCAGGGTTGGAAAATCAACCAGCAACCCCAAAAACAAAACGGCCCGTTGCTGGTGCGAACGGGCCGAAGTGAGGATGGTGCTTGCGCGCTACCGTATTCGCCCGTGAGGAACGTTTAGTAGGGCTAGCGACATCTTGGTCATGAGGGTGTCCACTCTAGCACAGGATTTTCAGTTGTGCAGCCCACGCTCTTCAGGCTCGTCGGTAGAGGTACTGATGACGCTGGTTTGCTGGCCTTTGGCTTTGCGCCACGCGTAGACGCCATAGCCACTGAAACCATAGACCACAAAAATGCAGAACAGCACCAGCGACGGACGGATGCTGATCATGGCCAAGCCCAGGGCAATTAGCACGATTACTGCAAAGGGCACGCTTTTTTTCATCTGCACGTCCTTGAAACTGTAGAACGGCACATTGGTCACCATGGTGAGGCCGGCGTAGAGCGTGAGGGCAAACATGATCCAGGTGATCTGACTCCAGCTGAGCCATCCCGGCAGGCCGCGTGCGACCCCGAACTCGGTCAGCAACCAGATGAACCCGGCCACCAGCGCGGCAGCGGCTGGCGATGGCAGGCCTTGAAAGAACCGTTTGTCGACCACGCTGGTGTTGACGTTGAAACGGGCGAGCCGCAGAGCGGCGCAGGCGCAGTACACAAAGGCGGCGATCCAGCCCCAGCGGCCGAGGTCTTTCAGGGCCCATTCGTAGGCGATCAACGCGGGGGCGGCGCCGAAGGACACCATGTCCGAGAGCGAATCCATCTGTTCGCCGAAGGCGCTTTGCGTATTCGTCATACGTGCCACGCGGCCGTCCAGGCTGTCGAGCACCATGGCGCAAAAAATACCAATGCCGGCCATGTCGAAATGCCCGTTCATGGCCATCACGATCGCGTAGAAGCCGCCAAACAGCGCCGCCAGCGTAAAGAGGTTGGGCAGTATGTAGATGCCCTTGCGCCGCTTGCGCACGAAGACGCCGTGTGGCGTTTCACCTTCGTCAATTTTGTGCATCAAAAAGGCCTCCAGCGCTTATCTCTATTGCCCATATAGCTACTTTTTTAATAGTATCTTCTCCAACAACTCAGGCGGCAGTGTAGTCGCGGCGGTCAACCCGCCCCCAACAACAAAGGCCACCGAAGTGGCCTTTGCATGGCTCAGCGCACGGCTGGACGCTCAGTTGCGCGTCTGGTCGACGAGCTTGTTCTTGGCGATCCAGGGCATCATGGCGCGCAGCTGGGTACCGACCTTTTCAATTGAGTGGTCGGCGGTGTTGCGGCGGCGCGCCGTCATGCCAGGGTAGCCGGTGCGGCCTTCCAGGATGAACATCTTGGCGTAGTCGCCGTTCTGGATGCGCTTGAGCGCATTGCGCATGGCGGCGCGCGACTGCTCGTTGATGACCTCGGGGCCGGTCACGTACTCGCCGTACTCGGCGTTGTTGCTGATCGAGTAGTTCATGTTGGCGATGCCGCCTTCGTAGATCAGGTCCACGATGAGCTTGAGCTCGTGCAGGCACTCGAAGTAGGCCATCTCAGGGGCGTAGCCGGCTTCGACCAAGGTTTCGTAACCCATCTTGATCAGCTCGACGGCGCCGCCGCACAGCACGGCCTGCTCGCCGAACAGGTCGGTCTCGGTCTCTTCCTTGAAGTTGGTCTCGATGATGCCGGCCTTGCCGCCGCCGTTGGCCATGGCATACGACAGCGCCAGGTCACGCGCCTTGCCGGTCTGGTCCTGGTGCACCGCGATCAGGTGGGGCACGCCGCCGCCCTGGGTGTAGGTGTTGCGCACGGTGTGGCCAGGCGCCTTGGGCGCCACCATCCACACGTCCAGATCGGCGCGTGGCACCACCTGGTTGTAGTGCACGTTGAAGCCGTGGGCAAAGACCAGCGAGGCGCCCTGCTTGATGTTGGGTTCGACGTTGTTCTTGTAAACCGAGGCGATGTCTTCGTCGGGCAACAGGATCATGACCACATCCGCCGACTTGACGGCGTCGTTCACTTCCATCACCTTCAGGCCGGCCTTTTCGACCTTGGGCCACGAGGCGCCGCCCTTGCGCAGGCCGACCACGACCTTGACGCCGCTGTCGTTGAGGTTTTGCGCGTGTGCGTGGCCCTGGCTGCCGTAGCCGATGATGGCCACGGTCTTGCCCTTGATGAGGCTCAGGTCACAGTCCTTGTCGTAAAAAACTTTCATCTCTTCTCTTTCGTAGATAAGGGGTTTGGCCGTTCTCCCTGAGCCTGTCGAAGGGCTCGTCTGCCCCGCAGGGGCTTCGACAGGCTCAGCCCGAACGGGCCGAATGGCTGAGCCTTTGGTGAACAGGGGCGGACTTTACACGCGCAGCACGCGTTCGCCCCGGCCGATGCCGCTGGCACCGGTGCGCACGGTCTCCAGGATGGCCGTGCGGTCGATGGCTTGCAGGAAGGCGTCGTTCTTGGCCTGGTCGCCGGTGAGCTCCAGCGTGTAGCTGCGCTCGGTCACGTCGATGATGCGGCCACGAAAGATGTCGGCCATGCGCTTCATCTCCTCGCGCTCCTTGCCCACGGCGCGCACCTTGACCATCATGAGCTCGCGCTCGGTGTACGCGCCTTCGGTGAGGTCGACCACCTTGACCACCTCGATCAGGCGGTTGAGGTGCTTGGTGATCTGTTCGATGACGTCTTCAGAACCTGCGGTCTGGATGGTCATGCGCGACAGCGATGCATCCTCAGTGGGTGCGACGGTCAGCGATTCGATGTTGTAGCCCCGCGCAGAGAACAGCCCGACCACGCGCGAGAGCGCACCGGGTTCGTTTTCGAGCAGGACGGCGATGATGTGTTTCATGAAGAGATTCCTCTTTTTGCTGCCCTCCGCGCACGCCGGTAAGCGTGCGCCTTGGCAGGCAATAGATTCGTCGAAAATACTACCGTAATGATAGCTGCTTGCGCTTATGGAGTAAGCGCTAGAGGCCGATTTGACTACAAATCCTCCGAGCCCAGCAGCATCTCCGTGATGCCCTTGCCAGCCTGCACCATGGGGAAGACGTTTTCGGTCGGATCGGTACGGAAATCCATGAACACCGTACGGTCCTTGAGCTTGCGCGCTTCGCGCAGTGCGGGTTCCACGTCCTGCGGGCGCTCGATCAGCAGGCCCACGTGACCATAGGCTTCGGCCAGCTTGACGAAGTTGGGCAACGCATCCATGTAGCTGTGGCTGTAGCGGCCGGAGTATTCGATCTCCTGCCACTGGCGCACCATGCCAAGGTAGCGGTTGTTCAGCGACACCACCTTGATCGGCGTGTTGTACTGCAGACAGGTCGAGAGCTCCTGGATGTTCATTTGCACCGAGCCTTCGCCGGTGATGCAGAACACTTCACTTTGCGGCTTGGCCAGCTTGATGCCCATGGCGTAAGGAATGCCCACGCCCATGGTGCCCAGGCCGCCAGAGTTGATCCAGCGGCGCGGCTCGTCGAAGCGGTAGTACTGCGCCGCCCACATCTGGTGCTGGCCCACGTCGGACGTGATGTACGTGTCGGCATCCTTGGTCATGTTCCAGAGCGTCTCGACCACGTACTGCGGCTTGATGACGTCCGCGCTGCCCATGCTGTACTTCAGGCAGTCGCGGCTGCGCCAGCCTTCGATGGTGTCCCACCACGCGGCCAGGGCACCGGCATCGGCGCGGGTCGTGGTTTCGCGGACCATGGAGATCAGCTCGGTCAGCACGTCCTTGACATCGCCAACGATGGGAATATCGACCTTGACACGCTTGGAAATGCTCGATGGGTCAATGTCGATGTGAATGATCTTGCGTTCGTTCTGCGCAAAGTGCTTGGGGTTGCCAATGACGCGGTCGTCAAAGCGCGCGCCCACCGCCAGCAGCACGTCGCAATGCTGCATCGCGTTGTTGGCCTCCACCGTTCCGTGCATGCCCGGCATACCGAGAAACTTGCGGTTGCTCGCTGGGTAGGCGCCCAGGCCCATCAGCGTGTTCGTCACGGGGTAGCCCAGCATGTCCACCAAGGTGCGCAGCTCGTTCGTGGCGTTGCCCAGCAACACGCCGCCACCGGTATAGATGTAAGGTCGCTTGGCGGCCAGCAACAACTGCAGCGCCTTGCGGATTTGCCCGCCATGGCCCTTGCGCACCGGGTTGTAGGAGCGCATTTCGATGCTTTGTGGGTAGCCCTCGTACGCCGCCTTCTTGAATGAGACGTCCTTGGGGATATCGACCACCACCGGCCCGGGCCGGCCCGAGCGCGCAATGTGGAAGGCCTTCTTCAAGGTGATGGCCAGGTCACGCGGGTCCTTGACCAGGAAGTTGTGCTTGACGATGGGCCGCGTAATGCCCACCGTGTCGCATTCCTGGAAGGCGTCCAGGCCAATCGCGGCCGTGGGCACCTGGCCGGTGATGATCACCATGGGAATGCTGTCCATGTAGGCCGTGGCAATGCCGGTGACCGCATTGGTGACGCCGGGGCCCGAGGTGACGAGTGCCACGCCTACGTCGCCCGTGGCACGGGCATAACCGTCCGCAGCATGGATGGCGGCCTGCTCGTGGCGCACCAGCACATGCTGCATGGTGTCTTGTTTGTAGAGTGCGTCGTAGATGTAGAGGACCGCACCGCCGGGATAGCCCCAGATGTACTTGACACCTTCGGCCTGCAAGGCCTTGACGAGGATTTCTGCACCCATGAGTTCCTGGGTGGCGGGAGCAGCGCCCTGCTTTTGGACGGCGGCTGCCGATGCGAGTTCGGCTGATGAGATTTCCATGATGAACCTTTGTGATTTTCTCTAACGAAAAACCTTGGGTGCTTCTTGCCAAGGCCCTCGTGAGGCCCGCTCGAAACTTGAGGCCAAGGACATGGGCGGGATGATTGCCGCGCCGGACCGAGACCCGTTTGCTTTGATGATGCTGGGCGCGATTATCGCACTGCAACAAATCGCCTGTGCGCCGGGATTGAAAAAAACGTGGAAATGCAATAATCCGCGTTGCAGCCCGACAGCGATTGGGCGCATCCCCTGCCTTTACCACCTGCCCCTCTTGGCCACCGAAAAAGAACTGTCTGATTTCCTCAAAAGCGTCGAAAAACGGGCCTTCAAACGCTCGTACTACCACGTACGCAACGAGGAATCTGCGCTGGACATCGTGCAGGACAGCATGATGAAGCTGGCGGAACACTATGGCGACAAGCCTCCCAACGAATTGCCGATGCTGTTCCAGCGCATTCTCAGCAACTGCACGCTGGACTGGTTTCGCCGCCAGAAAACCCACCGCGCGGTGTTTTCTTCCATGGGCGAATTTGTCCCTGCAGGCGACGAGGGGGGAGAATTCGATGTGCTGGACGCTTTGTCGCTCTCAAGCAACGATGAGCGCGCCAGCAGTGCAGAAGATATTGTGCGCAGAGAGCAAATCTTTCACCAAATCGAGCACGAAGTCGCACTCTTGCCCACGCGTCAACGAGAAGCGTTTTTAATGCGTTATTGGGAGGAACTGGACGTCGCCGAGACCGCTGCCGCCATGGGGTGCTCTGAAGGCAGTGTCAAAACCCATTGTTTTCGTGCGGTTCAAACGCTCGGCAAAGCCCTCAAGGCCAAAGGAATCGAATTATGAAAACCCTTCCCGCAAGCAGTGTAGATCTGGCTTTGGAGCGCTACGCGCACCGCATCACAGCACGCCTGAACGAGGGGCTTGCCGATGTACCTTATGAGGTTACCGAACAGTTGCGGGCGGGCCGCATGCAGGCCCTCGCCCAACGCAAAAAACCAGTAGCTGTGCGCAAGCCCGCATCCGTGCTCACGCGCCTGGGCAGCAGTCTGGCGCTCGGCGGTGGCCGTACGGGAGGCTGGCGGTACGCTCTTTTATCGGTAATTCCGGTGCTGACGCTGGTGGCTGGCCTGATGGTGGTTGGCGCCCAGCAGGATCAAACAGGCGTCAGCGAAATCGCAGAGGTGGATGCCGCCCTGCTGACCGATGACCTGCCGCCCGCCGCCTACGCCGACCCCGGTTTTGTGCAGTTTCTCCAGACTCGCGCCAACGAAAGTCACTGAGCGGGCCGCACCCTTTCTCTTTTTGCATGTACGCATCCACGACACGCTCCTCTCAAACGCCCCGTGCCACGCCAGCCACCGTGCTGGCGTTGGTTTTGCTGGTGGGCCTTGCAGTTGGCGGTGCGATGGTGCTGAACATGGGCCGGATCGCTCCCGGCACACAAATCCCCCCGGACGCGATAGCTCCCCAGGGCGACGCGGCTGTGCATCCCGCCACCACAAAACCCAAAGCGCGCGCTGCCGCCTCCGGTCCTGGCTGGGAGTTGATGACCACTGCGCAAAAGCTGGCCTTGTACCCACTCGCGGAACGTTGGGCCTATTTGAGCGAAGCGCAAAAACGCTATTGGCTGGCACTGGCACAGAACTTCGCTTCCATGCCTGAATCAGAACAAGAGCGCTTGCACGCCCGCATGACGGCATGGGCGAGCCTGAGCGCGCAGCAGCGTAGCCAAGCGCGGCTCAATTTTGCCGTCACTCGCCGCCTGGCACCACACGACATTCGTTCCGAATGGGAAACCTACCAGGCTTTGAGCGATGCCGACAAAAAGCGCCTTGCAGCCAAGGCGGCAAAACCCAGGGGAGCTGCCACGGCACTGAAGCTGGCGCACACCAAGCGACTCGCCCACGTGCCTGCGGCCGATGGCACGCAGGCAAAGGCGGCCAACCCACCGAAAATCGTGTTCCCCGCACCCGCAGCGGTTCGGCGGCCTGCGGTACCCGAACCCGTCGCATTGCCACCAGCACCGCCTGCACCGCCAGCGACGCCTGCCTCCGCAAGCGACAATCCAGTGCCTGCGCAGATGCCGCAGGCCCCCGATCCGTCCAGCACCCCTGCGCAAGCCGACCCCCTGCCCCCGGTGTACGTGAATTGAATCCCTTGAATTTACCTGCCCAAGCATTCGACGACACCACGGTCAGCGCCGCCTTGACCGCACCCGCCCTCTACCGCCGCATGGCCTGCTGGCTGTACGAAGGCATTCTGATGTTTGGCGTGGTGTTCATCGCCGGCTACCTGTTTGGCACGCTGAGCCAGACTCGAAATGCCCTGGACAACCGCCACCCGCTGCAAGCGTTTCTGTTTGTCGTGTTTGGTATTTATTTCGTCTGGTTCTGGTCCAAGGGCCAGACTTTGGCCATGAAAACCTGGCACATCCGCGTGGTGGATATTGCTGGCCGGCCCCTCACGCAACGGCGTGCTCTGGCTCGCTATGTGCTGGCCTGGCTGTGGTTCTTGCCGCCTTTGCTGGTGGCAGCACCGTTTCAATTGCCTGCCCTGGAGGTGGTCGTGATCCTGGTGGGCTGGATCGCCTTCTGGGCCTTCGCCAGCCGCTTGCATCCGCAGCAGCAGTTCTGGCACGACGCGCTGGCCGGTACGCGCCTGGTCAATGCCCAGGCTTGGCAGGACTGAACCTGACGTGACTGCATCGGCGGCGACAATGCGCCCCATGACCAAAGCTGCTGGCGCCAGTTCGCCGCCCACCAATCTCCAGAAGCAGCGGCGCGGCCTGCACCGCATGCTGCACGCGACCCGCTATTCCCTGCTCGGCCTGCGCGCCGCTTGGGGCGAAACCGCCTTTCGCCAGGAAGCCATTGCCGCGCTGGTGCTGGTGCCCACGGCTTTCTGGCTCGGGCAGAGCTGGATCGAAGTCGCGCTGCTGGCCGGCTCGGTCGTGCTGCTAATGATCGTGGAGCTCCTCAACACCGCGGTGGAAGCCGCTATTGACCGCATTGGCCCCGAATGGCATGCGCTCTCTGCCCGTGCGAAGGACCTAGGCAGCGCCGCCGTCCTGCTCAGCCTGCTGCTGTGCATGGGCATCTGGGGCACCGCCATTTACCAAAGGATTGTTCATGGCTGAGCCCCGTTTTTCGGTGTGTGTGTACTGCGGCTCGCGGCCCGGAGAAAACCCGTTGTTTGGCGAGGCGGCCCAGGCCGTGGGCACCTGGATTGGCACGCAGGGCGGTCAGCTCGTCTATGGCGGCGGCCGCAGCGGCCTGATGGGCACCGTGGCGCAGGCGACGGCAAGCGCGGGCGGACGCGTCGTCGGTGTCATTCCGCAGTCGCTGGTGGACAAGGAACATGCCAACCGCGCGTGCGACGAGCTGCACATTGTGCAAACCATGCACGAACGCAAGGCGCTGATGGCCGAGCGCAGCGACGCTTTTCTGGCGCTGCCGGGCGGCATTGGCACCTTCGAAGAGCTGTTTGAAGTCTGGACCTGGAGCCAGCTCGGCTACCACAACAAGCCCATCGGCCTGCTCGACGTGGCCGACTATTACCAGCCGCTGCTGGCGTTTCTGTCGGGCAGCGTGCAGGCAGGCTTCATGGGGCCGTGGCAAATGGACCTGGTGCGTGTGGGCACCGAGCCGGCGAGCCTGCTGGCGCAGTTGGTGCAGGCCGCGCCGCGCAGCGCAGCGCAAGAAGGGGCGCTGCAGGGGAAAATCTAATCGGCCAAGCGAATTACACCGCCGCGTCGTCCAGGTCGCCCGTGCGGATGCGCACCACGCGCTCGACGGCCGTGACGAAAATCTTGCCGTCGCCGATCTTGCCGGTACGCGCCACCTGCACGATGGCGTCCACGCAGCGCTCCAGGTCTTCGCTGCGCACCACCACTTCAATCTTCACCTTGGGCAAAAAGTCCACCACGTACTCTGCCCCGCGGTAGAGCTCGGTGTGGCCCTTCTGGCGGCCAAAGCCCTTCACCTCGGTGACCGTGAGACCGGTGACGCCGCATTCGGCCAGCGCCTCGCGCACTTCTTCGAGTTTGAAGGGCTTGATGATGGCGGTGATCATTTTCATAGAGGAACTCCTGGGTTTGGTGAATGCGTTGCGTCAGGCGCGGAACTGGTTGGTGATGGGATAGCGCCAATCCTTGCCGAAGCTGCGCCGCGTGACGCGGATGCCCACCGGCGCCTGGCGGCGTTTGTATTCGTTGATTTTGATGAGGCGCGTCACCCGTTCGACATCGGCACGCTCGAAACCGGCCGCGATGATGGACTCGATGGCTTCGTCATTTTCCATGTAGCGCGCAATGATGGCATCCAGCACCTCGTAGGGCGGCAGACTGTCCTGGTCGGTCTGGTCAGGCCGCAGCTCGGCGCTGGGTGGGCGCGTGATGATGCGCTCGGGGATCGGGTTGGCGCCGGTGTTGAACGGGTCGTTGGCATTGCGCCAGCGCGCCAGCGCGAAGACCTGCGTCTTGGGCACGTCCTTGATGGGCGCGAAGCCCCCTGCCATGTCGCCGTACAGTGTGCAATAGCCCGTAGCCAGCTCGCTCTTGTTGCCCGTGGTCAGCACCAGGCTGCCAAACTTGTTCGACAGCGCCATCAAGAGCGTGCCGCGAATGCGCGCCTGGAGGTTTTCTTCCGTCGTGTCTTCCGCCTTGCCAGCAAATTGCGGCGCCAACGATGCCTTGAAGGCTTCGAACGCGGGGCGAATGTCGATCTCTTCGTACGACACGCCGAGGCGCCCGGCCATGTCGCGCGCGTCGATCCAGCTGATGTCGGCGGTGTAGGGCGACGGCATCATCACCGTGCGCACGCGGCCCTTGCCCAGCGCATCGACGGCCAGCGCCAACACCAGCGCCGAATCGATGCCGCCCGAGAGGCCCAGCAGCACACCGGGGAAGCCGTTCTTGCCGATGTAATCGCGCACGCCCAGCACCAGCGCATGCCACAAGTCTGGCAGCACGCCAGGCAGCGGCGCCACGTCTGCTTTAATTTTGATAGCTGCCTGCGCTTGCTCCACCTGCGCAAACACCAGTTTTTCCTCAAAAGCCGGGGCGCGGGCGACGACAGCGCCGCCCGCATCCAGAGCAAACGAGCGCCCTTCGAAGACCACCTCGTCCTGCCCGCCCACCAGGTGCGCATAGACCAGCGGCAGGCCGGTTTCCTGCACCCGTGCGCGCATGGTCTCCTCACGTGTGCTGCTCTTGCCGCTGTGAAACGGCGAGGCGTTGATGACGGCGATGAGCTGGGCGCCGGCCGCCGCCACGTCGCGTGCGGGCGCGGTGTGCCAGGCGTCCTCACAAATCAGCAGACCCACGCGCAGGCCGGCGACCTCGAACACGCAAGGCGCCTCGCCGGGCCGGAAGTAGCGCCGCTCGTCAAACACTTCGTAGTTGGGGAGCTCCCGCTTGGCATAGGTCTGCTCAATGCACCCGGCGCGCAGCACGCTGGCGGCGTTGAAACAGGTGGCAAACGCGGCCGCTCCGCTGGCCCGCTGCGGGTGCCCCAGCACGATGACGAGGTCTTTCAGGGCCGCCGTCGCCTCGGCGATGCGTTTGACGGCATCATCACAGGCCGCGAGAAACGCTGGCCGCAGGAACAAATCCTCGGCGGCATAGCCACACAAGGCCAGTTCGGGCGTCAGCAGCAAGGCCGCGCCACCGGCATGGGCCGCGTGCGCTGCATCGATGATCTTCTGCGCGTTGCCGCGCAGGTCACCTACCGTGAAATTGAGTTGCGCTATGCAAATGGAGAGCGTCATGGGGTCCAGAAGGTCGGACAAAAGCCAGCGGCAAACCACGCCGAGCGCGCCAGCGCCCGCAGTGAACGCACGCGTTGCCAGGGCCCTGCATGGCTGAAAAAGCCATTATCACCCGCGTGCACACCAGTCCGCTGGCGCTGGACGCTGCAGCGTGGAATGCCCTCCTGGCGCAACAGCAGCATGCCACGCCGTTTATGCGCCACGAGTACCTCGCGGCCCTGCACGCGAGCGGCGCTGCCGTGCCCGCCACCGGCTGGCACCCGCACTACGTCACGCTGGAGCAGGATGGCCGCCTGATCGCCGCCTGCCCGCTGTACCTCAAGGACCATTCGTACGGCGAATACGTGTTCGACTGGGCCTGGGCGCGCGCCTACCAGGAGCACGGCCTGCGCTACTACCCCAAAGCCCTGATGGCCGTGCCGTTCACCCCGGTGCCGGGAGCCCGGCTGCTGGCGCGCGATGAGGCTGCGCGCACGGCGCTGCTTCGCGCGGTGGTGGACTGGTGCGAGGAGCAGTCCTTGTCGTCCTTGCACCTGCTCTTTGGCAGCGATGCGGACATGGCGGCGTGCAAAAGTGTCGGGTTGATGCAGCGCATCACCGTGCAATTTCACTGGAAGAACCTTGCGCCCGGCGGCGGCAAGTTCCGCGATTTCGAGCATTTCCTCGAAGCCCTCACCCAGGACAAGCGCAAGAAAATTCGCCAGGAGCAACGCCGCGTGCGGGACGCGGGTGTGCGCTTTCGTTGGGCGCTGGGGTCTGACATTTCCGCTGCCGACTGGGATTTTTTCTACCGCTGCTACGAACGCACCTACCTGGAGCACGGCAACCCGCCCTACCTCAGCCGCGCGTTCTTTGAGCGCATGGCGCGGGACATGCCAGGCGCCTGGCTGCTGTTCATTGCCGAGCGCAACGGCCTGGCGATTGCTAGTAGTCTGATAGCTGTCAGCGCATACCCATCAAGCGCTGGAGGCAAAAATGACCTGGATATTTCGCCACCAACAGCCTATGGCCGCTACTGGGGGGCACTGGAGCGGGTGGACAGCCTGCACTTCGATGCCTGCTACTACCAGCCACTCGCCTGGTGCATAGCGCATGGGTTTGGTGCTTTCGAGGGCGGAGCCCAGGGCGAGCACAAAATGGCCCGTGCGCTGATGCCGGTCGCCACGCACAGCGCCCACTGGCTGGCCCACCCCGCCTTTGCCGATGCAGTGGAGCACTTCCTGGAGCGTGAGGATGTCGGCATGGCGGCGTACCTGAAAGAATTGGAGGGTCGCACGCCGTTTCGCGCGGCAACGCAGAGGGCGGCAAACCCCTGATTGCAACGCGGAGGTGCCGCCTTTCAGTTGCCATTTCACCTAAAGATGCATACTATCTACATCTAATAAAACAAGCCATGACCACGATGCCCATTGCTACCAAAACCGTTCTTTCCAGCGTCCCAACCTCTGAGGTCTGCCATGGGCGCGTCTGACCAGGCAGCGCCTCTGGCGCAGGCGCTGGAGCGCCCCTACCGCCACGGCTTCGTCACGGATGTCGAGTCCGACTCATTGCCGCCCGGCCTGGACGAAGGCACCATTCGTGCGATCTCGCGCAAGAAGCGCGAGCCGGAGTTTTTGCTCAAGTGGCGCCTGGCCGCCTACGAGCGCTGGCTGACCATGCCCACGCCCGAATGGGCGCATGTGCGCATGGAGCCGGTGAACCTGCAGGCGCTGTGCTACTACTCAGCCCCCAAGTCGCTCAAGGACGGCCCCAAGAGCCTGGCCGATGTGGACCCCAAACTGCTCGAAACCTACGAGAAGCTCGGCGTGCCGCTGCACGAACGTGCACGGCTGGCGGGCGTGGCGGTGGATGCGGTGTTCGACTCGGTCTCCGTGGGCACCACCTTCCGCGAGCAACTACACAAAGTCGGCGTCGTCTTCTGTTCGTTCTCGCACGCCGTCGAGCACTACCCAGAACTGATTGAGCGCTACATGGGCAGCGTGGTGCCGGTGGGTGACAACTACTACGCCGCGCTGAACTCGGCGGTGTTTTCCGACGGCTCCTTCGTCTACATCCCCAAGGGCGTACGCTGCCCAATGGAGCTGTCCTCGTACTTCCGCATCAACGCCAAGGGTACCGGCCAGTTCGAGCGCACGCTCATCATTGCCGAGGAAGGCAGCCATGTGAGCTACCTCGAAGGTTGCACGGCGCCGCAGCGCGACGAGAACCAGCTGCACGCCGCCGTGGTGGAGCTGGTGGCGCACGACGACGCCTACATCAAGTATTCGACGGTGCAGAACTGGTACCCCGGCGACGAAAACGGCCTGGGCGGCATCTACAACTTCGTCACCAAGCGGGGCCTGTGCGCCGGCAAGCGCTCGCACATCGCCTGGACGCAGATCGAAACCGGCTCGGCCATCACCTGGAAGTACCCCAGCGTGGTGCTGCGCGGTGACGATTCGCGCGGTGAGTTCCATTCGATCGCCGTGTCCAACCACTTCCAGCAGGCGGACACCGGCACCAAGATGATCCACCTGGGCAAGAACACCAGCAGCCGCATCGTCTCCAAAGGCATCAGCGCCGGCAACGCGCAAAACAGCTACCGTGGGCTGGTGCGCATATCCCCCGGTGCGGCCAATGCACGCAACCACACGCAGTGCGACTCGCTCTTGATTGGCCCGAAGTGCGGCGCCCACACCTTCCCCTACATCGACACGACCCGCAGCGACGCCGTGGTGGAGCACGAAGCCACCACCACGCGCATCTCGCAGGACCGTTTGTTCTATTGCCAGCAACGCGGCATCGCCCCCGACGACGCAACAGCGCTCATCGTCGGTGGTTTCTGCCAGTCGGTGCTGGAAGAGCTGCCGATGGAATTCGCGCTCGAAGCGAAGGCCCTGCTCGCGGTTTCGCTCGAAGGCTCGGTTGGCTAAGCCAGAACATTCTTAAAAAATCCAAATACCCCATGACCACCTCCACCACCCCCCTGCTGCAACTGGACGCCCTGCGCGTTGCCATTGGCGAGAAAACCATCCTGCAATCCATCAGCCTGGACGTCGCCCCCGGCGAACTCGTGGTGCTGATGGGTGCCAACGGCAGCGGCAAAAGCACGCTGGGTCTGGCACTCGCTGGCCATCCGGCCTACCACGCGACCCAGGGCACGGCGCGCTTTGGCGGCGCCGATCTGCTGGCCATGGAGCCCCAGGACCGCGCCCGCGCCGGGCTGTTCCTGTCGTTCCAGGCGCCCCCCGAAATTCCGGGCGTCAAGAACAACCTGTTCATCCGCACCGCCATGAATGCCGTGCGCGCCGCACGCGGCGAGGACCCGCAGGACGCGTACGACTTTCTCGGCAGCGCCAAGGCAGCGGCCACGACACTCGGCCTGCCAGAAAACATGCTCAGCCGCCCGGTAAACGATGGCTTTTCGGGCGGCGAGAGGAAGCGCAACGAGCTGCTGCAACTCTCCTTGCTGCGCCCGCGCCTGGCGGTGCTCGACGAAATCGACTCGGGCATGGACGTGGACGGCGTACGCGCGGTCGTCGAACTTGTGCAGCGCCTGCGCAGCGAAGGGACGGCCTTCATCATCGTCTCGCACTACCTGCAGCTGATTGAGTCGCTACAACCCGACACCGTGCTGCGCCTCGCAGACGGCCAGATCGCCGAGCGCGGCGACATCGCCCTGGCACAGCGCATTGCACGCACCGGCTTTGTGCAGGCGCCGGAACTGGCAGAGGCTTGAGACCATGAATATCCGATCCATCACCGCGCACGAGGCCATGCAAATGGCCCGCGAGCACCTCGCCGCCACCGGGTGGATGGCACCAAAGAACGAATCCTTCCGCCACCTGCCGCCGCCACCGGCTGCACTCTGGCTGGAGCAGGCTGAAGCAACCCCCTTAGGGAGCAGCAGCGGCTGGACCCTCACCACGCTGGCCGGAGGCACACCCACCGGCATTGCGGCACGCACGCTGGCAGCCACCGACACCGCACAGCGCGCCGAGCTGTTTGCGGGCCTGGACTTGCCGGGCGACGATGACGCCGCGCCATTTGCCTGGGCGCACCGCGCCTTGTGTACTGCGGGCCTGCGCCTGCGGGTAGAGTCCGGAACGGCGCAGCAACCCGCGCAGCTTGAACTGCGCCACCAGTCCACGGGTCCGGTGGAGGCGCCCCTGCTGGTGCTCGACATCGCCGAAGGGGTGCACTGCGTCCTGCGGGAACTCCATCTTGCGGGCGACGTGGACAGCGCTGGCGGGAAGGTACAAAACCTGCAGCTGCACGTGCGCCTCGCTCGGGGAGCCAGCCTGCAACACCTGCGCATCGTCGCCCCGCATGCAGAGGACCGCTGCGCGCACATCATTCACGCCCAGATAGGTGAGAACGCCCGCTACGTCCAGGCCTTTGTCGCCGGCGGCAGCAGCTACCATCTGCAGCGCAGCCAGGTGCTGCTCAGCGGCGCGGGCTCCTCGGCCCATATCGCAGGCCTGACCTGTGCAGCCGGCACCAAATTCGAGCAGCAGGTCTTCATGCGCCATGCCGCAGCGCGGACCACCAGCCACAGCGAGGCCCTGGTGCTGGCAAGCGGCAAGGCGCACACGGTGGCCAACGCCAACACGCACATTGCGCCTGGCTCGGACGAAGCTGACGTGCACCAGCGCCTGGCAGGCATTCCGCTGGGAGGCCAGCCCCGGCTGGTGCTGCGCCCACACCTGGAGATTTACCACGACAACGTGCAGGCGGCCCATGGCGCCACTTGGGGCGCCTTGCCCGAAGATGCGTTGTTCTACGCGCGCCAGCGCGGGTTGGACGCGAGCGCCGCACGCTCGCTCATCATCGAAGGCATGGCCAATGCCTTGCTGTCGCGCTGCTTCACCGACACCGCCACGTTCGACATCCTGACGCAAGGTGATGCCCTTCAAGGCGTGCTGCGCCAAGTGCTGGAGACAAGCCATGGGTGACATGCTCCCCGCTCGCTGGCTCAGCGCATCCGGCACGGCGCCCACCAGTCCGTCCGGCGTTACCGGGCTGCGCGCCCTGTTTCCGGTGCTCTCCCAGCACATTCAGGGCCACCCGCTCGCTTATCTGGACAACGCGGCCACCACGCAGATGCCCCAGCCGGTGCTGGACGCGCTGCAGCATTTCGAGCGCCACGACCGCGCCAACATCCACCGCGGCGTGCACGCGCTCAGCCAGCGCGCCACCGACGCCTACGACGCCGCGCGCGCCGAGCTCAAACGCTTTGTCGGTGCGGGGGCTGAGCACGAACTGGTGTTCACCTCGGGCACGACCGAATCGCTCAACCTTGTGGCGCACGGCCTGTCTGCACATGCTGGCGGTGGCAAGCCTCTGCAGCACGGTGATGAAATCATCGTCAGCGGCCTGGAGCACCACGCCAACCTCTTGCCCTGGCAACGCGCTGCGCGCGAGAGCGGCGCGGTCCTGCGCATCCTGCTGCCCGACGCCGAAGGCCATTTGCACGCAGAAGATCTGGCACGCCTGCTGAGCCCGCGCACACGCGTGTTTGCCGTCACCGCCTGCGCCAACGCCACTGGCGAGCGCCCGCCCGTGGCCGAGCTGCTGGCATTGGCACGCCAAGCCGGCGCACTGACGGTGCTGGACGCAGCGCAAGTGGCCGCCCATGCCGTTCCCGATATCTCTGCCCTGCCCTGCGATTTCCTCGTTTTCTCGGGGCACAAGATGTACGGCCCCATGGGCACCGGCGCCCTCGTGGGTACGCGCAACGCGCTTGAACTGCTCGCCCCGCTGCGGTTGGGTGGCGACATGGTGGAGTGGGTGAGCTTCACCGACGCCAGCTTTGCCGCGCTACCCGCCCGGCTGGAGGCTGGCACGCCCAATGTGGGCGGCGCCATTGGCATGGCGGCAGCGGCCAAATTCATAGACGCCGTAGGCCGCAGCGCCATCGACCAGCATTTGCATGCACTTCGCCACCAAGCGGTACGAGGCCTCGCCGCCCTGCCCGGCCTGCATGTGCTGTCACCCGATACCCAGGACACCGCCATCGTCTCCTTCGTCACCGAAGGCGTTCACCCACACGACATCGGCACGCTGCTTGACGGCCAGGGCGTCGCCGTGCGCACCGGCCACCACTGTGCCCAGCCACTGCTGGAACACCTGGGCTGTGGGCCGACGACGCGCGCGTCGTTTGCCCTCTACAACACACCGGAAGAAGTCGAGCGCCTGATCGCGGGCGTAGCCAAAGCGCTGGAGCTCTTGCGATGAGCAGTGCCGAAACCGATCTTTATCAGGAACTGGTGCTGGAGCACAAACGTGCGCCGCGCAACTTTGGCCATTTGCCAGCGCCCACGCACCAGGCACGGGGCACCAACCCGTCTTGTGGCGATGACCTTTCCGTAGAACTCGCTATTGCGGATGGGCGCCTCGCGGACATCCGCTTTCATGGCCAGGGCTGCGCCATCTGCATGGCTTCCGCCTCGATGATGAGCGAGGCCGTGAAGGGCCAGGAGATTGCCACCGCACAAGCGCTGCAACAGCACTTTCGCGCGGTACTGACCGGGGAAGAAAGTGCCGACGGCGCCCCGCTCGGCAAGCTTGTCAGCCTGGCCGGCGTCAGCCGCTACCCCAGCCGCATCAAATGCGCGCTTCTAGGCTGGCATGCGCTGATGCACGCCATTGCAAGCAACCCGGCCGCGCCCGCAGCCCCGGTATCAACGGAAGGAGAAACACCATGATGAAACGCATGCGCGAAGACGTGTTGATCAATCGACCTGTGACGGTCGAGCGCATTCCTGATGGCACACCCATGGATTTGCCCAGCGGGCTCTGGGCCCAGGTGACCCAGGCGCTGGGCTCCAACTTCACCCTGGTCGTCGAGGGCCAGTTGGTGCGCCTCAAGGGGAGTGATGCCGACGCGATTGGCAAGGAGCCGCCCGCCGAAGTCGAACACCCCGAAAACGTTGAAATTGACGATGTCAGCGGTCTGATCTGGAACACCCTCAAGACCTGCTACGACCCGGAGATTCCGGTCAACATCGTGGACTTGGGCCTGGTCTACCGCTGTGACCTGGAACCCATGGAAGGCGGCGATGTGCGCGCGCTCATCGACATGACGCTCACCGCGCCCGGCTGCGGCATGGGCGAAGCGATTGCCGATGAGGTGTGCGACAAGGTGCTGGCGATCCCGCGCGTCGGCGAGATCACCGTCAACATGGTGTTCGACCCGCCCTGGGACCGCTCGCGCATGTCGGAAGCAGCCATGTTGTCCATGGGCATGTAAGCCACACCACTCTCAACAAAAAGGCGCCTCAAGGGCGCCTTTTTTATTCCTGAAATCTTCTCAGCCGCCGCAAGCGCCGCCCGAGCAGCAGGAGTGCTCTTCCGCATCTTCCGGCATCTCCAGCTTGCTGATCAGCACGCGCCACTGGTCGGGTCCAGATTGAAGGTAGGCCCACTGAAACTGGCCTGGCGTGCGCGAATCGAACTGGTGGCGCAGCGGGCGCGGGTCGTGGTCGCTGATGATTTGTACGGCTTCGCCAGGCAGCAACTCGTCAAAACGGCCAAAAATGGTCGAGTGGCGCTGCGGCGGGGGAATTTCACGAACATCAATCACGGGCGATTGGGTAGGAAGCATGGGAGCCTTTCTTCAGGGTTTCAACAAGAGAATAAGGAACAGGATTTACGCAAAATCGCCCCAGCAGCGTTGCTCTTCCTTGCCGTGCGCTTGCTTGCACTGTCTGCGTCAGAGCGCCTTGCTGGAACAATTTTGCGCGAGTCCTAAGGAAAAGATAAACAAGCCGATCAGCCGTCCTTGCCGTCGAGCCGGGTGCTCGTCAGCCAGGGAACGTACATCACGAGGTAAATCACAAACGCGGTCGTCCAAGCCGTCGCTGCACACACCAGCGCATGCGTGTACCACTGCGGTGCCACCAGCGGCACCAGCACACGCAGCACGGCGGCGGCCATGACCAGCACATAGGCCAGCACCTCGGCGCGCGATGCCTGCAATGGCCGGCCCGTGTGCCCACGCGCAGTGCGCGTCACCATGCCAATGATGAGACCACCCGTGGCGCCCACCGCCAGCGCATGCACCCCAAGCGACACCAACACCCAGCCTGGCTGGGCCAGCGCCAGCAAGGCCAGGCCTATCGGAATCCAGGCGTATGCGGCATGCAGAATCCAGAGAATCGGCCGCGTGCGCGTCGCCAGCGTCTGCCAGTGGAGCATGCGCGCCAACTGCAAGGCAGCGGCGGCGGCCAGCACGGCAAAGGTGAGCCAGCCTGCCGGCGCAAACACCCACAGCGCCAGCCCCACGGCCGTGCAGGCCAATGCGCTGCGCTCCAGCCATTTCGGCACGGCGATTTTCAACCCTGGGTTCACGCTCATGGTGAAAGCGGGAATCACCCGGCCCGCCATCACGCATTCGACCATCACGATCAATCCAAGCGCCGCATACAGCGCGCTGGTGGGCTCACACGGCACCAGCCCCATGACCGAAAGGTGAAACGCCAGATTCGCCAGGGACAACAGAATCAAAATGCCCGCCAGTGGCAGGTTGCGCTTGTTGCCAGCGCGCAGCAACACCCGCACCATGATGATGGCCACGATCGGCAGCAGCACCACATCGAGCGCGGCGTACACCGGGTACGGAGCCACCCAGGCAGCCACCCGCGCTGCCAGCCAGAGCAGTACCAGGGCGCCCAGTGGCGCACCACGAGGCGTTTGCAGCCCGGTCCAGGCTTTCACCGCCGTCAGCAGGAAGCCCATGATGACGCCGGTGGCAAAACCCAGCAGCATTTCATGTGCATGCCACAGCATCGGCGGTACCGCGAGGCGCAGTGTGACGGCGCCCAGCATGGCCGCCACCCACAGCGGTACTGCGACGCAGGCCAGGGCCGCCGCAACGATATAAAAAGGGCGAAAACCCAGGCGCAGCACCGGCCAGCCATACAAGGCTTTTTTGGCGGGCGCCTTGGCACCAGCGCCGACCAAGGGAGGAAGGGTAGTTTTCATGGGTTCGGTATTGACTAGATGCTCTTGCGTTGCAGCGGTCTCGGTTATAAGATGCATTTTATATGTATCTTACGGTGCATGGCGATTTTTATCAACTGCCTGTGCCTTTCAGCCCACCATGCGTCTTGCCAGCTATACCGATTACACCTTGCGCGTACTGATGTACTGCGCACAGCACCGAGAAAGACGCGTAACCATCGCCGAGCTGGCGAACAGCCATACGCTGTCGAAAAACCATCTGATGAAGATCGTCAACGACCTGGCGCGCCATGGCCTGCTTGAAACCACCCGTGGCCGCGGCGGTGGTGTCCGCCTGCTGCTCGAACCCGTTGAGATTGGCATAGGCGCAGTCGTGCGCTGGTGCGAAAGTGACTTTCGCATGGTCGAATGCTTCGACGAAAACTCCAACACCTGCCGCCTGAGCCCTGCCTGCCGCTTGAAAAAACTCTTTCAGCGCGCGCTGGCCTCGTACCTGCGCGAACTCGACGGCGCCACGCTCGCCGACCTGGTCTCACAAGAAGATGCTGCACAGCCCATCGGCGCGCCCACCACCATCAGCCTGTCACGGCGCGCCCCTGCGCCAGCCGTTGTGGCACACGGCTAACGGGGCAGAGAACTCCTTTTTTGCTATTTATTCAATAGCTGCAAGCGTATACCTGAAAAGCGCTAGAAGCACTTTTCAGGCAAATAAACCGCTTAGAACGACTCCCATTCATCGTCCGCCCCCGCAGCCCCTTTGATGGGCTTGGCAGGTTTGGGCGCTGGCGCTGCAACTGAGGCCCGTGCTGCTGGTTTGGCCGGAATACGTGCCTGCGCTTTGGGCCGCGGCGCTGTGACGACCGGAGCCACCTTGTGCACTGGCGCTGTCACAGCCGCACGGGGAACGGTGCTACCGGCCGCAAGCCGAAACACCGCCACGGACTGCACCAGGTCGTCCGCCTGCCCCTTGAGGCTGCTGGCCGCAGCAGCCATCTGTTCGACCAGCGCGGCATTCTGCTGTGTGGCCTGGTCCATCTGCGTGACCGCCTCGCCAACTTGCGAGACACCGGAGCTCTGCTCGCTGCTGGCAGCGCTGATCTCTCCAACGATATCGGTCACGCGGCGGATCGCGGCCACCACCTCGTTCATGGTGGCACCGGCCTTGCCGACCTGTTCGTTACCTTCCTCGACGCGCTCGACACTGGCGGAAATCAGCGCCTTGATTTCCTTGGCCGCGTCCGCGCTGCGGCCTGCCAGGCTGCGCACTTCGCTGGCCACCACGGCAAAGCCGCGGCCTTGCTCGCCCGCCCGGGCGGCCTCGACCGCGGCGTTCAGCGCCAGAATGTTGGTCTGGAAGGCAATGCCATCAATGACGCCAATGATGTCGGCAATCTTGCGGCTGCTGTCGTTGATGCCCTTCATGGTCTCAACCACCTGGGCGACCGTTTCACCGCCCTGCTGCGCGACGCCGGATGCGCTCACGGCCAGTTGGTTGGCCTGGCGGGCGTTGTCGGCATTCTGGCGCACGGTGCTTCCGAGCTCTTCCATGGAAGCCGCCGTTTCTTCCAGTGCGCTGGCCTGCTGCTCCGTCCGTGCTGACAAATCGTGGTTGCCCTGGGCGATTTCGGCACTGGCGATTGCCACACTCTCCGAGCCCTCGCGCACCCGTGTCACGATGCGCACCACGCTGCCTCGCATGGCTTCTATGCCATGCAGGACGCTGCGCTCATCGGCAGGGGGAATCTCGACCGCCAGGTCGCCCTCGGAGATCCGTTTGGTAATGGCGTTGAGCAACTCCGGCTCGCCCCCCAATTGCGTCAGGATGCTGCGCGTGAACCACCAGCCGATCAGACCCAGAACCAGTGCCAGCGCAATCGCAATCACACCGGCTTCACGCACACGGCCCATGAACGTCGTCTGTACCGTGTCCACATAAACCCCGGAGCCCACAATCCAGCCCCAAGGTGCAAAACCTTTCACAAAAGAAACCTTTGCCACTGAATCAGTGCTCCCCGGCTTGGGCCACATATAGTTGACAAAGCCAGAGCCGTTTTTCTTCACCGCATTGACAAATTCCACAAAAAGAAACTTACCCGTGGGATCCTTGTTGCCACTGAGATCTTGCCCCTCCAACTTGGGGCTGATCGGGTGCATCAGCATGGTTGGATGCATGTCGTTGATCCAGAAATACTCGTTCCCGCTGTAGCGCAGCGCGCGCACCGCGTCCTTGGCACGCTGTTTGGCCTCATCTTCCGTGATGGTTCCCTTGCTGGCCTGCTCATGAAAGTGGGCAATCACGCCATAGGCAGTTTCCACCGCCTGGCGCACGCTGCTCTCACGCTCGTGCATGATCAGGCTGCGCTCGGACACCATGAGAACACCCGCGAGCACCAGCAGGGCCAGCAGCGCACAACCCACCAATCCCGTGAGGCGCCGTGAAATACTGAGCTGTTTGAATATGGTCATGGTGAGCCCCTTATGGTTCGGCTTGAGTGGACGTTGTGATCCTACCGCTTGGCGGCAACGCTTGCTGGCTTAAGACTGTCGACCATGTCGCCCACCTGTGCAAACACAATGAGCGTCGAGCCGGTGCTCAAGGCGAAGCAAGTCCGTTGCAACGCCGAGCTGAAAGCAGTCTTCCAAGCCAGGAAAATAACAATTTGTCCAGCCTACCCAAACCCTGCCCGATACCGCACCGGGTAATCCAGCAAAAAAGCACGCGCACCATGCGGTGGGCGTGCTTTTTCGGGTGGGCCGTCAGGCCCTTGACAAGCTTGGTGCGATCTCAGCCGTGGGCCTTGGCATAGCTGGCCAGGCCTTCGGTGATTTCCTTGTGCGCCGATTCAATACCTTCCCAGCCCAGCACCTTGACCCATTTGCCTTCTTCCAGATCTTTGTAGTGCTCGAAAAAGTGGCTCAGGGCCTTGAGGCGCGCGGGGTTTACATCCTCGATATTTTTCCAGGACGAATACATCGCCAGCACCTTGTTGGTGGGCACGGCCAGCACCTTGCCGTCGATACCGGCTTCGTCTTCCATCTTCAAGATGCCCAACGCACGGCAGGGCACGACAACGCCGGGGTGCAGCGGGTACGGCGTGATGACCAGGACGTCTACCGGATCGCCGTCGCCGCTGAGGGTCCGGGGCACGTAGCCGTAGTTCGACGGGTAGTACATGGCCGTCGTCATGAAACGGTCAACAAAGATCGCTCCCGATTCCTTGTCCACTTCGTACTTGATGGGGTCGGAATCCATGGGGATCTCGATCACCACGTTGAAGGATTCAGGAACGTTCTTGCCGGGTGTGACGCTATTGAGGGACATGGTTGTTTTTCAGTTGGAAGACTAGTGACTAACCCTGATTTTACCAACCGACCCCTTGCACCCGGCTTTCACGCCATGTTTTGGGAGTAAATTGTCGAAGTTGGCCAATCGTCTCCAGGAGAGGAGCACGAGGAAGCAACGCAGCGGAGACCCTCCCCATGCGTTGAGTCTCCTTCCGTGCGAAACAACACCCTGGAGCAATAAGAATGGCTGGAACCACAGCGTCGAATTTTCCCCTCATCCTTGCCCTCATCTGTGGCCTGATTGCCGTAGCCTACGGCTTCTGGGCCCGCAGCTGGATTCTGGGCAAAGACCCCGGCAACCCCCGAATGCAGGAGATTGCCGCCGCCATTCAGGCCGGCGCCGCCGCCTACCTGGCACGTCAGTACAAGACCATTGCCATCGTCGGCGTGGTGCTCGCCATTCTCATTGGCGTTTTTCTTGACGGCAAAACCGCCGTTGGCTTTGTCATTGGCGCCGTGCTCTCGGGCGCCTGCGGCTTCATCGGCATGAACGTGTCGGTGCGCGCCAACGTGCGCACGGCGCAGGCTGCCACGCAAGGCATTGGCCCGGCACTTGATGTTGCTTTCCGCGGCGGCGCCATCACCGGCATGCTGGTGGTAGGCCTGGGGCTGCTGGGCGTCACCGGCTTTTACTGGTTCCTGGTGGGCAGCAACCCAGTGGCCGACAAGTCACTCTCCGGCCTGCTCAACCCGCTGATCGGTTTTGCCTTTGGCTCATCGCTGATCTCCATTTTCGCGCGCCTGGGCGGCGGCATCTTCACCAAGGGCGCTGACGTCGGCGCCGACCTGGTGGGCAAGGTCGAGGCGGGCATCCCCGAGGACGACCCGCGCAACCCGGCCGTGATTGCCGACAACGTGGGCGACAACGTGGGCGACTGCGCCGGCATGGCCGCCGACCTGTTTGAAACCTACGCCGTGACCTTGATCGCCACCATGGTGCTGGGCGCGCTGATGCTGACGGCCGCTCCGGTCAACGCCGTGATGTACCCGCTGGCGCTGGGCGCCGTGTCCATCGTGGCCTCCATCATTGGTTGCTTCTTCGTCAAGGCCTCACCTGGCATGAAGAACGTGATGCCGGCGCTGTACAAGGGCTTGGCCATTGCCGGTGTGCTCTCGCTCATCGCCTTCTACTTCGTCACCACCTGGATCATTCCGGACAACGCCCTGGGCGGCACGGGTGCGCAGATGAAGCTCTTTGGCGCCTGCGCCACCGGCCTGGTGCTGACAGCAGCCCTGGTCTGGATCACCGAGTACTACACCGGCACGCAGTACAAGCCGGTGCAGCACATCGCGCAGGCATCCACCACCGGCCACGGCACCAACATCATTGCCGGCCTGGGCGTATCCATGCGTTCCACCGCCTGGCCGGTGATCTTTGTCTGCGCCGCCATCCTGGTTTCGTACTCGCTCGCCGGGCTGTTCGGCATCGCCGTGGCCGCCACCTCCATGCTCAGCATGGCCGGCATCGTGGTGGCGCTCGACGCCTACGGGCCGATTACCGACAACGCCGGCGGCATTGCCGAAATGGCCGAGATGCCCAGCAGCGTGCGCGACATCACTGACCCGCTGGACGCCGTGGGCAACACCACCAAGGCCGTGACCAAGGGCTACGCCATCGGCTCGGCCGGCCTTGCCGCGCTGGTGCTGTTTGCCGACTACACCCACAAGCTTGCGAGCTACGGGCAGACGATCGACTTCAACCTGAGCGATCCGATGGTCATCGTCGGCCTGTTCATCGGCGGCCTGATTCCCTACCTGTTCGGTGCCATGGCGATGGAAGCGGTGGGCCGCGCCGCCGGCGCCGTGGTGGTGGAAGTGCGCCGCCAGTTCCGCGACATCAAGGGCATCATGGAAGGCACGGCCAAGCCCGAGTACGGCAAGGCCGTGGACATGCTCACGACAGCCGCCATCAAGGAAATGGTCGTCCCCAGCCTGCTGCCCGTGGTGGTGCCGATTCTGGTCGGCCTGCTGCTCGGCCCCAAAGCGCTTGGCGGCCTGCTGATGGGCACGATCGTGACCGGCCTGTTCGTCGCCATTTCCATGTGCACCGGGGGCGGTGCCTGGGACAATGCCAAGAAGTACATTGAAGACGGCCACCATGGCGGCAAGGGCTCTGAGGCGCACAAGGCCGCTGTGACCGGTGACACTGTGGGCGACCCCTACAAAGACACCGCTGGTCCGGCCGTGAACCCGCTGATCAAGATCATCAACATCGTGGCGCTGCTCATCGTGCCGCTGGTGGTGAAGTTCCACGCAGGTTGAAGCACACAGGCTGCCCGGCCGCTAAAACCGGTTTTTGACACAAAGGGGCTTCGGCCCCTTTTTCGATGCGCCGGGCGAGCAAGATTGAAGAAAGATACCCCCCATGAAACGCGCCTCACCTCCCGCCGGCCCCGATGTCGAGGTCTACACCGCACTCGTGCGCACCGCGCTGGCGCAGTCCGGGCATCTGCTGGAGCGCGCCATCGAATCCACCCGCAGGGCCTTGCAAGCGCGCGAAGACCAGGCGCGCACTCCCGGCGAGAGCCACAGCGCGATGCACGCACGGCAACACTTGGCACGCGTCAGCTTTGTCATGTGCGAGCGGTTCCCCAACGCCCTGGAGCAGGCGATTGCCAAAGGCGCCGACCGGCAGCAAGCGGCGACACGCTCGCTTTTCTCGGTGCAGTTTGACGAACTGGAGCTGATGGACGAATCGCAACTGAGCGAGAGCGTGGAACGTGCGCGGGCAAGGCAACTGCTCACCGAAGCCGTGGCCACGCCGTTGACCGAGCTCAATGCGCTCATGAGTGCGGTGCAAGGGCAATCGAGCGTGGACCCTGGGCACAATCCCCTGCAACCCGAGCTTTTTTTGCAGGCCTTGCAAACCATCGTCGGGCAGATGCAGCCGTCCGACGCAGTGCGGCGGGACTGGATGACCCACATGGCCGAGGCCATGGGCGCCGAGCTTCGTGCCTTGTACCTCCAACTGATCGCGCAGATGCAGGAAAGCGGCATCAAGCCTGCCGGGTATGCGGTGCGCCAGCAAGGCGGCAACTACGTTTACATCAAGCCCATAGGCGAAGAAGGCCACGCACCGGGGTTTGGTCCCGAAACCGCGCCATGGCGCATGGGCAGTGCACAGCCAACGGCAGAGTCCGCCCCCACGGCCGGCCCCGACTCCACCCGGCTCACGCTGCACCAATTGCGCCGCTTGCTGACGGGTGAGCTGGCCGATGGCACAGCGCCTGAAATGCCATTTTCTGAACGGTTCTCGCGCGAGTTCGAGGGCTCACCGTCCAACGTGGCTCCGCCAGACTTCGACATCACGGTGCCCGCCGCCTTTGAGGCGCTCCAGGAGATGCAGCAGGTGGACCACATGATGAAACGCCTGGGCAGTCGGGGTCCGCTGAGCACCCCGGCCGCGAAGGCCATCGCACCGCGCAGCGCCAAAGCGGCGCTCGGCCAAGCCTTGAGCATGGAAGTGGTGGCCCTCATGCTCGACAACATCGCGCGCGATGGCCGCCTGCTCTGGCCGGTCCAGCAACTCGTGAAACAGCTGGAGCCTGCCTTACTGAAACTGGCGGTAGCCGACCCACGATTTTTCAGTGACAAAGACCACCCCGCCCGCCGCCTGCTGCAGGAAATGACGGACCGCAGCCTGGCCTTTGACAGCCTCGAAGCCCAAGGTTTCGAGAGCTTCATGCAGCCGCTGATCGACGTGGTAGGCCCGTTAACCCACTCGCCCATTGAAGACCAGGAGCCTTTTGCACACGCCCTGGGGCAATTGCTGGACGCCTGGGCCACACGCGAGAAAAAGCGCGAGAACGAGCGGCTGCGCGCCATCGAAGCCCTGCGCCATGCCGAGCAGCGCAACCTGCTGGCCGCCAGGATGTCGCAGGAGATGCGGCTACTGCCCCAAATCGACGCGATCCCGGCCGAGATTGCGCGTTTCCTCCTGGGCCCCTGGACCCAGGTGATGGCCCAGGCGCGGCTGAGCGACCAGAGTGGCAGCAACGACCCGGGGCGCTACCGCGAGGCGGTCGATGCGCTGCTCTGGAGTGCGCAACCCAAGCTCACCCGCATCAACGTGGGCCGCCTCGGCCGCCTTGTGCCCAAGCTGCTGACCAGGCTGCACGCCGGCCTTGCCGCCATCGACTATCCGGCCGCCGAGACCGATAAGTTCTTCGAATTGCTGATGCAGTTGCACCAGCAGGCTTTCGTGCCCGGCCGCATGGAAGAAGCCGCGTCCAACGCGCCCACGCCCCCCAAGCGCAGCAATGCCTCCACCTTGGAAACAGACGAACCCTGGATTGCGCCATCCGAAGCTGCCGAATCCGGTTTCATGGGCGAGCCCTCGGGCAACCGGCCCACAAGCCCTGAAGACGATGAAGCCCACCGTCCAGCCACGCCCCCGGCGCCCACACTGGCGATGGACGTTGGAACCTGGGTCACCCTGCTGGTGAATGACAAATGGGAGCGCACACAGCTGTCGTGGATTGGATCGCACGGCAACCTGTTCCTGTTCACCAACGCCTATGGCCATACCCAATCGATGACCCGGCGGTTGCTCGACAAGCTGATCGCCCAAGGCACTCTGCGGGTCATTTCCGGGCAGACAGTGGTGGCTGGTGCACTCGACGCCGTGGCGCAAACCGCCCTGCGCAACAGCCTGGAGACAGGCGACGGAATCTAAGAACGTTCACGATCTAAAACTCCGATGAAATCGCCGCCCGCAGCAAAGCGCTGGCCGGTGCCACCAGCGTATGCAACTCATGAACGCGCCCCTGCTCGATGGCCTGCAGCACCAGTTCATGGATGCCGCCCACCACCGCCAGCGCCATGGTGGGCTGCAATGGCGATTTGCGCAGGCGGGCGCCGGGGCGTTGGTTCACCACTTCGAGCATCAGGGCCGCCAGTTGCTGGTGCACCCGGCTGCGCACCGCCAGGCCGCTGGCGCCCAGGCCCAGGATGTCGATGAACAAAGTGCGCAGCAGCACCGGGTTGCGGGCCAGGGCCGCCAGGTAGGCGGCCATGGCCTGCTCCACCTGCGACTGCCAGTTGCTGCTGGGGTTGATGGCAGCGCGCAGTGCAGCAGTCGCCTCGTCGGTGGCAGCCACGTACAAAGCCATCAGGCACTCGGCCTTGTCGCCGAAATGTTCGTAGAAGGTGCGGCGCGAGACGCCGGCCTGGCGCACGATGTCGGCAATGGTCGTTTCTGCATAGCCTTTTTCGGCGACGCTGCGCGCCATGCCATCGAGCAAGCGGGCGCGGTGCGTCTTGGCATCGTTGCCGTGTTCGTTCATCTTTTTCCTCGTACGAGACGATTGGTACTTGACAGTACCACATATTTCCCAGATCATTCGCGCCTGCTTGGTACGACAAAGTACCAATTCTTGCCACTACACCGTACGCCCACATGAAACCGCAATTGGCGCCCACCGCGCGCTTCATCACCAGCCTTACCACGCTGTGTCTGCTGGCCGGACCGGCCTTTGCACAGCCCATGGACTTTTCCACCGCCTTGCAGCACATGGTGGATGCCTCCGACCGGCTGGCCGCCTCGCACCTGGCGGTGGACAGTGCCGCGCAGCAGCGACGTGCGATCGAGCGCCTGGGCGGCCCCAGCGTGAGCCTGACCGGCGCCACCTACGCCTACAACGCCAACCTGAACCTGGATCTGAACCCGCTGGGACAGGCGCTGCCGGGCATCCTCGCGCAACTGCCACCGCAACTGGGCGGCATGGTGGCGCAGCTGCCCCACCTGCCGGCCAGCTACACGCTCAACCGCCACCAAACGGACACCACGGCCTCGGTCAACGCCGTCTGGCCGATTTACCTCGGCGGCGCAACGCAGGCCGCACGCGGCGTGGCCGACGCCCGTACCCAAGAAGCGCAAGCCGACAGCACGCGCGTGAGCGACGAACTGGCCTCGCTGCTGGTGCAACGCTACTTTGGTGCCCAACTGGCCAACCGCGCCGCCACGCTGCGCGAAGCGGCCCTCCACAGCATCGAGCAGCACGATGCCGCTGCGCAAAAGATGCTGGACGCCGGCGTGATCGCCAAAGTCGAGCGCCTGCAAGCCCGCTCAGCCCTGGAAGACGCCCGCAAGAACGCGCAAAAGGCCCGCGACGACGCCGACCTGGCCGCCACCGCGCTTACCCGAACAGCCCGTGCCGATGAGCGCCTGGAGCCCACCAGCCCGCTGTTTGTCATCAGCCAGCCGGTCGAGCCGCTGCCCTACTTCATAGACGCCGCTCTTGCGCACCACCCGGGTCTGGCCAAAGTCGCCGCCAAGAAGGCGCAGGCCAGTGAACTGCACAAGGCCGAAGAAGCACTGCGCCGCCCGCAGGTGTTTGCCTTTGGCCAGCGCGAAATCAAAAGCGGCAATGCCGACTGGGTGGCCGGCATTGCCGTGCGCTGGACGTTGTGGGATTCCATCGACCGCAACGCCCTGGAGGCATCCTCCCAGGCGCAGATCGACCAGGCCGAGCGCACCGGCGCCCAGGCCCGCAGCGACATCGCGCTGCTGGTCGAAAAGAACTGGCTGGCGCTGGAGCAAGCCCGGCGCCAGTATTTCGCCCAGCAGGCCGGTGTGGACCTGGCCGCCGAAGTGCTGCGCCTGCGCGAGGCCGGCCTGCGCGAGGGCACCAGCACCACGCTGGACCTGATCGATGCGCAGACGAACAACGCCAAGGTGCAAACCGAACGCGCCCAGGCCGCGCACGACTATGTGCTGGCGCTGGCCGCGCTGCTCGAGAGCAGCGGCCTGTCGGATGAATTTGCAAATTACATGGCGCGAGCCGACGTCAAGGTGAACTAAAAAATGAACGCAAAAACAAAAACCGCTGCCGCCGTCACCCTCGGCCTGGCCGTCGCTGCCTTCACCGGCTATGGCTTGTGGCGTGCATCGCAGCCCGCGCCCGAAGTGTTCCAGGGCCAGATGGAAGCGCGCGAAGCCGATATCGCCCCCAAGCTCAGCGCCCGCATTGCACAGGTGCTGGTGAAAGAAGGCGACCAGATCACCGTCGGCACGCCGCTGGTGCGGCTCGACAGCCCCGAAGTCGCCGCCAAGATGGCCCAGGCCACGGCCGCCCAGGCGGCGGCGCAGGCCGTGGCCAGCAAGGCCGAACACGGCGCACGCCCGCAAGAGATCGAAATGGCGCGCCTGACCTGGCAGCGCGCCCAAACCGCCGCCGACCTGGCCGACAGCTCGTTTCGCCGCGTCGAAGGCCTGGCCCGCGAAGGCCTGATCGCCACGCAAAAGCGCGACGAGGCCGACGCCAACCGCAAGGCCAGCCGCGACCAGGCGCTCGCCGCCAAGGCGCAGTACGACATGGCGCGCGCTGGCGCCCGCCCCGAAGACCAGGCCGCCGCCGCCGCACAGGCCCGCCAGGTGGCGGGCGTGGTGGCCGAGGTGCAGGCCGCGCAGGCCGAGACCGAACTCAAGAGCCCCGTGGCGGGCGAAGTGGCCAAGGTGCTGGCGCACGTGGGCGAGCTCTCGCCCCAGGGCGTGGCCGTGGTGTCGGTGGTGGACCTGTCGGACCAGTGGGTGGTGCTCAACGTGCGCGAAGACCGGCTCAAGCGCTTTGCCGTGGGCAGCGAGTTCGACGCCACCCTGCCCGCCCTGGGTTCGCAGACCGTGCACTTCAAGGTCTATGCCAACAGCGTGTTGCCAGACTTCGCCACCTGGCGCGCCACGCGTGCCGGCCAGGGCTTTGACGTGCGCACCTTCGAAGTCCGCGCCCGCCCCCTCACCGCCGTGCCCGGCGCCCGCCCCGGCATGAGCGTGCTGGTTAAAAATACATAAGAAATAGGCCTCTAGCGCAATACCCATATGCGCTAACAGCTATGAATTCAATAGTACACAGTGCCCGGCGTGAGGCCCAGCGCCTGGCGCGCAGCCCCTGGGACCTGGCCATGATCACCTGGGTGCCACTGCTGGCCGTGGCGCTGATGTGGTGGATCTTTTCTGCCGGCGTGCCGCACGGCCTGCCCATTGGCGTGCAGGACGAAGACCATTCCGCCCTCTCGCGCCAGCTCACCCGCATGCTGGACGCCACGCCCGGCCTGCACGTGGCGCGCCCCGTGAACGGCAGCCTGGAGGCGCAAGCGGCCCTGCGCAGCATGGACATTGACGCCGTGGTGGTGGTGCCGCGCGGCTTTTCACGCGACATCAAGCAAGGCCGCGTCGGCACTGTCACGCTGCTGCACAACGCGCAACTGGGCACGCATTCGGGCCTGATCCAGCGCGATGTGCGCATGGCCGTGGGCACGCTCTCGGCCGGCGTGGAACTCGCAGCGCGCGCCAAGCGGGGCGAATCGGCCCTGGCTGCGCGGGTCAGCATGGAGCCCATTCACACGCAGCTCGTCGGCCTGTTCAACGTGGCCGGCAACTACGAGCTGTTTCTGGCATCGGCCCTGATTCCCGCCTTGCTGCACATCCTGGCCATGACGGCCGGCGCCTGGACGGTAGGCCGTGAACTGCGCGAGAGCAGCCTGAGCGACTGGCTCGGGCACAGCGCCAGCGCCGCCCGCACCGCCGGCGCGCTGCTGGGCAAGCTGCTCTGGCCCTGGATCAGCCTGACGCTGGTCGACCTGCTCTCGCTGGTGTGGCTGACCTGGGGCCGGGGCTGGCACGCGGCTGGCAGCCTCCCCTGGGTTGCCGCCGGCATGGCACTGCTGGTAGGGCTGTCCATCGCGCTGGGTGCGCTGCTGGCGGCGGCCACGCGCTCGCTGCGCATGGCGCTGTCGGGCACGGGCTTTTTCTCGGCACCAGCCTTTGCCTTCAGCGGCGTGGCCTACCCGCTGCTGGCCATGTCGCCCAGCGCCCGCGCCTGGGCGCTGGCCATGCCCTTCACCCACTACATCGCCCTGCAAACCGGGCAATTGCAAATGGGCGCGCCGATTGCCACCAGCGCCGCCACCATGGCCGGCCTGCTGGTGGCCACCGTGCTTGCGTTCTCGCTGTGCATACCGCTGCTGCGGCGCACGCTGGGCCAGCCGCGCAGCTGGGGGAAACTTTGATGAGATCCTGGTTCAAACGCGCCCTGTGCGCCTGGTACGACGCTCTGCGGGGGGTCGTGCGCGACCAGGGCGTGGTCCTGCTGCTGGTCGCCGCACCCGTGTTGTACGGCTTTTTCTACCCCTGGTTCTACGCCACCGAGGTGGCCACGCAGATGCCGGTGGCGGTGGTGGACCTTGATCACTCCAGCCTCTCGCGCCAGATCACACGGCTGGCGCAGGCCGATCCCAACATCGCCGTCACGCTCGTCACCGGCGACGAGCACGAAGCGCGCGAGGCGCTGTGGAGCGGCGCCATTGGCGGCTACGCCGTACTGCCCGCCGACCTGCAGCGCAAGGTGCTGCGCAGCGAGGCGGCCGTGGTCAATGTCGAGGCCAATGGCGCTTATGCCCTCATCAACAAGGCGGTGCAGCGTGGCTTTGCCGAAGCCGTCGGTACCGCCTCGGCAGCCGTCGAAATCCGCATGCTGGAGGCGCATGGCCAAAGTGCGCTGCAGGCGCGCGCCAGCCGCAGCCCGGTGCAACTGCAAACCGTGGCCCTGTTCAACCCCACCGAGGGCTATGGCAGCTACGTGGTGCCCGCCGTGGCGCTGCTGATCCTGCAGCAAACCTTGCTGATGGGCGCGGCCATGCTGGCCGGCACCTGGGTTGAGCGCGGCGAGCACCGCGCGCCACGCAGTGTCTGGGCCGCGCGCCTGCTGGCGCTGTGCACACTGGGGCTGATGAGCGGGCTGCTTTATTTCGGCTGGATCTTCACCTGGCAGGACTACCCGCGCGGCGGCAGCCCCTGGGGCGCGCTGGTGCTGTTGCTGTGCTACGTGCCCACCAACGCCGCGCTGGGCATGCTGCTGGGCCTGTGTTTTGGCAACCGCGAACGCGCGCTGCAGGTACTGCTGTTCACCACGCTGCCCATGGTCTTTCTGGCGGGTTTCTCCTGGCCGGTGGAGGCGCTTCCCCTGCCCTTGCAATGGCTGCGCTGGCTGATTCCCAGTACCGCAGGCGTGCAGGCATCGCTGCGCTTGAACCAACTGGGCGCGCCACTCGCCGACGTCATGCCCTACCTGGGCACGTTGCTGGCCCTGTTCTGTGCCTGCCTGACCGGGCTGTGGTGGAAGACGCGGGCGGCACCACGGCTCTCGGGCGCTGCCGCACAGGCCGCTGCCACTACCCCGGCCAGTCCAGCCCAGGGCTGAGCCAGCCGCCCTGGCGGCCGATGAGTTCGGCAGTCGCCAGATCCGCCGCACCGTGCGCATGCCTCGGCGCTGCCGCAGGCGCACGCCACCAGGGCGTGAGCCACTGCCAGGCACGCAGTCGCGCGGCCCCTCTCGGGCCCGGCTCTTGCCGCTTGCCGGCAGGAACCGCCATCGCCGCCCCTGCTCACGCGCCAGCGCCAGTGCGGTGTCGCGCACCACCACTGCCGCACGCAGGCGCATCACTTCGGACTCCAGCCGGGCAATGTCAGCCCGCTGCTGGGCCATCACGCGGCTGCAACGCTCCTGCGCGGCGCCATAGGCGCGGCAGAGCGCGACATGCTCCTGAGGGGCGGTCGCTGTGGTCGAAATGATGGGAATGGTGCGCATGGTGCAAACCCCTCGAAGTGGAAAGGCAATAATCAATTTTAAATGCGAATCATTATTGTTTAAAAATACCCGGCGGATTCAAAACTGAAGCGCAACACCTGCCAACCTCTAAGGTCAGCAGATGCACTCCTCCCCTTCGCATTACCAGCAGCTCCAGCCTGAAGAGCGCGTCACCATCGCCAGCCTGACGCAGCAGAACCACAGCGTGCGGGCAATTGCCCGGCAACTGCGACGCTCCCCGGCCACCATCAGTCGGGAATTAAGGCGCAACGCCTGTTCATTTGGCTATGGCAGCGCTCGTGCCCAGTGCCAGTCCTCGCAGCGCAGATGCTCAGGCAGACCTGCGATCAAGCTGCACCCCGAGTCGGTCTTGCTCGCCCTGGTGATCCACCTCCTGCGACTACGCTGATCGCCTGAACAAATTGCCCTGACACTGGCACGCTTGTATCCCCAAGGCCATGAGTACCACGTGTCACACGAGAGCATCTACAACTGCATCTACGCCATGCCCACAACAAGCGGCTGCCGCGCAGCAAAGGTAAAGATCGAAGAGGCCAGATCCCTGACATGCTGAGCATCCATGTGCGCCCGCCCGAGATCGAAGACCGCCAGTTCCCGGGGCACTGGGAGGGGGACCTGATCAAGGGTGAAGGCAATGCCAGTGCGGTAGGGACACTGGTGGAGCGCACCAGCCGACTGGTCATGCTGGTCAAACTTCCTGAGTTCAAGCCAGCCAGTGCCGCCAATGTCTTGCAGGGCTTCACGGACAACCAGCCACTGTCGTTTGGAATCGCCACTCCATGCATGGACGCCTTTGGCGGGCTGGACTACTGACGATGCTTGGAGAAAGCGGTCCACACAGCGAGCTGGGCGTCTTGGCCAGGTGTCTTGCCGACGAGGTCGCCCACCGCGCTGAAGGTTCTGGGCTTGCGGTAGAGGGTAGACGCCACCAACGAAGCCGCACCAGCGTCACCGGTTGTGAAAAGCCGATGGTAGCGGTCGGCTCTACTGCGGCGCGCCGTCGAGAAGCGGGCAAACCCATCGAACTCACGCAGCATCAGGGTCGGCTGGGAGACCACTAGACAGCCTGGCGGCAGGCGCTCGACGAACAAGCGCTCGACCCAAACATAGTGGGTGCACGCAAGCAGCACGACGTCAGGTGCTCTGCCGCGCAGCTGGCGCTCCATCGCGGCAATGTACCCATCGACCTCCCGCCGGAGCTGCGCGCAGGCGGCTCCAGACTCGATGAGCGAGGCCAACCGCGTACACGGCACTTCCGCAACCAAGCAGCCGCCTGCAAGCGCATTCAACTTGGTGCTGAAGTACCCGCTTTGGACGGTGAACTGCGTGGCGAATACGGCCACCACGCGCTGCTTGTCTGCGTCTCCTTGCAGCCTTCTAACGTAGTCCACCGTGGGTTGAGCCACCCCAATCAGAGTGCGGCCCGGCCAAGCGGTGCTCAGCCATTCCCTGCGCAACACCTCCAATGCCCCCACGCTGACGGTGTTGCAGGCAAGAATGACGAGGTCACAGCCCTTGCGAAAGAGGAGATCCACGTTCTGCCGGGTCAGCTCATAGAGCTCTGGGTCGCTCTTGAGCCCATACGGGCCGCTCGCGTGGTCGGCCAGATAGACGAAATCGAGGTCTGGGTAGCACTGGCGAAGACGCTCGTAGACCGTCAGCCCGCCAACTCCTGAGTCGAATATTCCGATCATGGTCGACTCCTCAGCGCACCCTCGAACCCGAGACCTCAGCGCCTGCGCCCTGAGGCAGATGCAGCGCGATCGCAGAGGACACCACTGCAGCAGCTGCTATGAAGCAGAGGGCAAGCCGGAATGCTTCGAGCGGATAAGTCGCTGCCGGCTGCAGGAGGTGCGCCGCCACGTTCAGCGCCATCGCGCCCAGGGCAATGCCGATACCAGTGTTAAGGTGCTGCATGACGCCAGAGACACTGGCGGCATCGTTCGTCTGCGAGGCGGGGAGATCGCACATCGCCAAGGTGTTCAGTGCCATGAACTGAAGCGCTCGCGAGGCTCCGGATATGACCAGGAGGGCTACGAGTATCCAGACACTTGCATGCTGTGGGAAGAACGCAAGGGCGACCACCTGCGCGCAGGTGAAGGCCCCGTTCCACGCGATCACCGAGCGGAACCCGAATCGGCTGATGATCCGGGTGATGAACGGCTGCACCGCAAGGTTGCCCAGAAAGAATGTCAGGATCAGGTACCCACTCTGGAGTGGAGTCATACCCAGCCCGAGCTGGAACATCAGGGGTAGCAAGACCGTCAACCCGCCGATAGTGATGCGGTAGCAGAGGCCGCTGAGGGCAGCCACCGCGAACGTGTTGATGCGGAAGGCCGCAAGCGACAGAAGCGGCGCCCTTGCTTTACGCAGGTGCCAGACGGTGAGACCGCCAGTGAGCAGGCCGGCGGCGCCCCAGTAGGCCAAGGCAGGTCCTCCCGCCGATTGGTGCCCGGCGAGCTCGAACGTCGTCAACGCGAGCGTCAGCGTGGAGCCGGCCAGGACAAACCCAAGCGCGTCGAAGCGGCGCGCCTGGCCAGGGCCGTGCTCCGGCAGACGGGTCCAGCCCACCCACGCTGCAGCGGCGGCGAGCGGCAGGTTGAGATAGAAAATCCAGCTCCAGCCGAAGTAGGTCGCGATGAACCCGCCCAACGGTGGGCCGATGACTGGTGCGACAAAGGCCGGCCAGGTGATCAGGGCCACCATGCGAAGCAGCCGGTTCTTTGACGTGTTGTGGAACAGGATGAAGCGGCTGACAGATACCATCATGGCCCCTCCCAGGCCTTGCAGCAGTCTCGCCCCAATGAACATCTCCAGGGAGGTGCTCAGGCCGCACCACAGCGAGCTGGCAGCAAATACCAGAACGCCACCGACGAATAGGCGGCGAGTGCCGAAGCGATTCACCATCCAGACACTTGCCGCCAACCCCAGCGCGACGGCCAGCATGTAGGCGCTCATGCCGATCGCCACCTGTGTTGACGCCACCCCGAAGGAGCTGGCGATCACAGGCAGCGCAACGGCGATGACGGTAGCGTCTAGGTTCTCCAGGAAGAAGGCGCTTGCGATCAACCCGGTGACGATGGGGGGCAGTTGCCGATCGTCCACACGCTCCCGGGTGCAGTTCTGCTCGCAAGGTTGCGTGTGGGTCAGAACCGGCTCCGATTGTCCTTGCCGGAGTCACGCTTCCAGAATGCTGTCTGCACCAGTTGTGTCAGCTGCTCCGCACGGGAGACTCCGCTGAGCTCGAAAACCTTGGGGAAATTGCTGGCCGGGTTATGACCGGGCACGCAATTGATCTCCCCCACGAGGAGAGCCCCTTCATTGTGGAAAAGGTCGATCCGCACCCCGCTGGAGACGCCGAGCTTTGTGCAGATCATCTGGGCAACCTGCACGCACCTGCTGGCCAGCGCACTGTCGCGCAAAACCTCAACACTCATGGTGGACGTTTGCTTTGCGGCGGAGCTGTGCCAGTCCGCCCCTTCTGGTATGGACACCAGGCCGGGTTCACTGAACACCGATTTCTCCCCACAGATCGCTGCGATCTCAATCTCCACAGTGCCGGCGAACCCCTCTATCAAGACCTCCGTATCATGACCGCGCGCCAGCGAGATCGCCGCATCGAGATCGGCGGGCCGCTCGACCTTGGAAATGCCATTGGAGCCGCCCAGGCGCGCCGGCTTGACGAACACAGGATAGCGGACGTCCTGCAGCGACCGAAGGTCGAGTGTCTGCCGTTCGTGCAAACGCACATAGGGGACCTTGCCCAGACCCCAAGACCTCACCAAATCGTTGAACAGCCCCTTGTTCGCAGCGATGCCCGCGGCCGTCGGGTCGGAGCCGATGTAGGGAATGTCCATCGCCGTCAGGAATCCCTCGACTCCCGAAATCAGCGGGAGCACCACATCGCCTTCCCTGTACTTCGAGACGAGCTCGGTGAGCGTCGCCTGGCGCTGGTGGCCCACAGGGACGATCACAGGGGAGTACCCGATCTCGGCGGCCGTCTTGCTGACCCGGTCGGCTGACATCCGGATGGTGGTCTGCTCCTGTGTCAGGCCGCCGCTGAGGATATACATCTTCATCGCAAATTCTCCAAAATTGGTAGCGAGAGCGCCCGACCCGCAAAGAAGCGCTCAAAGGTCGTGCGGGGAAGAACAACGTTCTCTTGATTGTGTCGAAACCCGGAAGGGTTGTGGAATCGGATCGTGTCGGCACCGCAGCCGTGCACCAGGACGAGATGCCCTCCCCGGCGGACATTCGATTCGTCCGGGCGGCGGATCTCCGGGCTCACTGAGCACATCACAAGCGAGCCGCCGTCTAGTTCTTGGGCCACTGCGTCGAGCGTGCAGTGCTCCAGCACCCGACCGCTGAGCCCGAAGGCACTCTTCACCCAAATGAGGAACGGTCGATAAATCAGTCCCTGCACCGCACCCCCCGGGTCGAGTCGATAGGCGCCATGAGCCATGGACTGCTTCAAGAGTTCTGCGCGCGATGGCCTCGCGATTCCTAGGGCGTCGAGGACAGACTCCAAACAGGCCAGGCCACACGTCCTGCGAGCCCAGAACTCGTATTCGTCGGGACCTCCGAAGCAGAACGTGCCTTGCTTGGCATCTGCCCGGGCATCCACTCGCCCGGAGACTATGCCGTCCACAAGATCGCGGTCTGCCCATTGGCAGTGATAGGGAACTGGGCGAAAGACGTGCATCTGATCCTCTTGGCGTCGTAGCCCTATTGGCGGTAACCCTTGGGCTCCTTGCGGCGGGCAGACTTGATCGTATTTGCGATCAGGTTCTCGTAGGTAATGCCATGAGCCTTGGCCATCGTGGCCAGGTTCCCTTCCCGAGACAGACCTGGAATCGTGTTGACCTCCAGGAACCAGGCCTGCCCTTCTTCGTCGACGAGAAAGTCAGCGCGGAACGGAGCCTCTGCCTTGAGTGCACTGAACAGCCGCGCTGCGCCGGAACGCAGTGCCGCAGTTGCTGGCGTACCGATCTCGGCCGGACACACATGCTTGCGCTTGGTCGCGTCATGCTTCGTGTCGAAGTCGTAGAACGAGGAGGCGTACTCCGTCGAAAGGGGGGGCAGCACCGTTGTTCCAGAGGGCCCATCCACGATGCCGATCGTGACGTCCAGCCCCTTCACGTAGCGCTGGGCCATGAACTGGAGTTCGTTCTGGTCCATCGTCTTGAGCCACCGGATGATCTCGCCGACACCATCCAAGATGATGGTGTCGATACTTCCGCCACCTGAGACCGGCTTGGCGATCACCTTGTGGCCGACGACCTCAACGATCCGCCGCGCCTCGACCAGCGGCGTTTGGCTGAAATCGATATTCGTCCAGAGCGGTACTTTCAGGCCGAGGGACTGGGCGAGCTGGTTGCAAAGCGGCTTGTACATGCCCACAGCGCTGGCCAAGACGCCGGAACCGGTGTAGGCTAGGCCTTGGTGCTCCAGGAAGCCCTGCAGCTTTCCATCCTCCCCGAACCATCCGTGGGTGGTGAGAAAGGCGAACTCGTACCGCTTTGGATCGAAGCCGGCAAGGTCCGAGATGTCATAGACGTCATGCGGGACGCCCAGGGAGGTCAGGGCTTTGATGACACTCTCGCCGGAGCGTAGAGAGCCAAATCGCTCCGGCCCATTGCCGCCCGTCATCAGTGCGATGGGAGTTGTTTGAGATTTGAGCATTTTCATTCTTCCTTTCTGTCGGTGATGGTGTTCGGGTCGGTTTGGTAGTAGCTACATCTGGTCGTATGTTCCGGTGTAGAGCGCCACGTGCTGCTCGAGCGCTTCAGCAGGCGTGGGGCCGAAGGCGGAGATCGCGCGATGAACCGCAGGAACTCCGGTGGCCACGTGGCCGGTCGGCACTGACCGCAAGACCACAGCCCCTGCGCCTATGTGGCATGAATCGCCAACCTTGATGTTCCCCAGGACCATGGCATTGGCCCCGAGGAGCACCTCGGAGCCAATCTTCGGATGGCGGTCCCCGCGCTCCTTGCCACTGCCCCCCAGAGTGACGCCGTGGAGAATCGTGCAGCCGGTTCCTACCGTGGCTGTCTCGCCGATCACCACGCCATCGCCGTGATCGATGAAGATCCCGCGGGCCAGCCGGGCGGCCGGGTGGATGTCTACGCTCATCCGTGAAGCGCACAGGTTCGCCCAGAGCATGGCCTCGACCTTTTGGCCGTTGGTCCACAGGCCGTGCGCCAGGCGGTGCACTTGGAGTGCGTGAAACCCTTTACTGAACAGGTAAGGAATGAATTGCGCCACCACCGCGGGATCACGGGCAGCGGTGATAGCCAGGTCGGCTGCAGCTGCGTTGAGCAGATCCTGATTGTTGGCGTACTCATGGCGCATGCAGCGCGCGAGGCTGTCTGCGTCGTGGACCCCGCTGGCCAGCTTGTCGCTGAGCAGCAGGCTGAGCGAATCTCCGAGCGTCATCCCAGGCTCGAAGTACCGCCCCACCGCCGCTGCCGTGAGGAGTCCGGAGCTCGATCCGGCAGCTTCCCGGCACAGATCCCGCATTAGCAAGCGGCCGCAGCCCTCCTCGGTATAGGCTCCGGCATGGCGGGTGACTTGGTCAACCACAAGCTCCTGACGGGGATCAAGAACTGCGAAAGTGCTTCTCATGGGTTCTCCTGCAGCGTGTGCGATGGGCGAATTGAATGGCAGCGCGCGCGTCTGCGTAACTACGGAAATTGGGAGTTCAAGCCGACGGCTAGTTGGAATAGGTGGCGCGCGCGTTCGGCTGTTTACAACGAGCCGCGCCGATCGTGGAAAAGCATGTTCGAGCTGCAGAGAACCCCGTTGCTGAATTCAATGGCTTCGGCGGAATAGTGATCCAAGAGGCGACGAGCCACTCCGAGTTGATGCGCACTGGGGTAGCCACGCGAGTGACCCTGTAGCCGTACCGCTTCAGCAGTCGCTCGACGCTCAAAGTAGTGACCGTGAGCAGCGTCTCCGCGTCCTCGTTCCTAGCAAGCTTGAATGCGCCGTCCAGCACCGCGCGGACCAGGTCAGATGTGGGTTGCCCGCAGCGTTGGTCCGACAGATCGGTGGCAGAGAAGCGCGACAACTCCCAGACCGTGTGATCCTTCGGGATCTCTGTGGCTCCCATCAGCTGCGGGAAAACCGCCTCCAGGAGGTAGGGCTTCATAGTCTGGAGAAGGCGCGCGCATCCGATGACTTGGCCATCCACACCGCGAGCTACCACGTACAGGGTATCTGCTCGATCGAACTGGTCGACCTCCCAGCCCCTCACGCATGCAAGGTCCCAGCCCAGGCGCTCGACGAACACTCGGTATCGATAGCGGGCTAGATCGGCCATCACATGCGGACCGAGACCGTCAAAGTTTCCAGTGAAAAGTTCCATCTTCCATCCCCCGGCAGTTAAAGTCCGGCGGATTCTTGGACGAGGTTGCGCTCGGCGTAACTACCGTTTTTGGGGGGTGCAACACACTAGACTTTTCTGATCGTTTCGGCGAAAAGGAGCGCTGGCGCGCAGGTTACCCAAGGGATCACCTACCTGTATTGGGAGGCAAAGAATGATTGGATGGCAAGAGGATATGCTTGGCTTGCTCAATAACGAGTCATTGAGCAAAGAGGAAGTCTTTACTGCGATTCAGCAAGCTGGGAAGCAGCTCGGCTTCCAGTTCGTGTCCTATGGCATCCGAGTTCCGCTTCCTGCGGGGCGCCCCCAAGTGCTGATCCTCGAGAACTATCCCAAGGCGTGGATGGACCGGTACGTTAGCCGCAAGTATGTGGAAATCGACCCATCTGTCATTCACGGGTCACGCAGCCAGGCTCCCGTGCTGTGGAAGCAGACGTGGGAACAAGCACCTGAATTTTGGGAGGACGCGGCCGGCCACGACCTCAAGCATGGGTGGGCGCAGTCCACGCTTGACGGCACTGGTGCCGCAGGGTTGCTGACTTTGGCCCGCGGCGGCGCTCAGGAAATCACCCGCAAGGAGCTTGAACAAAACTTGGTGCGGATGCGTTGGCTGGGCTGCTTGGCTCACTTGGCATTACAAAAACGGCTGCGCAGCGCGCTGCCAAAAGCACATGGGATCAACCTGACCGCAAGAGAGGTGGAGATCTTGAAATGGTCAGCCGCAGGTAAGACCTACGACGTGACCGCGTCCATCCTGAATATCACCAGCGAAACGGTGAGATTTCATCTTCGAAACTCTTGTCGGAAGCTCAAGTGCTTCAACAAGACCCAAGCGGTGGCCCATGCGTCGATGCTTGGGCTGCTCTCCTAGCGGTCAGCCAGCTCTGGTATGGCTGCCTCGCACCGACATCGTGCCAGCGGAGATCCGGGCATACCGAGGCTCGACGAACAAGCCCACTTCTGTAAGCACGGCCTCAATACCTTCTTGGCGGCGACAGCCGTGGACGATCTGGGGCATCGGGCGCGGGCGGCGTGTTGACGGCGCTTGACTTGGCGCGGCTTGGTCCAGTGACGGCACGGCGGCGCTGGTCAGTTATGGTAGAGCGGACGAGCCTGGAATTGAACTGTGCGCCGTGGGGCCGGGGAAGGGATCTTTGGTGGATTGTGGAGCTGGGCTGCTGGCGTAGCCTTCAACGGGCAGGCCAGCGGCACGGGTGCGCGCAACAGCTTGGGCTACGCCCTTTCGAGCGTCGTCCACAAGTCCAGAGCCATAAAAATAGCTGTCGAACTGTGTTGTCGTTGCCATGACGCGACCCCTTTCCAAGCCTTGATTTTACGCCTTGTTGGCGATTGCGAAGGGTTCGCGGTCTTTGCCTGCAATCCACGCTGGAGGCTTGCCGCGCCCGGACCAGGTGGTGCCGGTTGCGGGATCGCGATACTTCGGCTCGACCTTCGCTCGCTCGCGGCGCACGGGCCCCCGCGCTCCTGTTGGCAGGATTTCTTGAGTGGTTATGCCGTACTGATCCATGAGATCGCGGATCTGCTTTAGAGCCGCATCCAGTTCTTGCATGCGCGCTTCCTCGATCTTCTGTTCCAGTTCGCTGCGCTGCTTCAACAGTTCGCTATAAGTCGAAAATTGATGATTTGCATCGCGGCAGCGATTCAAGCATCAGGCAAGGGGGCGCCCCCCTCCACGCCGGTGGAACGCGCGCTCGGCCAGACGGGGGTACCGGAGGGCAACACGCCTATTGGCGATGCAAGCTGGCCCGGGATTTGTCCCCACGAGTGCATTGCGCTACCATGCGCCACCTTTTTTACCCCCCATGGTGTGCTGGATGACGGCTGGCATCAGAATCCATCTGCCCGACCAGGCAGCAACCACCGCGCAACGCGTTCTCGACCAACTGCACGGTTGGCTCAAAAGCTTGGGGTTAAGCGAATGGGTCACGTGCTCCATCGGCTTCGGCCTTGGCTGGGTACTGCTCAACCTGGCAGGCGAATTGCAGGGTGCGCCCTGGGTCTTGTCCTGCGATACCTTGGGCTTGTGCTCCGCCTTTGGAGACGGCAACGGGCTCGATCTGGCGCAGGAGACCGTGCTGGCCATGCTGTTCGCACCCCTGTCCCTGACGTTTCCCAACCTTGCCGAGCTCCAGTCCCATGTGCGGATTCGGGTCAACATTGCCGACACTGCCCGCAAGGCCGAACTCAGATTTGATACCGACGCCGTGGATCGGCCTGATGGCTACTGGCACTACGACGAAGACCACGGCTTCCTTCTGAAAGAGGGGCAACCGCTTATTGAGGCCTTGACGTCGGCGCTCATTCCCGACGCATCGGGGCGCACGTATTCGTTCTCGTGCTACCGGGCCTCTGAATACGTGGTGTTGCTGGGAATCGCGCGCGAGCTGGAAGCCACGCATCCGGCTCTGCTGGAGGCCCTGGAGGCGCGTTGGCGAACGCGCCCCATTGCCTCGCGGCGCTTTCACGATGCCTTTGTGCATGAGGTTGGCTCGGCAGAAGCGCCGGTGCCCATGCACTACTACATTCCTGGCGACAGGGTGTGGTTTCGCAATCCAGACGAAAAATCCTCGGACGTCTCAGGCTACGAAGGCTCGTGGGTGATTTACATGGGCGGCGGGCAATTCGCGAACTTCTGGCAGCGCGGCGCACCCTTTGATCTGCGCAGCAAATGCCTGGAGGTCTACTTCTGGCGCGATGCCCTGCGGGTGGATGCCCAAGGCAATCGCTTCATCGATGAAGACCGGGTCGCACAATTGCGTGCCCAAGTGGCCGAGGGCAGCGCCCTGGAGGCGAGCATCCTGCAGCGCATGCGGCGCTACCGGGATGCTTCGGGGACCTACCGCGATGGCGGCTGTATTGACAGCACCCGAGAGTTCGTCAATTTCGTTCACAGTGGGGCGCCGAGGATTCAATTCGACGCCTGAGATGAGGACGGGCCTTTGACGCGCGTACATCAGCTCTGGATCTGCGCCCAGAGCTTGTCCAGTCGCTTCACGCTCACCGGCTGCGGTGTGCGCAGCTCCTGCGCGAAGAAGCTCACGCGCAGTTCTTCGAGCAGCCAGCGCAGCTCCTGCATGCGGGCATCCACCGCGCCCTTGCGTTCGGCCACCAGGCGCCAGTAGCGCTGCTCCTGCGGGCGCAGTTCGGCCAACTTGGCGGCGTCGCGGGCCGGGTCGGCGCGCAGTTTGTCCAGGCGCGCGGTGATCGCCTTGAGGTAGCGGGCAAAGTGCGCCAGTTGCGGCCAGGGCGCAGCGGTGAGGAAGTTTTTCGGCACCAATCGCTGCAGTTGTGCCAGCGCATCCTGCGTGGCTTCGGGGGCGTTTTTGGTGTCCTTGATCTTGCGGGCGGCTACCGCGTATTCGGCCAGGATGGTGGCGGCCAGGCGCGCCACTTCGTTGGCGATCAAGGTCAGGCGCCCACGCCCTTCCTGCACGCGGCGATCAAATTCTTGTGCGTTGGTGGGGAGGGGTTCGAGCAGAAAGGCTCGGTCCATTGCCACGTCGAGGATTTGGCTGCGCAGCTCTTCCTGCGTGCCGAGCGGCATGTAGGCGACGGCCATCTTTTGCAGCTCGGGAAGGTTCTTTTCCAGATATTTGAGCGCGTCCTTGATTTGCAGCGCAAACAAGCGCCGCAGGCCCGCGCGGTGCTTGGCAGCGGCCACGTCGGGTTCGTCGAAGACTTCGATGGTGACGGCGTCGCCCGCGTCAATGAGGGCCGGAAAACCAATGAGCTGCTGGCCACCCCGGCCGATTTCCATCAGCTCGGGCAACTCGCCAAAGGTCCAGGTGGTGTAGCGCGCCTCGGCGTGGGCCGTGGACACTGCAGGTTTTGCTTTTGTTTTGATAGCTGCTTGCGCTTGTCCAGTAAGCGCTAGAGGCTCATTTGACTCTAATTTTTTAGCTTCTTGAGCGTTACTGCTCAGCTTGAGCCCGGCCAGCGCCTGGAACGCCCCGCGCGCCTTGGCGCCCCACTCGGCCTTGAGCGCGCCGAGGTTGCGGCCCTGGCCGAGCTGGCGACCATGCTCGTCGACGATGCGGAAATTCATGAACAGGTGCGGGCTCAGCATGTCGAGCTTGAAGTCGGCGCGTTTCACGTCGAGCGAGGTCTCGTCGCGCACCTGTTTGAGCAGCGCATCCACCAGCCCCAGGTGCCCGATGCGGTCGGGCGTGCCCAACAGTTCGGCCAGTCGGGCAGCGGATTCGGGCAGCGGCACAAAGCGGCTGCGCGGGCGCTGGGGCAGGCTTTTGAGCAGCGCCTGAATCTTGTCCTTGAGCATGCCCGGCACCAGCCATTCGCAGCGCTCCTCGCTCACCTGGTTGAGCACGAACAGCGGCACCGCCACCGTGACGCCGTCGCGCGCGTCGCCCGGCTCGTGCAGGTAGCTGGCCTGGCAGTCCACGCCGCCCAGGCGAATCATTTTGGGGAACGCGGCGGTGGTGATGCCAGCCGCCTCATGGCGCATCAATTCATCGCGCGTGAGAAGCAGCAGCTCGGGGCGCTTGACCGTCTCTTGCCGGTACCACTGCTCGAAACTGCGGCCATTGGTGATGTCCTGCGGGACCTGCTGGTCGTAGAAGGCGAAGATGAGCTCTTCGTCCACCAGCACGTCCTGGCGGCGGGACTTGTGCTCCAGCTCTTCGACCTTGGCGATGAGCTTTTCGTTGGCCGCCAGGAACGGCAGGCGCTTGTGCCATTCGGGCAGCACATCGGCCGCCACCAGCGCCTGGCGGATGAACATCTCGCGCGCGGCCTGCGGGTCTACCTTGTCGAAGGGTTTGCGGCGTCCGCTGTAGACCACCAGGCCGTAGAGCGTGGCGCGCTCGAAAGCCACGACTTCGGCGGCTTTTTTCTCCCAGTGCGGGTCGAGCAGTTGCTTCTTGAGCAAATGGCCGCCGACTTCTTCCAGCCAGGTCGGATCGATGTTGGCGATGCCACGGCCGAACAAACGCGTGGTTTCCACCAGTTCGGCGCAGACGATCCAGCGGCCGGGCTTCTTGCGCAGGTGCGCACCGGGGTGGCGGTGGAACTTGATGCCGCGCGCGCCCAGGTAGATGTCTTCATCCTCGGGCTTGAAGCCGATGTTGCCCAGCAAGCCGGCCAGCATGGATTTGTGCAGCTCCTCATAGCTCGCCGGCTTTGGGTTCAGCTCCCATTTGTGCTCGGCCACCACGGTGAGCAGTTGGCTGTGCACGTCGCGCCACTCGCGCACGCGGCGCACGTTGATGAAGTTCTGCCGCAGCAATTGTTCGTACTGCCGGTTGCTGAGCTTGTGCGCCGGGGCCGTGCTGGCGAGCGCAGGGGCGGCGGGCGCTGCAGGCGGCGTGGTCAGCCGCTGCGCCACAGGCAAAAACGCCTGGTTGGGCGCATTTTTGCGCGTCTGCACCTGTTGCACACGCGCCGAGGCCAACGTGGGCATGCTGCCGCCGCGCGCTTGCTGCAGCCAGTTCCACAGCGTCAGATAGCCGCTGAATTCGCTTTTCTCGTCGTCGAACTTGGCGTGCTGCTGGTCGGCCTGCTGCTGCGCTTCCATGGGGCGGTCGCGCACGTCCTGCAGGCTGAGTGCACTGGCAATTACCAGCACCTCGTTCAAGGCGCCGCGCGCTCGCGCTTCCAGAATCATGCGGCCGACGCGCGGGTCCACCGGCAGGCGCGCCAGTTCACGGCCCATGGCAGTGAGTTCGTTGTACTCGTCCACGGCGCCCAGCTCGTGCAGCAGTTGGTAGCCATCAGCAATGGCGCGGCCGGACGGCGCGTCGATAAACGGAAACTGCGCCACGTCGCCCAGGTGCAGCGACTTCATGCGCAGGATGACGCCAGCCAGCGATGAACGCAAAATTTCCGGGTCGGTAAAGCGCGCTCGCCCGGCAAAGTCTTTTTCGTCGTACAGGCGAATGCAGATGCCGCTGGCCACGCGCCCGCAGCGCCCTGCGCGCTGGTTGGCCGCCGCCTGGCTGATGGGCTCGACCAGCAACTGTTCGACCTTGCTGCGCAGGCTGTAGCGCTTGACGCGTGCGGTGCCCGAGTCGATCACGTAGCGGATGCCCGGCACCGTGAGCGAGGTCTCGGCCACGTTGGTGGCCAGGATAATGCGCCGGCCCGTGTGGCCGTCAAAGATGCGGTCCTGCTCGGCTTGCGAGAGGCGCGCAAACAGCGGCAGCACCTCGGCATTGCGCGTGACCACGTTGTGCGCCAGGTGCTTGCGCAGGTGGTCTGCAGCCTCGCGGATTTCGCGCTCGCCGGGCAGGAACACCAGAATATCGCCGCCCGCGTTGCCTTGCCACAGCTCGTCCACGCCATCGGCAATGGCTTCGTTCAGGCCGTAGTCGCGCGACTCCTCGAACGGGCGCCAGCGCTGCTCCACCGGGAACATGCGGCCCGAGACCATCAGCACCGGGGCCGGGCCGTCCTTGCTTTCAAAGTGCTTGGCGAATCGGTCCGCATCGATGGTGGCCGACGTCACCACCACCTTCAAATCGGGCCGCCTGGGCAATATCTCGCGGATATAGCCCAGCAGAAAATCGATGTTCAGACTGCGCTCGTGCGCCTCGTCGATGATGAGGGTGTCGTAGGCCTTGAGGAGCGGGTCGGTCTGCGTCTCGGCCAGCAAGATGCCGTCGGTCATCAGCTTGACCGAGGCATCGCGGCTCAGGCGGTCCTGAAAGCGCACCTTGTAGCCCACCACCTCGCCCAGCGGGGTCTTTAATTCTTCGGCGATGCGCTTGGCCACACTGCTGGCGGCAATGCGGCGCGGCTGGGTGTGGCCGATGAGCTGGCCGCGCGTGCCGGGGCGGGCATTCAACCGCCCACGCCCCATGGCCAGCGCAATCTTGGGCAACTGCGTGGTTTTGCCCGAGCCGGTTTCGCCGCACACGATGATGACCTGGTGCTGGGCCAGGGCGGCTTCGATTTCGCTGCGTCGGCCAGAGACCGGGAGCGATTCAGGGAAGGTAATGTGCAGGGAGCGGACGGCGGCAGGGTCTGACAAGGGGAAGCAACTTCGTAGAGAATCGCGGATTATCTACGGCCCACGCCCCCTTACCGCCTCGCCAGACTCTGCCACCCCTGCATGTCCACTGTCTTCAACTTCACCTTCGTCCCCTGGTTCCGGTCGGTGGCGCCCTACATTCACAAGTTCCGGCACCAGACCTTCGTGATCGGGCTCACCGGCGAGGCCATTGCCGCCGGCAAGCTGCAGAGCATTGCGCAGGACCTTGCCATGATCCAGGCCATGGGCGTGAAGATCGTGCTGGTGCATGGCTTTCGCCCACAGGTCAATGAGCAGTTGGCAGCCAAGGGCCACGAGGGGCGCTATTCGCACGGCATCCGCATCACGGATTCGATCGCGCTCGACAGCGCGCAGGAGGCCGCTGGTCAGCTGCGCTACGAGATTGAGGCCGCGTTCAGCCAGGGCCTTCCCAACACGCCGATGGCGGGCTCCACCGTGCGGGTGATTTCGGGCAACTTCATCACGGCGCGGCCGGTAGGTATCGTCGATGGTGTGGATTTCCAGCACTCAGGCCTGGTGCGCAAGGTCGATGTGGCGGGCATCCAGCGCTCGCTTGACATGGACGCACTGGTGCTCATCTCGCCCTTTGGCTTCTCGCCCACGGGCGAGGCCTTCAACCTGAACATGGAAGAAGTCGCGACCTCGGTCGCCATCGCGCTCAAAGCAGACAAGCTGGTGTTCGTGACCGAAGTGCCAGGCATATTGCAGAACCCTGACGAGCCGGCCAGTGAAGACAACCCCATCGATACCGAACTGCCGCTCGCCCAGGCGCGCCAGTTGCTTGCCCATGTGCCGCCGAGCCAGCAGCCCACCGACGCCGCGTTCTACTTGCAGCACTGCGTGAAAGCCTGCCAGGGCGGCGTGGAGCGCAGCCACATCATTCCGTTTGCGGTCGATGGCGCGCTGCTGCTGGAGATTTACGTGCACGACGGCATCGGCACCATGATCGTGGACGAAAAACTCGAAGAAGTGCGCGAAGCCACGGCCGACGACGTTGGCGGCATCTTGCAGCTCATCGAACCCTTCGAGAAAGACGGCACGCTGGTCAAGCGTGACCGCACCGAGATCGAGCGTGACGTCTCCAACTACACCATCGTCGAGCACGACGGCGTGATTTTTGGCTGCGCCGCGCTGTACGCCTACCCCGAAGCGCGCACCGCCGAGATGGCCGCGCTCACGGTGTCGCCGCAAAGCCAGGGCACGGGCGACGGAGAAAAGCTGCTGCGCCGCATCGAGCAGCGCGCTCGCCTGCTCGGGCTCGACAGCATCTTTGTGCTCACCACGCGCACCATGCACTGGTTCTTGAAGCGCGGCTTCAAGCCGGTGGACCCTGAGTGGCTGCCCGAGGCGCGCAAACGCAAATACAACTGGGACCGGCGCAGCCAGGTGCTGGTGCGCAAGCTGTAGCACCCCGCCGCATGGGCTCCAAGCGGTCGGGGCGTCGGTCCCGGCCGAGGCCACGCTGCGCAAGGCATTTCCCTTACATTTTTTGAAAATTCCTGGATGGACAAACAGAAACCTGACTCTCACACGCACGCGACCTTGCCGATATCGCCGAACCTCGATTCAGCCCTGCTGGACGCGAACATGGCCCGCAGCGCACAGTTGCTGGACCAGCGGCTGGTCTGGTTGAGTGGCCTGGCCATGGGGCTGGGCGTGCTGGCGGCCTTTGTCGCTTATGTGCTGACGCACTTGATCGGGTTTGTCACCAACATTGCCTTCTATGGGCGCTTGAGCACCGAATTCACCAGCCCCGCCCACAACCAGCTCGGTGCGTGGGTGATCGTGGTGCCTGCCATCGGTGGCCTGATCGTGGGCTTCATGGCGAAATGGGGGTCCAAGGCGATCCGTGGGCACGGCATTCCCGAAGCGATGGAGCAGATTCTTCGCAATGAGAGCCGGATTCCAGCGCGCATCACCTGGCTTAAACCGGTGTCGTCCGCGGTGGTGATCGGAACCGGCGGCCCGTTCGGGGCCGAGGGCCCCATCATTGCCACCGGCGGCGCACTGGGTTCTCTGCTGGGGCAACTTATTCACGTCACCGCTGACGAGCGAAAAGTTCTGCTTGCCGCCGGTGCTGCGGCCGGCATGGCGGCTATTTTCTCAGCGCCCGTGTCGGCGGTGTTACTGGCCGTCGAGCTGCTTCTCTTCGAGCGCCGCGCACGCTCATTGATCCCGGTGGCCCTGGCCGCCGCCGCTGCCACCGCCATCCGCTACCGGCTGGAAGGCACCGAGGCGGTGTTTGCCATGGCGGCCGTGGCGACACCGGGCACAGCCGCACTGGTGCTGTACACCCTGTTGGGCGCGTTGCTGGGCGCTATCGGCGTAGGGATTACCAAGCTGACCTACGGCATCGAAGATGCTTTCGAAAAACTCCCCGTGCACTGGGTCTTTTGGCCCGCGCTCGGTGGCCTGGTGGTTGGCGCCATCGGCTACATCGACCCCCAGACCCTGGGTGTCGGCTACGACAACATCGCCGCCATCCTGAACGGGCATCTGGCCGTTGGCGCGCTCGCCATCCTGGCGGTGCTGAAATTCGTTTCCTGGTCGATCGCACTGGGCAGCGGCACGTCCGGCGGGACGCTGGCACCACTTTTCACCGTCGGCGGCGCTCTGGGCGGCATCCTCGGCGCCCTGCTGGCCACCTGGCTCCCGGCACTGGGCATGGACCCCCGCATTGCTGCGCTGGTGGGCATGGCGGCCATCTTCGCCGGCGCATCGCGTGCGTTTCTGGCCTCGGTGGTGTTCGCGTTTGAAACCACCCAACAGCCTCACGGGCTGCTTCCTCTGCTCTCAGGGTGCGCTGCGGCCTACCTTGTGTCTGGTCTGTTGATGCGCCACACCATCATGACCGAAAAGATCACGCGCCGCGGCGTTCGGGTGCCGTCAGACTACAGCGCCGACTACCTTGACCAGGTCACGGTAGGCGACATCTGCAGCCGCGACGTCGCCTGGCTCGAGAGCACGCAGCGCATCGGCGAAGTCAGGAAATGGATCGACGAAGGCCATACGCGCGCGCAGCACCAGGGGTTCCCCGTATTCAAATCAGGCACGCTGATCGGCGTGGTCACGCGCAAGGATTTGCTTAAACCCTCTGTCCCGGGCGATGCCTGCGTGGAGCAATTGGTTCACCGCCCGGCGCTGGTCGTTCAGGAAAGCCACTCTGCGCGCGAAGCGGCCGACCACATGGTGGAGGCGCATGTCGGGCGCCTGGTGGTGTTGGCCGACGGCAGCCGCACGGACATGGTGGGTATCGTCACCCGTGGTGACCTGCTGGCTGCGCACAGCCAGCGGATCAAGGAAGCCCGCCAGACACATCGGCACCTGACGACGCCATTTCACCCGAAGAACTAGCTGGTAAGGGTGGCGGTATCGATCTGCTCGGGGTCGAGAAAGCGCTCCGCGTAGCGCTGGTAGACACGCTCGCGCACAAACACCTCAAACAGATCAGGGTCGATGTGCCCGCCATGCTTCATGCGCTCCATGATGGCCAGCGCCTGCGAGAGCTTCATGCCGCTCTTGTACGGCCGGTCGGCGGCTGTCAGGGCCTCGAAGATGTCGGCAATGCCCATCATGCGGGCCTGCACCGACATCTGCTCGCGCGTAAGCCCACGCGGGTAGCCCTTGCCGTCCATGCGCTCGTGGTGGCCGCCAGCGTATTCGGGCACATTCTTCAGGTGCTGCGGCCAGGGCAAGGCCTCCAGCATCTTGATGGTGGCGACGATGTGGTAATTGATGGTGTCGCGTTCGGCCTGGGTCAGCGTGCCGGCGCGGATAGTGAGGTTCTCGACCTCTTCAGCGCTCAGGAACGCCGTCTGCACGCCATCGGCATTGCGCCACTGGCGCTGCGTGCCCATGTCGCGCACACGCTGCTGGTCGGCTGGCTGCATCGCCTCGACGCCCAGGTTGCAGCGGCGCAGAAACGCCCGGTCCTCATCAATCGCCTTCATTTCGCGCTGCAGGCCGGCGGTGGCCACCGCTTCGGCGCCGGCATCCACCACCGGGCGCAAGGCAAGCTGGGCACGCAGGGCGGCAAGCTCGGCGTCACGCCGCAACACCTCGAAGCGCGTGTCGATGAGGCCAATACGGTCGTACAAGGTTTGCAGTTTGGTGGCCTTGTCCACCACATGCACGGGCGTCGTGATCTTGCCGCAGTCGTGCAGCAGCCCTGCCATCTGCAGCTCGTAGCGGTCGCGCTCGCTCATGTGAAAGTCCGCCAGCGGGCCCGTGGTGGTGGCGTCCGCCGCCTCGGCCAGCATCATGGTCAGCTCGGGCACGCGCTCGCAGTGGCCGCCGGTGTAAGGCGATTTTTCGTCGATGGCGATGTTGATGAGCTTGACGAAGGATTCAAACAGGCGCTCAAGCTGGGTAATGAGCAAGCGGTTGGACAGCGCAATGGCGGCCTGCGAAGCGAGCGATTCGCTCAGGCTCTGGTCGGCGCTGGAGAACGGCACGACTTGCCCGGTTTCCGGATCCAGGGCGTTGAGGAGCTGCAAGACACCGATCAGATCGCCCTGGTGGTCCGTCATGGGCACGGTGAGGAAGGAGCGCGAGCGGTAGCCGGTGCGCTGGTCAAAGGCCCGCGTGCCCGAAAAATCGAAACCTTGTTGCGAATACGCGTCTGCAATGTTGACGGCGCGACCATGCAGCGCCGCATGCGCCGCGACCAACGCGTCGTTCGGCGAGCCATCGGGCCGGCGCAGCGGCAAGTCAGGCAAGTCAATCGGCTTGCCCGTGGTGCCGCCAAGCCGGATGTCCAGCGAATCGGTGCGCATGATTTCAAAGTGCAGTGCGCTGCCGTCTTCGGTCACGCTGTAGAGCGTGCCGCCATCGGCGCCCGTGAGGGTCTTGGCCGCTTCCAGGATGTTTTCCAGCAAGCGCGCGATATTGCGTTCGCGCGAAAGCTCTGCGCCGATGCGGTTGAGCTGGTCCAACCGGGCGAAAAGGTCCATCGCGGATTGTTTTTCCATCGCCGCTCCCCTTGCGTGCCCGCGGTGCTGGGCTTAACGAATGGTAGCGAATCTCACAGCCCTGCACAGGGCTGTCCCACGATTAAGCAACCGCATAGCGCCGGCTGCGGGCCAAAAGAACCAGCAGCGCCACCGCAAAGCCCACGAAGCAGACAAAGGACCAGTTGGCAATCGAGCCGCCAAGGAAAGTCCAGTCCACCGCTGCACAGTCGCCCGAACCACGGAAGATCATGGGAATGGCGCGGCTGAAGGAGTAGTTCTCGATCATCCCGTAGAAATCGCGCCCGCACATGGCGAACTCGGGTGGGTACCACTGAAGCCAGGTCTGGCGCGCGGCGGTGAAGGCACCAAAGCCACTGGACAACAAGGCCAATAGCGACCAAGACACTATCCAGCCTTTTTTGCCATTAGCGCTTGCCAGACCTGTGAATATAGCTACCAAAACAAGAGCGTAGCGCTGCACGATACACATCGGGCAGGGCTCCAGGCCGACCACGTGCTGCAGGTACAGGCCAAAAGCCAGCAGGCCAATGCAGGCGAGGCACATCAGTGCCAGGATGCGGCGCGGCGCGGTGTGGAACCAGTCGAGAATCATCAAAACCCCAAAATGTCAAATAGGCAGCGCTCCGGCGAAGAAGCGCCTTAGATCGTCAACACGCATCCTAAATGCCTGCCGCCTGATCAAGGAAAACCTTGGCGCGGCGCGGCGTGACCAGCAGCGTCTCGCCTTCGCGAAACGCCATGTCCCGAAACTGCTGCGCCGGAATTTGCGCCTCAATCACCATTTCGGGGTTTGCATTGTCGGCTGCTTTGGGGCGCGCCTGCGGGATAAGTTCCAGCCGCGCGATGGAGCCCACGACGATAGCGCGGGTCAAGACGGCCAGCAGCGCGTTGGCCGGCACCGGCGCACCGGCGCCAGGCCTCTCGATGTCCAGATCGTGCGGGCGCACATAGGCCAGCACCTTTTCGTTCTGCGCCGCGCCGTGCTCAGGCGCGGGCAACTGCATGCCGCCCACCTGGGCCTGCCCCTCATGCGCGCGGCCATGAAACAGGTTCACGTCGCCCAGAAAGCCGTAGACGAAGGGGCTGGCCGGATGGTCCCACACCTCCTGCGGCGAGCCGCTTTGCTCGATGCGGCCTTTGTTGATGACGACCACGCGGTCCGCCACCTCCAGCGCTTCCTCCTGGTCGTGGGTGACGAAGATGCTGGTCACGTGCAGCTCGTCGTGCAGGCGGCGCAGCCAGCGGCGCAGCTCCTTGCGCACCTTGGCGTCGAGCGCGCCAAAAGGTTCATCAAGCAGCAGCACCTTGGGCTCCACCGCGAGCGCGCGCGCCAGGGCAATGCGCTGGCGCTGCCCGCCCGAGAGCTGCGAGGGGTGGCGCTCGGCCAGCCAGTCGAGCTGCACCAGCGCCAGCAGGTCCATCACCTTCTTCTTGATCTGTGCCTCGCTGGGGCGCAGCTTCCTGGGTTTCATGCGCAGGCCGAAGGCAACGTTTTCGAACACCGTCATGTGGCGAAACAGCGCGTAGTGCTGGAACACGAAGCCCACGCCGCGCTCGCGCACGTGCACGTCGGTGGTGTCTTCGCCTGAAAAGTGGATGCTGCCGCTGTCCGGCGTTTCCAGCCCGGCGATGATGCGCAGCAGCGTCGTCTTGCCGCAGCCCGAGGGCCCGAGCAAGGCGATGAGTTCGCCCGAGGCAATGTCCAGGTTGACGTCGTCGAGCGCGCGGAAGTCGCCGAACTGCTTGCTGATGTTGCGGATTTCGATGCTCATGTTGGGGTGCTGTCCTTCAATATTCCGTATCGCTGCGCTTCGGCTATAGGCCACGAAACCGACGCAGCCCAAGTCAGCGGTCGCCGCGCAAGGGCCGCCCCGCCGCGCTGGCGTCGTCCCCCTTCCCGGCAAAGCCGAGAGAAGGGGGAAGCCGCGCAGCGGCTCAGGGGGTTGTCGGTTTCTCCTGCGGGCGCTCTGGCGGGAGGTCGGCGGCCAGGCGCAACTGTTGTTCTTGCCGCCACTCGGCAACGCTCTTGATGACCAGCGTGACCAGGGCCAGCAACGCCAGCAGCGAGGCGACGGCAAAGGCCGCAACCGACTGGTACTCGTTGTACAGAATTTCGACGTGCAGCGGCATGGTGTTGGTCTGGCCGCGAATGTGGCCCGAGACCACCGACACCGCGCCAAATTCGCCCATGGCGCGGGCGTTGCACAAAATCACGCCATAGACCAGGCCCCACTTAATGTTGGGCAGCGTGACGTGCCAGAAGGTCTGCCAGCCGCTCGCGCCGAGCACGATAGCAGCCTGCTCCTCGTCGTTGCCCTGCGCTTGCATCAGCGGAATCAGTTCGCGGGCAATGAAGGGCACGGTGACGAAAACGGTCGCCAGCACGATGCCGGGGACGGCAAAGATGATCTTGATGTCGTGCGCCGCCAGCCACGGTCCAATCCACCCGTTGGCGCCAAAAATCAGCACGTAGGTCAGGCCCGCCACCACGGGCGAAACGGAAAATGGCAGGTCCACCAGCGTGGTCAGAAACGCCTTGCCTTTGAATTCGTACTTCGCAATGCACCAGGCGGCGGCCACGCCGAAGACGAGGTTGAGCGGCACGGCAATCGCTGCGGTGAGCAAGGTGAGCCGAATGGCGGACCAGGCATCGGGCTCGCGCAGTCCGTCCAGGTAAGCGCCAAAGCCCTTTCGCAGCGCTTCGGCGAACACAGCGGCCAGCGGCAGCAGCAGAAACAGCACCATGAACGCCAACGCCAGCGCAATCAGCAGCCTGCGCACCCAGGGCGCTTCGGTGGTGCCGGCGCGCGCAGCGCCTACGGTACGGGGATTCATATCAGCTTTCCCATGCCCGATGCGCTCGAAGCCGGCGCGGCCCAGACCAGTGCACCCGTGGAACTGGCTCTGCCAGGCCACCGGGTGCGTCCCCCTCCCGCAGGAGAGGGGGAAGGCGCGAAGCGACTCAGGGGGTGTTTCATGCTTTTCGCCGCTGCCAGGCCTGCAAGGCGTTGATGAGCAGCAGCAGCGCGAACGACATCACCAGCATGACCACGGCCACGGCGGTGGCGCCCGCCGTGTCGTACTGCTCCAGCTTGCCGATGATGATGAGCGGCGTGATCTCGGACACCATGGGCACGTTGCCCGCAATGAAGATCACCGAGCCGTATTCGCCCACTGCCCGCGCGAAGGCCATGGCAAAGCCCGTGAGCAGTGCCGGCGCGATGGACGGCAGCAGCACCTTGGTGAACACCTGCCAGCGGTTGGCGCCCAGACTGGTGGCGGCCTCTTCCAGCTCGCGCTCGGTGTCTTCCAGCACCGGCTGCACGGTCCGCACCACGAACGGCAGGCTGATGAAAATCAGCGCCACCACGATACCCGCCGGCTTGAAGGCCAACTGGATACCCAATGGCACCAGCAGGCTGCCGACCCAGCCGTTGTCCGCCAGCAGCGAGGTCAGCGCAATGCCGGCCACGGCCGTGGGCAGGGCAAAGGGCAGATCGACCAGCGCATCGACGATGCGCTTGCCCGGAAACCGGTAGCGCACCAGCACCCAGGCAATCAAAAGGCCAAATACCAGGTTGACCAGCGCGGCGAGGAGCGAGGCCCCAAAGGTGAGCCGGTACGAAGCCAGCACGCGCGGCGACGCCACGGCGGACCAGAACTGCTCCCAGCTCAAACTGAAGCTGGTGAAGACCAGCGCAGAGAGCGGGATCAGCACGATCACGCTCAGGTAGAACAGCGTGTAGCCGAGCGTCAGCCCGAACCCGGGCAGCACGTGCCGGCTGGCACGCTTCGCCGGGCGCCCCGCGGGCGCCGGCGCGGCAATCGCTGCGGCCATGTTTTATTGGCCGGGCGTGTACAGCTTGTCGAACTGGCCGCCGTCGTTGAAGTGCACCTTTTGCGCTTCGGTCAGGCTGCCAAAGTACTTGGCCACGGTGAACTGCTTGATGGGCTTGAACAGGTCGGCATGGCGTGCCAATACCTTTTCCGAGCGTGGGCGCACCGCGTGTTTGGCGGCGATTTCCTGCGCTTCGTCGGAATACAGGTAGTCGAGGTAGGCCTTGGCCAGTTCGGCCGTGCCCTTCTTGGCCACCGTGCGCTCGACCACCGCCACCGGGTTCTCGGCGGTGATGCTGACCGACGGGTACACCGCGTCAATCTTGCCAGCGCCGAATTCGCGCTCGATCGACACCACTTCGGATTCAAAAGTGATCAGCACATCACCGATGCCGCGCTGCACGAAGGTGGCCGTGGCATCGCGCCCGCCCTTGGCGAGGATAGGCACGTTTTTGTAGAGCTTGGCGACGAACTCCGCCGCTTGTGCATCGGTGCCGCCCTTCTCGCGCACCGAGCCCCACGCTGCCAGATAGGCGTAGCGGCCGTTCCCGCCGGTCTTGGGGTTGACCACAATCACCTTCACGCCGGGTTTGATGAGATCGTCCCAATCCTTGATGCCCTTGGGGTTGCCCTTGCGCACCATGAACAGCATGGTCGACGTGGTAGGCGATGCGTCGTAGGGAAACTTCTTTTGCCAGTCTTTGGCCACCACGCCGTGGTCAGCCAGAAACTGCACGTCGGTGGTGGTGTTCATGGTGACGACGTCGGCCGCCAGGCCGTCGTTCACGGCGCGCGCCTGGGCGCTGGAGCCGGCGTGCGACTGGTCCACCTTCACGTCCTTGCCGGTCGTTTTCTTGTAGTACGCGATAAAGGCAGGGTTGTATTCCTTGTAGAACTCCCGCGCCACGTCGTAGGAGACATTGAGCAAGGTGGTCTGGGCCGAAGCCAACGAGCTGGCGCCAAGGGCAAGGGCAGCAAGCAGAAAACGAATTTTCATGGGACAAACAGGCGAGAGAGGCCAGGAAATTGCGGGAATACGCTGATTCTGCGTAAGCATCTTTAAAACTCAAACGAATACTTACTTCTAAAGTCATATAGAAAAAAGAATAAGTCACATCCTCTCACGGCCCTCTCGCAGTCCTATCATCAGACGCTTATCCCCGGCGCACCCCCTTCATCCGATTGGATTCTTGCTGTGACCACTCTGCCCTTTCAGTCCACAGAGCCGGCTTGGCGCACCGCCCTGGCCGACATGTCGCCGGCCAACTTCGGCATGGTCATGGCCACTGGCATCGTGTCGATGGGCTGCAACATGCTGGGTCTGCATGCGCTGGCGCTGGTGCTGTTTGCGCTCAACCTGCTGCTCTATGCCGTGATGTGGGTGCTCTATCTGGCGCGCCTCGTGCTCTTTCGCCAGCGGTTTTTGAATGACCTGCTGGACCACCTGCGCGGGCCGGGATTCTTCACGGCCGTGGCAGCCACCAATGTGGTGGGCAGCCAGTGCCTGCTGCTGGTGCACTGGACCCGCGTCGGAGTCGCGTTCTGGATCATTGGTCTGGCGCTGTGGTTGCTATTGACCTACACCATCTTCACGGTGCTCACCATCAAGGAAAACAAGCCCACGCTGGACCGCGGCATCAGCGGCGGCTGGCTGCTGGCGGTGGTGGCAACGCAGTCGGTGGCCGTGCTCAGCGCGCTGCTGGCCACGCACATCGACCAGCCCCTGCGGCTGGAGCTGAACTTCTTCGCGCTCTCGATGTGGCTGTGGGGCGGCATGCTCTACATCTGGATGATGTCGCTCATCTTCTACCGCTACACCTTCTTTCCGTTCAGCCCGGGCGACCTCTCGCCGCCCTACTGGATCAACATGGGCGCCATGGCGATCTCGACGCTGGCGGGTTCGCTGCTCATCATCAACACGCCAGACGCGCCGTTCATCGCCTCGCTGCTGCCCTTTCTGAAGGGTTTCACGGTGTTTTACTGGGCCACCGGCACCTGGTGGATTCCCATGCTGCTGGTGCTGGCCGTGTGGCGCTACGGCACCAAGCAGTTTGGCCTGCACTACGACCCCTTGTACTGGGGGGCGGTGTTCCCGCTGGGCATGTACGCCGCGTGCACGCAGGAAATGCGCCTGGCAATGGGCTTTGATTTTCTGCGCATCCTGCCGGTGGTGTTCCTGGGCGTGGCGCTGCTCACCTGGAGCGTTGCCGGCGTCGGTGCGGCCAAACAGGCATGGCGCATCACGGTGCGCGGGCGCTGAAGCTCAGCCGGACAAGCCGCTGTGCCCCGGCACGGTTTCCCCCAGAAAATCGAGGAACTTGCGCACGGCGGGGGCGAGACCGCGGCGCGAGGGAAACACCGCATGGAAAATGCCTTGGGGCTGCGCCCAGTCGGGCAGCACGCGCACCAGGGTTCCCTGGCGGATTTCGTCCTGGCACATGTAGTCGGGCAGCCAACACAGCCCGGTCCCCGCGACCGCCGCGAACTTGAGCGTGAGCAGGTCGTCGGCCACGTAGCGCGGCTGGTGCTGCACGGTCTCGCGCACGCCGCCAGGGCCAATCAAACTCCATGACGCCTTGCCGTCCTGGGCCGACATGGCAATGCTGTCGAGCTTGGCCAGATCGGCCAGCGTGCGCGGCGACCCCTGGCGCTCCAACAGCCTGGGGCTGGCGACCAGCACCTGGCTGGTGCGGTCGAGCCGCTTGACAACCATGCTGGCGCTGCCCTCGACCGATTCGCGCACGCGCAGCCCCACGTCCACGCCTTCTTCCACCAGATTCACCACGCGGTTGCTCACCAGCATCTCTACCCGCACCAGCGGGTAGCGGGCGAGAAACGCCGGCATCAGCTCGCCCAGCACGGAATGGGCAATCGTCACCGGGCAGCTCACGCGCAGCGTACCGCGCGGTTCGGTCTGCACCTGCGCCACGGTGTCGGCCGCCGCCTGGGCCGACTCGCGCACCGCCTGGCAGTGGCGCAGGAAGGCCTCGCCCACATCGGTCAGCGAGAGCTTGCGCGTGGTGCGGTGCAGCAGGCGCACCCCAAGCTGGCTCTCCAGCTCCGACACCCGGCGCGAGAGCCGCGACTTCGGAATCCCCAGCACACGCCCGGCCGCCGCAAAGCCACCGCGTTCGACCACCTCGGCGAAATACAGCATGTCGTTGAGGTCTTGCATGGTGGATGGTCTCTTGAATAGAACAATGAAACGCGATATTGCCATCTTCTCGTCAATTGCGCTTTCCACGAAACTCTATCCATTCGCTTCACACTGCGTTCAGGAGAACTTCATGCAACTGCTTCACATTGATTCCGCCATCACCGGCGCCCAGTCTGTCTCTCGCCAACTCAGCCGCCAGGCGGTGGAGGGCTGGGTCGCTGCGCACCCAGGCACCCAGGTGACGCATCTGGACCTGGTGGCGGATGCCCCCGCCCACCTGAGCCAGGACGCCCTGTCGCTGCGCTTTGGGCAAACCGATGGGCTCACAGAGGCGCAACTGCGCGAGAACGCCGTCACCGAGCGCCTGTTGGCGCAGTTCCTGGCAGCCGACGTGATCGTCATTGGCACACCGTTCTACAACTTCAGCATTCCAACGCAGCTCAAGGCCTGGATCGACCGACTGGCGCAGCCCGGCCGCACCTTCCGCTACACGGCCAGCGGGCCGCAAGGCCTGGCGGGCGGCAAGACCATCATCGTGGCCAGCAGCCGGGGTGGCGTGTATTCGACCAGCGAAGGCGGCCGTGCCATGGAGCACCAGGAGAGCTACCTGCAAACGGTGTTCGGTTTCCTGGGCGTGACCGACGTGCGCTTCGTGCGCGCCGAAGGTCTGGGCATGGGCCCGGACGCCCGCGAAGCCGCCCTGGCGAGCGCAGCGAACGACATCCACCGCCACACGCAGACGGCAGCCAACGAGGCGCGCGTGGCCCAGGCGGCCTGAACGGTTCCAGCCAGAAATTTTGAATGAAATTGGCTGCTACCGCTTATTCCACAAGCGCTAGCAGCTATTCATTCAGGAGTATCCGCACCCCAGGTCATTCGGTTTCTCAATCAATCGAGTACGCGAAGGCGAAGCGCAGACAGTACAGGCGTACGACAAGTGAAGCCGACAAAGTAATCGTTTGATTTAGAAATCGAATCAGGCGTGCCGCTTCACCCAGGCGACGTAGGCGTCCATCCAGCCCTGGACGAATGCGCGGCTGGCCTGGCCAATCTGCCCGTCCTGGTCGAACAAGCCTTCCTTGGCCTGGAGAAACATCTCGGGCTGGCCCAGCGTGGGCATGTTCAGGTAGGCCAGCACATTGCGCAAATGCTGCTGCGCCATGGCCGTGCCAATGGCACCGATCGACACGCCGAGCACCCCGGCGGGTTTGCCAGCCCAGGCATTCTTGCCGTAGGGGCGCGAGGCGTGGTCAATCGCATTTTTCAGTACACCGGGAATTGAGCGGTTGTATTCCGGCGTCACGAAAATCACGCCGCTCGCAGCGGAAATCTCCGCTTTCAGACGCTGCACCGGCGCGGCCTGCTGCGCATCGTCGTCCTGGTTGTAGAGCGGCAGATCGTCGATGCGCACCTGCTTGAGCTGCCAGCCCGGCGGCGCCATCTTGGCCAGGGCCTCGGCCAGTTGCCGGTTAAAAGAATCCTTGCGCAAGCTGCCGACCACTACGGCAATGGAAAAATCGCTCATCAAAAATCTCCTTGGGGTGCTGTACCGGGGGCCATGATAGGCAGAACACCCCCACACCGTACGCACTGCCACGGCCTTTGTTGCTATTTTAATTATAGCTTTCAGCGCTTACAGAATAAGCGCTAGAGCCCAATTTTCCTCAAACTTTTCAGCCGACAACCCCGCCTGGCTCCGCGCGCACATGCGGTGCTGTCCTACAGCTGCGGCGCCAGCTTGTCGGGCGTGTCCAGGCGCTCGGGCCAGCCGCCCTGCCAGTCGAAATGGTACGGGATGTGCCGTCACAAAATGGCGGCGGGCGTGCACGCCCGCCTGCGTGCGGCTTGCGCCAGGCACGGCAATTTATCTCCATTGCCTTCGGGTGCACACCAATGCACGCTCGCCGCAGGGCCGCTACAGTGGGCCGCTCGTGGTGGCGCTCCGGCGCTGCCTTCGTGCCGCACGCCTTTCATTCGGAGACACGCAATGCCCCATTCCTTACTCGCCCTGCCCCGCCGCACTCTGGTGCTGGGCGCCTTGGCTGGCACCACGCTGGCGTTTTCGCGCCTGGCGCTGGCGCAGCAGAAATTCATCAATGTGCTGACCGGCGGCCAAAGCGGCGTGTATTACCCGATGGGCGTGGCGCTTTCGCAGATCTACGGCAAGGCCATGCCCGACGCGAAAGTGACGGTGCAGTCCACCAAGGCCTCGGCCGAGAACCTCAACCTGCTGCAGGCCGGCCGTGGCGAGATCGCCTTCACGCTCGCCGACGCGCTCTCTGATGCCTGGAACGGCAACAAGGAATCTGGCTTCGCCACACCGCTGAAGAAGCTGCGCGCAGTGGCTGGTATTTACGCCAACTACATTCAGATCGTCGCCAGCGGTGATTCAGGCATCAAGACCATGGCCGACTTGAAGGGCAAGCGCATCTCCGTCGGCGCACCCAAGTCGGGCACCGAGCTCAACGCCCGCGCCATCCTGAAGGCCGCGGGCCTGACCTACGCGGACTTTGCCAAGGTCGAGTACCTGCCCTTTGGCGAATCGGTCGAACTCATGAAGAACCGCCAGCTCGACGTGACGCTGCAGTCCGCAGGCCTGGGCGTATCCTCCATCCGCGACCTGGCGACAGCGGTGAAGATTGTGGTGGTGGCGGTGCCCGCCGACATCGTCGCCAAGGTCGGCGACGTGGCCTACCAGCCGGCGACCATTCCGGCCAACACCTACGAAGGCCAGAGTGCCGACGTACCGACGGTGGCCATCCGCAACTTCCTGGTCAGCCACAGCGGTGTGCCCGACGACGAGGTGTACCAGATGACCAAGTCCATGTTCGAGAACCTGCCCAGCCTGGTCGCGGCACACAACGCCGCCAAGGGCATACAACTGGCATCGGCCATGCAAGGCACCAGCGTCACCTTTCACCCCGGCGCCGAAAAGTACTACCGCGAGGCGGGCGTCCTCAAATGAGCGCAGCCGCTGCCCAGGCCCCAGCCGGCGCGCAGTTGCAGACCCCCGATGCAGAACCACCGGCCTTTGCCGGGGCTCTTTTCTGGGTGGCCGTTGCGTTTTCCGTGTTCCAGATTGTCACCGCCGCCTTCAGTCCGCTCTCGAGCAGCGTGGTGCGCGGCGTGCACGTGGGTTTTCTGCTGCTGGTCACTTTCGTGCTCTACCCACCGGCGCGCCAGCGCTGGCTGGGCTGGTGTGTGGGCGCCATCGCCTTTGGCACCGGCCTCTACCAATGGGTGTTCGAGGCCGATCTGGTGCAGCGCGCCGGTGAGCTGACACGCGGCGACCTCATTGTCGGCATGGCGCTGATCGTGCTGGTCTTTGAGGCCGCGCGGCGCATCATGGGGCTGGCGCTGCCGATGGTGTGTGCCGTGTTCCTTGCTTACGCGCTGTTGGGCCAGTACCTGCCGGGCGTGCTGGCACACCGGGGCTATGGTCTGGACCAGATCGTCGGGCAACTGGGGTTTGGCACCGAGGGGATTTACGGCACACCGACCTACGTGTCGTCGTCCTACATCTTCCTGTTCATCCTGTTTGGCGCGTTCCTGGAGCGCGCCGGAATGATCCAGCTCTTTACCGACTTCGCGCTGGGTCTTTTTGGCCACACCAAGGGCGGTCCGGCCAAGGTGGCGGTGGTCTCGTCGGGCCTGATGGGCACCATCAACGGTTCGGGTGTGGCCAACGTGGTCACCACGGGGCAGTTCACCATCCCGCTGATGAAGCGCTTTGGTTACGACGCCGCCTTTGCCGGCGGCGTCGAAGCCACGGCCAGCATGGGCGGGCAGATCATGCCGCCGGTGATGGGCGCCGTGGCCTTCATCATGGCCGAAACCATTGATGTGCCGTATCTGGAGATCTGCAAGGCCGCTTCGATCCCGGCGCTGCTGTACTTCTTCACCGCCTTCATCATGGTGCACCTGGAGGCAGGCCGGCGCGGCCTGGTGGGCATGCCCAAAGAGGATTGCCCCGACCCCTGGGCCGCCGTCAAGCTGCGCTGGTACCTGATCCTGCCACTGGCGGTGCTGGTGTGGCTGCTGTTCTCGGGCTACACGCCGCTCTTTTCCGGCATGGTGGGGCTGGCGCTCACGGTGGTGCTGATCTTTGGCGCCGCCATGACAGCGCGTTTCGGCGCACGGCCGCTGCAAATCATTTTCTGGGTACTGATAGGCCTGGCGGCGTCGAGCTTCTTCAAGTACGGCATTGGCGCCATCATTGCCTTGGCAGCCGCCATGGCCGTGGTGCTGTGGTTCCTGCGCGGCGGTCGCGACACCCTGCGCATGGCGCTGCACGCCCTGGCCGAAGGCGCACGCCACGCGCTGCCGGTGGGCGTGGCGTGCGCGCTGGTGGGCGTGATCATCGGCGTACTCACCCTCACCGGCGCCGCCACGCTGTTTGCCGGCTACATCATCCAGATGGGAAAAAACAGCCTGTTCCTCAGCCTGGTGCTGACCATGCTGGTGTGCCTGGTGCTGGGCATGGGCATCCCGACGATTCCCAACTACATCATCACCAGTTCGCTGGCAGCGCCGGCACTGCTCGAACTCGGCGTACCGCTGATCGTCTCGCACATGTTCGTCTTTTACTTCGGGATCATGGCCGACTTGACGCCGCCGGTGGCGCTAGCGGCTTTTGCCGCGGCGCCGATTGCGCGCGCGTCGCCCATGAAGATCGGCTTTCAGGCCATGCGCATTGCCGTTGCCGGCTTTGTCATCCCCTATATGGCGGTGTATGCGCCGGCATTGATGCTGCAAGGCAACGCAGGCTGGGCCGCCACGCTGTACATCGTGCTCAAGGCCATCGTCGCCATCTTGCTGTGGGGCGGCGCGGCCATTGGCTACTGGATCAGGCCGCTCGCCTGGTGGGAGCGCGTCTGGGCTCTCGCGGCAGCGGGCTTCCTGGTGGCCGCCGTGCCTTTCACCGATGAAGTCGGGCTGGGCATGACGGCGCTCCTGGTGCTCTGGCACGGCTTGCGCGTGCGCCAGGGCAACCGTGCCCAGGCACCCGCCTGAGGTCGCGCTTTGCTCGCAGCCCTGTGCATGGCGGCCGGCGCGCTCACGCTGAGCCTGCCAGTCACCCACTTCACCCTGCGCTGGCAGCATTCCATCGAGAAGATTGCCTGGGAAGAGGACTACACCGTCGCCGGCCCCTGGCTGGCGATCACCGGGGCGCACATTCGCGGCTCCGGCGCCGGCATGGACCCGCCGAACAATGCCTGGCTGGACCACGGTGTCTGGCACTACCGCCTGGCCGACCCCTGGCGCAAGGAAATCACCCTGGCACGCTCGCCTTACGTGCGCGACTACGATCTGTGCATGGGCGGGACATGCACCCCCCTCTACCACTGGATTCCCGTCTCTGCCGGCACGACCACGCTGCGCGCCTGCGCCGCGCGGGATGCCCGCCCCTGAGCTGATGCCCCCATGACTATGCCCACCACCCACACGGTCGAACAAGAACAGGCCTGGAACAGCCGCCAGCTCGAAGCCCCCGTCACCACCCCCCGCTTTCACGTCTGGACCTACGCCACGCCCACCATCGTGCTGGGCTGCTCGCAGCGTGCACTGCACGCCCAAGTGGCGGGCCGGCTGCCGCAAGGCTTGGCGCTGGTGCAACGCCCCTCGGGCGGCGGCGCCGTGCTGACCGGGCCCTGGCTGGTAGGCGCATCGGTCGTGCTGCCGGTCACGCACCCCTGGGTGAGCGGCGGCCTGGTGGACAGCTACCGCGCACTGGGCCTGCTGCACGTTGCCGTGCTCGAAAGTCTCGGCATCCCCGCCCGAGCGCTGCCAGACACCGAGGTCGCGCAGGCCAACGCCGCCATGGGCGCCACCGTGGACTGGGCCTGCTACGGCAGCCTCGCGCCCTGGGAGCTGACCGATGCCCGCGGCCGCAAGCTCGTCGGCCTGGCACAGCGCCGCCAGCGCAATGGCATCCTGCTGGTGGCGGGCACGCTCAATACCGTGCCCGACTGGCAGCTGCTATGCGACGCGCTTGGACACCCCCAGGACGCCGTGCACATGCGCCGCCACACGGTGGCTTGTGCCGAACTGGCCGCCCAACCGCCCTCCGCCGGGCAGCTGGCACAGCGCCTGCATGCCGCGCTGGAGGCGGCCCTGGCACCCGGATCGCCCGCGCCTTGACGCGGTTACCCATGGCGTTTCAGGAAAACGCTGCGAATTGCGCGGCAAGCAGCGCTTGCCGATAGAAATGGATGGGGGCGGCTTCGCTAGCCCGGCTTTCTCACTGCCCCAGCAGGCTGAGGATCAAGCGCGGGTCGCGGATCACCTCGTCCGCGCTGTAGGAGTCGGATACGACACCCGATTCGACCACGTAGGCCCGGTTGGAACACTTGAGCGTGGAGTATACGTTCTGCTCCGCGATGAGGATGGAGCAGCCTTGGGCCACGATGGTGCGGATGGTCTCGAAGAGCTTGTCCGTCATGATGGGCGAGAGGCCGAGGGAGGGCTCGTCGAGCAAGAGCAGCTTGGGCGCCCCCATCAGCGCGCGTGCAATTGCCACCATCTGCTGCTCGCCGCCGCTCAACGTGCCTGCCTCCTGCTCGCGCCGCTCACGCAGCACGGGGAACAGGCCTTCCAGCTTGGAAACTTCCTCCAGCAAAGCACTCCTGGACAGGCGACGTTGAAATGCGCCCAGGCTGATGTTGTCCAGCACGCTCATGCGTGGGAAAAGCTGGCGCCCCTCGGGGCAGAGAATCAGGCCGTTGCGCACCGCCGTGGCGGTGTCCCAGCCGCTGCTGGTTTGTCCCGCGAAGTCTATCTGGCCGGACGATCTGGCCTGGACGCCCGAAATCGTCTTGAGCAGCGACGATTTCCCGGCACCATTGGTACCGATCAGCGCCACGCATTCCCCTGCACCTACGTGCAAAGATGCATTGGTAACCGCAATTTTCTTTCCGTAGGAAATGGAAAGCCCGGATACGTGCAATAGTGATTCGCTCATGTCAGTTGTGCCCGAGATAGACTTCACGCACCAGAGAGTTGTTCAACAGACTCTCAGGCTTACCGCTGGCCACATACTTGCCAGCCGCGATGACGGTGATCTCATTGCAGATGCTCATCACCAGGCTCATCTTGTGATCGATCAGCACCAGCGTCACCCCATTGCGATTGAGGCCCTGCAAGAACGCCTTCAAGAGCCCGACCTCTGATTCAATCAAACCTCCGGATGGCTCATCGAGCAGAAGCAGCTTGGGCTGGTTGACCAGCGCCATGCCAATGCTCAATTTCTTTAGCTCCAGATTATTGAGGTCGGCCGGGTAGCGATCTCGCAGTTCGGTAAGGCCGGTCATCTCCAGGACGGATTCCACCTGGCGCGTCTCGTCCCGGGTGAGTTGGGAGCGAAACCAGGACATAGCGGAGGACGCAGGGCCATACGCCGCGGCCTGCAAATTCTCTTGTACCGTGTGGTGTGAGAAGGACTGTGAGGATTGGAACGTTCTTCCAATTCCCAGGCGGCATTTCTTGAATGCATTCAGCGTCGAGACATCGCTCCCGCGGTAATACACCTGGCCAGCGCTTGGGCGGATCACTCCGGCAATTGCATTGAACAAGGTGCTCTTGCCGGCGCCGTTGGGCCCGATCACGCCATAGATATCACCCTCGCGTACCGAAAAACTCACTTCCGAGACGGCGCGCAGGCCGCCAAAGGATTTGCTCAGACCGTCAACTTTTAAAAGTACTTCGCTCATGGACGCCGCTTTCGAATCAGGCCTGCCCAGTCGACAAGCTTTCCGTAAATGCCCGCCGGTGCACGCTGAACCACCACAATGAGAATGGCGCCCATGATCACCAGACGGTACTGCTCGGCATCTCTCAGCATCTCTGGGAGGATGGCGAAGATAAAAGCGCCCACAATGATGCCTCCCAGCGTGGTGCGACCGCCAATGATCAGCGCCATCAACGCAGTGAACCCTAATTCGTAGCCGGTAACAGCCGGGTTGATATAGGTAAGAAACACCGCGTGAAAGGACCCTGCAAACGCTGCAATCGACGCACTGGCGACGAACGCGAGAAGCTTGGCCGTTGAAATATCAATGCCCAGCGCATCGGCCAGCAGCGGGTTGTCCCGAATCGCCCGCAGGCGCCGACCAAATGCCGAACGCATCAGCCAGAAATAGACCACCACCACCACCAAGGTTGCGATAGCCATCAGGAAATAGAAGCTCAGCGCCTGGTTGCCAGAAAAAAGTCCGAGCACGCCAGGCTTTGAAATATTGGTAATACCCAACTCTCCGTGCGTGATTGGCAGATTCTTGGCGGCAGTGTGGATAAGCAGCGCGAATGCCATGGTGGCAATCACGAAATAATGCCCCGCCAACTTCAAGGTCAGAATCCCAATCAGCAGACCGAAAATTGCCGCCAGCGCGATTCCCACGGGAATGCTCAGCCAGAAGTTGAGCCCGTGGTCCACCGTCAGGATCGCGGTCGCGTAAGCCCCCACACCGAACAGCGCGCCGTGCGCCACCGACACCAGGCCTGCATGGCCGACCGCGATGTCCACGCCAATGAACAGGATGACGAAAATGAGCAGTTGGGTGGCCAGTTGCAGGTGGTAGTCAGAGCCTGAGAACAGCGGCACCAGGGCGAAGAAAACGATCAGCCACACCCACAAAGATTTGCGTTCCATTAGCCTACCCTCCCGGCCTTGCCGAAAACGCCACTAGGTTTGAAGATCAGGACGGCGATCAGGAAAATGATCGAGTAAGCGTCCCGCATATGCGGCGAGAAGTAGGCCGAACCAAACGATTCGGTGATTCCCACGAACAGGCCGGCGATCAAGGCGCCATTGATGGACCCCATGCCGGCCATGACCACAATGATGAACGCCTTGAGCACCAGGAAGTCGCCCATGGTGGGGTAGACCTGCGAGATCGGGGCCAGCAGTCCGCCGGCAAGCGCCGCGAGACCGCTGCCTACGGCCATGGTCAACATGGCAATCTTGCGCGGCGAGACGCCCACCACGAGCGCGCCAAAGGGATTCTGGCCCGCCGCCCGGATGGCACTTCCCAAGCGCGTTTTCGTCAGGAACAGGTTCAGGCCAACTACCGCTACGAACACCCCGGCAATGATGATGAGCCGTTGGTAGGTCACCCGCGCCCCCATGATCTCTACCGCGCCGGCGATTGGCGGTTCGACGACCATGGGGTTCGGGCCAAAGACCAGCAGTGCGAGCCCCTGGAGAATCAGCAGCAGGCCGAACGCCGCGATGAACAGCGTGGCATGCGGCTTGTCCCGCAGCGGTTCGAACACGAGGTACTGCACGATTGCACCCAGCCCCATGCCGACCAACATCGACAGCACCAGCGCGGTGACGTAGGAAAACTCATTGGCGGTCAGGTACGCCAGCGCATAGGCCGCGATCATGGCGTGCGCCCCGAAGGCAAACTGCGGGATTTCCAGAACGCCGAACACCAGCGCCAGCGAGACGGCCACGAGACCATAGACGGCCCCCGCCATCAGTCCGTTGGCAAGGATTTGAGCAAAATCGTGCATCTCGTCAGACCTCAGTTGAGGTTTTCCAACTTCCCAGCGTCAAAAAAGCGGCGCGGAAAGACGTTGGCCACGGTTTCACCGCTGGGCTGCAGCTTGCTGATCCCCAGCAAATTCCAGTCGCCACCCAGTACGTCGCCCATTGCCTGCCGGATCTTGGCCGCATCGGTGATGGTGCCGGCCTTTTCCATGGCTTTGAGGACCCACATCAACTGGCCATAGCCGTCGGCGCTGATGGCCGTCGGTTCTGCTTTGCCAATCTTGCCGTACTGTTCCTTGAAGCGCTTGATGGCGTCGCTGTCGACGTTCCATTGAGAGCCCAAAAAGTACGTGTTCTTGTACTGATCGGGTTTCACGAACTTGCCCAGTTCCGCCGGGTCGCAGGCCAGATCGACGATGAAATCACCGGTAAAGCCGAGTTCACGCGATTGCTTCATGATGGGCGCGACCTGGGCGCAGACACCAGGCACGGCAATCAGGTCGGGTTTGTCGCGCAGCAAAGAAGTGATCTGGGGGTAGAAATCGGTGGTGCCGATCACCCAGGTGGACATGCCGCCGACTTCGCCGCCCACCTTCTTCCAGCCATCGATGAAGGTGTCGACCCAGGCCTTGCCGTACTCATCCTCGCTCTGCATGAACGCGATCTTGCTGCTCTTGCGGCCTTCCTTCTTGAACGCCTCGGCGAACTTGGCGGTCAGGCCGGGCATGAAGCTGTAGGTGTTGTACCAGTAGCGCACGACCAAGGGGTTGTCGGAGTGCACCAGCTTGTTCGACGCCGACGAACTGACGACCACGAACGGGGGGTTGGACGTGGTGTTGAAACCAATGATGGGGAAGGTTTCAATGCTGGTCGCCATGATCATCGCGGCCACCTTGTTTTGCGACGAAAGCCGGCGTCCGCAGGCGGCAGCCTTGGCCGAATCGGCCTGGGTGTCGCAATACACAGCTTCTACCTTGTAGGTATTGCCGCCCACCTTGATGCCGCCAGCCGCATTGGCCTGCTGCACGGCGGTATTCACTCCGTGAACAAAGTTGGCTCCGTATTGCGCCATGGAACCCGACTGAATCGCGGGGACGCCGATCTGGACAGTCTGGGCCGCGACCAGGGTCGTAGCGCAGGAAAGCAGGGCCGCTTGGAAGAGGGTTTTCAATTTCATGATGTTCTCCAGTCTTTCAGGATTTGAATCGCTTCGAATAATTGGTACGGACGGTTTTCGCTTCTTCTTCCATGTCCACGAAGAGCATCGTGAACAGATCACTTGCAGGGTTGGGAAGCAGCCCGCGCTCGGCCTCGCGCAGGGTAGAGAGCGAACTGAGCAGCAAGGAACTCGGGCGCTTCACCACGTCGGCGACGATGGCATCGACGAAGGGCATCAACTTCTCTTCGTCGAGCACCTGGGTGACAAAACTTTCCATATACGGACTGGCCGCGGTGATCTTGTTGCAGGTCAGCACCATTTCCGTGGTGCGGGTAATGCCGATATAGCGCGCAATCGTCGCCACACCGCCCAAGGAAAAAGGAATTCCCATGTCCAATTCAGGCACATAGAAAATGGTGTCTGGCGTGGCGTAGCGCAAGTCACACACCGCAGCCAGCAAGAAGCCTGCGCCGACAACATAACCCTTCAAAGCGCAAACGGTAACCACCGGCAATTCTTTGATACGCGAGAACGCGCTTTGCATGCGCTTATTGGCCATCCACACACTCTTCGTGTCCTTGGCGGGCTGCTCAAAAGAAACGTCAAATCCGGCGCTGAAATGGTTTCCTTCGCCGCTAAACACAATGCATTTTACTTCCGGGTTGGCGGACAGTTGTTCCGCTGCCGACGCGATCTCCTCGCACATTTCCGGAAGCAGAGCATTGTATTTCGCGGCTCGATTCAACCGGATATTGACCCGTCTTCCGTCAACGTCGACGAGAATGTGTTTGTAGATCATTTATTTTCCTTGTACAAATTGCTATAGCTATTTCGAATGACGTGTTTCTGCACCTTCCCGCCTACGGTTTCTGGCAGGGCATCCATGAACACATATTGCTTGGGCTGCTCAAATGGCGCGAGGCGCTGTTTGGCAATATCCGCCAGCTCCTTTTCATCCACCGATGCACCCGACTTTCTGACCACAAAGGCAGTGACCGCTTCGCCCCAACGGGCGTGCGGCAGGCCGACAATTGCCGTCTTGAGTACCGATGGATGCGAACTCAAAATCGCCTCGACCCGAATGCAAGTGACGTTCTCGCCGCCCGTTTTGACGATGTCCTTGAATCTGTCGGCAAGGATGCGTTGCCCTTGTTCACCCCATTTGAATGCGTCGCCGCCATGAAACCAGCCACCGCGCAAGGCCTCGCGGGTGTCCTCAGGTTTCTTGTAATAGCCGGCCATCAGTGCCGGGGAGCGATACGCCGCTTCGCCCACGGCGGACGAGCCGGGTGCAATGGGGGCGCCGTCGGGGCCGGAAATTTTGGCCGCGAGCAGGCCGTGGGGCTGCCCGACATAGTTTTCCTGGGGCGCGGTTCTGAGAAACAGCTCGTGATGCTTTTCGACCCAGAACCGGTGGGCGCATACCACCTCGGTCTGGCCAATAATCTCAATGAATTTCACCTGCTCGCCGAGATGGCGGTGGGCTTTTGCATGCAGCTGCGGATGCATCGGCGCCCAGCCGAAGATGACAGTCCGCAGGCTGGCGCTGGAAAGCGCAGGATCCTTCTCGAACTCCGTGGTAATCGCGTCGATCGCCTGCGGCGCTCCGCCCCACAGGCAGCTGACATGCTCCTTGTCAATCGCCTCGGCAATCAGGCGGGGATTGAGGCGCCGGCCAATGACCACCCGGCCGCCGGACAATACGGTGTTGAAGACGATCCCGTCGCCCACGTGGTAAATGATGGGCAGGAAGGAACACATGACGAAATCAGACTCGTAGTCGATTCCGATCATCCCGATACCGTTGAAACTCAAAGCCGCAAACATGGTATTGGTGTGTGACACCATGACACCCTTTGGCGTCGAGGTGGACCCGGAGGTAAACAGCAGCTCCCAGATATCGTCGCCGTGGATCTCGACCTCGGGTTCGGCGTCCGAGGCGTTCGCGACAAACTCCTGGAAGGTAGGCAGCGCCACGTTTTCCGGGGCAATCCGGATCTGATGCAGGACCGGCACTTGGGTATCGGCCACCAGTCGCAGGGCGCGGTTGGCAAAATCCGAATCCGCAACCATGGCAGCGGGTTCACAGAGTTCGATCAACTCTCCCAACACTTCGTCGCTCAGGTTGGGATTGAGCGGCGCAATCGTCACACCGGCTTTTGCGAGGCCAATTTTCACGAGAATGGCCTCGGCCGAGTTCTCGCAGAGCATCATGACAATGCGCCCTTCCTTCACGCCGGCGGTGCGAATCGCATTGGCGTAGCGGTTGGCCAGCTCGTCCGCCCGCGCGGCGGTCAGCACGGCGTTCTCCGGCGACTCGTACGCGCCTTCCCACGCAGTCAGTACCTTGCGCTCCGGATCGCTCCATTTAATGCGCTCAAACAAGTCGCCCATGGATATCCGATTCCACCGGTCGATGTTCCTGCGTCCACGCAGTGCATTTACATCAATTGCCATGACCATCTCCTAAATTACTTTCAATGCCAGTTCGTAGATCTGACTGACCACATCTTCCTCATCGATTTCCTGCTCCCCCAGTCGATGAAGCTCGCTTTTTGTTTCAACCATTGAATAAATCATTTGAACTACCAGCGAGAGGCGTGTTCCTTGGGAAATATTACGGTTATTCTCTTGAATCTCCTGGATCGTGGATTTCAGCAGACCAATGTAGGTCTTGTTGAAATTCACCAGACGCGAACTTCGAAAGAAGTGGTCCCGGCGAAGTTCAAGGTACAAATTGGCTATTGCAACGTCTTCACAAAGACAGCGGAGGTTATGCGCAATAGCAAACCGCAGGCGCTCATAGGGGTCAGATATCTTGGCATAAATAATTTCATATTCACGCAGGGTAATGTCGTACCAAGCGCAAATCACGGCTTCAAGAATTTCTTTCTTGGAGCGATAAAACTTATACAGTGCGCCCTCCGCCACCCCTGCTTCCTTGGCAATTTCACTGATCGAACCGGCGTAGTAACCCCGCTCGCGAAAAACCTTCAAGGCCGCCGCTTGTATCTGAGCTTCCCGAACCTCCCGTGGAAGGCGTTGATTGCGTTTTTGACGCGGTGGAAGCTCCACGCCATCCGTGCTTTCGTTCGCGGCGCAGGGGTTCGGAGAGAAGATGTCGGAAGAAGTCGTCATGGCTTAGTGAGCGTTACTCATTTATTAGTGAGTGCCGCTCATCTTATGTTTTGGCGACCCCAGGAAAATAGGTAAGAACCCTGATTTGGGGCAGAAAACACAGGTTTACGGCTCTTTCGCAGAGGGGTCGCCTGGCGCCTGGTGCGGTAGGTCGCCGATCGCCGATTGCCAGGACGCTAGGGAAAGGGGCATGGATACGCACGGCCCAGCGCAACGGGGAACTCGGCCCGAACGGGGCGCACATGCGGCGGGAAAAAACCTTGATAAAGTCGCGTTGAGGCCCGAGTTCCGGTTCCGAGCAGCTTTCGGGCAGCCAAGCGGCTCGGTCCGGTGAACTTGAGAACGCATACTTTTCGTACCGAATCATCCAAATAGGAGTCCCCATGGCACGCATGGTCCACTGCATCAAGCTCGGCAAGGACGCCGAAGGTCTTGATTTCCCTCCCTACCCCGGCGAACTCGGCAAGCGCCTGTGGGAAAACGTCAGCAAAGAGGCCTGGGCCGCCTGGCTCAAGCACCAGACCATGCTGGTCAACGAGAACCGCCTGAACCTGGCCGACGCCCGCGCCCGCCAGTACCTGGCACGTCAGCTGGAGCAGCATTTCTTTGGCGGCGGGGCTGACGCCGTGCAAGGCTACGTGCCGCCCAGCGCCTGAACACGCATAGCCTCTTCGCCACAGGGCGCCCGCTGCGGCGCCTTTTTTGTTGTCTGCCCTCCACCCATGCCCGTCACACCCCGCACCCCAAGCCCCGACGCAAACGACGCATGTCTGCTCGACTGCAGCCTGCCCACCGCCTGGGCCGGCGCTGCACAGTGGCGCATTCTGGAGACCAATTTCGGGCTCGGCCACCACTTTCTGGCGACCTGGGCCGCCTGGCGCGCCGATCCGCTCCGACCCACGGTACTGCACTTCATAGCGATTGCGCCGCAGCCCACCAACCTGCCGGAGCTTGTCCGCACGGTGCAGCAAAACCCCGATCTGTTGCCCTTGGCCGAGTCGCTCGCGGCACAGGCCTGGGGCTTGCTCCCGGGCATCCACCGCCTGGGTTTCGAGGCGGGCCGGGTGCTGCTGACCCTGTGTGTGGGCGACGCGCAACGCCTGCTGCGCGAGGAGCACTGGCGTGTCGATACGGTGCTGGCCTCCGATACCGCCCAGCTCCAAAACGCCGATGGCGCCAAGGCACTGGCACGCTGCTGTGAACGCGGCGCCCGCCTTGTAGGCCCCGCTGTGGGGGTAGAGGCGCGCGCCGCGCTGGAGCAAGCCGGCTTTGTCATCGCATCAGCGCCACCCGAACCCGCCGAACCTGGCAAAGCCGCCCTGTTGCGCGCGGTGTTCCAGCCGCGCTGGGAGCCACGCGTGCGCACAACGGGCTTCAGCCGTGCCGCGCCAATCCGGGCCGCACGCTGCGCGGTCATCGGCTGCGGCATCGCCGGCGCGTCCGTGGCGGCGAGTCTGGCGCGGCGCGGCTGGCAGGTGCAAGTGCTGGACGCGGGCAGCGGGCCTGCGGCAGGCGCATCGGGGCTTCCGGTCGGGCTTTTTGCACCGCACCTCTCACCCGATGACAACGTGTTTTCCAGGGTCTCGCGTGCCGGCGCCCGCGCCACGCTGGAGCAAGGCGCGCGCGTACTCCAAGCAGGCACCGACTGGCAGCCCGGCGGCGTGCTGGAGCGCCGCCCTGCCGGCAACCCCGGCCTGCCCGCAGGCTGGGCCGAGAGCCTTGGCAGCGACTGGAGCACCACCGCCAATGGCGAGCAGTTGCGCGCCGCCGGCCTGCCCGAGAACAGCGATGCGTGCTGGCACCAGCGCGCCGGCTGGGTGCGGCCAGCGCGGCTGGTGGCTCGTTTGCTCGATGCTCCCGGCATTCGCCTGCGCACGCACAGCCGCGTGTCGCAACTCCATCGGATACAGGCCAACGGTGAGGGCCTGTGGCAATTGCGGGACGCTGGCGGTGCGCTGCTGGCAGAAGCCGAACTCGTGGTGCTGGCCGCCGGGCCGGCCTGCAATGCGCTGGTGCAGTCGCTCGGTCTGGCGCCGCTGCCGCTGGATGCCGTGCGCGGGCAGCTCTCTTGGGGTGTGCAGAAGGGCGGCATGGCCTTGCCCCCCTTCCCGGTCAATGGCAAGGGGGCGCTCGTCGGCCAAGTGCCTGGGCCAAACGAACAACTTGCCTGGCATGCAGGCTCTACCTTCGAGCGTGGGCGCACCGAGCTACCGCCCGAGCCGCAGGAGCAGCAGGCGGCCCACCAGGTGAATTTGGCCAATTTGCAACAGCTCTTGCCCGACGCCGCACGGCAGCTGGCCCCTAGCTTTGCCGCCGATGCCCCCGGATTGCAGGCCTGGTCGGGCGTGCGCTGCACCTCACCCGACCGGCTGCCCATCGTCGGCCCCTTGGCGGCGGACCGCCTGCCGGGCCTGTGGGTGAGCACCGCCATGGGCGCTCGCGGCCTGACCCGGGCCATCCTGTGCGGCGAGCTGCTGGCGGCACGCCTGCACGGCGAACCGCTGCCGATGGAGGAGCGCCTGGCACGTGCCATGGGCACCGAGCGCCTGGAGAAATGAAACAACCCCCTGTGGCGCTTCGTGCCTTCCCCCTTCTCTCACCTGGTTGCGTGATGCGGAAAGGGGGACCCCACCAGCGCAGCGGGGCGGCCCTGGCACGGTGGCCGCTTGTAGTGGCCGCGAGAGAACCGACAAAAGACCACAACAAGCATTTTGCATAAGCTTATAGGCATATAAGAAGCACGAAACAGTCGTTTGTTTTTATAAGGACGCCCCCTAGAGTCGCGTCCATGCCTGATGTCGCCCTTGTTGTTGCCGGATTCGCGATTGGCCTCGTCATTGGCCTGACGGGGGTCGGCGGCGGCTCGCTGATGACCCCCGTGCTCATTTTCTTTTTCGGCATCAAAGCGCACCTGGCCGTTGGCACCGACCTGCTGTTTGCGGCGTTCACCAAGCTCAGCGGCACGGTGGGCCTGGCACACCGGCGCATGGTGCCGTGGAACGTGGTGGCCCTGCTGTGCGCCGGCAGCATCCCTGCGGCCCTGGGCGCGCTCTGGCTGCTGCGTCACCTGGGCCCCACCAGCGAGCGCGTCCAGCACCTGATGACGACCACCCTGGGCGCGGCATTGCTGTTGACCGCGGCCTCCACGCTGTACAAGGCACTGGCCTTCTCGGCCAAGCACCAGGCCGCCGAGCAGGCGCGCCGCAGCGAAAGCGCCGCCACCGCCACGCAACCGCGCCACTGGAGCCTGCCCGTGCTGCTGGGCGCGGTGATCGGCACCCTGGTGACCTTCACCTCGGTGGGGGCAGGCGCCATTGGCGTCACAGTGCTGCTGCTGGTTTTCCCGCACCTGCCGCTGCCGCGCATCATCGCCGCCGATATTGCCTACGCCGTGCCCCTGACCCTCGTTGCCGGCCTGGGCCACGCATCGCTCGGCTCGGTGGACTGGGCCTTGCTGGCACAGTTGCTGGTCGGCTCGCTGCCGGGCATCTGGCTGGGTTCACGGCTGGTCTCGCGCACACCCGAGCGGCTGGTGCGCTCGGCCCTCTCGCTGTTGCTGGCCTTTGCCGGCGTCAAGCTGGTCCTGATCTGATTTCCGGGTTTTTCTTCCATGTACCAATACACCGACTTCGACAAGCAATTCGTCAAGCTGCGCGCCCAGCAGTTCCGCGACCAACTCGAGCGCTGGGAGCGCGGCGAGTTGACCGACGAGCAGCTCTTGCCCCTGCGCCTGCAAAACGGCTGGTACATCCAGCGCTACGCCCCTATGGCCCGCATTGCCGTGCCCTATGGCGAAATCAGCAGCACGCAGTTGCGCACACTGGCCCGCATCGCCCGCGAGTTCGACAAGCCCGCACCTGAACTGCTGGCGCATGCCCAGGCCACCCAGGACGCCTTGCAGGACGCGCAGCCCGGCGCGACGCTCCCCGCACCGCCGCTGCGCTATGGCTACGGCCACTTCACCACGCGCACCAACTGCCAGTTCAACTGGATTCCGCTGTCCCGCGCCGCCGATGTGATGGACCTGCTGGCCAGCGTGGGCATGCACGGCATCCAGACCAGCGGCAACGACATTCGCAACATCACCTGCGACGCGCTCGAAGGCATCGCCGCGGACAGTATCGTGGACTGCCGCCCGTTTGCCGAAATCACGCGCCAATGGAGCTCGCTGCACCCTGAATTCAGCTACCTGCCACGCAAGTTCAAGATTGCCTTCAACGGCGCAGAAGAAGACCGCGCCGCGATCGGCTGGTACGACATCGGCCTGCAAGCGCGCCGGGCCGACGACGGCAGCGTGGGCTTCACCATGAAAGTCGGCGGCGGCATGGGCCGCACGCCCATCATCGGCAGCGTGGTGCGCGAGTTTTTGCCCTGGGACCAGTTGCTCAACTACATCGAAGCCGTGGTGCGCACCTACAACAGCTATGGCCGGCGCGACAACAAGTGGAAGGCGCGCATCAAGATTCTGGTCAAGAGCGAAGGCCAGAAATTCATCGACGCGGTGGAGAAGGAATACAAGGCCATCGTTGAACTCGATGGCGCGCCACACACCATCACGCAAGCGGAACTCGATCGCGTCAGCAGCCATTTCGTGCTGCCTGAACTCAAGGCGGCCAACCTGCCCGCCAAGGTCAGCCCGCAAGGCCAGCTCTACCAGCGCTGGTTGCAGCAGAACGTGCGCGGCCACAAGCTGCCTGGCCTCAAGACCGTGACCTTGTCGTTCAAGCGCCCGGGGTTTAACACGGGCGATGCCGACGCTGACACCCTGAACGCCTTGGCGCAACTGGCCGAGCAGTTCAGCGCCGCCGAGGCGCGCCTGACGCACGAACAGAACCTGATGCTGCCCTGGGTGCACGAGAGCGACCTGCCCGCGCTCTACGAAGCGGCCCGGGCGCTCGGCCTGGCCCAGCCCAACATTGGCCTGCTGACCGACATGATCATCTGCCCCGGCGGTGATTTTTGCTCGCTCGCCAACGCGCGTTCGCTGCACATTGGCGCCGCCATCACCGAGCGCTACCAGGACCTGGACGAGCTGTTCGACCTGGGCCCCATCGACCTGCACATGAGCGGCTGCATCAACTCCTGCGGCCACCACCACAGCGGGCACATCGGCATTCTGGGTGTCGATAAGGACGGCAAGGAGTGGTACCAGATCACGCTCGGCGGGTCGGACGGCACCGATCTGTCTGGCCCCGCGATTGGTGGCAAGGTCGTCGGCCCCTCGTTCACGGCGGCCGAAGTGCCCGACGTGATCGAGGCTTTGCTCGGCACCTTCCGCGAACTGCGCAGGCCCGGCGAGCTCTTCATCGACGCCTTGCGCCGCATCGGCCACGACCCCTTCAAGCAAGCGGCCAACAGCATGCGCCGCCCCAAGGCCGACGAAGCGACCCTGACCGAACACGACTGATCGAGCTTATCTACTATGAAAATAATAGCTTATAGCGCAGCACCAGAAAGCGCTAACGCCCTAAAAACCTTGCAAGTTTCCAACGACACGGAACTGGCAACCCTGGTGGCCAGCGGCGCGCTGGATGGCGTGCAGCGCGTGGAGCTGCACTTCCCCAAATTCACCGACGGCCGCGCCTACAGCCAGGCCCTGCTGCTGCGCCGGCGCTACCACTTCAGCGGCGACATCCGCGCCACGGGCGATGTGCTGATCGACCAGCTGGTGCACATGCACCGCAGCGGCTTCAGCAGCGCCGTACTGGCCGAGGGTGTGGACGCCGCCGCTGCCGAGCGCCAGTTTGCGCGGTTCAGTGCCTTCTACCAGGGCGATGTGCACGAGCCACGCCCGCTGTTTGCCCGCGAAGCGGCGCTGGAGGCGGCATGAGCGCTGTGCAGACACCTAAACCCGTGCTTGACCTCGCGCACGTCAACGCCACGCTCGGCCGCGACGCGCCCGGCCTCGTCGCATGGGCGCTCGGCCTGGGCGAGCGCTCCATCGTCACCACCAACTTCCGCCCCTTCGAGGCGGTGATCCTGCACCTGGTCACGCAGGTGAACCCCGATGTACCGGTGGTCTGGATGGACAACGGCTACAACACCGAAGCCACCTACCGCTTTGCCGACGAGGTGACGAAGCAGCTTGGGCTCAAGCTGCAGATTTACCTGCCGCGCCGCTCGCGCGCGCACCGCGAAGCCGTGGACGGGCCGACACCCGCCCTGGACGACCCGCGCCACGCGGCCTTCACCGAAGAAGTGAAGCTAGAGCCCTTCTCCCGCGCGCTGCGCGAGACGGCGCCCAAGGTGTGGTTCACCGCACTGCGCGCCACCGACACCGCCGTGCGCGCGCAGATGGACCCGGTCAGCATCAACCCCGACGGCCTGATCAAGGTCGCGCCGCTGCTGCACTGGTCGTCCAAAGACCTGCACGAATACTGCGCCCGCCACGGCCTGCCGAACAACTTCGACTACGTCGACCCCACCAAGGGCGAAGACAACCGCGAATGCGGCCTGCACTTGGCGCATTGAAATGAACACCCCCCTGAGTCGCTTCGCGCCTTCCCCCCGCTCTCGCATTGCTGCGCAATGCAGGCAGGGGACGCAGCCAGCGCGGCGGGGCGGCCCTTGCGCGGCTGCCCTCGCTTGGATTGCGCCAGTTTCATGCAATAGGGGCAATGCACAGCGCCACAACCCACCGATTTTGAGAACCATATGAACGCCCGCATCGACACCTCAACGCTCAGCCAGCTCAGCAACCGCCACCTCGACGCGCTGGAGGAAGAAACCATCTTCATCCTGCGCGAAGTCGCCGCCGCCTTCGAGCGCCCCACCCTGCTGTTCTCCGGCGGCAAGGATTCGCTGGTGATGCTCCGGTGTGCCGAAAAAGCCTTTGGCGTGGGCCGCATTCCCTATCCGCTCTTGATGATCGACACCGGCCACAACTTCCCTGAAGTGACGGCGTTTCGCGACCTGCGTGCCGGCCAGCTGGGCGCCAAGCTCATCGTGCGCAGCGTCGAAGACTCTATGGCGCGCGGCACCGTGCGGCTGGCGCACCCCGGCGAGCCGCGCAACGTGCACCAGTCGGTCACGCTGTTAGAGGCCATTGAAGAATTCCGCTTCGACGCGCTGATCGGCGGCGCGCGCCGCGACGAAGAAAAGGCCCGCGCCAAGGAACGCATCTTTTCGCACCGCGACAGCTTCGGCCAGTGGCAGCCCAAGGACCAGCGGCCCGAGCTGTGGACGCTGTTCAACACCCGTCTGGCCGCCGGCGAGCACTTTCGCGTGTTCCCCATCAGCAACTGGACCGAGCTGGATGTGTGGCAGTACATCGAGCGCGAGCAGATCGCCCTGCCCTCGCTCTACTTCTCGCACCGCCGCCAGGTGGTGGACCGACGCGGCATGCTGGTGCCCGTCACCCCCCTCACGCCGCCGCGCGACGGCGAACAGGTGCAAGAACGCGAGGTGCGCTTTCGCACCCTGGGCGACGTGACCTGCACCTGCCCGGTGGCCAGCCTGGCCGCCACGGCGGCCGACATCGTCATCGAAACCCTGGCCGCCGACATGAGCGAGCGCGGCGCCACCCGCATGGACGACCAGACCAGCGAAGCCTCGATGGAGAAGCGCAAGAAAGATGGATATTTCTGACACCCTCCCGCCCCCTTCCGGGGGGCGGCCTCAGCGGCCCGGCGAAGCCGGTTCCGCGAGGCCACTGGTAGTCCATTGCTGAGGGTGTGCTTGTTTCAAGTTCCAGAGGTTTTCTATGACCACTATCAATTCAGTAGCTTCCAGCGCTTATGTACCAAGCGCTAGCGGCCTAAAAGACTTAAATATTGTGACGACTTCTTCCCATACACACGACCACGACGCCGCACTGCGCTTCATCACCTGCGGCAGCGTGGACGATGGCAAGAGCACGCTGATCGGCCGCCTGCTGGTGGACACCAAAGCGGTGCTGCAAGACCACCTCGCTGGCGTGCAACGGCAAGGCGAAACCGACCTGGCCCTGCTGACCGATGGCCTGTCCGCCGAGCGCGAGCAGGGCATCACCATCGATGTCGCCTACCGCTACTTCGCCACCGAGGCGCGCAAGTTCATCATTGGCGACGCGCCCGGCCACGAGCAGTACACGCGCAACATGGTCACCGCCGCCAGCAGCGCCGACGCCGCCGTGGTGCTGGTGGACGCCACCAAGCTCGATTGGCAAAACCCCGTCCCCACGCTGCTGCCGCAAACCCGCCGCCACAGCCTGCTGGTGCACCTGCTGCGCGTGCCGTCCCTGGTGTTTGCCGTGAACAAGCTCGACGCCGTCGCCGACCCAGCGCTCGCCTTTGCCCACATCAGCGCCGCGCTGGCGGCCTTTGCGCAAGAGGCCGGCATCACCGTGCGCGCCACGGTGCCCGTCTCGGCGCTCAAGGGCTGGAACGTGGTGGATGGGCGCGCCGGCTGGTGCGACTACATCGGCCCCAGCCTGCTGCACATCCTGGAGCAGCTCCCCAACACGGCACCCGATAGCAACCTGCCGCTGGCCTTCCCCGTGCAGTGGGTCGAAAAACCGGCTGCGCCTTCTGCTGCACCCTCTTCCGCGCTGCCCGGCGCTCCAGCGGCTCAGCCCCTGTCTGCCTCGGCCGACGCGCCCCTGGGCCGCCGCGTGTTCTGGGGCCGCGTCGCGGCAGGCGCTGCGCAGCCGGGTGATGAGGTGCAGGTCTTCCCCAGCGGCCAGCGGGCCCGTGTGGCGCAGGTGCTGGACCGCACCCGCCAGCCAGGCAACGTGGCCACCGGCCACAGCGCCGGCATCGTGCTCGACCGCGAGATCGACATTTCGCGCGGCGACTGGCTACTGGCCACAGCGCCACAGGTGCAAGGCAACGGGCAAGGCGATGGCTTCGACGCGCCCGAGCCGGCATCGCCCTGGCCTGCGCAAACGCTGCTCAGTTGCACCGTCGCCTGGCTGGACGAGCAGCCGCTGGTGGCTGGCCGCGTGTACCAATTGCTGCACGGCCACCGCTGGGTCAAGGCGCGGGTACAGCGCATCGTGCACGGTCTGGACATCCACACGCTGGCCGAGCACCCAGCCAGCGAGCTGGCGCCCAACGCCATTGGCCATGTCGAGCTGCAACTGCAATCGCCCCTGCCCGTGGCACCATACACGCGCTCACGCCAGCTCGGCGCCATGATTTTGGTGGACACCGCCAGCAACCGCACCGCCGGTGCCGTGCTGTTACGCTGAGGCGCATGGATGATCCAAGCTCCAGACGGCCGCCGGTCTTCACCATCGGGCACTCGACGCGCAGCTTCGGCGAATTCGCTGCGCTGCTCGCGCACGAGAGCGTGCAGCGCATCGTCGATGTGCGCAAGCTCACCGGCTCGCGCCGCTTTCCGCAGTTCAACGCCGACGCCCTGGCACCGGCGCTGCACGCGTGCGGCATCGGCTACCAGCACATTGCAGCGCTGGGCGGCCGGCGCGGGCGCACCCTGGCCAAAGGCGAAACCTCGCCCAACGGCTACTGGACCAACGACAGCTTTCGCCGCTACGCCGACTACGCGCTCACCGAAGATTTCGCCGCCGGCATGGCCGAGTTGCGCGAAACCAGCCAGAGCACCCGCTGCGCCCTCATGTGCGCCGAGGCCGTGTGGTGGCGCTGCCACCGCCGCATCGTCACCGACTACCTGCTGCTGGAAGGCCGCGAGGTGCGCCACATCCTGGGCAAGGCGCCCGCCGAACCCGCCAGCATGACACCCGGCGCGCACCCCACCACGCTGTCCGGGCACCCTGGCCGCACCGTGCTGATCTACCCGCTGCTTGACACATAGCAAACGCTGCGCACGCCGATACTGCAAGACCATCAGGGTCACACGCAAGCCCCTCAGTGCAAACCCTTAAAATAGCAATCTTCCGTTTCCGAACAACGAGCCAGCCATGACCCACGTCGTCTCCGAGAACTGCATCAAGTGCAAATACACCGATTGCGTGGACGTGTGTCCCGTGGACTGCTTTGTTGAAGGGCCGAACATGCTCGTCATCAACCCTGACGAGTGCATCGACTGCGCGGTCTGCGTACCCGAATGCCCGGCCAACGCCATCTTTGCCGAAGAAGACCTGCCGCCCCCAGAGCTCGCGTTCATCAAGATCAACGCCGAGCTGACCAACGCCCCCGGCTGGAAGCCCATCACCAAGCGCAAAGCAGCCCTGCCAGAAGCCGATGAATGGAACGGCAAGCCCGGCAAGCGCAGCGACATCATCCGCTGAGCGCCCCTGCGGCCCCCACCACCGCAGCACCCCTGTTTTGACGCCAGCGCCCGCGCCCGCACTGCTGCGCACCGACGCGGTGGTCATTGGCGCCGGCCCCGTCGGCCTGTTCCAGGTCTTCCAGCTCGGTCTACAGGGCCTGGCCTGCCATGTGATCGACACCCTGCCGCGCGCCGGCGGCCAGTGCGCCGAGCTGTACGGCGACAAACCCATCTACGACATCCCCGGCATCCAAGTCTGCACCGGCCAGGAGCTGACCGAGCGCCTGCTCGCGCAGATCCGCCCCTTCGCACCGCACTGGCACCTGGGCCAGCAGGCCACCGCGCTTGAGCCCCAGGCGGGCGGCGGCTTCCTGGTGCACACCAGCCAGGGCACGCGCCTGCACGCCCGGGCGGTGTTCATCGCCGCCGGCGTCGGCGCCTTCCTGCCGCGTGCGCTCAAGCTCGAAGGCCTGGCCGCCTACGAGGGCACGCAGCTGCGCTACCAGCTCGACCCGGGCGAGGCCCTCGCCGGCCAGCACCTGCTGGTGCACGGCGGCGGCGAGGCCGCCGTAGCCAGCGCCATCGCCTGCGCCACCGCGCCCGAGCCCCTGCGCCCGGCCCGCACCACGCTGCAGCACCGCCGCGACGTGTTCGACGCGCCGCCCGACATGCTGGCGCAGCTGCACGCCCTGCGCGCCGCCGGCCGCATCGAGGTCACCATCGGCGTGGCCGGCGGCATCGTCGAAGCACAGGGCCGCCTGGCCGCGCTGGAGCTGACCACGCCCGAGGGCAGCACGCTGCGCCAGCCGCTCGACCTGCTGCTGGTGCGCCTGGGCCTGGTGCCGCGCCTGGGGCCGATTGCCGACTGGGGCCTCGAACTGGAGCACAAACAGCTCGTGGTGGACACCGCCACCTTCGCCACCAGCGTCCCCGGCATCCACGCCGTGGGCGACGCCATCACCTACCCCGGCAAGCGCAAGCTCATCCTGAGCGGCTTCCATGAGGCCACCCTGGCGGCCTTTGGCGCCGCCGAGTGGCTGGCGGGGCACAAGCTGCCGCTGGAGTACACGACGAGCAGCGAGAGGCTGCAGGGGTTGTTGGGGGTGGGGAAGTTGGGGAACTGACAGCGGATTGTGGTCTGTGGGTGGTTTCAAGTTTCGAGGTTGATGGGCGGATTGGGCCCGAAGGCGACGGTGGGCATCACTCTCCAAAGGGGTCTGCGATGCGGTGCCCGGCGCTCCCCCAGCCAGAATTTCGGCTGTGAGCACCCAGATTTTGCCTCTTCGCAAGCTATAGTTTCCCCACGTAAGCCTGCTGGATTTCATGGAATTTTTATAACTGGATGTTTGCACAGCAAAGTCGCTGCAAACGTAGGCTGTGAGCCACTTCAGGAGGAAACCGTGTCCAGAATATCCCGCATTGGCCAGTTTATCCCGCAGGTTTTTCGGTCTAAATTAGCCCTCACGCCAACACACGGAGCACACATCAGGTGAACTCTCTGCAATCTTGGCTGACTACATCCATACCCGGAATCGTCTTGCTCGGGGCGGCCGGTAGCCTATTGGCAGTATTCATCCAACGGCGAGTCGGTCAACTTGTCACTAAGCACCAGGACGCCGTCTACCAAGCTACAGGAAAGTTCGTACTGTGGTGGCTTGGCCTGAAGCCCTTGGAGTTCATGGATCACTCCATTCGAACGCCGGGCTATGAGCTCATGACGATGCTCGCAGGCGAGCTTGCCAAACTGGTGACTCTCCCTTGGGTTGCGACTTTCGCAGTTCGCTCGGTCTCATGGAGCCAACCATTTCCCCAAGATCCTCCTATTGCCAATATTGCTGCCGTAGCGGTTTCCCTCTTCTGTCTATACGAGATCCTGCGTTCACTGCTTCGCATCTCGCTTCACAAGCGCTTCAGTGCAGATCCCGAGTTTCAAGCAATGGCACGCGAAGTCATTGATGCAACTGGAACCTCGCGAGGCTCTGGTGAGGGCTAACCACTCAGTCAATGGGACGTCTTGCGGCAAGCCGCACGCCGCCCCTTACCTTGAACGTTGAAGGACAGCTTATCCTTGCCCCCAACAGCGGCTCCTGGCCGACAGCTACCCCTCCCCAGCACCCACCCCCACTAGAATCCACCCCGCACCGTCGCAAGGCGCTGCATTCGCTAGGGGTGCCCCACGCCTAAGCCGGCGCGTGGGCTGAGATCAAACCCTTTGAACCTGTCGCCCGCATCGTTTTACTTTGCAGGCTTGAGATCATCCTCGCGCAGGGAAGCCCGTCTGCCACTCCATGCCCTTGATCGGCGTGGCCGGCATCTTCCTTGCGCTGCTTTGCCCAAGGAGTTCCGCATGAGCAGCCGCACCGCATCCGCCAACGAGGCGCTGACCCCCATCTCCAGCGAGCAGCGGGTCTTTCGCCTGCGCGACCACGCCTCGCTGTGGTTCAGCCTGGGTGTGGGGCTGCTGGTGATGCAGGTGGGCGCCTACCTGATGCCGGCGCTGGGCACCAAGGAAGCCCTGCTCGCCATCGTCGGCGGTTCGCTGATTGGCGCCGGCATGCTCGGCTGGGTGGCCAAGATCGGCTGCGAGAGCGGCCTGGCGAGCGCCGGGCTGATGCACGCGGTCTACGGGCGCAGCTTTGCGCGCCTGCCCATCATTCTGAACATCGTGCAACTGCTGGGCTGGGGCACGTTCGAGCTGGTCATCATGCGCGACGCCACTGTGGCGATTGGCCGCCAGTCGGGCAGCCTGCTCGCGGGCTACTGGCCGGTGCTGGCCACCTTGCTGTGGGGCGGCGCGATCACGCTGCTGATCAGCGGCTCCATGGTGCAGTTGGTGCGCCAAATCATTTCCCGGGTGGCACTTCCGCTGGTGGTGCTCTCCTTGCTCTGGCTCACCTGGAAGTTTCTGGGCATGGCGCAGGCGCAAGGGCTCGAAGCCCTCTGGCAGCGGCGCGGCGAAGGCGGCATGGGCGTATTGCCCGCGCTGGATCTGGTGATCGCCATGCCGATTTCGTGGTTGCCTCTGGTGGCCGACTATGCCCGCCATGGCAAGAGCGGCAGCGCGGCGCTGCGCGGCACCTGGGCCGGCTATGCGCTGGCCAATATCTGGTGCTACGCGCTGGGCATGCTGGTGGCGCTGGTGCTGCCCAGCGAGGACCTGGTGACCGCGTTGCTGCTGGCGCAGGGCGGGCTGATTGCGCTCTCGCTGATCCTCATCGACGAGGTGGACAACGCCTATGGCGACGCATATTCGGGCGCGGTTTCCACCCACAGCCTGCTGCCGCGCTGGAGCGTGCGCCAGTGGGGCCTGCTGATTGCCGTCTTGAGCACGGGCCTGGCGCTGGTGCTGCCCATGCACAGCCTGGAGCCGTTTTTGCTGTTGCTCAGCTCGGTCTTCGTGCCGCTGTTTGGGGTGATTCTGGGCTGCCTGGCAGGCCGCCGCGACGTGGCGGCTCGGGTGGCAAGCGCACGCGCCGCGCATGCGGCGCCGATTGCCATCTGGCTCGCGGGCATCGCCTGCTACCACCTGCTGGCGCAGTTTGCGCCAGCGCTGGGCTCGGCGCTGCCGACGCTGGCGCTGAGCTTCGTGCTGGCTTGGGTGGCGCGCCCGCGCAGTGCTTGATCGCTTCGTTTTTGATAGCTTTAAACGCTTTACAGGTAAGCGCTAGAGCCCAAAAAACCCTCAAACCTTGCTACCGTACCCGCTGCGCCACCGGCGCATAGCCATGGTTCAGCGGCCCGGCGCCCTGCCCGGTGCGCACCTCTGCGCCGGCGGCAATCGCGCCCAGGATGTAGGCCCGCGCTTCTTTCACTGCCTGCGCCAGGGGCAGGCCCAGCGCCAGGTGCGCCGCGATGGCCGAGGACAAGGTGCAGCCCGTGCCGTGGCCGTTGCGCGTGGCGATGCGCGGTGCCTCCAGCCGGGTGAGGCGACCGCCGGTTTCGATCAGCACATCAATCACCGCGTCGCCCGCCAAGTGCCCACCCTTGAGCAGAACAGCCGGCGCGCCCAGCGCGAGCAGCCCGCGCGCGGCGGCATCGAGCGCGGCGGGGCCGCCAATGGCGTGGCCCAGCAGCAGCGCAGCTTCGTCCAGGTTGGGGGTAATGACTTCGGCCAACGGGAACAGCTCGCGCACCAGCACACCCACCGTGTCGTCGGCCATCAGGCGGTCGCCGCTGGTGGCGACCATCACCGGGTCGAGCACCACATGCGGCAGGCGGTGGCGGCGCACGGCGTCGGCGACCACGGCGACGATTTCCGGCGAATGCAGCATGCCGATCTTCACGGCGTCGACGCCGATGTCTTCCACCACGGCGTCGATCTGTGCACGCAGCATCTCGGGCGGCACGCCATGGATGGCGCGCACGCCCTGGGTGTTCTGCGCGGTGATGGCGGTGATGGCCGTCATGCCGTAGCAGCCGAGCGCGGCGAAGGTTTTGAGGTCGGCCTGAATGCCCGCGCCGCCGCCGCTGTCGGAGCCGGCGATGGAGAGCACGCGCACATAGCGGGGGGCATTGCCTGCCGGGGTGGCCGTGGCGGTCTGGGTCAAAACATCCTCCTGAAAAAACCCGCATGCGCCGGGCCGGGCCATTGTGGCGCATGCGCCATGTCAAGCTTGCGGGTTTGGCGCTGTGCTTTAATTTGTGCAGGACGAAACAGGGGTGTCCCGCCAAGATCGGCGTGGACTGAGAAACACCCTGGGGCAAAGCCACATGCTGCACCGCGTGCGCGCCGCCCCGTTACCCGATCCAGGTCATGCTGGCGTGGGGAGTTTCCAGCGCAAAGCACCATCCCGGTGTGCCCGTTTTGTCCGTGAACCCTGGACGGAACACGATGACTTCACAACCAACCTCTTTTGCCATCCTGGGCGCCGGGCTCATGGGCCGGCTGCTTGCTGTCTCGCTGGCGCGCGCCGGCCACCAGGTCGCCATTTACGACCTGGGCGGGCCCGAGGGCGAGCATTCGGCCGCCCGCGTCGCCGGCGGCATGCTGGCGCCGCTGGCCGAATCGGCCGTCACCGAGCACGGCGTGGTGCGCATGGGGCGCTATGCGCTCACGCGCTGGCGGGAAATCCTGGGCGCGCTGGCGAGCCCGGTGTTCTTCCAGCAGGAAGGCACGCTGATCGTCTGGCACCGCCAGGACGCCACCGACGCCGCACGCCTGCGCCAGCAGCTCGCCGCCACGCGCGAGCAGGTGCCAGAACTCCCCGCCATGGAGCCGCTCGACGCCGCGCGGCTGGCCGAAGTCGAGCCGGCATTGGCGACGCGCTTTGCCAGCGGCATGCTGCTGCCCGGTGAGGGCCAGCTCGACAACCGCCAACTGCTGGCCGCACTGGCGCTGGAAATGCAGACGCTCGGCGTGAAGACCCACTGGAACCAGGCCGCCGACCCGGCAGATTTCACGCCGGGTACCAGCGGCCAGCCCGGCTGGGTCATCGACTGCCGGGGTCTGGGCGCGCGCAGCGCGTGGCGGGCGCTGCGCGGCGTGCGCGGCGAGGTGGCGCGCGTGCACGCACCCGAGGTCACGCTGACGCGCCCGACGCGCCTGGTGCACCCGCGCTACCCCATCTACATCGCGCCCAAGCAGAACCATGTGTTCGTCATCGGCGCCACCGAGATCGAATCCGACGATCTCTCGCCCGCCAGCGTGCGCTCGGCGCTCGAACTGCTCAGCGCTGCCTACGCGGTGCACCCCGGTTTTGCCGAGGCGCGCATTCTTGAGATTGCAACGCAGTGCCGCCCCACCCTGCCCGACAACCTGCCCGCCGTGCGCCTGTGCACGCTGCGCGTGCTGGAAGTCAACGGCCTGTACCGCCACGGCTACATGATTGCCCCCGCCATGCTCGACGTGGTGCTGGAGCTGCTGGCCACGGGCGATTCGCCGCTGGCACGCAGTTTTGACCTGGCGGTGGACACCGCAGAGCCAACCGAGGCACTTGCCGCATGAACCTCACCGTCAACGGCCTGCCCCACACGCTGCACGACGGCGCCAGTGTCGCCGAGCTGCTGGCCGCCATGGACGCCAAGCCGCCGTTTGCCGTGGCTGTGAATACGGTGTTCGTGCCGGCTGCACACCATGCCACGCAGGTGCTGCAGGCCGGCGACCGCGTTGAAGTGATCTCCCCTGTCACCGGCGGCTGAGCCGCCTTGAACCCCCTTTTTGCCATGACCGCTACCGCATCCCCTGACACCCTCACTCTTTACGGAGAAACCTTCCAGAGCCGCTTGCTGCTGGGAACCGCGCGCTACCCCTCGCCCAGCACGCTCAAAGCCGCCGTGCAGCAGGCCAGGCCCGGCATGGTGACCGCCTCGCTGCGGCGCCAGACCAGCGGCAGCGCCGACGGCGGGCAAAGCTTCTTCGAGCTGCTGCGCGAACTCGGCGTGCCGGTGCTGCCCAACACCGCTGGCTGCCACAGCGCGCAGGAGGCCATCACCACGGCCCAGATGGCGCGCGAGGTGTTCAACACACCGTGGATCAAGCTCGAAGTGATTGGCGACGACTACACGCTGCAACCCGACACGCTGAACCTCGTCGCCGCCGCGGAAACCCTGGTGCGCGACGGTTTCAAGGTGCTGCCCTACTGCACCGAAGACCTGATTTTGTGCCAGCGCCTGGTCGACGTCGGCTGCCAGGCGGTCATGCCCTGGGCAGCGCCGATTGGCACCGGCCGCGGCCCCGTCAACCCCTACGGCTTGCAGGTGCTGCGCGAGCGCCTGGCCGTGCCCATGCTGGTCGATGCCGGCCTGGGCCTGCCATCACACGCCTGCCAGGTCATGGAGTGGGGTTTTGATGGTGTGCTGCTGAATACCGCCGTGGCGCTGGCGCAAGACCCGGTTGCCATGGCCGTGGCCTTTGCCGACGCCGTGCGCGCGGGCCACAGCGCGCGCCGCGCCGGCGCCATGCAGCCCCAGGTCAGCGCCCAGCCGAGCACGCCGGTGCTGGGCACGCCGTTCTGGCACCATGCACCCGCATGACCGACACCACCACCTTGGCGCGCGACATCGAGCGCGCCCACGCTGCCAAATTCGGCGCTTTCGCGCCGCTGCCTGCCCCCGCGCCTGAGAGCGACGCGCCGGTGTACCGCGCCGCGCTGGCCGCCTGCAGCGCCCTCGGCTTCATCACCCACGATGCGCAGGTGCTGGCCCATGCCTGGCAAGCGCGCTGGGAGCGCACCGGCAGCAGCGCGCCCGAACTCTGGCCCAGCGCAGCGCAGGATTTTGGCCTGCAGCCGCGCCCGCATGCCGCCCCCTTTGCCGCCTGCCCGCAGCAGCTCGGCCTGTACGCCGTGCTGCCCGACGCCGCCTGGGTGGGCCGCATGGCGCGCGCTGGCGTGCCCACGGTGCAGTTGCGCTTCAAATCGGACGATGCCGCCGCCATTGCCCGCGAAGTGCGCGCCGCCGTTGAGGCCGTCGCCGGCACATCGGCCCTGCTGTTCATCAACGACCACTGGCGCGAGGCCATCGCCGCCGGCGCCTACGGCGCCCACCTGGGCCAGGAAGACCTGGATGCGCTCAGCGCTGTCGAAGTGGACGAGCTGCGGGCCAGCGGCCTGCGCCTGGGCGTCAGCACCCACGGCTACGCCGAGATGCTGCGCGCCGACGCGGTGCAGCCGAGCTATATCGCGCTCGGCGCCGTGTTCCCGACCACGCTCAAACGCATGGCCACTGCCCCCCAGGGCGTGGCGCGCCTGGCCGCCTACGCGGCGCTGCTGCGCGACTACCCCACCGTGGCGATTGGCGGCATTGGCGCTGACCAATTTGGCGAAATTCTGGACACCGGCGTGGGCTCGATTGCCGTCGTGCGCGCGCTGGTGGCGGCGCAAGACCCAGAGGCGGAGGCTACGCGGCTGCTGCGCGCCATGGGCAGCGTGGCGCCAAATTTATAGAGAAATTGGCCTGCTGGGCGATCCAGATCCCAATACGGTAATTTCACTCAAGCCAAGTAGTCTGCCGATCTGGCCGTAGCATCACTTTTTGCAGCTAGCCGCTGCCGCAATCGAGGTACCGTCCAGTCGACAAAGCTGCGCACCCGAGAAGAGAGCAATCGGGAGTGGGGATAGACGATCTGGACCGGAATCGGCGCCGGCTCGAAATCCTGCAAGACCCGCTGAAGCGACCCAGCGGCAAGCGCGTCACGCACCTGATAGTCGAGAAAGACGCCGCAACCCAGGCCTTTGATGCAGGCGTCAAAAGCGATGTCGATCTGATTGGTGGTCAGGACGCCCTTGATCGGCACCCGGATCGTTTTGCCATCGCTGCCGCCGCCCGAGAATTCCCATTCCGCTCTGGGCACCACGCCCAGAAACTGCAAGCAGCGGTGCTGGGCCAGATCCGCCGGCCGATCCGGCGTCCCTGCACGCCGAAGGTAGTCCGGGCTGGCGCAAACGACGCGTTTGGTCGTCCCCAGCGGCACGGCAATCAGGGAGGAATCGCGCAAATGGCCAATGCGGACCGCCACATCCATGCCTTCGTCGAGCAGATCCACCACCCGGTCGAACAGCATGAGTTCGGCATGGACGGCCGGGTAGGCAACGAGAAAATCGGCAACGACCGGCCCGACATGCAGCCGCCCAAACATCACCGGTGCAGTGATCGCCAGCTTGCCCGCAGGCTTGGCCTGCCGCGCTGACAGTGCATTTTCCGCCTCCTCAACCTCGGCCAGGACACGGCGACAGCGCTCGAAATACTCTCGCCCTTCGTCGGTCACGGCGATGCGGCGCGTGGTTCGGTTTAGAAGCCGCGTTCCCAGCGCCCCTTCGAGCATCGCCAGCGAGCGCACCACCGAGGTGAGCGAGACATTGAGTACGCCAGCAGCAGCCGTCAGGCTGCCCGCCTCGACGATGCGCACAAAAACTTCCATACCGCGCAGTTTGTCCATGCCACCTACATTACACCGAATATCGGCATTGTGTATTAATTTTTTATCTATTTATTACGAAATACGCAGCTATTAGTATGACCTCTATCGGCCGCGCCTATTGCGCGAGCCACTGCCAACCCAGGAGATCGGTATGGCTAGACGCTTTGCGCAACTGACCTTCACCGACAACGTGAAAGCAGCGCAGACACATTACGGAACGCGATCGCACAACGAGCGCTATGAAGCTAGCGATGCTGCCAACGTGGAACTCGGCGCGCACGAGAGCGAATTCATCGCAGCGCGCGATAGTTTTTACCTGGCGACGGTGAGCGAAACCGGTTGGCCCTATGTCCAGCATCGCGGCGGGCATCCCGGTTTCCTCAAGGTGCTCGACGCGAAAACGCTGGCCTTCGCCGATTTCCGGGGCAACCTGCAATACCAGAGCGTCGGCAACCTCCAGGGCAATGACCGCGTCTGTCTAATCCTTGTCGATTACCCGCAGCGCCGTCGCCTCAAACTGCTCGGCCACGCGCACAGCATCGACATTACCGAAGTCGGTGACCAAGCGCCGGCCCTGCTCGGCCAACTGCGCGTGGACGACAGTGGCGCCAAGGTCGAGCGGGTGCTGCTGATCGAGGTCGCAGCCTACGACTGGAACTGCGCTCGGCATATCACGCAGCGTTTCAGCGAGCGCGAAATGCAGCAAATAGTCAACCCCTTGCGCCAGCGCATCGCTACCCTCGAAGCGCGGCTGTATCCGTTCGGCTGCGATCTCTCATAAGGCAGTTGCAGGCATGAAACCCCGTAATCCCATCCATCCATCAAGGATAAAAAATGAAACTGTACGATCTGGAGTTGTCGGGTAATTGTTACAAAGTGCGCCTGTTCGCTGCCTTGGCAGGTATTGCTCTGGAGATCACGGCGGTCGATTTTCTCGGTGGTGCGCACAAGCAGCCACCGCTCATCGGGCTCAATCCATGGGGTGAGATTCCCATTCTGGTCGACGGCGAAGTTGTGCTGCGCGATTCCCAGGCCATCCTCGTTTATCTCGCCGCCAAATACGCCAACGAAACCTGGTTCCCTCGCGACGCGGCCGGCATGGCGGAGATTGTGCAGTGGCTGTCGACAACGGCCAACGAGGTACAGAACGGGCCGGCAGCAGCGCGCTTAGTGGACAAGTTCGGTTACGCCATCGACAAGGCCGACACCCTCAAGCGCTCGGCGCGCATCCTGCCCCTGATCGAAGCGCACCTCGCCGGACACCAGTGGCTTGCGCTGGGGCGCCCCACCATCGCCGATTGCGCCGTCTTCCCCTACGTCGCCCTAGCGCCGGAAGGCGGCGTCTCGCTTTCGGACTACCCCAACATCCGGCAGTGGCTGGACAGAGTCAAAGCGTTGCCAAACTTTCTCGCCATGCCCGGCGTTTAAAGTTGCCATCGAGGCCATTGCGCAGGACGGCAGAACGCTGTACTGCACATGATCTGACCTGAATCATGCCAGCGTGCACACGTCTGGTGTTCTGGCATGACACATCAAAAAGCTGGCGGGCGTTTGGCAAGAAAAGCGTTGATGCCCTCGCGGTGCTCGGCGCTATCGGCATAGACGTAGGCGCCATTCACTATGCATTCCATAGCTGCTTGCGCATACCCTGCAAGCGTGGAAGGCGATTTCAGTGCCCGAAGCGTTTGCTTGTTCAGGCGTGCTGCCTGCGGCGCGAGCGCGGCGATGCGGCCGGCGCTGGCGCGTGCCTCGGCCGCCACAGCTTCCTTGGCGACGATGCGCGAGAGAAAACCGCAAGCCTGCATCTCGGCGGCGGAAAACGTGGTGGCCTCCAGCAGCATCTGCCGCGCAACCGCCTCGCCCAGCGCACCCGCCACCAGTTGCGCCTCGCGCGGCGCCATGGGGAAGCCCAGCCGCGCAATCGGGGCGCCAAAGCGGGCCGAGGCGCCGGCAATGCGGATGTCGCAGCAGCTGGCAATCTCCACGCCCGCGCCCATGCAGGCGCCCGAGATGCCAGCGACCAGCGGCACGTCGCAGGCGAGCATGGCAGCGAGTGCGCCCCAGACTTCCGTTTCGTGAAAGTCGCGCAGCGCTGCCTCGTCAAAACGAAACGCGGGGTATTCGGAAATATCGCCGCCGGCGCAAAACGCTGTGCCCGCGCCTTCCACCAGCACGCAGCGGGCGCTGGCGTCGGTATTGATCTGCTCGAAAACTGATTTCAACTCGCGCCACATGGCGCGCGACATGGCGTTGAGGCGGTCGGGGTTATGCAGAAGTACGCGCCAGCCGCCAGAAATTGCGTCCAATGGTTCGACGCGAATGTGCCCCTGTTCCATGTGTGTCCTTGCTCTGTCAGCCGCCAGTGGCCCGTTTTCGACCTTGCGAGAAGCAGCAATTTTGCCTTGTGCCAACGGCGCTGCCGTGCGTGTTGAGGTGCTTCCAATCGTTAAGGGAGTTGACCATGGGGCCGCGCGACGGCTTCTAGACACCATGGTCGCTCCTTGGCCGAGCGGTCCCCGCCCCTTTGGTGCGCTCCCCCTACCAAGGGAGGCGCTTATTGTCAGACCAGCTCCGGCGGCAGGCCCAGGTTTTTTCGCACATTGCTGTTGATGATGCGCAGCTCGGCCAGGCTGCTTTCAATGTGGGCGCGCTTTTGCTCCAGCTCGGCAATCGCGCTATCGGTGCGTTCCAGCACATAGCGCAGTTGCTGCTGGCGGCCCTCCCCCGCCTGGCCGTACATGTCCAGGTACTGCTTGATTTCCGCCAGCGACGAGCCGATGGCCTTGGCCCGCAGGATGAGCACCAGGCGCGCGCGGTCGCGCCGGCTGTAGACGCGCGTGCCGTTGACGCGGCGCGGGCACAGCAAGCCCTTGTCTTCGTAAAAACGCAGGGTGCGGGGCGTCACGCCAAAGGCCTTGCACAGCTCGGTGACGCCGAAAAGTTCGGAATGCTTGTCGTCGGAGAAATGGTCGGCCAGCACCTGGCGCGCGGCTTCCGTGGCCGCAGCCTGGCGGTCGCCCGCGCCCTGGGTGTGGCCACCAGCCATGGTCAGATCACCCGCTGCAGCTTCATGGCAATGCCCATGTCGCCGCTGACCTTGAACTTGCCGCCCATGAAGCCGGTGACCGGATCGAGCTTGCCGCTGAGCAGGTTGTTGAGGTTGTCCAGGGTGATCTCCACCGTGCAGTCGGCATCGCGGTCGTTGTTGTCCACCGTGTTGGGCGTGGAGACGCCGTCAACGACGATGCGGCCATCGCTGCCGCAATCGAACTTGAGGACAGCGCCAAGGCCGCTGTTGTCGCCGACTTTGGCGCGGATCGCGTCGGTGCATTCCTGGATGTTCATGGGAATCCTTGCAAGAGTGGGTGGGAAAAGCCAGGTGCGCATCATAAGCCCATACCCTATCTAAAACGAAAGGGTAAATACGCATAAGAAAGCATGTTGACGTTAACGTCACCATCCCCTCTAATGGCACATCTCCGCTGCAGCACCCGACATGCCCCAAGCCACCCCTTCCACTGCCGGTTCCATGCCCCACCCCGCCCCGGCGCAGTACCAAAGTGTGTTTCGCGAACGGCTGTTTGCCGGCCGCACCATCTGGGTGACCGGCGGCGGCAGCGGCATTGGCCGCTGCACCGCGCACGAGCTGGCATCGCTGGGCGCGCACGTCGTGATCAGCGGGCGCACTGCCGAGAAGCTGGAGCGGGTGGCCAACGAAATCCGCGAGGACGACGGCCAATGCGACACCCTGGCCTTTGACATCCGCGACGAAGATGCCGTGAAGGCCGCCGTCGCCGACGTGGTGGCGCGCTTCGGCGCCATCGCCGGTCTGGTCAACAACGCAGGCGGGCAGTTCCCTGCGCCGCTGCAGGCCATCAGCAAGCGCGGCTTCGAGGCGGTGGTCAACAACAACCTCACCGGCGGGTTTTTGATGATGCGCGAGGTGTTCGTGCAAAGCATGCAGGCGCATGGCGGCGCGATCGTCAACATGACGGCGGATTTTCGCAACGGCATGCCCGGCATGGCCCACTCGGGCGCCGCCCGCGCGGGCATGAGCAACCTGACCATGAGCGCCGCCTTTGAATGGGCGCAGGCCGGCGTGCGCGTCAACGCGGTGGCGCCCGGCTGGGTCGCCTCTTCGGGCATGGACAGCTACGGCGGTGCCATGCGCACGCTGATTCCGAAGCTCCGCCAGCACGTGCCCATGCGGCGCCTGGCGACTGAGGCAGAGATCAGCGCGGCCATCGTCTTTTTGCTGAGCCCCGGTGCATCCTTTATGACCGGTGTCACGCTGCAGATTGACGGCGCGGCATCGCTGGGCAGCGCCGTCTTCCCCACCTTGGAGCACGACCGCTGTCCGCCTTTTGAGGGCTTTCACCGTGCGCAGACGCCGGAGGTGCTCAAGCCATGACCGCTCTGCGCACCCTGATTGATGCCGGCTGCGAGGCCTTTCGCCGCAACGCCGAGCGCATGGCCGAGCGCCTGGCCCAAGTGCAAGACCTGCAGGGCAAGGTGGTGGCCGAGTCGGCTTCCAAACAAGAGAAATTTGAGAAGAAGGGCCAGTTGCTGCCGCGCGAGCGCATCGCGCGCCTGCTCGACCGGGGCAGCAGTTTTCTGGAACTGAGCCCACTCGCCGGCTTGGGGATGCACGACGACGACGGCAAGAAGGCCGTGCTGGGCGGTGGCTCCATCGTGGGCATAGGTCAGGTAGCCGGCAAGCGCGTGATGATCTCGGCCAGCGACAGCGCCGTCAAAGGCGGCACCGTGCCGCCCATGGGGCTCAAAAAGGCGCTGCGTGCGCAGGCCATCGCCCTGCAGAACAAGCTGCCGCTGATTGCGCTGGTCGAATCGGGCGGCGCCAACCTGATGTACCAGGCCGATATTTTTGTCGATGGCGGGCGCAGCTTTGCCAACCAGGCGCGGCTGTCGGCCGCTGGCATCCCGCAGATTGCGGTGGTGCATGGCTCGTCCACGGCGGGTGGCGCCTATCTGCCGGGTCTGTCGGACTATGTGGTGCTGGTGAAAGGGCGCTCCAGCATCTACCTGGCCGGCCCGCCGTTGGTCAAGGCCGCCATTGGCGAAGACACCACCGACGAGGCGCTGGGCGGCAGCGAACTGCATGCCAGCGTGACGGGCCTGGGCGAATACCTGGCCGAAAACGATGCGCATGCCATTGCCCTCACGCGCGACTTGCTGGACCACCTGCCCTGGGATCTGGCGAGCGCTCCGGACGCCACCGTGCGCGCGCCTTTGTTCCCCGCCGAGGAACTGCTGGGCATCGTCCCGGCGGACGAGCGCGAGCCTTACGACGCCCGCGAGATCGTGGCGCGCATCGTCGACGGCTCGCACTTCCTTGAATTCAAGGCGGTTTTCGACAGCGAAACGGTCTGCGGCCACGCGCGTATTGACGGTCACCATGTCGGCATCATCGCCAACAACGGCCCCATCCAGCCCACGGGGTCGGTGAAGGCGGCGCAGTTCATCCAGCTGTGCGACCAGAGCGGCACGCCGCTGGTGTTTTTGCAGAACACCACGGGCTACATGGTGGGCACGGCGGCCGAGCGCGCCGGCGCCATCAAGCACGGCAGCAAGATGATCCAGGCCGTGGCCAATGCCCGGGTGCCCAAGTTCACCATCGTGGTCGGCGGCTCGTTTGGCGCCGGCAACTACGGCATGTGCGGGCGCGGGTTCGACCCGGACTTCATCTTCAGCTGGCCCAGCGCACGCACCGCCGTGATGGGCGGCGCCCAGGCCGCCATGGTCATGGAGATGATCAGCCGCGGCAAGCTCGAGCGCGCCGGTGTGCCGATGAACGAGCAGGCCGAGGCCGGCATCAAGGCCATGAGCGAGCAACTCAAGCGGCGTCTTGACGCCGAATCCGACGTGCTGTTCGGCACCGCCCGCCTGTGGGACGACGGAATCATCGACCCGCGCGACACCCGCAGCGTGCTCGCCCAGTGCCTGGCCATGGCGCGCGAGTCACGCCAGCGCGTGCTGCACCCCAACACCTTTGGCGTGGCGCGCTTCTAAGCCCACCCTGCCACAACACTGCTTTTCCGGAGAGAACCCTATGCAATTCACCCCCGAGCACGGGCAAATTTCCGACACCGTGCGCAAATTTGTCGCCAACGAAATCAACCCGCACACGGCCGAATGGGAAAAGGCTGGCCAGTTCCCAGCCCATGAAATCTTCAAAAAACTTGGCGACCTGGGCCTGCTGGGCATCAAGTACCCCAGCGAATACGGCGGCATGGGGCTCGACTTCAGCTACTCCATGGCCATGGCCGAGGCGCTGGGCGACTGCAACGTGGGCGGCGTGCCCATGGCCATTGGCGTGCAGACGGATATGTGCACCCCGGCGCTGGCGCGCTTTGGCTCGGACGAGCTGCGCAAGGAGTTTCTCGCCCCCGCCATTGCTGGCGACATGGTGGGCTGCATTGGCGTGAGCGAAGTGACGGGCGGCTCCGACGTGGCAGCGCTCAAGACGACGGCGCGCAAGGAAGGCGGTGACTACCTCATCAAAGGCTCCAAGATGTGGATCACCAACGGCATGCAGGCCGACTGGTGCTGCCTGCTGGCCAACACCTCGGACGGGCCGGTGCACAAGAACAAGTCGCTCATCATGCTGCCACTGAACAGCCCCGGCGTGACGCGCCAGAAGATCGAGAAGATCGGCATGCATTCGAGCGACACGGCGCAACTGTTCTTTGACAACGTGCGCGTGCCGCAGCGCAACCTCATCGGCCAGGAAGGCGCGGGCTTCATGTTCCAGATGCTGCAGTTCCAGGAAGAGCGTTTGTACGGCGCCGCAGGGTGCCTGCGCTCGCTCGACAACCTCATCGACAAAACCATTGACTACACCCGCCAGCGCAGCACCTTTGGCCAGCCCGTTCTGGACAACCAGGTGGTGCACTTCCGCCTGGCCGAGCTGCGCACCGAGGTGGAGGCCCTGCGCGCGCTGACCTACCGCGCCGTGGAATCGTATGTATCGGGCAAGGATGTCACCAAGCTCGCCTCCATGGCCAAGCTCAAGGCCGGGCGCCTCTCGCGCGAGGTGGCCGACAGTTGCCTGCAGTACTGGGGCGGCATGGGTTTCACGGCCGAGAACCCCATTTCGCAGGCCTACCGCGACAGCCGCCTGATCTCGATTGGCGGTGGCGCCGATGAAATCATGCTGGGCATCATCTGCAAGCTTGAAGGCACGCTGCCGGGCAGGCAGCGGTAGTGCCGTATGCGCACCCCGCGCGTTCAAGCGTCCAGGGAGGGCGTGCCGGCAGCCGATTTGTCTATGAGGCCGCCGGAACGCCTTCCCTGGGCGCCACCCCCAAACACCTCTCCACCTTCGTAACTCGCTATGCAATTTATAGCTATAAACGCTGTGGATAAAGCGCAAACGCTTGAAATCACCTTGAATCGGCCCGAGGTCCGCAACGCGATGTCGCTCAGCATGGTGCGCGAACTGCGCCAGGCGCTGGCGCATGCGGAATCCACGGCCGGCAGCGCGCACGCCACGCGCGTGGTGGTGCTGCGCGGCGCCGGCGGGCATTTCTGCGCCGGCGGCGACTTGAAGGACATGGCGGCCGCGCACCAGCACGCCGCCCAGGCCGAGGGCGGTGCCGACCCGCTCGCCGAAGTCAACGCCGAATTCGGCCACCTGTGCGCCGCCTTCGCCGCCACGCCGCTGGCCGTGGTGGCGGTGCTGGAGGGCACGGTGATGGGCGGCGGCTTGGGCCTGGCCTGCGTGGCCGACGTGGCCATCGCCACCGAGACGGCCAGCTTCCGCCTGCCAGAGACCTCACTGGGTGTGGTGCCCGCGCAGATCGCACCCTTCCTCGTCGAGCGCCTGGGCTACTCGCAGGCCAAGCGTCTGGCCGTCACCGGCGGGCGGCTCGATGCGGCACAAGCCCTGGCCATCGGCCTGGTGCACCAGCAGGTGCCAACCACTGACGTGGACCGTGCTGTCCAGGCTGTGCTCGCCGACATCCTGGCCTGCGCACCTGGGGCGCTTGCCGCCACCAAGACGCTGATGGCCAAGGCGCGCTGGAACACCCCCGCCGCGTTGGTGGATGAGGCCGCCGCCGCCTTCTCACGCGCTGTGCAAGGCCCCGAAGGCCAGGAAGGCACCAGCGCATTTCTGCAGAAACGCAAACCGACTTGGGTTCCGGCATGACTTTTTCGAAAATCCTGATTGCCAACCGGGGGGAGATCGCTTGCAGGGTTATCAGGACCGCTCGCGCACTCGGCTACCGCACCGTGGCCGTGTATTCCGACGCCGACGCCCAGGCGCCCCATGTGGCGCTGGCCGATGAATCCGTGCGTATCGGCCCGGCACCGGCGACCGAAAGCTATTTGTCGATCGATGCCTTGTTGCAAGCCGCGCGCCTCACCGGTGCCGACGCCGTGCACCCAGGCTACGGCTTCCTGTCCGAACGCGCCGATTTTGCGCAGGCGTGCACGGGCGCCGGTCTCGTTTTCATTGGCCCGCCCGCAGCGGCCATTACCGCCATGGGCGACAAAGCCGTCGCCAAGCGGCGCATGGTGGAGGCTGGCGTGCCCTGCGCGCCCGGCTACCTGGGCGAGGACCAGAGCGACGAATGCCTGCTGCGCGAGGCCACCCGCTTACAAGCCCCCTTGTTGGTCAAGGCCGTGAACGGCGGCGGCGGGCGCGGCATGCGCCTGGTGCGCGACCTGGCCGAGGTGCCCGAAGCCTTGGCGGGCGCACGGCGCGAAGCCACCAGCGCTTTTGGCGACGGCACGCTGATGCTCGAACGCCTGATCGAAGGCGGCCGCCACATTGAAATTCAGGTGTTCGCCGATGCCCACGGGAACGCCGTGCACCTGGGCGAACGCGACTGCACGGCGCAGCGCCGGCGCCAGAAAGTGATCGAGGAAGCGCCCTCCCCCATCGTCTCGCCGCAGATGCGCGCGCAGATGGGGCACGATGCCGTGGCTGCCGCCCTGGCGGTGGGCTACCAGGGCGCGGGCACGGTGGAATTCATCGTGGACAGCGAGAACCGCCACTACTTCCTGGAAATGAACACCCGCCTGCAGGTGGAGCACCCGGTGACCGAATGCGTCACCGGCCTGGACCTGGTGGAGTGGCAACTGCGTGTGGCGGCGGGCGAACCCCTGCCGCTGCAGCAGCAGGACATTCAACTCAACGGCCACGCGATTGAAGTGCGGCTCTACGCGGAGGACCCGTACAACGGCTTTGCCCCGCAAACCGGCCCGGTGCAGTTCTGGCGCCCGGAACGGGCATTGGCCGGGCGCGAGCGTGGGCAATGCGCCTTTGGTGGAGTGCGCATTGATGCCGGCATCCAGGAAGGCGGGGAGATCAGCCCCTGGTACGACCCCATGGTGGCCAAGCTGATCGCGCACGGCCGCGACCGCAAGGACGCCATCCGGCGCCTGATGGCCACGTTGGAAGACAGCCCGCTGCTGGGCGTGCGCAGCAACGCGCGCTTCCTGCGCGACCTGCTGGACCACCCCGACTTTCGCGCGGCGCGCATGCACACCACCACCATCGACCAGTGGGTGCAAGACGGTGAGCCGCTGCTGCAAGCGCCGCTGGCCGGTGCCCATACCTGGGCCTTGGCCGCCGCCGCGCTGGTGGCACAAACCTCGGGAGCGTGGCGCCCGGACAGCGTGGCCGCCTGGAGCACCACGCTCAGCCTGCAAGGCACGACCGAGAGCCAGGCCGCGCGCATTCGCCCCCACGGCGCGCAGGTGGCGGTGGAACTGGCCAGCGGCGAAGCCTTCGACTTTGAACACATCGCCTGGCAAGACCACCACCTGCACTACCGCCAGGGCGGTGTGCAGCGGCAGGCCCTGTGCCTGCTGCAAGGCGGGCGGGTGACGCTGGCTTTGGGGGCAGCGGTGTTTGTCTTTGAAGAAAAATCGCCCTTCCCGCAGACCGAGCAAACCCTCGACCCGCGCCAATTGCGCTCGCCCGTGGCGGGCACCGTCTGCGCCATCTCCGTTGCCGTGGGCAATCTGGTCAAGGCTGGCCAGCCGCTCGTCTGCGTCGAAGCCATGAAGATGGAAATGTGGCTCAGCGCCCGCGCCGACGGCACGGTGACCGCCCTGCACGCAGCGCTCAAAGGCAGCGTGGCCGCGGGCAGTGTGCTGGCAGAACTTGAACTCACCAAAGAAGAGACCACGCCATGAGCCACGACAAAGCCATCCTCACCTGCGCCCTCACCGGCGTACTGACCAACCCCAAACAGCACCCCGTGCCTGTCACGCCTGAGCAGATGGCCGCACAGGCCCGCCAGGCGTTCGATGCGGGGGCCAGCATCATGCACGTGCACATTCGCGCGCAACAGGAGGGTATGGGCCACATGCCCAGTTGGGACCCGGATGTGGCGCAGGACGTGGTGGACGCGATCCGCCAGGCCTGCCCCGGCGTCGTCATCAACCTGACCACGGGCGTCATCGGCAAGGACATTAGCGGGCCGCTCGCCTGCATCCGCCGCGTTCGCCCCGAAATCGCTGCCTGCAACGCCGGCAGCCTGAACTACCTCAAGCTCAAGGAAGACGGCAGCTGGGCCTGGCCACCCATGGTGTTTGACAACCCGGTGGCCAAGGTGCAGCAGTTTCTCGACGTCATGGCCGAGTGCGGCACGCACCCCGAGTTCGAGTGCTTTGACGTGGGCATCGTGCGCTCGGTCACCATGTACATCAAGAACGGCATGCTGAGGCCCGACATGGGGCGCCCCGAATACAACCTGGTGATGGGCGTGGCCTCGGGTATGCCCTGCGATGCGCGCCTGCTCGAACTGCTGCCCGAGTGGATGGTGCCCAACGCCGTGTGGCAAACCACGCTGATTGGCCGCCAGGAGATCTGGCCCGTGCACCAGAAGACAGCCGACCTGGGCGGCATGCTGCGCACCGGGCTGGAAGACACCTTCTACCTGCCCGACGGTAGCCGTGCCAGCGGCAACGGCCCGCTCATCGAAGCCCTTGCGCGATGCGCGCGGAACGCCGGGCGCGGCATCGCATCGCCTGCCGAGGCGCGGCAGATGCTGGGGCTGAAAGCCTGACCCTGCAGACCCTGGCCAAGGCCCCACCAGAAGGACCTGGCCACGCGCAGCCCCGCTGTGCCGGAGACCCACAAGAACGCGGAGACACACGCATGCCCATCACCCACGCCCAGAGAACGCCCCGAGCCGTCAGCGACTACCAATTCGCCAGTGTCCCAGCGCGCCTTTTGCGCACCGCTGCGCGCCAGCCCACGCATCCCGCCTACTGCGTGCGCGACGCCGCAGGCTGGCAGGCCACGAATTGGGGCGACTATGCCGCCCAGGTGCGCCAGGCCGCGCGCGCCCTGGTGGCGCTGGGGGTACAGCCGGGCGATGCCGTATGCATCCTGGGCTTCAACCGGCCGGAATGGACCACCATGGATCTCGCCGCCATGATGGTGGGGGGCGTGGCCGCCGGCATCTACTGGAGCAGCGCAGCCAACGAAATCGCCTACATCGTCGAACACAGCGGCTGCACGGTGCTGCTGGTGGAAAACGTGCAGCAATGGCAGAAGGCATCGTGCGAGCCGCAGGCGCTGTCCCGCCTGCACGCTGCAGTGATGATGCGGTGCGCCAGCACCGAAGCCCCTGCGCAAACCCCTGGCGGCATGGCCCCTCCCATGACCTGGAAGGCCTTCATGGCGCTCGGCGCCGGCATGGAGCACGATGCCGAGGTGCAGCAGCGCCTGGATGCCATCCAGGAAGGCGGCATTGCCACGCTGATCTACACCTCGGGCACCACGGGACACCCCAAGGCGGTGGAACTGACCCATGCCAACCTGAGCTGGACCTCTTCCGCCCTCTGTGCCGCCTTCGCCGTTGCGCCGCAGGACCGCCTGATTTCCTACCTGCCGCTGGCCCACGTGGCCGAGCAGATGGGCGCCATCTGCAACCATGTGCTGGCAGGCTACCAGCTGTACTTCGCCAACTCGCTTGAAACCCTGGGCGAGCACCTGCAGGAAGTGCACCCCACTATCTTCTTTGGTGTGCCCCGTGTCTGGGAAAAGATGCAGGTGGCAATCGCCACCCAACTGAACGCCGCCACCGGCCCCAAGGCCGCCCTGGCGCGCTGGGCACTGCGGGCTGGGCGCGACTGGCATGCCAAGGCCCTGCAAGGCCAGCAGCCCGGTGTCTGGCGGGACATGAAAAAGCGCTTGGCGGGCAAACTGGTGCACAAAAAGGTGCAAAAGGCCCTGGGTTTTGACCAGGCGCGCATCCTGCTCTCGGGCGCAGCGCCCATCGCCGTGGAGAACCTGCAGTTCTTCACCAGCCTCGATTTGGTCATCGGCGAGGTCTACGGCCAGTCGGAAGACAGCGGCCCCACCGCCATCAGCCTGCCGGGCTTCATCCGCATCGGAGCAGCAGGCAAGCCTCTGCCCGGCGTGCAGGTGCGCATTGCCGAGGACGGCGAAATCCTGGTCAAAGGGCCCAATGTGTTTGTGGGCTACCGCAACCGCCCCGAAGCCACGGCCGAGGTCCTGCAGGACGGCTGGCTGCACAGCGGCGATCTGGGCCGCATCGACGCGGACGGTTTCATCTACGTCACCGGCCGCAAGAAAGACCTGCTCATCACCTCGGGCGGCAAGAACATCTCGCCGGGCAACATCGAGGCCGACCTGATGAACCTGCCCTTGGTGGAGCATGCCATCGTGGTGGGCGATTCGCGCCACTACCTGGCAGCGCTGCTCACGCTCAAACCTGACGTGCTGCGCGATTTTGCCCAGCAGCGCGGCTTGGCTGGCACGGTGGAAGCTTGGTGCCGCAGCGCTGAAGTGAGTGAGGAACTGCAGCGCGGCGTGGATGCCGTCAACAGCCGGCAATCGCGCGTCGCGCACGTGCGCAAATTCAGCGTGCTTGCGGATGCGCTTTCCATCGACAACGGCTGCCTGACGCCGACACAGAAAATCCGCCGCAACGTCGTGCAGCGGCAGTACGCCGCGGAAATCGAGGCGCTTTACCGGGACGAGGCGGTGGGCTGAGCCTTGGCCGCGCCCTGCCGGCCGCTGTAGATCCACAATCCTATGCCAGCCAAGATCATGGGCACACAGAGCCACTGCCCCATGCTCATGCCCAGCGACAGCAAGCCAAGGTAGTCGTCGGGCTCACGGAAGTATTCGGCCGTGAAGCGCAGCACGCCATAGCCAATGAGGAACGCTGCCGAGACACGGCCGCGCGGTCGCTCGTGACGGGCAAACAGCCAGAGCAGCACGAACAGCAGCAGGCCTTCAAGCAGAAACTGGTAAATCTGCGAGGGATGGCGCGGCAGCATCGAACCACTCTGCGGGAACACCATGCCCCAGGGCAAATCAGGACTGGAGAAGCGCCCCCAGAGTTCGCCGTTGATGAAGTTGCCAATCCGCCCTGCCGCCAAGCCAGTGGGCACACAGGGTGCGACAAAGTCGGCCACCTCCAGCCACGGGCGCTTGCGTGAGTGGGCGAACCAGATCATTGAGGCGACTACGCCCAGCAGCCCGCCATGAAAGCTCATGCCGCCCTTCCAGATGGCAAAAATTTCCAGCGGATGGCTGCCATAGAAACCAGGTTTGTAGAACAGGCAGTAGCCCAGACGCCCCCCCAGCACCACGCCGACGACGCCCAGAAACAAGATGTCTTCCACATCCTTGCGCGTCCAGGCGCCCGGGCCGGTAATGGAAGCAAACGGCTCGTGGCGCAGGCGCAGCGTGCCGAGCAACATGAACAAGCCGAAGGCAGCCAGGTACGTCAGGCCATACCAATGGATGGCAACAGGGCCGAGTTGCAGCGCGACGGGGTCGATGTGGGGATAGATCAGCATGGTGGCCGGTATTGTGCCCGGCGCGGCGCGGCCGAACGGGAACCACAGTGGCACGCCCCAAGTTTTTGAATCAAATTGGCCTCTAGCGCTTATGGGGCAAGCGCCAGCAGCTATTGTTCTTGACTATTCCAGCGATGCCCTGCCTGCCTGGGCATTGTGTGGCGCAGTGCCGCCCTGGTGCACCTTGGCAAAGGTCAGGATGACTTCGCGGATCAGTTTGCGCTGGGGAATGGGCAGTTTCAGGAAAGCTTCAAAAATGTCCCGGTCCTGGTAGCCAATGCCGCTGTCCCAGCGAGCGCGGCGCAGCTCCACCTTGCGCTGAATTTCGTCGCCAAAGTTCAGTTGCTGCGGCGGCACCCTAATGCGACGCCCGAGCAGAAGCGCCAGGCGCGGCAGTCGCTGATGACCCTGCAAGGCAAGAGCGCAAACGGTGAGTAGGGCGTGCAGGTTACGCCAGCAACCAAAAATATGGACGGCAGCACCAGCGCTGGGTCCATCGTGCGCTACAACAAGGAGACCGGGCAGACGGAGGTGGTGCAGCAGCCGGGGCAAGGAGCTGCGACGCCCATCGGAGAGAACTCTCAGGCCATTGCAATTCGCGACAACCCAAGCCTCTCGCGGGAGCAGAAGGCGGAGCCCCTGCGCAAGCTTGGCGACTCCTAAGCCGCCTATTTGGTCTTCGGAGTGCTGTCGAGAAAGCGTTCAATTTCGCTTTTGTCATACAACCGCCGGCAAGCCACCCCCACCAGCACCGCAGCCCGGTTGCTGCGCGTGTCCCCGGCCTTCTTGGCGGTGCACTCGGCGCCGGAGTTGAAGCCGAACATGCCGCGTCCCGAGCCCTGGACGACGGCCTGCAGCCCGCCCGGATGGTCGGCGAAGCAGACTTGGTAGACCGCCTGCGCCGCGACGTCGTTCTGCGTGCCTGGAATCTTGTCGAGGATGCAGGTAGCAAAGTTGCCAGCGAAGGCAGGGGCGCTGGCCAGAAGGAGGATGGCGAGAGAGGGGCGCATGAGGCACTGCAGCAGCAGGCCACGAGGAAGTAGGGTCAAGTCATTGCAAAAGGCTCAATGGTTTCCAGTTCCTGCTTGATCTCACGCGCTGTTTTGTCGGCGTCATACTGCTGTTGAAGATTCAGCCAGAACTCTGCGGACGTGCCAAAGAAGCGCGCCAAACGCAAGGCAGTGTCGGCAGTGATGGTGCGGCCGCCTTTGATGATCGCGGCGATGCGCGTCTGGGGAACATGAATGGCCTGGGCCAGGCGGTACTGGGTAAGGCCCATGGGTTCCAGGAACTCCGTGGCGAGGATTTCGCCAGGGGTGGGTAGGGTCAGGGTTTTGGTCATGGTCAGCACTCCTGCGCTTAATCCAAGGATGACGCTTGCGCGTCAGTGGTAGTCAACGATCTCAACGTCCATCGGGCCTTCTGGCGCCCAAACAAAGCACACGCGCCACTGGTCATTGATGCGAATGCTGTGTTGCCCGATGCGGTCTCCTTGCAGGCCTTCCAGGCAGTTGCCAGGAGGAATCAGCAGATCGCGCAGTGCATGGGCGGCATGCAGCATCCGCAACTTGCGAAGCGCCACCGCCTCGATGTTCACCCAGCGGCGTACGCGCTCAAGGCCAAACAGGGCCTGTGTGTCTTCGCACTTGAAGGACTGTATTGACATGAACGCCGATACTAACGCGCCGCGTTAGTATCGGCAAGCGTTTGTAGGGTCTGGCCTTTGAGCGCCTCCCCGCGAGAGTGGGAGGGAATGGCAAATACAAACTGGCTCGACGAGCAATCCATAGCGAAAACCGCCACACGTTTGCCCGCCTGCGCTAGGTGAAAAACGACGGCCTGCCCGCGTTCTACAGCCCGGATTTTCTGGTGCGCACGGCCAGCACCATCTTTCTGGCGGAAACCAAGGCGCAGCACAGCAGGCCATTCACCCCAATGTGCAGCGCAAGCTGAAAGCCGCCGTGGCCTGGTCACCCCATGAATTTAAGCAAAATTGGCCTCTAGCGCTTATGTAGCAAGCGCAAGCAGCTATCAAATACAGAGTACAAAAATAAAAACCCGCCGGTTCGTCGACCGGCGGGTTCGTGGGCGCAGCGCCTGGGCGCCGGGCGCGCGTCAATCCAGCAGCGACACGTCGCGCACGGCACCCTTGTCGGCCGACATCACCAGCTTGGCATAGGCCTTGAGCGCGCTTGAGACCTTGCGCGGGCGCGGCTGGGCGGGTTTCCAGCCCTTGGCGTCTTGCTCAGCACGGCGCTTGGCCAGCTCCTCATCGGACACCAGCACGTTGATGCTGCGGTTCGGGATGTCGATGCGGATACGGTCGCCCGTGCGCACCAGGCCAATCGCGCCGCCGGCCGCCGCTTCGGGCGAGCAGTGGCCAATAGACAGACCCGAGGTCCCGCCCGAAAAGCGCCCGTCGGTCAGCAGTGCGCAGGCCTTGCCCAGGCCCTTGGACTTGATGTAGCTTGTGGGGTAGAGCATCTCCTGCATGCCAGGGCCGCCCTTGGGGCCTTCGTAGCGCACGATGACCACGTCGCCGGCTTTCACTTTGTCGTCCAGGATGTTGGCCACGGCCTCGTCCTGCGACTCAACCACGTGCGCCGGGCCTTCAAACACCAGCAGCGCATCGTCCACGCCGGCCGTCTTGACCACGCAGCCGTTCAGGGCGATGTTGCCGGTCAGCACAGCGAGGCCCCCTTCTTTCGAGAAGGCATGGTCGTAGGCACGGATGCAGCCGTCCTTGCGGTCGATGTCGAGGCTGGGCCAGCGGGCGTTCTGGCTGAACGCTACCTGGGTGGGAATGCCACCTGGGCCAGCCAGATAGAAGGTCTTGACGGCCTCCGACGGATGGCGGGCAATGTCCCATTCGTCCAGCGCGTCCTTCATGGTTTTTGCGTGCACCGTGGGCGTGTCGGTATGCAGCTTGCCGGCTCGGTCGAGCTCGCCAAGGATGGCCATGATGCCACCCGCGCGGTGCACGTCTTCGACGTGGTATTTGTCGGTATTGGGCGCCACCTTGCACAGCTGCGGCACCGAGCGCGAGAGCCGGTCGATGTCCGCCATGGTGAACTCGATTTCGGCCTCCTGCGCGATGGCCAGGATGTGCAGGATGGTGTTGGTCGAGCCGCCCATGGCAATGTCCAGCGCCATGGCGTTCTCGAACGCCTTGAAACCCATGGAACGCGGCAGCACGCTGGCGTCGTCCTGTTGGTAGTAGCGCTGGCACAGCTCGACCACCAGACGGCCAGCGCGCTTGAACAGCGCTTCGCGGTCGGCGTGCGTCGCCACCAAGGTGCCGTTTCCAGGCAGCGAGAGGCCCAGCGCCTCGGTCAGGCAGTTCATCGAATTGGCCGTGAACATGCCCGAGCACGAGCCGCAGGTCGGGCAGGCGGAGCGCTCCACCTCGGCCACCTCGGCGTCAGACACCTTGTCGTCCGCCGCCATCACCATGGCGTCGATCAGGTCGAGCTTTCTGACCGTGATCGAACGGGCCGCGGGCGTGGCCGACTGCACCTTGCCCGCTTCCATCGGGCCGCCGGAGACAAACACCACGGGGATATTCAGCCGCATGGCGGCCATCAGCATGCCGGGGGTGATCTTGTCGCAGTTGGAGATGCACACCATGGCGTCGGCGCAGTGGGCGTTGACCATGTACTCGACCGAGTCGGCAATGATGTCGCGGCTGGGCAGCGAATACAGCATGCCGTCGTGGCCCATGGCGATGCCGTCGTCCACGGCAATGGTGTTGAATTCCTTGGCCACACCACCCGCCGCTTCGATCTCGCGCGCCACCAGCTGTCCCATGTCTTTCAGATGCACATGGCCGGGAACGAACTGGGTAAAGGAGTTGACCACGGCGACGATGGGCTTCTGAAAATCGTCGTCTTTCATACCGGTGGCACGCCACAAGGCGCGGGCACCGGCCATGTTGCGGCCGGCGGTAGAGGTTTGGGAGCGGTAAGCGGGCATCGTTGAGTTGGGCAAATGGTTACTCGTAGGTCGCGTTTAATTATCCCCCAGCCGTTGTGCTGCCACCGGCCAGACCAGGCTCCGTGTCCGGGCGGCAGCAAGCTGCGGGCGCGTGGCAACCCTCGCCATGGCTTTTCACTTCACCACGACAAAGGTACTTCATGAGCGACCACCCCATCATCCCCATCCGGCCCATGAACGAACGCAGCGCCCACATCACGCAAGGCAAAGCGCGTGCGCCCAATCGCTCCATGTACTACGCCATGGGCTACCAGGAGTCCGATTTCTCCAAACCCATGGTCGGCGTGGCTAACGGCCACAGCACCATCACGCCCTGCAATTCGGGCCTGCAAAAGCTGGCCGATGCCGCCATCGAAGGCATCGAGGAAGCGGGTGGCAACGCCCAGGTGTTTGGCACGCCCACCATTTCGGACGGTATGGCGATGGGCACCGAGGGCATGAAATACAGCCTGGTGAGCCGCGAAGTCATCAGCGACTGTATCGAGACCTGCGTGCAGGGCCAATGGATGGATGGTGTGGTCGTCATTGGCGGCTGCGACAAGAACATGCCCGGCGGCCTGATGGGCATGCTGCGCGCCAATGTGCCCGCCATCTACGTCTACGGCGGCACCATTCTGCCAGGGCGCTACCAGGGCAAGGATCTGAACATCGTCAGCGTGTTTGAAGCTGTGGGTGAGAACGCCGCCGGCAAGCTGAGCGACCACGATCTGCACGAGATCGAGAAGCGGGCCATCCCCGGCACCGGCTCCTGCGGCGGCATGTACACGGCGAACACCATGTCAAGCGCGTTTGAAGCCCTCGGTATCAGCCTGCCCTACTCGTCCACCATGGCCAACCCGCACGACGAAAAGCGCAATTCGGCCAAGGAGTCGGCCCGCGTGCTGATCGAGGCCATCAGGAAAGGCATCAAACCGCGCGACATCGTGACGCGCCGCAGCATCGAGAACGCCGTCGCCGTCATCATGGCGATTGGCGGCTCGACCAACGCCGTGCTGCACTTTCTTGCCATCGCGCATGCGGCCGAGATGGAATGGACCATCGACGACTTCGAACGCGTGCGCCAGAAAACCCCGGTGCTGTGCGATCTGAAACCCAGCGGCCAATACCTGGCGGTCGATCTGCACCAGGCCGGCGGCATTCCACAGGTCATGAAGATGCTGCTAGGCGCAGGGCTTCTGCATGGCGACTGCCTGACGATTACCGGCCAGACCATTGCCGAAGTGCTCAAGGACGTGCCCGACGCGCCGCGCGCCGACCAGAACGTGATTCGCCCCATCGACAAGCCCATGTACGCGCAAGGGCATCTGGCGATCCTCAAGGGGAATCTCAGCCCCGAAGGCGCGGTGGCCAAGATCACCGGCTTGAAAAATCCGGTGATTACCGGCCCGGCGCGCGTGTTTGATGACGAGCAATCGGCCCTGCAGGCGATTCTCGACGGCAAGATCGTCGCGGGCGACGTGATGGTGCTGCGCTACCTCGGCCCCAAGGGCGGGCCTGGCATGCCGGAAATGCTGGCACCGACGGGCGCGCTGATCGGCGCAGGCCTGGGCGAGAGCGTCGGCTTGATTACCGACGGGCGTTTTTCCGGCGGCACCTGGGGCATGGTGGTGGGCCACGTTGCACCAGAAGCGGCGGCCGGCGGCACGATTGCCTTCGTGTGCGAGGGCGATTCGATCACCATCGACGCGCACCGACTGATTCTGGAACTCAACGTCCCCGAGGCCGAAATCGCCCGGCGCCGCGCACTCTGGCAAGCGCCTGCACCACGCTACCGGCGAGGCGTACAGGCCAAGTTCGCCTTCAATGCCGCAAGCGCCAGCAAGGGTGCGGTACTCGACAACTATTGAGGCCCAAAAAACAAAAGCGTCCGGAGCACGCTCCAGACGCTTTTGCGTGTGTGGCAAAGAAACAACCTCAACGCGGACGGCGTGGGCGCATGCCCATGGCTTCCTTGTTGCGGTCAATGCGGTCTTGCTTGCGCTGGTCCATCTTTTCCATGGCTTTACGTTTGGTATAGCCAGTGCTGTCAGCCCAAGCCCACCACAACAGCGTTACAGCAAACGGGGACAGCACCCACCACCAGGACCATGTGGCGACGGGGTTGATCTCAAGATACTTGAGAAGCACAAGAAGAATGCCAAGGCCAAGTGCGTACATGATGTTCCTCAATAATGAATGTGGGATTCCCCATTGCTCCACCTGGAGTCATTACAATCATCTTTGCAGCAATGTAACCCAACGAAGGAACCACCACCATGATGAAACGCACCCTGCTTGCTTTCGCGATCACCGTGTCTGTTGCCGCTCCGGCAATGGCCGACGACGGCCTCGCGCTCGCCCAATCAAAAAACTGCCTCGCCTGCCACGCCGTCGACAAGAAGGTGGTCGGTCCTGCTTACAAGGACGTGGCCAAGAAATTCGCAGGCCAAAAGGACGCCGTGGCCATGCTGACCGACAAGATCATGAAGGGCAGCCAGGGCGTGTGGGGTCCGGTGCCCATGCCCCCAAACACGCAGGTCAATGCAGCAGAGGCCAAGCAACTGGCAACCTGGGTGCTGTCGCTCAAGTAAGCCCGACAACGCCTTCGGGCGTTTGACGCCTCACGGCTGCCCTGTCGCACACAGGGCAGCCGTTATTTTTTTGGGCCCCTGCTTATGCGTGCTCATTCGACGGCCCGCCCCGGCGCACGCAACTGGTGCTCCAGCTGCCCCACGCAAGCAGCCATGGTGTTGTCCGATTCATTGGCCCGCGCCAAGAGGCGTGATTCGAGCGTCTCGATGCGTGCCATCAGTGCCGAATGGGTTTCCTGGCTTTGCTTGTGCAGGAAGGTCTTCATTTCGGTGAAGCGCGAGGCCTCGGCCTTGTCGGCAAGCTCTCGCTGTGCCTGCATCTCCTTGCCGTGTCGGCGCGTCTCCAGCAGCACGGAACCCTGCAGCCACAGGACGTAGGCGATAAACAAGACGGTCAGCAGCGTGGTCAGGGCCAGCATCACCATGCCCAAGGGCGCCTCGACCGTGACAACACCAAGAGACATGGGCGCTGGCGTTGCAAGCGTCGCCCAGTTGAGGAATGCCAGCGCCGCCGTGGCAGCCATGGTGAGCATGAGCAACAGAGATCGCAGGTTCATGGTGTCCTCGCAGTCTGCAGGGATTTGCGCACAACACAGCGCACCCCGGACTTGTACCCGATTCTGAACGGGCGCAACACCTCGCCAACGAAATTTGGCTTAGGGCGATGCTGAGCAAGTCCCTCACGCGCCGCGCATCCGTCCCTCGGGCGGTCTGCGGCGTTACAAATCCTCGCCATAGCTGCGGCTATGACTGCGGTTTGCGCCTTGCATCCCATCCCGATGCGCGGCGCGCGTCATCGCGGCGACTTATTCAGCATCGCCTTAGTCGGCCTGGGCCAACTAATCTGTGCAGAGGATTTTTCCGCTGCTTCGCATTGCTGCGCGATAGGCGTGTACCCGAGCCCTGCAAGCGCTGCGCGCTGGCGGGGCTCGGCGCCTTCTGGATCAATTGGACTGTGCCAACTGATCCAGAATTGCGGGGTTCTCCAGCGTGCTGGTGTCCTGGGTGATGGCTTCGCCCTTGGCGATGGAGCGCAGCAGACGGCGCATGATCTTGCCGCTGCGCGTCTTGGGCAGGTTGTCGCCAAAGCGGATGTCCTTGGGCTTGGCGATGGGGCCAATTTCCTTGGCCACCCAGTCGCGCAGCTCCTTGGCGATCTGCTTGGCTTCCTCGCCCGTGGGACGGCTGCGCTTCAAGACGACAAAGGCGCAGATGGCCTCGCCCGTGAGATCGTCCGGGCGGCCCACCACGGCGGCTTCGGCGACCAGATCCGTCTTGGCGACCAGAGCAGATTCGATTTCCATCGTGCCCATGCGGTGTCCGGAGACATTCAGCACGTCGTCGATGCGGCCAGTGATGCGGAAGTAGCCGCGATCGGCCGAGCGCACGGCGCCATCCCCCGCGAGATAGGTTTTGCCGCCCATTTCATCGGGGAAATAGCTCTTCTTGAAACGCTCCGGGTCGCCCCAGATGGTGCGGATCATGCTCGGCCAAGGGCGCTTGATGACCAGCATGCCGCCGGAGCCGTTGGGGATGTCGTTCCCCGTTTCGTCCACGATGGCGGCCATGATGCCGGGCAGCGGCAAGGTGCAGCTGCCGGGCACCAGCGGCGTGGCGCCGGGCAGCGGGGTAATGACGTGGCCGCCGTTTTCGGTCTGCCAGAAAGTGTCCACCACCGGGCAGCGCTCGCCGCCGACATTTTTGTAATACCACATCCAGGCTTCGGGGTTGATGGGCTCGCCCACGCTGCCCAGAATGCGCAGGCTCGACAAATCCGAACGGTCGGGGTGCACGACCGGGTCGGCCTCGGCAGCCTTGATGAGCGAGCGGATGGCCGTGGGCGCCGTGTAGAACACGGTGCACTTGTGGCGCTCGATCATCTGCCAGAAGCGACCGGCGTTCGGGTAGGTGGGGATGCCTTCAAAAATAATCTGCGTGGCACCTGCCGCCAGAGGTCCATACGTGACGTAGGTATGGCCGGTGATCCAGCCGATGTCGGCCGTGCACCAGAACACGTCACTGAGCTGGAGGTCGAAGGTCCAATCCATCGTCACCTTGGCCCACATCAGGTAGCCGGCGGTGCTGTGCTGCACGCCCTTGGGCTTGCCGGTCGAGCCGGAGGTATAGAGGATGAAGAGCGGATGCTCGGCGCCCACGGCAACCGGCTCGCAGTGGTCGGATTGGCCTTGCATCGCCTGGCTGAACGTCAGGTCGCGCCCGGCCACCATGTTGCACGCGGTCTTGGTGCGCTCGAACACCAGCACATTGCGCACCTTCTCGCAACCACCCATGGAGAGCGCTTCGTCGATGATGGCTTTGAGCGGCAACTCCTTGCCGCCACGCAATTGGGCATTGGCAGTAATGACGATGCTGGCGCCCACGTCAATGACGCGTTCGTGCACAGCCTTGGCCGAAAAACCGCCAAACACCACGCTGTGGATGGCGCCCAGGCGCGCGCAGGCCTGCATGGCCACCACGCCCTCGATGGTCATGGGCATGTAGATCAAGACCCGATCGCCCTTGACCACGCCGAGCGCCTTGAGCGCATTGGCAAAGCGGCTGACGCGGCCCAGCAGGTCCTTGTAGCTGACACGGGTTATCGCGCCGTCATCGGCCTCGAAAATGATCGCTGTCTTGTTCTCGGCGGCCGTGCCCATGTGGCGATCCAGGCAGTTGGCCGAGGCATTGAGCTCGCCGTCTGCGTACCACTGGTAGAACGGCGCATTGGATTCGTCCAACGTCTGTGTGAACGGCTTGGTCCACTGCAGGTGTTCGCGGCCGAGCCGCGCCCAGAACCCTTCGTAGTCCGCGGCCGCCTCGGCGCACAAGGCCTCATAGGCGGGCATGCCGGAGATGCGCGCGGCCTTTACCGTCGCTTCGCTGGGGGGGAAAACACGGTTTTCGACGAGGGTGGATTCAATGGCAGACGAAGGCGCGCTCATGGGGGGAAGTCTCCTGAAAGTCATGGGGATGGCTCCCGCCAATGTCGACGCTGGCACTTACAACGCACTGACGGGCCCTGCTGGCCCGCGCGCTTGCCTCTACAGGACGAGTCGTGCGCGAGCTGACCGGTATTGTGCCCGCAAGCGATCCACCAAAATAGCCGTGCTGGTGATCTCGGTGACGGCGCCTATGCCTTGGCCGCAGCCCCAGATGTCTTTCCAGGCCTTCTTGGCGTCGCCGCCAAAATTCATCTTGCTCGGATCGGACTCGGGCAAATGGTCAGGGTCCATGCCGGCAGCGCGGATGGAAGGCGCCAGATAGTTGCCATGCACGCCGGTGAAGAGGTTGCTGTAGACGATGTCGTCGGAGTTGCCGTCCACGATGGCCTGCTTGTAGGCGTCGCTGGCACGCGCCTCCTCGGTGGCAATGAAGGCCGAGCCGATGTAGGCGAAATCGGCACCCATGGCCTGGGCGGCCAGTATGGCGTCGCCGGTGGCGATCGCACCACTGAGGGCAATGGGGCCATCAAACCATTGGCGGATTTCCTGGATCAGCGCGAACGGGCTCTTGACGCCCGCATGCCCCCCCGCACCGGCAGCGACCGCAATCAGGCCGTCGGCGCCCTTCTCGATCGCCTTGTGCGCGAACTTGTTGTTGATGATGTCGTGCAGCACGATGCCGCCCCAGCTGTGCACCGCCTGGTTTACGTCCTCGCGCGCACCCAGGCTGGTGATGACGATGGGCACCTTGTATTTAGCGCACACCTGCATGTCGTGCTCCAGCCGGTCGTTGCTCTTGTGCACGATCTGGTTGATAGCGAACGGCGCCGCAGGCTGCTCCGGATGCGCCTTGTCCCAGGCCGCCAGGGTTTCGGTGATTTCGGCCAGCCACTCGTCCAACTGCTCGGCGGGGCGGGCATTGAGCGCCGGCATGGAACCCACGATGCCCGCCTTGCACTGCGCGATGACCAGCTTGGGGTTGCTGATGATGAACAGCGGCGAGCCAATGACGGGAAGCGAGAGATGCTGCAAAACAGGGGGAAGCTTGGGCATGGCACTCAAAATCTAGGTAAAAATAGCTTCTATCGCTTATGTACAAAGCGCTAGAAGCTATCTATTTAATAGCAAATCTGGCTCAGAACGCGTCCAGTGCAAGCGCGTTCACGCTGTCCGCGCCGGTCACGATGGCGTCGCGCATTCCAGGGATGGCGCTCAGCACATGGTCGGCGTAGAACTGCGCGGTCACTATCTTGGCCTGCATGAAGGCGCCGTCCTGTCCCTTGTGCAACAGCGCATCGGCCACGAGCAGCGAGCGCGCCAATTGCCAACCCGCCACCAACCGGCCCGCCAGCAGCAGATACGGCACGCTGCCAGCGAAGACCGCGTTGGGGGACGACTTGGTATTTTTGACGACGAAATCGACCACGTCGAGGTAGGCCAGGCGCGCGGCCTCAAGGCGCACCGCCACGGTTTGCGCGGCGGCGCTGCTGCTGGCGTGCAGTTCCTGTTCGGTCTTGGCGATCTGCGCGGCGATGGCGTGGGCCACGGCCCCACCATCGCGCGCCGTCTTGCGGCCCACCAGGTCGTTGGCCTGAATGGCGGTCGTGCCTTCGTAGATGGTGAGAATGCGCGCGTCGCGGTAGTACTGCGCCGCGCCGGTTTCCTCGATGAAACCCATGCCGCCATGCACCTGCACGCCCAGGCTGGCCACCTCGATGCCCATCTCGGTGCTGTAGCCCTTGACCAGCGGCACCATGAATTCGTAGAAAGCAGCGTTGTCCTTGCGCACCTGCGCATCGGCATGGTGGTGCGCGGCGTCGTAGGCGGCCGCCGCCACGGTGGCCATGGCGCGGCAGCCCTCGGTGTGGGCGCGCATGGTCATCAGCATGCGGCGCACATCGGGGTGGTGAATGATGGTGGCGCTCTCCTTCATGCTGCCATCCACCGGGCGGCTCTGCACGCGGTCGCGCGCATAAGCCACGGCCTTCTGGTAGGCGCGCTCGGCAATGGCAATGCCCTGCATGCCGACGGCGTAGCGCGCGGCGTTCATCATGATGAACATGTATTCCAGGCCACGGTTTTCCTCGCCCACCAGATACCCGATGGCGCCGCCGTGATCGCCAAATTGCAGCACGGCGGTGGGGCTGGCCTTGATGCCCAGCTTGTGCTCGATGCTGACGCAGTGCGCGTCGTTGCGCGCGCCCAGCGTGCCATCGGCGTTGACCAGGAACTTGGGCACCACGAACAGGCTGATGCCCTTGACGCCTTCGGGCGCGCCCTGCACGCGGGCCAGCACCAGATGGACGATGTTCTCGGCCATGTCGTGGTCACCGTAGGTGATGAAAATCTTGGTGCCGAAAACCTTGTACGTGCCGTCGCCCTGCGGCTCGGCACGCGTGCGCACCAATGCCAGGTCAGACCCCGCCTGTGGCTCGGTGAGGTTCATGGTGCCGGTCCATTCGCCGGTCACCAGCTTTTCGAGGTAGGTCGTCTTGAGCGCGTCGCTGCCCGCAGTCAGCAAGGCCTCAATGGCACCATCGGTCAGCAGCGGGCACAGCGCAAAGCTCATGTTGGCGCTGTTGATCATTTCGATGCAGGCCGCGCCAATCGTCTTGGGCAGGCCCTGGCCGCCAAAGTCTTGCGGGTGCTGCAGGCCCTGCCAGCCGCCTTCGGCGTACTGGCGGAACGCCGCCTTGAAGCCCGGTGTGGTCTGCACCGCGCCGTCCTTGAACGCTGAAGGGTTCTGGTCGCCCTCCCAGTTCAGTGGCGCCAGCACGCCTTCGGCCAGTTTGGCGCACTCTTCGAGCACCGCCTGGGCGGTGTCCAGGCCTGCATCCTCAAAACCGGGCAGCTGCGCCACCTGTTCAATGTAAGCCAGGTGCTCGATATCAAAAAGCATGTCCTTGAGCGGGGCGGTGTAACTCATGCGGTCTCCGGGAGGCGTCAAAATTGTGAAAAAAAAGGCACCGCCAGCGATGCCTTTTGGGTTGGCAAAGCGCGTTTAGAGCGCCTTGACCAGCTCGGGAATGGCCGTGAACAGATCGGCTTCCAGGCCGTAGTCGGCCACGCTGAAAATCGGCGCTTCGGCATCCTTGTTGATCGCGACGATCACCTTGGAATCCTTCATACCGGCCAGGTGCTGGATAGCGCCTGAAATACCGGCGGCGATGTAGAGCTGGGGCGCGACGATCTTGCCGGTCTGCCCCACCTGCAGGTCGTTGGGCGCGTAGCCCGCATCCACTGCAGCGCGGCTGGCGCCAATGGCGGCGCCCAGCTTGTCGGCCAGCGGCGTCATCACTTCGTCGAACTTTTCCTTGCTGCCCAGCGCCCGGCCACCCGAGACGATGATCTTGGCGGCCGTCAGGTCGGGGCGGTCGTTCTTGGAGATTTCGCTGCCCACAAAGCTGCTCTTGCCGGCATCTGCCGCAGCGTCGATTTTTTCGACGCTGGCGCTGCCGCCGGTAGCGGCTGCGGCATCAAAGCCTGTCGTGCGCACCGTGATGACTTTGGTTGCGTCGGCACTTTGCACCGTGGCAATGGCGTTGCCGGCATAGATGGGGCGCTCGAAGGTGTCGGGGCTGTCCACCTTGCTGATTTCGCTGATCTGCGCCACGTCGAGCTTGGCGGCCACGCGCGGCGCGACGTTCTTGCCACTGGCGGTAGCGGCAAACAGGATGTGGCTGTAGTTACCGGCGACGGCAAGCACTTGCGCGGCGACGTTCTCCGCCAGGCCGTGCTCCAAACCGGCGGCGTCGGCGTGCAGCACCTTGCTGACGCCGGCGATCTTGGCGGCGGCTTCGGCGGCGGCGCCGGCATTGTGGCCGGCGACCAGCACATGGACATCACCGCCGCATTGCGCAGCGGCGGTAACGGTGTTGAGCGTAGCGCCCTTGAGGCTCGTGTTGTCGTGTTCTGCGATGACGAGTGCGGTCATGAATTCCCCTTGATCGGTTGGGGACAGCGCGTGCGGCTACGCCGCTTTCGTCTGTCCCGCAAAGTTTCAGATTACTTTGGCTTCGTTCTTGAGCTTGTCGACCAAGGTGGCGACATCGGGCACCTTGATGCCGGCGCCGCGCTTGGGCGGCTCGCTGACCTTGAGCGTCTTGAGGCGCGGCTTCACATCCACGCCAAGGTCCTCGGGCTTGAGGTTCTCCAGCGGCTTCTTCTTGGCCTTCATGATGTTGGGCAGCGTCACGTAGCGCGGCTCGTTCAGGCGCAGGTCGGTGGTGACCACCGCCGGCAGCGTGAGCGACAGCGTTTCGGCGCCGCCGTCGACCTCGCGCGTCACGCTGACCTTGTCGGCGGAAAGTTCCACCTTGCTGGCGAACGTGGCCTGGGGCAGGTCGCACAGGGCGGCGAGCATCTGGCCCACTTGGTTGGCATCGTCGTCAATGGCCTGCTTGCCCAGAATGATGAGCTGGGGCTGCTCTTTGTCGACCAGCGCCTTGAGCAGCTTGGCGACGGCCAGGGGCTGCAATTCTTCGTTCGTCTCGACCAGGATCGCACGGTCAGCGCCAATGGCCATGGCGGTGCGCAGGGTTTCCTGGCACTGGGCGACGCCACAAGAAACCGCGATCACTTCGGTGACGAGGCCCTTTTCCTTCAGGCGCACAGCCTCTTCGACGGCGATTTCGTCAAAAGGGTTCATGCTCATCTTGACGTTGGCAATGTCCACACCGCTGTTGTCCGACTTCACACGGACTTTGACGTTGTAGTCCACCACGCGCTTGACAGGGACCAAGACCTTCATTGCTGCGGCTCCTAGAGTTGGTTGAATTGACGTTACGTAAACTAGATCATTCTATGACGGACGCCATGCACCCCTGGAAAAAAGGCGGCGTCAGAAAAAAGAACGATCGTGCTTTTTCAAATTATAGGGCACTTGCAGAGGTCTGTACCGGGTCGGGTGGAACATTCGGCACAGTCGCCCCGCCGGCCGCCACTGGCGCGCCGCGCGCTTTGGCACTAATTCACGCCGCCTTTGGCGCTAATTCACGCTGGCTTTGGCGCTTTTTAAAGAATTCAGCCAGCCTGTGGACAACTTCGCCGACCAACAGGTCAGCGAAAGTTGCTGATCAGCACCTCGGCAGCCTCTTGTTTTTTCGTGCCGCTGATGCTGTAGCGGGTCTTTAAACCCTCAATGTAGAAGGCCGAAAACGTCTCCCGCACCTCGGGCGTGTCGTTCAAGCTCAAGAGGAACTTGCCCTTCACAGCCCCCAGAAGGCCCGCCAAACGCGTGAAATCCTCCTTTCCGAACAGCCCGGCCCCGTAGTCGTTTTCGCAGTCCCAGTACGGAGGATCGACGTAGAACAGCGTGCCTGGCTTGTCAAAGCGTCGGATGACCTGATCGTAGGGCTTGCACTCGATGAACACCCTGGCGAGTCGCAGATGCGCCTCACTCAGATCCTCCTCGATTCGCAGCAGATTGAGCCTTGGCGCGCCGGTGGCCGAGATGCCGTATGTGGGACGCACGATCCGGGCGCCGAAGCTGCACTTCGCCAGGTAGAAAAACCGAGCCGCCCGCTGGATGTCCGTCAGGGCGTCTGCGGGGGTTTTGAGAAAGCGGTCGAATTCATCACGCGACACCAGCATCCAGCGGAACTGGGCGACCAGCTCGACAAGGTGAAACTTCACGCATCGGTACAGGTTTGTGAGGTCCGAGTTGATGTCGTTGATGATCTCGACCTTGCTTTCTGGTTTTTTAAAGAGCACCCAGGCCGCGCCTGCGAACACCTCGCAGTAGGTCTGGTGGGCCGGCATCCGCTCGATGATCCGGTCCGCCAGGCGGCTCTTGCCACCCAGCCATGCCAAAGGGCTTCTTGCTTGCGTCATCTCTGTCCTTCATGGTTGATGACGCTCGCTGGCGCTCAGGTGTTTTGGGGCTCGGGTCGCTGCGATCAGCGGCGCTGGCCCTCCAGTGGTTCAGGCACCCGCAGCGCGGGCACTTGATCTCTACAACTCCATTGGCCTTCGCCAGTAACTTCTGGCACCGGCCGCATCGCATTTCCATCATTTCGGCATCACCTATGATCGCCCGGCCTGTACAGGTGGCAGGGTCTTTGGTCGATGCCGTGGCTCGTCACGGCGGAGGCGTTTGCCTGGGTGTTCCCGCACCCCTGCATTCGCCCTGTCTTTTTGTCTATCTCCTCGTGCGCTCGGGCACCTGGCCGCCGGGCAGAGCGATCCAAACCGTCACGCCCGGCAGCACGTTGATGCACCAGCGGCGGTTATGGGGCGACCAGTGGGCGCCGATCCAAAGCGCGCCAGGGTTGAGAAGAATCCCGGCCCGCATCACGCCTCCCCGCTCACATACGTCAGCGTCGGGGCTGGCCCCTCGATCCGTCCATCTCGTACATAACAGCGCTGCCCTACTGTCGCAGTGCCGCGCGCACGCATCACGCCGCCGCCTGGCAGCGTGATGGTGGCCTCGTTCATCGCCAGGATGAACTCCACGCGGAACTTGGTCAGCTCGGCGCCACTGAGCTTGCCCAGGGCGCCCGGCAGCTCCTCGCGCAGCATCTTCTCCAGATCCACGCCACGGGCCTTGGCCGCCTGCAGGTTGGCAACGATGCCCGCGCCACTGGCACCCGTGCCCGAGCCCAAGCGCCGCCCACCCAGCGTGGCCGACAAAGCCACGGCCGACGCCCGCATGCTGCTGGTCAACATGGTGCTGGAGCTGGAGCCCCTGCACGGCATCAAGCGCGCCTGCGCGGTGGTCGCCCTGCAGCTTGCCAGCGGCCAGGCCAGCAGTGAGCTGCAGGCCACCGCCCGCAAGGCCAACCAGCGCGCCCGCGCCGACCAGGTCAGTAGCCGCACGCTGGAGCGCTACCTAGGAATCTACCGCGCCGAAGGCTGGTGGGGCCTGCTGCCCGCGCCAGCACCCGAGCCCACCCTGCACGACGTGGAGCAGGACGTGGCCGCCGTGCTGGGCCTGTACCACAGCCGGGACGCGCGCTTTCGCAAGCTCTCGGGCGCAGCCAAAGAGGTCACGCGCCAGCTCGGGCGCGAGTTCGATACCTGGCGCGCGCTGTATTCACGCGCACGCCGGGCGTACGCCAAGCTGGGCCAGAGCCACGAGGCGAGCGTGGCGCTGATCAAGGCGCGCCACGCGCCCGGTGCGCAGCGCGACGCCAGGTTGCCGTTTAAACACCGCGACACCAGCATGCTGGCGCCGAACGATGTCTGGTTGATCGACGGGCACACGCTGAAGGCCAAGGTGCGCCACCCCGACCACGGCGCGCCGTTTGCGCCCGAGTTCACGCTGACCATCGACGGAGCCACGCGCATGGTCACCGGGTGGTCAGCCAACCTCAGCGAGAACGTGCGCGCCGTGGGCGATGCGCTGCGCCATGGCGTGCAGCAGTGGGGCGTGCCGGCCATCCTCTACGGCGACAACGGCGCGGGCGAGACGGCCAAGCAGATGGATTGCCCGATCGATGGGTTCTGCGCCCGGCTGGGCATTGACCACCGCACCGGCATTCCCGGCAAGCCGCAGGGCCACGGCATTGTCGAGCGCGTGCACCAGACGCTGGGCATCAACCTGGCGCGCCAGTTCGCCACCTACCAGGGCAAGGACGTGGATGGCGGCACCTTCCGCAAGGTGGCGGCCGAGCTTGCCAAGGAACAGCGCGCGGTGCGCCGCGCCGAGCAGGCGGGCGAGGTGGTGGTGCTCAGTTCCAAGGTGCCGACCTGGCAGCAGTTCATCGACGCTGCGGCGCAGGCCGTGCACGAATACAACCACGAGCACCGCCACCGCAGCCTGCCCAAGCGGCCCGACGGCAAGCACATGACGCCGGCCGAGGCCTGGGCCGCGAAGATCAAACCCGAGGAGCAGGTGAACCTCTCTGCACTGGAGCTGCGCATGATGTTCATGCCTGCTGTTTTGCGCACGGCAAAGCGCGGCCAGGTGACCTTCTTCAACCAGACCTATGCCGCGCCCGAGCTGATGCGCGGCGACGTGGACGGGCGCGATGTATCGGTCCGCTACGACATTCACGACCCGTCGTTTGTGCTGGTCTACACGCTGAGCGGCGAATACGTCTGCGAAGCCCAGTTTGAGGCAAGCCGCCGCGCCTTCTTCCCCACGCCGGTCATCGAGATGGCCAAGGCCAAGCGGGCCGCAGCCCGTATCAAGCTGCGCGAGCAGCAGATCGACCTGGCGCTGCGGGAGCTCCATCCGACGGTGGATGCCGCACGCAACAACGTTTACCTGTCAGGGCCAGCCGCCGCCGAGGCGCTGCCCTTCGTGGAGGTGCTCCCCTCCTCCCCTCCCCCTCTTGCCTCCACGGGCGAGGCCGCGCACGTGCAAACCGCAGGGCTTGCGCCTACGGATGCGACCTCGGACAGGCCTTTCTTCGACACGCAAAGCGACCGCTACGAGTGGCTCATGGGCCACCGCGCCGCCTGGTCGGCGCAGGACGCCGAGTGGCTGCACGTTTACGTGGCGGGGGACGACTACGAGGGCCTGGCCGATTACTACGCGGCGCGGGGCCTGGGCTGGGGCGATGCCGACGAGGCGCCGGTTTTTAAGAGTGCTCTGTGACGGTTGCCGCCGCCACAGAGCGTGTTTGAGTGATTTTGCTGGACCCAAACGGAGGGAAATGTATCGTGAAAAAAGGCTTTGTCAAAACCGAGAACTTCAAGCGCTTGGCCGAAGCGCAAAAGCTGGTGGAGCGCAGGGGCGCCCGTGAAGCTGGGCTGGTACTGGTCAAGGGCCACTATGGCATCGGCAAGTCCGAACTGACCGAGCGCTGGGCAGCCGACAGTGGCTGGGTGTTCGTACGCGCCAAAGTGACCTGGACCAAGCGCGCCCTGCTCGATGAGCTGGCCGACAAGATGGGGCTGTCCAAGGTGGGGCGCAACCAGGAGGTGCAGGCCCGCATCATCGGCAAGCTGGCGGTCGACATGGTCCCGATGATCGTGGATGAGGCCGACTTCCTGGTGGGTTCGAGCGCCAGTTTGCTGGAGGTGATCCGCGACATCACGGACCTGACGGGCACCATGTGCTTCTTGGTCGGCATGGAGCACTTCCCGCTCAAGATCGCGCGCCACGGGCACATTGCCAGCCGCGTTGCCAAGGTGGTCGAGCTGCTGCCCCTGTCGCTGGCGGACGTGCGCGCCACGGTGGCGGCCAAGAGCGAGGTGCCGATTGCCGACGAGGTGCTGCCCGAGCTGCTGAGCCAGGCGAGCGGGCGCATGCGCCTGGTGCTCAATGCCATTGCCAACATCGAGCAGTGGGCACAGGCCAATAGCTGGGCAACGGTGGGCGCAGAGCACATCAAGGGCCGCGCGCTGTGCACCGAGTTTTCGGGCGTGCAGCTGGGCCGCCGCAGGAGCGCTGCTGAATGAAGCCCGCCTTCTGGTTCGTTCCGGTGGTGCTGCTCGCCCTTGGGCGCCAGTTTTCGCGCCGCGAGCATCCCTTCACCATTGACCAGCTTTTGTCCTGGGCGCCGGAGCTGGGTAAAAGCGGCGCAGCGCGCTGCGCTTGCAAAACATTGGCGCGCAGCGGCCTGTTGGTGCGCGCGCCGGATGCGCCGCTTCCCGATGCCGGCCGCCGGCCCTCGAACCCCAGCACCTGGCGCCTGACTGCCAATGGCATCCAAGCCTGCCGCGCGGCCGTGCAAGAGGCAGGCAAGCAAGCACGCATCACCACGCTCAAGGCCACCAATCGCAAGCGTATCGGCAGCACGCTCTATGGGCGCCTGTGGAACCTGCTGCGCAACCGCAAGCACCTCACTGCCGAAGAGGCTGTTGCCACCTTGGCCGATGCCGGCGATGAGACGCAGCGCCTGCTGCGCAGTGCCTCTGGCTACTTGAGCGCCTGGCAGCTTGCGTTCCCCGAGCACATCCAGGTCAGCGCCCGCCGCGTCAACGGCTTCAAGCGCTACGTGGTGGTGCAAGACCCAGGCCCCACGCCGCCGCCCGCCAGGCGGGCAGCGCAGGAGGCCGCCGCGCAATGACGCTCCCTTACCAGCAAGAGCCATGGTTTGCCCTTCTCCTCTCGCGCACCAAAGACGCGCCCCGCATCCAGGTTGCCAGGCAGCTGGGCATCAGCCCGGCCGCGCTCAGCCAGGTGCTCAACGCGAGCGGCGAGTACGGCAAGGGCACGGCCAGCACCCGCCGCATTGCCGACCGGGTGGAGCACACCTTTGGCCGCTATGTCTGTCCACACCTCACGGCCGAGGCCGGTGGCGAGCCGCAGGTGATCACCGCCGAGCAGTGCCGCGCCTTTGCCCACCGCCCGGCGCCCACCGGCAGCCCGCGCGACATGCAGCACTGGCAGGCCTGCCGCCAATGCCCGCACAAGGCCGCGAGCGCGCCGCCCGTGCCGCGCGAGCCCCAGCCACGCAAGAAATCCGTTCCGAAACAGGAGGCCCCTTGAATACTTTAAAGACTCTCGCCCTCGGCGGCCCGGTGGGCCTGGCCCATGCGCTGCGCGAAGCCTGGCTGGCGCGCCGCATGCACCGCATCTGCACCTTCATGGACCGCGAGCGTGCCCTGCACCGAGCGCACATGGCGCAGTTGCGCGCCGAGCTCAGCGCGCTGGCGCAGCGCCAGGCCAGCAGTGCGCAGCGCGCCGCGCGGTACTGGAGGACGCTGTCATGAGTGCCCAGGTCATTCACCTGGCCGTGCCCATGCCCGAGGCCTGCTACCAGCGCCCGCCGCTGCGCTGGATCACGCGCCGCGCGCGCCGCCTCGAACGCGCCTTCCATTGCTCGCGCCGCATCGCGATCTACGAGGCCGCGCTCGACTATGCGTGCTTCACGGGCATGCACCGCGACCGTCTGCTGCAGCTCATCACGCGGGAGAGCCACCATGGATGAGCAAGGCATCACCATCGATTGCCGGGTGCTCTGGCAATTCATCGTGCGCGACCGGGGCTGGTGGGGCGTGCTACGCCTGACGCGCGAATGGACACCGACCTATTCGCTCGGCCAGGTCGAGGGCCATCTGGCGGCGCTCAAGAAGGGCGGTTTTCTGGCGGCGCGCGAGCACGCCCGCTACGGCACGATTTATGGCTTCAACGCCGACTGCAAGCCGCTGCCTGGCATGGAGCACTTCGTGCGCGCGGCGGCATCGGGTGCACCGCAGGTTGGCGAAGTCGTGCCGCCCGCGCGGCCCGATCTGATGAGCGGCCACTACCACCCCCCACAGGGGTCGTACCGCGCCGGGGCCTTCGACTACGCCGCCTGCCCGAGCCTGCACATGGGCAAACGGCGGGAGTACCGGAGCGATACGCCATGACCGGCTTCACGCACGACCACATGGCCGAGGTGCACGACCTCGCCACCAAGACCCGCGCATTTGTGCGCCAGGCCAGCTCGCCCGAAGTGGCGCTCAACGCCGTGCTGACAGCCTACCTCAACACCGCCGCCGACGCCGGCGTGCTGCAGAGCGTGCCCGGCGCGGGCCTGGCGCTTGGCGCTGCGGCCGAGCAGCTCCTCGCGCTGCGGGGCGAGAAGCCCTGCGTTCACCACTGATTTCACCCACCACCAAGGAAAGCCGACCATGGCCACCAAACTGAAAGCCAAAGCCAAGATTTACGCGCCCCAGTCCACGAACGACTGCGCGGCAGACATCAAGAAACTGGGTGACCTGCAGCGCGAGTTCGAGCGCCAGCGGGCCGACATGAACGACCAGATCGCGGCGATCACTCGCACGTTCCAGCCCGAGCTCGAAGCGATCTCGGAACGTATCGGGCTGCTGCAGTCGGGCGTGCAGACGTTCTGCGAGGCGCACCGAGACGAGTTGACGAACGCGGGCAAGGTCAAGACCGCGAACTTCATCACCGGCGAGGTGCAGTGGCGCCAGCGCCCGCCCAGCGTGAGCGTGCGTGGCACCGAGGCGGTGATAGAGACGCTCAAGAAGCTGGGCCTCTCGCGCTTTGTGCGGGCCAAGGAGGAGGTGAACAAGGAAGCAATCCTCAACGACCCCGCTGAGGTGCGCGGCGTGGCCGGCATCAACGTGGTCACGGGTGTCGAGGACTTCGTGATCACGCCCTTCGAGGTGGAGGCGCAAGCGCAATGAGCACGCACGTCACAGCCACCATTGGCGACGTCGTCAGCTCGGTCTTGTCATCCGACGCGGGCGGTCGACTCAACAAACGCCAAGCAGGCGACGCAGTGCACCTCGCGCTGCGCACCGTCATCGGCCTCCGCTGCCTGGGCGGCAATACCTTGGACATCGACCTGGGCAACGGCCACTTCCTGAACTGCAGCCTCAAGCGGGCAGTTGGTGCCACCGACGTTTAAAGGAGGCCACCATGCAGCACATTGAAATGCTCTCCGCAGCACTGGGCCTGCTCGGCGCGGCCCTGCTCGCTTCGCGCAGCCGCTGGGCGGGCTGGGCTTTCGTGGCATGGCTCATCAGCAACATCGGCTGGATCGTGTTCGGTGCTGGCAACCAGCACTGGTTCTTCATCGCCCAGCAGGTGGGTTTCACCGCCACCTCAGTGCTGGGCATCTGGGCCTGGCTTATTCACCCGGCGCTGCGCAACTCTGACCGCGCTGCCGACGAACTCGAAAGGCTCGCCGAGCGCGCTCGCGAGCACATCGATCTGGCGCTGGAGATCGACTTCGTCTCCCTGGTGCAGGGGTCGTTCGTCACGCACACCTCGGCGCCGGTCACCCTCGAATGCCTGGAGTCGATCTACGCCATGGGCGAGGCGCAGGGCCGCGTGCTGGAGCGCTACCGCGCGGGGAGCAGGGCATGAACAAGTTTGCCGAAAGGTCCGCCATGAACACATATACCCCGCGCGAAGGCTCTGTTGCCTGCAAGACGATTCAATTCCTGCAGGCCAACACCGAAGAGCAGCTCGACGCCGACATCATCGCCGCAAAGTTCGACTGCGACCGGCGCAACGTCCACACACTTCTCGGCCCAGCCGTGCAGGCCGGGCTGCTGGTGCGCGCCGAAGACCCGTCCAGCGGCGAGCTGGTGTACGGCGCGGGCCCGGGCACCGCGCCGGCGCCCGAGCGCCCCCCCGCGAGCGGCTTTCATGGGTGGCTGGAGCGCAAGGGCCAGCCATCGGCCGAGGGCCGCCCGAAGCACCGCGGTTCACCCCCCCCCCCCCCCGCGCCGGCGACCCGCCGCAGCACCCCGTTCTGGATCGACCCTGCCACGGTGCAGATCGACAAGGGCGTGGCGATGCCGGGGCGCGGCAAGTCCATCGACTGGACGCCGCTGCTCGACCGGCTGGAAGTGGGCGACTCGTTCCTACTGCCCCAGGGGGCCAAGTCGGCCATCGGTACGGCCATGAAAGCATTCAAGGACGCGTCAGGCAGAAGCCTGGCGAGCCGCAAGGTCGAGGGCGGCATTCGGGTGTGGAGGGTGGCGTGAAGAAGCACGTTTTCAGAATGCCGCTCATGGGCCGGAGGTCTACGGCCATCGTGACGGGCTGGCTGCTGGCCTGCGGCGCGGTCGTGCACCGCAGCTTCTTCGATAGCGGCCAGAGCGATAACCACTGGACGGTCTCCGATTCCGTGTCGGGCGGCCGCATCTGCTCTGGCTTGTCGATGGGTGATGCAGTCCGCAGGTACCGCGCGCTGGTCGCGTCCTACGGTGCGGACTATCCCGAGGTGCTGGCGCTTACACGCCAGAAATTCCTTCGGACGTTGGCTGCGGAAATGGGAACACGATGACGATCCGCCATCACATCGGCACCATCGTGCTCATCCTGTGGCTGCTCGGCGTGCTGGACGTCATCGACGTCCGCCTATGCGTCGGGGTAATCGGCACCTGCAACGCGCAACGAACGGTAGCGGGGACCGTATGACCAACCTGAATCCCCTCATCAGTTCCCAGCGCTACCTGAACGACGCAACCGTGGCCCGAAAGGCGCAGACCTTCAAGGTGTTCGTGGTCAACGTCATCAAGGTGGTGTTGCGCGGGCGGCCCTACCGCGTCCTGGTAGACGGGCACCACAACCTGGCCGCTGCGAGATTGGCAGGCGTGGAGCCGACCTGGCGCGGCGCGCCCAAGAAGCTGCAGCGCATCATCGACACGACGCCAGCGGCCGAGTTCGAGCGCTTCCTCATCAACAACCTGACCGACTCGGACTGGTACTACGTCGATACCGGCGCTGTCGTTCCCGAGCTGCTCGACATCGAACGGAGGGCAGCATGACCCCGACCACCCGCCGCCCCTTTACAGCCCACACCAATGAGGGCGCCGTTGAGGCCCAGCGCAAGCGCGAGCTTGGCCACATCCACCAGGGCAAGGCCGCCCTGGGCTGGAGCGACGACGACTACCGCTACCACCTGCGCGAGTTGACCGGCAAGGCCAGCGCCGCCGATCTCGACCTTGCGGGCCGCCGAAAAGTGCTGATGCACATGGAAACCCTGGGCTACGCGCCCAAGGCGGCCAAGTTCCAACCCTTCGACCAGGCCGCCAAGATCAAGTGGCTCTGGCGCAAGATCGGCGAGGCCGGTGGCCTGCGCGACGCCAGCCCTGCCGCCCTGCTCACCTTCGTCGGCCACTCGACAGGCACAGGTGTCTCCGACGTCAAGTTCTTGCCCACCACCGAGGCCTCCAAGGTCATAGAGGCCCTCAAGGCCATGCTGGACCGCGCCAAGCGGGCGCAGGGCGCCTGATCACAATGGCTCCGAGCCCCGCCGCCATCCCCACAGACCTCCTGCCGTCCCTGCTGCAGGACATCGTGCGCCTGATCGGCCTGGAGCCCACCATGGCCTTGGTCACGCACTCAGGTGGGCTGCGCATCTATATCCCCACGCCCGAGCGCGCCGGCCCCGAGCATCCATTCGCAAACGTCATCGGTCTGGACAATCTTTTAAAGCTGGCCGGCGAATACGGCGGCCTGCCCCACTTCCAGCTTCCCAAGGCCGAGAAGGCCCTCATCGCGGTGCGCAACGCCCGCATCGCCCAGGCTTACAGCACGCACAAGACGGCCCGCGAGCTGGCCGCAGAACACGGTCTCACCGAGGGCCAGATCGTCCGCATCGTAGCGGCCATGGGCGCCACGGCGCCTGTGGATAGAAGGCAAACCGCGCTGTTTTAAATGCAGGAATGGCGGGTTTAAAGACGTCCGACCTCACGCAGGTCGGACGTTGTGGACAACTTTGGCGAGGCATCCAATAACCCATTGATTTCATTGGACTATTTCGAGGTCGAACGCAATCGCGACGTCCACCCTCGAAATGTCCGACCTCGCGCCAGGCGGTCTGGGCGCCTATTCGGCCCGCCCACGAACCCACCAATCCGGCGCTTCTCCAATGAAAACGGGGCTACAAGGCCCCGAAACCACTTCCCGCCACCCTGGGCCCATCCCAGCCCGCGTTTGGCCCATTCCGGCCGTTCTGGCGCCCCGGCCCGCCCATTTAGCGCCAAACCGCGCGGCAACGTCCAGCACCCCAAAATCCCCCGCAAACCCGCGCCAGCATTAGCGATGCCCAAAATTATCCACAGCCCCCGGCCGTGCCAATTCGATCAGTCCCCCACTCGCCTGTGCGTCAGCACCCAAACCCTGGATCTGCACCACCCGCTGCGGGAAGGGAATATCGATGCCATGCGCGCGCAGCGCCCGCAAAATGGCGAGGTTGATATCCGAGCGCAGCGACAGCGTGCCGTTTTCTGGGTCCACGATCCAGAAACCCAGCGTGAACTCCAGCCCATCGGCGCCAAAGGCCGACAGCGCAGCCGAAGGGCCAGGATCCTTGAGCACGCGCGGGCTGGCAAAAGCCGCCTCGCACAGCAAGCGCATGACCAGATCGACGTCGCTGTCGTAGCCCACACTCACCACCGTGGACTGCCAGACGCGCGGATCCGCCAACGACAAGTTCTCGACGCGCTGCGAAATCAGCATCTCGTTGGGCACGATGGATTCGCGCCCGCCCGGTGACCGGATCACGGTGTAGCGCCCGGTGATGTCGGTAATGCGCCCTTCGAAACCATCGACCCGCACGTTGTCGCCAATGCGCACGCTGCGCTCGGCGAGGATGACGAAGCCGCTGACATAGTTGGCGGCGAGCTTTTGCAGGCCCAGGCCAATGCCAACGCCCACGGCGCCACCCAGAACCGAAAGCGCCGTCAGGTCAATGCCGGCCGCCGAGAGCGCAAACATCAGCCCGACGAAGAGCAGCAGCGCCCGAATGGCGTTGCTCAGCGCCTTGCGCAGCGAAAGCCCGCTGCCAGTGGCCGAGCGCAGCAGCCAGGCTTCGAGCACGGAAGACACCCACAGCGCTGCCAGTAACACGATGCCAGCCGTGATGGCGCCTTCAAGCACCGTCCGCACCGACATCTCCGAGCTGCCCATCTTCCAGTGAATGCGGTCCAGGGCGTCTAGGACCCGCGGCAGCACCCCCGTCACCCAGAGCACCATGGCCCCCCAGGCCAGCCAGGAAATGGTGCGTTCGATATCGCCCAGCCAATGGGCTTGCGGAAACGCCGCGTGCAGCACCTTGGCGCCCGTGCGAATCACCGCCAGCGACATCAGCGCGGGGATCACCAGGCGAAACGCCGCCAGGGGAATGTGGTCATCCAGCAGATTGCGGGCCACGTAGCCAAAGACCAGCAGCACCAGGGGAAACAGCGCCCCATCAAGCAGCTTCCGTCCAAACAGGATGGAATCGGGGTTGCGTTGCCCGCTCAAACGGCGCAGCAGCGCCACAAACAGCCAGGCCAGCACCAGCGACGCCAGCGCAGCGCCCAATTCGACCAGCACCGTAGGCTGGGTCAGTGCAACCAGCTTGCGGCCCAGTTCATCGAGCAGCGGGCCTTTTTCGGTCATCAGACTTTCCAGTCCGGTTTGCGTTTTTCAGCGAAGGCACGTGCGCCTTCCTGGGCAGCTTCGTCCATCATGTTCACGGCCATGGTCTGGCCGGCGATCTGGTAGGCGGCTTCGAGGCCCAGCTCACGCTGGCGGTACACCAAGGCCTTGCCCATGGCGACGGCAGCGCGGGGCTTCTCGACAATGGACTGCACCAGGCGCTCGACCTCGGCGTCCAGCGCGTCAAGGGGCACCACGCGGTTGACCAGGCCCTCGCGCAGCGCCGTCTGCGCGTCAATAAAGTCGCCCGTGAGCAGCATTTCCATGGCGCGCTTGGCCGGCACGTTGCGCACCAGCGGCACGCTGGGCGTGGCGCAGAACAGGCCGTAGTGGATGCCGCTGGTGGCAAACGTGGCACCCTCGGCCGCCACGGCCAGATCGCATTGGGCGACCAGCTGGCAGCCCGCTGCCGTGGCCATGCCGTGCACCCGCGCAATCACTGGCACCGGGAGCTGATGGAGGGACAGCATCATGCGGCTGCACTGGGTAAAGAGCTGCTGGTACCAGGCCAGATCGGGGTGCGCCGCCATGTCCTTGAGGTTGTGGCCAGCGCAAAAGGCCTTGCCGGCACCGGCCAGCACCACCACCCGCACCGCGTCATCGCCTGCCAGGCCATTGAGCGCCTCTTGCAGAGCGGCGAGCATCTCAGAGCCCAGCGCATTGAAGCGCGCCGGATCGTTGAGGGTCAGCGTGACGACGCCGCGCGCGTCTTTTGTGACTTGCAGCAAATTGACAGATTCCGACATTGACATACTCCTACCGCGCCGCGCAAGCCGCAGCGTTCAAAAATAGCACAGCGCCCACCAGCGACCGCCGCGCAAGGGCCGCCCCGCCGCGCTGGCGGCATCCCCCTTCCGCGTTGCGCAGCAATGCAAGAGAAGGGGGAAGCGGCGCAGCCGCTCAGGGGGTTGTTCACAAATCCGCAAGCACGCGCAGATGGGCCTCTACACTCAAGGCCAGCGCGCGCATCACGTAGCCGCCTTCCAGGCACGAGACGATACGGCCATTGCAAAAACGGCGCGCCACATCCTTGATGCGCTGGGTAATCCAGGCGTAGTCTTGCTCGGTCAGGCCCATCTGGCCCATGTCGTCGTCGCGGTGGGCGTCGAAGCCGGCGCTGATGAAAATCATCTCGGGCTTGAAGGCTTCCAGTCGCGGAATCCACATGATCTCGATGAGCTCGCGTACTTCCATGCCCTTGGTATAGGCCGGCACGGGCACATTGACCATGTTGGCCGCTGGCGACTGGTCTCCGCTGTAGGGGTAGAACGGGTGCTGGAAGAAACTCACCATCAGCGCGCGCTCGTCCCCCGCGAGGATGTTCTCGGTCCCGTTGCCATGGTGCACGTCGAAATCGACCACGGCCACGCGCTTGAGCTGGTGGCGCTCCAGCGCATATTTGGCCGCTATCGCCACGTTGTTGAAAAAGCAGAACCCCATGGCCTTGTCGCGGCAGGCATGGTGGCCCGGCGGGCGTATGGCGCAAAAGGCGTTTTCCAGCTCTCCCGCTATCACCGCATCGGTAGCGGCCATGGCCGCGCCGGCGGAGCGCAGCGCGGCCTTCCAGGTGTGCACGTTGATGGAAGTGTCGGGGTCCATCTGGGTGTGCGAGGGGCCGCCCGCGTCCATTTCCTCGCGCAGCCAGTCGGTCAGGCCGCGCAGCGAGGCGATATGCAACCGCGTGTGCGCCAGTTCGATGTCGGCCAGGGCGGCTTCCGGCGCTTCAAAGTGCTCCAGCGCATCGGACACTCCGGTGATCAAGAGCCGGTCTTCAATGGCATCGAGCCGCTCGGGGCATTCGGGATGGCCAGGGCCCATCTCGTGCTTTTTGCAATCACGGTGGGTGAAATAACCCGTCTTGCCCATACTTTTGTCTCCCCGCTCGAGTCTGCTGCGGTTTTTCGGATAACGTCACGGGATGCAAGCGCAGCCCAAAATTCAGTCGATTCTTGATCAGCTTAACACGGTGATTGTGGGCAAAACGGCCCGCGTGCAGGACTGCGTGGCCTGCCTGCTCGCTGGCGGCCATCTGCTCATCGAAGACGTGCCCGGCGTCGGCAAAACCACGCTGGCGCACGCGCTGGCCCACACCTTCGGCCTGCAGTTTTCACGCGTGCAGTTCACCGCCGACCTGATGCCCAGCGACCTGCTCGGCGTCTCGGTCTACGAGCGCGAGCGTGAAGGCTTTGTTTTTCACCCCGGCCCGGTGTTCACCCAGGTGCTGCTGGCCGATGAGATCAACCGCGCCAGCCCCCGCACGCAGAGTGCGCTGCTCGAAGCCATGGAGGAAAAGCAGGTCAGCGTCGAAGGCGAAACCCGCGCCCTGCCCCAGCCCTTCTTCGTCATCGCGACGCAGAACCCGCACGACCAGATCGGCACTTACCTGCTGCCGGAGTCGCAGCTCGACCGCTTTTTGATGCGCATCTCGCTGGGCTACCCCGACCGCGCGGCCGAGCGCCTGCTGCTGTCGGGCGAGGACCGGCGCGAGATGGCGAGCAGCATGCTGCCGCTGCTGTCGGGCGAAGACCTGGCCGCGCTGCAGCGCCAGGTGCAGGCGGTGCATGTGTCCGAGCCGCTGCTGGCCTATGTGCAGGATTTGATTGCCGCCACGCGCTCGGGCCGCTGGTTCCTGCAGGGCCTCTCGCCGCGCGCCGGTATTGCCCTGGTGCGCGCGGCCAAGGCGCAGGCCTTGATCTGCGGACGCGACTACGTGGCGCCCGACGACGTGCAAGCCATCCTGCCGCAGACCATTGCGCACCGCCTGGTGCCCGTGGGCGATGCGGGCCGGGGCGCCATCGAGCAGGTGCGCGCCATGGTGGAAGCCATTCCCCTCCCCTGAAAAGGCGCTTGTCCGTGCCAGATCTGGCTGCCGCTCGCACCCCCCTCCACCTGGCCGCGCGCCTGAACCCGGCGGCCATGGTGCGGCGGCGCTTTCGCGCCTGGTGGATGGCGCGCCTGCCGCGCACCGACACCACGTTGCTGACGCAGCGCAACGTCTACATCCTGCCCACGGGGGCGGGCTGGATGCTGGCGCTGACGCTGCTGGTGCTGCTGGTGGCGTCCATCAACTTCCAACTGAATTTGGGCTATTTGCTCACCTTTCTGCTGGCCGGCAGCGCCGTGGCCGGCATGCATGTCTGCCACGCCACGCTGCGCGGCTTGTCCTTGCACCTCAAAACGCCCACACCGCACTTTGCCGGCGACAGCGCGGCGCTGGAGGTGCAGCTCAGCAGCGACCGACGTACACCGCGCATGGCCATCGCACTGGCGGTGCAAGGCAGCGGCCAATGGGCCTGGACGGATGTGCCGGCCCAGGGAACAGCCGTGGTCCAGGTGGCGTTCGCGCCGGCGCAGCGCGGCCTGCACGATGTGCCGGCGCTGACCGCCGAGACACGTTTTCCGCTCGGCACCTTTCGGGTCTGGACCGTGTGGCGGCCAGCGGCGCAGGTGCTGGTCTACCCCGCTCCAGAACCGCACGCTCCGGCACTGCCCGCAGGGGAGAGCGTGGGAGGCGATGCGCCGAGTACGCAGATGGCAGGCAGCGGCGAATTCGATGGCGTGCGCGCCTACCGCCGCGGTGACCCGCAAAAGCTTGTCGTCTGGAAGAAAGCCGCCCAGGCCATGGCCAGCGGCAGTGACGCGCTGGTTAGCCGCGACACCCAGCAAAGCCAGCGCAGCGAGCTCTGGCTGGAGCCTGGCCGCACCGGCCTGGCCGACCCCGAAGCGCGCATTGCCCGGCTCACCGCCTGGGTGCTGCAGGCCGACCGGCTGGGCCTGCGCTACGGCCTGCGCCTTGCGGGCGCCAGCATCGCGCAGGGCAGCGGCGCGGCGCAGCGCCTGCGCTGCCTGGAGGCATTGGCGCTGTGCTGATATCCAGCGTAAAAATATGGGTCAAATTGGCCTCTAGCGCTTTATCCATAAGCGCTAATAGCTATTCATTTGATAGTGAAATGGCGCCCGCATGAACCTGCGCACCAAGCTTGTGAACCTACCGCGCGAAGCGCGCGACACGCTGTTCCTGCTGGCCGTGATCGGCTGCGTGCTGCTGCCGCTGTTCCCGCATTTGCCCATCTGGGCCGGGGTGTTTGCCAGCCTGCTGCTGCTCTGGCGCGCGGGCCTGGCGCTGGGGGCGCGCAAGCTGCCCACCCGATGGCTGCTGTTCGTGCTGCTGGTACTGGCTGTGGGCGCCACTTTGGCGAGTTTTCACACCATCCTCGGGCGCGAGGCGGGTGTCACGCTGATTGCCATGCTGCTGGCGCTCAAGACCTTGGAAGCGCGTGCGCGGCGCGACGCCATGGTGATCTTCTTCCTGGGCTTCTTCACGATGCTCAGCAACTTCTTCTTCTCCCAGTCGCTGCCCACCGCAGCGGCCATGCTGGTGGCCCTCATCGGCCTGCTGACGGCGCTGGTCAATGCGCACATGCCGGTGGGACGCCCGCCGCTGACGCTGGCGCTGCGCTCGGCCGCGCGCATGGCGCTCTTCGGTGCGCCGGTGATGGTGGCGCTGTTCATGCTCTTCCCCCGCATGGCGCCGCTCTGGGGACTTCCTGGCGACCAGCTCTCGGGGCGCAGCGGCCTCTCGGGCAGCATGCGGGTGGGCAGCATGGCGGAGATCGCGCTGGACGACAGCGTGGCCCTGCGCGTGCGCTTTGACGGGCCAGCCAGCGCGCTACCACCGCAATCGGCAATGTACTTTCGCGGCCCGGTGCTCTCGGACTTCGACGGCCACGAATGGCAGGCACTGCCGATCCGCGACAGCCAAGCGACCCCCTCACACCTGCAGGTCCAAGGCACGGCGGTGCACTACGAAGCCACGCTGGAGCCCAGCCAGCGTCCCTGGCTGCTGTTGCTGGACGCCTCGCCCGAGGGCCCGCAGGCAGAGGGCCTTCGGGCCTATAGGGCGCGCGATCTTGAGTGGATGGCCGCGCGCCCGATCACCGAGGTGCTGCGCTACCGCGCCACCAGCTACCCGCAGTTCCGCCACGGACCGCTCGCGGCCAGCCACGAATTGCGCTTGCTGACCCAGCTGCCCGCCGGCTTCAACCCGCGCACCAAGGCATTGGCCGAGCAGTTGCGCGCCGACCCAGCGGTGGCCGCAGGCGGTACGCAGGCACTGGTGGACGCCGTGCTCACGCGGCTGCGCACCGGCGGCTACGAGTACACGCTGGAGCCCGGTGTCTACGGCGAGAACACGGCTGACGAATTCTGGTTCGACCGCAAGGCGGGTTTTTGCGAGCACATCGCCTCGTCCTTTGTCATCCTGATGCGGGCGGCCGGCGTGCCGGCGCGCATCGTCACCGGCTACCAGGGTGGCGAGCGCAACCCCATCGACGGCTACTGGACGGTACGCCAGAGCGATGCCCACGCCTGGGCCGAGGTGTGGATCGAAGGCCGCGGCTGGGTGCGCGTGGACCCCACAGGCGCCGTCTCGCCCGGCCGGATTGGCCAGTTGACCCGCCTGCGCGCACCGCGTGGGGCGTTTGGCAGCGCGGTGGACAGCGTCATCAGCCCGGGGATGGCGCAGCAGCTGCGCGCCGTCTGGGAGGCGGCCAACAACCGCTGGAACCAGTGGGTGCTGAACTACACGCAAACCCGCCAGCTCGACATGCTCAAGGCCATGGGCTTCGACGCACCCGACTGGCAGGATCTGGTCAACCTGCTCGCCGGCCTGGTGGTGGCCGCCGCCGTGGGCGGCGCCCTGTGGTCGGCGTGGGAGCGGCTGCAGCACGACCCCTGGCTGCGCCTGCTCGCCCAGGCCCGCCAGCGCCTGGCGCGGGCGGGGCTCGACCTCCCCACGCACCTGCCCCCGCGCTCCATGGCCGAGGCTGTGCGCGCCCATTTTGGCGCCGCCGGCGAGCCGCTGGCCCAATGGCTGCTGGACCTTGAAACCCAGCGCTACGCAGCGCACGGCGACACCCCCGCGCCAAGCCTGAAACCGTTGCGCCGCCGCTTTGCTACCCTGGCGCTGCCCACGCCTTCTGCCTGATCTGCATGCTCCATTTTCCGAAATTTGCTCTTATTTTTGTAGCTTGTTGCGCAATACCAGTAAGCGCTACAGCCCAAAAACACCCAAAAAAACGCGCTCCAGTGGCCGCCGAAGCCCAAGCCCCAGCGGAGAGCTTGCTGTACGCCAGCCGCCCCGATGCCATGCAGTTTGCCGACGACCTGGCCGAGCGGCGCGACCTCGATCCGGCCTGGGTACGCGCGGTGATCGGCCGTGCGCGCTTTCTGCCCCAGGTGCCGCGCCTGATGCTGCCGGCGCCGCGCGGTACGGCCAAGAACTGGAGCGCCTACCGTGCGCGCTTTGTCGAGCCGGTGCGCATCCGGGCCGGGGTGCGGTTCTGGAACGACAACGCCGACGCACTGGCCCAAGCCGAGCAGGAATACGGCGTGCCAGCGGAGATCATCGTCGGCATCCTGGGGGTGGAAACGCTCTACGGCCAGCACATGGGCAAGCTCCGCGTGATCGACGCGCTTGCCACGCTATCCTTTGATTTCCCCAGCGCCCACCCGCGCGCCACCGAACGCCAGCAGTATTTTCGCAGCGAACTCGAGCAGTACCTGAGCCTTATCTACCGCAGCGGCGCCGACCCTTTCGACGCGCGCGGCAGCTATGCCGGCGCCATGGGCCTGGGGCAGTTCATGCCATCGAGCTGGGCGCGCTGGGCGGTGGACTTTGACCGCGACGGCCACATCGACCTGTTTGACAGCCCCGCCGATGCCATTGGCTCCGTGGCCAATTATTTTGTTGCCCATGGCTGGACTGCAGGGCTGCCCACCCATTTCCCGGTGCACCTGGACGCTGCGCGGCTGGACCTCGACGCCCTGCTCGCCCCCGACATCCTGCCCACCTTCAGCGTGGCTGCCATGGCCGCCAAGGGTGCCATGGTGGACGGCGCGGGCGCGGCCTATGGCGGCAAGCTGGCGCTGATCGAACTGGAAAACGGCGGCGATGCGCCCACCTTTGTGGCCGGCACCGACAACTTCTATGCGGTCACGCGCTACAACTGGTCGAGCTACTACGCCATGGCCGTTATCGAGCTCGGCCAGGCGGTGGCCGCGGCGCGTGGTGGCGAGAGCCTTCGCAGCCAATAATCCCGCGCAGAGAAAACCGCCCAGCCACCAGGAGAACTTCCATGTCGATCAAGCAGCTTTCCGGGCTGGACGCGAGCTTTCTGTACCTGGAGACACCCGAAATGCCCATGCACGTGGGCGCCATGCATCTGCTCGAACTCCCCAAGGGCTTTCGTGGCCGCTATGTGAACGCGCTGCGCCGCCTCTACGCGGCGCGCATGCCGGCCACACCTGCGCTGCGCCGGCGGCTGTGGTGGATGCCCCTCAACCTGGCCAACCCGGCCTGGGTCGATGCAGAGCCGGATCTGCGCTACCACATCGTCGAGCACCAACTGCCCAGCCGCAAAAAGGGCGGCACGCCCCCAGATGCCCGCACGCTGCTGGAAGAAGCCGTCTCCCAACTGCACCCGCAACTGCTGGACCGCAGCAAACCGCTGTGGCGCATGCACGTCATCGAAGGCCTGCCACGCAGTGCGCGCGGCTGCAAACAAGTGGGCGTGCTCTCCCAGGTTCACCACGCCGCAGTCGATGGCCAGGCGGCCGTCGCCCTGGGCAACGTGCTGTTCGACACCACGCCAGAACCGCGCCAGATCGAAATACGCCCATCCAGACGCAGCAAAACCTTCCGCATCGGCATGGTCGAAATGCTGCGCGGGGCCCTTGGCAACGAGGCCGGCCAGGTCATGCACCTGGTGCGCGCACTGCCGGCCACCCTCGGCACGGTGGCGGGCGCGGCCAGGGGCACACTCAGCCTCAAAAAGCTGCTGGGCAAGGGCTCCGGCAATGTCACGCTGGCGCCCGCCACGCCGATGAATGTGTCGGTGACCCCGGCGCGGGCCTTTGCCTCGGCCAGCGTGCCGCTCTCGGAACTCAAGGCCCTGGGCCAGGCCCATGGCGCCACGCTCAATGATCTGGTGCTCATGCTGTGCGCTGGCGCGCTGCGCAGCTACCTGTTGCAACACCAGCACCTGCCGCGCAAAAGCCTGGTGGCGGCGGTACCGATCTCGCTGCGCCCGGCGGGCGATACGCGCTCCGACAACCAGGCCTCGATGAGCCTGATCAGCCTGGGCACGCACCTGGCCGATCCGGGAAAACGCCTGGCACACATCCGCACGGCGAGCCAGGCGATGAAGACGACCATGGGCCAGATGAAAAGCATCCTGCCCACCGATTTCCCCTCGATCGGCATCCCCTGGCTGATGCAGGCGGCCGCCTCGCTCTACGGCAAGGCCCGGGTGGCGGAGCGCTTGCCACAGGTGGCCAACGTGGTGATCTCCAACGTGCCCGGCCCGCAGGTGCCGATCTACCTGGCCGGCGCGCGCGTGCTGGCCAACTGCCCCACCAGCATCGTCGTGCATGGGCTGGCCCTGAACATCACGGTGCAGAGCTTCGACGCGCACATGGATTTCGGCCTGATGGCCGACGCGGCCGCCCTGCCCGACGTCAAAGCCCTGGCACTGGCGCTCGATGCGGCGATGCAAGAGCTGCGGGCATTGCCAGTGCCCGCCAAAGCTGCTGCCGCGGCAAAAACGCAGCACACGCCCAAAAAGGTCGCGTTCAACCCCAACGCAACACCGGCGCAAAAAGTGTAGTGTCGCGCACGCGACGCACCGCTCGGGTCACCGCCTATGCCAAGGGTGTCCCCAATCGCTAGGATCTTTTCATGGTGTCTACGCTCTATGCCCGCATCCGGCCCTGCCGCCCTCGCCCGATTCGCCCCGAAGCCGGCGACGACCCCGCCAGTGCGCTGGCCCTGACGGCCCCCAGCCTGTGGCTGTTGATGCTGGAAGCGCGGGCACCGTGGGAAGCCATGGGCCTGGCCGCCGTCTCGCCCTGGCTCTCGAAAATGCCCTCGGGCGATGGCCACCCGGTGCTGGTACTGCCTGGCCTGGGCGCCTCGGACATCAGCACCCTGGCGCTGCGCCGCTTTCTCAAACGCCAAGGCTACAGCGCCCACCCCTGGCAACAGGGCTTGAACCTCGGTCCGCGCGACGGCGTGCTCGACGGCTGCCGCGAGCGCCTGCAGGCGCTCTGCGCAGAGCACGGCGCCCCGGTCAGCATCGTGGGCTGGAGCCTGGGCGGCATCTACGCCCGCGAACTGGCCAAGGAAATGCCCGAGCAGGTGCGCTGCGTCATCACCCTGGGCACCCCGTTTACCGGCCATCCCAAGGCGACGAATGCCTGGCGCTTTTACCGCATGGTCAGCCGCCAGCAAGCGCCCGATGAAGAGCTGCTGGCCGAGGTGCGCAAGCCGCCACCGGTGCCTACCACGTCGATCTACAGCAAGACCGACGGCATCGTCGCCTGGCCCTGCAGCATCAACCCGGCGCGCCATGCGCACACCGAGAACATCGAGGTGCACGCCAGCCACATTGGCATGGGCATGAACCCGCTGGCCATGTACGCCATCGCCGACCGCCTGCGCCAGGATCCGGCGCATTGGAAGCGCTTCGACGTGCAGGGCGCGCGCCGCTGGTTCTTCAAGGTCGCGCACCAGACCGAAGTCGTGGCGCAGTGGTATTGACTTCGGCGACCCCCCTGAGCGGCTTTGCCGCTTCCCCCCTCTCTCAAATCGCTGCGCGATTTGGGAGGGGGGACGCCCCCAGCGCGGCGGGGCGGCCCTTGCGCGGGGGCCGCTGGTATAGGGCGCGCCGGTCTCACGCGCCACTGATGGTGCACAGCGCGCGACGCCGCTGACGCCCCCATGCAAATTCAAGCCAACGGCCTGCGTATCGAGGTCGATGACCAGGGACCGACTGACGGGCCGGTGGTGCTGCTGATCATGGGGCTGGGCATGCAGCTCATTGCCTGGCCACAGGCGCTGGTGCAGGCCTTGACCAGGCGCGGCTTTCGCGTCGTGCGGTTCGACAACCGCGACATCGGGCTGAGCCAGGGTTTTGACCATGCAGGCGTGCCCCATATCGCGGCAGCGGGCCTGCGCCACTGGCTGCACTTGCCGGTGCGCTCGCCCTACAGCCTTGCCGATATGGCGCGCGATGCTTTGGGCGTGCTCGATGCCCTGAGTATTGGGCGTGCCCATGTGTGCGGCGCGTCGATGGGCGGGATGATTGCGCAGCACCTTGCCGCCAGCACCCCAGAGCGCGTCGCCAGCCTGACGCTGATGATGACCAGCAGCGGTGCACGCTCGCTGCCCAAGCCGTCTTGGGCCGTGCAGCGCAAGCTCCTGTCGCGCCCACGGGGCCCAGGACGCGATGCCGCGGTGGACTGGGTCGTCCATGTGCTGCGCACCATCGGCAGCCCCGGCTACCCGGCAGACCCCACTGCGCTGCGGGCGCTGGCGCTTGAGTCGGTGCAGCGCGCCTGGCACCCCGCCGGCTCGGCGCGCCAACTGCTGGCCATCGTGGCCGACGGCGACCGCACGCCGCTGCTGGCCCACATCAGCGCGCCCACGCTCATCGTGCACGGCGCCGACGATCCGCTGCTGCCCCCGGCCTGCGGCCGCCAGTTGGCGCAGCATATCGCCGGCGCGCAAACCGACTTCATTGCCGGCATGGGCCACGACCTGCCGGGCGCACTGCTGGAGCGCTTGGCAGAGGGGATTGCGCAGACTGCCGCCCGCGCAGGCATGAGCGCCTGATGAAACATCCCTAAAACAACTCCTGCTGGGCCCGCAGCGCCGAAGGCTGAAAAAGCGAAACGTCCAGCGCACGGCGTTCCCGCTCATAGCCCAGGCGCTCGCAGGCTTTGTTGAAGCGCTGGCGCAGCAAATCGGCCCAGATGCCCTGCCCCTTCATCCGTGTGGCGAAGTCGGCCTGGTAATCCTTGCCGCCGTGCAGGTCCTGCACCCGCGCCATCACGCGCGCGGCGCGGTCGGGGTAATGCAGGTCGAGCCACTGGCGAAACATGGGCGCCAGTTCCCAGGGCAGGCGCAGCACCTGGTAGAAGGCGCGGCGTGCGCCCGCCTCGTAGGCGGCGGCCAGCACCTGTTCCATGTCGTCGTTGAGGAAAGGAATCTGCGGCGACACGCTCACACCCACCGGCACGCCCGCCTCGGCCAGCGTGCGCAGGGTGCGCAGGCGCCGGTACGGTGCGGCGGCGCGCGGCTCAAGAATGCGCGCAAGTTTCGCGTCCAGCGTGGTGATGGTCACATACACCGCCGCGAGACCCTGCGCACCCATGGGGGCGATCAGATCCAGGTCGCGCTCCACGCCGCTGCCCTTGGTGACGATGGAAAACGGATGCCGGGCGCTGCACAGCACCTCCAGCGCAGCGCGGGTCAACCGCAGTTCGCGCTCCACGGGCTGGTAGGCGTCGGTCACGGTGCCCACGGCAATCATCTCGGGCTGGTAGCGCGGGTGGGCGAGCTCTGCGCGCAACACCTCGGCGAGATTGCGCTTGGCGATCAAGCGCGTTTCAAAATCGAGCCCCGGCGAGAGGCCCAGGTAGCTGTGGCTGGGCCGGGCATAGCAATAGATGCAGCCGTGCTCGCAGCCGCGGTACGGGTTGAGCCCCTGGCTGAAGCCGATGTCGGGCGAATGGTTGCGTGTGATGGCGCTGCGCGCATCCTCAAAACGCACCTGCGTCACGGGCGGTAGCACCTGCGCCCCATTCTGAGCCTCCACCGTGCCCCAGCCGTCATCGAAGGCATCGCGCGTATCGCGCTCGAAACGGTGCGGCTGCCGGTACGCTACGCCACGGCCTTTGAGCGTATGCAGAGGAATCAGGACGTCAGACATGACAATACTGTATATAAAATCAGTATGGTCTGCGCGCCATACCAACCCAGGCAGCAAGCCGCTGTTCACGTCACAATGTCCGGCCCCATTGCCTTCCTTGCGCGCGCTGCGACGCTGCGCGGTATCTGCCCCCCGATTCATGCCTTCGACTGCTTCCACCTCTCCGAACGCCTCCGACAGCATCGTCCGTGTGCGCGGCCTCTCCAAAATCTATGCCGGAGGGTTTCAGGCGCTCAAAAATATTGATCTGGACATCCGGCGCGGTGAAATCTTTGCCCTCCTCGGCCCCAATGGCGCCGGCAAGACCACTTTGATCAGTGTGATCTGCGGCATGAGCAACGCCACCACCGGCACGGTCACGGCCGACGGCCACGACACCGTGCACGACTACCGCGCCGCGCGCGCCACCATCGGCCTGGTGCCCCAGGAGCTGCAGACAGATGCGTTTGAAACCGTCTGGGCCACGGTGAACTTCAGCCGTGGCCTGTTTGGCAAGCCCCCCAACCCGGCGCTGATCGAGAGAATCCTCAAAGACCTCTCGCTCTGGGACAAGAAGGACACCAAAATCCTCGCCCTCTCGGGCGGCATGAAGCGCCGCGTGCTGATCGCCAAGGCGCTGTCGCACGAGCCCAGAATCCTGTTCCTCGACGAACCCAGCGCCGGTGTCGACGTGGAGCTGCGCCACGACATGTGGCGCCTGGTGCGCGCACTGCGGGACGCCGGCACCACCATCATCCTGACCACGCACTACATTGAAGAGGCCGAAGACATGGCCGACCGCATTGGCGTGATCCGCCAGGGCGAGCTGATCGTGGTGGAGGACAAGGACGTGCTGATGCGCAAGCTGGGCAAAAAGCAGCTCACCCTCACCCTACGCCAGCCCATGGAGCAGGTGCCTGCAGCGCTGCAGCGATGGCCGCTGGAGCTGGACAACGGCGGCCAGGCACTCACCTACACCTTTGACTCGCAGCAGGAGGACACCGGCATTGCCGAACTGCTGCGTGCGCTGGCCGCGCAAGGCATTGACTTCAAGGACCTGCACTCCAGCGAGAGCTCGCTCGAAGACATCTTCGTCAGCCTGGTCCACGACACGAAAGCAGCCACCGCATGACCGGCCTGAACATCCATGGCGTGCGCGCCATTTACAAGTTTGAAATGAACCGTGCGTTTCGCACCTGGATGCAGAGCCTGATTGCGCCGGTGCTCTCGACCTCGCTCTATTTCATCGTCTTTGGTTCGGCCATCGGCTCGCGCATGGGCGATATTGGCGGCGTCAGCTACGGCGCCTACATCATCCCTGGCCTCTTGATGCTCTCGCTGCTGTCCGAGAGCATTTCCAACTCGGCCTTTGGCATCTACATGCCCAAATGGTCGGGCACCATCTACGAGCTGCTGAGTGCGCCGGTCAACTGGGTGGAAGTGCTGCTGGGCTACGTGGGCGCGGCAGCCACCAAGTCGCTGATCGTGGGGGTGCTCATTCTGTCCACGGCGCGGTTTTTCGTTCCCTACGAAGTGGCGCACCCGGTGTGGATGGTCGGTTTCCTGATTCTCACGGCCATCACCTTCTGCCTTTTCGGCTTCATCATCGGTCTGTGGGCCGACAGCTTTCAGAAGCTGCAGATCATTCCGTTGCTGGTGATTACGCCGCTGACCTTCCTGGGCGGCGCGTTCTACAGCATCAACATGCTGCCGCCGCTGTGGCAGAAAGTGTCGTTGTTCAACCCGGTGGTTTACCTCATCAGCGGCCTGCGCTGGGCGTTTTACGGCCAGGCGGACGTGAACATTGGTGCCAGCGTGGGCATGACGCTCATATTCATGGCCGCCTGCTTGGCGGTCGTGTGGTGGGTGTTCAAGACGGGGCACCGCATCCGGCGCTGACAACGCCGCTCACACCAGCTTGCGAATCGGCAGGTGGCGCCAGATCTTGCGGTAGTACGTGGACTGCAACAGCAACATGGCGATAAAGGCCACCGGGTAGCCCATCCACACACCGCGCAGGCCAAAGTGCTGGCTCAGCAGCCAGGCGGCCGGCAGCTCGACCAGCGCAATGCATGCAATGGCAATGCCGGTGGGCACCAGCACGGAGCCGCTGGCGCGCATCATTCCCGACAGCGCCGAGGCCATGCCAAAAATCACCGTGCTCCACAGCATGATGTGCAGCAGCTCCTGTGCCACCTCGATCACGGCGGGGTCGGTGATGAAAAAGCCCATCAGCGCGCGCGAGAACAGGTAGCCCAGCAGCACCAGCGCGCCCGTCAGCACCACATTCATCCACAGCGCCGTGCGCACGATGGCGCCCAGCGTGTGCAGGCGCCCGGCACCAATGGCCTGCGCGCCCAGGATGGACGTGGTGATGGCAATCGAGATGGCCGGGAACTGCACATAGGCCACCACCTGGTTCACTGCGCCATAAGCGGCCGTGGCCTGCGAGCCATAGCGGTTGACCAGACCCAGCAAGGCGATTTCAGCCAGCGACACCACGATCATCTGCACCCCCGTGGGCACACCCACCCGCAACACGCCGCGCAGCAAGCCCCAGTCGATGCGCAGATGCGCCGCCAGCGCATGGCCCGGCGCAAGCGGGCTGTGCAGGCGCACCAACCGCCAGCCCAACCAGGTGGTAGCCACGACAAACGAGACCACCGTGGCCGCAGCGCCGCTGGCGACGCCCAGCTGCGGCAAACCTGCCCAGCCGCGAATCAGCGCAGGCGTCAGCACCAAGCCGATCCCGGCCGAAATCAGCAGCGTGTAGAGCGGCGTCACCGTATCGCCCACGCCCCGCAGCATGGCGGTGGCGAGCAAGAACACGAACAGGCCGGGCATGGCAATCAGGATGATGCGGGCGTACTGCGTGGCGTCGTGCAGGATGTCGGCCGGGGTGCCCAGCGCGCGCAGCATGGCGCCGGTGAAGCTCCCACCCAGCACCGCGACCACCAGGCCAAACGCCACGCCTACCGTCAGCGTCGTGCCGGCCACGGCCCGCACCCGCTCCACCTTGCCCGCGCCCCAGGCCTGGCCGATCAGCACCGAGGCGCCCGCGCCCAGGCCAATCATGAAGGCGATGAAGAAAAACATCACCGGGAAAAAGCCCGAAACGGCCGCCAGCGCCTTGACGCCCAGCATCTGCCCCAGGTAGATGTTGTTGAGCGTGCCCGAGAGCGACTGCAAGATATTGCTGGCCAGCATGGGAGCCAGGAACACGGCGAACACGCGCCACAGCGGGCGCGGTGCAGTGTGCGGCGCCGCTTGCGCAGCCGGCATAGCCGAAGCGGCCCGGTCAGGTGGGGCCATGCTCATTGCTCCAGGAAGCAGCGGCCAGGCCCTGCAGATACTCCGCGACGTCGGCAGGCCAGGCCGCCACCAGCGCCGCAAAGCGCTGCGCATCGCCCGCAAACAGCGCACGCGCGGCTTCTTCGAAACCTTCCAGTGAGCCCGCCATGGCGGTCATGAAGCGGTACGCCGCCTCGCGCGCTTCGCGCACCGTGTCGCGCCCGTGGTGAATGCGGCGCGCCTCTTCCACCAGGCGGCGCAGCGCCACCGAGGCGCCGCCGGGCTGGCGGCCGAGCCAGTCCCAGTGGCGCGGTAAGAGCGTGACCTCGCGCGCCACCACGCCCAGCTTGGGCCGGCCGACGCTGCGCGGCGCCTCGGCAGCCATCGGCTCCGGCGCTGGCTCGCGCAGATCAAGGTCAACCAGGGCGCCGCTCGTGTCATCAAAAATCAGCAAGGGCGCACTGCCGCTGTACCGCCTGAGCTGCGCAAAAACCTCTTTTTTGCTGCCCTTGGCGATGCGTTCAACACCAGCGAACGCGGTGAGCGTCGGGTCGGCAGTCGTCATGGATGTGCTCCGTTGTAGCCGCTGTCGCCATGGCAGGGAATTTCTTCCCGCCAAAGCGCAAGCAGGCTGTCGAGTTCAGCCCGGTAATCAAACAGCGGATCGGCCTGCTCCTTGATGCGGTCCACCACGGCAAAGCTGAAGCATTCCGCGCTGTGCGCGATCCAATCGTGCTGCAAAGGCTTGTTGCGGTGGGAGCGCAGGTTCAGCTCGAAGCGCAGACGGTTCATCGCGCCATCGAGGTTGAGGCTGCCACCCACATAGACCCGTCCGTTGATTTGATTGGTGAGGGTAAAGACGCCCGCGGGCAGGCGCGACTCCTTGTAGTGGCGCACCAGCGCGCGGCGCGCTTGGGAAGTGGCGTTGCCAGCCTTGTCGAGCGAGGCCGCTGGCATGGCGGTGTTGCTGGGCATGAATGAAGTCATGCCTTAATTTTACCCGGACAAAACAAGGTAACGCAATATACCCGGATAAAATTCTTCTTAAAACCGCTGCATCTTGCAGCTCGTGGGCTGCTCGGCCTGCGCCGCAGGAATATCGCGCACCACCCGGAACCCATAGCCCGAGCCTTCTACATCGAACGGCACGCCGGGTGTGCCCTGCTTGTCCATCACGCCCACCACCAGCGGCTGCTGGAACTGGTGGTCGGCTGCGCGCATGCTGCCGCTGCGCCCTGCCAGGCTGACCTTCACGCCCTCCAACTGCCTGGCCACGGCGACGGCATCCACGCTGCCCGCGCCCTCCATGGCCTTGGTCAGCGCCTCGATCATCAGCTGCATGCGCATGTGCACATAGTCGTCCTGGGGCTTGGGAAAGCGCTCACGGAAAGATTTGTAGAACGCCGAGCTCTGCGCATCGGGGACATTGGGCATCCAGTCGGCCACCGCCACCACTTTGCCGATACCTGCATCGCCAATGGCGGCTGGGGCGCCCAGTGCGTTGCCGTAAAAGGTGTAGAAGCTGCCGGCGTAGCCCACTTCGCGCGCCGCCTTGACCAGCAAGGTCAGGTCATTGCCCCAGTTGCCGGTGATGACGGCCTGCGCACCGCTGTTCTTGATCTTGACCGCATAAGGGGCAAAGTCCTTCACGCGGCCCACGGGGTGCAACTCGTCGCCCACGATCGCCACGTCCGGCCGCTGCAGCGCAAGCTGGCGGCGGGCCTCCCGCAGCACGGCCTGGCCAAAGCTGTAGTCCTGGCCGATCAGGTAGACGCTCTTGAGCGCCTTGTCGCCCCGCAGCACCTCCATCAGCGCCGCCATGCGCATGTCGGCATGGGCGTCGAAGCGGAAATGCCAGAAACTGCACTTCTCGTTGGTCAGGATGGGGTCCACCGCCGCGTAGTTCAGAAACAGCACGCGTTTGCCCGGCTCGCGCTCGTTGTGCTTGTTGATGGCGTCAATCAACGCCGCCGCTGTAGCAGACGAATTGCCCTGCATCACCACGCGCGCGCCATCGTCAATGGCGGCGCGCAGGGCCGACAGCGCCTCTTCGTTCTGGCCCTTGCTGTCGTAGCGGGTAATCTGCAGCGGCCGCGCACCGCCTGCAGCGGCTGGCAGCACCACGCCACCGTGGGCGTTGACACGCTCGGTCGCCCACAGCAGGTTGCGAAACACCGCCTCGCCCGTGTTGGCAAACGGCCCGGAGAGACTTTCGATCAGCGCCAGTTTGATGGGCACCGTAGCCGTACTGACGGCACTCACCGGGGCATCCTGGGCGTGGGCCATGCCACCGCCGAGGCCCAACAGAGAAGCCAGACCAAGGGCCAAAGCGCCCAATTTCAAGCGCGCGCTGCGAAATTTATTCATCCAGGAATCCTTCTTGAATTTGCCGTGACTGTGCGTATCTCCTTCGGTATGCGGCGAACACACCGGGAGCCGCCCAGTGTAAATGGAGTAAACCCTATGATTTTCGCCCCCAGCTTGCGCCGCGCCAGCTTCATCCACGCCCCACGCGCCAGCGATGCTGCACTGCAACGTTTCTTGCTTGCCGCCGCCCAGGGAAGCCCTGCCGAAACACCCGTTCAGGTCCAGCAGGACGACAAGGCCGTGACCGTACAACTCGACGTGCCGGGCCTCTCGCGCGAACAGCTCAGCATCACCATTGACGGCGCCCAGGTGCACCTGCGCAGCGTGGAAGGCGCCCCGCGCCAGGTGCAGCGCAGCTGGGAGCTGCCCACCGAAATCGACGCCCCCGCCAGCAGCGCCAAACTGGAAAACGGCGTGCTGACCCTGGTGCTGGCCAAGCTGCAGCCCGAGAGCCGGGCCACCCAGCTCACCATCGGCTAAGCCCGTTTCAAGCGCAATCAAAGATGGGTGGCTTAGGCCACCCATTTTTATTCAACTTTGATAGCTGCAAGCGATTGTCCTGATTGCGCTAGAGGCCATTTTTACTTGATTTTTTCGACCTCTGGCGCCCGAGGTGTTCACCGGGGTCGTGGTCGCATTTTTGGCAGCATGCTTGTGCCAAGGGCGAGGTTGGGATGTGCTGCGGCGCAGGCATTGGGGCTCAGTGCCACTGTCGGATCACGATGCAGCGCAGCGAAAGTCGTGCTCAGACCCCCATCCCGGAATTTTGGGCGCGGCGCGGCGCGTGCTCATTGGCGCGCCTGCCTGCGTTCGCAAGAGCAGATCCTGGCAGCCGTTTCTGGTGACAGACGATGATCTTGAGTGACTGATTTCGACCGTTGCAGTTCGACTTGCCACTGTATGTGACTGCAATGCAGAAGCGGTCATTCATTGCACCAATCTACTGAGTGCATCCAGCGGGCTGGCTGTGCCGCCTGCCGCCACCTTGAGCACGTGGGTGTAAATCATGGTGGTGCTGACATCCGAGTGACCCAGCAACTCCTGCACCGTGGGAATGTCGGTGCCCGCTTGCAGCAAGTGCGTCGCAAATGAATGGCGCAAGGTGTGAACCGAAACAAGCTTGTGAACCTGCGCTGCTGCGCAAGCCAGCTTGATGGTACCAGTGCGCTCTTGCCTGTGGCATCTACGCCGTGAACAGCAAAGACGTTCTTGGCGAGATCGATTCCGATAGTGACAATGGCAGACATGGACTTCCCCTTCCACAAAACGAGTGAGTTGATGAGAGGTTGCACTTCCCATCGTGGCACTTTGATGCCGTACCCCGCAACTGCGCGGATCACTCGGGACGGGGAAGTCCCTTTCATTCGTTAGGCCACCCGGAAGATATTGCACTAGCCTTCTCTGCAGTCACGTGCGCTGCGGCGGCCAGTGTTTAAGAATGGCTGAATTTTCTTTTTTTCTAAGCCAAATTGTGGAGACCCATATGACGAGTTCGACAAAGCGTCCAGGAATGCTAGATGTGAATGGCAAACCAATTCCAAAGTACATCGTTCACGGGGGCCCGGAACTGGCAGACAGCAAGGGACTTGACCACTCGATGTGCCAGTACATCATGGACCCACCATCGTCCGAAGAACACCGTCGCAACCGCGAGGCGATGTTCAAGCGATGGGAGGCGGCGGGCGCGATTCACGTCTATCCGAATAAGGCGTAACTGTCGTGCTCTCCATCGCGCTGCCTGTCCTTCGGCAGTCAGCTCATCTTTTTGGTGGTTTGAAAGGCCGCGTATCGTCTGGCAGAGTCACTACCAGTTTGCTTACTGGCGCTTTGCCAAAGGCATTGAAGCGCGACGCACAAACCGTTCAACAACGGGAGTTCAGCTTGCAAAGTTTCTCAATGAAATCCGGGCCTTCTGGCAAGGCACATTGGCCTAACAGTACGGTCAAGCTGACGCCAAAAGCTGCGCTTTTGGTGCCCTCCATGCTTCGCATTCCGGCGCAGCTTACCTAGCTGCGTTATGCGACATAGGACGCTGCACTTCATTAGTCCAAGCTTTACGCACGAAAAGCTTGAGCCGCCGTTCTTCAAAGACATTGTGGATGTCTTCGAAGATCGAATGCTTCATTGGCTAATCCTGCCCGCAAAAGAGCTTTTGAAGATTCGTCATGGTGAGGTCGCTGCGGTTGCACTGGCAACTTCGTATATGGAGGCCATTGAGATTTATTTGTCAGGGCTCGACAGCAAGGGGCGATCGCGCGAATTTTTTGTACGCGGATTCAAGGCAGTTTTCGCTAAAAATGCCGGCCCAGATTTCATGCACGAGGCATTCGCCTCGGCTCTGTACGAGCTCATGCGATGTGGTTTTGCACATGAAGGAGTATTTCGGGATGGAATTTACTTCAGCAAAACTCGCCCAGAAGCGTTCCTCATCACTTGGCCGAAGAAAGATGGAGAGTTTGATTCCAAAGGAAAACTGCAATCCGCAGTAATAAATCCACAGAGATTCATAGACGGAATTGAAGGCCACTTTCGCAGTTACATCCGAGAGTTACGCCGGATGTCAAAGTCACCGCTGCAGGAGCGCTTCAAAGCTGCCGTCGATCTCAAGTGGGGCGTCGGCGGCAGTGAACGAATCGTCGGATTGACTGAAGAGGAGTTTTACCGTGTTGCATAACAAGCCGCTGCATCCGACCGTCTTCGGCGTCGGCTGAGCGGCAGCGTTGGGAGCCATAAGAACCGCCATGAACGAGATTGATGTTCTGAAGAAAATTTCGTCGAACCTGACTGAGCGTAAAAGCTCCGCAGCTCTCAGTAACTATCGGGTTCTTTGCAGCAACATAGCGTTCTTGAACGAAGCCTTCTCAAATGCCATAAGCACGTTGCGGCTCATGCATGGAGACATCGAGTCCGCCCTCAAGAACGATTCCCTTCTAACACCACAGTTCAAATCCGGCACGGATTTGAACGCGTTTATCCCAATAGTCAGTCGACTTCAACTGAACAGTTTTTCTGTCTTTGAGAAGCTCGCAGCGCTTACAACACCGGACGACCGAGAGCACATCACAATAGAAAATGTGTCGGCGCTTTCAAGGGGCTTCGATGACTACAACAACCTTGTTACCGCGACTCGGCAGTACATAGATAGCATCGTCTCTGACTCTTATCAGCTATATCTGCTTGATCCAAAGTCGTTCAATTATCACGTCCTCGTCTCGCTCAACAGCTTTAGCAAGTACGCGACAAAGTCCTTGGCTCACGCATTATTCAACCCAGAAGTGGAAAGCGCGCTGAACGAGTTTGGAACCATAAAATTCAAAGACTGGACGAAGTCTCATATCACCGAATGCAATCACACCACCTTCGCGCAGAAGGTTGACTTTCTCTTTTCAGTGCTTGGCTTACCGTCAGACCCGGACTTACCCGAAGACTTGAAGAACATTTTCAAGTTCTCCTCTGAGTTCACGCACATCGGCTATATATCTACCTTCTTCACCTCATCGTCAAGCGCAGAAGTAATTTTTGGTGACGACGATGGTCCATATCTACCGAGCACGGAGAATTTCAGTGAGTTGAAGTACGAAGTACTCGAAACTGCGTGCAAGGCGTTGGTTTCCACATACATTCCGAGTCTCGTCAAATGCTTGGAAAAGCTTATGCTGAAGCCCCAAGCTGAGAAATTGTCTACCTCGTTACAGTTTGCCGCCAAGGCGCTCTCCGGAGCGATTGCAAGCCGTAACTCGAAATACTTTTTCTTTGTCAAAACAGGGTTGATTGGTTCAGCAACTTCAATTCCGCTTACGTGCATGTGTGGGGACACAAAGACATGGGAGCCACCGCATGACAAGTCGGAGCTCTATTGCGGTTCATGTGGCAGTTCCTTCCAGCTACTCGAAGTGGATGGCGAAGGTGGTTACATAATCACGAGCAACGGTCCCGCGAAAATTATCGGGGCCAATGTCCCTGATTTCCGCGATCTGCCAATGGCTGAACAGATCAAAATGCTACGGCAGTGCGAAGAAGCGAAGAATGCGCATGGCCCCCAACCCGGCAGTCCACCGGACGCTGCGCGATAAAGCCGCGCAGCGCCGGTGACTTCTACGTTGAGTGCCTACGTCTTGATACCGCCAGCGGCGGCTCATGGCCGGCAACAGCCTCTCATCGTCTAGGACTTGAATGCGCCGTCGCAGACACGAATGGCAAAGAACCCGCGCTGCGCCCACCATTCCGGGCACTTCTGACGCCGAGGCCGAGCGCAGCGATGGCCCGAAGGGCTACTGGGCTCCCCTTCCCCTCTGGCCGTGCCGAGGAGCACAGCTTCAGGCGGATCAGGGCCGCGCGCTATTTGAGCGCAACGCAGTGAAGCGAGTTTGCGCGGACCCCGCCTGAAGCGCGCACCACAGGTTGCCCCGAAGGGGACACGGACAGCGGGGTCGCCCTTTCTTTGGTGACTTTCTTTCGGCGATGCGAAAGAAAGTTACTGCGCCGCCGGGCGCACATCCCGGCACCCGCCCTTGGCGAAGGCATGCCGCCAATCCACCGGACCGACTTCGGCAACCGCTGAATTCATCCGTTGCATGGCCGGTTTCAAAACAAGTCTCTGGCAACTCCTGACCTTGAACAGCCCAATGACATTGCGGTGAAAACTGCAGATGAAAACCCAAGGCGCAAACATTCCCGCAGCGCCGTGTTCATCCCCATTCAAATCAAAATTGATAGCTATCAGAGCATACCCATCAAGCGCTAGAGGCCATTTTCTTTCTATATTTTTCTCTGCTGCGGGCTCTTCGCGAAACGAGATCCGGCCAGGGTGCGGCGGTGAATGAGGCCGCGCCCTTTGTTCCGGGATTGGGGTCTGAGCACGAGTTTCGCTGCGCGAAATCGTGATCCGACCCCAATGCCTGCGCCGCGTGCGCTGCTAGCGCCGAGGCCGGGGCCGAGGCCGAGGCCGAGGCCAAGCTGCGCTGCAGCGTTCCCCGTCCCCAATGCCTGTGCGCCGCGCTCGCTGCCAACGCCGTAACTGAGCGCAGCGCTGGCCCAAAAGGCGGTTTTGCTCCCGATCCCCGCTGTCCCTGCGCTGCTCGCGCTAGCGCTCACTCATGCCGCAGGGCATCAATCGGGTCCATGCGCGCCGCGCGCCGCGCGGGGAAATAGCCAAACAGCACGCCGATGGCGGCCGAAAAGACGAACGAGGCAACGTTCACCACCGGGTTGAACATGAAAGGAATCCCCATGACCCCGGAGAGCACCACCGAGGCCAGCGCCGCCAGCACGATGCCCACCAGCCCACCCAGCGCGGCCAGCACCACGGCCTCGATCAGGAACTGCAGCAGCACCTCACGCTCCAGCGCGCCAATGGCCAGGCGCAGGCCGATCTCACGGGTGCGCTCGGTGACGCTCACCAGCATGATGTTCATGATGCCGATGCCGCCCACCAGCAGGCTCACGGCGGCCACCGCGCCCAGCAGCGTGGTCATGATTTTGGTGGTGCCCGAGAGCGTGTCGGCCAGTTGCTTGGTATCGAGCACGTTGAAATTGTCTTCGTCGGTATCAGCGAGCTTGCGGCGCTCGCGCAGCAACTGCGTCAGGCTCGCTTTCACCCGCGAAGCATCGCTGCCGTCCTGCATGGACACCAGCAGCGTGTTGACCTGGGTGTTGCCGGTGATGCGCCGTTGCAGCGTTTTGAGCGGCATGAACACCATGTCGTCCTGGTCGTTGCCGAAGGCGCCCTGGCCTTTGGACGCGAGCACGCCCACCACTTCACAGCTGATCTGCTTCACGCGCAATGGCGCACCGACTGCCGCACCGTTGCCAAAGAGCTCGCGCCGCACGGTTTCGCCGATCAGGCACACGGCGGCACCGGCGCGCAGTTCCGCTTCGGTAAACAAGCGGCCGCTGGCCAGCGTCCAGTTGCCGATGGTGAGCCAGTCGTTGGTGCTGCCGGTAATCGAGCTGGTCCAGTTGCGGCCGTTGGCTACCAGTGTGCCGCTGGCGCGCGATTCGGGTGCCGCAGCGGCGACACCACCGATCTGGCTGGCAATCGCCTCGGCGTCGGTGTCCTTGAAGGCCGGTGCGCTCGCCCCGCCGCTGCCAGGGCCCATGCGCTGGCCGGGCCGCACCTGGAGCAGGTTGGTGCCCAAACCCGAAATCTGGTTCTGCACCGCCAGCGTGGCGCCATTGCCCACGGTGACCATGGTGATGACGGCGCTCACGCCGATCACGATGCCGAGCACCGTCAGAAAAGAGCGCATCAGGTTGCGCCGAATCGAACGCAGCGCCAACAGCAGGGTGTTAAGCCACATGGGCGATCTCCGTGGGGGCGGGTGCAGCCGCCTGGAGCCCTACCGGCGCCGGATTGCGCTCGTCGCTCTCCACCACGCCATCGACAAAGCGCACGATGCGCCGCGCATAGGCGGCCATGTCGCTCTCGTGCGTCACCATGATCACGGTGATGCCCAGGTCGGCATTGAGGTGCCAGAGCAGCCCCATGATCTCTTTGCTGCGCGCGGTGTCCAAGTTGCCGGTGGGCTCGTCGGCCAGCAGCACGGCCGGTTCGGTGACGATGGCGCGGGCAATCGCCACCCGCTGCTGCTGACCGCCCGAGAGTTCGCCCGGCGAGTGGTGCTCCCAGCCCTTGAGCCCCACGGCTTCGAGTGCCCGCGCCGCCATGGCATGGCGCTTGGCTGCGGGCTCACCGCGATAGATCAGGGGCAGCTCGACGTTCTCCTGCGCCGAGGTGCGCGCCAGCAGGTTGAAGCCCTGGAACACGAACCCCAGATAGCGCCGGCGCAGCCGGGCGCGCTCGTCGCGGCTGAGCGACTGCACCTGCACGCCCTGAAACTCGTAGGTGCCCGTGGTAGGGGTATCCAGGCACCCCAGGGTGTTCATGGCGGTGGACTTGCCCGAACCGCTCGGGCCCATGATGGCCACGAAGTCGCCGCGCGCAATATCCAGGTCCACCCCCTTGAGCGCCTGGAACGCGGTGTCGCCCGTGCCGTACACCTTGGTAATGCCGCGCAGGCGGATCAGCGGGGCATCGGCTGGCATCACGCCCCGGCCCCGCTGCTGCGCTGATCGGTAATGACGGGCAGGCCGGGCTCCAGCCCCTCGCCGCTCACCTCTGTCACGCGGCCGTCGCTGATGCCCGTGGTGACCGACAAGGCCTCCGGCTGGCCATCCTTGAGCAGCCAGATCTGGCGCGTGCCAGGGGTGTTGCTGTCGGGCCGCGCCGTCTTGGCGCCGCTCCTGGGGGGGCGCGGCATCATCTTGGAGAGAATGCCGCCGCTCTGCGCACTGCCGCCCTTGGCTGGCGCACTGCCCACGGGCGAGAAGCGCAGCGCGGTGTTGGGCACCAGCAGAACATCCTTGCGTTCGGTGGCCACGATGGTGGCGACCGCCGTCATGCCGGGGCGCAGGGCGAGGTCCGTGTTGTCTACCTTCAGCGTCGTCACGTAGGTCACCACATTGTTGGTGGTGGTCGAGCCAAAGGCAACGCGCTCGATGGCAGCCGGAAAGCGCCGCGTCGGGTAGGCGCTGACGGTGAAACTGGCCTTTTGGCCGACCGCCACCGCGCCGACATCGGCCTCATCCACATTCGCATCAAGCTCAAGTTGCGCCAGGTTCTCGGCGACCGAGAACAAGGTCACAGCCTGCAAGGAAGCCGCCACGGCATTGCCCGGCTCCACCGATCGGCTGAGCACCACGCCGTCGATGGGCGAGCGGATCGAGGCTTTGGACAGATTGGTTTCATCGGTGGACAGCGTGGCACGCGCCACCACCACGTTGGCCCGGGCGCTGTCTTCTGCGGCCACGGCACGGTCCAGGGCGGCGCGCGCGCTATCGAGTTCAGTCGCCGACGGCACCTTGCCGCCCGAGAGCTTCGCGACTTCCTCAAAACGCGCCAGGGCGGCCCGTGCCTCCTGGGTCGTGGCCACGCTTTGCGCTTGTGCGGCCTGTGCAGCGACCAGAGCGGCGCGCGAGCGTGTCACCTGGTCACTGAACTTGGAGGCATCGAGTTCCACCAGCACCTGCCCTGCCTTGACCCGGTCGTTCACATCCACCAGCACCCGCTTGATCGTGCCCGAGAGCTCGCTGCCGATGTTGACCGAGCGGGTCGGCTGCAGCGTGCCGTTGGCCGACACCGTGAGCGTGATATTGCCCCTGGTGATCGGCGTCGTCACATAGGCGGGCGCGGTTTTTTCCTGGTTTTGTACCTGCCAGTAATACACACCGCCAGCGGCCAGCAGCAGGACAGCGAGCCCTATCCACAAGGAAGAGCGCTGCCACCAGCGCGGCGGATGATCGTCGCCCAGCAAGGACTGCAGATCGGTGGGCGGGGTGCTGGCGGACGGTGCCGCTGGTGGACGGGTTGTCATCATGGGCGCGTGTTCTTGGTGGGAATCATGGCGGTGGCATTGCCATCGCCTTCGGGTGCCCAGCCGCCGCCCAGCGCCTTGTAGAGGCGCACATGGTCGGTCGCGAGACTGGCCTGTGTGCTGGCGACGCCGTCCTGGGCGGAAAGCAGGGTGCGCTGGGTATCGAGCACGGTGGGGAAATCGATCAGCCCGCTCTGGTAGCGCTGGTGTGCCAGAAGGTCGGCATTGGCGGCGGCACTGGCAGCGGCCTGCAGGTGCGCCAGGCGCTCGCGGTCACCTTGCAGGGCGACCAGGGCGTCCTCCACGTCCTGCAGCGCTGTCAGCACGGTCGCTTCATAGCCCATGCGTGCCTGCTCCAGTGCAGCTTCCTGCACCCGAACCTGGGCGCGCGCGGCGCCGCCGTCAAACAGCGGCACAGAAATGCTGGCCAGCAGCGCATTGGCCACACTGGCGCCGCCCGTCAGCGCCCCCAGCGTCGCCGCACTCAGGCCCAGATTGCCGCTGATGAGCAGGCTGGGGTAGCGGGCCGCATCGGTCTGCGACACGCGGGCCAAAGCCGCACTGATGCGCGCCTCGGCTGCCCGCACGTCGGCGCGCTGGCGCAGGGTTTGCGCAGGAATGGCCAATACCAAGTCGGCTGGCGCCTGCGGGACGGCCCCGGCAGTTGCCAACGCCGTGTCCAGCGCTGCGGGCGGCTGGCCCGTCAGCACGGCAAGCGCATGGCGCGTCTGCGCCAGGCTGCTCTCAAGCGCCGGCACTTGCGCGGCCGTCTGTTCGGCGGCCGCACGGGCCTGCTCGGTATCGAGCGAGGTGATCAGCCCGGCCTGCAGGCGCCAGTTGCTGATCTGCAGGGTCTCCTGCTGGCTGGCGAGGTTGCTGCGTGCAATAGCCAGGCGCTCCTGCAGGCCGCGCAGTGCAATGTAGTTGGCTGCCACCTCAGCTGCCAGCGATACCTGGGCATCGCCAAGGCTGGCCTCTGCAACGGCCACGTCGGCCGCACTTGCCGCCACGGCGCTGCGCTGTGCACCAAACAGGTCGGGCTCCCAGCTTGCATCGAACCCCGCGGCAAAACGGTTGGCGGTGGCGCCTGCGGTGCGACTGCGCTGCGCCGAGCCAGACGCCCCCACCGCCGGCAACAGGCCGGCAGCCTGCACATCGCTCACGGCCCGCGCCTGGCGCAGCGCTGCCTCGGTCTGGCGCAGGGTGGCGTTGCTGGCCAGCGCCTGCCCCACCAAGCTGCTGAGCACGGGGTCGTCAAAGCGCCCCCACCACTGGCCAAGCGACGTGGCAGCGTCGCCCACTGGCGCACCCGCCCACTTTGCGGGCGTCGCCCACGCGGGGGTGTTGGCGGCACTTCCTGTGGGGGCGGCGCACCCGGACAACAGCGCGGCACTGGCGGCCACTGCAAGAGCAATGCGGCGCCTACCGTGCGCCGAACAGGAATAAAGCATGGTTTTTTTGAGGAAGGTGCGCACCTCTTTGGTACTCCGCCATTGTCTGGGCATGCCTTGTCACCGCGGCAAAGTCCAGACAAAGTCTTTGTAAAGATGGTCGGTTAGGTGCCAGGCTGCGCGCGAACCAACGAATCGAGTGGCCACCGGGGCTTCACATCAAACGCATACTCGCGGTTCGGCACCTCGCAGCTCGCTTGCAGGCGCATGGCGGCAGCCAGGGCAATCATGGCACCGTTGTCGGTGCACAGATGCAGTTCCGGGTAGTGCACGCGCACACGGCGCGCGGCGCAGGCGGCATTGAGCTGCTCGCGCAGATGGCGGTTGGCGCCCACGCCACCGGCCACCACCAAACGGCTGAGGCCAGTCAGTTGCAGCGCCGTCAGCGATTTCTTCACCAGCACCTCGACAATGGCCGCCTCGGTGCTGGCAGCCAGATCGGCCTTGCGCGCGGGCAGGTCGCCGCCCAGCTTTTTGGCCTGCGTCATCACGGCCGTCTTGAGGCCGGCAAACGAAAAATCCAGGTTGCCGCTGTGCAGCAGCGGGCGCGGCAGCTTGAAAGCCACCGCACTGCCCTGCTCGGCCAGGCGCGAAAGCGCTGGCCCGCCGGGGTAGCCCAGGCCCATGAGCTTGGCCGATTTGTCAAAGGCTTCGCCAGCGGCGTCGTCAATGGTTTCACCCAGCAGCGCGTACTGCCCCACGCCATCGACGCGCATCAGTTGCGTGTGGCCTCCAGAGACCAGCAAGGCGACAAACGGAAACGCAGGCGGGTCGGCGCTGAGAAACGGCGAGAGCAAATGCCCTTCCAGGTGGTGCACGCCCAGCACTGGCACCTCCAGCGCCGAACCCAGCGCGCAGGCCACGCCGGCACCCACCAGCAAGGCGCCCGCCAGGCCCGGGCCGCGCGTGAAAGCCACCACGTCCACCTCGGGCAGGGTGCAGCCACTCTCGTGCAGCACCGCTTCGGTCAGCGGCAATACGCGGCGGATATGGTCGCGGCTGGCCAGTTCGGGCACCACGCCGCCGTAGGCCTGGTGCATCTCGATCTGGCTGTGCAGGGCGTGCGCCAGCAAGCGGGGCACGCGCGCACCGCTCTGCGTGCGCACCAGCGCGACACCGGTTTCGTCGCAGGACGACTCGATACCAAGGACAAGAAGGGAGTTCAGATGCATAGCGGTTCCGCCCAAGTGTAGGCGCTGGGAGCCTGCGCCCCAGAAGGCGTTGAAAGCGAGAATCGCCCGCAGCCCACGATGCTTCTGCCGGGCAGGCACCTTACAGCATGGGACAATGGCAGGCTTATGAATCCGCAGCAGTATGTACAAGAGAAGGCCGCAGCTTCGGGCAGCAGTTTCTATTACGCCTTTCTGTTCATGCCCGAGCAGCGGCGCCAGGCCATTACCGCTTTTTATGCGTTTTGCCGTGAAATAGACGATGTTGTCGACGAAGTCACCGACCCCAACGTCGCTTACAGCAAGCTCGCCTGGTGGCGCAGCGAGCTGGCGCAAACCTTCGCCGGCAAAGCCACGCACCCGGTCACCCAGGCGCTCATGCCGCACCTGCAAACGTTCGGCATCGAGGCAGCACCGCTGCTGGCCGTGATCGAGGGTTGCGAGATGGACCTGAACCAGAACCGCTACCTCGACTACCCCGGCCTGCAGCGCTACTGCCACCTGGTGGCCGGCGTGGTCGGCGAAGTAGCGGCGCGCATTTTTGGACAGACGCAAGCGGCCACCACCGACTACGCGCACAAGCTGGGCCAGGCGCTGCAACTGACCAATATCGTGCGCGACGTGGGCGAGGACGCAATGCGCGGGCGCATCTACCTGCCGGTGAACGAGCTGCAGCAGTTCGACGTGAAAGCCAATGAAATCCTGGAGCGCAAGACTTCCGAGCGTTTTGTCGCCCTGATGCGCTACCAAGCCGAGCGTGCCCACCGCCTCTACGACGAAGCGTTGGCCCTGCTGCCTGCTGAGGACCGGCGCGCGCAAAAGCCCGGCCTGATGATGGCCAGCATCTACCGCACGCTGCTGACTGAAATCGAACGCGACAACTTCCAGGTGCTGCACCAGCGCGTGGCGCTCACGCCGCTGCGCAAGTTCTGGCTCGCGTGGAAGATGCAGGCCCTGGGGCGGATGTAGCCGCGTGACGGGCATGCGCATGCGGATCGCCGTGGTGGGCGGCGGCTGGGCTGGGCTGGCCGCCGCGGTGGCCGCCGCCGAGGCCGGGCACGACGTGACGCTGCTGGAGGCGGCGCGCAGCCTGGGTGGGCGCGCGCGCTCGGTCGCGCTGCCAGGCGCCGATGGCGCCCCGCTGCTGCTCGACAACGGCCAGCACATTCTGATTGGCGCCTACACCGATTGCCTGGGCCTGATGGACACCGTGGGTGTTGACCCGCGCGACGCCTTCGTACGCCTGCCGCTGACCCTGCGTTTTGCCGACGGCAGCGGCCTGCAGTGGCCCGACATCGCGCCCCCCTGGGACGCCCTGCTCGGCATTGCGCGGGCCCGCGGCTGGACCTGGCGCGAGCGCTTGGCGATGCTGGGGCGTGCCCAGACCTGGCAGCGGCGGCGCTTTGCCTGCGCGCCCGAAGTGTCTGTGGCCGCGCTGTGCGAGGGCCTGCCGCCCCGACTGTTGGGCGAATTCATCGAACCGCTGTGCGTCGCAGCACTGAACACGCCGGCAGAAGAAGCCAGCGGCCAGGTGTTCCTGCGCATCCTGCGCGACAGCCTGTTGGGCGGCCCCGGCGGTTCCAACCTGCTGCTGCCCCGCAAGGACCTGAGCGCGCTGCTGCCCGACGCGGCCGAGCGCTGGCTGCGCTCGCACGGCGCCATCGTGCGCACCGGCGCGCGGGTACAGGCGCTCACGGCAACGGCGCGCGGCTGGAGCGTGGACGGCTCGCCTTTCGACGCGGTGCTGCTGGCCGCGCCCAGCACCGAGGCCGCGCGCCTGGTGGCCCAATGCGCCCAGGATGCACCGCTGGCCGATGCCGTGGCGCTGTGCGATTGGGCGGCGAGCGCGCAAGCGCTGCGCTTTGAATCCATTGCCACGGTGTACGCCCAGGCCGCAGCGCCCGCCAGCGGCAGCGTGCTGGCGCGGCCCATGCTGGCGCTGCGCTCAGCACCCGCGCAGTTCGTGTTCGACCGTGGGCAGCTGGGCGGCCCGGCCGGCCTGCTGGCCTTCGTGGTCAGCGCGAGCCGCGCCGAACGCGCGCAAACCGAGGCACAGGTGCTGGAGCAGGCCGAGCGCGAGCTGAACCTGCCGGGCCTCCAGTGCGTGCAAACCGTGGTGGAGCGCCGCGCCACCTTTGCCTGTACGCCTGGCCTGGCACGCCCGACCGCGTACATCGCGCCCGGCCTGTGGGCCTGCGGCGACTACGTTGACGGGCCGTATCCGGCCACGCTCGAAGGCGCGGTGCGCAGCGGGCAGGCGGCTGCAGCGCATTTGCAGGGTGCTATCGAATAACTAGCTACAAGCGCTTACCATATAAGCGCTAGAGCCATATTTCATTCATATTTCCATGGCTGCGTCTGCGCCTGCCTCTGGTGCAGCGCCCGACGCGTCCAGCACATCGGCCAGGCGCAGGCGATCCAACCGCGCGCCCTGCCACAGAGGTTCCACATGCGGGCCGCGCTCCAGCAGCAGACGCTGCACCAGAGGCGCCAGCGGCGTGGTGGCCGGGTCTGCGAGCAGCACCAGGCGCGGTTCATCGCGTCGGCGGTCCGCGTTTTCTTCAATGCGCGCAACCCAATCCAGCGCCAGCAGGGCTTCGAGCGCCGGCGCCAGTTGCAAGGCGTCCACCCGCATCTGCCGCGCCAGCGCCGTGGCCCGCAAGCCGCGCCCGTGGCCGATGCGCGCGCGGTGCAGGTGCTGCAGCAGCTCAATGGCCAGCTCGAAGCTCCAGCCCTGGTGCCCTGAGCGGCGCGCCACCCCGGCCATCAGGCTGGGCAGGTAGGCCGCCACCACCGCGCCCAGCAGCACGATGACCCAGGCGATGTAAATCCAGATCAGCAAAATCGGCAACGTGGCAAAGGTGCCGTACACCGCTGAGTAGGTGGGCATGCGCGCCAGGTACAGCGCCAGTCCTTTCTTGGCCAGCTCGATGCCCACCGAGACGAAAATGCCGCCGGCCCAGGCATGGCGCCAGCGCACCGGTGTGTTGGGTATCGAGTGGTAGAGGCTCGCCATGCCGCCTGCCAGCACGATGAACTGCAGTGAATGGATGAGCAGCGACACGCCGTTGGGCAGCGTCTCCACCAAGCCGCGCGAGGCCGAGATGGCATACGACGTGAGCGCCAGGCTGGTGCCCAGCAGCAGCGGCACGAAGGTGAGGGCCGCCCAATAGATCAGTACCCGCTGGCCCAGTGGCCGCAGGCGGCGCACGCGCCAGATGTTGTTGAAGGTGCGGTCCACGGTGAGCATCAGCGCCAGCGCCGTGACGATCAGGGCACTGAAACCCACCAGACCGAGCTGGCTGGCCTTGGCGGCAAACTGGTTCAGGTAGTCCAGCACCGGGCGCGAGATCGAGTTGGGCACCAGGCTCTGCAGCAGCCAGCGCTGCAGCACCTCCTGCACGCGGCTGAACATCGGAAAGGCGCTGAACACCGCCAGCGCCACGGTAAAAAACGGCACCAGCGCCAGGATGGTGGTGAAAGTCAGGCTGCTGGCGGTAAGCCCCAGCCGGTCTTCCCGGAAGCGCTCGCGCAGCGTCTGTGCCGTGACCTTCCAGGGAAAGTGCGAGAGATCGTGCAGCAGCGCCTGCGCTGTGTGCTCGGGCCGACCATGAGGGAATTCCATGGCCGGTATGATGCCATCGCGATGCCCGTGCCCGACCGATCCAACCTTTCGCCCGCCCCCCCGCCCTACCAGCCCAATGCTGCCCCCGCCGCCGTGCGGCGTGCCCGCAGCGTGGCGGTCGCCAGCTTGCTGGCGTTGATTGTGCTGAGCCTGGCCTGGGAGCTGTGGCTCGCCCCCCTGCGGCCCGGCGGCTCGTGGCTGGCGCTCAAGGCGCTGCCGCTGTGCGTACCGCTGGCCGGCTTTTTGAAGAACCGCATGTACACCTACCGCTGGGTCAGCCTGATGGTCTGGCTGTATTTCACCGAAGGCATCGTGCGCGGCTGGAGCGACCGGCCGCCGAGCAACTGGCTGGCGTGGACTGAAGTGGCGCTGTGCACCGTGCTGTTCACCGCCTGCACCGCGCACATCCGGCTGCGCCTGCGCAAACCCGCGCCGCTGGCCGCCGCCGCGCCTGCCACCTTGTAAACCCGAGCCTCCAGGCCTCCATTTCCTTATTTCCATGTCCGATTTTCTAGCCACCCTGCGCAGCCTGGTCGGGCCGGCGCATGTCTTGACCGAAGGTGACCTCACCGCTTATGAGCGCGACTGGCGCGGCCGCCTGCACGGCAAGGCCCTGGCCGTGGTGCGCCCCGCCAACACGCAGGAGGTGGCCGCCGTGGTGCGCGCCTGCGCGGCCTTTGGCGTGCCCATGGTGCCGCAGGGCGGCAACACCAGCCTGTCGGTGGGCTCCACGCCCGACACCTCGGGCCGCGAGGTGGTGCTCAGCCTTACCCGCATGAACGCCGTGCGGGACACCGACCAGGCCAACCTCACCATGACGGTGGAAGCCGGCTGTGTGCTGCAAAACGTGCAAGCTGCCGCCGAAGCGGCCGGGCTGCTGTTCCCGCTCTCGCTCGCCGCCGAGGGCAGTTGCACGATTGGCGGCAACCTGGGCACCAACGCCGGCGGCACGCAGGTGCTGCGTTATGGCAACACGCGCGAACTGTGTCTGGGCCTCGAAGTGGTCACGCCGCAGGGCGAGGTCTGGAACGGCCTCAAGGGCCTGCGCAAGGACAACACCGGCTACGACCTGCGCAACCTGATGATTGGCAGCGAAGGCACGCTGGGCGTCATCACCGCCGCGACGCTCAAGCTCTTCCCCCGCCCCGCCGCACGGCTGACGGCCTGGGCAGCGGTGCCCTCGATGGAGCAGGCCGTGGCCCTGCTCTCGCTGGCGCAGCGCAGCCTGGGCGCCGACCTGACGGGCTTTGAGGTGATGGGCCGCTTTGCCCTCTCGCTGGCGGACAAACACATGCCGCAGTTGCGCGTGCCGTTTCTGGAGCAGGAAGCGGCGCAGTACGGCGTGCTGCTGGAAAATTCCGACAGCGAATCCGAGGAACACGCCCGCGCGCGCTTCGAGTCCTTGCTGGAATCCGCGTTCGAAGCCGGCTGCGTGCTCGACGCCGTGGTGGCAGAAAGCATCGCCCAGGCGCAACAGCTTTGGCACATCCGCGAGAGCATTCCACTGGCGCAGGCGCAGGAAGGCCTGAACATCAAGCACGACATCTCGGTGCCCATCTCTCGCATCCCCGCCTTCGTGGCCGACACCGACGCACGGCTGGCGCGCGAGATTCCCGGCGTGCGCCTGGTCAACTTTGGCCACCTGGGCGATGGCAACCTGCACTACAACGTGCAGGCGCCCGAGGGGTGCGACGCCGCCGCCTTTCTGCGCGAGCGCGAGGGCGACGTCAACGACCTGGTCTATGCCGCCGTGGCGCAGTTTGGTGGCTCGTTCTCCGCCGAGCACGGCGTGGGCGCGCTCAAGGTCGATACCCTCAGCCAATACCAGTCGCCCGTGGCGCTGGCCATGATGCGCAGCATCAAGCAGGCGCTGGACCCGCAGAACCTGATGAATCCGGGGCGGGTGCTGAAACCCTAAGAACGTGTTCACGCTCTAACGCGTCAGCCGGCGCTTGTGGACATCTGGGCTGGGTGCGCATTCGCCCAGTCCTGCGCTGCCTGCCAGCCGGGCGGCACACAGCCCTGCTGCTGCACACACAGGCTGGCACTGGCCAGGGCGTGGCGCAAGGCCTGCCGGCAGGGCTCGCCCGCCAAGCCGGCAAGGAACGCGCCCAAGCTGGCACCAGACGCGGCCTGCGCCTGGTGCAGCAGATGCGCCAGCAACCCCGCCAGAAAACTATCGCCCGCGCCCACGGTGTCGACCACCGCCAGCGGCTGGGCTTCCCTGGCAAAGTACGCCCCACCCTCGCGGTGCAGCAGCCAGGCGCCGGCGCCGCCCAGTGTCAATACCAGCCAATGGGTGTGCGGCGCCGTGTCCATCAGGTGGCGCGCCCGCTCCAGGGGATTCGCGCCGGGCATGGCCAGATGCTCCAGGTCTTCATCGCTGACCTTGATGACATCGGCCTGCGCCAGCACGGCGCGCACATGCGCCCGGTAGGCGGGCAGATCCGGCATCACGAACGGGCGCAGGTTGACATCGACCACCACGCAGCGCCCCGCAGCGCGCTGGCCGCGCAGCCAGGGCAGGTAGATGCCGGCGTCGCGTGCGCCCAGCGCCAGCGCGCCGGTACACACCAAGCGCAAGCCAGCGTGCTGCGCACAGGCCTGCGTGAGGCCGGCAGCATCCACCATCCGGTCGGCCACGCCTTCCCGGTAAAACGCGTAATCCGGTTGCCCCTGCGGCGTGAGGTTGACCACCGCCAGCGAAGTCACTTCCTGCACGGGATCCGGACGCGCCAACTGCACGCCATCGCCCTCCATCGTGGCGGCAAGCTCGCGCCCCCAGCGGTCGCGTGAGAGCGGGTTGAGGTACAGCGTGCCCACGCCTTGGCGCGCCAACGCGCGGCACAGGTTGTACGGCGCGCCGCCGGGACACGGCAGGTAGCTGCCGCCAGGGGTCTGGATAAGATCGATCAGGGCTTCACCAGCAACGGCGATCTGAATAGAGAGTGGAACGGGCATGGTGAACGAGCGGCGAAAGAGTCAAAACGTTGGCTGGCTACGACCGACGGCGGGAAGGATTGTGGGCCCAGACACCCTATAGCAGGAACAGACATTGCTCGACCAGCCCCCGCAAATCTTTCATGGACGGCCTGTCTGATTGCGGTCCTCCAGGAGGTATGCCCTGGCGCTGTGAGCGAAGCACCCATCGCCCATCGCCCCTAGAATTTGCCCTGTCAACCCGCTGCCACAATTGCGGCCGCGCCCAAACGAAGGCGCTTTCCTCTTCACCCGCCCTTTGCGCCAGCCCTAAAGTCAGCCATGCCATCCCAGTACGAAGACCTCATGCGCCATGTGTTCACGCACGGCGTGCACAAACCCGACCGGACCGGCACCGGCACGAAAAGCGTGTTTGGCTACCAGATGCGCTTCGATCTGCGCGAAGGCTTCCCGCTGGTGACCACCAAAAAGGTGCACCTCAAATCCGTGATCCTGGAACTGCTGTGGTTCCTCACCGGCTCCAGCAACAACCACTGGCTGACTGAGCGCGGCGTGACCATCTGGAACGAATGGGCGGGCGAAGACGGTGAGCTGGGCCCGGTCTATGGCGTGCAATGGCGCAGTTGGCCCACGCCGGACGGCGGCCATATCGACCAGATCAGCGAGGTCATCCAGACGCTCAAGACCAACCCCGATTCGCGCCGCATCATCGTCAGCAGCTGGAACGTGGCGGAGCTGCACAAGATGGCTCTCATGCCCTGCCATGCCTTCTTCCAGTTCTACGTGGCGCCCGCGACCGAACCGGGCGGCCGCGGCCAGCTCTCGTGCCAGCTCTACCAGCGCAGCGCCGACATCTTTTTGGGCGTGCCCTTCAACATCGCCAGCTACGCCCTGCTCACGCACATGGTGGCCCAGCAATGCGACCTGGATGTGGGCGACTTCATCTGGACCGGCGGCGACTGCCACATCTACAGCAACCACGAAGAGCAAGTGCGCACCCAGCTCGCGCGCACGCCGTATGCGCTGCCGCAACTGCGCATCAAACGCCGGCCGGCCACGCTGTTCGACTACGCGTTGGAAGATTTTGAAATGCTGAACTACCAACACCACCCCGCCATCAAGGCCCCGGTGGCGGTCTAGCATGCAAGTCAACCTTATCTACGCCCGCGCCGCCAACGGCGTGATCGGCAAAGACGGGCAAATGCCCTGGCACCTGCCGGAAGACCTGGCGCACTTCAAGCGCCTGACCAGCGGCTGCCCGGTGGTCATGGGCCGCAAGACCTGGGATTCGCTGCCCACGCGCTTTCGCCCGCTGCCGGGCCGGCGCAACATCGTCGTCACGCGCCAGGAAAATTGGCATGAAAATGGCGCCCAGCGCGCATCCAGCTTGGGTGAGGCGCTACAACTATGCGAGTCCTCTGACACCGTGTGGGTGATTGGCGGCGCGCAGATCTACGCGCTGGCCCTGCCGCTGGCCCATGCCGTTGAAGTCACCGAGATCGAGCGCGAGTACGCCGGCGACGCCTACGCACCCGAACTCGGCCCGCAATGGGTCGAGCAGCACCGCGAGCGCCTGCAGGCACAAGACGGCACGCCGCTGAGCTTTGTGCGCTACGAGCGGGCGAGGCGCTGAAACCACCCTGCCCTTGCACGGTTTGCGCTCTGCTTGAGACGGTGTAGCTCGCCGCCAGCGCCTGCCGCCCTCCAAACAGCATGACCAATTCTGTGGCGCGCTGGCATCACAGGGCGTTCATTTTTTGATTTAGTTCAAAATATAGACTCATATATTACGACAGTAAATTCCCTTGCACACATCGTTATATACTTTTTTATATTTCGAAAACTGGGAAAAACTATGGAAATCAAACCTCCGCGCCTGCGCCTCCAACACCCGTCCCGACCTCACTGCCCCAAACGCCCGATTGCCCTGGCGCTGGTGGCATTCATCGCTTCGGTCACCGTGCCGGCACGCGCAGCAGACGGCGTGTTCCAACTCGGCACGGTGGAAGTCAATGGACAGCGGCCCGACACCAGCGATGGTGTTGAAGCCACACTGAGTCAGGAGAAGATTGCCGAGGACCAGCACGACACCGTCGGCAAGGCTATTGCGGTACTGCCGGGCGTCAGCCTGTCGCACAACAGCCGCAATGAAGATACGGTGTACCTGCGCGGCTTCGATTCGCGCCAGGTGCCCATGTTTGTCGATGGGGTACCCCTCTATGTGCCCTATGACGGGTATGTGGACTTTGGCCGATTCACCACCTTCGACCTATCGGAAATCCGTGTTGTCGGTGCCGGCGCTTCGCTGCTTTACGGCCCCAACACCCTGGGCGGAGCCATTAACCTGGTAACCCGCAAACCGGTGCGCGCCTTTGAGGGCGATATGCGCCTGGGCGTGGGCTCGGGCTCCGAAAAAATGGGGGCGCTCAACCTGGGCACCCAGCAAGGCACGTGGTACGCACAGCTGGGCTTGTCGTACCTGGATGCCGACGGCTTCCCGCTGCCCAAGGGATTCAAGGATTACAAGGCCAAACCCACGGACACTGGCAGCCAGCGCGAGAACGCCTACCGCACGGACCAGCGCCTGTCGTTCAAGATCGGGCTCACACCCAACGCGACCGACGAATATGCCTTGGGCTATGTCAACCAGGACGGCGAAAAAGGCAATCCGGTATACACCGGCCAGTCCACCAGCGGCATCCGCTACTGGCAGTGGCCCTATTGGGACAAGGACAGCCTGTACTTCATCAGCAGCACCCGCATCAACGAGAACAACATGCTCAAGGCCCGGGTGTACCACGATACCTACAAAAACAGCATTCTTGCGTTCAGCGATGCCAGTTACAGCACGCAGCTGAACAACACCAGCTTCCCCAGCGCTTACAACGACAGCTCGACCGGTGCCTCGCTGGAACTCGCCAACTATGCGGTGGCCAACCATGAGCTGCACCTGGCTGTGCATCTCAAGGAAGACGAGCACGAAGACTCCAACCCATCGTCCCCCACCAAGAACTATCGGGACGTCACCACCTCGCTGGCGGCCGAGGACAGCATCGCACTCACCAAAAACTGGCGCCTGCGCGTCGGCCTGTCGCACGACAAGCGCGACGCTAAAAAGGTGTATTACTGGCCCACTGGCTCCACCAGCGCAACCAATGGCCTGCTCGAATTGACCCGCCTGCTGGGCGACCACGGCAGCGAGGCCTATGCCATTGCCTCGCACAAAACGCGCTTTCCTACCATCAAGGACCGCTACTCCGCCGGCCTGGGCTCGGCTTTGCCCAACCCCGACCTCAAGCCCGAGGTAGCCAACCACCTGGAGCTGGGCATCAAAGGCTCGCCCTGGACCGGCAGCAAGGGCCAGGCGGACGTGTTCTACAGCCGCATCACCGACCTGATGCAGAACGTCTATGTGGCAGCGCCCACCGGCACCTGTGGCGTAGGCAGCAACCTCTGCGCGCAGGCGCAAAACGTGGGCCGTGCGCGCAACGCGGGACTCGAGCTGTCACTGGACCAGGCGCTTGCCAGCCAATGGACCTGGACCGGTGCCTACACCTATCTGGCACGGCGCAACTTGAGCGACTCCAGTGTGCAACTCACCGACACGCCGCGCCACCGCCTGTACACGGCGCTGACCTGGGCGCCCAGCGACGCCTGGGAACTGCGCACCACGCTCGAAGCCGAGCAGGGCCGCAAGGTGGCGGTCGCCGCTTCCGGCAAGACCGCTTACCGCGACCTGGGCGGTTTTGGCATCGTGGGCGTCAAAGCCACCTGGAAGCCGCGCAAGGACATGGCGCTGGACTTTGGCGTGAACAACTTGGGCGACAAGTGGTATGAACTGTCGGACGGCTTCCCGCTACCGGGCCGCACCTGGTTTGTCCGTGGCAGCTACCGCTTCTGAGAACGCAGGTAGGACCAAGCCATGAGCGTCACCCAACCTTCCCTTCTGGCCGCCATCGTGCACCCGGACCATCTCGGCGGAGCCGACACCTTGCTCGTCGACTTCTGCAGCAGCCTCCAGGCTCAGGGCTGGTGCGTGGGCGGCGTGGTGCAGGCCAACCGGGTGCGTCCCGGAGGCGCCAAGTGGATGCTGTTGCAAGACGTGCGAACGGGCGAAGAGTTTTCCATCTCGCAAGACCTGGGTGCGCAGTCGCAATCGTGCTGCATCGACCCTGCCGGTGTGGCGCAAGCCAGCGGTGCGCTGCGCCAGGCGCTGCGCGATCGGGTCGATTTGACCGTGACCAACCGCTTTGGCGCGCTGGAGGCCGCGGGCGGTGGCTTTGCTGCCGAGCTGTTGGTGCTGATGGCCGAGGAGCGCCCGCTGCTGACGGTGGTGGGTGAAAAGCATTTACAGGACTGGCGCCGCTTTACCGGGGGAATAGGAGAAGAACTGCCGCCTCGCCTGTCTGCACTGCAAAGCTGGTTCACCCTGTTGGGCATACAAAGCCCCCAACTCACGATAGGAGCGATAGAGCGATGAAACGGCGCCATTGGTTGCAATCGGGCCTGCCCTGGCTGGCAGCTGCCTGGTGGGGAGTACCCGCCTGGGCAGGCCCGACGGGCAGCACCATCGCTGCCCGCTTTGGCAAGCTGCCACCGCCCGAGCGCGTGCGCCGGGTGTTTGCAGCGGGTGCGCCTGCGGGCGTGCTGCTGGCCGCTCTGGCCCCAGACAAACTGGTGGGCTGGCCGCTGCAGTTGAGCGACGCCGCCCGTGGCCTGCTCGGTGCGCCACTGCAGGGTCTTCCCTTTGTCGGGCGTCTGGCCGGGCGGGGCAGCACGGTGCCCATGGAAACCCTGGTGCAGTTGCAGCCCGATCTGATCCTCGACTCCGGCACGGCCGACGCCACTTGCATCTCGGCCGCCCGGCGCGTGACCGAGCAGACCGGCCTGCCCTGCGTGCTGGTGCACGGCCGCCTGGCCGACCACGCGGCGCAGCTGCGCGAGGTGGGGCAACTGCTGGGCGTGGCCGAACGCGGCGAGCGCCTGGCCGCCTATGCCGACGCCACACTGGCGCTGGCCGCTCAGGTCCGCGCCAGTGTGGCGCTGGCCGAGCGACCGCGTGTGTACTTTGGCCGCAGCGCCGACGGGCTGGAGACCGGGCTGGAAGGCTCCATCAACCTGGAACTGCTGGACTTTGCCGCAGGGAGCAACGTCACCGCTGCCGCCGGCAAGGGCTCGCTCACCCGCGTGTCGCTGGAGCAGATATTGGGCTGGGACCCGGAGGTCATCGTCACCCAAGACCCTGCCTTTGCGCGCCGTGCCTTGAGCGACCCGCTGTGGCAATCGCTCACCGCCGTGCGCAAGCGCCGCGTGCACTGCGCGCCCAGCATGCCGTTTGGTTGGCTCGATGGCCCGCCCGGCGTGAACCGGCTCATCGGAGTGCACTGGCTGGTGCAACTGCTGCACCCCGCACACCCGGCGGTGCGTGCGCTCGAACCTTTGCCCGTGGCTGTGCAGCGCTTTTACCGCCTGTTCTACGGCGCAGATCTGTCGCCGAAAGCGGTGGCGGCCTTGCTGGAAGGTGCGGCGTGAAATTGATAATAAATTGGCCTCTAGCGCTTATGTATAAAGCGCAAACAGCTATCAATTTGGTAGTTATACACCCATGACTACCTGCGTGAAAGAAGCCCGGCAGGCGAGCGCCGCGCTCTGCCCGCCCGCCCCGGCCATCTGGCTGCCCTGGGCCGTGGCGGGCGTGCTGCTGGCGGCCGTGGTGGTCGCTGCTTTTGCGCTGGGCAAGTTCCCCATGGCTCCGGCCGACCTGCTGCGCGCCGTGCTGGCGCGCAGCACGGGGGCCGCATCGGGCCTCTCGCCCGCCCAGGAAACCGTGGTCTGGAATATCCGCCTGCCGCGCATTGCAGCCGGGTTGCTGGTGGGCGCGGGGCTGGCGGCGGCGGGCGCGGCCTACCAGGGCATGTTTCGCAACCCGCTGGTCTCGCCCGACATACTGGGCGTGTCGGCTGGTGCCGGGTTGGGCGCTGTGCTGGGCATCTACCTGGGCCTGCCGCTGGCGGTGGTGCAGGCGCTGGCTTTTATCGGTGGGCTTCTGGCCGTGGGCACGGTGGTAGGCGTGGCGGGGCTGGTGCGGCGGCACGACCCGGTGCTGGTGCTGGTGCTCGCAGGCATTGCCGTAGGCGCGCTATTGGGCGCCGGCATTTCGCTCATCAAGATTTTGGCCGACCCGACCACACAGTTGCCTTCCATCACCTTCTGGCTGCTGGGTGGCCTGAACGCCGTGACCACGGCTGACTTGGCCGTGACGGCGCCCGTCATGCTGGCGGGCCTGGTGCCCATGGCGCTCTTACGCTGGCGCATGAACCTGCTGAGCCTGGCCGACGAAGAAGCGCAGGCGCTAGGCATCTCCGTCGTGCGCCTACGCTTGCTGCTGGTAGCGGCCGCAACGCTGACCACGGCGGCGGCGGTGTCACTGACCGGCATCATCGGCTGGATTGGCCTGGTGGTTCCCCATGTGGCGCGGCTGTTGGTGGGCCCCAACTTTGCGCGGCTGCTGCCCGCGTCGCTGCTGTTAGGCGGCGGTTTTCTGGTGGCTACCGACACGCTGGCGCGCACCGCTGCCAGCATCGAACTGCCATTGGGCATCCTCACCGCGCTGGTGGGGGCACCGTTCTTTTTGTTCTTGCTGGCGCGGCCGGGGCGGGGCGAATGAGCGCCGTGCCACAAGCCAATTCCGCCACGTTGCCCGTGCTGGAAGCCTGCGCATTGGCCATCGGCCACGGCCAACGCCGCGTGGGCACCGACCTGAGCTTTGCCATGGCCCCTGGGGAGGTGCTGTGTTTGTTGGGGCCTAACGGCAGCGGCAAGACCACTTTGTTCCGCACGCTGCTGGGCCTGCTGGCGCCGCTGGCGGGCGAGGTGCTGGTGCTGGGCGAGCCCGTGGCCGCGTGGCCCCGCAGTGCCTTTGCGCGCCATGTGGGCTATGTGCCGCAAGCGCATGCCGGCATCTTTCCGTACACGGTCGAAGACGTGGTGCTGATGGGCCGCGCCGCCCGTATTGGCCGTTTTGCCGCGCCTGCGCAGCAGGACCGCGACCACGCCCTGCACTGCCTCAATACGCTGGGCATTGCCCACCTGCGCCAGCGCATCTACACCGCCATCAGCGGCGGCGAGCGCCAACTGGTGCTGATTGCCCGCGCGCTGGCGCAAGAGCCCGTGCTGCTGGTAATGGACGAACCCACCGCCAGCCTCGATTTTGGCAACCAGATCCGCGTGCTCGAACACATCGCCCAGCTGCGCCAGCAAGGCATGGCCGTACTTCTTTCAACGCATCAGCCCGACCACGCGCTGCGCGTTGCCGATCGCATTGCCCTGCTGGGCGGTGGCCGTTTGATGGCCATCGGCACGCCCGCCAGCACCGCGACACCCGAACGCCTGGCCGCCTTGTACGGCGTGAGCAAACGCGCCGTGGCCACCAGCCTGGGCACCGCCATAGCTACCTCCCATCCCCCGGAAACCACCCCATGACCATCGAAGCCATCGACTTTGGCCGCCTCTACCGCGACCACCTGGCCATCACGGCCCGCACCCGCAAAACCGCCAGCGCATGGGACAGCCGCGCCACCGGCATGGCCAGCAAGGCCCTGAACAGCCGCTATGCCGAGGAATTCGTGGCGCGTATGGATTTGCAAGGCGCTACCTCGCTGCTCGACGTGGGCTGCGGCCCCGGCACCATCGGTCTGGCCGTGGCCAACCGGCTGCAACGCGTGGTCGGACTGGACTACAGCAGCGCCATGTTGGGCGCCATGCGCGCCAAGGCGGCGGAGATGCAGCTTGCCAACGTCGAAACCCTGCACCGCGCCTGGGAAGACGACTGGAGCGACGTGCCCGAGTGCGACATCGTCGTGGCATCACGCTCCACCACGGTCGAAGACATCGCGACAGCCCTGGAGCGCCTGCACGCCAAGGCAAAGCTGCGCGTCTACCTCACGCACCTGGTGGGCGGCCATTTCACCGACCCTGCCCTCCAGGCCGTCATCGGCCGCCAGGTGCCCAGCGTGCCCGACTACATCTACCTGCTCAACATCCTGCACCGCATGGGCATCCACCCACGGCTGGACTACATCGCACACGAAAACCGGCTGGCCGATGCGGTGGACTTTGACGACTTCGCGCGCCGCATGGCCTGGTCGGTAGGAGACCTTGAAGCCGACGAACTTGCGCGCCTGCGCACCTGGTACGAGCGCGCCACGCCGCAGGAGCGCAAGGGAATGCCAATGCGCTGGGCCATCATTTCATGGGAGAAAGCACCATGCTGACTGCACAGGCACGCCCCGAAGCTTCCGACGCACCACAGAGCGAAGCCCTGCTGGCCGAACTGCACGCCGAGGTGGTTACCGCCCTGGGCCCAGAGGCCACGCAAGATCTCTGCATCGAACGCGCAGTGATCGGCGTTTTCTTCACCGGCGTCAAACTCTCCAACGGTGTGGGCGGCCTGTGCGCCACACCCATCAAAAGCGTGCCCGAGGCCGTGTGTTGCCCCAGCTCTGCCATAGCCATGCCAGTGCCGGGCAAGATTGCAGGGCGCAATGCCGTGCAGTTGCTGCAAGACCTCTATCGCCCACAAGACCTGCGCCGTGCCCTGGCTATCGCTACGCTCAACGCGCTGGCCGAAACCCTGTGGCAACGTGACGGCCCGCCCCACGCTTCCGAGGTGCGCAGTGGCGACGCCTTTGACGCGCTCAACATCGCGCCTGGCCATCGCGTGGTGCTGGTGGGCGCCTTCGTGCCCTACATACGTGAGCTGCGCAAACGTGGCCAGTCGTTTGGCGTGCTGGAGCTGGACCTTTCTACCCTGCGCCCGGACGAGCTGGTGTTTCACATCCCACAAGAGCGCGCGGCGCAGGCGATTGCCGAGGCTGATGTGCTCATCACCACCGGCACCACGCTCATCAACGGCACGCTCGACGGCCTACTGCAGCACCTGCGCTCTGGCGTGCAGGCCGCCGTGGTGGGCCCCACAGCCACCCTGTGGCCAGGGCCATTCGCCCGCCGGGGCGCCACGGTGGTGGGCGGCACACGCGTGCAAGGCGCCGATGCCCTGCTGGATCTACTCTCCGAAGGTGGCTCGGGCTACCACTTCTTTGGCAAATCGGTGGAACGCGTCTGCCTGTGCGTGAACCCATGACCACTATGCCGGCCGCCCTGCCTTCCGTCTTTTTCGACCACGCCACCATCGACGCCTGGATTGCGGAGGATGCGCCGCTGCTCGACCTCACCACGCACCTGCTGGCCATTGGCGGGCACCCTGCGCGCATGGTCTTTATCGTGCGCGGCGATACGGTGGCCGCCTGCACCGAAGAAGCTGCGCGTCTGGTGCAACACTGCGGCGGACAAGTACAAAGCTGCGTGGCCAGTGGGTCGCGTGTGGCGCCTGGCACGGCGCTGCTGGTGGCTACGGGCGAGGCCGCTGGCCTGCTGCGCGCGTGGAAGGTGGCGCAGAACCTGCTCGAATATGCCTGTGGCGTGGCTGGCGCCACCGCGCGCATGGTGCAGGCGGTGCAGGCCATCGCCCCCGACGTGGCGGTGCTGACCACGCGCAAGCACGCGCCGGGCCTGCGGCGCATTGCGCTCAAGGCCACGCTCAGTGGCGGCGCTTTTCCGCACCGGCTGGGCGTGGGCGAGTCGGTGCTGGTGTTCCCACAGCACCGGGCCCTGCTGGGTGACTGGGCGGCTGTGCAGGCGCGGCTGGCGGCCGCAGCTCCGGCACTGACCGAAAAGCAATGCGTGATTGAAGTCGCTTCATTGGAAGAAGCTTTTGCCGCCATCCGAGCTGGCGCTGACGTGCTGCAATTCGACAAGGCCACCCCAGAGCAGTTGCGCGCATGGTGCCCGCAGCTGCGCGGGCAGCACCCAAACGTCGGGCTGCTGGCCGCCGGTGGCGTGACCGGGCACAACGCCGCCGCCTACGCCGCCAGCGGCGTCAATGCACTGGTCACCAGCAGCCTGCACCATGCGCCTCCGGCGGACGTGGGTGTGCGGGTCGAGCCGCTCTAGGCGACCTACACTGGCGCTTTATCCTGACCCTTTGCGAGCCACCATGACGCCTTCACCCGACAAACGCATTGAACTTGGCGGTTCCGTCTGGATGACAGTGGGCGGCGAAAACCTGGGCGGCAAAGGGCGCATTGCGCTGCTCGCACTTATCGCCGAGCGCGGCTCCATCACCCACGCGGCCAAGGCCATGCAGATGAGCTACAAGGCCGCGTGGGATGCCATCGACGCCATGAACAACCTGGCCGGCGAGCCCCTGGTGGAGCGGCTCGCAGGTGGCAAGGGCGGCGGCGGCACGGTACTCACGCGCCGTGGCGTGCAGTTGGTTGAAAACTTCCAGCTGATCGAGAACGCACACCGCCGCTTCATCGCACAGCTGAGCGAGCAGGCCGAAGGCATCGCAGACGATTTTTTATTGATTCGGAGCATCAGCATGAAAACCAGTGCACGCAACCATTTCAGCGGGCCCGTCAGCCGCGTCCAGCGCGGCGCCGTCAACGACGAAATCGAAATTCAGGCCGCAGGCGGCCACAAGATCGTCGCGATCGTCACGCACGAAAGCGCCGAGAGCCTGGCGCTGGAAGTGGGCGCGCAGGCCTTTGCGCTGATCAAGGCATCTTCCATCGTCATCGTTACCGACGCTGGCGAAGCCCAATTTTCCGCGCGCAACCGGCTCACGGGCAGCATCTCGCGGCTGGTGCCGGGCGCCGTCAACACAGAGGTGGTGATCGATCTGCCTGGTGGCGGCGCGGTGGCAGCCATCATCACCAACGAGAGCGCCACATCGCTGGCGCTGGCTGTGGGCGGCGAAGCCACCGCCATTTTCAAAGCGTCCAGCGTGATCATCGGGGCACCTGCCTGAGGCGGGCAGCAACCCACCTCCCTATCCTCAAACCGCGTAGCGCTTCTCCAGCGCATCCAGCGCGGGCTTGCCCACCAGCCGCTGGCGCTCGGCAAACGGCGCCACCAAGCCCGAGTCTTCGCGCACCGAGCGCTCATCGCGCAGCACGGTGAGTGCCTTTTGCATGCCCATCACGGCGCCCTGCAGCGCGGCGTTGGCGTAGAGCACGATGCCGTAGCCCATCTGCGCAAGTTCCTCGGCACCGACGATGGGTGTCTTGCCGCCAATCACCATGTTCATGAGTTGCGGCTTTTCAAGGCGCTGCGGCAGCGTGCGAATGTGCTCGGCCGTGGTAACGGCCTCGACAAACAGAATGTCCGCCCCCGCCTCGCTGAACTTCTGTGCACGCTCGATGGCGGCCTCGAACCCCTGCACCGCGCAGGCGTCGGTGCGCGCCAAAATAAGCAGGTTGCTGTCATGGCGTGCATCCACCGCCGCCTTGATTTTGGCCACGGCCTCTTCCGTCGAAATCACCTCCTTGCCGGCGAAGTGCCCGCAGCGCTTGGGCGCCACCTGGTCTTCGAACTGGATGCAGTCGGCCCCGGCGCGCTCGAGCACGCGCACGGTGTGGCGCACGTTCAGCGCGTTGCCAAAGCCGGTGTCGGCGTCGACGATCAGCGGCAGACTGACGGCATCGCGAATGCGCGCCGTGTGCTCGGCAATTTCATGCAGGCCCATGAAGCCCTGGTCCGGCAGGCCGAACCACATGTTGGTGACACCGGCGCCGGTCACATAGATCGCCTCGAACCCAAGGTCTTCAATGACCTTGGCCGAGAGCGCGTTGAATGCGCCGGGCACCAGCATGCCCCGGCGTGCGTTGACAAGGGCCTTGAGTTGTTGTTTGGTGTTCATGTCATTTCCTTAATAAAAATGGCCTCTAGCGCTTACTGGATATGCGCTGGCAGCTATCAAATATGAGTGTTTGCGCAGGTGGATGGACTTTTCGTTAAATCTCCGCCACGTCCCCTGGCACCCTTACCCAACCCTCCATCAAAATCCGCGCGCTGCGGCTCATCAGCGCCTTGGTGACTTGCCACTGGCCGCCCGCCTGTGCGGCTTCGGCGCCCACGCGCAGCGTGCCCGAGGGGTGGCCGAAACGCACGGACTGGCGCGGCACCCCGTCTTTGCCGCGCTCGCCGCCAGCCGCCAGGTTGACCAGCGTGCCGGGAATGGCGGCAGCGACGCCAATGGCGACGGCGGCGGTGCCCATCATGGCGTGGTGCAGTTGGCCCATGGACAGCGCCCGCACCAGCAGGTCGATGTCGCTGGCCTTGACGGGTTGGCCGCTGGACGCGGTGTAGTCGGCGGGCGGGGCGACAAAAGCGACCTTGGGCGTGTGCTGGCGCGTGGCGGCATCGCTCAGGTTTTGGATCAACCCCATGCGCAGGGCGCCATGGGCGCGGATGGCCTCGAACCGGGCGAGCGCCTGCGGGTCGGTGTTGATGGCCGCTTGCAGCTCGGTGCCGGTGTAGCCCAGGTCGTGGGCGTTCAGGAAGATGGTGGGGATGCCGGCGTTGATGAGCGTGGCCGGGAAGCGCCCCACGCCGGGCACATCGAGCACGTCCACCAATGCGCCCGTCGGGAACATTGCCCCGCCGCCCTCGCCGCCGCCCTCGTCCGCCGGGTCCACGAATTCCAGCGCCACTTCGGCGGCCGGAAAAGTGACGCCATCGAGCGCGAAGTCGCCCGTCTCCTGCACCTGGCCCTCGGTCATCGGCACGTGGGCGACGATGGTTTTGCCGATGTTGGCTTGCCAGATGCGAACGGTGGTCACGCCGTTTTTCGCAATGCGCGCGGCATCAATCAGCCCCATGTGGATGGCGCAGGGGCCAACAGCGGCGGAGAGGTTGCCGCAGTTGCCGCTCCAGTCCACAAAGGGTTTGTCAATGGCAACCTGGCCAAACAGGTAATCCACATCGTGGTCGGGGCGGGTGCTCTTGCTGAGAATGACGGCCTTGCTGGTGCTGGACGAGGCGTTGCCGAGGCCGTCGATCTGCTTGCCATACGGGTCGGGGCTGCCGAGCACGCGCAGCAGCAGGGCGTCGCGTGCCGGGCCGGGTTGCTGTGCGGCGGCGGGCAGATCCTGCAGGCGGAAAAAGACGCCCTTGCTGGTGCCGCCGCGCATATAGGTGGCTGGGATTTTGATTTGTGGGGCGAAGTGGGTCATGGGCGAAGGCTTCTGGCAGGCAGAGGTGTTTTGTATGGATTTGATAGCTGCTCGCGCTTGTGGGATAAGCGCTAGAGGCCGATTTGACTCATTATTTTTCTTGGGCACTTTGCAGTTACAGGCTGGGCCGGGACGTCGCGGTCAATGAGGCTGCGTGCCCTGGTCCGGGATTGGGGTCAGAACACGAGTTTCGCCGCGCGAAATCATGGTCTGACCCAATGCCTGCGCCGCATGCGCTGCCAATCCCTGGGCACAGGGCAGCAGTGGGCCAGGCAGCACCGTTTGGCTCATGGTTTCCGCGCCAGAAAGTCTTGCGCAAAGCGCTGCAGCACGCCGCCCGCTTCGTAGACCGAGACTTCATCGGCCGTATCCAGGCGGCAGGTCATGGGCACGTGCAGCACGTCGCCATTCTTGCGCGTGACGACCAGCGTGACCTGCGCGCCGGGCTGCAACTTGCCCTGCACGGCATAGGTCTCGGTGCCGTCGAGCGCCAGCGTGAGGCGCGTGGTGCCGGGCAGAAATTCCAGCGGCAGCACGCCCATGCCGATCAGGTTGGTGCGGTGGATGCGCTCGAAGCTCTCGGCCGCAATGGCTTCGACGCCCGCCAGCCGAACGCCCTTGGCGGCCCAGTCGCGCGACGACCCTTGGCCGTAGTCGGCGCCGGCGACGATGATGAGCGGCTGGCGGCGCGCCAAATAGGTTTCCATGGCCTCCCACATGCGCATGACCTGGCCTTCGGGCTCGACGCGGGCGAGCGAGCCGGGCCGCACTTTGCCGTCCGGGTCGCGCACCATTTCGTTTTTCAGCGTGGGGTTGGCGAAGGTGGCGCGCATGGCGGTGAGGTGGTCGCCGCGGTGCGTGGCGTAGGAATTGAAATCCTCCTCCGGCAGGCCCATGGCGTGCAGGTATTCGCCCGCAGCGCTGCTGCGCAAAATGGCGTTCGAGGGCGACAGGTGGTCGGTGGTGATGTTGTCGGGCAGGAGGGCCAGCGGCCGCATGTTGGCCAGCGTGCGCGGGTTCGCGGCCAGTGCGCCAATGCCCTCGGTGTCCCAGTACGGCGGGCAGCGAATGTAGGTGGACTGCGGGCGCCAGGCGTATTGCGGGCTTACGGTTTCGCCGTTGTCCTTGCGGATGGCAAACATGGGCCCGTACACGGCACGAAACATGTCGGGCTTGACCGCGCGGCGAACGATGGCGTCGATCTCTTCATCGCTGGGCCAGATGTCGCACAGACGAATCTCTTGCCCATTCACCACGCCGAGCACGTCTTTCTCGATGTCAAACCGCACCGTGCCCGCCAGCGCATAGGCCACCACCAAGGGCGGCGACGCCAGGAAGGCTTGCTTGGCATAGGGGTGAATGCGGCCGTCGAAATTGCGGTTGCCTGAGAGCACAGCAGCGGTAAACAGCTTGCGGTCCATGATCTCCTGCTGAATCTGGGGGTCCAGCGCGCCGCTCATGCCGTTGCAGGTGGTGCAGGCAAAGCCGACGATGCCAAAGCCGAGCTGCTCGAGTTCGGTGAGCAAGCCCGCTTCCTGCAGATACAGTTCCACGGTCTTGGAGCCCGGCGCCAGCGATGATTTCACCCAGGGCTGGCGCACCAGGCCCAGGCGGTTGGCGTTGCGTGCCAGCAGGCCGGCGGCGATCACATTGCGCGGGTTCGAGGTGTTGGTGCACGAGGTGATGGCCGCGATGATCACCGCGCCATCGGGCAGGGTACCCTCGCCTGCTTCGGGCATGGCCCACGCGCCGGCAATGCCCTTGGCCGCCAGGTCGGCCGTGGCCACGCGGGCATGCGGGTTCGACGGGCCGGCCAGGTTGCGCACCACGGCCGACAAATCAAAGCGCAGCACGCGCTCGTACACGGCGCCAGCCAAACTGTCGGCCCACAGGCCGGCGGCCTTGGCATAGAGCTCCACCAACTGCACCTGCTCGGCGCTGCGGCCGGTGAGCGTGAGGTAGGCCTGCGTTTGCGCGTCGATGGCAAACAGCGCGGCCGTGGCGCCGTATTCGGGCGCCATGTTGGAGATGGTGGCGCGGTCGCCAATGGTCAGGCCCGGTACGCCTTCGCCGTAGAACTCCAGGTAGGCGCCCACCACTTTGGATTGGCGCAAAAACTCGGTCAGCGCCAGCACCACGTCGGTGGCCGTGATGCCGGGTTGCCGCGTACCGGTCAGCTCGACGCCAATGATCTCGGGCAGCCGCATCATGGAAGGGCGCCCGAGCATCACGTTCTCGGCTTCCAAGCCCCCCACACCTACGGCAATCACGCCCAGCGCATCGACGTGCGGGGTGTGCGAGTCGGTGCCTACGCAGGTATCTGGGTAGGCCAGGCCATCGACGGCATGCACCACGGGGGACATTTTTTCCAGGTTGATCTGGTGCATGATCCCGTTCCCCGCGGGGATGACCTGCATGTTGGCAAAGGCTTTTTTCGTCCACTCGATGAAGTGAAAGCGGTCCACGTTCCGGCGGTCTTCAATGTCGCGGTTCTTCTCAAACGCATCTGGGTCGAACCCGCCGCACTCCACGGCCAGCGAGTGGTCGACGATGAGCTGCACCGGCACCACAGGGTTCACCTGCGCCGGGTCGCCGCCCTCCTTCGCAATGGCGTCGCGCAGGCCCGCCAAATCGACCAGCGCCGTTTGGCCCAGGATGTCGTGGCACACCACGCGCGTGGGGTACCAGGGGAAGTCGCGCTCACGCTTGCGCTCGATCAGTTGCTTGAGGCTGTCGGTGACGGTGGCGGGGTCGGCCTTGCGCACGATGTTTTCGGCGTGCACGCGCGAGGTGTAGGGCAACTGCGCCCAGGCGCCGCTCTGGAGGGCGTTCACGGCCGCGCGTGCGTCGAAGTACTGCAAGGCCGTGCCGGGCAGCGATTTTTGATGGGGTCTTGTCATGGGGCTGGCTCGTTCTGTGGGTGGCTCACACGCGTTCGGCAATCGGCACGAAGCGCTGGTCTTCTGGGCCGGTGTAGTGGGCGCTGGGGCGGATGATCTTGTTGTCCACACGCTGCTCGATCACGTGCGCCGCCCAGCCGCTGGTGCGTGCAATGACGAACAGCGGCGTGAACATGGCGGTGGGCACGCCCATCATGTGGTAGCTCACGGCGCTGAACCAGTCGAGGTTGGGGAACATGGCTTTCGCCTCCCACATCACGATCTCCAGCCGCTCGGCGATATCGAACATCTTGGTCGAGCCCGCTGCTTCCGAGAGCGATTTGGCGACGCCCTTGATGACCACGTTGCGCGGGTCGCTGACGGTATAGACCGGGTGGCCAAAGCCGATGACCACTTCCTTGGCCTCGACGCGGCGGCGGATGTCGGCCTCGGCCTCGTCGGCATGGTCGTAGCGCTTCTGCGTCTCGAACGCCACCTCGTTGGCGCCGCCATGCTTGGGGCCGCGCAAGGCGCCGATGGCGCCGGCAATGGACGAGTACATGTCGCTGCCGGTGCCGGCAATGACCCGGGCGGTGAAGGTGCTGGCGTTGAATTCGTGCTCGGCGTACAGGTTCAGCGAGGTGTGCATGGCGCGCACCCAGGCATCGGGCGGCGTGCGGCCGTGCAGCAGGTGCAAGAAGTGCCCGCCAATCGAGTCGTCGTCTGTCTCCACGGCAATGCGCTTGCCCTGCGTGCTCCAGTGGTACCAGTAGAGCAGCATGGAGCCAAGCGAGGCCATCAGCCGGTCGGCAATGTCGCGCGCGCCGGGCAGGTTGTGGTCGTCCTTCTCGGGCAGCACGCAGCCCAGCGTGGACACGCCCGTGCGCATCACATCCATCGGGTGCGCGCTGGCAGGCAGGTGCTCCAGCGCGTGCTTCACGCTGGCGGGCAAGCCGCGCATGGATTGGAGCTTGCTCTTGTACGCCCGCAGCTCCGCAGCGGTGGGCAGCTTGCCGTGCACCAGCAAGTGGGCGATTTCTTCAAAATCGCAGGTCTCGGCCATATCGAGAATGTCGTAGCCCCGGTAGTGCAAGTCATTGCCGGTGCGGCCCACGGTGCACAAGGCGGTGTTGCCGGCCGTCACGCCCGAGAGGGCAACGGACTTCTTGGGCTTGAAGCCCGCGGGTTGGCTGAGATCGGTCATGCAGTTTCCTTGAAAAGATAAGCGGCGGGAATCGAAATGACCGGCCCACCCAACAGGGTTCTGCTCGCGTTGGCATGTTCGGGGGAGACAACTTTCGTCGCTTGCAAAGCGTTTGCAGGATTGGTCATAATTCGCAATGTACGCAAGACTAATCACCCATGAAATCACTGAATTGGCGATGTTTTGCGAATAAATTCTGCGATTTTGCGAATTTTGCGAATACCGAAAGGCGGCGATGGCAAAGACGTTCATGGGGGTGCGATTGCGCAGCCTGCGCGCCGAGCGCGGCATGTCACAGGTAGCGTTCGCGCATGCACTGGGCCTGTCGCCCAGCTACCTCAACCAGATCGAGCAGGACCAGCGGCCGCTCACCGTGGCGGTGCTGCTCAAGATCCACCGCACCCTGGGCGTGGACATCCAGCAGTTCTCGGAAGACGAGGTGGCGCGGCTGGTGGCGCAGCTGCGCGATGCGCTGGCCGACAACCCGGCGCAAGAGGCCATCGACCTGCCCGACCTTCAGGAGCTGGCCAGCAAACTGCCCAAGGTGGGCCGCGCCATCCTGGCACTGCACCGGCGCCAGATGGAAGCCATTCAACGCATGGAAGCGCTGTCGCTGGAGCTTGGCGATGGCCGCGAAGCCAAGACCAGCATGCGGTCCACCTCGTTCGAGGCGGTGCAGGACTTTTTCTTTGTCTACCGCAATTACTTCCACGGGCTCGACACCGCAGCCGAAGCGCTGGCGCAGGAGGCACAGGCCTCTGGCCAAACGCTTGGCAACTGGCTCACGCAGCGCCTGCTGACCCGGCACGGCGTGCGCGTGGTGCCGTCGGACGGCGAGCAGACAGGGCAGCAGCGCCGCTTTGACCCGCACAGCGGCGTGCTGTACCTCTCGCCCACGCTCAAAGCCGGACAGCAAGCGTTTCAGCTGGCGACGCAGCTCGCCCTGCTCGACATGGACGCCGCCATACAGGCCCTGGTCGACGAAGCAGCCTTCGACAACCCCGCGGCCCAGATGCTGGCGCGCATCGGCCTGGCGAACTACGTGGCGGGCGCCCTGCTGCTGCCCTATACGAAGTTTCTCCAGGCCGCAGAAAGTTTGCGCTACGACATCGACCAGTTGGCACAGCAGTTTGGCGTAGGGTTCGAGACGGTGTGCCACCGCCTGAGCACGCTGCAACGCCCGGGCGCACCAGGGGTGCCGTTTTTCTTCATGCGATTGGACCGGTCGGGCAACATCTCCAAGCGCCAGTCGGCGACACACTTTCACTTTTCCAAGACCGGCGGCACCTGCCCGCTGTGGAATGTGTACGAGGCTTTCTCACAACCGGGACGCGTGCTGCCGCAACTGGCCAGCATGCCCGACGGCCGGGCCTACCTCTGGATCGCCCGCAGCGTCTCGCATGGCGCGCGCGGCTATGGCTCGCCGCGCAAGACGTTTTCGCTTGCCCTGGGCTGCGACATCCAGTACGCGCCGCGCCTCGTGTACTCCAAAGGCCTGGACCTGAAGGACCCCAACGCGGCCACGCCCATCGGCATGGGCTGCAAGGTCTGCGAACGCACCGCCTGCCCGCAGCGGGCCTTTCCGTTCGTCGGCCGGCCCCTGCGGGTGAACGAGAACGAGAGCTGGTTTTCCCCGTATTCGGTAGAGCAGGCACCGACGCCTGCACCCATGGCCCCGCCTCCTGCGCCCACAGGCGTGCACCGCATACGCCGCTGACCCAGCCGCTTGGCCCTTTGAACAAGCTCTTACCCTGCCGCGAGTTCTTCCCGCAGCACCTTGGCCGCACCCACCATGCTCGCCAGCGCCGCGCGCGTCTCGGGCCAGCCGCGGGTTTTGAGGCCACAGTCGGGGTTGATCCACAGGTTCTCGCGCGGCACCACCGCCACGGCTTTGCGCATCAGGCGAAGGATTTCGTCCTGCGTGGGCACGCGGGGTGAATGGATGTCGTACACGCCTGGGCCAATCTCGTTCGGGTACTGAAAATCGCCAAAACCGCGCAGCAGCTCCATGTCGGAGCGGCTGGTTTCGATGGTGATCACGTCGGCATCCATGGCGGCGATCTCGGGCAGGATGTCGTTGAACTCCGAGTAGCACATGTGGGTGTGGATCTGCGTGTCGTCCGCCACGCCCGAGGCGCTGATGCGAAACGCCCGCGTGGCCTGCGCCAGGTAGGGCTTCCAGCCGGCGCGGCGCAGGGGCAGGCCTTCGCGAATGGCGGGCTCGTCGATTTGCACGATGCCGATGCCGGCGCTCTCCAGGTCGACCACTTCGTCGCGAATCGCCCAGGCGATTTGCTCGGTGGTAGCGCTGCGCGGTTGGTCGTCGCGCACAAAAGACCATTGCAGGAGGGTGATAGGGCCGGTCAGCATGCCTTTGACGGGCTTGGCGGTCAGGCTTTGGGCAAAGGCCGTCCAGGCCACCGTCATGGCGCGGGGGCGGGCCACGTCGCCGTAGATCACCGGGGGCTTGACACAGCGCGAGCCGTAGGACTGCACCCAGCCGTTTTGCGTGAAGGCAAAGCCGTCGAGCCGCTCGCCAAAGTACTCGACCATGTCGTTGCGCTCAGCTTCACCGTGCACCAGCACATCCAGGCCCAGGGCCTCCTGCTCGCGCACGGCGAGGGTGATTTGTTCTTCCATCTTCTGGCGGTAGTCCGCCTCGCCCAGCGCGCCGCGCTTGAAGGCGGCGCGGGCGGCGCGAATGGCCGGCGTCTGCGGGAACGAGCCGATGGTGGTGGTCGGCAGCGGCGGCAAGGCGAAGCGTGCGCGCTGCAGGCGCTGGCGCCGGGGGAACGCCGACTGGCGCTTGTCGTCGCTGTCCACCGCTCGGGCGATGCGCAGGGCCACGTCCGCGCGGTGCACCCGCGGGCTGGCGCGGCGGGCGGCAATGGCTTGGCGAGCAGCTTGCAGTTCGGCGGTGACCAATGCGGTGCCACTGCCCAAAGCGGCGCTCAGCACGCGCAGTTCGTCCAGCTTTTCAATGGCAAAGGCCATCCACGATTTGATTTCAGCGTCCAGCAAGGTTTCGGCCTGCAGGCTGAACGGCACATGCAGCAGGCTGCACGACGGCGCCAGCCACAGCTCGCCCTGGTGCTTGTCGGCCACGGGTCGCAGGCGCTTGAGCGCGGCATCGACATCGGTGCGCCAGATGTTGCGGCCATCGACGATGCCGACCGACAGCACCTTGTGCGCAGGCAGCCAGTCGGCCACACCGATCAGTTCGTGTGGGGCGCGCACGGCATCCACATGCAGGCCGGCCACGGGCAGTTGGCAGGCCAGACGCAGGTTGTCTTCGAGCGGCGAGAAGTAGGTGGCCAGCAAAATCTGCGGCGCCGAGCGGGCCAGTTGCCAGTAGCTGCGCTCAAAGGCGTTGCGCCAATCGTCGGGCAAGTCGAGGCCCAGGATGGGCTCGTCCACCTGCACCCAGGTGACGCCCTGCTGCTTGAGCCGGGTGAGGATGTGTTCGTACACGGGCAGCAAGGCGTCGAGCAGTGAGAGACGGTCCAGCCCGGCCTCCTTCTCTTTGCCGAGGTACAAGAAACTCAGCGGCCCGAGCAGCACGGCCTTGACAGGGTGGCCCAGCGCCTGGGCCTCGGCCACTTCGTCAAACAAGCGGGTAGACGCCAGCTTGAATTCCGTGGTGCTTGAGAATTCGGGCACCAGGTAGTGGTAGTTCGTATCAAACCACTTGGTCATTTCCAGGGCAAAACCTTGGGCGTGGCTGGCGCAGCAGCCACTGTGCTGCGCCTCACCCGTCACGCCGCGCGCCATGGAAAAATAGCGCGACAGCTCCGACTCGGTCCCGGCAAAGCCAAAACGCGTGGGCTCGCAGCCCAGCAGTTGAATATGGTTGGCCACGTGGTCGTAGTAGGCGAAATCGCCCACGGTGACGAAGGCAAGGCCGGCATCGCGCTGGGCTTGCCAGTGCGCCTGGCGCAAGGTGGCGCCGACCTCCTCCAGCGCGGCTTCGCCGATCTCGCCACGCCAGTGTTTTTCAAGGGCGAATTTGAGTTCGCGGTGGGCGCCCATGCGGGGGAATCCAAGGGTATGTGTGCGAAGTGTTTTCATAACCACGATGGTCGAACTTCTGCGTTTATTATTCAAACGAAAAATATCCAAGATCAACTTGAATCAATTTCATGACGCAATCGATTCTTGAAATCCGCCACCTGCGCACCCTCGCCGCCCTGCGCGATACCGGCAGCCTGGTGCGCGCTGCGCAATTGCTGCACCTGACGCAATCGGCCCTGTCGCACCAGATCAAGCAGCTGGAGGCGCATTTCGGCGGCGCGCTGTTCGAGCGCAAATCGGTGCCGCCGCAGTTCAGCACCATTGGCCTGCGCCTGCTCACACTCGCCGACACCCTGCTGCCGCAAGTGCAAGAGGCCGAGCGCGATGTCGCCCGCCTGGGCCAGGCAGGGGCCGGGCAACTGCGCATCGTGGTCGAGTGCCACACCTGCTTTGACTGGCTGATGCCGGCGATGGACGCGTTTCGCACCGGCTGGCCCGAGATCGAGCTGGACATCGTCTCGGGCTTTCACCCCGACCCGATTGCCTTGCTGCTGCAAGACCGCGCCGAGGTCGCCATCGTCTCGGAGCCCGACCCAGACGAGGCGGTGGATTTCCACCCACTGTTCAGCTTTGAGATTCTGGCGCTGCTGGCCAACAACCACCCGCTGGCCGACAAGGCACGCCTGGCCGCCGAAGACTTTGCCGACCAGACGCTCATCACCTACCCGGTGCCCGACGACATGCTTGACATCCTGCGCCAGGTGCTCACCCCCGCTGGCGTGGCGCCCGCGCACCGCCGCACCACGGAGCTGACGGTTGCCATGCTGCAACTGGTGGCCAGCGGCCGCGGCATCGCCACCCTGCCCCGCTGGGCCGTGCAGGGCTACCTCGACCGCCACTACATTGCCGCGCGCCCCGTCGGCCCGGCAGGCTTGACCGGGCGCCTCTACATGGCCAGCACCGCCACCACCAGCGCCCGCCCGTGGATGGCCGACTTCGTGCAGACCACGCGCGAGACCTGCTTCAAGAACTTTCCGGGGATCGAGCTGCTGTAGCCACGGGCGATCGGCGCTGGCAGCCACCGCATGCTTGGCGCCTGTCGATATTTGGTCAAAAAGGCCTATAACGCTTATTCCATAAGCGCCGAGAGCTATCTATTTAATAGCATTCAACTTCTGAATGAATGCAGACATGGCGGGCGCTGCAACGCGAAACCGCTTTCGTCACACCATCAATCCGCGAATCGAGCCGCATACCGAGAGCAACTGCGGCGCATCCATTCGGCCGATGATGTTGCGCGCGACGGACCCGATGACCTGCTGCGCACCCATGAGCCCGACGCTGGCCGACTGCTCAATCAGGAATCCCGCCTTGGCCTTTTTCAGCGGCACCAGAAAATAGCCGTCGAAGCCACTCTTCATCAAATCAAGCACGATATCCGCAAGAGCGCCACGGTGGGCGGTGGGGTCGGGCGCACTCTCGATCAACGCCAAGACCGCAAGCGTTTTATGGCGCAGCTCCACGGAATGGAAGAAGCGCAGAAACGGCTTGGCTGGCGCTGCGCGGCGTGTCGATGGCCGGGCAACGCTCTTCGCTGGAGGGGATGCCTTGGCTTTTGAGGGCGCAGCCATGGGGTCTTGGCGCTCAGCCTTTCTTGCCGCCCATGACCAGCAAGAGGCCACCGACCACGATGGCCCCTATGCCAGCCCACATGGGCACATTGACCGTCTGCTTCTCCTTCGCGGAGATCTCGAACGTGCCAATCTTGACCACCGTGGTGTCCTTCGTATAGCTGAAGCCCCCATAGGCCAGGCCGAGAATTCCGGCAATGACCAGGGCAATGCCTACCGCTTTGATTGGGTTCATGGGGTCGGACTCCTGCATTTGGCACCCATGCCCCGCCGTCGGCGACGCTGAAGCGGGTGCCATTGCGCCTATTGAAACACGAACCCGGTGAACCGAGGCAAACGCTGGCGACACCCGCCTTGGGTCGATCGCAGCGGATACGGCCGCCTGGCGCTCGCGCTCAGAGCAGCACGATGTCGTACTGCTCCTGGCCCATGGCGGCCTCGGTTTGCAGCGAAATGGGTTTGCCGATGAAGTCCGACAGGCCGGCCAGGTGGGCGCTTTCCTCGTCAAGGAACAGCTCGACCACCGCAGCCGAGGCAATCACGCGGAATTCGCGCGGGTTGAACTGGCGGGCTTCGCGCAGGATTTCGCGCAGGATGTCGTAGCACACGCTGCGCGCGGTTTTGACGCTGCCTTTGCCCTGGCAGGCGGCACAGGGCTCGCACAGCATGTGGGCGAGTGATTCGCGCGTGCGCTTGCGCGTCATCTCGACCAGGCCAAGCTGCGAAAACCCCCCTGCCATGGTTTTCACGCGGTCGCGCGCCAAATGCTTGCGAAACTCGGCCAGCACCGCACTCTGGTGCTCTTCGCGCAGCATGTCGATGAAGTCGGCAACGACGATGCCGCCCAGGTTGCGCAGGCGCAGTTGCCGGGCGATGGCCCCCGCGGCTTCCAGGTTGGTCTTGAAAATGGTGTCGTCGAAATTGCGCGCGCCCACGTAGCCGCCGGTGTTCACGTCCACCGTGGTCAGCGCCTCGGTCTGGTCGATGATGAGGTAGCCGCCCGATTTGAGGTCCACACGCCGCCCCAGCGCACGGGCGATTTCCTCGTCAATCGAATACAGGTCGAAAACCGGGCGCTCGCCTTTGTAGTGCTGCAGCTTGGCGGCCGCGGCCGGCATGAACTCCAGGCCAAAGGCGCGCAGGCGCTGGAACTGCTCCAGCGAATCGATGCGAATGCTTTGCGTGTGCTCGCCGACCAGGTCGCGCAGCACACGCTGCAACAAATCGAGGTCCTGGTGCAAAAGCGAGAGCGGCGGCTGGCGCAGCGCGGCGTCCTTGATGCGCGCCCAGGTCTTGCGCAGGTAGGCGATGTCGTCGGCCAGCTCGGCGTCAGTGGCGTCTTCGCCATTGGTGCGCAGAATGAAGCCGCCCCCGCCGCCCGAGGCTTTGTCGCCCACCAGGGCCTGCAAGCGCGCGCGCAGCGATTCGCGTTCGCCCACGGGTATTTTTTGCGAGACGCCGACATGCTCGTCCTGCGGCAGAAACACCAGCAGCCGCCCGGCCACGCTGATCTGGGTCGAGAGGCGCGCGCCCTTGCTGCCGATCGGGTCCTTGATGACCTGCACCATCAGCGCCTGGCCCTCGAACACCTGCTTTTCAATCGGCACCTGCGGCTCGCTCTTGCGCGCCAGCACCCCGGCGTCGCCGTCCGGATGGCGCTGCCAGACATCGGCCACATGCAGAAACGCGGCGCGCTCCAGCCCAATGTCGATGAACGCCGACTGCATGCCCGGCAGCACGCGCGAGACCTTGCCCAGGTAGACGTTGCCCACCAGGCCGCGCTCGAGCGTGCGCTCGACGTGCAGCTCTTGCACCGCGCCGTGCTCGACCACGGCCACGCGGGTCTCCTGGGGCGACCAGTTGATCAAAATGTCTTGTTGCATGGTGGCGGGGCCCATTCAGACGGCAAAACCGGCGGCGCGCAGCAGTTGCGCAGTTTCAAACAAAGGCAGCCCCATGATGCCCGAATAGCTGCCGCGCAGCACAGGAATGAACGCGCCAGCCCGCCCTTGCACCGCGTAGGCGCCGGCCTTGCCCAGCGGTTCGCCGGTGGCGACGTAGGCGGCGATCTGCTCTGGCGTCAGCGCGGCAAACTGCACGGTCGACACCGACAACGCCGCCAGCCGCTTGGCGCCCACTTGCAGCGCCACGGCGGTGAGCACGCGGTGGCTGTGGCCAGCCAGCTCGCCCAGCATGCGCGCCGCATCTTGTGCATCTTCGGGCTTGCCATACATGCGCCGGCCGAGCGCCACGGTGGTGTCCGAGCACAGGATGGGCGCGGCGGGCAGGCCCCGGCGGGCGTGGCGCTGCACGGCCGCGTCGAGCTTGAGGCCGGTGACGCGCTCGACATAGGCCTTGGGCGCCTCACCAGGCCGCTGCAGCTCAATGGCCTCGGCGTCCTCAAACGTGTCGCCCTCGGCATTGGGCAGCAGCAAGGTGTGGCGCACGCCCAGTTGATCCAGCAACTGGCTGCGGCGCGGGCTCTGCGAGGCAAGGTAGAGAAAGTCTGGCATAAAAACTTTGGTCAAATAGGCCTCTAGCGCTTACTGCACATACGTAAGAGGCTATTGAAAAGATAGTATCTTCGCCGCCCTGCATCGCTATGCAGCGGCGGGCGCTCCCGCCCTATTCCCGATGGTAAGGGTGGCCGGCGTTGACCGACCAGGCGCGGTAGAGCTGCTCGATCAGCAGCACCCGCACCATGGCGTGCGGCAGCGTCAGGTCGGACAAGCGGATGCGCTCATGCGCCGCCTGGCGAAACGCCGGCTCCAGCCCATCGGGCCCGCCAATGACCAGCGCCACGTCGTCGCCGCTCAGTTGCCAGCCTGTGAGCCGCTCGGCCAGGGCCTTGGTGGTGAGGCTGGTGCCGCGTTCATCGAGCACCACCACGCGCGTGCCTTTGGGAATGGCCGCCGCGATGCGCTCGCGCTCGGCGGCAACGAGCGTCTCCAGCGTCTTGGAGCCGCGCGGCTCGGTCTTGACCGCCTTGAGCTCGACCTTGATCTCGGGTGGAAAGCGCTTGGCGTAGTCGTCGTAGGCGCTGCTGGCCCAATCGGGCACGCGCTGGCCGACCGCGACGATCAGCAGGCGCATGCGCTCAAAACCCGTGCGTGATTCAATTTCTCAATCCATCGAGTACGTGAAGGCGAAGCCGACAAAGCAATCGTTTGGTTTGAAAATGGCATTACGCCTTGCGGCTGGGGCTCTTGCGTGCGGGGGCTTTGGCAGCAGGCGACTTCCGGGCGGCTGGCGCTGGGGCCGGTGCGGCCTTGGCGGCAGGGCTGGCGCGCTTGGCGGGGGCAGCCTTTTTCGCCGGTGCGGCGCTCTTGGCAGGCGCTGCCTTTTTGGCGGGAGCGCCGGCGCTGCGGGGCTTGACCACCAGTTTCTGAATGCTCGCTGTCTTGGCGGCTGGCGCCTTGCCGGCTGTTTTGGCGGCGGCCTTGGGCGCTGCTTTTGGGGCGGCCTTCAGAGCCACTTGCGGAGCCGCCTTCGCCGGTGCCTTGGCAGCAGCCCGGGCCGGCGCAGCGGACCGCGAAGGGGCTTTGCGGGCCGGTGCCTTGGCGGCGGGCGCTGCGGTGGGAGCGCTGGCGCCCTTGCGCGGCGCCGCCTTCTTGGCGGGTGCGGCAGCTTCTGTCGCCGCCGCTGCCTTGGCGGCGCGGCGCGCGGCCGTCTTCACGGGCACCTTGGCTTCTGGCGCCACGGGCTTGGCGGCGCCCAGCTTGAGGCGCACGGGCATCTCGCCCCACAGCTCTTCCAACCGGTAGTACTGGCGAATGCCGGGCTGCATGATGTGCGCCACGGCGGCGCCGCAGTCCACGATGATCCATTCGCCGTTTTCTTCACCTTCGGTGCGCGGCTTGGGGAAACCGGCTTCCTTCACCGCATCGCGCACGCTGGCGGCCAGTGCCTTGGTTTGTCGGTTGGAGGTGCCGGACGCCACGATGACACGCTCGAACAGCGGCGAGAGGTGCTCGGTGTTGAACACCTGAATGTCCTGAGCCTTCACGTCTTCGAGGCCATCCACAATGGCGCGCTGGAGTTTCGCAACGTCTTTCTTGGCGGCGGATTCGGAGGTTTTGGAAGTGGTCATCAGGTGGTGTGAAAGGTGAGCAGGGTGAAGGCAATATAGCGCGGGCATTCGAGGGCGGCCAGCATCTGCGGCATCGTCCGCGCGCCACGGCACAAAAAATCAAATAAAAATTGGCTCTACCGCTTGTATGGCAAGCGTTATAAGCTATTCAAATTATAGCTATGCTGTGTTGCAGCGAAGCCCGTCGACTCAGACCCAATCGCGCGGCACGAGGAAATACCCGGTCAAATTCGCCTCGGGCGAGCCCGCTTCGGGCGTGCGCTGGTAGGCCCAACTGGCCAGCGGCGGCATGGACAGCAGGATGGATTCGGTGCGCCCGCCCGACTGCAAACCAAAGTGCGTGCCACGGTCCCACACCAGGTTGAACTCCACATAACGGCCGCGCCGATAGAGCTGGAAATCGCGCTCGCGCTCCCCGTAGGGCGTGGCAAAGCGGCGCTGCACGATGGGCAGGTAGGCCGGCAAGAAGGCATCGCCCACGGCCTGCGTCATGGCCATGCTCTGCTCCTGGCCGAGCTCGGAAAAATCGTCAAAGAACACGCCGCCGACGCCGCGCTGCTCGCCGCGGTGCTTGAGGCAGAAGTAGTCGTCGCACCAGCGCTTGAAGCGCGGGTACTTGTCGCCCCCAAACGGGGCCAGCGCCTGTTGGCAGGTGCGGTGGAAATGCACCGCGTCCTCGTCAAAGCCGTAGTAAGGCGTCAGGTCCATGCCGCCGCCAAACCAGCACACCGGCTTCGTTCCGGGGTGGCCCGCCGCGATCATGCGCACGTTCATGTGCACCGTCGGCACGTAGGGGTTGCGCGGGTGGAACACCAGCGACACGCCCATGGCTTCGAATGGCGCACCCGCCAGTTCGGGCCGGTGCTGCGTGGCGGACGGCGGCAGGCGCGGCCCGCGCACATGCGAGAAGCCACAGCCGGCGCGCTCGAAGACGCGCCCGCCTTCGATGATCTTGGTGATGCCTTCGCCCTGCAGCAGCTCACCCTCGCCTTTTTTCCAGGGGTCCACCACGGCTTTGGCGCCGCCCTCGCCTTCGTCCTCCATGGCTTGCAGCGCGCCCATGATGCGGGTCTGCAGACCCAGAAGGTAGTCGCGCATGCCGGTCGCGCCAGCGCTGCGCTCAAAGATATTGCTCATGGATTCTTGATGGCGCGGTGGCCGATGTCGCGCCGGTACTGGGCGCCGTCAAAGTGGATGCCGCGCGCCACGTCGTAGGCCCGCTGCTGGGCCTGGCGCACGTTGTCGCCCAAGGCGGTGACGCACAGCACGCGCCCGCCGCTGGTGCGCACCACGCCGTCCTCCAGCACGGTGCCGGCGTGGAACACCATGGCATCGTCCTGCTCCTGCGGCAAACCGTTGATGGCGTCGCCCTTGCGCGGCGCCTCGGGGTAGCCGTGGGCGGCCATCACCACGCCCAGCGCGGTGCGGCGGTCCCATTGCAGTTCAATCTGGTCGAGCTTGCCGTCGATGGCGGCGGCCAGCACGTCGAGCAAGTCGCTCTTGAGCCGCATCAGAATCGGCTGTGTCTCGGGGTCGCCCATGCGGCAGTTGAATTCCAGCGTCTTGGGGTGGCCCTGGGCATCAATCATCAGGCCGGCATACAGGAAGCCGGTATAGGGAATGCCGTCCTTTTCCATGCCCCGAATGGTGGGCAGGATGATCTCCCGCATGGCGCGGGCGTGCACGTCGGCCGTGACTATCGGAGCCGGCGAATAGGCCCCCATGCCGCCGGTGTTGGGGCCGGCGTCGCCATCCTGCAGGCGCTTGTGGTCCTGGCTGGTGGCCAGCGCCGCGACGTTCTTGCCGTCGCACAGCACGATGAAGCTGGCTTCTTCGCCGGCGAGGAATTCCTCGATCACCACGCGTGCGCCACCTTCGTTGTGCACCGCGCCGTATTTGTTGTCCACCAGCATGAAGTCCACGGCGTCGTGCGCTTCCTGGAGCGTCATGGCCACCACCACGCCCTTGCCCGCCGCCAGGCCATCGGCCTTGATGACGATGGGCGCGCCCAGACGCTCGACAAAGGCGTGGGCCTTGGCCGGCTCGGTGAAGGTGTCGTAGTCGGCGGTGGGAATGCCGTGGCGGCGCATGAAGGCCTTGGAGAAGGCCTTGGAACTCTCGAGTTGCGCAGCGGCCTTCGTTGGCCCGAAGATGCGCAGGCCGTGGGCGCGGAACTCATCCACCACACCGGCCGCCAGCGGCGCCTCCGGGCCCACCACGGTCAGGCCGATCTTGTTGGCCTGCGCCCACTCGCGCAGCGCACGCACGTCGGTAATGGCAAGGTTGTGCAGATCGGGCGAGAGCGCGGTGCCGCCGTTGCCCGGCGCCACATAGACGCGCGTGGCCTTGGGCGACCGGGCCAGCTTCCAGGCGATGGCGTGTTCGCGGCCACCGCCGCCAATCACAAGTACGTTCATGTCGAAAGGCTCGGGTTCACAGGGCCGCGTTGTGAAAGACCTCCTGCACGTCGTCGAGGTCTTCGAGCACGTCCAGGAGTTTTTGCATGCGCTCGGCGTCGTCGCCGGCCAGCTCGATGGTCACGTCCGGGCGCATGGTAACGCCCGCGTCGGCAGGCTCCAGGCCCGCGGCCTGCAAGGCGTTTTTGACGGCCTCGAACTCGGTCGGTGCGGTCAGCACCTCAATGGCTCCGTCTTCGTCGGTGATCACGTCGTCGGCACCGGCTTCCAGCGCCACCTCCATCACCTTGTCTTCGTCGGTGCCCGGCGCGAACACCAGTTGCCCGACGTTCTTGAACTGAAAAGCCACCGAGCCTGCCGTCCCCATGTTGCCGCCGTACTTGCTGAAGGCGTGGCGCACCTCGGCCACGGTGCGCACATGGTTGTCGGTCATGGTGTCCACGATGATGGCCGCGCCGCCAATGCCGTAGCCTTCGTAGCGGATTTCCTCGTAGTTCATGCCTTCGAGCGTGCCCGAGGCCTTCTCGATGTTGTATTTGATGCGGTCGGCCGGCATGTTGGCCGCCTTGGCCTTGTCCACCGCCAGGCGCAGACGCGGGTTGATCGACAGATCGCCACCACCGGCGCGCGCCGCCACCGTAATTTCACGGATGATGCGCGTCCAGATCTTGCCGCGTTTTTCGTCCTGGCGCCCCTTGCGGTGCTGAATGTTCGCCCACTTGCTGTGTCCGGCCACGGATGTTCCTTGATGTCGATACTGAATTAAGCTATCCCCTGATTCTACTTTTCACCCCAAGCCATGGCTGACCCCCTGCTGATTGCGAAAAACGGCGCTACCGAGTGCCTTCTCTTGCCAGGCCTGGCCAACCGGCACGGCTTGATCACCGGCGCCACCGGCACCGGCAAGACCGTGACGCTGCAAAAACTGGCCGAACAGTTCTCGGCCATTGGCGTGCCGGTGTTCATGGCCGACGTCAAAGGCGACCTGACCGGCATCAGCCAGCAAGGCAGCGTGCCCGACAAGATCGCCGCCGTGCTCAAGGACCGCGGTTTGGCGCTGCCCGAACCCGTCGCCTGCCCCACCACGCTGTGGGACGTGTTTGGCGAACAAGGCCACCCAGTGCGCGCCACCATCACCGACATGGGGCCGTTGCTGCTCGGGCGCATGCTCGATTTGAACGAGACCCAGCTGGGCGTGTTGAACCTGGTGTTCAAGGTGGCGGACGACAACGGCCTGCTGCTGTTGGACCTGAAAGACCTGCGCGCCATGCTTGCCTACGTGGGGGACAACGCCAAACAATTCACCACCGAGTACGGCAACGTGAGCGCGGCCAGCATTGGCGCCATCCAGCGCGGATTGCTGCAAATCGAAAGCCAGGGCGGCGACAAGTTCTTTGGCGAGCCCATGCTCAACATCAACGACCTGCTGCAGACCGTGGGAAGCCGGGGCGTCGTCAACATTCTGGCCGCCGACAAGCTGATGAATGCGCCGCACCTGTACGCGACCTTTCTGCTGTGGATGCTGTCCGAACTGTTCGAGCAACTGCCCGAAATAGGCGACCCCGAGAAACCCAAACTCGTCTTCTTCTTCGACGAAGCACATCTGCTGTTCAACGAAGCGCCCAAGGTGCTGATCGAGCGCATCGAGCTCGTGGTGCGCCTGGTGCGATCCAAGGGCGTGGGCGTGTATTTCGCCACGCAAAACCCGCTCGACATTCCCGACAGCGTGCTGGCGCAGCTGGGCAACCGCGTGCAGCATGCGCTGCGCGCCTTCACGCCGCGCGACCAGAAGGCCGTGAAGGCCACGGCCACCACCATGCGCCAGAAGCCCGGACTGGACATCGAAGCGGCCATCACCGAGCTGGCCGTGGGCGAGGCGCTGGTGAGCCTACTCGACGCCAAAGGCCGCCCGAGCATGACCGAGCGCGTCTTTGTGCTGCTGCCCGGCAGCCAGTTGGGGCCCATCACGGCGCAGCAGCGCCAAGCGCTCATCGACCAGTCGCTGGTGGCGGGGGTGTACGAAAAAATAGTGGACCGCGAATCGGCCTACGAAAAGCTCAAGGCACGCACAGCCGATGTGGCGCAGCAGGCGCCCGGCGCGAGCCCCGGCGCTGCGCCTGCCCAGGGCGGCGGCGGCTTGCTCGGTGGGCTCAATGATGTGCTGTTTGGCACCACCGGCCCGCGTGGCGGCAAGCACGACGGCCTGGCGCAAACCATGGCCAAATCGGCCGTGCGCACCATGGGCACCAGCCTGGGGCGCGAGATTCTGCGCGGCGTGCTGGGCAGCGTGTTTGGCGGGCGCAAAGGTTGAGTGCACGCATCGCAAATCACTATGATTAGTGTAGCTGCAACCGTATACTGAACAAGCGCTGGAGGCATTTTTCATGCATATTTCATCGCCCCGCCACACCACGACCCGGAGCGCAGCATGAGCTGGCCCGAGCTGACATTGCCCACGGCGCAAGACGTGCACGCCGCCGCCGGGCGCCTGCGCGGCGTCGCCCACCACACGCCGGTACTGCGCTCAAGCGCGGCCGACAGGATGCTCGGCGCGCAAGTGTTCTTCAAATGCGAAAACCTGCAGCGCACCGGCGCTTTCAAGTTTCGCGGGGCCTACAACGCCCTGGCACAGTTCACACCGGAGCAGCGCGAGCGCGGCGTGCTCACGTTTTCGGCGGGCAACCATGCGCAGGCCATTGCGCTGGCGGCCCGCATGCTGGACATGCCCGCGCTGGTGGTCATGCCCAACGACGCCCTGAGCTCCAAGATAGCGGCCACCCGCGCCTACGGCGCCCAAGTCGTCACCTACGACCCGCTGACCGAAGACCGCGAGGCGATCAGCCACAAGCTCTCGCAAGAGCGCGGCATGACGCTGGTGCCGCCGTCCGACCACTTCGACGTGATTGCCGGCCAGGGCACGGCCGCGCTGGAACTGGTCGAAGAGGTGCCACGGCTCGACGCCCTGTTTGTCGGCGTGGGCGGTGGCGGCCTGCTGGCCGGCAGCCTGCTCGCCACCAAGGCAGCCCTGCCCCTGTGCCGTGTCTACGGTGTGGAGCCCGAGGTGGCCAACGACGGCCAGCAGTCGCTCGCCGCCGGCCAGATCGTGGAAATCGCGCTCCCGCGCAGCACCATTGCCGACGGCGCGCGCGCCACGTCGCTCGCCCCGCTGGCCTTTGACATCATCCAGCAGGGCGCCGAGGGCATCGTCACCGCCAGCGACCTGCAACTGATGCAGTCCATGCGCTTTTTTGCCGAGCGCATGAAGCTCGTCGTCGAGCCCACCGGCGCACTGGCGCTGGCCGGCGCGCTGCACGGCGGCTGCGACCTGCATGGGGCACGCGTGGGCATCATCATCAGCGGCGGCAATGTCGACCTGCCGCGCTACGCCCGCTTTCTTGCCGACTAAATGAAGAACACCCCCCTGAGCCGCTGCGCGGCTTCCCCCCTCTCTCGAATCGCACTGCGATTCGAGAGAGGGGACGCTCCCAGCGCGGCGGGGCGGCCCTTGCGCGGGAGCCCTGGCCGGGCCGCGCCCCTTTCATGCGGCGCGGCGACCGCGAATACGCGACCGATCCATTAACCTCACCTTCCCCATGAGCAACGTCCACCTTATCGACCACCCCCTGGTGCAACACAAGCTGACCCTGATGCGCCGCAAAGACGCCAGTACCAACAGCTTTCGCCGCCTCTTGGGCGAACTCAGCACGCTGATGGCCTACGAAGTCACACGCGACATGCCGCTGCAGGACATCCAGATCGAGACCCCGCTGGAGACCATGACTGGCAAGGTCATCGACGGCAAGAAGCTGGTGCTGGTGTCCATCCTGCGCGCCGGCAATGGTTTTCTCGACGGCATGCTCAATGTCGTTCCCGGCGCCCGAGTGGGCCACATCGGCCTGTACCGCGACCCGGCCACGCTGCAGCCGGTGGAGTACTACTTCAAGATGCCGTCCGAAATGGACGAGCGCGACATCATCGTGGTGGACCCCATGCTGGCCACGGGCAACTCGGCTTCGGCCGCCATTGACCGGCTGAAGAAGCTCAACCCCCGCTCCATCAAGTTCGTCTGCCTGCTGGCCGCGCCCGAGGGCATCGCCACGCTGCAGAAGGCGCACCCCGACGTGCCCATCTACACCGCAGCCATCGACCGCGAGCTGAACGACCACGGCTACATCCTGCCGGGGCTGGGGGATGCGGGGGACCGGATTTTTGGTACCAAGTAAGCCTCGCTATTCATCCAGCGACCGCATCACTCTTCAACGACCTCTCCCAGATCGCTGGCAATCAGCTTGAATTGCGCCAGCGCCGCTTGCAGGTCTTCCACAATCTCCAGGGCAATCACACCCGGTGCGGGCAGGTTGTCGCTGTCGGCCAGGCTTTCATCTTTCAGCCAGAAGATGTCGAGGCTGGTCTTGTCGCGTGCTACCAGTTCGTCATAGCTGTAGGCGCGCCAGCGGCCCTCCATGTTCGCGGGCGACCACGTGGCTTGGCGCTGACGGCGGTTGCCCGCCTGGTACAGCTCCACAAACTCATTCAAGTCGTCGCGGCGCAGCGGGTTGGTCTTGAGCGTGAAATGCTTGTTGGTGCGCAAGTCGTAGATCCATAGCTGCTTGGTCCACGGTGTTTCACTGGCGCCCTTCTTTTCGAAGAACAGCACATTGGCCTTCACACCCTGGGCGTAGAACAGGCCGGTTGGCAAGCGCAGCAGCGTGTGCACATCGCACTCGTGCAACAGTTTTTTGCGGATGGTCTCGCCCGCGCCGCCCTCAAACAGCACGTTGTCGGGCAACACCACGGCCGCGCGGCCATGGGTGGCCAGCAGGGTCTTGATGTGCTGCACAAAGTTGAGCTGCTTGTTGCTGGTGGTGGCCCAGAAGTCGTCGCGCTCGATGGTGTCTTTTTCGGTGCTGGTGCGGCCGTCTTCGCCCACGATGACGGTGCTGCTCTTCTTGCCAAAGGGCGGGTTGGCCAGCACCACCTCGTAACGCTCGCCGGGGTCGGCGGCCAGTGCGTCGCCCACCACCACGGGCACGGATTTTTCGGAGCCAATGCCGTGCAGCAGCATGTTCATCGCACACACGCGGGCCGTGGCTTGCACCAGTTCGTAGCCGGTGAAGGCTTTCTCTTTCAGGTGCTTGAGCTGGTCGCGCGTCAGGCTCTTGTTGTGGGCGGTGATGTAGTTATGCGCGGTGAACAAAAAGCCGCCCGTGCCGCAGGCCGGGTCGCATAGGCGCTCTGCCGGCAGCGGCGCAATGCAGTCGACCATGGCCTGGATGAGTGCGCGTGGCGTGAAGTATTGGCCCGCGCCGCTCTTGGTGTCTTGCGCATTTTTCTCCAGCAGGCCCTCATAGGCATCACCTTTCACGTCGGCACCCAGAATCGTCCAGGTCTCGGCACCGATCAAATCCACGATCACACGGCGCAGCTTGGCCGGGTCTTGAAACTTGTTTTGCGCCTTGCCGAAGATCAGGCCCAGCGTGCCCTTCTCCTGGCCCAGTTTTTCAAGCAGGTGGCGGTAGTGGTCGAACAGCTCGTCGCCATCGCGGGCCAAGAGAGTTGGCCAGGCATACGCGGCGGGCACGATGCTGGGCTGGTTGTACGGCGGTTGCGAGCGCTCGTCCGCCATCTTGAGGAACAACAGGTAGGTGAGCTGCTCCACATAGTCGCCATAGCTCATGCCATCGTCGCGCAGCACGTTGCAGTAGTTCCAGAGCTTCTGGACGAGGGAGTGGGTGGTGGTGTTCATGGTGCCGGTGTTTCGTTCATGCCTCTGAGCAGAGCCTGCAATTGCATGACGGCCTGCTCCGGGCTTCTGGGGTTCATTTGCCCGGGCAAGATGCCGGGCTGTTCGGTACGCGCCTGTTGCGCGATGATGGCGCGCACGCGCTGCAGGGCCTTGGTGTCGAGCTGTTTTGCAATATCGCAGCCCAGCATGCGCGCACCCGCCAGAAGGTAGTCAAATCCTTCCTCCTGCGTCCATGGCAAAAACTCGCCCCACAACCTCGCCTCGTGCCCTGTGTCAAGGTAGTGGTTCAAGATCTGTTGAAAATCCTGCGCATCCTTGCCCGGCGAGCGGTGATGCCGGTCTTGCCAGCAGACGATCTTGAGCCAGGCCAGGGCGGGCAACGACACCACGGCAGCCTGCACACCGTGTGGCAAAGCCACGTTGGCTGCAGTCGCCAGTGCCTCGCGAAAGCCGAACACGTCCATCACCACGTCCCCGGTGGGCGGCCATGCAATCTGCCGCTGCCCGGTCTCGATGGCGCCAAAAGGAACCAGGTCTATCGGCAGCCCGTCGCCATGGCGCAATCGGTGTGGCAGGCCATGCACTTGCTCAAACTGCCCGGTGTGAACCAGCTGGTTGCGCAACCGCTCAAAAGTGGCCCAGTCGTTGACGGCCAGCGCAAAGTCCACATCCGTCGTTTGGCGCTGCACAGGCACCCCCCATGCATGGTGCAGGTGCAGGTCGCGCGCGAAGGCACCGGTGATCAGCAGGGCAATGCCCAGCGGGGCCGCCACCGCCTGCATATCGGCCACCACACGGGCATGCAGGCCGAGTTCAGCCTTGTCCGAAAGTGCCAGCAAGGTATTGCTCATACAGAACATGGGCGGTTTCAATGCAGCGGCCGTCCCCCGTGGCCAGCAAATCGGCGTACACCAGAACCGTGGGCACCACCTCGGGCCGTGGCCCGGCGGGCAGCTGGCCCCAAAAAGGCTTGCGCCACTCCAGCGTGCGCTCGGTCTGACCATGGGCCCTGGTCATGCGCTGCCTGGCCATCAGCGGGGCTGGCAAGCGCTGGGCATAGAGGGTCAAGACACCGGGGCGCAGGTAGTTGGTCAGCAGGTTGGCGGCCGGCTCGCCGCCCCACAAGGCCTCAGCCGGGTCCAGCGACCATGCGGCCCAGGTATCGAACCCGGGCGTCACATACACCCCTTGCAAGGTCTTGGCACGCAGGCGGCGGGCATAGGCCTGTGCCCAGGCATCCAGCACACGGCGCGTGGCATCCAGCCGACGGCGTTTGCCCAGCACCAGCAAGTGCCCCAACTGCTGCAAGTCTTGCAGCACTGCGGGCACCCCACCCAGGGCCACACCCGCCGCGGCAGCAATGGCCCGGTGGGGCGCGTCGGCCAGCGCGGGGTCGCACAGCAAGGCAAACAGAATTTTCAAACCCGCAGGCGTATCCGCCCGGCCTGCAGCGGCAGGCACGGGTTTGGTCGCAGGCTTGCGGCCGGTGATGAACACCAGCGGCGCGGGCAGCCAGGCATTGCCCACGGCGTCGGCAAACGGCTGCCCTTGTGCCCGCAAGTCATCGGCCACGGGCGGCGTGACGTATTCAGCCGCCAGCACCGTGGGGTTGCCGCCCACGGCGGCCTGCTGGCGCGCCTGCATCAGCGCAGCCCCCATGGTGGCGCGGGCCAGGTGAGGCGCCGGCACCACCGTGTAGTCTGCCCATGGTTCCGTGGGCCCCAGGCGCAGGGTGTATTCGCCCCCTGGCGCGGGCAGGGCGTGGGCCGGCACGCCCAGGGTGACCAAAGCCTGGGCCACGCGCTCGGCCAAATCAGTGGGTTGATCTGCTTCCATTGCGGCGTTCAATTTTTATGAACATTACTGCATTTTGAACAAACAAGATCATGGGTGCAAATTTTTATGTTGTTCAATTTTAGTGAACAACATTTTTTATTGAACAAACTTCCCTCGCGGCGCCTTGTTCAAGGCGCTTGTTCGCCATCAGCCCGGCCCATGCAAGGCCATCAGCACCGGCATAGAGATTTGATCAAATTGGCCTGTAGCGCCCGTATTCATTGCGCAAGCAGCTATCAATAAAGAAGTAAAAAACACGCGCGCGCCCTGCAGGCACCCATCACCCCACCGTGGTGGCCTGGGCTGCCACCGCCCCAGAAAACGCCTGGGCCAGCGTTGCCTGCCGCAGCGCCTGCGCGCGCTGAAGGTTGGCGTCCACCTCGGCATCGACTTCGCGGAGGATGGACAGGTGGCGGTCGACTTCGGCGACGATTCGGGTTTGCTCTGCGTGAGGCGGTACAGGCAATGCAATAGAGTTGAAGTTCGCCAAGTTGACTTTCAACTGCGCAACGCCTTTTGTGATCCCTAAGATTTGGTCTTGAACGACCCGCGAGGCCATGGCGTACTCAATGAATGACGGATCGATGCCGAGTTTGATTACTCGTAACTTGATGCAATCGGCAGTAATCACGGCAGGTGGGCGATTCGCCGGATAGCGACACACATCCCCTGGTGGGTCACCCATCTTGGTCACAAGAATGTCGCCTGCCTCCACCGAATGTGCAGAAAGCTCTGCAGCCTTATCAGCAGTGACGTAGACAGTGTTTTCACCACCGAATGACCCAGAACGGATATTGCGCACGAAGACCAAAGGCACACCTTCGGTCTTGTAGTCGCTCACCTTCAAGCTGCTACCGAAGGGACCTATCGCCAAGGAATAAGGTTCACCTGCCGACACCTGCTCGGGCGATGCCCATACCCAGCCTTCAGGTAGTTCGGACAGTGCCTCGGTTTCGGGAGTGACTGGTTCGCGGTACTTCCGCTTGCCTGCCCACTTCGCCCGCCGCTCCTCAAGAATCCGCTGCAAAAGCTGTTCGCCGGTTTCGTAGGTGCGGCCTTCGCGGTGGGCCAGGGAGGCTTCGGTTTCTACGAGGCGGCCTTCGACGGCGGCTTTGAGGACGGAGGCTTTGTAGCGTTTGAGGTTGGCTTTGACGCGCTGGAGGTTGGCGACGGCTTCGTCGAGGCGGGAGAACTGTTTTTCGAGTTCGGCGACGATTTCGCGCTGCTTCGCCAACGGCGGCAAGGGCAATGTGAGCGATTCGATATCGCCACGCCGCAGGTTGTTGATGTTGACGCCAAGTGCCTTCTTGCCGACTTGCTTCCAATAGCTGGGCGACTGCAGAAACGCGGCCAAGTAGCGGGACTCGATGTTTGCCTTCGGGCGGATGGCTGCGCAAAACGCACCAAATGAGCCACGCCAGTCTGCGTGAACAAGCCCAGACTTGCCGACCAAGTGTTTACTGCCGCTGGACGTGGCAACAACAATGTCGCCCGCCCGCAAGCGTTGATTTGCAGACACGTTGTTGTCCGGCACAAATACCAAATCCGATTCGAGGACGAGCCGTGATTCTTGAATGTTCGTGGCGCGCAAGACGGGCGTGTAACCATCCTGAGGCTTATCGGTTGCGTGCTCTTTTGAATACGTGACGCCGCGAATCAACTCCGAAACGTCACTGACAACAACCTCTGGCCAGCTCGCGGCGGCATTCTCAAGAACCTCACTCACGCCGCCAACTCCCGATTCAATTCCTCAATCACCTTGGGCAGTTCCGCGCCAAAGAGCTGGTGCACCTTGCCCAGGCCACCTTGGGCGTTGAAGGGGGCGTATTCGAAGTCGTCTATCTCTATGCCTAAATTGGCGGCGATGTGGTCGCGGATCATTTCTAGCCAGTGGATTTGTTCTTGTGTGAAGGGGGCTTCGACAGGCTCAGCCTGAACGGTGGTGGTGGTGCTATGCCCTTCGACAGGCTCAGGTCGAACGGCAGGGTTTGCGGATTGGTGCTGCGCCAGCCAGGCTTTGAAGTTGGCCTGCACGCGCTCGGGGTAGGGCACCAGCTCGTTGGTCTGCTGCATGGCAAAGCGCACCAGGCTGACCAAGTCCGTCAGCAACCTGCGCTGCGTGGCACCTTTGACCTTGTCTTTGCGCAGGGTGGCGTAGGCCTGCCACAGAGCGCCTTCGTCAATATTAAGCGGCGGGGCATGCAGGGCATCGGCCAAGGCTTTCACGTCTTCAAACTTGAGCGGCGCACGCGTGGGGCGGCTGTACAAGATCTGCAGGGCGGTGATTTCGTCTTTGTGCTGGGCGATGAAGTCTTCAAAGCTTTGCACCAGTGCGGTGGCGCGGTCGCTGCCCTCTTTGAAACCGAAGTCCAGCAAGCGGTCTTGGGTAACCACGTCGATCACCAAGTCTGCCTTTTGCTTCATTTTTAATAGCTGCTCCCGCAATGCTGGCGTGCGGAAAGGCCATATTGAATCCCTCAAACGTTGCTCGGCCTCGGCGGGCGGCATGTCTTGTGTGGCGTCGATGGCGAGCGCATCCACAATGCCGCGCGCCAGGTCGCGCAGGGTCTTGCCGCCGCTCAGCTCCACCACCTTGGCGCGGTCGGCATCGCTGGCGTCTTTGTCCAGCCGGGCCAGGCGGGCGGCAATGCTGCTCAGAACCTCGTCTTCCACGTTGCCCAGGCTCACGGCTTGCAGCAGTTTGTCCAGGGGCACGCTCTTTTTGGTGTCCATGGGGCGGCTGTCGGTTTTGTCGCGCTCGCACACGCCCACGCAATCGACGATGACGAAGTGGTCTTTCTTGATGTGTTCGCCGGGGTTCACGGCGGCAAGATCCGTGGGGTTGCACACGCGCACGCCACGGCCTTTCATCTGCTCGAAGAAGCTGCGGCTTTTCACGCTGCGCATGAAGACGACGATTTCTACGGGCTTGATGTCGGTGCCGGTGGCGATCATGTCCACGGTGACGGCCACGCGGGGGTAGTAGCTGGTGCGGAAGTCTTTGATGAGCTGCTCGGGGCTGGTGCCGCCGCCCTGGGCGCTGCGGTAGGTGATCTTTTGCGCGAACTCGTTGCCGCGACCAAACTCTTCGCGCAATATCTCCACAATCTTTTCGGCGTGGTTGTCGTCTTTGGCAAAGATCAGGGTCTTGGGTAGCTCGGTGCGGGCGGGGAACATATCCGCCTGCCAGCGGCCCTGCAGGGTGCGGACCACGGTGCGGATCTGGTCGGGCGTTTGCACGGCGCGGTCCAGCTCTTCGGGCTGGTATTCAAAGTCGTCGTCCAGCTGCCAGGCGGTTTTGCGGCGGGTGGCTTTGTCTTGCGTTTCCAGCCAGAAGCCTTTGTCCACTTTGGCGCCCTGCTCGCTCACTTCCGTCTTGATGCGGTAGACGTCGTAGTTGACGTTCACGCCATCGGCCACGGCCTGGGCGTGGCCGTATTCCATGACCAGGTTTTGGTTGAAGAAGCCAAAGGTCTGCTTGTTGGGCGTGGCAGTAAGGCCAATCAGATACGCGTCAAAGTACTCCAGCACCTGGCGCCACAGGTTGTAGATGCTGCGGTGGGCCTCGTCGGTGACGACGATGTCAAAGCTCTCGATGGGGATGGCCGGGTTGTAGCCAATGGGCTCGGGGTCTTTGAACAGGCCCTCAATCCGCTCTGTGCTTTCTTCGTCCACCTCGGGCGCCAGCTCGCGCCCCTTGAGCATGCTGAACATGCGCTGGATGGTGCAGATGACCACGCGGGCGGATGTGTCGAGCTGGTTCCCCTGCAAGTGCTGGACGATGTATTCCTCGCCAAACTTGTAGTTGTTGTAGGGGCTGGCGTAGGCGTCAAACTCTTTTTTGGTCTGGCGGGCCAGGTTGCCACGGTCCACCAGAAACAGAACCCGGCGCGCACCGCCAAACTTGATGAGGCGGTAGATGAAGCCAATGCTGGTAAACGTCTTGCCGCTGCCAGTGGCCATTTGGATCAGGGCCTTGGGTTTGTTGGCAGCAAGGGACTTTTCCAGGTTGGTGATGGCGCTGATTTGGGCGGGCCACAGCGCAAAGTGCGCGCCGCCGCTGCCCCATTCGGTGACGAGCGGGGGCATGGCGCGCATGCGGGCCAAAAAGGTGCCGGGCGATTCACTGACCGATGGCCCGTCAGCGGCAGGCGGAATGAGCGTCAGCCACTGCGCCAGCAATTCGGGTCGGAAGAAGGCGAACACGCTGCGGGCGCGCGGCTCGGGGTCCAGCCCGTTGGTGAAGTGGGTTTCCACGCCGGTGCTTTCCCACACAAAGGGCAGCGGGCGGCGCCAGGCGGGCAACGCCGTGGGCAGGCCCTGGGCGTAGCGGCCACTTTGCAGCTCCACGCCGGTGAGCGTGGCGCCCTCTTTCTTGGCCTCGATCACGCCGCAGGCCTTGCCGTTCACGTAGAGCAGGTAGTCGGCAAACCCAAAGCCGGTGTTGAGAGGGAATTCGCGGATGGCGACGCCAAGGGCCGCATGGATGTTCGCATCGGCGACGCCGCAGACGTGCCAGCCCGCTGACAGCAAGAGTGCGTCTATCGTTTCCCGGGCTTTGGCCTCTGGCGTCATGCGGAATCTCCCTGCGAGGGATTCTAGGCATGCGGGTTGGTCTGCCCAAAGCCCTTGACATACATGCACCCATTCGGCGCGTCATCGAACCGAACAGGGCAGGATTCAGGTGCCGCCTTGGCGGGTGCCTGGCCCGGCACCCGCTGCGTCAAAGCGTCAATCTTTGAAACTGGGCGCCTGCTTGCTCATGCTGGCCGTCATCGCTGCGGTCAAGTCACTGCTCATCAGCATGGCCGCATTCCAGGTGGCGATGTAGTTCAGGCTGTCGGCCACCGAGTGGTCGCGGGCGTAGGTGATCATTTCCTTGGTGCCGCGAATCGACAGGGGCGACTTGGCGGCAATGGTGGCGGCAAGCTCGTGCACGCCGGCATACAGCGCCTCGCGGCTCTCGAACACACGGTTCACCAGGCCGATGTCCTTGGCCTCCTGTGCGTCGAACTTGCGCCCGGTGTAGGCCAGTTCGCGGGTGATGCCCTCGCCCACCAGCTTGGGCAGGCGCTGCAGCGTGCCGACGTCGGCCGTCATGCCGATGTCGATTTCCTTGATCGAGAAATAGGCGTCGCTGCTCGCATAGCGCATGTCGGCGCAGGTGATGAGGTCGATGCCGCCGCCAATGCAGGCGCCGTGGATGGCCGCGAGCACGGGCTTGCGGCAGCGCTCCAGGCTGGTGAGGGTGTCCTGCAGGTCGAGGATGACGCGGCGCAGCGCTTCGCGCGTGCGGCCGTCGCAGTCGTTCTGGATCTGCGGGCCCAGGCCCATCATCATCTGCAGATCAATGCCGGCAGTGAACAGCTTGCCTTCGCCTTGCAGCACGGCCACGCGGGCCTCGGGGGTTTCATCGACCCACTGGAAGGCGCGGCGGATGTCCTGCCACATGGCGGCGTTCATGGCGTTGGCCTTGTCCGGGCGGTTCAGGCGCACGGTGGCAATGTGGTCTTGCAGCGAGACAGAGAGGGTTTCAAATTGCATGGAAGACTCCAGTTTCAAGTGTTTTTGGCCTCTAGCGCTTATGTATAAAGCGTTAGCAGCTATCAATTAAGTAGTACTTCGATCAGGCTTTCGTGTCCGTCACGGCGGCTCGCCATTGGCGTTCGAGGTCTGCTGCGCTCCATGGGGCATCGGTGTTCACGGTCAGTGTCAGCGCCTGCTCTTGCGCTGTCAGCGGTTCGGCTGTGCGCTGCTGCGCTGCCAGTACGGCCAGGTCGGCCTCGGACGGGTCGCCTCCTGCCGCAAGGCGACTCTGCACACGCGCTTGCAGTTGTTGCTCGCCGGCGCTGCAGTGCAACACGGTGAAGGGCACGCCCAGCGCCTGCGCCACGGCGTGCATGTGGGCGCGATCGCTCTGGCGCAGGAAGGCAGCATCGACGATCACAGGGTAGCCGGCCTGCAGCAACACGCGTGCCTGCTCGGCCAGTTGCTCGAAGGTGCGCTGCGATGCCTCTGGCGTGTAGATGTCGGCGCCGCGCGCAGCCGAGTCGGCCAGCGGCGCCAGGCCATGCAGGCGCTTGCGCTCCACGTCCGAGCGCAGGCGCACGGCGCCGGCCTGGGCCAACAGGGCAGCGGCGACGGTGGATTTTCCCGAACCCGACAGACCATGGGTGATGAGCAGGCACGGCTGCATGGGCCGGGCCAGCGCCTCGGCGCAGGCCAGGTAGTCGGGTCCGCCCGCCAGCGCCCCACCCTGCTCGGCGCGCAGCCGCGCCGCCAGGGCGCGCACCAGGGCGCGGTAGATTTCGTAGGGACGCAGCACGGCCAGTGCGGCATAGTCGCCGGATTCGCTCAGGTAGGCATCCAGAAAGCGCCAGGCCAGATCGGAGCGGCCATGGGCATGCAAGTCCATGGTGAGGAACGCGGCATCCGCCAGGGTGTCGATCCAGCGCAGGGCCGGACTGAACTCAATGCAGTCGAAGGCGGTGAGCACGCCCTCCAGCCGCACCAGGTTGCCCAGGTGCAGGTCGCCATGGCCCTCGCGCACATGGCCGCCCGCCTGGCGCTGTGCCCACCACCCTTCCAGCCCGGCAAACACCGGGCGCAGCGCCTGCAGCCGGGGCGCATCGGCACCGTCCAGCAGCGTTGCCAGGGTGTCGAACACATCGCCAATGGCCTGCTGCACCTGAGCGGCGCTGCCCCACGCGCTGCCGGCAGCCGCCACCGGGCAGGCCGCATGAAAGTGCGCAAGCTGCCTGGCAAAACGCTCCACCTCGGCCGCTTGCAACGCGCCACTGCGCACCAGGGCGTCGGCCTCGCTGCCGCTGGCGAAGCGGTGCATGTGCACCACCCAGTCGATAGCGCTGTCTGCCGCTTCGTTTGGCGCGCCCAGGCGCGGCGCCTGCACGCTGCCCAGCACGGGCAGCACCTCCAGGTACAGCGATGGCGCCAGCCGCCGGTTCAGGCGCAGCTCTTCTTCACAAAAGTGGCGGCGCGCGGCCACGCTGCTGAAATCGACAAAGGGCAGCCGCACCGGCCGCTTGAGCTTGTAGGCATGCCCAGGCGTGAGCAGGATGTGCGAGATATGGGTTTGCACATGCTCCACGGGCGCACCATCGCGCTGCTGCAGCATCGGCACCAGATTTTTCAGCAAAGCGGCATCGGTCTGGTTTTCAATAGTCAAATCGGCTCCAAACACTTTACAGATAAGCGCTGACAGCTATCAAAACGATGAACATATCAAAAATAAGGCTTGCACTGGCGCATCCAGTACCGCAAGCACTCCTGACCGTAGCATGCACCGGCCGGCTGCAAGCTTCTGTCCTGCTTGTTGCACCGCCTGCTCCCAAATCCCTCAAGCCTTGGCGCCTTTCATGGCCGCCAGGTAGGGGGCCAGGCGCTTGGCCATTTCGTCGCCCAGGGCCTGCAGTCCGCTCATGGGGCGCACCATGACTTCAAAGTCAACGATCTTGCCCTCGTCGTCGAACGCGATCATGTCGATGCCCTTGAGCTCCTTGCCGTGGACCTTGGCGCTGAACTCCAGCACCACGCTCTTGCCGTCGGCACTGGCCAGCTCGCGGTGGTAGCTGAAGTCTTCAAACACCTTGACCACGGTGCCCAGAATGAGCTGCACCGCCTGCGCGCTCGGGTACGGCGTGTGCGCCATGGGCGAGCGAAAGACGGCCTTGGGGTGCAGGATGGAGGGCAGTTCGGCCAGGTTGGCGCCCGCCACCATGTCGTGCCACTTCGCCAGGCTCTCAGCGACGCTGGGCTGCAGCATCTGCGCAAAACCCTTGGCCTGCGGGGCGTCCGCTTGGGTTGCAGAGGTGTCCAGGCGCAGCGCCAGTTCGGTGCCCTGCTTGATGGCGCGCTTGGCGTCGAGTTCGACGGCCTTGTCGGCGCCGCCGATCAGGTGCACGCTGCAGCCACCGGCTTCGAGCTCGGCCTGCAGCGCGCGCTGCGGGTCTTGGCCGGCGCAGAGGATAACGTTGTCCACCGCCAGCACGCTGTCTTTGCCGTCCACGGTGATGTGCAGGCCGGCATCGTCCACCTTGCGGTACTGCACGCCGGGAATCATTTCCACCTGGCGGTTCTTGAGCGAGGTGCGGTGAATCCAGCCGGTGGTCTTGCCCAAGCCCTCGCCGACCTTGCTGGTCTTGCGCTGCAGCAGGTAGATCTTGCGGGGGATCTCGCCCAGGTGCGCTGCCTGCAAGCCGCCCCGGTTGGCGCCCGTGGTGTCCACGCCCCATTCGGCGAAGAACTTCGGCTTGCTCAGGCTGGGGCTCACGCCCTCGTGCAGCAGGTATTCGCAGACATCAAAACCAATCCCGCCGGCGCCGATCACGGCCACCGCCTTTCCCACGGGCTTCTTGTCCCGCAGCACGTCGAGGTAGCCCAGCACCTTGGGGTGGTTGACACCCTCAATCTCGGGCACGCGCGGCACGATGCCGGTGGCCAGCACCACCTGCTTGAAGCCGTCCGCCACCAGCTCTTGCGCCGCCACCTTGCGGCCCAGTTGGAGCTTGACGCCCGTCAGCTCGATCTGCTTGCCGAAGTAGCGCAAGGTCTCGTAGAACTCTTCCTTGCCCGGCACCTGCTTGGCGATGTTGAACTGGCCGCCGATTTCTGCCGCCGCATCGAACAGCGTCACGTCCAGGCCCCGGCGCGCGGCTTCGGTGGCGAACGCCAGGCCGGCCGGGCCGGCGCCGACGACGGCAATGCGCTCTTTGCGGACTAGCGGCTCCATCACCAGAATGGTTTCGTGGCAGGCGCGCGGGTTCACGAGGCACGAGGTGATCTTGCCGGCAAAGGTGTGGTCCAGGCACGCCTGGTTGCAGGCTATGCAGGTGTTGATCTGGTCCGAGAGGCCCGCGGCGGCCTTGTTGACGAACTCCGGGTCGGCCAGGAACGGCCGGGCCATGCTCACCATGTCGGCCATGCCGTCGGCCAGAATCTGCTCAGCCACTTCGGGCGTGTTGATGCGGTTGGTGGCGACCAGCGGAATCCCCACCTTGCCCTTGAGCTGCTGCGTGACCCAGGCAAAGGCGCCGCGCGGCACCTTGGTGGCTATTGTGGGAATGCGCGCCTCGTGCCAGCCGATGCCGGTGTTGAGGATGGTGACGCCGGCTTGTTCCAGGGCTTGCGCCAGTTCGATCACTTCCTCGGTCGTAGAGCCGCCTTCCACCAGATCGAGCATGGACAGGCGGAAGATGAGAATGAAATTCGCCCCCACGCGAGCGCGCGTACGCCGCACGATCTCCAGCGGGAAGCGGATGCGGTTGGCGTACGAACCGCCCCAGGCGTCGTCGCGCTGGTTGGTCTGCGCGGCGATGAATTCGTTGATCAGGTAGCCCTCGGAGCCCATGATTTCGACGCCGTCATAGCCAGCGCTCTGGGCCAGCGCGGCGGCGTTGGCGTAGTCCTCGATGGTCTGCTCGATTTCTTCGCTGGTCAGCGCGTGCGGGCGAAAGGGGCTGATAGGCGCCTTGAGCGCGCTGGGCGCCACGAGCTCGGGGTGGTAGGCATAGCGGCCGAAGTGCAGGATCTGCATGCAGATCTTGCTGCCAGCCTCGTGCACCGCCTGCGTCACCACCTTGTGCTTGTCGGCTTCCTGCTGCGTGGTCATGGCAGCACCACCCGGCATGGGGCGGGCGCGGTCGTTGGGGGCAATGCCGCCGGTCACGATCAGGCCGACACCACCGCGCGCGCGCTCGGCATAAAAGGCGGCCATGCGGGCAAAACCGTCCTTGGCTTCTTCCAGGCCGACGTGCATCGAGCCCATGAGCACACGGTTCTTGAGGGTGGTGAAGCCCAGATCGAGGGGCGCGAGCATGTGGGGAAAAGCGGTCATCGCAAAGTCCTGGTGAAGGTGTAGGTTCGGGCAACGGCGCGTTTGCGGCGGCCGTCCACGAGAAAAGTGTACGGTCGTTCTATTTTTTATGCAACTAAGTGCATAGTATTTTTTGCCTCGCTACACTGCCCCCATGTCGCTGGCCCATGCCGTACTCACCTCACTGCTGGAAAAACCCTCCTCGGGCTACGACCTGGCACGGCGCTTTGACAAATCGATCGGCTACTTCTGGCACGCCACGCACCAGCAGATCTACCGCGAATTGGCGCGCATGGAGGCGGCCGGCTGGGTGGAAAGCAGCGTACCGGCGGATGCGGGAAAGACGCGCAAGAAGGAATACCGCGTGCTTGCGGCGGGCCGGCGCGCCCTCGCGCACTGGGCAGTGCAAAGCGCGCCACCGGCCGACCTGCGCGATGAGTTCATGGTCAAACTCCGGGCCGACGCAGCGCTGTCCGAAGTGGACTTGCGACCTGAACTGGCGCGCCACCTGACACTGCACCAGGCCAAACTGGCGCAGTACCAGGCCATTGAAGCGCGCGACTTCCCCGCCGGCAGCACGCTTTCACGCCATGCGCAAATTCAGCACATGATTTTGAAAAAAGGCATTCTGTACGAACAGGGCTCCATCGCCTGGACCCAGGAGATGCTGGGCGTTCTGGCGCAGCTCGCAGGCACGTAGGGCGGCCGCCCAAAAGAAAAGCCGCCGACCCGAACGGGCAGGCGGCTTTCGCAGTTGCGCGAGCCGTCAGGCCCGCGCGCGAGGCACAGCGATCAGTACACGTCGTGCTGCGTGTTGTTCACGTTGAAGTGGCCGGTCGGCGTGATCAGGCGTGGGTCCTTGATGACGGCCTTGAGCTTGAGCGTCTTGTCGTCCACGACCACGATGGCGCTTTCCTTGTTCTTGGCGCTCCAGACCGAGAACCAGACCTCGTCGCCTGCCTTGTTGAACTCAGGCTGCACCACGCGCTTGGCGCCGTCGTCCTTGATGTCGGCCCACTCGGCGATCGGCAGCACGGTGTAGCCCTTCTCAAGGTTGTCAATGTCGTACACCGCGACCGACTGCGACAGCTTGGGATCGGGGTTCAGAGGCGTGTCGGAGTACAGGTGCTTGGACTTGGGATGGCTCTTGATGAAGAGCGCACCGCCGCCCTGGCCCTTGAGGGTCTCCACGACCTTGAAGGCGTATTGCTTGTGCTTGACCGGGTCGGTGCCAATGAGGGAGATGAATTCATCGCCCAGGTCGCCGGTAGACCACACAGGACCAAACTTCGGGTGAATGAAGTTGGCACCACGACCAGGGTGGGGCGTCTTGCCCACATCAACGATGGCTGCCAGCTTGTCATCTTTCAGGTCAATCACCGAAATCTTGTTGCTGTTGTTGGCCGCCACCATGAAGTAGCGCTTGGTCGAGTCGAGGCCGCCGTCGTGCAGGAACGGTGCGGAACCGATTTCAATCGTCTTGAGCGCGTTCAGGTCGGAGTAATCCACCATCAGCGTCTTGCCGGTTTCCTTGACGTTCACAATGAACTCGGGCTTGAAGTGGCTGGCCACGATGGAGGCCACGCGCGGCTCGGGGTGGTATTCCTGCGTGCCGACGACCATGCCCCGGGTGGAGACGATCTTGAGGGGCTCAAGCGTATCGCCGTTCATGATGACGAATTGCGGCGGCCAGTAGGTGCCAGAAATGACGTACTTGTCCTCATAGCCCTTGAACTTGCTGCTCTCGACCGAACGCGCTTCGAGACCAGTGCGAACCTCTGCCACCGTGTCGGGGTGCTCCATCCACAGGTCGATCATGTTGACCTTGGCATCACGCCCGGTCACGAACAGGTAGCGGCCCGAAGCCGACATGCGCGAGATATGCACCGCATAGCCGGTCTTGATGACGCTGATGATTTGCTTGGAGTCGCCATCAATCAACGCGATCTGACCCGCATCGCGCAGCGTGGTCGAGAAGATGTTGGTGATGTTGTAGTTGTTCATCTTCTTCTTCGGACGCTGGTCTGGAGGAACGATGACCTTCCAGGTTGCCTTCATGGCCTCCATACCGAATTCCGGAGGAATCGGAGGGTCCTGCTGAACGTAGCGGGCCATCATGTCCACTTCCGCCGCGGTCAAGTCGCCAGAGGTGCCCCAGTTGGGCATGCCGGCAGGCGAGCCATAGGTGATGAACACCTTGAGGTAGTCCGTCCCCTTGCCGATGGTGATGTCGGGTGTCAGCGGCTTGCCGGTCGCACCCTTGCGCAGCACGCCGTGGCAGCCAGCGCAACGCTCAAAGTAGATCTGGCGGGCGCGGTCGAACTCGGCCTGCGTCATCTTGGGCGCTTTGGGGTTCGTGCTTTGGTACATCGGCTCGTCAACCAATGGCGATGAACCGGCTTGGTAATTCACCTCAGGCGCAGAAACGCCCTGCTTGTGATCTTGGGCCGTGGCGGCCACTGCCAGCGTCGAAAGTGCCAGGGCCACGAGGCGCGCCAGCTTGCGGGTTGTCATGTAGAGGCTCCTTGTTTGCCACAGCCCATGCCGACTCCCTCTCTATGGGATACCCGCTGAAGGCTGCGACAGATGGATTGCAGCGGGATGAATTCATATTCCTACAGGCTGTAGGGACAATGATTGATTCATCTCAAATAGCGAAATGAAATGACTATTTAACAACGGGTAAACACCTAGGAACTTTCGCTGGGCCGCATACGTGCGGCGCCACCCGCCCAGCGGGCAGGCCTGTGGTTGCAGGGGCAGCGATCAGCCCTCGATGATCAACGCCCGAAAGTCGTTGACGTTGGTGCGTGTTGGCCCGGTGACCACCGAATCGCCCAGCGCGCCAAAAAAACCATGGCCATCGTTGTTGGCCAGGCGCTCGCGCGGGTTGATTCCAAGCGCCCAGGCGCGTGCAAGCGTGTCGGGCGCAAGCCAGGCGCCGGCGATTTCCTCCTGCCCATCAACCCCGTCGGTGTCAGCAGCCAGCCCATGAATGCGCGGGTGGCCTGCCAGCGCCAGGGCGCATGCCAGCAGGCATTCCACATTGCGGCCACCACGCCCATTGCCACGCACGGTCACCGTGCTCTCGCCGCCCGAGAGCAGCACGCAGGGCCCGGCCACCGGCTGACCGCGATCGGCCACCTGGCGCGCAATGCCGGCGAGCAGCGTGCCCATGTCGCGCGCCTCCCCTTCCAGGGCATCGCCGAGGATGTAGGCGGGGTAACCGGCATCCCGCGCCACCTGCGCCGCTGTTTCCAGGGCCTGCTGCGGCGCGGCGACGATACGGCACGTAGCGCGTGCAAGCCGCGCATCGCCCGGTTTGACCGATTCGCCGGCACCGGTTTCCAGCAGCGCACGCGCACCAACGGGCAGATCAATGCCGTAGCGCTGAAGAATGTCCAGCGCGTCGGCGCAGCGCGTAGGGTCGGCCACGGTGGGGCCGGAGGCAATGTCCATCGGGTCGTCGCCCGGCACGTCGGAGATGAGCAGCGTGCGCACCCGCGCCGGATGGCAAGCGGCCGCCAGGCGCCCCCCTTTGATGGCCGAGAGGTGGCGGCGCACACAGTTCATCTCGCGGATGGTGGCGCCCGACTGCAGCAGCGCGCGCGACAGCGCCTGCTTGTCGGCCAGCGTGATGCCGGGCAGCGGAAGTGGCAGCAGCGACGAGCCACCGCCCGAAATCAGGCACAGCACGAAATCGTCCTCGCGCAGGCCCTCGCACAGCGCCAGCATGCGCCGCGCGGCCTGCTCACCCGCGGCATCGGGCACCGGGTGCGCAGCCTCGACGATTTCAATGCGCTCGCAAGGCACGGCGTAGCCATAGCGCGTGACGACCAGGCCCGAGAGCGGCCCCGCCCAGTGCTGCTCAACCGCCTGCGCCATGGCGGCAGACGCTTTGCCCGCGCCGATCACCACCAGGCGACCCGCCACTTCAGAGGCCGCAGGCACATGCGGCGGCACACAAAGCGAGGGCTGTGCGGACGCCACCGCCGCATCGAACATGCGCCGCAGCAGTTCGCGCGGTGCCATCGGGGAAAGGCCTGCAGGCGCAGCAGCTTGGGGGTTCATCGTCTGTTCCTCTCTACGCCAGGCAACCGGGCGCGAGCCGTTCGCGCCACTCCAGACCTTGGGTCGTGCCGCGCTGCGGCCGGTATTCACACCCCACCCAGCCCCGGTAGCCCAGGCGGTCAATTTGCGCCAGCACAAAGGCGTAGTTGATCTCGCCCGTACCAGGCTCGTGGCGCCCTGGGGTGTCGGCAATCTGGATGTGGCCGATGCGCCCCAGGTGCTCGGTGAGCGTCGCCGTGAGCGCGCCCTCCATGCGCTGCGCGTGGTAGATGTCGTACTGCAGCATCAGGTTGTCGGCGCCCACTTCGTCCATCAGCGCCAGCGCTTGCGCGGTCCGGCACAGCCAGTAGCCGGGAAAATCGAAGGTGTTGATGGGTTCCACCAGCAGGCGAAGGCCGACGCCCTGCAATTCCCGCGCCGCCCAGCCCAGGTTTTTCACCAAGGTGCGGTGCACCAATGGCGCTGCCACCGCTTCAGGCGCAATGCCCGCCATGCAGTGCAGCTGGCGCACGCCAAGCGCTAACGCATAGTCGATGGCAAGGCCAACCCCGGTGCGAAACTCGGCCATGCGGTCCGGGTGGCAGGCAATGCCGCGCTCTCCCGCCCCCCAGTCGCCGGGCGGCAGGTTGTGCAGCACCAGTTCGAGCCCATGCGCATCCAGGCGCGCCTTGATTTCAGCCGCCGGCCAATCGTAGGGAAACAAAAATTCGACCCCACGAAAGCCGGCCCTGGCAGCCGCCTCAAAACGGTCAAGAAACGGCAGTTCCGTAAAAAGCAGGCTGAGGTTGGCGGCAAATCGGGGCATGCCACGTATTGTGGGCCCGGTGCCACGGCGACAGCTTCGCCCACGCAAGGCCGTTGCTCGCCGGCTGGCAAAAGGACGAACATGACTCAAGTCAAGGGTTCGGCAAAAGCACTCTCTCATACTCATTGCCATCACCCAACGGCAAGCCCCCTGTGAAAGCTCTCATTTCAGCCCGCCCTGCTCTTTCTCCTTTGGTTCGTGCGCCTTCGAAATTTTCGCTTCGCCTCACGGTGGTACTGGCCTGCGTGGCCTGCGCATCCCTTGGCAGCGCCTGGGCGCAAAGCGCAGCCGCCGACACCAGCGCGCGCGCCCTGCCGGAAGTGGTGGTCAGCGGCTCGCGCCAGGAGCAGGCCAGCGACGACCTGCCGGTGTCGATCGACGTGATCGGCGCACAAGCGATCAGCAACCGCCAGAGCACCGATTTGCGCGATGCCGTGCGCGACCTGCCCAACGTGTCGGTACAGACCGCGCCCACCCGCCTCTCGGTGACCGGCTCCACCGCCAGCGCACTGCGCGATGGCAACACGGGGCTCAACATCCGTGGCCTGGGCGGCAACCGGGTGCTGATGCTGGTCGATGGCATTCGCATTCCGCGCAGCTACGCCTTTCGCACCACCACCTTCGACCGCGAATACCTGTCGCTGGAACTGCTCAAGCGCGTGGAAATCGTACGCGGCCCGGCGTCCGCCCTGTACGGCTCGGACGGCATGGCCGGCATGGCCAACTTCATCACCTACGGGCCTGAAGATTTTCTGAAAAACGCCGACGGCACTGCCAAAACGCTCGGTGGGCGCGTCTCCGCCGGCTGGAGCGGCGACGACAACGGCCACACCTTGGCCGGCACCGTGGCGGGCCACGCCAGCGACAGCCTGGACTGGCTGCTCACCGCCAGCACCCACGGCGCGCATGCGCTCGACACCCATGGCACCAATTTTGAATCCAACGTGAACCGCACTGCTGCCAACCCAGAGCAGGACCACGGCAACGCGCTGCTGGGCAAAATCGTGCTCCGCCCCACGGCTGGCCAGAAACACACCTTCACGCTGGAGCATGTGGAAAAAAGCGCTGACATCGCCTTGCTCTCCAGCCGCACGCCACTGCCGCTGACTGGCACCGCCAGCCAGATTGCCGGCGCGATCGTGGATGAATCCGCGAACCGCAACATGCAGCGCGACCGCTTCACTTGGGACGCACGCTTTGACCTGAACGCCCCCTGGGCCGACCACGTCCAGACCGTGATGGCGGCACAGCGCGCAAATTCGCGCCAGGTCGGCACCAGCGTGCGCAATGCGCTGCCGCTGCGCCTGCGCGACACCCGCTACGGCGAGCGCACCTGGCAAGCGGGACTGCAAGCCGACAAGCTGCTGAAAAGTGGCGACTGGGCGCACCGCCTCACCTACGGCTACGACTATGTGCAAAGCGACATCGACAACCTGTACACCGGACTGAACCCAGCGCCGCCCGAGAAGTTTCCCCTCAAACGCTTCCCCGACACGCGCGAAACCACACACGCACTCTATGTGCAGGACGAATCCGTCTGGGGCAACTGGAGCTTCACGCCCGGCCTGCGCCTGGACCACTTCGCACTTGATGTCACCAGCCAGGCCGGCTTTTATCCGCCCGCGTCCGAGCCCGGAAAATCGCTCAGCGGCTCAGCGCTCTCCCCCAAGTTCGGCCTGCTGTACCGCGCTTCGCCCGTCTGGACGGTGTACGGCCAGTACGCCGCAGGCTTTCGCGCCCCCGATGCCGGCCAGGTCAACGGTTATTTCGAGAACATGGCCGAGCAGGTGGTGCTCATTCCCAACGCCGACCTCAAGCCCGAGCACAGCCGCGGCGTGGAACTGGGCGCGCGGGCGCGCTTTGACGCCCTGCACGTCGACTTTGCTGCGTTCTCCAGCAATTACCGCAACCTCATCGTGGACCGCGTGCAAATGGGCGGCAGCGGCACCGCGACCGACCCGCGCATCTTCCAGACCATCAACATGGACCAGGCACGCATCCATGGCTTCGAGCTCAAGGGCGCGATGGACTGGGGCCGGGTCGGCCTGCTGGGCGGCACGCGCCTCTCCACTCCGTTCAGCTACGGCCAGGCACGCGGCCACAATACCGACACCGGCGCGCCGCTCAACTCGGTCGAGCCGGCACAACTCGCGCTGGGCCTGCAGCTTGACACGGCGCCCTGGACCCTGCGCTTCGATCTGCGCCGCCACGCCGCCAAGAACGCTTCGGACATCGACAGTTCCGCCGCCGTCAAGGCGCCGGCGACGCAATTCACCATTCCAGCGGCCACCACGCTTGATGTCTCCCTGCAGTGGCGACTGCGCAAGAACATGCGCCTGAACCTTGCCGTGCGCAACCTGACCGACCGCAAGTACTGGCTGTGGTCCGACGTGCAGGGGCTGGCGGCCAACGCGACCACCAACGACGCCTACACCCAACCTGGGCGTAGCGGGTTTGTGTCGCTGGTGGTGGATTTCTAGACCAAAATATCAAGTAAAAATGGCCTTAAGCGCTTATTGCACGGGCGCTAGCAGCTATCAAAACCTGAGTTTTCAATGGGACTGGCGCATGTCGAAATACACTTTGTCCCCCGGCGGTTGTCGCATCCGGAAAAACTTGACACAAAGCATTCAGGACACGCAAACCGCTACGTACATTCGTTTCCACAGCACTGTTCATTGACCTATCGCGAACCCCATCCATGACCGACAGCACACCCGATGCCGGCGCCGCGCTGCACGACAGCGCGCACTATTTGCATGCGGTCACGGAGCTGGCCGAAACCCGGCCCGTGGTGGCGCAGGCTGCCATCTACAGCGAAAGCGGGATCAAACTGGTGGCCGAGGGCATGCGCATCGACCGCAGGCTGTACGAGCGGCTGGTGCAGCACACGTTGCGCGAGCCCGTGGACACCCATCTGTGGGTGGAAGGCGCACTGACCACCGCATCGCTGAGCGCTGCGGCACGCGAGCTGCTTGCAGGCTCCGTCCTGCCCTACAAGCTGGCGCAAACCCTGCGCTCGCCGGAAAGCCTTCTTGCCCCTCTTGCATCCATGCCGCTGCCGTCTTCTGTCGCTTTCAAGCTCACTTTGATGCGGGAGCAGCGCCCCGCCTTGTGGAAGCACAGCGTGGAAATGATGTTGATCGCCCTGTATCTGGCGCATCGCTCGGACACCAGCGCGCGCGATTGCGTTGCCCTTTGCGCGGCGGCGCTGATGCACGACGCCGGCATGCTGCATCTGGACCCCGCCTGGGCAGACCCCCAACACAAGCCGGTCGGCGCCGACCGCAAGCACCTGGTCGTGCACCCCATCACGTCCATGCTGATGGTGCGCCAGGCCCAGGTGTACCCGCGTTCGGTCGAGGTGGCCATCCTGGAGCACCACGAACGAATGGACGGTTCAGGCTACCCGCGCGGCATTCCCGGTGCGCAGATCTCGCCCTTGGGGCGCCTGTTGCTGCTGGCTGAGGTGGCTGCTGCCATCTATGAAAAGTACGACGAAATGCCGGCGCTGCAACTGGCGCTGGTGCTGCGCTTGAACCACAGGAAGTTTCCTGCCGGCCTGAGCTCGCATTTGCTTCCCTTGCTCGATGAAGAACGCGCACGCGACTCCGCCCTCATGCCGATTGGTGCGAATGCGGCTCGCCAACTCGAAATTCTGGCCGACGCATTTTCAGAATGGGACCGCCTGAAGGCGTCCTTGGCGAACCCCGAGCAGCTGACCAGCGCAAAACAGGCACTGACTCGGCCGTTGGCCTTTATTGAAATGCGGCTTGGCGCCTTGCACAAAGTGCTGTTGGAGTCGGGCACCCACCCCACGCAACAAATCGCCTTGCTCTCCCAACTCGACGGCGATGCCGCAGGGATGGCGGAAGTCGCGTTTGTGGGAAAGGAAGCGCTTTGGCAACTGCAAACCATTGTCAATGCCTGCCAGCGGCGTTGGCCAGCCGCCTATGCCGCCAGTCCACCCGAAGACCACGCCGCGCATTCTTGGTGCCAGTGGGTCTTGAGTCGCCTCTGAGTTGGCAAAGCCATCGAATCACCCCACCACGTGGCACTCGCGCCGCAGCAGCGCCAGCGCATCCCCGAGGCCGTAGTCATGGTCATCCTGCAGCGTGCCGCGCGCCTCGTCGACAAAGCTGCGCCACAGCGCCAGGTAGTCGGCGCGGTGCACTTCGGGCGCGTGCTCGGCGATGAAGGCTTCGGCCAGCTCGGGCGCCCAGCCCTTGGTGCGGAGCTTTCGCACCAAGGCCTTGGCGGCTTTTTCGGGCAGCAGGGTTTTCTTCGGCACGCCGACGGCCAAACACAGGAACAGCGTGAGCAGCGCAGCCTCATCGTTCTCGCCCTGCGTGGCGCGTTGCCAGGTTTTGCTCGCGGCAGCGGGCGGCGCCTCGTCCTCGCCCAATGGTTCGGCGGCGCGCAGGTAGTCGTCCACCTCGCCCAGCGGGTCTTCGAGCAGGAAGTAGCGGTTGCGCAGCGCGCTCATGGGGCGCAGCAGCGTGCCCAAGGGGCGCGCCGGGTCGAGCAGCTTGCCCAGATCGGCCAGCACCACCGGTTTTTGCGCGTCCACCACCGCATGCAAGGCCGGAGGCAAACCTTTCGGCGATGGCAGGGCCGCCGCACCACCAGGCGCCTTCCCGGCGGCACGGCGGGCGGTCAGCAGTTTTCGGAACCCTGCGACGCTGGGCCATTCGGCGCCGCGGTAGCCCAGGGCCTGCAATGCCAGTGCCGTGCGAATGACGCCTTCGGCATCGCCCTCTTCCAGAACGTCGTCGTCCAGCGCATAGCGCTCGGCCAGCCACAGCGCCGTCTGGACGGCCTCGCCAATGCGGCTGCGCCGCTCCAGTTCTTCGCGGTACTGCGCATAGCTGCGCAGCGACCACAGCGCCAGCAGCGAGACCTGCGCTTCGTCCTGCCCCTGCATGCCAAAGTGGCTGCTCTCGGGCAGGGCGATCAACTGGCGCAGCAAATCCGTGCCGGCCTTGGAGCGCGACAGCAGCGAATGGTCCGCCAGCAGGCGCGCGGCCTGGGCCAAGTCGCCGCCAGTGGCGTCCTGCAGGTGCAGGCTGATGAAGTTGACCATGCGCTCGCGTGCGCGCTCCAGTTCGGGGCGCAGGAACTCGCTGCCGAAGTAGCGCGCGATCTGCACCATGCCCCTGGGCGCCTCGGTGTGCATGGCAGCCAGGCGCTCGGCGCCCACGATGCCGTGCTGCACGCCATAGACCAGCGCTTTTTCGAAGAGCGGCCGCGCATCGTGCAGCGCCATGGCCTGCGCCTGTACCTGCGCCGGCGCACCGGCCTTGCTGCTGCCGGACATCAGATGGCCGATTCTTCGTCGGAGGCGCGCGCTGCCGGTGTCGCCTTGCCGCGGTCGGTGGCGCTGGTCTCGAACTTGCCGTCGTCCTCAACATCCTCTGCCTCGTCGCCCTCACCCAGGTCGTGGGCGCGGGCCTTGGCGCGCAGCACCAGGAGCATTTCAATGAACAGGTCGCGGCATTCGTAGCGCAGCAGCCAGGCCATCTGCATCCAGTCCTGGTCGGCCACTTCGTCAAGCTCGACGCGTGGGCGCACATAGCCCGAAGCCAGCAGCTCATCGTCGCTCAGCATCAGGCCGTAGTCTTCGGTGGCGTCAAAGCTGCCGGTACGGGCAAAGGATTCGACGCGGCTCCACTTCTCGGTGAAGTAGTTGGCGAGTGCCTCGGCGCCGCCGTCCAAGTCGCCAATGGCGTTCAAAAACTCCAGTGGGTCGGCACCGTCGCGGAACACCACGGCGTTGACCATGTTGCGCAGATGCTGGTGCGTGAGGTCTTTGTACTGCTTCTCCAGCACCATGGCGCGGGCGAACTGCTCGGGCGTGACCAGCAGGTTCACCACCGAGGCCTTGGAGCTGTCGTACTCGCGCATGACGGCCAGCACATCCTTGGGAGCAAGCTGGTCGAGCACGACCATCAAGGCACGGTCGCCCTCTTCGTCGGCCAGCTCGGCCAGCGCGCCTTCCGCGCCGACGATGTCGCCCGCGGCGATCAGGCTGGTGGTTTTTTCTATCAGTGCAAGATGGTTCATGGGTGTGGCTATTCCTTGCGCTCGAAGCCTTGCTCGGCCAGCCAGTCGGCGCCGGCCTCGTCGAGCGAACGCTCGTCCCGAGGGCCGTGCGCGTCGTCGGTGCTCAGGCCAGCGGCGTCGTCGTCATCGTCGTGGTCGCGGTGGTCTTCGCCCTCATCGGCTTCCTTCGGTGGGGCATCGGCCGAGGCAAACCCGTGCGCGTGCAGGAATTCCAGGCAGGCGGCCACGGTCATGAAGGCCGGGCCACCGGGTTCGGCCAGCACCTTGAGCGCCACCGGCTCGGCCCAGGGTTCGAGTGCGACGGAGCCGGCCAGTTCCGGCCACGCGGGCAGCGCCTCGGGCTGCAGCGTCAGCAGGCGCTGCATGGCGGCCGGCTTGGCAAAGCGAAAGCCCCGGTGGAAGACCACGGCCACCATCTCGGGGCTGTAGCTCAGCATTTGCACCAGAAAGCCGATTTCGCTGCGTTTGGCGGCCAGGCGTTTCTTGAGCACATCCTTGCCCTCGGAATCCGAGGTCAGGTCGTCCAGCTCGGCCTCGTAGGCCGAGCGCAGGTCGGAAAAGTAGCGCGATAGCTTCATGGCAACTCCATTCGTTTCACGTAGGCCTGCCAGATTTCGCTGGCAGTTTGCAGCGGATCGTCGAGCAGGTTGCGGCGGCGGTTGTCGTCGTACTGCTGGCGCCGCTCGGCGTCGGACAAAACATCGTAGGCTTGTTGCACTGCACGAAAACGCGCAGCGGCGTCGCTCGCCGCGTTGCGGTCAGGGTGATAGTAGGACGCCTTCTGCCGAAACGCCCGCTTGATGTCGGCCAGAGTGGCCGTGGCCGGCAGGCCCAGGGCGCTGTAATGGTCTTCGCTCATTCCGTGCGGCGGCTCAGCCCAGCGCGGCGTACACGTTTTGCACGTCGTCGTTGGCGTCGATGGCGGCCAGGAAGGCTTCGACTTCCTCCAGCGCCTCGGCGCTCAGGCTGGCCGGGTCCACCGGGTTCTTGGGGCGGTAGCCCAGCTTGGCGGAGAGCACCGTAAAGCCATGCTCGGGCAGCGCGCGGCTCACGGCGTCGAGGTCGGTGGGCTCGGTCCAGAACAGGGTTTGGCCTTCTTCCTCGCCGGGCTCCAGGTCCTGCGCGCCGGCTTCAATGGCGGCCATTTCGGCATCGGCGCCCGCGCTTGCGGGCTCGGCCTCGATCATGCCGACGTGGTCGAAATCCCAGGCGACCGAGCCCGAGGTGCCCAACTGCCCCTTGCGAAACAGCACGCGCATTTCGGGCGCGGTGCGTTTGACGTTGTCGGTCAGGCATTCGACCATCACCGCCACCTGGTGCGGCGCGAAGCCCTCGTACACGACATGCTCGAAGCTGGCGGCGTCGCTGCCGATGCCAGCACCTTTCTTGATGGCGCGCTCCAGCGTGTCCTTGGGCATGGAGACCTTGCGGGCCTGCTCCAGCACCAGCCGCAGCTTGGAGTTGCCAGCCGGGTCGGCGCCGCCGCGCGCGGCGACCATGATTTCCTTGGCGAGCTTGCCAAACAGTTTTCCGCGGGCGTCAGCGGCCTGCGCCTTGCCCTTTGCTTTCCATTGCGCACCCATGCGAGTTCCTTGACTGCGTCCGGATGCCCCCCAACGGCTGAGGGAAAGTCCGGGCGAAAGAGGGCAAGGTTACCACCGCCGCCGCCCGCACAATGGCGGCTTCTTTCCTCTCCCTGCGCGGCGGTGGGAGCCTGTCGGACTTGGAGCACCGAAAGCGAAAAGCGGCCCCAGCGAGGACAGTTTGCGCCGGGTTTGCAGCCCCATAGCGGGCCTATGGGGCAAGAAACCGGTGGAAAATGGACCGCTGCGGCCGTTTTGTAGCCGGTGATTCCAAGTGCGACAGGCTCCGAACATGCTCAACACCCTCTGGCTGGGTTTTTTCGTCACCTCCGCCCTCGCCGCGCTGGTGCAGTGGCTGGCCGGCGGCAACGCCCAGGTGTTTGCCGCCATGGTCGAGGCCCTGTTTGCCATGGCCAAGCTCTCGGTCGAGGTCATGCTGCTGCTGTTTGGCACCCTCACGCTGTGGCTGGGTTTTTTGCGCATTGCCGAGCGCGCCGGCCTGGTCGAAACCCTGGCGCGCTGGCTCTCGCCACTGTTCGCCCACCTCATGCCCGGCGTGCCGCGCGGCCACCCGGCGCTGGGGCTGATGACGCTCAACTTCGCCGCCAACGCGCTCGGCCTGGACAACGCCGCCACGCCCATTGGCCTCAAGGCCATGCATTCGCTGCAAAGCCTGAACCCCGAGCCCGAGACTGCTACCAACGCGCAAATCCTGTTCCTGGTGCTCAACGCCTCGTCGCTCACGCTGCTGCCCGTCTCCATCTTCATGTACCGGCTGCAACAAGGCGCGCCGGACCCAACGCTGGTGTTCGTGCCCATCCTGCTCGCCACCTCGGCCTCTACCCTGGTCGGGCTGCTGAGCGTGGCCGTGGTGCAGCGCCTGCCCATCTGGAGCCCGGTGGTGCTCGCCTACCTGCTGCCGCTGGCGCTGGGTATCGCCGCGCTGGTGGCCTTCCTTTCCACGCTGGGCGCCACCGCGCTGGCACACCTCTCGTCGCTCGCGGGCAACCTGACGCTGTTTGGCCTGGTCCTGCTCTTTGTGCTGCTCGGCGCCTGGCGGCGCGTGCCGGTGTACGAAGCGTTTGTGGAAGGCGCGCGCGAGGGCTTCGACGTGGCCCGCAACCTGCTGCCCTATTTGGTGGCCATGCTCTGCGCCGTGGGCGTGCTGCGCGCATCCGGCGCGCTCACCTATGCGCTCGACGGCATCCGCTGGCTGGTCGAGGGCGCGGGCTGGGACACGCGTTTTGTCGATGCGCTGCCGACCGCCTTGGTCAAACCGTTCTCGGGCAGCGCCGCCCGCGCCATGCTGATCGAGACCATGCAGGCCAAGGGCGTGGACAGCTTCCCTGCGCTGGTGGCCGCCACGGTGCAGGGGAGCACGGAAACCACCTTCTACGTGCTGGCGGTGTACTTTGGGGCGGTGGGCATTCAGCGGGTGCGGCACGCGGTGCCGTGTGCGTTGCTGGCAGAGCTGGCGGGGGTGCTGGCGGCGATTGGGGTTTGTTATTGGTTTTTTGGGTGAAACTTTAGGTTAAATTGGGCTCTAGCGCTTATGCCATAAGCGCTAGCCGCTATCAATTCAAGAGTTCTCTCATCCGGCGCGTGCGCCACGCCGGACCTTGCGCGCTGCTGCCCAAGCTGGCCGAGGTGCTGGGGGCCGCTGGGGTGCGCTACCGGCCGGCACGAGCTGCGTGATCTGCAAGACCCACGGGTAAGTCCCATGCATGCGGAGGTGCGCCGTAAATTAACATTAATTAATGTAATTACGAAACCGATGGAGAGCTTGCAGCCAGCGTCCGACTCCGACGGCGTTTGCGTTGAACCGGCAACCTCCTCACCCCAATGCCGACCCTTCCCAAGACATCTATCGCCCAGTCCTCCCTGCCTTCCTGGCGCTCTATTGGAGCCATGCTCACGGCGGCACTCATTGCCCTGGCGCTGGTGTTTGCTACCTCGGCGGCCAGCTCGTTTGCCGCGCTGGTCAATAGCAACGCCTCGTTTGACCAGGTCGCCCACGAGATTTCGGTGCTGCAAGATCTCTCTGATTCGGTGAACCACACGCGCAGCTCGCGGGTATGGATGGTGCAGGCTTCGGTGTACAGCTCGTACGGCATGTTCAAAGAGGCCGAACAGGCGTTGCACACGGCACAGGCCAAGCTGACAGACTCGCGCAAGGCCTTTGAACGCTACCAGAAGGCGCCCAAAAGCGATGTCGAAGCACCCATGGCCCAAACAGCCGAGGCCCGCTACACGGTGTTTATGGCCGAGGGCTTGGAGCCGCTGCTGACGGCTCTGCAGAAAGGCAACCCACAGAGCTACATCAACACGCTGCGCAACAAGACACCACGGCTTGATGCCGCCTTTGAAGAGGCAGTGGACACGGTGCTGGCGTACCGCACCCAACAGGCCAGCCGATTGCAGGCCCGCATACAGACCGACTTTGAACACAGCCTGACCCGGCTGGGGGTGCTGATTGCGCTTTTTGTGGCGGCCTGTCTGGCTCTGTGGGGAAGCGCGCAGCGCTGGCTGGTGCGGCCGCTGCATGGCATGGTGGACGAAATTGAAACCGTGGCCGCCAACGATCTGTCGGCCCCTGCGGGGACACGGCAGCGTTTTGCGCCGCGCGAGATTGCACAGGTACAGGCAACGGTAGAGCGCATGCGCAATCAGTTGTGCAGCACCGTCGGAGCGATCCGCCATTCGGCCCATACCGTGCAGACAGCCAGCCACGCTATTGCGACCGGCAACAGCCATCTGTCGGGAAGCACCAAGCAACAGGCCCAGCACCTACAGCACACCTCGGATGCCATTCACCACATGGCACAAAGCCTGGCACAAGTGACCAGTGCCGTCGTGCGCGTCGCCAGCGTGGCACAAAGTGCCGCCACCGTCGCCACCGAAGGCGGTGCCAAGGTGAACCAGGCACGCGAGGCCATGGACGCCATCCAGATCTCGAGCCGCAAGATTGGCGAGATCACCACCGTCATTGACGGCATCGCCTTTCAAACCAACATCCTGGCACTGAACGCCGCCGTCGAGGCCGCTCGCGCGGGCGAGCACGGCCGCGGCTTTGCCGTCGTAGCCAGCGAAGTGCGTACCCTGGCTCAGCGAAGCGCCAGCGCGGCCAAGGAGATCAAGCACCTGATTGACGATTCGATGGCCCGCGTCAATCGCGGCGTTGCCCATGTGCACGACGCTGGCGCCACGATGGGCAAGGTGCTGGAACAGGTCAACGCCGCGGCCACCTTGGCCGCAGACATCCGGCTGGCCATGGACGAGCAGGCCCACGACGCCAACCATGCCCGCACCACCTTGGCCGAGCTGGACGAAATCACGCAAGAAAACATGCGCCTGGTGGAGCAAAGCGCGCAGGCAGCACACAGCCTGGATCAACAAGCCGATGCGCTGGCGCAGGCCGTGGATTCCTTTCATCTGCCAGACGAGGCGGTGGCGCACCCAACAGCACCGTCCGCGCCACGCCTTGTGGCGCCCCAGCACACTCTCCTCGGGAAGCGTCTTTGTCCAAGTCCAGGAACCCCATGAGAATTTTCATGTCCCGCCAGCCATTACAACGCTCCCCGCAGCCACGCCAGGCGTCCTGGGCCAAAGGCATGTTGGCGGCAACGCTGCTGTTGACAGCCACGCTCGCGCCAGCAGCGACAAACGAAGTGGAGCTGTTGCACTGGTGGACATCCGAAGGCGAGGCCCAGGCGGTCCAATCGCTGCGTGCACACCTGTCCACGCAAGGCCTGGCGCTCAAGACCCCGCCCGTGGTTGGCGGCGCCGACGCCCTGGCCCAGATCCTGCGCCAGCGCATCGCGGCGCACCGTGCGCCCGATGCGGTGCAGATGAAAGCGGCCGATCTGCCCTACTGGGGCGACCAAGGCGCACTGGCATCGCTGAACGCATTGGCCAAAGCGGACGACTGGGACTACAAGATCCCGAGCCAAATTGCCGAACAGGTGAAATACAAAGGCACCTATGTGGCCGTGCCGGTCAATGTGCACCGGGTGAACTGGCTGTACATCAACCGCCACCTGCTGGCACAGGTGCGAGGGCGTGCGCCGCAGAGCTGGCCGCAGTTCTTTCAACTCGCCGAGCGCCTTCAACAAGCAGACATCACCCCATTGGCCCATGGCAACCAACCCTGGCAAAACCTGACGCTGTTCGAAACCGTGGTGCTGGGCACGGGCGGCGCGGATTTTTACCGCAACGCTCTGGTGCGGGGTGTCCCCGCCACCATTGAAGGCCCAACAATGGAGCGTGCCATGCAAACCTTTGTCGCGCTCAAGCCCCTGACCGTGCCGGTCAAGGGCGCTGGCACCGCCTCCAGTCAGGATTGGAATGCCGCTACCGCTCAGGTGATTGCGGGCAAGGCCGCCATGCAATTCATGGGCGACTGGGCCAAGGGTGAATTTCTGGCCGCCAAACAGGTACCCGATCAGGACTTTCTCTGTGCCTCTACCCCTGGTGGCGCCACCAGCTATGACTACGTGGTGGACAGCCTGGCCGTATTTCGCAAAGGCACCAGCCCCGATGCCAGCCCCGAGCAAAACGCCCTGGCGCATGCAGTCACAAGCCTGGGCTTCCAAACTGCCTTCAATTTGGCCAAGGGGTCGATTCCCATCACCCCCGGGGTAGACATGGCCCCCTTCGACGCCTGCGCCAAGGAATCAAGTGCCTTTTTTCTGGCTGCACGCCTGTCCAACACGCTGGTGCCGTCAGTGGCCCACCGCATGGCGTTGGCCGAGCCGGCGCACGAAGCACTAGAGGCGCTGGTCGACCGGTTGTGGAACGACAGCGCTTACAGCCCTGCCCAAGCGCAGCGCGACTGGGTTGCAGGGCTACGCACCGAGGGCGCTGGCAAGGTCGGCGAAAAATAGCCTCTTTCGGGAACGGCCAGGGCGAAGTGCAGCGCATCGACTGACCGGGCTCAGCTTCGCCCCACGTTGCGCCCCACATTCCGGCATTGGGGTCGGAGCACGGGTTTCGCTGCGCTTGCATCGTGATCCGACCCCAATGCCTGCGCCATGCCGGCACCAATGCCAGAAAAAATAGCGAAATTTGCCTCTAGCGCTTATGCCATAAGCGCTAGCAGCTATCAATTCAGGAGTTTTCTGGCGGCGCGGCCACCAGTTCCCACTCGGCCACCTGCTCGTTCGTCGCCACCAGGCGCCCCACCAGCAGCTTGATAAACGCCTTGTCGAAGCACGATTGCAGCGCCTCGGACGCGCCGCGCAGCGCCGGGTTGCGCACCTTGAGCACCAGCACCTCGCTCTCGGCCACGGCGGTGGCGGTGCGCAAGGGGGATTCGGGGCGCAGGTAGGTCATTTCGCCGAAGGTGACGCCGGCGCCCAGCGTGCACAACTGCCAACCCTGGCGGTGAATGCCGACCTGGCCTTCGATGAGGACGCAGAACGAATCGCCGGGCGCGCCCTCGGTCATGAGGGCCGTGCCGCGTGGCGCGCGCCGCCAGTGGCCCAGGCGCATCAGCTCCCACAGGGCCACGTCGTGGAAGGCGGCAAAAAACGGCAGCGCGCGCAGACAGGTGAACCGCTCGGTTTCGGTGTCCTGCGACTTCTGGCGGGGCAAAGCGCGCGAGAGCGCGCCCAAGGCGTCTGACCAGTCGGCCCAGCGCGGGAAGCGATCCTGCGGTACCTTGGCGAGCGCCTGCAGCACGAAAGCATCCACCTCGGGCGGCAAGGACGCGCGCAGCAGGCCGGGGGCGGTCGGCTCGTCGTGGCCGATGCGGTACATCGTGGCGAAATCGGTTTCACCGTCAAAAGGCCGCCGGCCAGTGAGCAGCTCGTACAGCACGACGCCGAGCGAGAACATGTCGCTGTGGTGGGTGAGCGATTCCTCCCGCACCTGCTCGGGCGACATGTACGAGGGCGAGCCGACCAGGCCGGCGAGCTGCGTGGCCTCGCTGCGAGTGGAGAGCGCGGCGCCGAAATCCACCAGCTTCACGTCGCCACCCTGCTCCAGCAGGATATTGGCCGGCTTGATGTCGCGGTGCACCAGGCCCTGGCGCTCGGCGTATGCGAGCGCGTGGCCGCATTTGAAGGCGATATCCAGCACCTGCGCCAGCGGCAGCAGCGCATCAGGACGGGCGTGGTGCGAGAGCGGCTGGCCATCGACGTATTCAAACACCAGGTACGGTGGCTCGGCCGCTTCGTCGGCGTCGAGCAGGCGCACGATGTTGGGGTGGCGCAATTGCGCGGCCAGCGCGGCTTCCTGGCGCAGTTGGCGCCGGTGGCGCGCGGCCTGCGCCGGTTCGGCCAGCAGGTGCGCGTGCATTTGCTTGACCGCCACCTTGCGACTGCGCAGGCCGTCGAGCCCCAGGTACACCACGCCACTGGCGCCGCGCCCCAGCTCGCGCTCGATGCGGTATTTGCCAATGGTGGCGGGCACCAGGTCTGCCACCGCTATTGCTCCGGAACGATGGTTTCGGCCCAGTCGTACAGCGCGCCCAGAATCTCTTCGGCGCGCTCGTCGGCCGTCTCGGAGAGCGCGTCGATGCGCTCGAACAGCGCCTGCGCGGTCAGCGCCCCGCCCTGCCCATGCAGCAGGCAATCGGTGCGGTGCTGCAGCCAGCGGGCCTGCTCCTCAGGCGTGAGGGTGGCCGCGAAATTGCGCGCGCGGTAGCGAAACAGCAGTTCGGTGAGGCGGGCATCGTCAAAACCGGTGCGCGCGCTGGCCAGTTGTGCGCCGGTCATGGCGCGCAGCTCGTCGAGCCGGCGCCGGTCGCCATTGCCGACAAAGCCGCCGTACAAATCCTGCTCCACGTCTGGCGCCGGGCCCTCGGCACGCGGGCGCTCGTAGACCGCCTTCCAGAGGGCACTCATGTCGGGCAGCAAACGCGCGCGCGCCGCGTGCTCCGCAATTTGTCCCAAATCGATGCCCCAGCGGGCCGCCAGTTCAGGCGTGAGCGTGTTGACGTTGCCCACCACCATGGGCGACTTGTTCAGGTGCACGCCCTTGACCGGCAGGCGCTTGATGCCTTCGGGCAGGTCGGCGCTGCGCGTGAACAGCCGCAGGCGCAGTTCTTCCACGCTTTGCGTTGCCAGCTCGGACGGGTCGTGCGCCAAGTCCCACGCGAGGAGTTCGTTTTTATTGGTCGGGTGCGTGGCGAGCGGGAACATCACCGCCAGGCACCCACGTTCGGCGGGGAACATGCCCGAGACATGCAGGAACGGCCGCGCGTTCTGCACATCGGTCGGCAGGCGCAGCTCGGCGGCCACGCGCTCCTTCTTGTGCAGGCCGAGCGCGAAGTCAAACAGCTTGGCGTTGTGCTGGCGCAAGAGCCGCGCCAAGGCAATGGTGGCGCGCACGTCCGAGAGCGCGTCGTGCGCCGCCTCGTGCAGCAGGCCGTTGGCCTTGGCCAAGTCGCCCAATTTGAAGCTGGGCGAGCCGTCTTCCTTCTTGGGCCACACGATCAGCCCATCGGGCCGCAGCGCATAGGCCAGGCGCACCACGTCGAGCAGATCCCAACGGCCGCACTGGTTCTGCCATTCGCGGCCATAGGGGTCGATGAGGTTGCGCCAGAACATGTGGCGCGTGACCTCGTCGTCAAAGCGAATCGTGTTGTAGCCCACGCCGATGGTGCCCGGCTGGGCCATGGCCTCGAGGATGCGCGCGGCAAATTCGCGCTCGCTCACCCCGCGCTCGAAGGCGATTTGCGGCGTGATGCCGGTGATCAAACAGGCCTCGGGCTCGGGCAGATAGTCGTTGGGCGGCTGGCAGTACAGCATCAGCGGCTCGCCGACCTCGTTCAGGTCGGCGTCGGTGCGGATGGCGGCAAACTGCGCCGGCCGGTCGCGGCGCGGGTCGGAGCCAAAGGTTTCGTAGTCGTGCCAGAGGAAGGTGTGGGGAAGCATGGCGGGCGGTGCGTCGTCTGAAGCCGGAACGCTGGGATGGTAGCGGCCCTTCAGACGGTGACCCAATTCTCCAATCGCAATCCCGGCACACGCGCAAATTCGCGTGTGTTGTGGGTAACCAGGGGCGCATCCACGCTCAGCGCGTGCGCGGCAATCATGGTGTCCAAGGCACCGATCGGTTGCCCCTCGCGCTCCAAACTCGCGCGCAGGTCCCCATAGGCCCAGACCGCGGCTTGGTCGAATGGCAACACCTCCAGCGGTGCGAGAAACATCTCCAGCGCGCTGCGGTTACGGGCGGATCGACTCTTGGCCACGCCGTAGGCCAGTTCCGCCGCCACCACACTGCAAATGCCGATCTCGCCCAGCCGGTACTCCCGAAAACGGGCCAGCACCTGCGGCGGGCGCATGTTGATGACGTAGATGCAGATGTTGGTGTCGAGCAGGATCACGGCGCGATGTCCTCGCGCTCCTGCACATCGGGCTGCGCGCGCTCCAGCGTGAAGCCGGGCTCGAAGCTTGCGAGCGCGGCGTCTAACATGGCCCAGGGGTTGTCTATCGGCAGCAGCAGCACGCCTGCACCGAAGTGCTGCACGCTGACTTCAGAGCCCGCAAAGCGGAACTCTTTGGGTAGCCGCACAGCCTGGCTGCGGCCAGACTGAAAGATACGTGCAGTGTCCATGTCGGGCTCCTTTTGCAATGGATAGCTATCAATGATAGCTACCCTTCTCGCTTGCGCAAGAGGCTGTTGCCAAAGGTGTGCGGAACCAGGGTATTGGGATGCCATGCGGCGCGAACGGCCATGAAGAACAGGTGCCCTGTGCTCCCCTACCAAAACGTCCAGAACGGAACCGGTCATTAGCTCCCGGGAGTAGATGCCACACAGAGCAAAAAGAGTTTACCCTGCCAGGCTCCACTACCCCAAAGCACACCATGACCTCTGCCACCCGCCGCCTGCACCTTGAACGCCACCGGGGCGAGCGCATTGGCTGGCTGCGCGCCGCCGTGCTGGGCGCCAACGACGGCATCGTCTCCACCGCCAGCCTGGTGGTGGGCGTGGCGGCCGCGCAGGCCAGCCCGTCTGCCATCGTCATGACGGCGGTGGCGGGCCTGGTGGCCGGTGCCATGTCGATGGCGGCGGGCGAATACGTGTCGGTGCACTCGCAGGCCGACACCGAAAAGGCCGACCTCGACCGCGAACGGCGCGAGCTGGCGGCCGACCCGCAGGCCGAAGAGCGCGAGCTGGCCACCATCTACGAAGGCCGGGGCCTCGCCCCCGCGCTGGCGCAGCAGGTGGCCCAGCAGCTCATGGCGCACGACGCGCTGGGCGCGCACGCGCGCGACGAACTCGAACTCTCGCAGTCCCTGGCCGCCCGCCCGGTGCAGGCCGCGCTCACCTCCGCCGCCAGCTTTGCCGTCGGCGCCGCCTTGCCCCTGCTGGTGGCGGTCGTCGCGCCCGCTGGCAGCTTGCTGGCCTGGGTGCCGGGGACCGCGCTGGTCTTTCTGGCCCTGCTCGGCGCCCTGGCCGCGCGCACCGGCGGCGCCGGCCTGTTGGTAGGCGCCTGGCGCGTGACGTTCTGGGGTGCGCTGGCCATGGCCATCACCGCAGGCGTGGGGGCGCTGTTCGGGGCGCCGGTGGGGTGATGGTTGCCGGGCGGGCGAGCCGTTTTGTGGGGGAGTTTCAGGCCTTGGGTTCGGCGGGGTGCGGCTCACGCTTCTGCGTGGCGCCCTCGGACCGGTCGGCCATCTTGCACTGTTCGATTGCCGTGGCACTCGCGGCGGCCTTGACCCTGGCCAACTCACCTTTGGTGGCGATGGGCTTCAGTTGCCCCTGTTCAAAGGCGCGCAGCCATTCGCTCTCGTTCGGGTCAATCTGGGTGGGCATCATCGGCTCCTTGGTTCAAGTAGTTCCTTGTCGCTGGCCCCGCTTGGCCCAGATGGTCCGCCAGCACCGAAAAAGCTCAAACCCGCCACGCCGCCGCGCCATCCACCGCCACCGCTTGCGCGCGGCCCAGGGCTTCCAGCGTTTGCAGGAGCGTGGGCAAGCCCTTCTTCCAGGGGCCGCGGCCTTTGAAGTGGGCTTCCAGCGCGGGCAGCGTGAGCGGTGCGGGGCTGCGGGCCAGGGCTTCGGCCACGGCGCGGACCTGCTCGGGGAGGGTGGCGGGCCAGGGGTATTGCTGCGTTTTGGCGGGCTCTGTTTTTGATAGCGGTTTTTCAGTATCAAAATCGCCATCTAGCGCTTGCTGTTCCTGCGCTTGCAGCTCCTGTTTTTGAGTCGTTTTTTGCGGATTCTGAAACTCGGGCCGCAGCCAGCGCACGCGGCCCTGGGCTTCCTCTGCCGCGCGCTCGCTGTTGAGCCGCACCAGGTGGGCCAGGATGTCGTCGGTGCTGGCGCCTGCGGGCAGGCCGTAGGCGGCCAGCACGGCGGCGTCGAGCTCGTCGTGCAGTTCGCGCAGCACGCCGACCAGGCCCTGGGTGTGGATGGCTTTCTCTTTCGCCGTCAGCGCCCGGCCGTCCCGCAGCGCGGTGAGCACGTTGTAGAGGCCGGTGAGCGTGAGGCCCGCGCTGCCCGCCGCGCTGGCATCCGGCGCCAGCACGCGCTTGCGGTGGGCGTCGATCTGCTCGGCAAGCTGGGCGATGCGTTCACGCAGCTGCGGGGTCAGGCCGGTGTCTTCGTCGGGGAAAGGGAAGGTTTCGAAGCAGCGGGAATTGTTGTAGCGCGGATCGTTGCCTACACCCAGTCGGGCGCCTGTAGCCAATGCCCAGATAACGTGAATTTGACTGGAAAGCAGCCCGAGACAGAGTGGAGCGTCGTCAGCTATAACAACCAAACCTTGATCTGGCAGCACTTCGGGAGGGACGAACTGGAACGTTCGGTGCTTCGCAGTCATGGGACTGGCGATATAGCGCTTGAGTCCTGCCAATGCCTGGCGCATGGCTGGCCGAGTTTCGGCGAACAGCCACCATTTTTTTCGATAGCTATCGCGTTGCGACTGATCTCGTTCTGGCTTTACACCCAAAAGCACCCTTTGATAGCAGCTCGGAAAGCGATCTCTTGCCTCGTCCTGCTCAAGTCCGAAAAAATCAATGGCATGCATGTGCCTTGGCTTTTCAGTCAAATCCCGCCCGTTCAGAACCGGTCTTAAGGCGGTTGGCTCGGTCGTGATCAGCAAATCGTCCTGCTCCACCCAGAAACCTGAGCCCATCAAGGTGATGCCGCGAAAAGTAATGCCTTGACATGCTTGCAGTGGCAACACCGCCGCCACATTCGCCCCCACGCTCAAATCCGCGTGCACCAGCCCGCGCCGCTCCTGCACGGTGACGGCCACCTCGCCAAAATCACAGGTCCGCTCACTGGTGACGCGCAGCACCGCGCCCTCGCCCGCCCCAGGCGCCAGCACGGTCATGGCAATGCGCACGGCAGCGCCGTTGGCACTGTCCACCCAAGGATGGTCAGGAATCGCAAAACATAGGTGCGCAGGCCCACAAGCGGGCCCCACGGACTTGCCAGCCTTGGCACCCGCGCCGCCCGCCCCAGCGCCGATGGTGGGCGTGCCGGCGGCCGATTTGTCCATGAGGCCGCTGGCACGCCCGCCGTCGGCGCCCGCCACCGCACCGCCCGGCAAGCCAGCGGCAAAGGAACCCGACAACGCCGCCTGCACCACCCGCCGGTTGAAGGTCTGCCGCAAGCTGTTCGTCGTGATCAAGCCCATGCGCCGCGCCAGCCCGCACGCCACCTGCGCAGCGGCGTGGTGCCACCAGAACATCACGAAATCCGCGCTCTCGGGCACTTCTGGCCAGGCGCCGCGCAGAGCCTCGACATAGCCATCGCCCAGGGCAGCGCGCATGCTGGCCGCGCCGATGAACGGCGGGTTGCCCACGATGAAATCCGCCTGCGGCCACGCAGCCCGCCTTGCGCCCACGTAGCGCCATTGCGGCACCTGCGCGGCTTCGTCGGGCACTGGCTCGCCGGTGACGGGGTGGGTTTTGAATGTGGTGCCATCCCAGCGGGTGAGCAACTGGCCGGTTTTGCCGTACGCGGGCTCCTGCGTATCCCAGGCGAGCACGGCGTCGCGGCATTCGATGTTGCCGTAGTTGTGCACCACGGGCTCGGCGACGCTGTTGTGGCCACGGGTGCGGATGTGCCATTGCAGGTAGCCGATCCACAGCACCAGCTCGGCCAGGGCGGCGGCGCGCTCGTTCAGCTCGATGCCGCGCAGTTGCTGCAGGGTGACGGTTTCGCCCTCGAAGCCCAATTGGTCCTGCGTGTGGCCCAGGGCTTCAAGCTGGTTGACGACTTCGCCCTCCAGGCGCTTCAAGTGTTCCAGCGTCACGTACAAAAAGTTGGCGCTGCCGCAGGCCGGGTCGAGCACGCGGGTGGTGCAGAGCTGGTGGTGGAATTTTTTGACTTCAAGGCGGGCCTCGGCCAGTTTGGCGTCGCGCGGCCTGCCTTGTAAATCGGCCGCTTCGTGCGCCAGCACCAGAGCGGCGGCCTGGGCGTTGGCCCAGTCCGCGCGCAGGGGCTCGATGACGGTGGGCAGCACCAGGCGCTCCACGTAAGCGCGCGGCGTGTAGTGCGCGCCCAGGGCGTGGCGCTCGGTGGGGTCGAGGGCGCGCTCCAGCAGGGTGCCGAAGATGGCGGGCTCCACCTCGCGCCAGTTGGCCTTGGCGGCTTCAATCAAGAGGTCAATCTGCGATGGCGTCAGCAGCAGGCTGTAATCGGCCTGGCCGGCGCCCTTGAACAGCTTGCCGTTGAAGTGCAGCACTTTTTTGGCCAGCGCGGCGCTGAAACCGCCGGTGTCCATGTCGGCCCACAGAATGCGCAGCATCTGCTGCAGCGTGGCCGGGTCGTCCCGGTAGGTTTGCAGCAGGCCCTGAAAACTGCCTTTGGGGAGCAGATCCACATCTTCGGCAAACATGCAGAACAGGCAGCGGGTGAGGTAGGATGCTACGGTTTGAGGAGCTACTCGCGCTTGCCCCACCTGCGCTAGAGGCTGATTTTGCTTGAAGTTTTGCGCACTCTCGCCGCCGCCCTCGAGCGAGCGCGCCAGCTCAGCCAGCAGCGCGGCCACGCCCCGCGTGACCTGGGCGCTGATGCGCGCGGGGTTGAGGCTGTCTGGGTCGCGCCAGATGCGGCGCAGGCGCTCTTGCACCTCGGGCTTGGCCAGGTCGGCCAGCGCCAGGCGGTGGCTGCGCGGGTCGGGGAATGGCGTGTAGGTGGCGCCGCTCTTGCTGAATTCTGCGTAGACCTCAATGACCGTGCCGACATCGACCACCAGCACGAAGGGCGGGCGGCCCTCGGCGGCGGGCAAGGCGCGGGCGTAGGCCTCGCCCTGGCTGCGGGCGCGCAGCAGGCCATCGTCAAAGCCCTTGGTGTGGGCGCCGGCCTTGAGCTTCTTGGCTTCGAGCACGAAGTGGCCGCGCCGGTAGCAGTCGATGCGCCCGGCGCTGGTGCTGCCGTTGCCGTGGCTGAAGGTGACCGGGCGCTCGAACATGTAGTCCTGCTCGGGCGTGGCGTGGGGCTTGGCGACGCCGAGCAGCTCGCACAGCTCCAGGACGAAGCTTTGCGCGGTGGCCAGTTCGCTGGCGGTGGTGCCGGCCCAGCGGGCAATGAAGGCTTGGGTGGCGGCAGAGTCAACCGGTGCGAGGGGCGTCAAGGGCATGCGCGGGATGATAGTGGGGCGTGCGCGCCCTGCCGATGAAGCGCCCAAAGTTCCGGGATTGGGGTCGGAGCACGAGTTTCGCTGCGCTTGCATCGTGCTCCGACCCCAATGCCTGCGCTGCGCCTGCAAACAACAAAGGCCAGCAAGTCTCCCTGCTGGCCTTTGTTTGAGAGCGCTGCGCTCGCTCAGTCCGCCGTCGCCTCTTCCGGCTCCGCTGGCTCGGACTTGGTGGCGCGCTCGCGCTTGGGCAGCGGCTGGATGTCGAGCTTGACCTCGGACGTTTCCACGCCCTGCTCGTCGGTTTTGGTCTCGACGTCCACCGTCAGGCGGCCACCATCCTGCAGGCGGCCGAACAGCAGTTCGTCGGCCAGGGCGCGGCGAATGGTGTCCTGAATCAGGCGCTGCATCGGCCGCGCGCCCATCAGCGGGTCGAACCCCTTCTTGGCCAGGTGCTTGCGCAGGTTGTCGGTGAAGGTGACCTCGACCTTCTTCTCGGCGAGCTGGGTTTCGAGCTGCAGCAAGAACTTGTCGACCACGCGCAGGATGACGTTTTCATCGAGCGCCTTGAAGCTGACGATGGCGTCCAGGCGGTTGCGGAACTCGGGCGTGAACAAACGCTTGATATCGACCATCTCGTCGCCCGCCTGCCGGGCGTTGTTGAAGCCGATGGTGGCCTTGTTCATGGTCTCGGCGCCCGCGTTCGTCGTCATGATGATGATGACGTTGCGGAAGTCGGCCTTGCGCCCGTTGTTGTCCGTCAGGCTCCCGTGGTCCATGACCTGCAGCAGCACATTGAAGATGTCGGGGTGCGCCTTTTCGATTTCGTCGAGCAGCAGCACGCAGTGCGGCTTCTTGGTGATGGCCTCGGTCAACAGCCCACCCTGGTCGAAACCCACGTAGCCCGGAGGCGCGCCGATGAGGCGGCTGACGGCGTGGCGCTCCATGTACTCCGACATGTCGAAGCGGATCAGCTCGATGCCCATGATGTAGGCCAGCTGCTTGGCCGCTTCGGTCTTGCCGACGCCCGTGGGGCCGCTGAACAGGAAGGAGCCAATGGGCTTGTCGCCCTTGCCCAGGCCGGAGCGCGCCATCTTGACGGCGGACGCCAGCACGTCAAGCGCCTTGTCTTGCCCGAAGACCACGCTTTTGAGGTCGCGTTCGAGCACCTGCAGCTTGCCGCGGTCGTCGTTGGAGACGTTGGCCGGGGGAATGCGGGCGATTTTGGCCACGATTTCCTCGATCTCGGTCTTGCCAATGGTCTTTTTGCGCTTGGAGGGCACCAGGATGCGCTGCGCGGCACCGGCCTCGTCGATCACGTCGATGGCCTTGTCGGGCAGGTGGCGGTCGTTGATGTACTTGGCGCTGAGCTCGGCGGCCGCCTGCAATGCGGCGGCGGCGTACTTGACGCTGTGGTGCTCTTCAAAGCGGCTCTTGAGGCCTTTGAGAATGTCAACGGTTTCTTGCACCGTCGGCTCGACCACATCAACCTTCTGGAAGCGCCGCGACAGGGCGGCGTCTTTTTCGAAGATGCCGCGGTATTCGGCGAAGGTGGTGGCGCCAATGCACTTGAGTGCGCCGTTCGAGAGCGCAGGCTTGAGCAGGTTGGACGCGTCCAGCGTGCCGCCCGAGGCCGCGCCCGCACCGATCAGCGTGTGGATCTCGTCGATGAACAGGATGGCGTTGGGCTTGTCCTTGAGCGACTTGAGCACGCCCTTCAAGCGCTGCTCGAAGTCGCCACGGTACTTGGTGCCCGCCAGCAGCGCGCCCATATCGAGCGAATAGACGATGCCTTCGCTCAGAATCTCGGGCACGTCGCCCTGGGTGATGCGCCAGGCCAGGCCCTCGGCGATGGCCGTTTTGCCCACGCCGGCCTCGCCCACGAGCAGCGGGTTGTTCTTGCGGCGGCGGCACAGGATCTGAATGGTGCGCTCGACTTCGTAGTGGCGGCCGATCAGTGGGTCGATCTTGCCTTCCTTGGCGAGCTGGTTCAGGTTCACCGTGAATTGCTCCAGCGGCGAGGCCTTTTCGCTCTTCTCGCTGCTGCCTTCTTCGGCTTCGGCAGCGCCTTCCCCGCTCTTGGGCACCTCGGGCGGCTCGCCCTTCTTGATGCCGTGGGCAATGAAGTTGACGACGTCGAGCCGCGTCACACCCTGCTGGTGCAGGTAGTACACAGCGTGCGAGTCTTTCTCGCCAAAAATGGCGACGAGCACATTGGCGCCGTTGACTTCCTTCTTGCCATTGCCCGTGGACTGCACGTGCATGATGGCGCGCTGGATCACGCGCTGGAAACCGAGCGTCGGCTGGGTGTCGACCTCATCGGTTCCCGCGACCTGCGGGGTGTTGTCTTTAATGAAATTAGCCAGCGATGCGCGCAGATCGTCGATATTGGCCGAACATGCGCGCAGCACCTCGGCAGCGCTGGGGTTGTCGAGCAACGCGAGCAACAAATGCTCGACGGTGATGAATTCATGGCGTTGCTGCCGGGCCTCGACAAAGGCCATGTGCAAGCTGACTTCCAGTTCTTGGGCAATCATGTGAACTCCTTTGTGCTTGCAGAAAAAGAATAAGCGGTATTTGGGGTGACCGAATGGTTATTCAACCGGTTCACTAATGCATTGAAGCGGATGGCCCGCGCTGTGCGCCGCATCGAGCACCTGATCGACCTTGGTGGCTGCCACGTCGCGCGAATACACGCCGCAGACGCCTTTGCCGTCGAGGTGGATCTTGAGCATGATCTGTGTGGCCGTTTCGCGGTCTTTGCTGAAGAACTCCTGCAGCACCACAATGACAAATTCCATGGGGGTGAAATCGTCGTTGAGCATCAGCACCCGGTACATCTGCGGCGGCTGGGTCTTTTGCGGGCGCCGTTCGAGCACGACCGAATCGCCGTCGTCCGGCCTGGGCCGGGTGACGCGGGGCGTGCGCGGAGGTGCTGGAGGTTGGGTTGCCATGAAATTCATTCTAGCGAGGGTGTTAACAGCCTGCTGGTGGAAAAGGCATGCCTTCGCACGCCAGGGAAAGTAACTGAGTGCGCCCAGGGGCTTTTCAAGCCCGCAGGCCCTCATTCGTAGACCACCACGGCGCGCCCAAGTTCAGCCTCGCTTGCCCAGGCCGCGAGCGCCGCATCGCTGGGGTACATGCGGTGGGCGTCGCCCAATTGCAACTCGGCACTGGCGGCGCCTTCCTCACTGCAGCAGCGCAGGCCCAGGCGCACACGCAGGCCGTGCACCAGGTCGCCATGCTCGGTAGGTTCCTTGCGCGCTGCGTATTCCTGCAGCAGCCGCGCTACCTGCGGGGGCTTGTCGCCCACGTCCACGCGCAGGTATTTGCCAAAACGGCACCGTGCCTGGGCCAGATCACCCGCCTGCTGGACGACAAAGCGCGCCTCGAATCCGTTGCGCCCCGGTTGCAAGCGGCCGGTGGCAATCAAGAGTTCATCGTCCTTGAACAGCTCGCGGTACTGCTGCACCAGCGCGTCGCTCGCGGTGGCCTCGACGCGGCCCACGCCATCTTCCAGCACGAAGATCGCCTGGCGGCCGCGCTGGCCGTTGATGACGCGAAAGTCGCTGACGATGCCGGCCACGGTTTGCGGCTCGCGGCTGTCCTTGAGCTCGTCAATGCCGCTGCGCACGAAGCGGCGCACCTCGCGCGCCACCTCGTCAAACAGATGGCCGGAGAGGTAGAAACCCAGCGCCGTTTTCTCATACGTGAGTTGCTCGCGCACGCCCCAGGGCGCCACCGCGACCAAATCGGGCTCTTGCGTGCTCGAACCGTGGGCGTCGCCGTCGTCCATGTCGAACAGGCCACCCTGGTGCTCGTTGGCCTGCGCCGCTGCGGCGAAATCGAACGCCCGGTCGATAGACGCGCTGAGCGCCGCGCGGTTGCGCTCCAGCGCATCGAAGGCGCCGGCCTTGATGAGCGCGTCCACCGTGCGTTTGTTGAGGCGCGCGCGGTCAACGCGCAGGCAAAAGTCGAACAGGCTGGTAAATGGCCCTGAGCGGCTGCCGTGGGCGCCCTCGCCGCGCCCCTCGCGCGCCGCGACAATGGCCTCGATAGCCTGCTGCCCGGTGCCTTTCACCGCACCCAGGCCATAGCGAACGACGGTGTCGGAGACAGGCTCGAAGCGGTAGCCGCCTCGGTTCACGTCTGGCGGCTCGAAGGAGAGGCCAAAGTTCTTGCGCGCGTCCTCGAACAACACCTTGAGCTTGTCGGTGTCGTCCATTTCCACGGTCATGTTGCCGCAGAAGAACTCGGCGGTGTAGTGCACCTTGAGCCAGCCGGTGTGGTAGGCCAGCAGCGAGTAGGCGGCGGCGTGCGACTTGTTGAAGCCGTAGCCGGCGAATTTCTCCATCAGGTCGAAGACTTCGTCGGCTTTTTCGGTGGAGAGGCCATTCTTGGCCGCGCCCTCACGGAAGATGGTGCGGTGCTGCGCCATCTCCTCGGCTTTTTTCTTGCCCATGGCGCGGCGCAGCAGATCGGCGCCGCCCAGGCTGTAGCCCCCCAGGATTTGCGCGGTTTGCATCACCTGCTCCTGGTAGACCATGATGCCGTAGGTCTCCGACAGCATTTCTTCTACCAGCGGGTGCGGGTATTCGACCGGCTCGCGCCCGTGCTTGCGCGCGACGAAGCTGGGGATCAGGTCCATGGGCCCCGGCCGGTACAAGGCGTTAAGGGCAATCAGGTCTTCGAGCCGCGTCGGCTTGGCCTCCTTGAGCATGCCCTGCATGCCACGGCTTTCAAACTGGAACACGGCTTCGGTCTTGCCCTGCTGGAACAAGCGGTACGTGGGCGCGTCGTCCAAGGGAATGTTCTCAAAGGCAAAGTCCTGCTGGCCCTTGTGCCGGCGCATGATGAATTCGCGCGCGATTTCCAGGATGGTGAGCGTGGCCAGGCCCAAAAAGTCGAACTTGACGAGACCGACGGCCTCGACGTCGTCCTTGTCGTACTGGCTCACGGCGGACTCGCTGCCTGGCTGCTGATAGAGCGGGCAAAAATCGGTCAGCTTGCCCGGCGCAATCAGCACGCCGCCCGCGTGCATGCCGACGTTGCGCGTCATGCCCTCCAACTTTTGCGCCAGCGCCAGCAGGGTTTTCACCTCGTCTTCGCGCGCCAGGCGCTCGGCCAGAATAGGCTCGGCCTCGATGGCCCCGGCAATGGTGATGTGCTGGCCTGGCTTGTTGGGAATGAGCTTGCTGATGCCGTCGCAAAAGGTGTAGCTCATGTCGAGCACGCGGCCCACGTCGCGGATGGCGGCGCGGGCGGCCATGGTGCCGAAGGTGGCGATCTGGCTGACCGCGTCCTTGCCGTATTTGTCCTTGACATAGTCAATGACGCGGTCGCGGTTGGCCTGGCAGAAGTCGATGTCGAAGTCTGGCATCGACACCCGCTCGGGGTTCAGAAAGCGCTCGAACAGCAGCTTGTATTCCAGCGGGTCCAGATCGGTGATCTTGAGCGCGTACGCCACCAGCGAGCCGGCGCCCGAGCCGCGCCCCGGGCCCACAGGGCAGCCGTTTTTCTTGGCCCAGTTGATGAAGTCGCCAACGATCAGGAAGTAGCCCGGGAACCCCATCTTGAGGATGGTTTTGAGCTCGAACTCAAGGCGCTCGACATAGCGCGGCCGCTGGCGCTCGCGCTCTTGCGCATCCGGGTACAGGTGTGCCAGGCGCTGCTCCAGGCCCTCGAAGGACGAAATTCGAAAGAATTCATCAATCGGGATGCCGCCTGGCGTGGGGAAATCGGGCAGTTGGGGCTTGCCCAGCACCAGCGAGAGGTTGCAGCGCTTGGCGATTTCCACGGTATTGGCCAACGCGGCGGGCAGGTCGGCAAACAGCGCCTGCATTTCAGCAGCCGTCTTGAAATACTGCTCGCGCGTGAAGCGCCGCACGCGCCGGGCGTTGCCGAGGATTTCACCCTCGGCAATGCAGACACGCGCCTCATGCGCCTCGTAATCGTCGGGGTTGGCGAACTGCACCGGGTGCGTGGCCACCAGCGGCAGTTCGAGCCGTGCGGCAAGGCGCGCTGCGGCAACCACGTGTGCTTCGTCGTCGGCCCGGCCGGCGCGCTGGACTTCCAGGTAAAAACGGTGGGGAAACACGCGCGCCAGGCGCAGCGCGCAATCGGCGGCGGCCGTCTCGTCCCCCCGCACCAGCGCCGCGCCCACCGGGCCAGCCTGCGCGCCCGAGAGCGCAATCAGCCCTTCGCCCAGCTCCTCCAGCCACTCCCAGCGCGCCAGCGCCTGGGTCTTGGAGGCGCTGCGCGTCCAGGCGCGCGCCAGGATTTCCGACAGGTTCAGGTACCCCTGCGTGCCCTGCACCAGCAGCACCAGGCGCGAAGGCGCGGCGCCGTCGAGACCCTCCAATGGCAGCTCGGCGCCCAGCAGAGGCTTGACCCCCTTGGCACGTGCTGCCTTGTAAAACTTGACGGCGCCAAAGAGGTTGCTCAGGTCGGTAATGGCAAGCGCCGGCTGTTGATCGGCCGCTGCGCTGGCCACAGCCTCGTCGATTCGGTTGGTTCCATCGACGACGGAAAACTCGGTGTGCAGGCGCAAATGAACAAACATCCCGTCATTGTAGAAAGCCGCTTGCAGCCCGGTGCCGGCCCGCTCGTATCGGGCCGCTAGAATGCTTTTTTTGCCGACAGGGCGCTGGCCACTGCCACAGCCCTGCCCCAACCCCTGCTCCTCAGAAAGCCATTCGCCATGCTGCGTGCGCCCCGTGCCCTCCTTCCTGCCCTGCTGGCTGCCGCCGCGCTCGTGGCGGGCTGTGCGAGCAGTGTCGAAGACAAGACGGCCAACTGGTCGACCGAGAAGATTGCCGCCGAGGCACGCGACGAGATGAACGGCGGCAGCTACGACAAGGCCGTGCCCCTGCTGGAAAAGCTCGAAGGCCGTGCCGCTGGCACGCCCCAAGCCCAGCAGGCCCAGCTCGACAAGGCCTATGCCCAGTACAAAGGCCAGGAAAAAGCGCAGGCCCTGGCGACACTGGAGCGCTTCATCAAGTTGCACCCTGCCAGCCCGGCGCTCGATTACGCGCTCTACCTCAAAGGTCTGATCAACTTTAACGACGACCTGGGAATGTTCTCCTGGCTGTCGCGGCAAGACCTCTCAGAGCGCGATCAAAAGGCGGCCAAGGATTCGTTCGAAACCTTCCACGAGCTGACCACGCGCTTTCCCAACTCGCGCTACGCGCAGGACGCGCGCCAGCGCATGACGTACATCGTCAACTCGCTCGCCCGATACGAAGTGCATGTGGCGCGCTACTACTATGACCGAGGCGCCTATGTGGCCGCCATCGCACGCGCACAGCGCGCAGTGGCCGACTACGATGCGGTGCCGGCAACCGAAGAGGCGCTCTACATCCTGGTCAAGTCGTACGATGCCCTGGGCCTGACCCAGTTGCGCGACGACGCGCGGCGCGTGCTGGACAAGAACTATCCCAACAGCACCTTCATCGCCAACGGTTTCAAGGGGGCGTCGAAACCGTGGTGGGTGTTGTGGTGAGCTCGGCCAGCGCCTCGTCAAACGCCTGAGCGTCGAGCAGACGGCGCATAGGCGGCAGGGCGCGCAGCAATCGCTTGCCGTAGCCCCTATCGGTGAGGCGCCGGTCGCACACGACCAGGATGCCGCGATCGGTTTCGCTGCGAATCAAACGCCCTGCGCCTTGCTTGAGCGCAACGGCGGCCTCAGGCACCGCATAGTGGGCAAAGGCGCTGCGGCCCAGCGCCTCCATGCGCTGTCCGCGGGCCCGCGCCAGCGGATCGCCTGGTGGGGGAAAGGGCAGCTTGTCGATCACCACCAGCTGCAAGGTGTCGCCGGGAACATCGAAACCCTCCCAGAAGCTGGCAGAGGCCACCAGCACGCAACCGCCCTGCCCCCGTGAGCTGCCGGAGCGAAAACGCTCCATCAACCAGCGCTTGGGCGATTCACCCTGCACCAGAACCTCCACGCCCGCTTGGGCAGGCAAGCCTTCACGCAGCCCGGCGCCAATCGCACGCAAGGCGCGCAGGCTGGTGGTCAGTACCAGAGTGCGCCCGCCCAGGCGCTGCACGGCGGGGGCCAGCCATACGGCCAGAGCGCTGCTGTGCGCTTCGTCACCCGGTGCCGGCAAATGCTGCGGCACATAAAGCCCGGCCTGCGCCGCGTAGTCAAACGGGCTTGCGACGCGCAGCACACGGGCGTTTTGCAGGCCACAAGGCTCGGTGAACCACGACAGACGCTCATCGTCACCCAGGGTGGCGGAGGTGAAAATCCAGGTGCGCGGCGTCGGAATGCTCTCGGGTGCGTTGGCGGGCGCGTCTTGGGCTTGCGGGTCGGGCAGCCCCATCAGGCGCGAGCGCAGGGCCTGCGCCACGTCGTGCGGCGATTCCATCAGGCGCAGCTCGCTGGCCGAGATTTCCAGCCAGCGCACGTGATCGCCAGTAGCCGGCGCCGCAAAGCGCCGTGCCAAACCGAGCAAGTCCTCGGCGCGCTCCAGCAAGCGGTCAAGCTCGGGCGCGTAAGCCGATGCGTGTGTCAGCGCAGCCGAAATACCTTCGAGCTGCAGCAGAAGGCTGTCAAACATTTCCGTCCAGGCCCTGGCCTCGTACCCTTGCGGTGCGCCGTCCTCCCACGCCCAGCGCCCAGCAGCGCCATCGCCGCCAGGCAGCGTGCGCAAGCTGCGCGCCGCAGTGTCGAGTGCCACCGCAAGCGCGTGCCAATCTGCCAGACCGAGCGCTGACTGGCGGCCCGTCGCCAGCAGATCTCGCGCAAAATCCTGCAGACGCGCACTGCCCAGCTGCGCACCCAGGAACTGCACGCCGATGTCGTTGAGCTGGTGCGCCTCGTCCACCACCACCACACGCACGCTCGGCAGCAACGGCGCAATGTCCGACTCGCGCACCGCCATGTCGGCAAATAGCAGGTGGTGATTGACCACCACCACGTCGGCTGCCAGGGCATTGCGGCGTGCCAGGTTGACATGGCAGTCCCGCGCGTAGGCGCAGGCCGCGCCAAGGCAGTTGTCACGCGTGGAGGTCACCAGCGTGGCGATACTGCTGCGCTCGTCGAGATGCGGCAGCTCGGCCAAGTCACCGGTTTGCGTGGCCTGTGCCCATTGCTCCACTTCGCCCAGGCTGCCTGCCAAGGCGTCGTCCATTGCCTGCTGGCGCGCGCTGACCAGTCGGTGCCAGCACAGGTAGCTCGAACGGCCCTTGAGCAGCGCCGTGCGCTTGGGCAGGCCAAGCGCCTGCAGCACACGCGGCAGATCGCGGCCATAGAGCTGATCCTGCAAGGCTTTGGTCGCGGTGGAGAGCAGCACACGCTCGCCGCTGAGCAAGGCGGGCACCAGGTAGGCATAGGTCTTGCCCACACCGGTGCCGGCCTCGACCACCAGTGCGCCGCCCTGCGCGATGGCGCTGGCGACGGCGAGCGCCATCTCGGTCTGGCCGGCACGCAAGAGAAAGCCCGTGTGGGCTTGCGCCAGGACACCGGCCTCGGAAAACGCATCGGCCACCTCCTGCTCCCATTCGGACAGCGCAGATGTGGCTGCTGATGCCGTCAGCGAGGGGCAATTGGGTGGCAAGGACGAAGCTTGAGTGGACATGCAGGCGCCGCAGGCATGGCGAAAATCCCACACGGCGCCAGATAATACAGGCGCGGCTGCACCACAAGCGGCGCAGCGCGCCCACACTGCGCGACAATCTCCCGCATGGCCAAAGCGTTTCGCCTCATTGCCTCGACTGGCATCCACAAGGGTGACCGCGACTACCAGCAAGACCAGGTGCTGCTGCTGGCGCATCCGCGCTTCAACGGCTGCGTGCTGGCCGTGCTGGCCGATGGCATGGGAGGCCGCAGCGGTGGACGCAAAGCCTCCGACCAGGTCATGATGTCGGCGCAGCAGCTGTTCGACCGCTACGCACCGGATTCAGACGATGCGGCCGCCATGCTGGCCAACATGGTGCAGGAAGCGCACATCGTCATCCGGCTGACCGCCATTACGGCGGAGCAGGAACCGCATAGCACGATTGCCGCCTTTCTGATCAACCCGCGGGGCGACTGCCATTGGGTCCACGCGGGGGATTCCCGTATCTACCATTTCCGTGGCGGACTGCTCGTCAAACGCACCAGCGATCACTCCTACGTGCAGGCGCTGGTCGATCGTGGCGAGATCACGGAAGCCGAAGCAAACGTGCACCCGCACTCCAACATTCTGGTGGGCTGCCTGGGCACCGAAAGCGATCCACCGCTGACCACGCATTTCATCCCGCAGTTGCAACCGGGTGACGTGTTGCTCGCCTGCAGCGACGGGGTCTGGCACTATTTTTCCCCGTCCGAGCTGGCCTCGGTGGTGGAATCGCTCTCGCCACGCGAAGCAACGGAGTTTTTGATCGACAAGGCACGCATGCGTGCACGCGGCGGCGGCGACAACCTCTCGCTCGTCATCGTCAAGGTGGAAGCGCTGGCCGACCAACCACCGCCACCGCTCAAGGCCTTTCCCATCAATACCTGAGCCCTCGCCCTGAGCGCTTGCTGGTGAGGGCCTGCCAGGCCTTCCTTGCAAGACGGCCTCAGGGCGGATCTGGCAGCGGCGCAGCCTGCGGGTGGCCGCTTGCCTCGCGCTGTGCCTGGCGGCGCTGCAGGGCCTGTGCACGCTCGGCGGCAGCACTTTGCTTGTCGAGCAGGCGCTGGCGGGCCTGCGCCGCATCCTGGGCGCGCCGCGCACGCGCTTGCTCGGCGTTGCCAGCAGATACGCTCTGGTTCGCCGGGCTGCGGTGTGCGCTCTGGTTCGCCGTGCTGCGGTGTGCGCTTGGTGCCGGCGGATTGGGGCGGTGCGCCTGGGGGCCAGTGGGTGCTGGGAGCGCGCCACCAAGAGCCGCTTTTTCTGCTGCGGCGGCCTGTTTGTCCTGCAATTCCTGGCGGTGCGCATCAGTGCGCTCGCGCCGGGCTGCATCCTTCAGGTCGTTTTCCCGCTGTTGCACTGCTGCCCGCTCGCTGCGCGCCTGCTGACGGGCGCTGCGCAGGCAGCCATTGACAGCGAACTTCTGGTAGCACGCAGCCTCCGCTGCCGCCAGGCGCTTGTCAATGGCGCTGCGTTCCTGTTTCAGCTGCGTCTCGTCGGTCTCTTTGGCAGAAACAGCGCCCACCGCCACCACCAGCAGGCTGCACAGCACGAGGAAAAGCTTGTTGTGGCGCATTAGGTCAAACCTGTGTCCACATCGCGCCGCTCCAGCGCGAGGAATTCCTTGGACTGCATCTCGTTGAGGCGCGAGACGGTACGGGGAAACTCATGCACCAGCGGCCCTTCCGTATACAGCGCCTCGGGCGGCACGGCGGCTGACAGGATGAGCTTGACGCGCCGGTCGTACAGCACGTCGATCAGCCAGGTGAAGCGCCGAGCGGGCGAGGCCATGCTGACGGGCATGTGCGGCACGTCGGAGAGCAGTACCGTGTGGAACTGCGTGGCGATCTCCAGGTAGTCGTTTTGCGAGCGCGGGCCGCCGCACAGCGTCCTGAAGTCGAACCAGACCACTCCGCCCGCCTTGCGCCGCGCCACGATTTCGCGCGATTCGATGTGCAGCACCGGGTCTTCGTCGCGCACCTCGGCGAGCCGATCGAACGCGGCCGACATGGCGGCATCGGCCTGGGGGCCAAGCGGCGTGTGGTAGAGCTGCACTTGCTCCATGGTGCGGCCCCGGTAGTCGGTGCCGTTGTCCACATTGATGACTTCGAGCCGATCGTTCAGCAAGGCGATCGCCGGCAGGATGCGGTCGCGGTGCAGGCCGTTGGGGTAGAGCTCATCGGGCTTGAAATTCGACGTGGTGACGAAACCCACGCCACTGGCAAACATCGCCGCCAGCAAGCGGTGCAGGATCATCGCGTCGGTGATGTCCGCCACATGGAATTCGTCAAAGCAAATAAGCTTGTAGCGCTTGGCAATGCGCGCGCCCAGCACATCGAGCGGGTCAGCCGTGCCCTGCAGGCTGGCGAGCTCGCGGTGCACCTCACGCATGAATTCATGAAAGTGCAGGCGCACCTTGCGCTTGAGCGGCACGGCGTTGAAGAAGCAGTCCATCAGGAAGCTCTTGCCGCGCCCCACCCCGCCGTACATGTACACGCCACGCGGGATGTCGGGGTGGTTGACGAGCTTCTTCAGCGCGCTGGAGCGCTTGGTTTTGTATTTGGCCCAATCGTCCGCGCAACGCTGCAGGGCCGCGACCGCGCGCTCCTGCGCCGGATCGCTCTGGTAGCCCTTGCTCGCCAATTCGGCGCGGTAGGCCGTGACTACAGAATCAGACAGACAACGCCTTTGTTACTAAATTTATAGCTGCCAGCGCTTATCCAGTAAGCGCTAGAGCCATATTTCACTACAAATTTCAAGTTAGAAATTCAGCGTGCGCTTGTCCACTGCCAGGGCCGCTTCCTTCATGGATTCGGAGAGCGAGGGGTGCGCATGGCAGATGCGGGCGATGTCTTCGCTGCTGGCCTTGAATTCCATGGCAACCACGGCTTCGGCAATCAGTTCGCTGGCCATCGGGCCGACGATGTGCACGCCCAGGATTTCATCGGTCGCCGCGTCGGCCAGGAACTTGACCATGCCGGTCGTGTCGCCCAGGGCGCGCGCGCGGCCGTTGGCCAGGAACGGGAAGGTGCCGGCCTTGTACTGCACGCCGTCTGCCTTGAGCTGCTGCTCGGTGCGGCCCACCCAGGCGATCTCGGGGCTGGTGTAGATGACCCAGGGGATGGTGTTGAAGTTGACGTGGCCATGCTGGCCCGCCATGCGCTCGGCCACGGCCACGCCCTCTTCCTCGGCCTTGTGCGCCAGCATGGGACCGCGGACCACGTCGCCCACCGCCCAGACGCCGGGCAGGTTGGTCTTGCAATCGGCATCGACCACGATCTCGCCACGGTCGCCCAGCTGCAGGCCCACGGCCTCGGCGTTCAGGCCGATGGTGTTGGGCACACGGCCGATGGAGACGATGAGCTTGTCCACGTCCAGCGTCTGGGCCTCGCCCTTGGCGTTGGTGTAGGCGATGCTGACGCCCTTCTTGCCAGATTTCACCTCGCCGATCTTCACGCCCAGCTCGACCTTGAGGCCTTGCTTGTCGAACGCTTTCTTGGCCTCTTTGGCGATCTGCTCGTCCACCGCGCCCAGGAAGGTGGGCAGGCCTTCGAGGATGGTCACGTCAGCACCCAGGCGGCGCCAGACCGAACCCATCTCCAGGCCGATGACGCCCGAACCGATCACGCCGAGTTTCTTGGGAACGGCGCCAATGCGCAGCGCGCCGTCGTTCGACAGGATGCGCTCTTCGTCAAACTCCGCGCCGGGCAAGGTACGGGCGTTGGAACCCGTGGCGACGATGACCTGCTTGGCCGTCAGCGTCTCTTCGGTGCTGCCGGCCACTTTGATCTCGTAGCCGCCATCGACTGCGCGCACAAACGAGCCGCGCCCGTGGAAGAAGCTGACCTTGTTCTTCTTGAACAGGTACAGGATGCCATCGTTGTTCTGCTTGACCACCGCATCCTTGCGGCCGACCATTTTCGTCACGTCCATCTTCACGCCGGTGGCCGTGATGCCGTGCTCGGCGAAGTGCTTGTTGGCGTGTTCGAAATGCTCGGACGACTGCAGCAGCGCCTTGGAGGGAATGCAGCCCACGTTGGTGCAAGTGCCACCGGGTGCAGGGCCGCCCACGCCGTTCTTCCACTCATCGATGCAGGCCACGTTGAAGCCGAGTTGCGCCGCGCGAATGGCGCCAATGTAGCCGCCGGGGCCACCGCCGATGACGATAACGTCGAATTGTTTGCTCATGAGAAACCTCGTTCAATAGGGTAAAAAACCCACCGGGCGCAGCGCCTCCAAGGCGCGGCGCGGGTGGGCAGGCCACGCACAGCGGCTAGATGTCGAACAGCAGGCGCGACGGGTCTTCCAGCGCGTCCTTCATCGCCACCAGACCGAGCACGGCTTCGCGGCCGTCAATGATGCGGTGGTCGTAGGACAGTGCCAGGTAGTTCATCGGACGGATGACGATCTGGCCGTTTTCCACCACCGCGCGGTCCTTGGTGGCGTGCACGCCCAGGATGGCCGACTGCGGCGGGTTGATGATGGGCGTCGAAAGCATGGAGCCAAAGGTGCCGCCATTGCTGATCGAGAAGGTGCCGCCAGTCATCTCTTCGATGCCCAGCTTGCCATCCTTGGCCTTCTGGCCGAACTCGGCGATCTTCTTCTCGATGTCGGCAAAGCTCATCTGGTCGGCGTTGCGCAAAATCGGCACCACCAGGCCGCGCGGGCTGCCCACGGCAATGCCGATGTCGAAATAGCCGTGGTACACCACATCGTTGCCGTCGATGCTGGCATTGATGACCGGGTACTTCTTGAGCGCGTGCACCGCCGCTTTGACGAAGAAGCTCATGAAGCCAATCTTGACGCCGTGCTCCTTGGTGAACGCGTCCTGGAACTTCTTGCGCATCTCCATCACGGGGGCCATGTTCACTTCGTTGAACGTGGTCAGGATGGCATTCGTCGCTTGCGACTGCAGCAGGCGCTCGGCAATGCGGGCGCGCAGGCGGCTCATGGGCACGCGCTGCTCCGGGCGCTCACCCAGGTTTGTCTTGCTGGCGGGCGCCGCCACCTGCGGCAGGGACTTGGTCGGCACCCCCGTTGGAATGCTGCTCGGCGCAGCGGCGGGTGCGGCCTTCGCTGTGCCAGAGGCCAGGGCGCCCAGCACGTCGCCCTTGGTCACGCGGCCGTCGCGGCCGGTGCCGGCAACGCTGGCCGTCGACAGGTTGTTGTCGGCCAGCAGCTTGGCAGCCGCGGGCATGGCAACGTCGCCCTTGCCGGCGCCGGTAGTGGCGGGGGCCGACGCCGCAGCGGCGGGTGCTGCCGCTGCAGCCGGTGCTGACACCACTGGAGCGGCGGCGCCAGCGACCGCTGCCGTGTCGATGCGGGCAATCAGCTGCTCGGCCGCCACGGTGGCACCGTCGCCTTGCACGATTTCGATGAGCACACCTGCTGCCGGAGCTGGTACTTCCAAGACCACCTTGTCGGTTTCGACTTCGATCAGGATTTCATCGATGGCAACGGCTTCACCGGCCTTCTTCTTCCAGGTAAGCAGCGTGGCTTCGGCCACGGACTCGGACAGCTGCGGGACTTTGACTTCTACGATAGCCATATCAATCTTTCGGGAAATTTTGGGGGTTTGTTGGGGAGTCGGATCGCTGACTTACTTGGTCAGCACAAACCCCTTGAGCTTGCCGAATGCACCTTCCACCAGAGCCTTTTGCTGCTCCTGGTGCAGATGCGAATAGCCCACGGCAGGCGAAGCCGAGGCGGCGCGGCCCGAGTAGCCGAGCCTCTGGCCCTCGACCATGTTTTCGTGGATGTAGTGCTGCACGAAGAACCATGCGCCCTGGTTTTGCGGCTCGTCCTGGCACCACACGATCTCGGTCGCTTTGGGGAAGCGCTTGAGCTCGGCGGCAAACGCCTTGTGCGGAAACGGGTAGAGCTGCTCGACGCGCACGATGGCGACGTCCAGGCTTTCCATCTCGGTGCGGCGCTTGACCAGGTCGTAGTACACCTTGCCCGAGCAGGCGATGACGCGCTTGACCTTGGCGGCATTGCGCACGACGTCCTGGTTGTGCTCGGGAATCACCGTCTGGAAACCCCCTTTGGTGAACTCGGACAGCGGCGACGCCGCGTCCTTGTTCCGCAGGAGCGACTTGGGCGTCATGATGATCAGGGGCTTCCTCAAGTTGCGCACCATCTGGCGGCGCAGCACGTGGAAGATCTGGCTGGCCGTCGTCGGCTGCACCACCTGCATATTGGTGTCGGCCGAAAGCTGCATGAAGCGCTCCAGACGCGCCGAGCTGTGCTCGGGGCCCTGGCCTTCATAGCCGTGCGGCAGCATCAGCGTGATACCGTTGACGCGGCCCCATTTCACTTCGCCCGAGGCGATGAACTGGTCGATGACCACCTGCGCTCCGTTGGCAAAGTCGCCAAACTGCGCTTCCCAGATGACCAGGGTGTTCGGGTCGTTCGACGCGTAGCCGTATTCATAGGCCAGCACGGCCTCTTCCGACAGGATGGAGTCGATGACGGTGAACGGCGCCTGGTTCTCGGCCACGTTCTGCAGCGGGGTGTAGCTGCCCACGTCCCACTTTTCGCGCTTCTGGTCGTGAATCACGGCGTGGCGGTGCGTAAACGTGCCGCGGCCGCAATCTTCGCCCGACAGGCGCACCGGGTAGCCACTGGCGACCAGCGAGGCAAAGGCCATGTGCTCGCCCATGCCCCAGTCCACCGGATGCTCGCCGCGGCCCATGGCGGCACGGTCGTCGTACACCTTCTTCACCAGCTGGTGCGGCGTGACGGACGCCGGAATGGTGGTGATGCGCTCGGCCAGGCGCTTCCACTCGGTGAGCGGAATGGCCGTATCGCCCGCGTCGGTCCACTTGTTCCCGAGGAAAGGGCTCCAATCGACGGCGTACTTGCTCTTGAAGTTGGTCAGCACACGCTCGGCCGTGTGGCGGCCAGCGTCCATGGCGGCGCGGTAGTCACGCGCCATTTCGTCGCCCAGTCCTTCGCCAAGCCCCTGCGCGGCAAGGCGGTCTGCATAGAGCTTTCGCGTGCCGGGGTGCTGGCCGATTTTCTTGTACATCAGCGGCTGGGTCAGGCTGGGCGTGTCCTGCTCGTTGTGGCCGAGCTTGCGGAAGCAGATGATGTCGACCACCACATCCTTGCGGAACTCCATGCGGAACTGCAGCGCCAGCTGCATGGCGAGCGCCACGGCTTCCGGATCGTCACCGTTCACGTGCAGCACAGGCGACTCGATCATCTTGACCACGTCGGTGCAGTACAGCGTCGAGCGGCTGTCGCGCGGGTCGCTGGTGGTAAAGCCGATCTGGTTGTTGATGACGATGTGCACCGTGCCGCCGGTGGTGTAACCGCGCGTTTGTGCCAGTGCCAGCGTTTCCTGGATCACGCCCTGGCCGGCAAAGGCGGCATCGCCATGCACCAGCACGGGCAGCACCTGCTTGCCGTGCGGGTCATCGCGCCGGTCCATGCGCGCGCGCACCGAACCTTCGACCACCGGGTTGACGATTTCCAGGTGCGAGGGGTTGAACGCAAGCGTCAAATGCACCGGGCCGCCGCGCGTGCTGACGTCGGAGCTAAAGCCCTGGTGGTACTTGACGTCGCCGGAAGGCAGCTCTTCCGGAGCCGTGTGATCGAACTCGGCAAACAGGTCCTTGGGCAGCTTGCCCAGGGTGTTGACCAGCACATTCAGACGACCACGGTGCGCCATGCCGATGACGATTTCCTGCACGCCCGTCTCACCGGCAACATGGATCAATTCGTCCATGGCGACGATGAAGCTCTCACCGCCTTCGAGTGAGAAACGCTTCTGCCCCACATACTTGGTATGCAGGAAGCGCTCCAGGCCTTCGGCGGCCGTGAGGCGTTCAAGAATGTGCTTTTTCTGCTCGGCATTGAACGCCGGCTTGCTGCGGATGCTCTCGAGCTTTTGCTGCCACCAGCGCTTTTGATTCTGGTCAGTGGCATACATGTACTCGGCCCCAATGGTGCCGCAGTAGGTTTCGCGCAGCGCATTGATGAGCTCGCGCAGCGGCATGCTTTCCTTGCCGAAGAAGGTATTGCTGGTATTGAACACCGCTTCCTGGTCGGCATCCTTGAAATCGTAGAACGACGGTTCCAGTTCAGGAATCTCGGGACGTTCCGTGCGCTTGAGCGGATCGAGATCGGCCCAGCGCTGGCCCACGTTGCGGTACGCGGCAATGAGCTGCTGCACTGCGGTGCGCTTGCGGCCCATGTCGGGGTCCGAACTGGCGACCACAACGCGGGTGCCGCCCTGCTTGGCGCGCTCGGCAAATGCGTTGACCACAGGAAGGTGCGGCACATCGCGTGCATCGCTGCCGTCCGCGGCGGGCACATGCTGGAGGGCGTCGAAATAATCGCGCCAGTTGTCGGGCACGCTGCCTGGGTTGGCGAGGTAGTTTTCGTACATCTCTTCGACATAGGGCGCGTTGCCCCCGAAGAGATAGGTGTTGCCTTGGTAGGCTTGGTAGACGGACGGCGTCTCGTTCATATTCCGCGGGCCTTTCGCTTTCTCCTGAAAGCATTAGGTGGTTTAGGAAACCTTCCGCGACACGGCTGAACCGGTTGGCGGATGCGACTGTGGCTGGGGAAGGGCCTTGGTACGGGCGCCATTGTGCCACCGATAGGCTTTCAGCGCGCTTGCAGACGCTCTCGCGTACATTCTTCGCCTGGCCCGCCCGTGCAGCCAATCCCGACCGCACCGTTACAGTCCCACCATGAGCCTCATGACGCATTCCAAGCTGCAGGACCGCACTTTTTTGCTGCTCCTGATCCTCGTCTCCATCGCCTTTCTGGCGATCTTGTGGCCATACTACGAAGCCGTGTTCTGGGGCATCGCACTGGCAATCTTGTTTGCGCCGCTGCACCGCAAACTGCTCGCGCGCATGCCCGGCAGGCACAATCTGGCGGCCCTCTCCACGCTGATCCTGTGCCTGGTATTGGTCATTTTGCCGATGACCCTGCTGACGATTTCGCTGGTGCAAGAAGCCACGTACCTGTACGAGCGCACGCGCTCGGGGCAACTGAACTTCGGCACCTACTTCCAGCAGGTCATGGCAGCACTGCCCAGTTGGGCCGTTGGCTGGCTGGACCGCATGGAGCTGACCAACATTCCGTCTTTGCAGAACAAGCTGTCTTCCGTATCCGTGCAAGCCAGCCAGTTGATCGCAACGCGTGCGCTCAACATCGGCCAGAACACCTTGCAGTTCGTCGTCAGCCTCGGTGTCATGCTGTACCTGCTGTTTTTTCTGCTGCGCGATGGCCGCACGCTGGCCGCACGCATCAGAAGTGCCGTGCCACTCGACGAGGGGCACAAGACGCGGCTCAGCAGCAAATTCACCACCGTGATTCGCGCCACGCTCAAAGGCAACCTCATGGTAGCGGCCACGCAGGGCCTGCTGGGCGGCCTGATTTTCTGGGTTCTGGGGTTGCAGGGGCCGATTCTGTGGGGCGTGCTGATGGCGTTTTTGTCCCTGCTGCCAGCCATTGGCGCAGGACTCATCTGGGGGCCGGTGGCGATCTACTTCTTTGCCACCGGCGCCGTATGGCAGGCGGTGGTGCTGGCTGTATTTGGCATCGCCGTGATCGGCATGGTGGACAACGTGCTGCGCCCGATTCTGGTCGGGCGCGATACCAAAATGCCCGACTATGTGATTCTCATTTCGACCCTGGGCGGCATGACCCTGCTGGGCCTCAACGGGTTCGTCATCGGACCGGTGATTGCCGCGCTCTTCATGGCCTGCTGGGACCTGTTTGCGCCAGAAGACGGTTTGTAGGTGCGAGGCTACGTCCGCTCTTGACATCCACCCACGCGCTTGGATACCCCAAAATGTATAGCTGCTTACGCAATACAGATAAGCGCTAGAGGCCATTTTTACTTGATTTTTGATGCCCACAACATCTCAGACCCCGGCTTCCCGACCGGAAAATCCCCGTGCCTTGTTTCTCGCCTTTACCACCCTGGCCCTGCAAGGCTTTGGCGGCGTGCTGGCCGTGGTGCAGCGCGAACTGGTCGAGCGCCGGCACTGGCTGACGAACGAGGAATTCATTGAGGACTGGGCCGTCGCCCAGGTCATGCCGGGGCCCAACGTGGTGAACCTCGCCGTGATGATGGGCGACCGCTACTTCGGGCTGCGCGGCGCACTGGCGGCACTTGCCGGAATGCTGGCGTTGCCTACGGTGCTGCTGCTGATCGCAGCCACCGTCTATGCGCATTTTGCCGGCCACCCCGCCATGACAGGCGCGCTGCGCGGCATGGGCGCGGTGGCGGCGGGGCTGATTGGCGGCATGGCCATCAAACTGGGCTCCGCGCTGCGCCAGCACCCACTGGGCTGGCGCATGGCCTGCGCGCTGGCCTTGCTTACGGCCCTGGCCATCGCTGGCCTGCACATTCCCCTTCCCTGGGTGCTGCTGGTCGTGGGCGGCGCAGCCTGCGTGCTCAGCTGGCACAGGTTGGGCCGGCCATGACGGCAATGGCACTGGATTGGTCAAGCTGGCTGCATCTGTTTGGCTACTACCTCGCGCTGTCGCTGATGGCGGTGGGTGGCGCCATCAGCACGGCGCCTGACATGCACCGCATCCTGGTGGCGGAGCACGGCTGGATCAGCGACCCGCAGTTTGGCGCCAGCATTGCGCTGGCGCAGGCCGCTCCCGGCCCCAACGTGCTGTTCATCGCCCTGCTGGGCTGGAATGTGGGGCTCAACGCTGCAGCACAGGCGGGCAGCAGCCCAGCAGCGACCTGGGCCTGGGCGCTGATGGGCGCAGCGGTCTGCATGCTGGGCATCATGCTGCCGAGCACCACCTTGACCTTGCTGGCCACCCGCTGGGCCCAGCGCAATCGCGAGCGCCGCAGCGTGCGCGCCTTCCGATTGGGCATGGCACCCATTGTGGTTGGGCTGGTGTGCGCCACCGCCTGGGTGCTCGGGCGCGCGCACGGCGTGGCAGCCACCGACTGGCCGCTATGGCTGCTGAGCGGCGTCTGCGGCCTGCTGGTCTGGCGCACCCAGCTGCACCTGTTGTGGCTGCTGGCCGCGGGCGCCTTGCTGGGGGCGATGGGCTGGGTGTAGCGCCTGGCAACTGCGTGGCTTATGGTCAAAATCGCCCGCGAGCACGCCCTGTCTTGATCCAGCGCAGCCAGGGGCCGATTTCTGGCACCAGTTCCTCTGAAACACCCTATGCTTTTCGGCTGCAAATACGTTCTGTAACCGTTTTTGCCGTCCGTCAACGCAACATGGGGCCGCTGATGCAAGCACAGGCAAACATTCTGGTGGTGGACGACTCCCCCGAGAACCTGCAGGTGATCTCTGCCGTGCTCAAGCAGGACTACAAGGTCAAGGTGGCCATCAATGGCGAGCGCGCCCTCGCTTTGGCCTCTGCGACAGAACCGCCCGACTTGATCCTGCTGGACGTGATGATGCCCGGCATGGATGGCTACGAGGTCTGCGCCCGGCTCAAGCAGAACCCGGCCACGGCGGGAATCCCCGTGCTGTTCGTCTCGTCCCGCGACGACGAGGAAGATGAAGCCCGCGGCCTGTCGCTGGGCGCGATCGATTACATCGTCAAGCCCATACGCCCTTCCATCGTGCAGGCCCGGGTGCGCAACCACATCGAACTCAAGCGCAGCCGCGATCTGCTGGAACGCCTGACCACGCAAGACCACCTCACCGGCATCAGCAACCGGCGCCGCTTTGATGACTGTTTGCATCTGGAGTGGCAGCGCGCAGCGCGCGCGCAGACACCGATGTCGCTCATCGCCATCGACATAGACCATTTCAAGGCCTACAACGACCACTATGGCCACCCCGGAGGCGACCAGTGCCTGATCCAGGTCGCCCAGGCGCTGGCTGCCTGCGTGACGCGGCCCACCGATCTGGTGGCACGCTGCGGCGGCGAAGAGTTTGCCTGCCTGCTGCCGTCCACCGACAGCAGCGGCGCCAGCCGCCTGACCGAGCAGATGCGCACGGCCATTGAGGCGCTGTGCCTGGAGCACGCCCAGTCGCCCACGCACGGCCATGTCACCATCAGCCTGGGCGTGACCACGGCCATACCCCAGACGGACGAGCCCGCGCAGGCCCTGGTGGACATGGCGGACGCCGCCCTGTACGAGGCCAAGAGCGCGGGGCGCAACCGCTTCGTGGCACGCTCCCGCTGAATCACTGCGCCGGAGCAGTCTCCTGCAGCAAGGCCAGCGCGGCCTCGAAATCAAAGCCCTCGATCGCCGCGGCGATCGCCTGGTGCGCCTGCGGGCAAGCCGCCTGCAGCAGCCCGGCCTGCGCGGCCACCCAATCGAGCGAGCTGGAATCCCCCGCTGCCAAAAGCTCCTGCAACCCGCGCAGGAATGCACGCAGCTGCTGCGGATCTGCAGGGGCGGCGGCAGGCGCGGCGGGCACGGCGTTTGGCACGACCAGGGCGTCCAGGCCTTCAAGAACCGGGGCCAGTTCAGCAGCCAGCGTGTCCAGCAAGGTGTCGATGCGCGGGGCCGCATCGCCCTGTCTGCAGGCGCCTTCCAGCGCTGCGGCTGCCGCCTGCACGCCCCGCGCGCCAATGCTGCCCGCCACCGATTTGAGGGTATGGGCCAGCCGCTCCGGGGCACTCGCATCGCCAGACCCTTGCGCAGCCCGAAAGGACGGCACAAATGCGCCCTGGCCCGCGTGGAATTTGCCCAGCAGCGAGCGGTACAGCCCCTCGTTGTGCATCGTGGTTGCCAATCCGGCCCGGGTGTCGATGCCCGGCAGTTGCGGCAGGCCCGATGCGGCAGGTGGCGGCAGCGGTGCCTGCACCGCTGGCGCGGTGGCGCCCGGCACGGCGCAGCGCGCCCCCACCCAGCGGGCGATGGTGCGGAACATGTTGCCCACGTCCAGCGGCTTGGCGATGTAGTCGTTCATGCCGGTAGCCAGAGCGCGTTGGCGGTCGCCGGCCATCGCGTTGGCCGTCATGGCAATCACAGGGAGGTGGCGCAGCGCCGGATGGGCACGGATTCGCCGCGTCGCCTCGTAGCCGTCCATCACCGGCATTTGGCAGTCCATCAGCACGCAGTCAAAGTGCGCATCACGCTCAAGCAGATCCAGCGCCTCCTGGCCATTGGTGGCCAGCACAGCCTGCATACCGGCATGGCGCAGCAGCTCCAGCGCCAGCTCCTGGTTCAGTTCGTTGTCTTCCACCAGCAGCAAGCGGGCGCCGGCCAACTGGTGCATGGCGACCTGGGCATCCTGACCGATCAGGCCCGATTGGTGCTCGACCAGCCCGATATGGTCCAGCGTGCGGCCAATCGCGTCCAGCAACTGGCTGGCCATGACCGGTTTGGTCAGCACCGAGCGCAGTGCGACACCGCAGCGCTCGGCTTCACCCAGCGCCTCTTCACGGCCATAGGCGGTGACCATGATGGTGGCTGGCACCTGCAGGAGCGCATGCTCGTGCAGCCGCCGCAGGGTTTCGATGCCATCCATCTGCGGCATCTTCCAGTCGATCAGCACCAGGTTGTAGGGACGGTGCTGCCGCTCGGCGTCGGCCACGGCGGCCAGGGCAGCCGCGCCATCCGCCGCCGTGTCCACCTGCAGGCCCAGGCTGAGGGCAATGCTGGCCGTGATCTCGCGGGCGCAGGCGTTGTCGTCCACCACCAGCACCCGCATGGTCTCGAGCGCCTCACGCCCCAGGCGGGGCACTGCCATGGCGATGTCCTGGAGACCAAACCGCGCGGTGAAATGAAACTCCGATCCCTGCCCCGGCGTGCTGACCACCCAGATGCGCCCGCCCATCTGCTCGGCCAAATTGCGGGAGATGGCCAGGCCCAGGCCTGTGCCGCCGTAGCGGCGCGTGGTGGAGCTGTCGGCCTGGCTGAAGGGCTGGAACAGCTTGGCGCATTGTTCCGGCGTCATGCCAATGCCGGTGTCACGCACCCGGAAATACAGCTCGACCCCCTGCGCGTCCTCGGCCGTTTTTTCAATGGAGATCACCACCTCGCCGTGTTCGGTGAACTTGACGGCGTTGTTGCCCAGGTTGACCAGAATCTGCCCCAGGCGCAGCGGGTCACCCACCAGGCCCGCCGGAATGTCCGGGGCCACGTGAAAGAGCAGTTCCAGCCCCTTGTCCTCGGTCTTGAGGCCAATCAGGTTGGCGAGGTGGTCCATCACCTCGTCGAGCTGGAACCCGGTCTGCTCAATGACCATCTTGCCCGCCTCGATCTTCGAAAAATCGAGCACATCATTGATCAGGCCCAGCAGGCCCACCGCCGAGCGGTGCGCCTTTTCCACGTAGTTGCGCTGGCGGTCGTTGAGGGGTGTCTGCAGCGCCAGGTGCGACATGCCGATGATGGCGTTCATGGGGGTGCGGATTTCATGGCTCATGTTGGCCAGAAAATCGCTTTTCGCTCGGGTGGCTTCTTCGGCCACGCGGCGCGCCTCGGCCATGGCACGTTCGGCCGCCTTGCGCTCGGCGATGTCCTCGAACACCCAGATGGTCACCTTGCGGTGGTCAGAAGAGTGGATGGCCCGCCCCGACACCTGGGCCACGAACGTGCCCCCATCCTTGCGCGCGAACTCCCATTCCTCATTCACGTCCCGGCCCGCACCAAGCAAAGGCCCCACCAGAGCGCCGAATTCGGCATATTTTTCGGCAGAGTGGTGAATGATGCTGCCCGGCTGCCCGATCAGATCCTTTGCCCCGTAGCCGAGGTATTCCCCCATGCGCTGGTTGACCCGCAGAATCACCCCATCGGCGGTGTAAATGATGCCGTTCGGGGCATTGTCGAAAATCGTCTGCTGCTCATCGAGCAGCTTGCGGTTGTTGGCCTCGCTGTCGCGCAGGCTGGCCTCGGCCATTTTCTGGTCGGTGATGTCCTGGTTGATACCGACCAGGCGGCGCGGCCGGCCGTCTGGGCCGCGCAGGGCGGCGTCGCCGGTGTCCTGAATCCAGCGCCACTGTCCAGAGTGGGTGCGCATGCGAAAGGTGGCCTGGTGCTCCTGCACCTTGTTGTCCAGAAAAAGCTGCAAGCGTTGCTGTACGTCCGGAAAATCATCGGGGTGGATCAGGTCTTGCCAGCACGAGAGGTAATCAGGGTAGCGGGCCAGCAGGCTCTCTTTCTCGTAGCCCAGCATTTCGGCCCAGATGTCGTTCACCGTCACCTCGCCGATGCGCCCCTGGGCATCGATGCTGCAGTCGTACAGACCCAGGTGGGCCCCGCGCAAGGCGAGGTTCAGGCGCTCCTCGCTGCGCGCGATGCGCTGCTCCACGATCTGGCGCTCGGTGATGTCGTAGAGCCACGAGATAAGGTAGCGCCCATCGGAAAAATCCAGCAGCATGGACGACAACAGCACGGTGATGGGCGTGCCATCGGTGCGCACCAGTTCGGCCTGGTAGGCCTTCACGCTGCCGTCCCGGCGCAGCTGCTCCATGAAGGTGTCGCGGTCTGCCGGGTTGCGCCAGGATCGGTAGGTGTTGTACGAAGCCACTTCTTCGGTGGGCACCCCCATCATGGCGGCGTGCTGGCGGTTGGCAAACACCAGCCGCCCTTCCTGCGTGCCAATCACCACGCCCACGGGGCTGTTCTCCAGAATGCGCAGCAGGCGGCCCTCGTTGTCCTGGCGCTCAAGTTCAAGCTTCTTGCGCTCGGTGATGTCTTCGTAGATCCACACGGCGGAGCGCTCGTGGCCGGGAATGTTGATGCCCTGGCCCGAGACCATGGCCAAAAAAGAAGTGCCGTCGCTGCGGCGAAACTCCCACTCGGTACGGACCTCTTTCCCGGCACTGAGCAGCGGCGCCGCCATGGCGGCAAAGGCCTGGTAGTTTTCTTCACTGGAGAAAAGCGTGCGTGCCACCGGCTGACCCAGCACATCGCCGCGCGCAATGCCTAAGTTTTCGCACAGACGCTTGTTCACCCGCAGCACGATGCCATCGGCCGAATAGCAAATCCCGTTGGGGGTGTTCTCGAAGATCACCTGCTGCTCTTGCAGCAGCTTGGCGATTTCGGCCTGTTGCCGGTCAATCTCCTGCCGGGCGCGGCGTTTTTCTGAGACATCGTCCACCGTGAAACGCAACAGAATGCGCCCGCCGCAATCAAAGGCCATGAGGTTGACCTCGGCATCGAAGATCTCGCCATTGGCCCGCCGCGCACGCCAGAGGAAATTGGCAATGCCGTGCTCGAAGATGGTGCGTGTGATCTCTTCCCCCGCAGACTGCGTGTCGGTGCCGTCGTACTGGATGGGCGCCGAGAAATCCAGCGGCATCTTGCCCAGCACCTCGTCGCGCGAGGAAAAGCCGTAGATGCGCACCGCTGCCACGTTGCAATCGACGATGCCGATGGCCGGGTCGATGATGACGATGGGCACTGGCGAATCCTGATAAACGCGCTTGTTGTACGCCGCGCTGCGCACCAAGGTAGCGCGCGCCTCTTGGAGTGCGTTTTCACTGCTCTGCAGCGCCGCCTTCAAGGCCCGGTTCTCCCGCTCCAGCGCTTCGATGTCCTGTCGCAGTGCAGACTGCGCCCCTGCCCCTGGTTCTTGCTCCATGGCCTCTCCTGTTGCATGCAGCAGGAAAGGCGCCCAAACGGCCCAAACCCCGCCAGCGGTCAACAGCCAGTATCGACAGCCACCATGGGTGGCGTCAACGCGGTGCGCGCTTGCGGCGTACTGGATACGGGGTCTGTTTGAGCCAGCGCAAGAGACGCCAATTTGCTGCGCGCGGTCAGCACAGTTGCGCCGGCAGCAAATGGCGAATGCCTGCCCGGCACGGGCGTGCCGTCACCTTGTCAAACGGATCATCAGCCTTCAGGGTTTCGCCGTCTCCAGGGTGAACTCCGGCCCGATCTTGAACACCCCGCTGACCCGCGCGCAGGGCACGCCATCGGCGCGCACCAGGCCCTGTGCAAACACCAGCGAACGCGTGGCGCGCAGCAGCTCGGCTTCGCCCTCCACCCAACAGCCAAGCGGCGCCGGAGCCAGGTAATCGATCTGCAGGCTGATGGTGGGCAAAAAGCGCATGCCCACCGTGCTGTCCTTGCGGTGCACCGAGAGCGGCAGCAGCATGTCGCAAAAGCTCGCCATCATGCCGCCGTGCAGGTTGTTCATGGGGTTGACGTGGCGGCGCTCCACCCGAAAGCCGAACTTCACCACGTCGCCCTGGTGCAGCAAATAGAGCGGCCCGTTGCGGTCCATGAACGGGCCGCCCGCCTCGATGGGGCTGAACCCCGCTGGAATCTGTGCTGCAGCGCTCACCGGGCCTCCCTCTCGATGTCTTTCTGAAAATCGGCCGGCGCCTGCGCACTGGCCCCGCGCATCGGCTCGCCAGAGAGCCGGCGAAAGTCTTCGGTCATCTGTACTGGCGAAGTCTGGCCGGTCATTCGGAAAGTGTCGTTGAAGGCGCTTGTCAGCGGCTGTCCCCGAGGTGCCATCGCCCTGCCCAACCGGCCTCCACGAAGCTCAAGCGGGGGCAAAGCGGCTGCGCAGGTAGGCCATGATTTTTTCGGAATCGTAGAGCCAGCGGCTGGAACCCGCAGCATCGGTGATCTTGAGGCAAGGCACCTTGGTCTGGCCGCCGCCCTGGAGCAGCTCGGTTCGGGCCGGGCCGGCGTGCTGCGCGTCCACCTTGGTGATGTCAAGCGACAAGCGCCGCATCTCCTGGCGGGTCTTGATACAGAAAGGACAGGTCTTGTACTGGTAGAGCGCCAGCCCACGGCACGCGGCATCCACCGACGCCTGCTCGGCGCTTGTGCGCACGACGCCTTGCGGCCGCGTGAGCGCTTCCTTGAGGAGCATGGCGGGGCCCAGCAGGACGCGCAAGGTTCTAAAAAAATAACGGACAACAGATTTCATCGTGGAATTTCAGTGGATGGCCAGTGCTCTCAACGAGCAGCGGCGGGACAGGGAAGCCATCGGGACTGGTGCAGCCGCAGCGCCCCCAGGCGATGGCAGTCAGGACCGCTGGCGCAGCGCCTCGTACAGACAGACACCGCTTGCCACCGAAACGTTCAAACTCTCTACCGCGCCGCGCATGGGAATGCTCACCAGCTCGTCGCACGTCTTGCGCGTGAGCTGGCGCATGCCTTCGCCCTCGGCGCCGAGCACCAGCGCCACCGGGCCTTTGAGGTCCGCCTGGTAGAGCGTGCGCGGCGCATCGTCGCTGGTGCCAATGATCCAGATGTTGCGCTCCTTGAGCTCGCCCAACGTGCGCGCCAGGTTGGTGACCATGAAGTACGGCATGGTCTCGGCGGCGCCGCTGGCCACCTTGGCCACCGTGGCGTTGATGCCGGCGGCGTGGTCCTTGGGGGCGATCACCGCGTGGGCGCCGGCGCCATCGGCCACGCGCAGGCAGGCTCCCAGGTTGTGCGGGTCGGTCACGCCGTCGAGCACCAGCAGCAAGGGGTTGACCGTGCCCTTGGCCTCCAGGTCTTCGAGCAGTTCGTCGAGCGATGTGATCTGCGCCAGAGGCTGCACGCGCGCGGCCACGCCCTGGTGGCCGTGGCTGCCGGCCAGCTTGGCGATACGCAGGCTGTCGGCTTCGATCAGGCGGGCCCCCGCCTCGCGCGCCCGGTCGAGAAACTGGCGCATGCGGGCATCGCGCCGCGTGGCCTCGTAATAAATTTCGACGATGGATTGCGGCGCCGTCTTGAGGCGCACACCGACGGCGTGAAAGCCGAAGAGAACTTTGGGGCTGGACATGGGGAGATTATCCGGGCGGCGGATAAACTACATTTTTCATAGCTGTCAGCGCTTACCCCATAAGCGCTAGAGGCCAAAAAGACTTTAAGTTTTTACCACTGCTCCGGCTTCAATGGTGATGCTGGTGTCACAGCGCTCGGCAATGCCGCGGTCGTGGGTGACCAGCACCAGCGTCGTCCCCTGCTCGCGGTTGAGGCGGAACATCAGTTCCATGATGGTCTCGCCGGTGGCGAAGTCGAGGCTGCCGGTGGGCTCATCGGCCAGCAGCACCGAGGGCTGCACGACAAAGGCGCGCGCCAGCGCCACCCGCTGCTGCTCGCCGCCCGAGAGCACCTTGGGATAGTGGTTCAACCGCTGCGCCAGGCCCACGTGCGCCAGCATCTCCTGCGCCGCACGGCGGGCACCCGGCCGGTTGGCCAGTTCCAGCGGCAGCATGACATTCTCCAGCGCCGTGAGGTTGGCCATGAGCTGGAAGCTCTGGAACACGAAGCCCACCTGCCGGGCGCGCAGCGCGGCGCGCTCGTCTTCGTCCAGGGCAAACAGATCCTGCCCGGCCAGGCGCACCGTTCCGCTGGTGGGCGTATCGAGCCCGGCGATGAGGGACAGCAGTGTGCTCTTGCCCGAGCCCGAGGCCCCGACGATGGCCACGGTGGCACGCGGTGCCACGGTGAAATCGATGTCGCGCAGGATTTGCAGCGTGCCGGTGGAGTCGGTCACCGACTTGCACAGCTTCTCCACGGCAATAATGGGTGTGGAGAGTGCGGAGGGTTCAGACATGAAAGGCCCCGGGTTTTGAATTGCAGCATGCATCGACGCGACTTTATCTCGGCTGCGCTCGCAGGCGCCGCTGCGGGGCTTTGGCTGCCCGCACACGCCGCAGCCGGCGTTCAGGCACGCACTGTGCTGGTGGTGGGCGATTCGCTCAGCGCCGAATACGGCATTGCCCGCGGCAGCGGCTGGGTCGCACTGCTGGAAGCGCGCCTGGCGAAGGGGAAAAAACCCTGGAAGGTGGTGAACGCCAGCATCAGCGGCGACACCACGGCAGGCGGGCGCTCGCGCATGGCCGCTCTGCTGCGCCAGTACCAACCGACAGTCGTGGTGATTGAACTCGGGGGGAACGATGCTTTGCGCGGCCTGCCGCTACAGAGCACCGCAGACAACCTGCGCGCCATGGTGCAAGCCGCCAAGGCAAGCGGCGCCCGCGTGCTGTTGCTGGGCATGCAGGTGCCGCCGAACTACGGGCAAAGCTATGCGCGCAAGTTCGCTGACGTGTTCGTGGAAGTTTCGCGCGAGCAGCAGACGGCGCTGGTGCCGTTCCTGCTCAAGGGCATTGCCGACGAGCCCGATGCAACCAGCCAATTTCAGGCCGACCGCATCCACCCGCGCGCAGAGGCGCACCCCCGCATGCTGGAGAACGTCTGGCCGGCGCTGGAGCCACTGCTGCGTTAAGAAGCTGTGGGGTTCTGGTTGTCGGTTGGCGCTGGCGCGTCGCCGTGGGAATACGGCGCATCTGCGCCACCCTGCCGTGCTCCCGTGGTCTTAGCGCGCAGTTTGTCTTCCTTTTTCTTCTTTTTTGCAAGCTCGCGCTGGCGCTTCTCGTATCCGTAGTTGGGTGTTGCCAATGTGTGTGCCTCTTAAATGAACGGCCACTGTAACAGGCGGCCTGCATGACCCTACTTTCACGCCGGGGTAGGCAGCCGCACAACGGCTGCGCGGTACGCGTGCCAGCTGGCGTGGCCGAGCAGCGGACCCACCAGCAAAAGGCCTGCACCCCAAGCGATCAGGGAGAGCACCACCAGCGCGGTGATCAGAAAGCCCCACCACAGCATGACGCCGGGGTTTTCCACGGCCACGCGGACGCTGGTGATGGCGGCGTTGAGCGCGTCGATGTCGCGAGCCAGACTGGTTAGCTGCCCAGCGTCTGCAGCGCCTGTGCGAGGTCGGCGCGCAAGTCGGTCACATCTTCCAGCCCCACGGAAAAGCGCACCACGGTTCCCGCAGCAAGATGCGCTGGCGCACGCTGGCGCATGCTCGCGATGTCGTAGGGCACCACCAGGCTGATCGGGCCGCCCCAGCTGTACCCCAGCTTGAACAGGCGCAAGGCGTCGCAAAACATATCCACCTGCGCCTGGCTGTAGCGCGCATCCAGCACCACACTGAAAATACCCGCCGCAGCGCCCTCGCCTGCACAGGCGCCGCCGCACAGCGATTGCCAGTGGGCATGTCCAGGCGAACCTGCCAGCGCGGGGTGGAGCACCTGCGCGATCGCCGGCTGCTCTGCCAGCCACCGCGCCAACGTGCGCGCCGCCTTGTCGTGCGCCCGGTAGCGCAGGCCCATGCTGGGCAGTGCACGCAAAACCGTTTCCACGTCGTTGGCGCCCACCCCCAGGCCCAGGTGCATGTGGGCCAATTTGAGCTTGAGATGCACCGCCGGCTCACGCGTCATGATGCTGCCCATGAGCACGTCGCCACCGCCGCTGGGGTATTTGGTCAATGCGTGCGCGCTGACATCCACCGCCAGAGCGCCGCTGGCATCCCGCAGCAAATCGAAAGGCGCAAACGCCAGGCCCGCACCCCAGGTGTTGTCGAGCGCGGTGAGCACGCCACGCTCGCGGCACAAGCGCACCATGCCGACGAGATCAGGAAACTCCAGCGTGACCGAGCCCGGCGCCTCCAGCCAGACCAGCCGCGTGGCGGGCCCGATGCGCTGCGCCAGGTCGGCCAAATCCATAGGGTCGTACACCGCATGGCGCACGCCAAACTGGGCCAGCAAGGACTCGGTCAGCGCGCGGTTGGGGCCGTAGGCGTTGTCGGGCAACAGGACTTCGTCCCCCGTGCGCAGCAGCGCGAGCGATACCGTGCTGATCGCCGCCAATCCGCTCGGAACGAGCAGGCACTGCGCACCGCCTTCCAAGGCGCACAAGCGCTCTTCCAGAAGAAAGGTTGTCGGTGTACCGTGCAATCCGTAGGTGTAGCCGCTTTTGTCCTTCCACTCGCGCGCGCGCATGGCGGCAACGTTCGGAAAAATGACGGTGGAGGCTTTGTGCACCGCCGGCTGCGGCGCCACAAAGCCGCCGGGCGGCTGGTAGGCGTGGTGAATGAGCCGGGTGTCGAGCGCCGATTCTGGTGCGTCGGGGGAGGCGGTAGAGTTCATGCGCGCATCCTAGCGCGCACTGCATGGCAGCGCCGCTCAACTCTTGCCAACCACCAATTCGTTGTCAACCGATTTGACGCCCTCGACAGTCTGGGCCAAGGTGCTCGCCCGGTCCTTGGCGGCCTGGCTGGGCGCCGGGCCGCTCAAGCGAACCGCACCGCCCTTGGTGTCCACGTCGATCTTGATGGCGCTGAGTTCCGAATCCTTGGCCAGCTCGGCGGAAACTTTCGCCGTGATAGAGGCGTCCTCGGCCAAGGCGCCTGCCGAGTGAGCAGCATCTTTCATCGCGTCACCGGCCTGGTTGGCAGCGCTTTCAACCTTGCTGGCGCCTTGCTCCAGCTTGTTTTCGGTGGCTTTGAGCGCCTGGTCGGCCTTGGCCTTGGCGTCCTCGGACGCTTGATCGGCCTTTTGCACGGCTGAGTCGAGCTTCTGGCCCACGGTAGGGGACTCTTGCGCCTTGTCGCATGCCGCCAGCCCGAATGAGAATGCGGTGACGGCAATGATGGCGGAAAGACGTGCCAGCACGCTGCAAGAGGGAGTATTTTTCGTCATGGTGGTGTCCTCAATGCCTACAGATGCTGCGTACTGTAGGCACGCTGGCGACACGGCGGCGTCAGCGACGGCCCAATGCGCTGTAGGACCAGACCGCAGCAAGGCCTTCCAGTGGCGCGCTTTCGCTGCACCGCCGGCTGACGCAAAGAAGCGGCCCTTGCAGCAGATCGCCCACGTTACACTTCGGACCAGCCCCTTCCCTATCTTCCGTGTCCGATACCGCGCCCCCCTCCCTCGTTGACCTGCGCGCATTGCGTTTGGATACGGCCTTGGCGTTGATCGGGCAAGGCACCGACCAGCCAGCGCCTCTGCCGCATGCGGCCGCAAGCCCGACCGCTTACCTTCAGACGGTGGTCGACTCCTTGTGCGAGCTCTCCTTGCGCGACCCTCTCTCCGGTCTGGCCAACCGCCGCCACTTCCACGCCGCACTCGAGCGCGAGGTGGACCGCGTGGCCCGCTCCGGGGAAGCGGCCTTGCTGATGATGCTCGACATCGACCATTTCAAGCGCGTCAACGACACGTATGGCCATGTGGCGGGCGACCGGGTATTGCAAGTGGTCGCGCGCGCATTGGCCAGTTGCGTGCGGCCCATGGACACCTTGGCGCGCTACGGCGGCGAGGAATTTGCCATTGTGCTGCCCGCCTGCCAGGCGGAATTTGGCCGCGCCGTCGCCGAACGCATTCGCCGGGTCGTGGCGGCCACCCCCATCAAACTGGGTCCGAACACGACTTTGCATATCACGCTGAGCATTGGCGGCGCCTTTGCACTGCAATGGATTCGCTCCACCACCGGACTGTGGACGAATCGGGCAGATTCCCAGCTCTACCGCGCCAAATCCGAAGGCCGCAACCGCGTCTGCATTGAAGAGCAACCCAGCAGCACCGTCAGCGCGGAAGAAAAAAACCTGCTGTTCGCGCCGCTCTACACTCCTTCGGGATGGGGCGAGTTGCCCCCGATGAACTCCAGCGACAGCGCCTACTGAAATGACATACAACCCCCTGAGTGGCTTCGCCGCTTCCCACTTTTCTCGCATCGCTGCGCGCTGCGGGAGGGGTGGCGCCGCCAGTGCAGCAGGGCGGCCCTTGCGCGGCGGCCCTGGGCCAGGTTGCAGCCGATTGCCATGCTCCTGCAAGCGCGCGCCACAATCGATCACCGAAAGCTCACGATGAGCGAAGCGCCATCCTCCCCTTCGTCTGCCCCGGGCCCGGCGGCCAGCCCCAACAGCACGCCGGGTGCGCGCATCATTGCGATCACCAGCGGCAAGGGCGGCGTTGGCAAGACCTTTGTCTCGGCCAATCTGGCGGCGGCGCTCACCCGCCGCGGCCAGCGCGTGCTGGTACTGGACGCCGACCTGGGCCTGGCGAACCTTGACGTGGTGCTCAACCTGTACCCCAAGATCACGCTGCACGACGTGTTCACCGGCAAAGCCAAGCTGGACGACGCCGTCATCACCGCCCCCGGCGGCTTCTCGGTGCTGCTGGCGGGCTCCGGCATGGTCGAGTATTCGCGCCTCACCCCCGAGGTGCGCAACCAGTTTCTGAACGTCATCCAGACGCTCGCGCCGCGCTACGACGTGATCCTGCTCGACACCGGCGCCGGCATTTCCGACGTGGTGCTGTTTTCCGTGTCGCTGGCATCCGAAGTGCTGATCGTGGCCACGCCCGAGCCGACCTCCCTCACCGACGCCTACGCCGCCATCAAGGTGCTGGCCATACAGCAAAAACGCCAGCATGTGCGCCTTATCGTCAACCAGGCGGCCCGCCCTGGTGATGGCCGCGCCATTGCCAGCCAGCTGCAGCAGGTGCTGGACCGCTTCGTCACCACCGAATCGGGCAAGCCCATGCGGCTGATGCACCTGGGCGACATTCCGGTGGACCCCAGCGTGCGCGAGGCCGTCATGCGGCGCCAGTTGCTGCTGCTGCAAACGCCGGGCTGCCCCGCCGCACTGGCCATCTCGCAACTGGCAGGCAAAGTCGAAGAAGCGCTGCTGCACCGCGCGCCATAGAGCGCTTCTGTGCGCCGAACCCACACCACGCACATGCTCTACGCAAGCATTGCATTCAGCGCCCCTGCGCTGCGTTAGAGTGGCTTTACCCCATACCGCACCAAGGAACCGCATGCGCACCCAATCTACTTCCGCATCTCGCCCCAAGCGCAGCTCCCACCCGACAGCACCCGCAACCACTCCGCGCCATTTTGCAATCGTGGGTGCCGGGATGGCAGGCGTGGTCTGCGCTCGCACGCTGGTGCAAGCCGGCCACGAGGTATCGCTGTTTGAAAAAGCCGCCCGTGCCGGCGGACGCATGGCCAGCTTGCAAACACCGTTTGGCAGTTTTGATGCCGGCGCGCAGTACTTCACGGTGCGTGATGCGCGGTTTGAAGAGGCGCTGGCCACCGTACCCCAGGTATGCCGCCCCTGGGGCGCCAACGCCATCCGGGTGCTCGACGCCGCAGGCCGCGTGGCGGCGGCCAGCCTGCCGGTGTCGGAGCCGCACTGGGTGGCCTGCCCCGGCATGGAAGACCTGGTGACCGCCTGGGCACAGCCCCTGGTGCAGGCCGGCCGTCTGCACACGGGTCAGCGCGTCAACAGCATCGAGCACGATCGGCTGCAGGCGCGCGGCTGGCAGGTGCGCACCAGTTCGAGCGACGGCGGCTTGCACGTATTCGCCGGATTTGACGCCGTGCTGCTGGCCCAGCCGGCCGAGCATGCCGCGGCCTTGCTGCGCGCCAGCAACCTCGACGCCGGCCTGGCCGCCGCGGTGGCCGACGTGCGCACCGCCCCGTGCTGGACTTTGGTGCTCGCCTACCCCCAGGCCGTGCGCCCGGGGCTCACCACGCTGGGGCCGCAATGGAGCGCCGCGCGCAGCACCCACCACCGCGTGGCCTGGCTGGCGCGCGAATCGTCCAAGCCACGCCGCAGCGAAGTCGAGCGCTGGACGGTGCAGGCCAGCCCCGAGTGGTCACGCGAGCACCTGCACGACGATGAACAGCGCGTCAAAGGCAAGCTGCTCAAGGCGTTTGCCGAAATCACCGGCATCCACGCCGAACCCGACTACGCCCACGCCGTGTGCTGGGAACAGGCGCAAACACTGGAGCCGCTCGGTTGCAGCCATGTCTGGAACGCCGCCGAAGCGCTGGGCATGTGCGGCGACTGGTGCCTGGGCCACCGCGTGGAAGATGCGTTTATCTCCGGGCTGGAGCTGGCGCTTGCCGTGGCGTAAGAGAGCGCCGACGAAGTCTGCACGCCCGCGTCGATCACGAAAACCATTGCCCTGTCTGAGCATGGTCGCCTACGTGGGCCGCTTTGCCCCATCCCCCACCGGCGTGCTGCACGCAGGTTCCCTGGTGGCGGCGCTGGCCAGCTGGCTTGACGCGCGCGCCGCTGGTGGCCGCTGGCTGGTGCGCATCGAAGACGTGGACACCCCCCGCTGCAGCCCACAAGCGGGTGAGACCCTGTTGCGCCAGCTCGCCGACCTCGGCCTGCGGGCCGACGAGGCGCCGCGGTGGCAGTCGCAGCACACCGCCGCCTACCAACAAGCGCTCGACGCGCTGGTGCGCTCGGGCCTGGCTTACCCCTGTGCTTGTTCGCGCGCCGATATTGCCGCGGCGCACGCGGCGGCGGGTCGCATCCCGACGCGCCACCGCCCCCTGCCCTACCCCGGCACATGCCGCACCGGCCTGCAGGGCCGTGCGCCGCGCGCCTGGCGCTTTGCCTGTGAAAAATATTGGTCAAAATGGCAGATAACGCAATGTGGACAAGCGCGAACAGCTAGTTTTTCAATAGCAAACAACCTGCTGACCTGGACCGACCGCCGCCTGGGCGTGCAAGCGCAGAACGTGCCTGCCGAGGTGGGCGACTTCGTCCTCCAGCGCGCCGACGGTTTGTGGGCCTACCAGCTCGCCGTGGTGGTGGACGACGCCGCCCAGGGCATCACCCATGTGGTGCGCGGCGAAGACCTGGCCGACAACACGCCGCGCCAGCTGCTGCTGCAGGCGGCGCTCGGCCTGCCTGCCCCGCGCTACTTGCACACGCCGCTGGTGCGTGGCGCCGACGGCGAAAAGCTCTCCAAACAGCATGGCGCCCCCGCGCTGGAGACGTCCGATCCGTTGAAAGCGCTGCAACGTGCAGCCGAAAAGCTGGGCCTTTCCCCTGTTCCAGCACAAACCTGTGTCGCCGATGCATTGGCACACTGGGTCATGGCTTGGCGTGCTCTCTACAATCCCGCCCCGTGACCCAACACCTTCCTGACACCGCAATCGCTGGCGCTCCACCTGGCGTTGCCTATCCCAAAACCATCAAGAGCTTTGTGCGCCGCGCCGGCCGCACCACGGCGGCGCAGGCGCGGGCCTTCGAGAGCCTGGGCCCACAATTGCTGCTGCCCTACCGGGAATCGCTGCTGGAGCCCATCGCCGCATTTGGGCGCAGCGCCCCGCTCATCCTGGAGATCGGCTTTGGCATGGGCGAGGCCACGGCCCACATTGCCAGCGTGCGGCCGCAAGACAATTTCCTCTGCTGCGAAGTGCACGAAGCCGGTGTGGGTGCCCTGCTCAAACGCATTGCCGAGCAGGGGCAGACCAATATCCGCATCGTCCAGCACGACGCCGTCGAGGTACTAGAGCACATGATTGCGCCCGGCAGCCTGGCCGGCGTGCACATTTTCTTTCCCGACCCCTGGCACAAGAAAAAGCACAACAAGCGCCGCCTCATCCAGCCCGCTTTGGTGGCACGGCTGGCCGCGCGCCTGGCGCCTGGCGGCTATCTGCACTGCGCCACCGATTGGCAGCCTTATGCCGAGCAAATGCTGCAAGTGCTCTCTGCCGAGCCGCTGCTGACCAACACCGCGCCAGGCTACGCGCCGCAACCGGCCTACAGGCCGCTCACCAAGTTCGAGAACCGCGGCCTGAAATTGGGCCATGGGGTGTGGGATTTGGTATTTCTGCGCCACGCCTGACGCAAAGGAGATCTTGCCTTGACCATGTCCCCGATCCTGCAAAACCTGGTGGAAATGACCGGGCACCGCGATCATTTGCGGCTTGAAGTGTCGGTGTTGTCCACGCTCCAGGAGCTGGCCAGCATACTGGACGTGCGCGCGCTGGAGGTGTTTTCCTGCGAGGACGCACTGTATGTGCGCCCGCGCACCTGGCTGGAGAACGGGCGCTGGTTGTCGGGCACTATGGAAGCTGCGCACGACCCGCGCCGGGTCCCGCTCAGTGAGCTGCCCGAGCTGCAAGAGTGCATTGCCCGGCACGGGGACAGCGCGCAATCGACCCTGGGCAAGGGGCGCTACCGGCTGTGGCTCCCGGTCTGGGCGCAGGACAAGGTGACGGGCTGCCTGGAAATCACCCAGTCGCGCCCGTTCTCGGCACAAAAGCTCCATGTCATTACCGGCATCCTTCAGGTCTACCAAAATTACCAGAGCCTGCTCGACTACAGCGAGCGCGACGCGCTGACCGGCTTGCTCAACCGCAAGACGTTTGACGAGCAGTTCGCCCGGCAAGCCGGTAGTGCGCCGTCCGAGACGCGGCCCCATCTGCGCCCCGATGGCACCATGGACCCCCGCGCGAGTCCAACGGCAGGCACCCAGCATTGGCTGGCGGTGGTCGACATCGATCACTTCAAATTGGTCAACGACCGCTTTGGCCACTTGTACGGCGACGAGGTACTGATCCTGGTGGCCAACATTCTGCGCAACTCTTTTCGCAGCCAGGACCGCATCTTCCGCTTCGGTGGCGAAGAGTTCGTGGTGCTGCTGCGCTCGACCACGCTGGAGACGGCGCACCGCGTGTTCAATCGCTTTCGCACCTCGGTGGAGTCGTACCCGTTCCCCCAGGTGGGCCAGATCACGGTAAGCCTGGGCTTCGTTTCCACCGACACCGGTGCCCCCGTGGAAATATTGGGCAAGGCCGACCAGGCGCTGTACTACGCCAAGGAAAACGGCCGCAACCGCGTCTGCTACTACGACGACCTGGTCCGCAGCGGCCAGCTGGCCGCCAAGATAAGCAACGAAGACGTGGAGCTTTTCTAAGCGCGCCTATTCAATGCTGGTTTTTTAGGGTTTTTGGCCCTCAGCGCTTACCCATACTGCGTCAAGCGCTATATTTTAAATAGCGTCTTTTGGCGCCGCCCCTGGCCGGCGGCCAAGCCGGCGCCGCGCCGTTTTACAGGCGCGCCTCGACCCAGCCCGCCACCGATGCCAGCGCGGCAGGCACGCCCGCCGCATCCGTACCGCCCGCCATGGCCATGTCGGGTTTGCCGCCGCCCTTGCCGCCGACTTGGCTGGCGACAAAGTTCACCAGCTCGCCGGCTTTGACGCGGCCCATGGCGTCCGGCGTCACGCCAGCGGCAATCTGCACCTTGCCGCCCTCGACGGCTGCGAGCACGATGGCGGCCGTCTTGAGCTTGCCCTTGAGCTTGTCCATGGTGTCGCGCAGCGTCTTGGCGTCGGCGCCGGGCAGCACGGCGGCCAGCACCTTGAGGCCCTTGACCTCCACCGCCTGGCCGAGCAATTCGTCGCCCTGGCTGGAGGCGAGCTTGCCCTTGAGCGCGGCGACTTCCTTTTCCAGCGCGCGCGCATGCTCCAGCGCCTGGCCGATGCGGCCGGTGAGTTCGGCCACGGGCGACTTCAGCACGCCGGCGGCCTGGTTCACGGTGTCTTCCAGGCTTTGCAGGTAGGCCAGCGCGTTGGCGCCCGTTACGGCCTCGATGCGGCGCACGCCCGCGGCCACGCCGCTCTCGCCCACCACCTTGAACAGGCCGATGTCGCCGGTGCGCTGCACGTGGGTGCCGCCGCACAGCTCGCGGCTGCTGCCGATGTCGAGCACGCGCACCGTTTCGCCATATTTCTCGCCAAACAGCATGGTGGCGCCGGTCTTCTGCGCCGATTCAATGTCCATCACCCGCGCCTGCGTCGCCTGGTTGGCCAGAATTTCCTGGTTCACGCGCTGCTCGATGTCGCGGATCTGCGCCGGCGTCACAGGCGCGTTGTGCGCAAAGTCGAAGCGCGTGCGCTCGGCGTTGACCAGGCTGCCCTTTTGCTGCACATGGCCACCCAGCACTTCGCGCAGCGCCTTGTGCATGAGGTGGGTGACCGAGTGGTTGCGCATGGTGGCGGCGCGCACTTCGATGTTCACCTGCGCATCCACGCTGTCGCCGACATTCAAGCTGCCTTCGGCGAGCGTGCCGTGGTGGCCAAAAACGTCGGCGCGGATCTTCTGCGTATCGTCCACCGCAAAGCGGGCCGAGCCGCTGGTGAGCACGCCCTGGTCGCCCACCTGGCCGCCGCTCTCGGCGTAGAAGGGCGTGCTGCTGAGCACCACCACGCCGTTTTGACCTGTTTTCAGGGCTGCAGCGCTTGTCCCATCTACGTAGATAGCTACGATTTTTGTAGTTTCCGAAAGCTGCTCGTAGCCCGTGAACTGGTTTGCCTGGCCGGCATAGTCGAGCGCCTTGTCCATCTTGAACTTGCCGGCGGCGCGGGCCTGGGCTTTTTGGCGGTCCATGGCGGCGTGAAAACCGGCCTCGTCCACCGTGAGGCCACGCTCGCGGCAGACGTCGGCCGAGAGGTCGAGCGGAAAGCCGTAGGTGTCGTGCAGTTTGAAGGCCACGTCGCCCGGCAATTGCTGCACTCTACCTTGCAAGGCCGCATCCAGGATGTCCATGCCCGTGGCCAGCGTTTCAAAGAAGCGCTCTTCCTCGGCCTTGAGCACCTCGGTGATGCGGGTCTCCTGCTCGCGCAGCTTGGGGTAGGCGTCGCCCATCAGGCCGGCCAGGTCGGCCACCAGCTTGTGGAAGAACGGCGTCTTCTTGCCCAGCTTGTAGCCGTGGCGGATGGCGCGGCGGACGATGCGCCGCTGCACGTAGCCGCGCCCTTCGCTGCCGGGGATGACGCCATCGGCCACCAGGAAGGCCGTGGCGCGGATGTGGTCGGCAATCACCTTGAGCGAGGGGTTGGCAAGGTCGTCACAACCCGTCTCGCGCGCGGCGGCCTTGATGAGGGCGTCGAACAGGTCGATTTCGTAGTTGCTGTGCACATGCTGCAGGATGGCGGCCAGGCGCTCCAGGCCCATGCCGGTGTCCACACAAGGCGCGGGCAGCGGCGTGACGGAACCGTCTTCGGCCATGTCGAACTGCATGAACACGTTGTTCCAGATTTCGATGAAGCGGTCGCCGTCTTCATCGGGGCTGCCGGGCGGGCCGCCGGGGATGTGGTCGCCATGGTCGTAGAAGATTTCGCTGCACGGCCCGCAGGGGCCGGTGTCGGCCATCATCCAGAAGTTGTCGCTCTTGTAGCGCCCGCCCTTGTTGTCGCCAATGCGGATGACGCGCTCGGGCGGCAGGCCGATCTCTTTAGTCCAGATGTCGTAGGCCTCGTCGTCCTCCTGGTACACCGTGGCCAGCAGGCGCTCGGCGGGCAGCTTGTACACCTCGGTCAGCAGCTCCCAGGCCCATTTCAGGGATTCGCGCTTGAAGTAGTCGCCAAAGCTCCAGTTGCCCAGCATTTCAAAGAAGGTGTGGTGGCGCGCGGTGTAGCCGACGTTTTCCAGGTCGTTGTGCTTGCCGCCTGCGCGCAGGCAGGCCTGCACCGACGTGGCGCGCACGTACGGGCGCTTGTCGGTGCCCAGGAACACGTCCTTGAACTGCACCATGCCCGAGTTGGTGAACATCAGCGTCGGGTCGTTGCCAGGAACGAGGGAGCTGGACGGCACCACCGTGTGGCCCTTGGACGCAAAGAAGTCCAGAAAACTTTTTCGGATGTCGGCAACGGAAGCGGGGCGTGTCATGGGATGGTTCTCGGCGGAAGGATCAAGGGGCGACGCGCGCTGCGCGCAGGCGAGGCAACCCGCAATTTTAAAGCGATGCCAGGCTATGCCGGCTTTTCGGTCTGTCACGGCGGGCGACGGCACACACGGCCACCATCCAGGGAAAACCCTTGTAGGTGTTTTGATATCTTTCTAATATATTAGCTGCATACGTGATTTCCTCCTGCGCACGCAAGCGCCCTTTTTCCTCCCCAAATTCTTCAGTCCCGGAGTCCTCATGAGCAATCCCCGCTGGCAAGGCATCTTCCCCGCCATCACCACCAAGTTCCACGCCGACGAGAGCATTGATGCCGAGGGCACGGCCCGCCACATCGATTTCCAGATCCGCAACGGCATCCATGGCCTCGTCACCTGCGGCTCGCTGGGCGAGTTCAGCACGCTGACGCTAGAAGAAAAGCTCGAAGTCACGCGCATTGCCATAGAAACTTCCAAGGGCCGTATCCCCGTGCTGGCCAACGTGTCGGAAACCTCCACCCGCGAAGCCCTGCGTTTCGTCCAAGGCGCCAATGCTCTGGGTGTAGACGGCTACATGGTCATGCCCTCGGTCATCTACGTGGCCGATGCACGCGAAGCCATCGCCAACGTCCGCACCATCGCCGAGGCTGCCAGGAAGCCCGTCATGGTCTACAACAACCCCATCGCTTACCGCGTGGATCTGAAACCCGAGCATTTCGCCGAACTGGCCGATTGCGAATGGGTCGTGGCCATCAAGGAAAGCTGTGGCGATATTCGCCGCGTGACCGACCTGCGCCTGGCGCTGGGCGACCGCTTCCAGCTGTTCCTGGGCGTGGACGACCTGGCGTTTGAAGGTCTGGCGCTGGGCTGCGACGGCTTGCTGGCTGGCGTGGGCTGCACCTTCCCCCGTGAAACCGTGGCCTTGTACGAGCTGATGAAGGCCGGCCAGTACGGCGAAGCGCTCAAGCTTTACCAGTGGATGACGCCGCTGCTGCACCTGGACGTATCCGCCAAGCTGGTGCAGAACCTCAAGCTGATCGACCTGCTGGTGGGCACCGGCACCGAGCACATGCGCCTCCCCCGCATGCCACTGGTGGGCGAGGAGCGCGCATTCATCGAACGCATCGTGAAAAGGGCACTGGAGACGCGCCCGGCCAAGTACCAGTCTGTCGCCTGAACATCGGCAGAGTGATCAGCGCTTCACCAGTAAAAGCATTTCTAATGAAAGCTCTGAAAACGAATGCTGACCAAATACTGTCTGTATCCTGAAACATTCTCAACGAAAGGATTTCCGATGAAATTTGCCATTTCCAGTACCGCGGTCCTCGTCGCCCTCGCCTTCGCCGGCCCGGCCCAAGCGCAGACCCAGGTCGTCACCATCGGCCACAGCGGCCCGCTCTCTGGCCCCAACGCCTTTGCCGGCAAGGACAATGAGAACGGCGTGCGCATGGCGGTGGAAGAACTCAACGCCAAGAAGATCAAGGTCGGCGGCAAGACCCTGGAGTTCAAACTCGACTCCGAAGACGACCAGTGCGACGCACGCTCGGGCGTCAGCGTGGCACAGAAGTTTGTCGATGATGGCGTGAAATTCGTCATGGGCCCCTACTGCTCCGGCGTGGCCATTCCGGCATCGCGCGTCTACAGCCAGGGCGGCACCATGGTGTCCACCGTGGGCACCAACCCCAAGGTGACCGACAACGGCTACAAGGACCTGTTCCGCATCATCGCCAGCGACACGCAGATCGGCTCGAACATGGCCACCTATGCCGCCAATGTGATGAAGGTGAAGAATGTCGCCGTCATCGACGACCGCACAGCCTTCGGCCAGGGCGTTGCCGACGAATTCTCCAAGGAAGCCAAGAAGCTGGGCCTGAACATCGTCGGCCAGGAATTCACCACCGACAAGTCGACCGACTTCCTCGCCATCCTGACCAACCTCAAGGCCAAGCAGCCCGAAGCCATCTTCTTCGGTGGCTACGCCCCACAGGCAGCCCCCATGGCGCGCCAGATGAAGCAACTGGGCATGAAAGCCAAGCTGCTCGGCGGCGACACGCTGTGCAGCCCCGAAGTGGGCAAGCTCGGCGGTGATGCCGTGAACGACACCGTGTTCTGCGCCCAGGGCGGCACCATGCTGGACAAAATCGACGCTGGCGCAGCCTTCAAGGCCAAGTACAAGGAACACTTCAAGCGCGATCCTGATGCCTACGCCGCTTCGTACTACGACCAGACCATGCTGATCGGCAACGCCATGGAAAAGGCCGATTCGATCGATCCCAAAAAGGTCGGTGCGTACATGTATGCCAACAGCTACAAGGGCGTTACAGGAACCTACGCCTACGATGCCAAGGGCAACCTGAAGCAGGCCCCCATCACCGTCAGCACCTTCCGCAACGCAGTGCCCGTGCCGCTCGCCAGCTATTGAATACTGCAGGTTAAAGCAGGTAAACGGTCGTCTCCAACCCCCGTGATTCGCGGGGTTTCATGGCCTGCACGATCTGCAGGCCATTTTTTTGGATTGTTTCCATGCAACGCATCAAGATCATCGACTCCCACACTGGCGGCGAACCCACGCGGCTGGTGGTGGACGGCTTCCCCGACCTGGGGAATGGCAGCATGGCCGAGCGCCGCGCTCTGCTGGCCGCGGAGCACGACCGATGGCGCACCGCCACCGTGTTGGAGCCTCGTGGCAATGACGTGATCGTGGGCGCCCTGCTGTGCCCGCCCGTGGATGCGCGCAACGCCGCCGGCGTGGTGTTCTTCAACAACAGCGGCTACTTGGGCATGTGCGGGCACGGCACCATTGGCCTCGTGGCGTCGCTGGCTTATCTGGGCCGCATCCAGCCGGGTGTGCACGGCATCGAGACGCCCGTGGGCACGGTACAGACCACGCTGCACACCGACGGCTCGGTCAGCGTGCGCAACGTGCCGGCCCGCCGCCTGCACCACCACATGACATTGCAAGTGCCGGGCTATGGCCCGGTGACCGGCGACGTGGCCTGGGGCGGCAACTGGTTCTTCCTGGTCACGGCGCACCAGCAGCGCGTGGAGAGCAACAACCTCGCCGCGCTCACCGCCTTTGCCCTCGCCGTACAAAAGGCGCTGGAGGTGCAAGGTGTGCGCGGCAGCGACGGTGGCCTGATTGACCACATCGAGCTGTTCGCCGACGACGCGCAGGCCGACAGCCGCAACTTCGTGCTCTGCCCCGGCGGCGCCTACGACCGCTCACCCTGTGGCACCGGCACCAGCGCCAAGCTTGCCTGCCTGGCCGCTGACGGCAAGCTGCAGCCTGGCCAGGTGTGGCGCCAGGCCAGCATCATCGGCAGCCAGTTCGAAGCCAGCTATGCCATGGAGGGCGACCAGCTCATCCCCACGCTGCGCGGCCGCGCCTTCATGAGCGCCGAAGCCACGCTGCTGATCGAGCGGGACGACCCGTTTGGCTGGGGCATTCAGCTTTAAGGCAATGGCTACTTACGACGTTATCGTCATCGGCGCCGGCATGGTCGGCGCGGCCTGCGCCCATGCCCTGGCCAATGCGGGCCAGCGCGTGCTGGTGCTCGACGCGCGCCTGGGCGGCGCCACCAATGCCGGCATGGGCCACCTGGTGGTGATGGACGACAACCCGGCCGAACTGGCGCTCAGCCAGGCCTCGCTCTCGCAGTGGCACGCCTGGGCGCCGCGCATGGCGGCCGAAGCACCGGGCACCGCGTTCAACGCCTGCGGCACGCTGTGGGTGGCCCAAGACGCCGAAGAAATGCAGGAGGCCGAGCACAAGCGCGTACGCCTGCAGGCCCATGGCATTGCTTGCGAGCTGATCGGCGCCCAACAACTCGCCGCACTGGAGCCCGTGCTGCGCCCCGGCCTGCATGGCGCGCTGCGCGTGGGCGGCGACAGCATGGTCTACGCGCCCAACGCTGCCGAATGGCTGCTGGGCCATGCCTCAATCCCTATCCAGGTCGAAAATCTGCGCGCCAGCCGCATTGAAGGCCGCCGTGTGCACTGCAGCGACGGCAGCGTGCGCGACGGCGGTGCCGTGCTGCTGGCAGCCTGCATCCACGCCACGCAGTTCTGCCCCGAGCTGCCCATCCGCCCCAAGAAAGGGCACCTGGCGATTACCGACCGGGGCAGCGCCACCGTGCGCCACCAACTGGTGGAGCTGGGCTACGTCAAGAACGCCCACCAGACCGAGGGCACTTCGGTGGCCTTCAACCTGCAGCCGCGCCCCACGGGCCAGTGGCTGCTGGGGTCATCGCGCCAATTCGACACGCTGGAGCCGGCGGTGGACAACGCGGTGCTGGCGCGCATGCTGCGGCGCGCTATCGAGTACGTGCCGTCGCTCGCCGAGCGCAACGCCATCCGCACCTGGACGGGTTTTCGCGCCGCCACGCCGGACGGCCTGCCCATCATCGGCCGGCACCCAGAGCGCGAGCACCTGTGGCTGGCGGTGGGACACGAAGGCCTGGGCGTGACCACGGCGCCCGCCACGGCCAGTTTGATGGCATCGAGCATGCTGGGCACGGCGGCGCCCATAGACCCGGCGCCCTACGCAGCCACCCGGTTTGCCCAGGAGTGCGCGGCATGAAACAGACCGTTGCCATGGTCGAAGTGCAGGTGGGTGCGGCGCGTGTGCTTGTGCGCGTGCCCGCAGGCAGCAGCGTGGCCGCCGCCCTCGCGCAGCAACCACCGGGCTGCACACGCCTGTCCGTCAGCGGCCAGTGGCGCGCACCGCTGTGTGGCATGGGTGTGTGCCACGAATGCCGCGTGCTGATCAACGGCCGCGAGCGCCTGGCCTGCCAGACGGTGTGCGAAGACGGCATGCACATAACGACCAGCACCGCTCATACGGGGGGTGCCGCATGACACCGACACCACAGGTGCATTGCGACCTTCTCATCATCGGCGCTGGCCCGGCCGGCATGGCAGCGGCGCTGGCGGCGGCGCCGAGCGGCATGCGCATCGCCGTCGTGGACGACAACCCCACGCCCGGTGGGCAAATCTGGCGCGATGGCCCCGGCGTGCAACTGCCGCCGCTGGCACGCCAGCACCGCAAGGCTTTGGCGCGCCACGCCAACATCGAGATCCTCTGCGGCACCCGCGTGGTGGGCCTGGGCGACCGCGCCAGCGCGGGCGACGCAGCGTCCCTGATTTTGGAAAACGCCACGCGCGGCTGGACGCAGCACGCCAGCCGCCTGATCCTCTGCACTGGCGCGCGCGAACTGCTGCTGCCCTTCCCCGGCTGGACGCTGCCCGGCGTCACCGGCGCAGGCGGCCTGCAAGCCCTCATCAAGGCCGGGCTGGATGTGCACGGCCAGCGCATCGTCGTTGCGGGCACCGGCCCGCTGCTGCTCGCGGCAGCAAGCACGGCGCGCAAGGCCGGAGCGCAGGTGCTGCGCGTGGCCGAAATGACGTCCTGGGGCGCCGTCGCCACCTTCGCTGCGCAACTGATTCGCTGGCCTGCCAAGGCGTTGCAGGCGCCCACGCTGCTGCACCCCGGCCTGCGCGCCAACGCCCATGTGCTGGAGGCACTGGGCAGCACCCAGGTTGAAGCCGTGCGCCTGCAACGCGGCAACACCGTGGAGCAGTTGGCGTGCGAGCGCGTCGCCTGCGGCTTTGGCCTGGTGCCCAATACGCATCTGGGGCAGATGCTGGGTTGCGTCCTTGGAGAACGCAGCGGCCTGCAGGTCGATGCATTGATGCAGACCACCGTGCCCGGCATCTACGCCGCTGGCGAATGCACGGGTTTTGGCGGCAGCGAACGTGCGCTGGTGCAAGGCGCCATGGCGGGCCATGCCGCAGCGGGCGAGTCCGCAGCAGCGCAAGCCCTGCAACACCCGCTCGCACGCTGGAATGCATTTGCCGACGCCCTGCACCGGCACTTTCCGCTGCGCACCGAGACCCTCGCCGCCCTGCCCCGGCCCGACACGTTCGTCTGCCGCTGCGAAGACGTGGCGCACGGCGCGCTGCGCCAGCGCAGCAGCTGGATCGACGCCAAGCTGCACACGCGCTGCGGCATGGGCGCCTGCCAGGGCCGCATTTGCGGCGCGGCCGCGCAAGTGCTGTACGGCTGGACACCGCAGCCCGCACGGCACCTGCTTTCGCCTGCACGCATCGCCACGCTGGCCGACGCCGGCAGCGAACCCTCTCACGAAAGTGTTCCTCAGACATGAATTCCGCGTCCGCCGATTCCCCCGCCATGGTGCAGGCTCCCGAAGCGGAACTGACAAGCATCGTCCAGCGCGCCCTGGCCCGCATGGGACTGAGTGATGCCCATGTCCAAGCCATCGCCAAGGTCATCGTGGCCGGCCAACGTGACGCCTGCCAATCGCACGGGGTGTACCGGTTGATCAGTTGTGCCGACGCCGTGCGCGCTGGCAAAGTGCGCCTCGATGTGGAACCCACGGTCACCGCCAGCGGCAGCCCCATCGTGCAGGTCGATGCGCAGTTTGGCTTTTCACCGCTCGCCTTCGAGCGTGGCCTGCCGGCATTGGTCGAAGCCACGCGCCGCCACGGCCTGGGCGCACTCATCATTCGCCATTGCTTTCACTTCTCGGCCCTGTGGCCCGAGATCGAAGCCATCACCGCGCACGGCCTGGCGGCCCTGGCCCTCACGCCCAGCCATGCCTGGGTAGCGCCCGCAGGCGGCAGCCAACCGCTTTTTGGCACCAACCCCATCGCCTTCGGCTGGCCCCGCCCCGGCCCTTATCCCTATGTATTCGACTTTGCCACCAGCGCCATCGCACGCGGCGATCTGGAACTGCACCGCCGCGCCGGCCAGCCGCTGCCCGAAGGCTGCGGCGTGGATGCCGATGGCCAGCCCAGCACCGACCCCGTGGCCGTGGCGCGCGGGGCGATGCTCGCCTTTGGCGGGTACAAGGGATCGGCGCTGTCCACCATGGTGGAGCTCATGGCAGGCGCCCTGATTGGCGACTGGACCAGCCGCGAATCCCAAGCGTTTGACGGCGGCGCCGGGGTAGCGCCGTGCCACGGCGAACTGGTGCTTGCCTTTGATCCAGCCGCCTTTGCCGAGGGAGACGGCGAGGCGCAAGCTGCGCGCGCCGAGCAGTTGCTGGAATCCATCACCGCGCAGGGCGCGCGCCTGCCATCGCAGCGGCGCTTTGCTGCCCGGGAGGCCAGTGCACTGCACGGTATTTCGGTTCCCGCCCAAATGCTCAAGGACATCACGGCACTCGCAGACGCCCCGCCGGCGGCAGACGCCCGCGCCTGACAACGCTCAAAATCGCGCCATGCTCCCACCCCTTTCTCCTCTGCCCCAGGCCCTCACGCCCAAACGGCGCGCCGCCGACATTGCGTACGACGCGATTGAAAGCATGCTCTCCACCCTGGAGATCGCGCCCGGAAGCCCGGTGGTGGAAGCCGACATTGCTGCTCGCACCCATCTCGGGCGCACCCCCGTGCGCGAGGCTTTGCTGCGCATGGTGGCCAGTGGCCTGATCGTGCAGCAGCCGCGCCGCGGCCTGCTGGTCTCCAACATCGACCTGGCCGAGCACCTGGACGTGATCCAGACGCGCCGCGCCCTGGAAGGCCTGATCGCCGCCTGCTCGGCACGCCGCGCCACGGCCTTGCAGCGCAAGGAGATCGTGCGCTGCGCCGAGCGCATGCTGGAAACCGCAGAGCGCGGCGACCTCGACGACTACATGCGCGCCGACCATGCGCTCGACCTCGTCAACCACCAGGCCAGCCACAACCGCTCGGCCGTGCAGTGCGTGGTGCCGCTCATCGTCCAGTGCCGGCGCTTCTGGTACGCCTACCAGCACGAGGGCGATGTCCGCGAGGGCGCGCGCGCCCACATGCATCTGGCCGAAGGCATTGCCACCGGCAACGAAGCCCACGCCGTGGCGGGGGCCAACCAGTTAATGGATTACCTCGAACGCTTTGCGCGGCGCATCATTAACCAGTAGTGCCGTACTTCCCACGCGGCGCCGTTGCAACACTTTTGATAGCTGCTAGCGCTTTACCAGTAAGCGCTAGAGGCCTAAAAAACTTAAATTCTTATGTTGCAGCCGCTGGCGCCACCCCAACGCCCACTTCCACCTTTTTCTTTTGTCCTGCCTGAACCTGCCATGACCCAGAACACCTCCCCCCTCGCCACCCTCAAAGACCCCAGCCTCCTCAAGACCGACGCCCTCATCAACGGAGAGTGGATCGCCGGCGCCAGCCGCTTCGCCGTCCATGACCCGGCCACCGGCGCCAAGCTCACCGACGTTGCCAACCTCGGCCCCCAGGATGCAAAA